>Ga0209506_1000023_pt1 | contig 187724 bp, 157 predicted proteins | sample AD_JPNHG2_MetaG_FD_184409 | JGI IMG/M metagenome (GOLD analysis project Ga0209506, IMG submission 184409) | Active sludge microbial communities of municipal wastewater-treating anaerobic digesters from Japan - AD_JPNHG2_MetaG (SPAdes) (version 2) | ecosystem: Engineered > Bioreactor >...
TGATCTACAGCCGGGCGCTGTCGGCCTCCGAGGTGCGGTACTTGGCCGGCGACCGGTAACGGAACCTGCCCTGAGGCTCTTGTGTACAATCAACCGGGCCTGTGCCACCCCGGCACAGGCCCGGTTCATTCCGTGTGACGCGCCGGACGCAGCGGATCAGTTGCTGCTGTTGAGCCCGATCTGCACGTTGCCTTCCGACTCGTTGACGATCCGTTCGTTGCCGGTGAAGACATTCTCGGCAATGACGGCCCGGCGAACGGCCTTGCCCAGGCGGATCGGCGGACGGTCCTGCCGAAACTCGCAGCCACGAATAAGGATGGTGCCGCTCTGTGCCTGAATGGCCGGCAGGTCGCCGTTCTTGCCACCCCACTGGGTGAAGGTACAGTCGCCGAAGCCCACCGTTCCGGTCCCGGCGATCCTGGCGATCTGATTGCACGGACCCCAGAAGGCGCAGTTGACGAACCGCACGCTTCCCGTGTTGTCCCTTCCCACCTCGATCATCGTCGGGTCCGGCCCGTGGAACGACACGAACTCTCCGTTGGTGATCAGCAGGCCGAAAGGAGCGCACTGGTCCACGACCAGCGCGGTCTGGCAGTCGTCGGCGCCGATGCCAAGGAAATTGCCGTTGCAGACGCCGCTGTCGCTCTTGATGAAACGGTAGCCCACCTTGTAACCGAAGCAGAAGGTGTTGTACACATACTGCCAGTCGGAGCGGCCGAAGAGGAACGCCTCTCCGTTTTCCATCTGCCACTGGAACAGTTTGGGCTTCACGCTCCACCACGGGTTGAAGTGGATGTTCTCGATGCGTCCGATGTCGTAGATGGAATCGACGAGGATACCGCGTCGCAGCGGCTGGCCGTGCACGTCACGGATGAGGTGCCGTTCGTTACGCGTCGCGTCGATCCCGTTGTAGGGGTTGAGCATTTCGACGGCCAGCACCGCCGGATTCTTGCCGCGCATGGCGATGGCCCAGGGGTAGGGCGTCGGCTCGGCGTCCGCGTTCTGGTTGGGATAGTACAGGACGATGCCTTTGAGTGTGCTGTTGGTGTTGAGCGTAAGGAAGGCGGGGCCTTCTTCCCGACCGGCTCCTTCGGTGGCCAGGAATGTGGTGCCGTCGTCGGTGGGCTTGGGCAGGCCGGCATCCCGCATGCCGTTATGTGCCGGAACCGATGTCCAGAGGCCCGCCAGCGTCACGGCGTCGGGCACGTTCAGGTGACCGGCAAAGAAGTAGCTGCCGCGCGGTGCGTACACGGTGCCGCCGCCCGCTTGGCCGACCGTGTCGAGGGCCTTCTGAAACGCGGCCGTGTCGTCCGTCTTGCCGTCGCCGACGGCGCCGAACTCGCGGACATTGACGGTGTCGGCGGTCGCGGATTGGGTCGATTGCTGAGCGCTCGTGGTAACACCAAGCACGAACAACCCTGCAATGACTGAGATGCCTGATGATAGGAGACTCCAGGTTCTGTTGTATCGTCTACCCATTCTTCTTGCTCCTTGTATGGTGTGATGCTCCAGGTCGAATCGATGCGATAAGTGTACCGGATTGCGAGGGGAAGAGACAGCCTTTCGTCTTTGAGGATGCGCCGTGTCGGGGGCGTAGGTTTTCTGTTGACCGTGCTGCGGGCTTTGGCGAGGATGGCGTTGTGAATGGCCAGAGCCGGAATACAGCGAAAGGAAGAACGCTTATGAACAGGCGCGCGGTGTGTTTGATTCTCGTCTCCACAGCGTTAAGCACGGGTCTGTCGGCCGGTGAGCGGCAGACGGTCCGGCCGGTCGATCACGGCCTGGCGCTCGTCAATCCTCAGATGGGCTGGACGATGCACTTCTACTCGAACATCATCACGAACTACGGGTCCAGGCTGGCGCCGTCCGACACGCTGGACGATTTCCCGGGTCTGTCGTGCGTGTATCTGCGGGTCCCGTGGTCGTTCCTGGAGCCGGAAGAAGGGCGGTTCAACTGGTCGCTGCTCGACACGCCCGCCCAGCGATGGATCGACAAAGGCAGGCAGATCGCGCTGCGGATCAGCAGCACGGAATCGTGGATGCGCTGGGCAACGCCGCAGTGGGTCCACGAGGCCGGCGCCAAGGGCTACAATTTCACGGTGGGCAAAGGCGTCGATCCCAACGGACCATACTGGGAGCCCGACTACAAGGACCCGGTCTTTCTCGACAAGCTGGACCGCTTCCTCGCGGCGACGGCCAAACGCTATGACGGCAATCCGAGCGTCGCGTTCATCGACATCGGCTCGTTCGGCGTCTGGGGCGAGGGGCACTCGTGGGCCAGTTCGAAGCTGCCGTTCGACTATGAGACGAGGAAGGTCCATGTCGATCTGTACTGCAAGCACTTCAAGCGGACGTTGCTGGCGATCAGCGATGACTTCGCCGGCGCGAGCGAGCCGGGAGCGCATCTTCCGATTACCGACTACGCACTGTCCAAAGGTGTGACGTTGCGCGATGACAGCATCTGCGTACAGCCTCCGCCTCGTTCGTGGTTCCACGCGGAACTGGCTCAGGCGTTCTGGCCGACGCTGCCGGTCGTTCTGGAGCACGAGCATTACGGCCCATCGAAAGCGCGCGGTGCCTGGGGCGACGGCTCGCTGCTGCTGCGGTCGGTGGAGGAGTATCATGCCAGCTATATGTCGATTCACTGGTGGCCCCGCATTCTGCTGGAAGAGAACCGTGAGATCATCGACCAGATCAACCGCCGCATGGGCTACCGCCTGCAACTGCGGGAAGCGAGCTTTCCGAAGCAGGTCCGTCTGGGCGAGACCTTCACGGTCGAGACGACGTGGGCCAACGCGGGGGTCGCGCCGTGCTACCCGGGTGGTTTCATCGGCTTCGCCTTGAAGGACGACAAGGGGGGCATCGTCGCCGCGTTTGCCGACGAATCCTTCGACGTCAGGGATCTGGAGGTCGGGCCGCCCGGAGAAGCGCCGACGCACACGGTCACGTCACGCCTGACTGTAGCGGAGAAGACCTACGGTTTTGCTCCGGCGACCGAACCGGGCGTATACGATCTCTATGTCTCGGTCGGCCGGCGCGATGCCACACCGACGATCGCGCTGCCTCATGATTGGGACGACGGGCACCGCCGCTACAGGATCGGAACCGTGACGGTCCTGCCCCGTACCGATTGAGTTGACCGGTCGGTCGCAAGAGTCTGGAACGGTCATCTCAAGAATAGACTCTGTCATTCTCATGGACGGTTGATTGTCCTGACGCACACGCCAGTATGCCGCCTTTGGTCTGATGCCACAAGGTTCTCTCCGGCTGGCAGTTGCGGTACCGCCGGCTGCGCGTTATCTTCTGGCACATGGATGGAGAATCCCGACGTTCATCGGGATTCGCCGTGAACGAACCACTTGTCTCGTGTATGAGGGGAGACGTCATGGACGATGAACAAAGGGATTCGGGCAGCACTCGCGTACTTTCCATCGATGCACTCCGAGGGTTCGATATGTTCTGGATCATCGGAGGCGGGGCCGTCTTCGAGAGCCTCGTGAAGATCTGGCCGGGCCCCGTGACCGAGACGATCCATCGGCAGTTGGAGCACGTCGTGTGGAAGGGGTTCCACTTCGAGGACCTGATCTTCCCCACGTTTCTGTTCCTGGTCGGGGCGGTGATGCCGTTCTCGATCTCGCGGCGCCTGGAGAAGGGCCACAGTTCCACCGCCATTCACCTGCACGTGGTCAAGCGGACGGTTGTGCTGCTGCTGCTTGGCCTGATTCTCAACGGGCTGCTGCGCTTCAACTGGCCTGAGATGCGCTGGCCCGGCGTCCTGCAACGGATTGCGTTGGCCTATTTCTTCGCCGCGCTGATCGTGATCCATACCAGATGGCGGGCCCAGGCGATCATCACTGCCGTCATTCTGCTGGCGTACTGGGCGGTGTCGGTGCTGATTCCTGCTCCCGGCTATGCCGCGGGGGACCTCAGCATGCAGGGTTGTCTGTCGTCGTACATCGATCAGCAGGTGATCCCCGGTCAGCTCTATTATGGCTACGGGGACAACGAGGGGATTCTCTCGACCTTTCCCGCCGTCTGCACCGCACTGCTGGGCGCGATGGCGGGACAATGGCTGCGCTCGAATCGTTCAGGCTCGCGCAAGGCCGCCGGCCTGGTTCTGGCAGGCGTGGTCTGCCTGGCGGTCGGGTATCTCTGGGGCCTGGTGTTCCCGATCATCAAGATCCTCTGGACGAGTTCCTACGTGCTGTATGCCGGCGGGTGGAGTCTGCTCCTGCTGGCCCTGTTCTACTGGGTGATCGACGTGCTGGGTTTCAAGAAGTGGGCGTTCTTCTTCGTCGTAATTGGCATGAATCCCATCACCATCTACTTCCTGGATGGCTTCGTCAATTTCGACGGGATCGCCGAGTTCTTTGCGGGCGGCCTGGCCAGCCATGCGGGTGTGTATGCCGCGCTGATCCTGCCGCTGGCGGCGCTGATGGTTCGATGGCTGTTGCTGTGGTTCCTGTACCGCCACAAGATCTTCTTCAAAGTGTAGTTCCTTCTTCCGACTGGAGTCTGTCTCATGATTCGACCCGTCCTCTCGACAAGGCAGTGCGCGGTTCGTCTGTGCCTGGGCGTGCTCTTGCCTGCTGCGGCCATCGCACAGAACCTCACGCCGGCGGCCAGGCCGGTGACCTCTGCACAAGTCCAAAAGCAGTTCGCGGACCCGCCGCGCGAGTACAGTTCCGCGCCGCTGTGGGTCTGGAACGACATGCTGACCGAACAGCAGATCGCCGAGACCATGGCGGACCTGGCGGGCCAGAAGGTCAAGCAGGTGTTCGTGCATCCGCGGCCGGGTCTGATGACGCCGTACCTGTCCGACGACTGGTTCCGGCTGTGGCGGGTCGCGCTGCGCCAGGCCGAGAAGCTCGACATGAACGTGTGGATCTACGACGAGAACTCATATCCTTCGGGTTTCGCGGGCGGGCTGGTGCCCGAGGCGATGCCCGAATCGCGCGGCAAGGGCCTGGCGTTGCAGGAGGTCGAAACGCCGGCAGGGGCCGATGACAGCACTATCGCAGTCTTTCGTCTGACCGATTCGGGCTACGAGAACATCACGCAGCGTGTGCGATCGGGAGAGAAATTTCCCGAGGGGCGTTATCTCGTGGCGTCGTTGCGGCTGGCCCAGCCCGGCGGGTGGTTCGGGGGCAAGTGGTACGTCGATCTGCTCAAGCCGGGCGTCACCGAGAAGTTCATCGAAATCACGATGGAGCGGTATCGCCGCGAGATCGGCGAGCAGTTCGGCAAGCGCGTTCCCGGCTGGTTCACCGACGAGCCGCACCTGGCGCCGGCCGGCGGGCTGCACTGGTCCGACGGTCTGCCCGAACTGTTCGAGAAACGCTGGGGATACGACCTGATCGAGCATCTGCCTTCGTTGGCGCTGCCAGTCGGCGACTGGAAGCGGGTGCGTCACGACTACTACAGCCTCCTGCTGGAGCAGTTCATCGAGCATTGGTCGAAGCCCTGCTACGAATACTGCGAGGAGCACAACCTGGACTTCACGGGCCATTACTGGGAGCATGGCTGGCCCGACGCCGGACACGGCGGCGACAACATGGCGATGTACGCCTGGCATCAGCGTCCGGCGATCGACATCCTGATGAATCAGTACAGCGAGGATGTCAACGCCCAGTTCGGAAACGTACGGTCGGTCAAGGAGCTTTCGAGCGTCGCCAACCAGCTTGGACGCACGCGTACCCTCTGCGAAGCCTACGGCGCCGGCGGGTGGGACCTGCGCTTCGAAGACATGAAGCGAATCGGAGACTGGCTTCTCGTGCTGGGCGTCAATACGCTGGACGAGCACCTCTCCTACATCACGATCCGCGGTGCGCGCAAGCGGGACCATCCCCAGTCGTTCTCCTATCACGAACCCTGGTGGGATGCCTACCACGTGATGGCCGAGTATTTCACGAGGCTGTCGCTGGTCATGTCGCAGGGCCGGCAGGTCAACCGCATTCTGGTGATCGAACCGACCACGACGACGTGGATGTACCAGGCAGCGACGATCCCGGCGGGCCGGCTCAGGGAGATCGGCGACCGCTTCCAGGCGTTGCTCATGGCTCTCGAACGCGCCCAAGTCGAATACGATGTGGGCTGCGAAGATATCATCGCTCGTCATGGTTCGGTCGACGGCGCGCGATTCCGGGTCGGATATTGCACGTACGACACGGTGGTCCTGCCCCCTCTGACGGAGAACCTCGATCCTCCGGCGATGGCTCTGCTGGAGGCGTATGCGCAGGCCGGCGGCGCGGTGCTGTGCTGCGGCGACGCACCGGCGTTTGTGAACGGATCGCCGTCGGATCGCGGCCAGGCTCTGGTGAAGAAGGCCGGCTGGAAACGCGTCGAGGCGAAGGACGTTCCCGCGTCGCTGCTGGCCCGGTCGGACGAAGGATTCGCCATCGAGCGGCAGAAGGGCGACAAGGGCATCCTGTTCCACCACCGCCGGCACGTGAAGGACGGGCAGTTCTTGTTGCTGGTCAACACGAGCATCGAGTCGCCGTCGGTCGGGACGATCCGATCCGATAGAAAGGGGGTCCGGCAATGGAACCTGAACACAGGCAAGGTCGAGTCTTATCCATTTGAAGAGACCGACGAGGGAATTGTCGCCGATTTCAAATTGCCGCCATCCGGCAGTCTGCTGCTGTTCCTTTCGGAAGAGGCGGTCAAGCCGCACCGGGAGTCGAATGTCGAGAAGATCCGAGTGCCGGCTCTTTCGGCGAAGATGGAGGTGCAAAGAGTCCAACCGAATGTGCTGACCCTCGACTATGTCGATATCACCGCCGGCGGCGAGACATTGCATGACGTGTATTTCTATCGCGCCAATCAGTTCGCGTTCCAGAAGAACGGCATGGAACACAATCCGTGGGATAGCGCCGTCCAGTTACGGGACCAGCTCATCACAAAAACGTTCCCGGCCGACAGCGGATTCACCGCCAGCTACAGGTTCGTGATTGAGACGGCGGTGCCTCGGAAGCTCGCCATCGTGATCGAGCGAACCGACCTCTATACCATCACCTGCAACGGCAAGCCGGTATCGGCCCAGCCAGGCGACTGGTGGCTCGATAAGGCTTTTGGAAGGATCGACATCACGCAGGCAGCGAAGGTCGGCGAGAACGTCGTGACTGTCAAGGCGAAGCCCTTCACGATCTATCACGAGCTGGAGCCCGCGTATGTTCTCGGTGACTTCACGCTCCAACCTGCCGATCGCGGATTTGTGATTGTGCCCGACAAGCCGCTGGAGATTCTGAAGCACGAGACAAGCCTTGCCCACAACGTCAATCCCGACGGCACGATGTGGCTCAGCGGAGGCATCGCCTATCAGGGCGGCGTCGAGGACCGAGCGCCGTTTGTGGAATTTGACCTCGGCGGGTCCGTCGATTTGACGATGATGGAAATCTGGAACTACAACGAAGGCCATGTCCGCGACCTTTCGTCCCGGGGTGTTCGCGAGCTTCGTGTGCTCGGTTCAGCGACCGGCGAACCGGACTCCTTCAAGATGGAATTTGGCACGTTCCGGTTGGCTCGCGGGGGTGCGAATTCCCCGGCCGAGCGGTTCGACATCCGGGCCCAGAACGTGCGTTTCGTACGATTCGAAGTGCTGTCCAATCAGCAGGGCGTGACCTATCCGGCCGAGGGCGAACCGGCCGACAACGGCTTTGTGGGTCTGGCGGAAGTCCGGTTCTTCGCTGTTTCAGATCGGCGTCTGGACGATGTGACGATTCATCGCGTCTCAAGCGAACTGGCGTCGATGGGACGCACCGCCGACCGGCTCGTCGACGGCAGCGGCTTGAGCGGCGCCAAGCCGGGATGGAGACAGCAGGGCCATCCGTTCTACAGTGCCGCCGTCGCCTATCGTCAGCGTTTCGACGTGGGCAAGCCGAAGGGCGCCTATGTGGTGTCCCTCCCGGACTGGTACGGCAGCGTGGCCAAAGTCAACGTCAACGGCAAGCCGGCCGGCTGCATCGCGGCACCGCCCTGGGAGTGCGACGTCACGGCGCAGATTGAGCGCGGCCAGAACACGATCGAGGTCGTGGTCATCGGAACGCTGAAGAACACGCTCGGGCCGCACCACAACGGCGCGGGCTTGGGCAGCGCCTGGCCCGGGATGTTCCAGCGCGGCCCCGAGGTCGGTCCGCCTCCGGGCGACGAATACCACACCGTCGATTACGGGCTGTTCGAGCCGTTTGTCCTTACGCAGGTAGTGAAGGAGTAGCGATAACGGGAACAGGCGATGGTTGCACTCGGCGTCTTGCTGCACGCCATAGGCGGATTCGCTGCCGGCAGCTTCTACATCCCCTTCAAGAAGGTCCGCAACTGGGCCTGGGAGAGCTATTGGCTCGTCGGCGGCGTGTTCAGTTGGATAGTGGCTCCCTGGGTCGCAGTCCTGCTGACGTGTCCTGCCGTGGTCGACACGTTCCGAGCGGCTCCGCCGGCGAACCTGTTCTGGTGTTACTTCTTCGGTGTGTTGTGGGGTGTCGGTGGACTGACGTTCGGATTGTCGATGCGTTACCTCGGCATGTCGTTGGGATATGCGCTGGCGCTGGGTTTCTGTGCGGCCTTCGGCACGGTCATTCCGCCGGTATTCGAGGGCCGGTTCGGTGCACTGCTGGCCAGCACATCGGGTCTGGTCACGCTGGCGGGGGTTGTGGTATGTCTGCTGGGGGTTGCCTTGTGCGGCGCCGCGGGCATGCGCAAGGAGAAGGAGCAATCCGACGAGCAGAAGAAGCAGGCCATCGGCGAGTTCAGCTTCTTCAAAGGGCTCTGGGTGGCGCTGTTTGCCGGCGTGATGAGCGCGTGCATGGCCTTTGGGCTGGCGGCCGGCAAACCCATGGCCGCGGCGGCTGCGGCGCACGGCACGCCCGATCTGTTCAAGAATTTCCCCGTGCTCGTGATCGTGCTGGCGGGCGGCTTCAGCACGAATTGCCTCTGGTGCGTCATATTGAACCTTCGCAACCGATCCGGCCGGGATTATGTCGATGCCCGTGGCGCATCACTGGGTGCCAACTACGTCTTCTCGGCGCTGGCCGGCGTTACCTGGTACTTTCAATTCTTCTTCTACGGCATGGGTACGACGAAGATGGACCAGTATGATTTTTCGAGCTGGACGATCCACATGGCCTTCATTATTGCATTCAGCAACCTGTGGGGTCTGTTCTTCCGCGAGTGGAAGGGCTCCAATGTCCGGACGCGCGGTCTTGTTGTCGCCGGGCTGGTGGTTCTTTTGGCGTCCACCATCGTCGTAGGAGTCGGCAACTGGCTGGCGACACCGACAGGGTAGGAGTCTCTTTCATGACGACGGCCATGACATCACGGCAGCGGGTCCTGACAACACTGGATCATGAGGTCCCCGATCGCGTGCCGATCGATCTGGGAGGCTTCCAGACCGGCATCCACAGGAAGGCCTACATCGACCTGCTGGATTATCTGGGCATCGAAGACGATGTGACGATCATGGACCCGGTTCAGCAGTTGGCCAAGCCCTGCGAGGAGGTGCTGGAGCGGTTCCACGTGGACATCCGCTACGTTTTCGCTCATGGCCCGGACAGCTTCGAAGGGGGCATCCAGCAGAGCATCCGAGGTGGCCGGCGTTGGCACGATCTGACGGACGAGTTCGGCGTCGTCTGGTCGATGCCCGACGACCAGCCATTTTACATGGACATCTCGCATCACCCGTTGGCCGATGCGACGATCGACGACCTTGCAGACTATCCCTTCCCCAGAGGTGACGACCCAACACGGTTTACGGGCCTTCGGGACGAAGCCTTGAAGCTGCGCGAGCAGACTCCCTATGCGATCTCGACCGGCATCGGGGGGGTCGTCTACGAGACCTGTTGGTACATGCGGGGTCTGGAGCGATGGTACATGGACACGGTCGAGAAGCCGGCCTTTTGCGAGGCCCTGCTGGACCGGACGCTGGCATTCTGGATCGGTTACTACAACGAGTTCATGAAGGAAATCGGCGACCTGGTGGACGTTGTGATGATCGGCGACGATATCGGAGGGCAGACGGGCCCGCTGTTTTCGCCGGCGTTTTACCGAGGCGTCGTCAAGCCCCGACAGAAGAGGCTCGTCCAACACATCAAGTCGCTGACCGATGCGAAGATCTGGTATCACACATGCGGATCTGTTATGCCGCTGATTCCCGACCTCATCGACAACGGCATTGACATCCTCAATCCCGTCCAGATCAGCGCGACGAATATGGACCCCCGCGAGCTGAAACGCCGATATGGCAACGACCTGACCTTCTGGGGCGGTGGGATCGACACACAGCACGTGCTGAGCTTCGCGAGCCCCGCCCAGGTGCGCGAGCATGTCCAGGCCAACATCGAAGCGCTGAAGCCGGGCGGTGGCTATGTCTTCAACAGCGTCCACAACATTCAGGCGGGTGTGCCGGCCGAGAACATCGTGGCTATGTTCGATGCGGCGTACGAGTATGGCTCCTATTGAGCCGGTTCTCATCTCGGCCCGTGTCGCGCCGGTACGTCACGCGCAGGAAAGATTGTCTTTGAAGCGGTAACCCACGCCGCGCACCGTCTCGATGTAGTCCTTGCAGTCGCCCAGCTTCTTGCGCAGGTAGGCGATCTGAACATCCACCGCCCGGTCACTGACGATGTAATTGCCCCCGTGCAGGGAATCGACAATCTGATAACGTGTGAACACAACTCCCGGCCGGCGAGCCAGGACACACAGGATATTGAACTCGGAGAAGGTCAGGGACAGAACCGTGCCTTTCAACAGGGCCTCGCGGCGGACCGGATCGATGCTCAGATCGTGAATGCGAATCACGCTGTTGTCTGAGTCCTGATCGGCCGCCTTACGCAGCAGACGGCGTACGCGGGCGACCAGAACCTTGGAACTGAACGGCTTGGTGATGTAGTCGTCGGCTCCCAGCTCCAGCCCTGTGACGACATCGCTTTCCTCGCTCTTGGCGGTCAGCATGATGATGGGCATCTGCCGCGTCCTGCTGCCGGCCTTCAGGATCCGGCAGACCTCCAGACCGTCGATGCCCGGCAGCATCAGATCGAGGACGGTCAGGACCGGCTGTTCGGTCTGCGCCATCTCCACCGCCTGCTCGCCCGTACTGGCCATAAGGACGTCGTATCCCTCCCGGACGAGATTGAGCTTCACCAACTCCTGTATATCCTCTTCGTCGTCCACGACGAGAATCGTGCCTTTTCCCATAGTGTGCCTCAGACACCCGTCAACATGCCTTCCTGCGCCGCATTGCACAGACCTTCTATTCTGCCAGAACACAAGATCTCGGTTAGTGTCGGATTTGAATCTCTTTAGTTTCCTGTTAGCGTGGACGGCCCTGGCCATGCGCGGTATAAGAGCGGAGTGCAGGGAGCAGGGGTGGGCGATGCGTGTCGCATGGCGTGGGGGCTGCTATGATTCAGCCGGACAGGATCGTGCCTCTCAACCGTTGCGAGGTTCGCGACGGGCAGTATGTGTTGTATTGGATGCAGGCGGCCCAACGCGCCGAATACAACCATGCCCTCGAATATGCCATCGACCGGGCCAACGAATTGAAGGCGCCTGTGCTTGCGGCATTCGGCCTGACAGCGGACTTCCCCGAGGCCAACGCGAGGCACTACCGGTTCATGCTGGAAGGGTTGCAGCAGGTCGAGAAGGGCTTGGCCGGTCGCGGAATCCGCCTCGTCGTCCGGGCCGAGACGCCGCCTCACTGTGTCGCCAGGCTGGCGAAGAAGGCCTGTCTGGTCGTCGTCGACGAGGGCCACCTGCGAGTGCAACGGCAGTGGCGGGCCGAGGTTGCGGAGAAGATCACCCGTCCGCTGATCGAGGTGGAGACGAACGTGATCGTCCCGGTGGAAACGGCGGCTGAGAGGGAGAATTTTTCGGCAGGGACCTTCCGGCCCCGCATCCGCAGGCAACTCGACACGTATCTGGTCCCGCTGAGACATCGCCAGGTCCGCTTCCCTTCGCTCGGTTTGTCCTTTGAGAGTCTCGACCTGCGCGACATCGACAAGGTGATCGCACGGCTCAATCTCGACCGATCCGTCGGGCCAGCGCCGGGCCTGACCGGAGGCAGCGAGCAGGCGAAACGTCGTCTCGATGACTTCATTGGCCGCAAACGCGACGGCTATGCAGACCAGCGCAACGATCCGAACCTCGACGGGACATCCAACCTCAGTCCCTATCTCCATTTCGGTCAGATCTCGCCTTTGCAGGTCGCTTTGAAGGTGGGCCAGACGCCGAGTCCAGGCAACGACGCGTTTCTCGAGGAGCTGATCGTCCGCCGGGAGCTGAGCTTCAACTTCGTCTATTACAACCACCAGTATGACAGTTACGAGTGCCTGCCGCCGTGGGTCAGGCGAACGCTGGATTTCCACCGTCGCGACCGACGCCAATATGTGTACAGCCTCGAAGAATTCGAAACCGCGAAGACCCATGACCCGTACTGGAATGCGGCACAGAAGGAAATGACGCTCACCGGCAAGATGCACGGCTACATGAGAATGTACTGGGGCAAGAAGATACTGGAGTGGAGCAAGAGTCCCGAAGAGGGCTTCCGTATCGCGCTGCACCTGAACAACAGGTATGAGCTCGATGGGCGGGACCCGAACGGCTATGCCGGCGTGGCCTGGTGTTTCGGCAAGCACGATCGTGCCTGGGCCGAGCGACCGGTGTTCGGCAAGGTTCGCTATATGAACGCGGCCGGCCTCAAGAGGAAGTTCGACCCCGACGCTTATGTCCGCAAGGTTGAACGCATCGAGTCGGGGCGGTAGGGAATATGGGCACGCGCATCGTCATCGCAGGGGCGACGGGTTTCATCGGACAGGCACTGTGTCGGGATTTGTGCCGAGGCTACGACCTTGTGGCTCTCTCTCGTGACGCCAAGAAGGCCACCGGCGTCGTAGGGCCCTATGCGAAGGTCGTCGAGTGGGACGGTCGCACGACGGGACCGTGGGCCCACGAGGTCGACGGCGCCGAAGCGGCGGTGAACCTGGCCGGCGAGAGCATCGGCTCGGGACGCTGGAGCCGGGCGAAGAAGGCCGACATTCTACAGAGCCGCACGCATGCGGCCAGAGCCATCATCGACGCGATCGAACTGGCGCGGGACAAACCCAGGGTCTTCGTGCAGGCGTCGGCCGTCGGCTTCTACGGGGTCCGGGGGCGATGGGGTGCTGGACGAGGATTCGGCCCCCGGCACGGGGCTGCTGGCGGAGGTTTGTCGCAGGGTGGAGATGATCGCCGAAAGAGTGGAGCGGTTCGGTGTTCGAAAGATCGTCCTGCGTACCGGAGTCGTGCTGGGGACAGAAGGCGGTGCGCTTCCGAAGCTGATGCGGCCTTTTCGTTTTCATCTCGGCGGGTACGTGGGGACGGGCAGACAGTGGTTCTCGTGGATCAGCCTTCAGGATGAAGTCCGGGCGATTCGGTTCCTCATCGAGAATCCCGGCGCACAGGGTGTCTTCAACCTGACCGCCCCTGAGCCGGTGACGATAAGGGATTTCTGTAAGGCATTGGGCAAGGTTATAGGACGGTCCGCCTGGATGGCTGTCCCCGGCTTCGCGTTGCGGCTGGCCTTCGGACAGATGGCAGATGAGGTGCTCCTGGGAGGCCAGAGGGTGGTTCCCAAACGTTTGAGTGAGATGGGTTTTGAATTCAGGCATCGCGACGCTGCCGGCGCGCTGACGGAGATGCTCCGAGGATGACGGTATGAATCTGCGTGACTATTTCGAGAGTACGGATGGCTTAGGTGTGTTGGGCACCGCGGACGCCGAGGGCAGGGTGGATATGGCCCTTTATGCCCGGCCTCACGTGGCAGATGATGAATCGGTGGCTCTGATCATGAGCGATCGGACCAGCCACAACAACATCGTGGTAAATCCCCATGCCGCATATCTGTTTGTCGAAAGCGGCAAGGGATACAAGGGCAAACGGCTCTATCTGACCAGGACCCACGAGGAGACGGACCCGGCGCGCATCGATGCTGTTCGCCGCCCGGGAAGCAGGAGCCATGACCGCGGGGATGCGCCGAGGTTCCTCGTGCACTTCAGAGTCGAGGAGGTCCGACCTCTGATAGGGGGTTGATTGCCGGGAACAAGACTCATGGCAGCTGATGATGTGGCAGAGTTGTTCAAACCAGCGCAATTGTCGCTCCCGGATGCACGCAATCGGGCGCTCGGCGGGCATTTCGGCAGCTTACCTGCCAAGATTTTCCTCTCCCGTTTTATGACCGGTTAACCGCTGTGCTCCGAAGAACTTGCGCTGAATGACGTGAAAGGCGCAGGACAAAGTCTCACTGCGACGCTTGACATGCGTACGCCAAAGGAGTATAGTCATGCCTTTAACTTTGTGAATGTGAGCACAAGTACTAATTTGTCGTGGCATTCGCATGAGGTATCGCAAAATCCCTGACGAGACCGTTCGTCGGTTGCCAATCTATCTGCGAGGGTTGATGTTTTCAGCGGAAAAGGGCAAAGAACACATCTCCAGCCAGTCGCTGGCCGCCTCCGTAGGGGTTCATTCGTGGCAGATTCGCAAGGATTTCTCGTACTTCGGTGATTTCGGCACTCCCGGCGTGGGCTACAACATCGGCAAGCTCGCCAGGGAGATACAGAGGATCCTGCGTCTGGACGTCATTAAGAAAGCTGCGTTGGTCGGCGTGGGGGATTTGGGGTCCGCTCTGCTGGCGTACCCGGGCTTTGGAACGTACGGGCTGGATGTCGTGGCGGCCTTTGATGTCGATCCGCAGAAGATCGGCCGCACGATCAGTGGTGTCGAGATCGAGGATGTGGCGGGCATCGACTCACTGGCGCAGCGAGGCATCTTCCTGGCGATCGTCGCGGTCCCCCGTGAAGTTGCCCAGCAGACGGTGGATCGGCTGGTCGCCGCGGGGATCAAGGGGATCCTGAATTTCGCCCCCTGCAAGGTCGAAGCCCCCAAACGCGTCAAAGTTATTACGCTGGATATTGCCATGGAACTGGCCCGCCTGCCGTACTACATGCCGGTCAGTTGAGTCGAGCAGGCCAGGCCACCGATCGGGTCCGATGAGAAACGGCGTGGCGTCGGACAACGTTGAGAACTGTTTTTGAGGCTTTTGGAGCCGGGATTGTGCGATGAGTGTGAAGAAAATTACGAAGGATGATTTTTCCGCATTTGTGGATGCGCTGATCGGCAAGACCAGCGTCATAGGAGTCCAGGCCAAGGGCGATCGCTTTGATTTTGCCCCTCTGGAATCGGCGAAGAATCTGCGGCTGGACTACGATGTGACACTCCAGCCGCCGAAGAAGTACTTTCTGCCTCCCCGGGAAGTGCTGATGACATTCGAGATCGGCGGGGGCTACAAGTCGGAGTATGAGGATGAGCCGTTCGTCCTGCTCGGGGTCCACCCCTACGACATGATCGCGATCCGTCAGATGGACGAGCTCTTCCAGCAGGACAACTACGACACGCACTACATGAAGCGGCGCAACAACGCGACGATCATCGCCTGCGACGTGGTCAAGCCGTCGGAGCATGTGTTCGCTTCCTCTATGGGCACTGCGGTCGTGCGGGGAGGTTACGATATTCTTCTGACCGATATCGGCACCGCCTATGTGGCCGAGTCGGGCACGCCCAAAGGCGAGAAGCTGCTGGCCGGGATGAAGGGTATTGCCGCCGACGAAGCGGCGCTGAAAAGCCGGGAGGCGGTGTGGGCCAGGAACAAGAAAGGGCTTAATCGCCATGAGCTCAAGTGTGATCCAGCCTATCTGCCGAAGCTGCTGGACAAGGCCTACGACCATCCCGTCTGGGAAGAGCGGGCCCGGACCTGCTTCGCCTGTGGATCGTGCAATCTGGTCTGCCCGACGTGTTACTGCTTCAACGTCCAGGACGAAGTGAACTGGGACCTCCAGACGGGCAAGCGCGAAAGGGCCTGGGACGGATGTCTGCTCGACGGTTTCACCAAAGTGGCAGGGGAGCACGAGTTCCGAAAGCATCGGTCGGATCGGTTCCGGCACCGGCTGTACCGAAAGGCCAAGTATGTGCCGCCCAAGATCGGCGGCCAGATCGCCTGTGTAGGCTGTGGCCGGTGCGTGGCGGCGTGCCTGCCGGACATCGCCAACCCGGTGAGCGTCTACAACCGTCTGATTGACGATCTGGGAATCGGATAGGAAGTTTGAAGTGGGGTGTTTGAAGATTGAGGGGCACTTCGAACGCAAGGCTTGAAACTTGAGACTTCTCTTGAAGGGGTTTGACGCATGTGTCAGTGTTGTACGGAAAAGAAGGACATCTATCTGCCGCAGTTGGCGACGGTCGTGAAGGCGGAAGCCATGAACGTGACCGAGCGGTATCTGCGGCTTCGGATGGATGACGGCCAGTTCGATTACGTCCCCGGCCAGTTCGTGGAGGTCTCCGTCGCGGGCATCGGCGAGGCGCCGATCACGATTACATCGTCCCCGACGCAGAAGGACGGGTTCGAGCTGGTCATCCGCAAGATCGGCAACGTCACCAACGCGGTCCACAATCTCTCCGAGGGTGCCAAGATCGGGATTCGCGGACCCCTCGGCGACGGCACGTACCCGGTGGAAGAGGCCAAGGGCAAGAACCTGGTCTTTATCTGCGGCGGCTTGGGCCTGGTCCCGCAGCGGGCCTTCATCAACTACGTGCTCGACAATCGCGATGACTACGGCGAGGTGACGATCCTCCAGGGGACCAAGTGCTACGAGCAGCGGCTGTTCGTCAAAGAAGTGGCCGCCTGGGAGAAGCGCGGGGACGTGCACATGCTCGAAACCATCGACGAGCCACACGGCAGTTGGAAGGGCAACGTCGGTGTCGTGACCAAGCTGATCCCCCAGATCAAGACCGATCTCCAATCGGCCGTCGTGCTGGTTTGCGGCCCGCCCGTTATGTACAAGTTCGTCCTTATGGCACTGGAGGAATACGACGTGCCCCATGAGAACATCTTCCTGAACCTGGAGCGCAAGATGAAGTGCGGTGTAGGCAAGTGCGGGCACTGTCAGATCAACGGCGTCTACTGCTGCATGGACGGGCCCGTATTCCGATATTCCGATTTGGCCACGATGCCGGAGGCGATCTAATCATGAGTAAGCCGAAGATTGCGATATTTGATTTCGCCTGTTGTGAAGGCTGCCAGTTGCAGTTCGTCAATCTCGAAGAAGAACTGCTGGACCTGATCGGCGTGGCCGACGTGGTGGAATGGCGCGAGGCGATGAGCGAAAAGAGCGAGGAATATGACATCGCCATCATCGAGGGGTCGATCACCCGCCTGGAGGACGAAGAGCGGCTCAAGCTGATCCGCAGCCGGGCAAAGGTTTTGATCGCCTTGGGGGCTTGTGCAACCATCGGCGGGGTCAACAAGCTCAAGAACAACTTCGACGACCTGGATGAGGTCAAGAAGTGTGTGTACGGCAAGGATTCGAAAAAGCCGCACCTGGCGACGCAGCCGACCAAAGCGGTGGATGAGGTGGTCGACGTGGACTTCTATGTGCATGGCTGCCCCATCGACCGCAAGGAGTTCACGTACATCGTGCGCTGTCTGCTGTTGGGCAAGACACCCGAGATACCCGATTTTCCGGTTTGCGTGGAGTGCAAGGCCAAGGGCAATCCATGCCTGTGGCAGTATGGTCAGGTCTGCCTGGGACCGATCATCCGGGCCGGTTGCGGTGCCCGTTGCCCGTCGAACGGGTTCCGGTGTTTCGGCTGCCGGGGCTACACCAGCAATCCGAACGTCGATGCGGCCAAGGAAGTCATCGACAAGTTCGGCCTGACCGTGGATCACCTCAAGACCAAGATGGTTCTCTTTGGAAGCAGACAGGAGCCGACGATCTATGGCTAAGACAGTGAACATAAACGTACACCATGTGACGCGTGTCGAAGGACACGGCAACATCGTGGTCAACGCCACCAACGGCAAGATCGAGAAGGTGCAGTGGCAGGTCCCCGAGGCGCCGCGGTTCTTCGAGGCGATGGTGCGGGGTCGCAGCTATGAAGATATCCAGACGATCGTCAGCCGCATCTGCGGAATCTGTTCGATCACGCACTCGCTGGCCTCGACCAAAGCCGTCGAAAATGCCTTGGGCATCCAGGTCTCCGAGCAGGCCGACAAGGTGCGCATCCTGATGCACTACTCTGAGCAGTTGCAGAGCCATATTCTGCACGTCGGCTATCTGGTGGCACCCGATCTGTTCGGCTTGCCGTCGGTGGTGCCGCTGGTTGCCAAGGCGCCGGACGCGGTGATGGCGGTGATTCGCCTGCACCGCTTGGCGAATGAGTGGTCGGACCTGATTGCTGGTCGCACGACGCACCCGGTCACACTCAAGCCGGGCGGCCTGACGAAGTTCCCGACCGAGAAGGAATTGCGCGAACTCCAGCAAAGACTCAAGAACTCTGTCGGGGACTTGAAGGCGGTGGCCGCAGCGGTCCTCTCGGTTGCCGGCAACCTCCCCAACTTTACGCGTGAAACCGAGTATGTCTCGCTCAAGCAGGACAATCCGCCCACATACACGTTCTATCATGGCGATATTACCTCTACTGACTACGACGGCGCCGTTTCGATCCACGACTGGCAGAGCGTGGCCAACGAATACGTCAGCGATCAATCGACCGCCAAGTGGACCAAGTGGCACCGTGACTCGTACACGGTTGGCGCCCTGGCGCGGTTCAACAACAACGCGCCGCTGCTCTCGCCCATGGCCAAGGATGTCGCCAGGATGTTCGGGCTCACCCAGGGCTGCTGCAATCCGTTCATGAACAGCGTGGCGCAGATTGTCGAAGCCGTCCACGTGGTCGAGACGAGCATAGAGATGATCGACGAGTTGCTGACCAAAGGGATCAAGCCGGAGAGCGTGAAGACCTCGCCGAGGGCGGGCAAGGCCAGCGGGTGCGTCGAAGCCCCGCGCGGCATTCTGTTCCATCAGTACGAATTCGACCGCAAGGGCAACTGCGTCGGGGCCGATATCTGTATTCCGACGAATCAGAACCATGCCGCCATCCAGAAGGACTTCGAGAAGTTCGTGCCGGAGATACTGGATGAAGGCGAAGACGCGGTCCGGCTGAAACTCGAAATGCTGGTTCGTTCGTACGATCCATGTATCTCGTGCTCGACGCATATGCTGAACGTGGAGTTCGTCAGGTAACGCCGAGGCAATGAAGAAGCCGATCGTGGTGCTGGGGCTGGGCAATCCGCTCATGGCCGACGACGGGATCGGCGTCGATCTGGTCTCGCGGTTCGCGCAGGAGGCCGCCCGCTACCCGTCGGTCGACTTCATCGACGCGGGCACCGGCGGCATGTCGGTGCTGCATCGGATCGACGGGCGTCGCAAGGCGGTGTTTATCGATTGCGCGTATATGGGCGAGGCGCCGGGGACGATCCGGCGTTTTACGCCCGACGAGGTTCGCAGCACAAAGGTCCTCGCCCACCAGTCGCTCCACGAGGCGGACGTTCTGCGGATTCTGGCGCTGGCCGAGCAGTTGGGCCAGGCGCCGCAGCAGGTTGTCATTTTCGGCATTCAGCCACAGGTTGTCGAGGTCCGGCAGGGTTTGAGCGGCGTTCTGCTCGACCGGGTTGAGCAGTATCTTGCCGAGATCCGATCCGAACTTGAGAAAGGTGCAGGTTGACCTGCAAGGGACGAAGGAGACGAAATGGGACAAGGCAGGATTCTGATTATCGACGATGATCCTGATATCACCGAAGCGATGAGCGTGGTGCTGCAGAACAAGGGCTATGAGGTTTGTAGCGCCGCCGACGGCAGCGAAGGCATGAATCGGATCAAGGAAAGCCGGCCGGACCTGATCATTCTCGATGTCATGATGCGGACCCGTCAGGAGGGCTTCGAACTGGCACGGGATCTCAAGGGCAATGCCCAGTACAAGGATATCCCGATCCTCATGCTGACCGCCGTGAAGGACAAGACCGGACTGGATTTCAAAGCCGATGCCGGCGACAAGGCGTGGCTGCCGGTCGAAGGGTTTCTGGACAAGCCGGTCAAGCCGAACGTGCTTCTGGAAAAGGTCCAGAGCCTTCTGGCCAAGTCCTGACAGGGTTCCGGATCGCGGGTTCGTTCTGGATCGCTATCCCGGAATCCGCGATCCGAGATACGATCGGCGGCAAACCCTCTCTGGCGGCCGCCGGAGATAGAGGCCATGAGCCAAAGGCATTCCGCGCGGCTCCTGTTGAAGGCGTACTACGAGCGGCTCTACGAGCGGATGACGACGGATCGCGCTCGGCTCGACGCGTGCATCGAAGTGACGTTGCCGGCCGAAATCGAGCGACAAGGACTGGGGCCGATGAACGCACAGCAGTTGCAGGCCTATCGGGAGGCCTGTCTGGCCTTCGTCGATGAGCGAACGGAGATGTACAATCCCATCGGCATCCAGTATACGTTCAATCGTCCATCGAGCCGACAGGCGATGGATCTGGAGTTTCAGCTCAACTGGTACGACAGTCGTCGCGAGTTTGAAGATCTCGTCGCGGCCGCCCGCTCTCTTGTCTCCGACGCGCCGGACGATGTCTCCGACCGGATGTTGCAGGAACTTGCCGACCGGCTTATCCACCAGGCGGGGGCCTTTCCCGATCGCAGCATCGTTGCCGGTTATGCCGCCGGGCCTACGCTTCAGAAGCTGCCCGACTACATTGTGGCTTCCGCGATCGAGGTGGTCATCTGTGGGCGTTCATAGCAGGGGCGGCCAGAAGCTGCCCGCCACACGTCAGGATCAGAGGAGAAGACCATGAAAAGCACACCCGGTGTCGAGAGGTCGTTGATGGGGCTGTTTGCGGCGATGCTCGTGATTGCGGCCGGAGTCTACGCTGCGGAGGAGGTCACCAGATATGCCGTCCATGACAAGAGCCGCCCAAGACCGCCTGTGGTAACGCCCGCGGCGCAGTTCGGACAGCCCCCTGCCGATGCCGTCATCCTGTTCGACGGCACCGATCTTTCGCAGTGGCAGAAGAGCGACGGCAGTCCCGCGAGTTGGGAGATTGTGGATGACGCTATGACCGTTACGCGGAAAGGCGGCAGCATTCAGACGAGAAGATCGTTCGGCAGTTGCCAGTTGCACGTGGAATGGAAAACGCTCGAAGGGGTTCCGGCCCGGGTGACCGACCAGAACCGCAGCAACAGCGGCGTATTCTTCATGGGCCGCTACGAGGTGCAGGTGCTCGACTCGTATACCGACGACGATTACGCGACGAACAAGACCTACGCTGACGGCCAGGCGGCGGCGATCTATGGCTCGCATCCGCCCATGGTCAATGCCTGCCGCGCGCCCGGGCAGTGGCAGAGCTATGACATCGCGTTCCTGCGTCCGCTGTTTGACGAAAAGGGCAACGTGGTGCGCAAGGCCCGCATCACTGTATTCCATAACGGCGTCTGCGTTCACAACAACCTCGAGATCGAGGGAACGACGTCGCATAAGGTCAAAGCCAGGTATACTCCCCACGGCGACGGGCCGATTGTCCTCCAGGATCACGGCAACCCGGTCAGCTTCCGCAACATCTGGGTGCGCCAGTTGCCCGAGCAGCCCTACCTGATCGAGTAGTTCGCGAATTCCTTCTCGGCCGGAGCTTGCGTACGAGATGGACGCCATGACGAGTGCCGCAGACAACGTGGTCGCCCGACTACGCGTCTTCATGGGCGGCATGGGTCTGCTGCTGGCGGCGCTTGCGGGGGCGGCGTCGGCATCGGCAGACTGGCCCATGCTGGCGCATGATCCGGCGCGGTCGGGAAGCACGGCCACTGAGATTCGTCCGCCTTTCGCGCGCAAATGGTATCGTCTGTTTCCGGATGAAGGTCTGATGTCCGGCGTGCAGCCGGTCGTCTTCGATGGCAAGGTGTTCGTCGGCACGATGAAGGGCATCCTGCATGCCATGGACGTCGAGACAGGCCGAGACGTTTGGACGTACATCGCGCCGGCCGCCATCTTACACGCCTGCGCGGCTGACCACGATGTGGTCGTCTTCGGTTGTGCCGACGGCCGAGTCTATGGGCTCGATGCTGACACCGGCAAGTTCGCCTGGTCCGTCCAGACCGGTGCCGCGGTCTGGAATGCCCCGTTGATCTGTGCCAATTCGGTTCTCATCGGCAGCCGTGACGGGAGTCTGTATGCCATCGACGCCAAGACGGGAGACGTACGATGGAACGCGACCGCTGGTCCGCTTCTGTCGAGTCCCGCGCTCGATGTGAAAAGAAACCGCGTCTACGTCGGCAGCGAGGACATGCACGTTTATGCCTTCGATCTGGCAGATGGAACGCGGCGGTGGCGAAGCGAGAAGCTGCCCGGCGTGAGTCTTCGGGGATACCACCCCGTAGTCGCGCCGGACGGTTCCGTGATGGTGACCGTGACGCCAACCCTGTCCCTGGATTCGTTCGAGCCGGTTCTGATGGATATGGTCAGAGATGTGTTCGGCGACTTCGCAAGCTGGCGACACAACAAGGAGGAGAACGAACGACTTCGCGAGGCCAATTTCAGGAAGATGGCCGAGCCCGGCAGCTACGAGGCGCAGTTGGAGCACATCCGCCGGCGTCTGACCCTTGAAGCCCAGTACCAGACGTTCTTTGTTCTGGACCCCAACACGGGCCGGCAGAAGTTCGTCACGCCCATCGTCTATGCCGAGAGCATGAACGGCACCGGCGCGCCGCCGCTGGTCACGCCCGACGGCAAGGTCGTGGTCAAGTTCCAGGCGCTGCTGCGAAGCCGCTACGAGCACTACTCACCTTTCTTGAACGTCGGCTATCTCGACACGAAGACCGGGCACATCACGCCGATCATGGATCAATCGCGCACGTACGGCTGGCACGACAGTCTTTTGCTGGTTCACGACGAGCAGTGTCAGCTTTCTGTCGCGGGCCGCGTGCTCATCAACGCGCACCAGGACAACGTCAACGCGATGGACCTCGACACGCTGCAGGGCTACGGAGAGCCGTTCTGCCGGGGTGTGCATGAGCCGCAGCCGGGCGAGGCGGTCGGTATCTGGGCGATGCTCCTCCGCGGACAGACGCTGCCGGCGGGCAAGGAGTGGCTCGCTCGCGGCACTGCGGTTTACGGAGGGGGCTCCGTCATTGACACGGCGGTGTCCATCGCCGGCGACAGCTTCTACTACATTCCCACGCATGAGATCAGTGCCGGCGCCGCGGTCGTCGCATTCCGAATGGACGCGAAAGGCGACGCCGGCAAGAAATCGGACCGTCTTTCCGCGCGGCTGACCGAATCGGAGTGGGAGAGGATCAAGGATTTGCCCTGGGACTGGGATACGCTCCGGATGCCTCGTCTTCGGCATGTGTTGGAGGCTTTGCCGGGAGCTGTCCCGGGCACGCGAGCGGCACCGCTGAGTGAGCAGGCAGCCGAGCAAGTGAGCCGGATCACCGACAACGAATTGGATCGGTTCATTTGGGAAGTGCCTGCGGTCAATGTCGTCGATGGCGATGGACCACAGGGCCTGAAGCAGCGGCTGGCGACCTGTGTGCAGGAGCTGATCTCGCAGCGGTGGCAGCCCCTGGTCTTTCCGCCCGGCAAGCACCCAAGGGAAGCGTGTCGCATCTTCGTCGATCCGACGGAGACGTTGTTGACCCTGGCTCTGGCCTATCCTCATGTCAATGAGGGCCTTCAGCGTGCGATCGTTCGCTATGTCGATCAACTGCGTGGCACCGGCGGTCCTTTGGATGGGCCGGTTGGCAGGGATACTGTCGATCCGGCCGACGGTGCCATTCGGTCGTTCTATGACATCGTGCCGGAGAAGCTGTTTCGCGTCATGGCTGACATGGTCCGAAGCGACGTGGCCCGGCTGTATCCGCTATGGCTTTGGGCACACGTCAGCGGCGATTGGCAGCGCATCGAGAAAGACTGGAACCGCCTGCGAAGCTTGGCCGATCGCCCCGCGAACAAAATGGAGGAGGATTGCCGCAACGGATACCTCGCAGGCTTGATCGCCTACTGCCGGATAGCAGCACATATCGGTGATCGAGAAGCCCTCGCAGATGGCCTGAGTCGGACACGGTCCGCTCTTCGAGAGCGTCTGGCCTACGAATTGGCGCATCCCAACGGCGGGCTGATCTCGCAAGTGCCTGTCTCACGGTCGATTTTCGCACGCTGGCGGCATCTGACGCCCGAAGTGGGCCGGTTTCTGGCGACCTATGCTGGCCCGACGCATCGGCATCTGATGAACGTCTATGTCGACTACCACCGGCCTACATGGCACATCGCCTGGGGCGTCGAATCGATGTGGCGCAATGAATCGCCCTTTGCCTTGCCGACCATGGCCGCCGAGGTCTTCGCCGCTCGGGCCTGGGTTCTCGCCGAGTCACAGGACGAACTTGCTCGGTTTCTCGACCTGCCCTGGTGCAGGGCCGACCTGTTCTACATTCAGAAGCTGGTCCTTTGCATCGCAGCCCATACGCCGATCACCTGGGAGATGCTCGCAGCCGACGGCGCAGCGCGGTAACGCACCTGCCCGTGCAAATGCCGGCGGGATTGACTTAAGTGCCTGTTTCTGCTATAGTAGCAACATGTCTGCCTGTTCTTCTTGCTGGAGAGGGTTTTATCGGGAAACAAGCGGGGTGAACCGCGTCTTCAAGGTGTTGCGGCTCCGGAGGATGCCGCCGACAATGCGAGTCGTCATCAGTCTTCTCGTGCAATCGCTGCTGCTTTCACTATTCCTGAATGGTGCGGCCCACGGTCAGAACAGCCCACCCGGAAACGACAGCGCCCCGCGTGTGATTATTTCCGAGATCATGTACCACCCTTACCACCGTCCCGAAACTGCAGAGGATACTGGTCAGGAATGGATCGAGCTGTTTAACAAGGGACGGCAAGCCGTCAGTCTGGCGGGGTGGCGGCTGAGCGACGGAGTCGCGTTCGTCTTTCCCGACGTCGTGCTGGAGCCGCAGTCCTACTTGGTGGTTGCAGCCGACGTGGACGCTTTTCGGGGGCGTTATCCCGGGGTCGATCCTGTGGCAGGGGGCTGGGTCGGGTGGCTGAGCAACTCCGGTGAAGCGATCGAGTTAGTGGATGCGGCGGGGACTTCAGTCGACCGGGTCGAATATGCCGATGAAGGGGACTGGGCCCAGCGTGAACTCGGGCCGCTGGACCACGGTCATCGCGGCTGGGCTTGGCGCGACGACCACGATGGTCGGGGCAAATCGCTGGAGCTGATCGATCCCAACATGCCCAACGAATACGGACAGAACTGGGGCGCCGCTGCCGTGGAAGGAGGGACTCCCGGCCGGGCGAATTCGATTCACTCGAGCCGGGCCGCCCCCCTGATTCTGGACGTCGCTCACGCTCCGGTTATCCCGACCTCGCGCGAGCCGGTTACGATCAGTGCCCGTGTGGTTTCGGTGGAATCGGCTGGAGTGCTCGCGGTGCTGCACTACCGCTCCAATGGCGCCGGCGAATTCACCTCGTTGGCCATGTCCGAAGACGGATTCCATCGTGCCGAGATTCCTGCGCAGGCCGACGGCACCGTGGTCGAGTTCTATATCGAGGCGACGGATGATGCGGGGCACTCGCGGACCTGGCCGGCGCCGAGCCTTGTCGACGGCGCGCTCCGCCAGGCAACAAACGCGTTGTACATCGTCGATGACTCATTCGATCCGCAGACTTCGCGCACGCCCGGCGCGCATCCGGTTTATTACCTTGTCATGACGGAAAGCGAACGGACGGAGCTGGACCAGATCGGCGACGAGCAGTACAGTGGCGATCTCTTCGCTGCCGAGCCGATGAGCGACGCGCAGATGAACGCGACGTTCATCAGCGTCGACGGAACGGGGGCGAACATACGCTATCAGGCGGGCGTCCGCAATCGAGGCAATCGAAAGCGCGCCGATCCTCCGATGTCCTTCCGGGTCAACTTTGCCGGCGACCGTCCCTGGAAAGACGTTCGCGCGCTGAACCTCAACAGCAAGTATCCGCATCTCGAACGGATGGCCAGCATTCTGTTTCAGATGAGCGGAATCCCGGCGGCGAATGTTACACCGGTTCGCCTCAAGGTGAATGCGGATGAGCCGGCGCGGAGCGACATGGGCCGGACCTGCGGGTTCTACAGCGCCGTCGAGGTCCTCGACAAAGACTGGGCGAAGAACCATTTCCCCGACGACGACAACGGCAACCTGTATCGATGCACCTACTACGAGGATGGCGTCCACGCGCGGACCTATGCCGATCTGGACCATAAGGAGGCTCCCGGCCGGGCTCCCGATCCGAACGATTACCGCCTGAACTATCCCAAGAAGACGAACGAAGCAGCCGACGACTGGTCCGATTTGTTCCGATTGATCGAGGTACTCAACAATCGTGATCTCTCCGATGAGGACTTCCTGGTGCAGGTCAGCGAACTCGTCAACCTTGACGAATGGACGCGGTTTCTGGCGGTCGATGCGCTGATCGGCAATCGCGAGGGCGGCCTGACCAGCGGGACGGGCGACGACTACGCTCTCTACAGCGGAGTGGTCGATCCGCGCTTCTGGCTCGTGCCTCACGATATGGACACGGTGCTGGGGCAAGGAGACCATTCGTATGAGCCGCAACGGGACATCTGGGTATATGCGCAGGTCAGCGGCCTGCGGCGGCTTCTGAATCATCCCGACGTGGTGAGGTTGTACTATCGGCAATGCCGCGACCTGGCCCGGACGATCTTCGCGCCGGAGAGCTTCGATCCGTTGGTGGAGCGGTTCCTGGCCGATTGGGTTCCGGACTCAGAGATCAACGGCGCCCGGGGGATCCGGCAATTCGTGCGAGATCGCGTCAACAGCGTGCTCCATGGCGGCTATCCGGACGCCGACACGAGCCCTCAGATCCCGCAGCGTTTCGCCGTCTTCGGTCCGGAGGTCGTCGGTGAGTATCCGTACACGACAAGAGACACGATTGATCTGGCCGGCACGGCCGATGCGATGGAGACCCGCTCGGTCTGCGTCAACGGCGTGCCGGTTGGCGAATCCGACTGGTCTCAGAAGGACGGCATGTGGTCGATGGACGACGTCGCTCTGAATCCGGGGATCAATCGCGTGATTGTGCAGACCTTCGACGGCCCGGGCGGCGCCGGCAGGGAGCTCGAACGCGGGTACATCGACATCCGGTACGATGACGGCAACGTCGCCGGCATCGGAGGAACCATCACAAACGATACGTTGCTGGATGCCGCTTCAGGCCCCTGGCTTGTCGAGACCACCGTGATTGTCGAGGCCGGCGCCACGCTTGCCGTGGGGCCGGGCGCGACGCTGTTCTTCGAAGAAGGCGCGGGAATCGAGGTGCAACAGGGCGGCCGGCTCGCCATCGAAGGAACGCCGTATCAACGCGTTCGCCTCACCCATGTGCCGAACGGCACGGGCCATTGGGAGGGCATCCGGTTTGATCAGAGTCTGGAGGACAATCGACTGTGTTGCGTCGATATGGAATTTGGCGATGGCCAGGGTGAGTCTGTCGACGTTCAGCATTCGCGCGTGAAACTTGACAACGTGACGTGGGCGGGAACGAACACGCGAATCCTCAACGTTGATCATCCCACTGTGATCGCACGCGATTGCGTCTTTCCATCTATCAGTGGAGCCGAACCGATACACGGCGTCGGGCTGACGGGAGATGAGCAACTTGTCTTCGAGCGCTGCACCTTCGGCACAGCCACCGGTTATAATGATGTGATCGACTTCGCGGGGGCCCAGCGTCCCGGCCCTGTCGTGCAGATCTACGACAGCGTCTTTCTCGGAGGCGGTGATGACGGCCCCGATCTGGACGGCGCCGACGCCCATCTCGAGGGCAACGTTTTTGTGCACTTTCGCCGCAATCAGGGAGGCGACAGCACTTCGAACGCGATCGCCACGGGCCGCGACGGCGATCGCGCGACCGATCTGTGCCTCGTGCGGAATCTCTTCGTCGATAACGACCATGCGGTGCTGGTGAAGGAGGACGGCTTCCTGCGGGCCGAACACAACACATTCGTCAACACCGGCATCGCAGCGATCAGCTTTGGCGAGCCCGATCGCAGCCCGCCCCGGTCGCCCGGCCGAGGGGCTTACATGGCCGGCAACATCTTCTGGAACAACGCTGCGATGTTCGAGCATTTCTTCGAGGAGCCTCTGCCGGATTACGGCCCGACGGATCTGGTGGTCGATGCTTCGATCCTTCCGGCGGTCTGGCACGACTTGGGTGTTGGCAACATCGATGTGGACCCCCTGTTCGTCAGCGCGAACGATTATCATCTCAAACCGATGTCTGCCGCCGTCGCGTCTGGACCGTTCGGCCTGGACATGGGAGCGTACGTTCCGGGTGGTGCGGCGATCACGGGCGAGCCGAGCGGCACGACGTATCGAACGGACGCCATCCTGACGGTGGGCGGACCGGGAATCACGGACTACGTGTACAGCGTCAACAGCCCGAGCGGTCCCTGGAGCGAAGAGCGGCCGGTGGACGTGCCGATCGAGTTGACGGGCTTGCAGGACGGCCAATCATATACCGTCTACGTGCGGGGCAGGAACTCTGCGGGCCGCTGGCAGGAGCAGCCCAACGCCTCGCGAACCTGGACGGTGGATCTGGTGTATCGGCGTCTGGTGATCAACGAAGTTCTGGCATCCGGCGAGATTGCTTTCGAACATGAAGGAACGCATCCCGACGTGGTGGAGCTGTTCTACGATGGGCCGACGCAGATGAATCTGGCCGGGGTCATGCTCAGCGACGATCCGCAGCGGCCCGACAAGTTCATATTCCCGAGCGGAGTGATGATCGGGCCGGGAGAGCATCTCGTAGTGTTCGCCGACGCCGGTGCAAGCTTGGGAATCCATCTGGGCTTTGGACTCGACGGCGAGGGCGATGAGTTGTATCTATACGACCGCGATGGCACTCTGCTGGACCACGTGGAGTTCGGCCATCAGTTGGCGGGGTTTTCCATCGGACGCTTCGGCCGTGACGGCCTCTGGCGTCTGACTATTCCAAGCTTCGGGGCTCCCAATGTGGTGCAGCCAGTGGGGGATCCGGATCGTGTGCGCATCAATGAATGGCTCGCACGCGGCGAGGTCCTGTTCGAACGAGATTTCATTGAGCTTCATAATCCGCACGCGTTGCCTGTCGATATCGGGTGCTGCTATCTCACGGACAATCCCGTGACCCAGTGCGGGGAGTTCCGAATCCAACCGCTGACATTCATTGAGGGCGAAGGGTTTGGCGTCTTCATCGCCGACGAAGAGGATCTTCCGGGTCATGTGAGCTTCAAGCTGTCCACCGACGGCGAGATGATCGGCTTGTTCGATCCCAACCTGCGTGAGGTGGACAAAGTGTTCTACGGTCCGCAAGTGGCGGATGTTTCGCAGGGCCGCGCTCCCGATGGGACAGACCAGATCGACTGGTTCGATCTGCCGACACCCGGCCTGGCGAATCCGGTGATCGAGCGGCCGACGGTGATGTCCGTCGTACTCGTGCCCGAAGACGCGCCCAAGTGGGCCATCGTTCCCACCTCGGCCGATCAGGTGGATGAGAATTGGCGATCGGACGTGTCGTTCGACGACTCGGCCTGGTTGAGTGCCTCGGACGGTCCTGGAGGCGTGGGCTACGAAGGCAGCAGCGGCTACGAGGACCTGATCGGTCTGGACGTCCGCAGCCAGATGTACGGCCGGAACACCACGTGCTACGTGCGGATTCCCTTTACGGTTGCCGCCGGATCGATAGGGAGCCTCAGCGAATTGACGCTGAGCGTTCGCTATGATGATGGCTTCATCGCCTGGCTCAACGGTACAGAGATCGCCCGGGCCAATATCTCGGGATCGCCTCAGTGGAACTCCGTCGCGACCGGGAACAACGAAGCCGGGGCAGAGGACTTCGACGCCGCGATCGATATCTCCGAATACATCGGCTGGCTTCGCGAGGGCGTCAATCTCCTGGCTATTCAGGGTCTGAACGTATCGGCGACCAGCAGCGATTTTCTGGTTTCTGCGGAATTGAGCGGGACTGTGGTTGAACATGCGGCAGCGGCGCATCCGTACCTGAGAGAGCTCCAGTTGCTCGATGGTCTTCGTGTCACAGAGCTGATGTACGATGCGGCGGAAGGGGACAGCCTGGACTACATCGAGCTGGCCAACGTCGGCGATGTACGCCTGGACCTGACCGGTATACGTTTTGCGGACGGTATCGAATTCACCTTCCCGGCGATGGAACTGGCGCCGGGGCAGTGCACTGTCGTCGTCGACGATCCCGCCGCATTTCGGTCAAGATACGGAACGGACGCCGGTGTGGCCGGTCAGTACTCCGGCCGTCTCAGCGACAACGGCGAGGACATCGTCCTGAAGCTGGCCACACCTTTCGATGCGGCAATCGCGCGTTTTCGGTATGATGACAAGTGGTATCCGGCCACGGATGGAGACGGGATGTCGCTGGCGGTTCGCGATCCTGCAGCGCCGACGTCGGTCTGGAACGATCCTGCGAATTGGTACGCATCGGCTCCGACGCCGGGCCAGTTTTAGGGATAGCGGCATGCGTGTGTATCGGTTCCTTGTACGGACAGAGAAGCCGGCATGAAACGGGTGTTCCTATTCCTGGTATTCATGATCTGCATGACGGGCACCGGCACAGCCGGGCGGGCGGCCCTTGTCATCAATGAGTTCATGGCCGCCAACGAACGCGTGCTGCGCGACTCGGCAGGGGACTATGACGACTGGGTCGAGGTCTACAACGCAGGTGCCCAGCCCGTTGACGTCGGGGGATGGTATCTGACGGATGATCTTTCCGATCCGGCGAAATGGCAGTTCCCGCGCCACCTACCGTCGCAGACGACAATCGCTCCCCACGGTTTCCTGCTGGTCTGGGCCGACGACGAACCGGACGAAGGGGACCTGCACGCCGGCTTCAAGCTGAATAGCAAGGGGGAGGAACTGGGCCTGTACGATGCCGACGGGATGCTTATCGACAGTGTGGTCTTCGGATCGCAGTCGGCCAACACGTCGTACGGACGCATTCCTGACGGGGGGGCAGGATGGCAGACTCTCGGAACTCCGACGCCGTGCGGACCCAACCGGCATTCCGGTATCGTGATCAACGAGATCATGTACAACCCCTACTCCGAGACCTTGCAGGGTGAGGATCTTGCCGCTGAGTACATCGAACTCTTCAATTCGGGCAGCGACGCCGTCAACTTGGCCGGCTGGCAGCTTGCGCGGGCCGTTTCATTGACCTTCGGAGATGTGACCCTCGCGGGGGGTGACTACCTGGTGGTGGTTGCCGACGCAGATGCCTTCGCGGCCCGATATCCGGAGGTTGCCCAGGTGGTCGGTGGTTGGGATGGGCGGCTGAGCGACTCCGGCGAGACGATCGAATTGCGCGACGCCTCAGGGGCTCTTGTCGATGAAGTCCCATACGCCGACAGTGGAGACTGGGGCGTCCGTGAGCTGGGTCCGGCCGACCGGGGCCATCGTGGCTGGCGATGGCGCAACGATCACGACGGCGCCGGCAAGTCGCTGGAATTGATCAATCCGGCTTTGCCCAACGAATACGGCGCGAACTGGGCCGCGAGTGTGGAAGCTGGTGGTACGCCGGGCCGGCTTAACTCCATCGCTTCGGCTGATACGGCGCCTCTGATTGCCGGAGCGCAGCACCGTCCCGTGATTCCGGGACCGGTCGATCCTGTGGTTGTCACGGCGACGGTGGTCGATGAATCACCGTTCGGCCCGACGGTGAATCTGCGCTACCGCATCGACCGCTCCGTGTTTGCCGACCGAGGCAGCTACCCGACATTCGATGCCAACGAGTATGTCGTTGTGCCGATGTTCGACGACGGAGCCCACGCCGACGGCGCTGCGGGCGACCACGTGTACGGGGCGGAGATTCCGCCGCAGCCTGATGGCGTCGTGGTAGAGTTTTACATCGAGGCGATCGACCATGGCGGGCAGATGCGCACGTGGCCCGCTCCGAGCCTTGTAGAGGACCGATTCGAACAAGTGACCAACGCATTGTATCGTGTGGACGCGGCATTCAATCCCTACACCTATTGGCAGATCGGCAGCCAGCCGCTGTACTACATGGTGATGACCGAGATGGAGCGGGGGCGACTCGCCTACCTTGGCAATCGAAGCGACGAAGCCTTCTCTCACGCCCAGATGAACGGGACGTTCATCAGCGTTGACGGCAGGGATATTCTCTTGCGATACAACGTCGGCATCCGGAACCGCGGCAACGGCTCCCGAACGCCTCCTCCGAACAACTATCATGTGAATTTCCCCAGCGACCGCCGGTGGAAGGACGTCTCGGCGATCAATATCAACAGCAAGTACACCCATAACCAGTGGCTTGGCCACGCGCTCTACCTCGCGGCCGATATGCCGGCCCTCGATGTCCAGCGCGTACAGGTCAGGATCAATGGCCAGGACCTGGCGCCGCTGGACCCCGGACGGATGTATGGATCGTACGTGCACCTGGAGGTCTACGACAGCGACTGGGCGGACCACCATTTCCCGGATGACAACCAAGGCAACGTCTATCGCTGTGTCAGCCGGGGCCGGTACTGTGACCTCCGCTATCAAGGAGCCGACCCGGAAAGATACAGCCGGGAAGACTGGTACGTGAAGAACTCGAACGCCGCGGTCAACGACTGGTCCGACCTGATCGCGTTGACCTACGCGCTGGACCGCTCGCCGGACGAGACATATGTGGAAGAGGTCGAGAAGGTCGTCAACGTCGAGCAGTGGATGCGGTGGTTCGCGATGGAGACGTTCTTGACCAACCGAGAGACGAACCTGGGCAATGGCTACGGCGACGATTACTGCATGTACCGCGGCGTCGAAGACCCTCGCTTCCTGCTGTTGCCTTACGACCTCGACACCATATTGAATTCGCCGGACCCGAATACATCGATTTGGCTGGCGGGAAGGCTCAACAACCTGCCGGTGGTGCGGCGTTTCCTCACGCATCCTGCGTTTGTCGGGCGTTATTACGCACAGTTGAAGGACCTTGCCGAGACCATCTTCGCGAGCGAGCGGTTCAATCCGTTTGTGGAAAACACCCTGGGCGGCTGGGTGCCGCAGACGACTATCGAGTCGATCGAGACCTTTGTCGCCGCCAGGCGGAGATATGTGCTCTCGCAGATTCCCGTGGAGTTCACCGCCGGCAGCGACCTGCCGAGTTTTGCCGGCTATCCCGTTACTTCGGTTCCGTATGTACATGGTACGCAGGTTCGCGGTACGGCCGACGCCATGCGGACGCAGTCGGTTCTTGTCAATGGCTGGCCCGTTCAATGGTCCGGGCGCGAGGGCCAGTGGGCCTTGGGCAGGACCCTGTTGGATCTGTCGCCCGGCATCAACCGTATGATCGTCGAGACCTTTGACGGGCCCGAAGGGACGGGCCGTCCGCTGGACAGCGGATACGTAGATATCTACTATCAGACCGGATCGACGAACGACTACCCGAGGGGTTCTTCGCTCACCGACGCTTCTTCATCAGGTACTTCGCCTTGCCTCAACCTGATCGTTCGAGACAGCTATCTTCCGGGTGTTCCTGTTCTCGTCCGCATCGAACTGCTCGCGGCAGACGGCACGGTCGATCGCGATGTATGGGAGACGACCGCGACGTTTTCGGTTTCCGGCAATCCGACGATACGTCCGTCGACCGGCCAATGCACGCTGTACAACGGCGTCGGCAGCGCTCTGGTCACATTCACGGGCCGCGGCGATTTCACACTGACCGTTTATGTGGCCGGTGTCGAGAGGAGCGTCACCCTGGTGGATGTCAGCGATCAGCCTGTCCGGATCGTATCGGGGACCCTGCGCGAATCCGAGACCTGGAGCGGCGTCTGTTGTCTGACCCGCGGGGATTTCACGATTCCCGCCGGCGTCACACTGACGCTCAGTCCCGGCACGCTGGTACTGATTGAGGGTGTTTCCTCGGGCAGTGATGGAACCGATATCGACGTGCAGGGCGGGATCCAGTCGCTCGGCACGGCGGCCTCGCCCGTTACATTCACCTGCCTGGGGGACGGTCAGAACTGGGGTGAGCTGCATTTCGTCGACGCCGCTCCTTCGACGTTTCGCTACACCCACATCACCCGAGCTGGTCGCTCTCCGCCGGTGGGGCACTCTCATTCCGGCCCAGCCATTCGGGTGGCCAACTCGACGCTGCTCTTCGATCAGGTCGCACTCACCGACCACGCGGGCAAGATCATGGACGCCGGCGCCGGCACGGACCTTACGTTCCGCCGATGCCTCCTGGCGCGGTCCGTGATGGGACCCGAGGTTACGGGCACGGCGCTGCGGTTCGAGGATGGGTGGATCACCGACATGCACGCCGGCGATGATGCCGACGGCATCTACATCCACGATCAGCTCGCCGGTCAGCAGTGCCGGATTCGCCGCAGTGTTATCGCCGGGATGGACGACGACGGCGTCGATACGCTCGGGTCCGAGATTCGCATCGAGGATTCCATCATCCGTGACTGCCGGGATAAAGGTGTGAGCGTCTACGGCGGCCGGACGACCATCGATCGCTGTCTGATCGTGGCAAACAATACCGCTCCCGAGGATCCAACCACAGCCAGCGTCGCCGCCAAGGCGTACGACGGTTCCAGCGCCGTCGTCGATATCGATCATACCAGCATCGTGACGTCGAAAGTACCCGGTCACGTGGATGTGGGACTTCAGTCGCACAACAAGACGGGCGTTACGTCGGGGACCATCGTCTACAACGTGACGAATTCGATTGTCGACGCGACGGTCCCTGTGGACGTCCAGGCGCCGTACCAACCGTCCGATGTTCACATCCGCTACTGCTGTCTGACGGGACAGACCTGGCCCGGCGAGGGCAATTTCAGTGCCGATGTGCTGTTTGTCGATCCGCAAAACGACAACTATCGCCTTCCGGCGACATCGCCCTGTATCGGCGCCGCAGCGCCCGGTGACCCGTTGAGGGACCTCGGTTACTACCAGAGCACCGCAGCGCTCCCCTCGAGCCCATTGACAGGCGAGGACCTTCTCTGGACAGCCGACGAAGGGCCTTACCGAGTCACCGCCAGCCTGATCATCCCCCCTGATATCACCCTGACGATCGGGCCGGGGACGACGGTATTCTTCGACCCGAACGTGCGGCTGATCGTGGAAGGCCGGCTCGTGGCGGCGGGGACGGAGTACGAGACCATCCGTTTTACGCGCACGCCGGAACGGGGCGGAACCTGGGGTGGTCTGCAATTCGTCGATTCGCCGCATGAGAGCCTGATTCGTCACGCGGTGATCGAGTATGGCCGGACACACGACGGGATGGTGGGTCTGGAGAACTCCAGTCTTCTGATGGAGCATGTCACCTTCGATCACACGGACCTTCGCCGCATCTGCACGATGGATTCGTCGCTGGTCGTTCGCAACTGCGTGTTCACCGATATGTTCGCGCCGGGGAAGCCTCCATCGACGGACAATCTCAGCGAGCACATCTGGGGTCGTGGCGTCCCCGCCACGGGCCGATTCATTCTCGACGGCAATGTCTTCGGGCGTACGCCCGGTCATAACGATGCCGTCGATTTCGACGGTGCGACGCGGCCCGATGCGATCCCGCAGATCCTCAACAACGTTTTTCTGGGCGGAGGCGATGAGGCGCTCGATCTGGAAACGGATGCGCACATCGAAGGCAATGTGTTCATGAACTACGTCGAGGACCGCTTCAACAGAACGCCGCGCGAGTCGAACGTCATCTCGGCCGGCGCCGGACGGGAGTACGTCGTGGTGCGAAACGTCTTCCATCACGTTCAGCATGTTGCGCAGATCAAAGACAGAGCCTTCATGTGGTTCGAGAACAACACCGTAGTTGACGCCAATGCGGCCGTCTTCCACTTCGAGATTCCGGGCCAGACGACATCGCCCGGTCGGGGTGTGCATATCGATTCGTGCATCTTCCGGCAGTGCCCCACGTTGCTGGGCAGTCTGCGGGTGAACGATGCGGAGTGGGGCACGACGGACGTTACGGTCGACCGATGCCTGCTGCCGGGCGACTGGCACGCGCTGGGTGAGGGCAATATCGACGCCGATCCGCTGTTTGTCGGCGAGGAGGATTTCCATCTGAAGCCGTGGTCGGCAGCGCGCGGGACGGGAATGCTCGGACTGGATATGGGTGCGTTCGTTCCGGCGGGGGCCTCGGTCGCCGGTGAACCCCAGGGCTGGACGTATCGGACGCAGGCAAAGCTGACCGTCGGCGGACCGGGAGTCACTCACTACGTGTACAGCGTCAACGAGCCGAACGGTCCATGGAGCCAGGAGTATTCCGTGGACACCCCGGTCTTGCTGACCGGCCTGAAGAGCGGGCGGTCCTATACGGTCTACGTTCGGGGCAAGAACTCCGCCGGCGCCTGGCAGAATGAGCCCCATGCATCGGGGACCTGGACCGTGGACACCGCGTACCGGCGGCTCGTACTCAACGAGATTCTCGCTGCCAATGAGACCTTCGAGCACGAGGGGAGCTATCCCGATCTCGTGGAGTTGTATTATGACGGGCCGTCGGCGGTGAGTCTGTCGGGCATGCGTCTCAGCGACGACCCCCGGCAGCCGGACAGGTTCGTGTTTCCCGCGGGGGTGACGATGAATCCGGGCGATTACCTCGTCTTGTTCGCCGACACCGATGTCGCGACATCGGGTGTGCATCTTGGTTTTGCCCTCGACAGGAAAGGAGGGCAGCTCAGTCTCTACGACCGCGATGGGAGTCTGATCGATTCGGTGGAGTTCGGGCCGCAGTTGCCCGATCTGGCGATTGGGCGAACCGGACCCGCCGCCGAATGGCGCCTCGTGATCCCTACGTTCGGTTTCGCCAACGTGGCCCAGCCGCTCGGGGATCCATCGACGGTCCGGCTCAACGAATGGCTGACTGAAGCCGAGGTGTTGTTCGAACGCGATTTCATCGAAGTGCATAACCCGAACGATGATCCTGTCGATATCGGTGGGTTCTACCTGACAGACCGTCCGGCGGTACGGCCTGACAGATACCGAGTTCCCCTCTTGAGCTTCGTCCAGGGCCATGGCTTCGCGGTCTTTGCCGCTGACGGAGAGGATCTGCCGGGCCATGTCGGCTTCCGGCTTTCGCCGGACGGCGAGGTGCTCGGATTGTTGGACCCAAATCTGAGGGAGGTCGACAAGGTCTTGTTCGGTCCGCAGACGCCTGACGTGTCGCAGGGGCGCGCGCCCGATGGATCGGATCGCATGGACTGGCTTGAGCTGCCCACACCGGGGATGTGGAATCCTGTGAGGCGGGCACCGGTCGTGACAAGGATTGTGCTCGTTCCCGAAGAGGCGGACAAGAGGGTTATCGTTCCTGTCTCGGCGGACGAGGTAAGCGAGACGTGGAAATCTGATCCGGTATTCGACGACTCGACCTGGCTCCGGTCGTCCGGCGGTCCCGGCGGAGTCGGCTACGAGCGAAGCACGGGGTACGAGGACTGGATCAGCCTGGATATCGAGAATCAGATGTACGGGCGGAACACGACCTGCTATATCCGCGTTCCATTCACGACAGCAACGGGCCTCGCCGGTCACTTCAGCGAGCTGATGCTGAGCGTTCGATTCGACGACGGTTTTGTCGCCTACCTCAACGGCACGGAAGTGGCTCGCGTTAATTTCACGGGGGCGCCGCAGTGGGACTCGGAAGCGGAGGCCGACCATGAGTCGTACGCCCAGACGTTCGACGCCGTCTTCGACATTTCCGAATACGCCGGTTTACTCCATGACGGTGAGAACCTCCTGGCGATCCACGGGCTGAACACCCCGGCAACGAGCAGCGACCTGATCTTCTCCGTCGCGCTGGAGGCGACCGTCGTGGAGGGGGGCGACAGCGAGTACGCCTATCGGGAGGAGCTTCGATTACTCGATTTCCTGCGTATCACCGAGTTGATGTACCACTCGACAGCCGGAGATCGTTTGGACTATGTTGAGCTGTGCAATACCGGCGCCGAGCCGCTGGACCTGACGGGTCTGCGTTTCACGGACGGGATTCAGTTCACGTTTGACTCGATGAAGCTGGAGGCGGGGCAGTGCGTCGTAGTCGTCGATGACCTCGCAGCGTTCCAGGCCGCCTGCGGAACGGAGCCGCGTATAGCGGGGGAATATGCCGGGCACCTCAGCGATGGCGGAGAAGACATCGTCCTGAGCTTGCCAGCGCCGCTGGAGGCCGCAGTCATGCGTTTCCGGTATGAGGACGACTGGTACCCGGCCACGGATGGGGACGGCCGGTCCTTGGCGATTGAGGACGTGACCGTCCCGGCGGCGGCCTGGAACCGTCCGGAGAACTGGTATTCGTCACCACCCACGCCCGGCAGGCCGTGAATCTGAGGACTCACTCACGCTCCGGGCGAAGGCTACTCTTTGGCGACCATCGTGATCGGGCCGGAAAGACCTGTGGGGCGCAGCGCGTCGCACGCGGCCAACGCCGCGACGATCTGATCCGGCTCCGAGGCGCTGATGCAGTAGATGGTTCCGCCGCGTGCCTCGACGTCCCTGGCAAAGGCCGCCCAACCCTCTTCGTACCGTTCGACCACCTTCATCCGGCTTCCCCCTTCGGCTTCAAGAGATTCCATGATCTCGGGGTTGGTGTATCGGACGACAAGGTTCCTGTCGTGGAAAATGAAGGCCGCACCGGCGGTCCGGTTCTCGATGCCCAGACGGCGGTCGATGCGAACATCGTCCAATCCGTGAGCCTGGAGGTACCGGCGCACGATCTGCGCGCCGTCTGTCTGCCGGATCTCTTGCAGTTTTCTGGTCGATGCCAACGGTCCTCGTGAAGCGACCTCGCCATGTCGGGCACGGTCAGTGGCCACGCTCCTCTGCGGGGCTGCGCACACCTCAACCACGCGGCACGGAGGGCAGCAGGGGAGTTGCCACCAGTAGTAGTCGACAACCAGACCGGGGTTGCCGTAACTGAAGGCGTACGGCGTGTACCGCGTGCCTTCGTAGACCAGACCGGTGCTGTTCGGGTTGAACGCGTACGGCGAGTACTTGATGCTGCCGGGAATCAGGCCGGGATTGTTGTAGCTGAAGGCATAGGGACTGTAGATGATCTGATGTCGCTGCGAATTCCAGCAGCTTGCCCGGCCGACCGCCGGTGCCAACGCCACGACGGCGACGAGAATGGAAATCCGTTTCATTTCGTCCTCCTTTTCTTAGGTGAAGGTTTCCTCCTGCGTTTCCCTTCTCATCACCCTCTCCTAAGCTGGGACTCATGTGATCTGTAAGAACCCTCCTTTCCGTTACCTTCTGTGCCATTCCGTCCCGCACTCCTCAGTGAGCATGGGACATGGCGGCGCTGCCGGCTGATGATAGTCCCGTATGGATGCGCGGTCTCAGAGCCCTTCTACCGGCCGACCGCCGCATCGAAAGCAGAAATGAACGTACGAGATGACATCAACCTCCTTGTCGATCTGTTTTTCCGAACCCACTCCGTTGTCCGAGGCTCAGGGACATCCCAAGCCCTGAGCCGCTGCGCCGCGGCGAACATGCAGTTCGCGATCCAGCCACCACAGGGTCAAGACTGCTCCAGGTTCCCGTCGAGCCGGATACCCGCGGCCGCAGGCCTGATCCGCACCGTCTTGTGTCCATACCGCACGATGCACGAATTGTCGCCGGAGCCTTTGATGTATGCCTCGCAGAGCATACCATCTTTCCACGCGATGTCAAGTGTGAATCCGCCGCGGGCCCGCAGGCCGGAGATCCTGCCCTCGGGCCACACGCTCGGCAAGGCGGGAAGCATCTCGATGATGTAGCGGCCTTCGGCGTCACGCCGGTGGCTTTGCATCAGCATCTCGGTGATGCCGCTGGTGGCGCCGAAATTGCCGTCGATCTGGAACGGCGGATGGGCATCGAAGAGATTGGCATACACGCCGCCGCCCTTGTAGTCCGTCAGAGGCGAGTCGGTCAGCGTCAGCAGGTTCTTGAGCATCAGATGGGCGTGGTCGCCGTCGAGCAGGCGAGCCCAGAAGTTGATCTTCCAGGCGCGGCTCCAGCCGGTGCCGCCGTCGCCCCGAAAGATCAGCGATTGTCTGGCCGCTTTGAGCAGTTCCGGCGTGTCAACGGTGATCTCGCTGCCCGGAAACAGCCCCCACAGGTTCGAGACGTGGCGATGATCGTTCTCCGGATCATCCTTGTCCTCGAGCCATTCCTGGAGCTGGCCATGTCGGCCGATCCGGTTCGGAGCGATGCGGACCCGCAACGCATCGAGCTTCCTGGCGAATTCCTCATCGACATCCAGCACGCGTGCCGCTTCGGCCGTGTTCGCGAACAGTTCGCGGATGATCTGATGGTCCATCGTCGGGCCCATGACCAGGCCGCCGTTTTCGGGGCTGTTGCTGGGACCGCTGATCAGCCAATGCTGATCGCTCCGCGGGTCCTCGATCAGATAGTCGACGAAGAACTCGGCGGCCCCTTTCATCAGCGGATAGGCATGGTCTCTGAGGAACTGCCGGTCCCCGCCATAGACGTAATGCCACCACAGGTGCTGGCAGAGCCACGCGCCTCCGGTGGGCCAGATGCCGTGGTTCGACGCGTTGATCGGCGCGGTGCCGCGCCAGAGATCGAAGTTGTGGTGGAGCACCCAGCCGGACGCATCGTAGTGTTTCTTCGCGGTCGAGCGGCCCGATTCGGCAATCTCGGCCAAGGCGTCGAACAACGGCCGGCCGCATTCGCTCAGATTGGTCGGCTCGGTCAGCCAGTAGTTCATCTCGGTATTGATATTGACCGTGTATTTGCTGTCCCATGGTGGGCTGGTGCTCTCGTTCCAGAGTCCCTGGAGATTGGCGGGCTGGCCGCCCGCGCGCGAGCTGGCGATCATCAGATATCGCCCATACTGAAAGAACAGTGCGGCCAACTGCGGGTCTTCGCGTTCGGCGAACTTCAGCACCCGCTGGTCGGTGGGCAACTCGGCCGTCTTCGCCGGGCCCAGATCGAGCCAGACGCGATGGAACAGCGCCTGGTGATCCGCCACATGGGCATCGCGGATCTGTTGCGGCGTCTTCTCGGCGGCCTTGCGGAGCACCTTATCGCATCGCTGTCCGGGATCGGCTGACAGGTCCTTGTAGGTCTTGACGTTGGTGGCCATGGCAATCATCAGCATCGCGGCATGAGCGCCCTCGACCCTGATCTGTCCATCGTCGACCGTAGCCTGACCTCCATCGATTCGGACCTGGCAGCGGCCCTCGAATCGCACGGCGCCGGGTATCGGCGTCTCTGCCCCCTGCATCTTGAAGTCACGCGCCCGTCCGAAGATCGCCAGTGTCCGGTCATCCACCTTCTGCGTTCGCACCTCTTCGTTGGGGCTGGTCAGTGTGGCCGCGAAACGCAGCGCGCCGGGCTCGTCGCACCCGATTCGGACCACGACCACCTGATCGGGGAAACTGGCGAAGGTCTGTCGCGTATAGGTCACCCCAGCGACGCGATAGGTCGTGGTGGCGATGGCGGTGTCGAGGTCCAGCTCCCGATGGTAGGCCTCCACTTTTTCGTGTCCCGGGAAACTCAGCCAGAGGTCTCCGAACGGCTGGTAGGGGACTTGGCGCAAAGGCGACGACATGAAATGCTCCATCGCCAGTTGCTCAGCCTGGTGTTGTTGGCCGTCCAGGAGCAGCCGGCGAATCTCAGGCAGGTATTGAGCGGCGCCTTCGCGGGCGTAGTCATGGGGCCGGCCGCACCACAGCGAGTCCTCGTTGAGCTGATAACGTGCTTCCGCGGTGCCTCCGAACACCATGGCGCCGAGCCGTCCGTTGCCCACGGGCAGGGCGTGCGTCCAAGCGCGGGCCGGTTCGGCGTACCACAGCTTCAGATCAGGTTGGCTACCGTCGCCGGCCTGGTCGACCGAAAGAATGCCGAGGCTCAAGGTGATGACGGCGGATCGAATGAGGTGCTTTCTCATTGTCTCTCCTCAAACAGATGGTCGGTCTTGCCGGGCACGGGAACTGCGCGGAACGCATCGCCTATGGGTTGTTCACAGTGAAGAGGCGACACCGTTCGTCGTACGAGACGGCTCGGCCGCGCCGGATCTGCCTTCGGTCGATCCCGAGCAACCTCAGCGGGTTGTCGAAGGCCATCGACAGCAGTTCCCTGTGGCTGACCAGATTCAGTGAGGCCAGATGGTTCATGCACGTCAGCAGAGTTGCCGAGGAGCCTGCCATGTAGCCCGTGGCGGGGTTGTAGAGCCGACCGGTCGGGTCGAGCAGGACCTCGGCTCCCATAGATTCGTAGCGTCCCGGAGCCAGTCCCGCCAGTTCCGAGGCGTCGCTGATGACGATACAGCCGGCCGGACTCTTGGTCCGGATGATGGTTTTCAGCAGTGCCGGCGGCAAATGGTGACCGTCGGGAATAATCGTCGCGACGAGATCGTCGTTGCCCAGCCCCGCCCAGATGGGGTTCTCGTGGCGGGGCAGCAGAGCGGGAATGCCGTTGCCGAGATGGGTCAGTGCCTTGGCTCCGGCCGCCGCGCATCGCTTGAGCTGATCGTCGCTGGCCATGTGGTGGCCCAACGCGACGACGATCCCCCGCTTCGTGGCATGACGGATCAGCTCCTCGGCCCCGTCGAGGTCTGCCGCCACCGTCAACATCCGGACGGTCCCATCGGCCCAGGCGAGCAGCCGATCCAGGTGCTCGATGCTCGGCGGTCTCATCCACTTCGGATTGTGTGCTCCTCTGGCGCCTTCGACAGGAGACAGGAAAGGGCCTTCGAGGTGGATGCCGAGCAGACGCCCCCTGAACTCTTCTGCATTGGCGACCTTCGCGATCAGCGGCAGGTTCCGTTCATAGATTTCCGTCGGGCTGGTGATCAGGGTTGCCAGAAAGGCGGTGGTGCCCGCGTCAAACAACTCCCGGCAGGCGCGGACAACGTCCTGCTCGCTCAGGTGGGCGCCGGAGAAATCCACGCCCTTGAAGCCGTTGACCTGGAGATCGATCAGTCCGGGGATGTCCATGGCTTACCCATCGGTCAGGCGTTCATGGCCAGCAGCGATGCCGCCGGTTCGTCCAGGAAGATGGCGCAATTCTCATGCCGCTGCAGGATGGACGCGGGACACCTGGGAGTCACCGGCCCTTCGAGGGCGTTGCGGACGGCTTCGGCCTTGCGGCGGTCCGGCACGGTGACGATGATGCGCCGGCTCTTGAGGATCTGCTGGATGCTCATCGAAATCGCCCGCGATGGAACACTCTGCAACGAATCGAACCAGCCCTCCCCCAACTGTTGCTGCCGGCAGCGCTCGTCGAGATCGACCACGATATAAGGTTCCTCCGTTTCGAAATCGGCGGGTGGATCGTTGAAGGCGAGATGACCGTTTTCTCCGATCCCCACGCAGGCGACGTCGATCAGATGGGCGCGAATCAGGTCTCCGAGTCTCCTGCATTCGGCGGTCGGGTCCTTGGCGTCTCCGTTGACGAAGTGTACGGCCTTGAGCTGGCCGACGCGATCGACAAAGCGTTCCCGCAGATACTTGCGGAAGCTCGCGGGATGATCGGGCCCCAAGCCGATGTACTCATCCAGGTGGAACATGGTCACCTTCGACCAGTCGATCGTGTCCATGGCGGTCAAATGCTCCAGCATCTCGAACTGGCTGGCGCCGGTGGCGAGGATGATGCTCGCCTGGTTCTTGTCGGCGATGGCTCGGCGAATAGCGTGGGCGGCGGTGCTGGCGGCTGCGGCCCCCATATCGCCCTTGGTCTTGTAGATGGCTCTTTTCACGGCAGGCTCCTGAATCGGTTTGCGACTTGCGCGATCATAGAGCGTCGAGCCGGGCCTGTCAACGCCGCGTGCCGCGAACCGCGCAGGCCGGCGGATTTGTCTTGCGTTTGCCGTCGCGTTGTCCCTATAACGTCGTAGGTTCCGACTGCAATTCGCCCCGGGATCAGGACACCTGCCTTATGGGGGGTGCCACATGGAAAGGACCGCGATGAAACGCACACGGGATTCCCTGATCTTCTGTCTGGCTGTTTTACTCATTCTGCCGATCTCTGCCCAGGCCCAACAAGTGGCTGTGATTGAGAACTTCCTCACGTTGCTGGACAAGACGCACCCACGACTCCTGCTCAAGGACAGAGATCTGCTGTCGCTCAAGGCCAGCATAGTTGATGATGCCGCCCTGCAGAAATGCTGGGATGATGTGAAGGCCGATGCGGAGGCGTGCCTGGAGAAGCCGCCGCTGGTCTACAAGAAGGTTGGGCCACGCCTGCTCAGCGTCAGTCGGGATTGCCTTCATCGCATCTATGCTCTGGCCCTGGCCTACCGCTGGACGGGTGAAGATCGCTACGCCGCGAGGGCCAGGGCGAACCTTCTGGAGGTCTGTGCGTTTGCGGACTGGAACCCCTCGCATTTTCTGGACACCGCCGAGATGTCCCACGCGGTGGGAGTCGGATACGACTGGCTGTATGACTATCTCGATTCACAGACGCGCGATACGATCGTGCGGGCTCTGATCGAGAACGGCTTGAAACCGGGATTGAAAGTCTACGACGCGAACGGCTGGTGGACCCTGAGCGATCACAACTGGAATCAGGTCTGCAACGGTGGCATGATCGTCGGGGCTCTGGCCATTGCCGACATCGAGCCGAGCTATGCCGAGCGGATCATCCCGGCGGCCGTCGCGTCGCTGCCTCGCGCGCTGAAGACCTACGCACCCGACGGCGCATGGGGCGAAGGGCCGGGCTACTGGAGCTATGCGACACATTATACCGCATACGGACTGAGTGCGTTGGACACGGCGCTGGGCAGCACGTTCGGACTGCTCGATGTTCAGGGGCTTTCCAAGGCCGGGGACTTTCCGATCTACACGGCCGGACCGACCGGCCTGTACCTGAATTTCGCCGACGTGGGAGAGCGCAGCGCGCGGCGGCCGATGGCCTGCATGTTCTGGCTGGCCGGCACGTTTCACAACCCGCTCTACGCATACAGCGAGCACGAGGAAATCGCCAGGCGATCAGCCGGCGCGGCCCACTTGGTCTGGTATGCGGCCAGGCCTCCGGCCCGAGCCGCGCGACGCAAGCTTGATGCCTACTTTCGTGGTCCGGTCGAGGTGGTCACGATGCGAAGCGCCTGGGACGATCCCGATGCGCTCTTCGTCGGCTTCAAGGCGGGCTACAACCAAGTCAATCATGGACATCTCGACCTGGGCACATTCGAGATCGACGCCCTCGGGGTACGGTGGGCCCGCGACCTCGGATCGGACGACTATGACCTGCCCGGCTATTGGGAGAGCAAGCGGGGTGGCCAGCGCTGGTCGTACTATCGTTTGAACTCCGCCAGTCACAACGTCTGCATGTTGGGCGGCCAGGACCAGGACCCTCTGGCCAAGTCCATGTTTACCAGCGTGAAGGTGAACCAGACCGATCCCTCGGCGGTTGTCGATCTGGCGCAAGCGTATGCCGCCTTCGCACGGTCTGCCTCCCGTGGCGTGAAGATGGTCGCCGACAGGGCAGCGGTCCTCGTCCAGGACGAATTCATGATCGAGAAACCCTGTGACTTGGTCTGGGGCATGACGACCGACGCCGAGCTCCAGGTAGAGGGCGGTTCGCTCGCCAGACTGAAGCTCCAGGGCAAAGAGCTCGCCGTGCGTCTGCTCCGTCCGGCCGGGGCGGTGTTCACGGTCGGGTCGGCCGAGCAGGAGCCGCCGCAGAAGACGAACAAAGGCGTCAAGCGTTTGCTGGTCCGACTGGCCGAGGTGCAGGGCGATGAACGCATTGCGGTTCTGTTTTCGCCTGTCCGGGCCGACCGGCCACAGGCGGAGAGCGTCGAGATCAAACCGCTGACGCAGTGGTGACAGAGGGTCCACACGATCTGAACAGCAAAGGAGACGCGACGATGCAGCAACGAGGATACGCCGGCCTGCTCTGTATTCTGGCTGTGGTTGCACTGGCCGGCGGGCCGGTTCAGGCCCAGGACAACGACGAACCGCAGCTTTGCGTCGGCGACTATCAAAGCGCCGAGGAGGCCAAGGCCCAGCTCGCTCGGTTCGCGCAGACCTATTCGAATCTGTCCGAATGGCAACAGCGGGCCCGGGCCAATCGCGAGGCCATTCTGCGAGGCACCGGCCTGCTGCCTCTGCCCAAGAGATGTCCCTTGAATCCGATTGTGCACAGCCTGCGACGATACGATGGCTATACCGTCGAGAACGTAGCTATCGAGAGCCTTCCCGGCGTCTTCGTCACCGGCAGTCTCTATCGTCCCACCGGCGGCGCCGGGCCGTTCCCGGCGGTTCTATGTTCGCATGGGCACTGGAGCAACCGCGAGGACTACGGACGCTTTCGTCCCGACATGCAGAAGCGCTGCGCGACGTTGGCTCGCATGGGGGCCATCGTGCTGTCCTACGACATGGTCGGCTACGGCGACTGGGCCAACGCCGGCTGGGAGCACCGCCGGCCCGACGCGCTGAAGATGCAACTGTGGAACAGCATCCGTCTGCTGGACTACCTCTGCACGAGAGCGGACGTCGATTCGTCGCGAATCGCTATTACCGGGGCCTCCGGCGGCGGCACGCAGACGTTCCTGCTGACGGCGGTGGACGACCGCATCGCGGTTTCGGTCCCCGTGGTGATGGTCTCGGCCCATTTCTTCGGCGGCTGCGTCTGCGAAAGCGGCATGCCCATTCACAAGAGTCGATTCCACGAGACGAACAATACCGACATCGCCGCGATGGCGGCGCCGCGTCCGCAGTTGATCATCTCCGACGGGCAGGACTGGACGAAGAACGTTCCCGACGTGGAGTTCCCCTATATCCGCGAGGTCTATCGCCTGTACGCGGCGCAGGACCGCGTCGAGAATCTGCACCTGGCCGACGAGGGCCATGACTACGGATGGTCCAAGCGGATCGGCGCCTACAAGTTCCTGGCCAGGCATCTGGGCCTGTCCCTGGCCAACGTGATTGACCGGGAGGGCCGCATCGACGAGACCCCCGTGGTCGTCGAGAAGATCGAAGACCTCTATGTTTTCGATGCCGAGCATCCCCGCCCGGCTCATGCCGTGGGCCCGACCGATCCGTTGCCCTGGAATTGGTGAACCATCGCATCCTCCCCAGAACCTGACGTCGATGAGAAACCTGTCTGAGATTGCATGATGGCCTATTTCCTGCTGGTTGTGCTCGGATTTGCCGTCGGCGCGTTCGGGACTTTGATCGGCGCCGGCGGCGGGTTCATCCTGATGCCGATTCTGCTGCTGTCCTATCCGCAGCGTTCGGCCGACGAACTGACCGCGATTTCGCTGGCCATGATCTGCTGCAATGCGACGTCCGGGTCGATTTCTTACGGCCGGATGAAGCGAATCGATTACACCTCGGGCGTGCTGTTCCTGTTGGCCGGGATTCCCGGCGCCGTCCTCGGCGCTGTCACCGTCGCATACGTTCCGCGGCAGGCGTTCAACTTCGTCTTCGGCCTTGTGCTGATGGCGGCCAGCCTGTTCATCTTCTTTCGGCCTCCCAGGGAGTCGGGACTATTCGCATCGACGCATGGCGGGACTCGATTTCGCCGGACTCTGATCGACGCCGACGGCAAGTGCCATGAATTCGCCTACAACCTGCCTGTGGGAATTGTGTTAAGTCTCTTTGTCGGCTTTGCTTCGAGTCTTCTGGGCATCGGTGGCGGGATCATTCACGTCCCGGCCATGGTGCATCTGCTGAACTTCCCCGTGCATCTGGCCACGGCAACTTCGCACTTCGTACTGGCAGCGATGACCCTGGCGGGGACCATTGTACACCTGGTAGATGGGTCCCTCCGGACCGGACTGGCCATAGCAGGTTGCCTGGCCGCAGGCGCCGTAGCCGGAGCGCAGCTCGGTGCCCGCCTGTCCCCTCGCATTCGTGGGCGCTGGATCATGCGGGCTCTGGCGGTGGCGCTGGCACTGGTGGGCATCCGCATTCTGCTCGTGGCCACCCGGTAGCGCATTCTCCGGACGGCATGAGAGAATCGCCGAGGGGGGCAAGAGACGGAATCCCTCGCTGTCAATCGGGTTTCTTGAGCTCTTCGACCTTCGGGAGGTCTTTGAGAGAGTTGAGGCCGAAGACCTCGAGGAACTTCTTGGTCGTGCCGTAGAGCATGGGCCGCCCGAGGATTTCGGCGCGTCCGACGATCTTGACCAGACCCTTGTACATGAGGCTGCGGATCACCTCGCCCACCGCCACGCCGCGAATGGCCTCGATGTCCACGCGAATCACGGGCTGCTTGTACGCGATGATCGCGAGCGTCTCCATCGCCGCCGGGCTGAGCTTGTTGTCGCTGCGCGCCTTGAGCAGCTTCTTGAGCCAGGTGTGGTACATCGGCAGCGTCAGCATCTGATGACCGCCGGCGATCTGCTCGATGCGGAAGGCGTTGTGGTTCCTCTGGTATTTCTCGTTCAGGGACGCGATGCAATCGCGAACCTGCTTGGTTGTGGTCTCGACGATGCCCGCCAGGCGGCTGTCCGACAACGGTTCTTCGCTGGCGAACAAGATTGCTTCGATCACCGATTCGACGGTCGGAGTCTCTTCGGTATTCTCGGCCGGCCGGGAGCCGTCCTCGACGACCTCGGTGTCTGTGTCGTCGGTGACTTCCTGTCGGGGGTCATCATCTGTGCCGCCGTCCTGGCCCTCGCCTTCTGCCGCGGGTTCCGCTTCGATGTCGAGTGTATCTCGTCCTTGCGTGGCCGGCGGGATATCCTCGAAGCATTCCTCGGCCGGCGTTTCTCTTGTCTGTCCTGTCATATGTTCTTCCATGTGAAAGGGTCTGCGTCCTTTCTGCTTATGCGTACCGCCACCGGTTTCACCCGAGCCTTCAACTGCCGGGCCAGCTTCTTGAGCATGAACCGCTCGGAAACCGTGTGGCTCAGGCAAATGCAGGTCAGTCCGGCCTCTTGAGCAGCCAGAGCTTCGTGGTGTTTCAGTTCGCCCGTCAGGTACAGGTCCGCTTTGTCGGCGATGACGGTGTTGAGGATCCTGCCGCAGGTCCCGGCGCACACCGCGGCGGTCCGGATCAGCCGATTTGGATCGCCCACCAGTCCGACCGCCTTGGCACCGGTGTGCTTCTTGACCTGTTCGATGAGCCGCGCGACCTTCGCCGGCCGGGCCAACGGACCGATCCGCCCGAGACCAAACCGGCCTGCATAACCGAAAAGCCGGAAGATGTCAAATGCGGGCATCTCATAGGGATGCGCCTGCTTCATCGCGGCCACGACCGCGTCGAGCTTGTCTGCCGGCACGATGGTTTCGAACCGCATCTCGTGGACCGCTTCCCGGCGGCCTGGCTTGCCAATGGCCGGATGAGCTCCCTCCAGGGGCAAGAACGTCCCGGTTCCGCCGGTACGGAAGCCGCAGTCGCGATAGTTGCCCATCGCTCCGGCCCCCGCGGCAAAGACCGCATCCGCCACCCTGTCCAGGGCATCCACCGGCACGAAAACCACGAGCTTGTAGTTCTCCTGCGGCGCATACTCGACGTAATCACCCAGGGGCTTGGCGTCCACGATGCCCAGCATCTCGGCCAGGCCGTCGTTGACGCCTCCGACCACCGCGTCCAGAGCGGTGTGGATCGAAAAAACCGCGATCCCCGAGTGGATCAGTTCGTAAACCACACCGGTCGGGCCGTTGGCAAGGACCTGCTTGAGTCCGTCCCAGATGACCGGATGGTAGCTGACGATGAGGTCTGTCCGGAGCGCCTTGGCCTCGGCCACGACCGCCTTGGTCACGTCGATTGTCAGCAATATGCTGTCAATCCGCTGTTCGGGATCGCCCACCAGCAGGCCCACGTTGTCCCAACTCTGGGCCAGACCCAGCGGGGCAATCTGCTCGACCACGCCGGCAATGTCTTTGACTTTCATCTCTTGTTCCGGCATTCCTCTTCGATGGTTTGCAGGTACTTCTCGCGGAGCCTTCTGGTGATCGGCCCGACCCTGCCGGCCCCGACGGTATGCCGCTCGACGCCGATGACGGGGAGAACCTCCATCACGACGTTGGTCAGGAAGATTTCGTCGGCCTCCAGCACGTCGGCAATGTACAGGTCCTTCTCGACCAGATTGATGGATTCGTCCTTGGCGATCCCACAGACGGCCTTCCTCGCAATCCCTGCCAAGACGGGCGTCTGGAGCGAAGGCGTATAGAGCACGGAATCCTTGAGCAGGAAGACGTTGCTGATACACCCTTCCGCCAGTCGGTTGTCGGTCGTGAACCAGAGAGCCTCGGCGGCGCGCTTCTGCCGGGCCAGGGTCAGCGCCAGCAATCTCGGGTAGTAGTTCGTCGTCTTGTGACCGCAGATGGGTTCGGTCGTGTTCTGCCGGTAGGGGCACAGCACCACCAGTATACCGGTCTGATAATACTCGCTCGGATAGGGTTGCAGATTTGTAGCGGTGATCAGCAGCGTGGGCGAAGCCTGCTCGACGGTCTCCGCGATCGGTCCGTTTGTCAGGGTCAGACGCAAGCGGGCATTGAGCAGTCCGTTGGCTTCGAGCACCTGGTCGATGGCTCGCCGCAGGAACGGTCTGTCGTAGGTGTGACGGATCGATAGGGCCGTGGCGCTGCGGAACAGCCGGTCGAGATGATCCTCCAACCGAAAGACGATCCCGTTATGGCTGCGCATCGTCTCGAACAGCCCCGCGCCGTAGAGCAGGCCGCTGTCTCTGACCGAGACCTGGGCTCGCTCGACATCGATCAGCTTGTCGTTCAGAAAGACCTTCTCTGGCATCTTGCTTCACGGCGCGTATGAATGTTTCGATTCACGGTTTCTGCACGGCGTCGATCCCGGCAAGAAGAGCCCTTGCCTTGGCGATCGTCTCGTTCCACTCGGCCTTCGGGTCCGAGTCGGCGACGATTCCCCCGCCGGTCTGGATGAAAGCCTTGTGGGCGGCGATGATAACCGTTCGGATGGCGATGTTCAAGCAGACAGTCCCGTCGAGGCCGATAAAGCCGATGCTGCCGGTGTATACGCCCCGAGTGGTAGGCTCGAATTCGTCGATGATCTCCATGGCACGGATCTTGGGGGCTCCTGTGACGGATCCGCCGGGAAACATGGCCTTGAGAATCTCGCTGAATCGAATCCCCGCTCGCAGTTGGCCACCGACGGTGGCCACGGCGTGGAAAACGGTCGGGTATGCTTCGATGGTCCTGGGCTGGAGGACCCGCCGCGTCCCAGGCCTGCATATCCTGGCGACATCGTTGCGCTCCAGGTCCACGATCATGTTCAGCTCCGCCTGTTCCTTTTCACTCGTCTGCAGCTCCTCGAGTCTGCGGCGATTGGCGGCCATGCTGTGCGGATCGCTGCCGCCCAGTCGCGGCCGGGTACCCTTGATTGGCTTTGTTTCGATCCAGCCGTCCTGGATGCGGATGAACATCTCGGGCGACGCACTGACGATCTGGAAGTCGCCCGCCTCGATGTAGGCGGCGTAGGGGCTGGGGTTGTAGTGGTTCTGCCAGTGAAACAGATCGATGGGCCGGCCCGCGAAGGGACGCTCGAAGCGATGCGAGAGGTTGACCTGATAGACCTCTCCGTCTCGGATATACTGTTTGATCTGTTCGATTGCTTGCAGATACCGGGCTTTGCCGGTGTTGCTGCGGACCTGCAACAGATCGAGATTCTCGATATTGCCGGCGGGGGGCCGTATCACGGCACGACGTGTTGCCTCGCCCAGTATCCGCTGCACAGCCTCGATCTTGCTTTCCGGTGATTCCGTATCGTCGGGCCACTCCAGGGCGATGATCCTGAAGACCTCTTCCCGGTGATCGTAGGTGAGGAAGCGATCATAGAAGCACAGCCGGATCAGGGGCAATGCGAGGTCGTCGACAGCCCTCTGGGGCAGCCGTTCGATGTACCGGCCCAATTCGTAGCTCAGGTAGCCGATCCAACCGCCACAGAACAGACCGTCGGGAAGGTCCGCAGGTTTGCCGGCGATCTGGTATTTTGCCAAAGCGGTCTCGATCCTCTCCAGAAGCCCGGCACTACCCTGTGTGATTTCAAAGACCTCCCTTGGTTCAGCGGCCCAGTAGCTGAACCGCGGGCCGTCGGCTACCGCGGCGTTGGCCCCCAGGATGGACGCCATGGGTTGCGCCGCGAAGGCTTCGCTGATTGCAGGCAGCGACGCCGACGTCTGGATTCGCCGCACATGAAGTCTACAGGGAACAGGCCCGTCGCTCGCGAAACGAGTCTCTGCCAGGCGAACTGCGTTCGAGCGTCCCATTTCCCGGCGGGCCGTCAAACCGTCTTGCGGCGAGGGCAGTCGCGCATCCATACACGGCCTACCGAAGCGGTTCCTGCGAACCGACGGTGTACAGCCACCATCGTTTCTTGCTTTCTCGCTTCGATCTGGGCTGCCGCTCGAAGTAGATTGTCATCTCCGGTCCCTCGGCGGTTCGAATCCGGTACCAGTGCTTGCGCAGGTACATCTCCGGACTTCCGTTTCGGCAGGGCCCGTCCTCCTTCCAGACCTCCAGCACCTCTGCGACTGTGTATGGCTGGTCCCTCCACGTGAACTGCTTCGGCAGCCCCGGCTCGCCTCGGGTCATCCCCGCCGTATCGAATGAGCCCGATGCCGGCAGGATCGGCTCACTGACAAACTGCTCGCTCATTCGGTTGTCCTCCCGACCCGCTGCATCGATCTTACCTGCCTGCGGCCCGCAGTTCATCAATGATCTGGACGCCTGCCGACGTGCCGATCCGCTCGGCGCCGGCTTCGACCATGGCCAGGGCCTGCTGGGCCGTCCGGATACCCCCGGAGGCCTTGATCTTGTACCGCTGCGAGGTTTCTCGTATCAGCCGGATGTCCTCGACGGTCGCGCCGCCGGCCGGATGCAGCCCCGTGCTGGTCTTGACGAAATCCGCGCCGACCTGCTCGGCAACGCGGCAGGCCAGGACCTTCTGTTCGGTCGTCAGTGCTGCCGACTCGATGATGACCTTGAGCAAGACCGGCGGCCTCATGGAATGACAGACATTCCATACCGCCAGCAACTGCTTCATCAGGTAGTGCGCGTCCGGCTCGATGATGGCTGCCAGGTCCGCAACGACGTCGATCTCGTCGGCGCCGTTGTGGATCGCCTCCTTTGTCTGGGTCACCTTGGTCTTGGTGGTGTCGGCGCCGAGGGGAAACCCCACTACTGACACGACGTGGACCCTGCTGCCGTGCAACCTCTCGGCCGCCGTCGAGACCCACCGTCCGTTGACGCAGACAGAACCGAAGCCGTAGGTTTGCGCCTGCTCACACAGACGCAGAATCTGCTCTCGCGTCGCCTCCGCCTTCAGCAGCGTGTGGTCGATCCGCCGGGCCATTTCTTCGCTTGAGATGCTGTGTTGCATCGATGTCGTTTGCGAATCCCCAAGCATGGTCTTCACGTCCGAACAGAATTCAGTATGGTTTCGCCCCACGCCGAGAACCCATGTTAGGTCCCGCCCGGCCGATCTGCAAGCGTCCGCTGGGATTGCAGGGGGCGCCGGCTATCCCAAGGAACTATGACGCCGTGTCTGGCCCCGGCGGATAGCGTTTTTCGAAAAAGGCGATGGCTTCGGCGAGGCTTCGGAAGACGGCGTTAGCGGTCTGGGTGACGAAAACAGAGGGGTGCTGTCGGGCGGTCCAGACGACGTAGACTTCCTTGGCGGCCTCGTGGGCGTGCTGGAGTTCGCGTTCGACGCCGCTGGAGATGGCGGCGCGGCCGTCGGGCAAGGCCGGAATGAAGCTGACGATCATATCGGCCTGGTCGATCAGCAGGAAATCGCGGGCGTAGATCTGGCTGTTGATGTCCCGCTCGATCTGGATAACCTCCGCGGCGTTGAGCCGGATCGACCGGCCCGAGACCTCCACGTCCACGTAGTCCTGCCCGGCCTGCCTGGCCCGCTGCGCCCGCATCGGCAGATAGGCCTCTTCGAGATCGCCCGGGTCGAAGCACTTGAAATGCTGTTTCATCTGAGAACGGAAGCGGTGAATCTCTGCCAGCACGGTCTCCATCTCCGCCACCGCCGTCATCGGGAAGCTCAGATACGCCTTTCTGACGTTTTCTTCGAAGGCCAGCCGATAGAACGTCTCGGCGGTGTCTTCCTCGACGCCGCGAGCCAGGCAGTAGAAGGGGATCGTCTCGTCGATGCCTTTGCAGAGCATTTCCGTGCTGATGATCTCCTCTTCGCGCCAGACGATCAGATCCTTGAGGCTGTGCTCGACGGAGCGGTGCTCCAGGAGTCGCTGGTGCATGGTTGTGACGCCGTCGATAAGGCAGACGTACATGTCGGCGTCGAGCTGTCGCATCTGATCGAAATCGACGGCCGGAAAAAGCCCGTGACGCCAGCGAAATGTCGCGTGGGTATTGACGATGAGATGGGGGGCTTGCCGGGCCTTGGCGATGATGTCCTTGAACACGCTGCGACGCAGCGAGTGCAGCCGCTTGAGGGAAATGTCGAGAATCTTGCCCGGCGGGATATCGGGAGCCTCGGCGTACATCATATCGCCGACGTTGCAGAGCAGCACTTCTTTGCCGTTCCTGGCCGCAATACGACAGACCTTCTCCAGGTAGCTCTTCTTGTCAAGGCCCACCATTCCTGTGACGACAACGATCATACGCTTCCGCTGGATGCCCTCGCACAGCCATCACCGACGGCCGCGCCGGTGCTCAAAGGTTCTTCAATCGCTGCTGCCGATCGTATTCCCGGATCGCGGCGATCAGTTCTCCCATGTCGCCGGAGAGAATCCGATCCAGACTATACAGAGACAGGTTGATGCGATGGTCCGTCACGCGATTCTGCGGGAAGTTGTACGTCCGAATCTTGGAGGACCGGTCGCCCGATCCGATCATGGTCCTGCGCTGGGAGTCCCGTTCGGCGCGACGCTGGCTCTCATACAGATCGTACAGGCGACTGCGCAGGAGCCGCCACGCTTTGGCCCGATTCTTGTGCTGGCTCTTCTCTTCCTGCATGCTGACTGTGATGCCGGTGGGGATGTGCTCGAGCTTGATGGCGCTGCTGACCTTGTTGACGTTCTGTCCGCCGGGACCGCTGGACCGGCACACGTGCTCGATCACGTCGTCCGGATTGATCTGAACGTCCACCTCTTCAGGCTCGGGCAGGACCGCCACGGTGGCGGCCGAGGTGTGGATGCGCCCCTGGGATTCCGTCTCGGGGACCCGCTGGACCCGGTGACCGCCGCCCTCGTACCCGAGTTCCGCCCACACACCTTCGCCTTTGACACTGAAGATGACCTCTCGAAACCCGCCCATCTCCGAAGGGCTGAAGTCAAGTTGCTCGACCTTCCAGCGACGGCTCTCCGCATACCGGGTGTACATGCCGTAGAGGTCTCTGGCAAACAACGCCGCCTCCTCGCCCCCCGTCCCGGCACGAATCTCCATGATGACGGCGTCGATATGGAGGTCGTCGGCCATAACGAGAGTATTCTGCATTTCTTCGAGCAACTGCTCTTTCCTTGCGGTCAGTTGCTTGATTTCCTCCTGTGCCATCTCCTTGAGGTCAGGGTCGGCTGTCGGATCCTGGAGCATCTGGGCGAGTTCCTCCGCGTCGGTCGCTGCCTTCAGATACTCGCGGTACTTCGTCACCATGGAGCGGATTTTCCCCTGCTCCTTGGACAGCGTCACCAGGCGCGTCGGGTCCTTGACCACCGCCGGATCGGAGATCTGCTCCTCGATCTGGCGGTACCGCGCGTCGATCTGCTCGAGTTTTGCCAGGACGGCATTCTGTATTTCGCTCATCGGTCCCACGGATCAGGAGATGAACTCGGTCTCAGACGGGCCCGCAACCGGCGCGCGCACACCGCGCCGCCATCGCGAGAAGCTCCGCCCTCCGGTTGGACAGCCGGAGCTTGTACGCAGACGGTGCATCCAGCTACGACTGCTGCGTCTTGGGGGTCTTTTTGATGTACGACGTTCCGTACTTTTTCTGGAATCGCTCGATCCGGCCGGCGGTGTCGACGAATTTCTGCTTGCCGGTATAGAACGGATGGCACATCGAGCAGATTTCCGCATGAATCTCCTTCGACGTACTGCGCGTCTCGAAGGTAGCTCCACAGCCGCAGTGAACGACAACCTTGTGGTATTCCGGATGTATGTCTTTCTTCATAAAGGCACTCCCGAACAGGCTCAAAACCCTGCATTTTATCAGCAAACCCGCTCATTTCAATAGAAATTTTCCAACGATCGGGGCCATGTGCCGATATCTTCAAAGACTTGTATGGCGAATCCAGGAGGGCTACAATGCCGGGAGCAGGGAAACTTGAACGTTCAGAAGATTTGGGAGTAGACGATATGGCCGAGAATCCCAGGATCGAGAGCATGGCTACCCAGCGGAAGAGAGCGTACTTGCTGCACCTGACAGGGTTGGCGCTGGCATGCAGCGCAGTGCTGGCCTGCCAGTCGGGTTGCCGAGAAGAGGCGTCGGGGGCCAAGGCCCCGGCCACGGAGACGCCTGTCAAGGTCACCGCCGTGGTCCCCACCTCGGGGCAGACAGAGGCGCAAGCCGGAGAACCGGCGGTGCAGGTGCCCCAGACTCAGATGCCCAACGTGCCGAGGATTGTGATGGAGTCAGTCGAGCACGATTTTGGCGAAATTGGTCCGGAGACGTCTCACAAGGCCCAGTTCCGGTTCACCAACAAAGGTACGGCTCCGCTGAAAATCACGTTGGTCAGGAGCTGCTGCGGGGTTGTGACCAAGGGGGTACAAGCCGGTCAGGTGTATGCTCCGGGCGAAAGCGGTGTGCTCGAAGTCGATTACCGGGCCGGCTCGCAACCGGGCTCGATGCGGCGAAGTCTCTACATTCAGTCAGACGATCCTGTCCAGAGCGTGGTCACGCTGACCATCAAGGCGACGATCGCCGTCCGTGTGCGGTGCGAACCCTCGAGTTTGAAGCTTTTTCTGCGCCAGGACAATGCCGGGGCCGGCAACATCACGCTGACCAGTCTCGACGGAAGACCTTTCGCAATCAAGGGGTTCCGGGCCACCGGCAATGCGATCCGTGCCGATTTCGATCCGACGGTCGAGGCGACGGAATTCGTCCTGAGGCCGATTGCCGACACGGAGAGGCTCGAACACAACCTCCGGGGGCAGATCAGCATCGATCTAACGCATCCGGAATGCCGGAACGTGCGCGTCCTGTACGACGTTCTGCCGGAGTTCACGATCAACCCGGAGAACATCATGCTGTTCAATCTCAAGGCCGAACAGCCTGTGGAGCGGGAGATCTGGATACTGAGCAACTATCAGGAGGACTTTGAGGTCGAATCTGTCTCCTCTCAGAAGGGTATTGTCGCACTCCTGGACAAGACGAAAGTCCAGAATCGCTACCAACTGAAGCTCCGGATCACCCCTCCGGCGGCAGAAGGCGAACGCGCCGTCCTTACCGACGTAATCGAGGTGAAGATCAAGGACGGCCAAACGCTGTCCATCCCGTGCCGCGGCTTCTATTGAGGAAAGCGATTGCAGTGGTGACCCGGGAGGCATCAATCCGCCGGCAGAACGCGTCAGTCGGCCGGCGCGCGAGCATAACATACGTCCTGATAGGTGTTTGTGTGCTTGCCGGCGGCCTTTCCTGCCCGGAAGAGCCTGTCAGGCTGGCCGTATCCGAGGATACGGACAACGCAGGCGAGGTCTCGGTTTTCTTCACGGGCAGCGAACTTGGCGCCCTGAAGCCCTGTGGTTGCTCGGGCGGCCAACTGGGCGGACTGTCGAAAAGGACGGTTGTCTTCGACCGAGTGCCCGCCGGCAGCAGGGCCATCGTGGACACGGGGACCCTTGTCGCCGGAACAGGCGAGCAGGACCTGATCAAGTTTCGGATCCTCTTCGAGGCTTTCCGCCTGCTGGGTTACGATCTTGTCCACCTGACTGACGAGGACGCTCGAATTGCCCAAAGCCTGGGTCTGGAGGCTGCCGGCGGCGGTTCTTTCTGCGTCATCGGTGCTCCCTGGGGGCCGGGTCAAGGCGACCGGTCCCGCACGTTCGCAAAACGTCTTGCCGGGCGGGGTCGCGAGGTCACCGTCCGCTTCGCCTCACTGGACGCCCGGACAGACCAGCCGGAGGCTGCCGCCGAAGCTTTTGGTCCCCAAGCTGGCGGATACTGCGTCGACATCCTGATCCTGCGCAATACCGACATTGATTCCCGCCCGGTCTGGGCCGAATTGCCCGATGCCGACTGCATCGTGTGGCCCTCGGATTCAGACGAGCCGCAGGTCCTCAGCGAACCGGGGCAGCGGCCGCTGGTTTTCACCGTGGGTCGGTTCGGACGCCATATCAGCCGGCTGAGGGTGGATTTCCCAGGTCCAGACGCCGAGCCGACTCTGTCATTGGAAGACATCCCGGTCGAAGAGACCCTGCCTGAGAACGACAGTCTCGCAAGACTGTATCGCCAGTACCAGCAAATCGTCAGCCAGAGCGATCTGCTGGAGGAATACCCCCGGGTTCCTTTACCGGGGCAGTTGCGGTATGTCGGCTCCGAACAGTGCCGCTGGTGCCATGTGGTCGAGCATGCCGAATGGAGCCCGAACCCCCATGCGGATGCGTTCTCCACGCTCGTGAAGGTCGGGTCCGACCGTGATCCGGAGTGCGTGATCTGCCACGTTGTGGGCATGGACCGCGAAACCGGCTATATCAACGAGAAGAGAACGCCTCATCTGAAGGACGTGGGCTGTGAGAGCTGCCATGGACCGGGCTCCGAACACATTCGCAGCAACGGCCGACTGCCGACGACCGAGCCGAAGATGACCTGCCTGGACTGCCATACGCCCGAACACAGCAGCGGATATGCCGGCCACGAAGATGAGTTTCGGGAGAAAATCAAGCATTGGTGGGAACCATAGACCCCTTTCGCTGTCCAATCACTAAAGAAGATAGGGTGGCCTATGGTCAGTACGTTGCGCATAACGTCGGTGGTGGTGATCTTCCTGGCAGCGGTGGTCGTGGGGCTGGTCGCCGGGCCGAGCTCTCTGATTCCGAACCTGTTGGCGGGCTTCGCCTTACGGAGTGATCCGGAGATCGAGCGCATCCTGAACGAGCCGAGTGTGGTCGAACTGTATATCAAGAAGCACGGCAATACCCGCGTCGGCGATCAGGATACCACCTCCCCGCTGGTCAAGCAGGCCGAAGCCTTCAAGAACATCATCGATCCGCCTCCAGCGCCCCCCTCGGCCAATTCCGGGGGTAAACCGTCCTCCGTGGCCTCCCGGACGGGCAAACCCGTGGTCAAGCCTGTGGTCTCGTCGGCGCAGTTCGACTTGGTCGGGACCACGGTGAGCGGGGACTACAGCTTTGCCTATATCCGTCTGCCGGACAAGACCTATCGGTGGGCTCGAAAGGGCGACGTGATCGGCCATCTGACCATCAAGGAGATCCACAACGGATCGATCATCTGTTCGGACGGTCGCGCCGACATCCCGATGGTTACGGAACCCGTTCCGGACACGGCCAGTCTCCTCGAAGTGGCAGGCCCGTCTGTCGTGCCGACCGACTCTCATGTCGCCCCTCCCGGGCCGACCGCCGGCCGGATTACCGGCCAGCCGGTGGCACGCCCATGGGGCTCTGTTGAGCCGGCCACCCCTGGCCGCGGCGAGGTGGACGGGCAGGAGCGGGAAGAAGCACTGGATCTCATCAGGCAGATGCGAGAACTGCGGCAGGGCGATGCTGCCGCAACGGACGTCAATCTGTCGCCGGAAGAGGCCAACCGGCTGATTGCCGAATTGAAGTCGTCGCGTGTCAGCCCGGAGGAAGCTGAAAAAGTCGAGGACTTGGGAAGAGAACTGAATGAATCCGCGGAACCTTCCCCGGCCGATAAGCTCCGCGACATGCGGCGAAAACTCACTATTCCGCGCACCATCCGAAAATAGTCTTCTCGGTCCTTGCCGACCGGCATCCATGCTGCCTGCACCATACCTTGGCTCACCCGAGCGCACTGTGGCCGGAATTGCCTGCGACCCGCGTCTATGCATATCCTCCGCCGCCTTATTATCGGATGTGACAGGTAGGATTATTCCTGTCGAATCCGATCATTCCTTTTCGAAGCCGACCCGGGGTCTTTGCCGAGGCCCCGGGCCTCGTCCGGCAATACTGGCAGGGGGGTTTTTTGTGGGCGAAGCGGGAACTTTCCCCCCTCAGCGATGTCTGAATAGGTATGTGATTCGGTGTGTCCAGACCGGTTCGCCGAGAGGGCGGACCGCGGATCGTTGCACAGCTACAGCCGGAGGTCGCCTGGCTGGACCGGATGGGCGGGTCGAGCGCTGTCGTCTCTGGCTTTCTTGACGTGGAAGACACCGTTGTCTTTGAAGTAGCATGGAGAAGGGTGACTTTGATGCGGGGTAATGAGCGATGACGGAACGGCATTTCTTGGGTGAGAGACGCCGCGGGGTCCTGTTTGCGGCTCTCCTTGGCCTGTGCGCGCTGTGCAACGGACCCCTGTGGGCCTCCGATCCGGGCGTCCCGGCCGCTGGGGCGGATCACCGGATTATCTTGTTGAACCACGTCTCGCCCGAGCGGGCCAGAGAGTTTCTTGTGAGACTGGATCTGGCGACCGCCTCGCGTATGCCGGGAACCAACGCACTGCTGGTGACCGGTTGCCCGGAGGATCTCCAGAAAGCCGCCGGTCTGTTGAGCCTGATTGATGCACCCGAGGATTTCCAGATCCGGCAGCTCGGGGCGGCCTGCTCGGCCCTGAGCCTTCCGTCCAGTGAACGCATTGCGGCGGCGGTCGGCAATCTCTGCATTGGCAGCTTCACGCATCCGCCCTGCGAAGCGGGGAAGACCAAGGCCATCCTTGACGTCCACAAGGGCTCTGTGTGGGCCATTGCGCCCATCTTCCAGCTCCAGGATATTGCACTTGCTTTCGAGTTGGGACCCGAAGTGCTGGAACAGAGAAAGACCGCGAGCGTGCAAGGTCCGAAAACGACGTTGCCTGCGGCGCCGGAGGCCGGAACGGATCGGGCCGATCCGGAGAAGATCACGCTGCCCGAGGATATGCAAGCCAAGCTTCTTGAAACGCGGCTGTGGGCGGCGGAGCTGAACGCTGATCGTCTCATGACGCCCGACTTTGTGACGCTGCCGCCGCGGATCCTCGAGACGGAGCGTAAACCTCTGGCCTTGGATCTGTCGCTGGGGCAGGCGACGGTCCCGGAGCCCTCGGTCCCGATTCCCGCCGGAACGGATGCGGCCACCGAGATTCCCGCAGAGCCGACAGCGCTTCGGCCGGGACAGGTTGTGCCCACCGAACCCGGTCCGGCGACCGCTGTCGGCCAGGCCGCAAGGCCCGGACCCGTTCCGCCAGCCGCGTCCGACGCAAATGCGTATGCGCCGCAGCGGGCGGCCGAGGACGACCGCATCGTCGACCTGAATCTGCCGGAGAGGCTTCCCGTCATCCAGTTGCTGGACCTCGTGGGCAAGTACATGAATCTTGACTATGTCTACGATCCCACCAAGATCACCGGTGAAGTGACACTCAAGTTAAATGGAAATCTGCGCGGGTCGATGAGAGTCAGAGACCTGTATCTCCTCTTGGAGTCCGTCCTGAAGTTCCAGAATCTGGCCATGACGCGACACAAGGGCAACATCGTCACGATTGTCCCCATTACCGATGCGCTCGATTTCGATCCCGAATTCGTGGGACCGGAAGAACAGCCGCTGGAGGCCGGCGACGTGGTGGTCACGCGCGTCTTCGAGCTTCGGTACATCGACACGACGGCTGCGCAGGCCCTCCTGGACAGCATGAAACTCTCTGTCGGTGTCACGCCCATTCCGGAGAGCAAGACCCTGATTGTCACGGCCTACGCCTATCGCATGGGACGAATCGAGCGGCTGCTCCAGATTGTGGACAAACCCGGTGAGCCGCGCAAATTCCGGTTCCGCCAGCTCCGATACACCATGGCCAAGAATCTGGCGGAGAAGGTCCAAGCCCTGGCCGAGCAGCTCGAGAGCGTTCCCGTAACGGTCGGCATCGAGGACCCCACGGCGACTCTCCAGAAACTCCCGGGGGAATCCGAAGTTGCCTTTCGCCAGAGGCAGGCGCGGGCACGAGCCACGGCGGCTGCGGCGGCCCGACGCACGACGCCCGGCGCCGCGCCGGAGGGAGCGGCGGCCAAGCCCGGCGTGTACCTGGATGCTGATGAACGGACGAATCGCATTCTCATGATCGGTGTCAAGGAGCAGTTGGACGTGGTCGAGGGCCTGATCGATTCGTTGGATGTCGAACAGGCGGACCTGCGCTCGATGAAACTGTACCGAATCCGACACGTGGATGCGGATGAGGTCAGCCGCAAGCTCTATGAGTTGGCCATTATCACGAAGCTGCCGGAGACAAGTGCTTCCAGTCGCCTGACCGGAGGGCCGAGGACGACCACCAGTCCGACGGCGGCGGCCCAGGCGGCCGCAGCGGCTCGCGCGGCGGCGGCCGTTAACGCCCCGACGACACCCACGCCGACGGAGATCACCGAAGAAGGGCCCGTGGGGGAACCCCAGGTAGTGGTGGTCGAATCGACCAACTCGCTGCTCGTCAATGCGACGCAGGAACAGCACGCCCAGATTGAGACCATCATCAACTACGTCGACAGCGAGATGCTCGAGAATGAGATCCCGTACAAGATCTATCCTCTCGAAAACTCCTCGCCCGATCACCTGGCCACCGTGCTCCAGAGTCTCATCCAGGAGACGACGCAAAACCAGGACGCCGAGGGCAAGATCCAGACGACCGTCACCAAGCGGCGTGAGGACGAAATCGTTATTGTTCCCGATCCCAATACCTACTCACTGATCGTGTACGCCAGCAAGAGGAATCAGGCATGGATTTCGGACCTGGTCCAGAAGCTGGACAAGCGCCGGCCGCAGGTGCTGATCGACGTGACGCTGGTGGAGATCACCAAGACCGACGCGTTCAACTACGATCTCAATCTGATCCAGAGCATCCCGAACCTGAACTACACCTCGGGTCTGACGAATACGATCGTCGCCGGCAGCACCGCCGCTACGTCGGTGACCTCCGATTCAATTCTGAACAAACTGGCGCAGAGCGACCGAAGCCAGTTTGCGGACTTCCAGTGGGATGGCGACAATTTCAAAGCGTTCTACGGGGACAAACACGTCAACGCCCTGTTGACGGCGATGCAGTCCAAGAACTACGGACGGGTGTTGGCCAAGCCGAAGATCCTGGTCAACGACAACGAGCCGGGCACGATCAAGACGACCGACACGACGTACGTCGAGAAGACCTCGTCGATTCCGGTCAGTTCGGGCGGCGCCGGTGCGGATACCACGCTCATCCAGACGGCGACGGATTACACGCCGTACGAGGCCGGCATCACACTGGAAATTACGCCGCACATCAGCGAGGGGAACCTGCTCCGCCTGGACATCGGTCTGATTCGCTCCGATTTCCTTGCCACCGAAGACCCGAAGAAGCCGCCGAACACGACCGCCAGCGAACTCAATACCGCGGTGACCGTACCGGACGGAAGCACGATCATTCTCGGTGGCCTGCTCAAGTTGAATCAGACCAAAGGCGGCAAGAAGGTCCCGATCCTGGGCGATATCCCGCTGGTCGGAGGCCTGTTCCGAGGCGTCAACAACTCGGACAAGCAGAGCAAACTGTATATCTTCGTCAAGGCGGAAGTGATCCGACCCGAGCTGGCCACCGGGCACGCCATGGAAGAGCTGGAACGGCTCTCCGAGCGGAACCGATTGGCCTTCGAGCAGCATGAGAAGGAGTTCCAGAATCACCAGGACTGGCCGGGGATCAAGCCGAAACCGATTCAGCCGGAGCGGGTTCTGGAAGCGCAGTAACCAGGGAGTCCAGATGCACAGGCAACGGAGTCTATGAAGAATCTGCTCATACAAGCGGCGAAGAGAACAGGGCTGGTCAACGTCGAACAGTTGACCAGTCTCCTGGACCAGAACGCCGGGCAGGGACGGCTGGACGAGGTGCTGCTCAATTGCCCGTACTTCACCGAAGACGTGGTCTTGAAGCTGTTTGCCGAGGCCTTGGGCTGGAAATATTTCCCGGAGATTTCGGAGAAGTCCGTTCCGGCGGAATTCATCCAGTCCGTTCCGCCGACGTATGCCCAGCATCACTTTCTGATCGGCGTCAAGTCGGAGGACAGCGACGGGGAACTGACCGTTGTTCTGTCCCGGCCGCTGGATACGAACGCGCTGGATAACGTCTCGAAGATGACGGGGATGCCGGTTCGACCGGCGGTGGCGACGCGGGCTGCCATCACGGCGGTGATCGACGTCGCCTACGAACAGCGCAACACCGTGATTGAAGAGGTCGCGGAAGAGCTGGACTCGCAGAACCTCGATCAACTCGTCGACGAGGTCTCGGCCTCGGACGATCTGCTCGACGTGGTCAATCGCCCGCCGGTCATTCGGCTGGTCAACGATATCCTGTTTCGCGCCCTGCAGTTGAGGGCCAGTGATATTCACGTGCACCCCTACGAGACCAAGATTCAGATCCGCTATCGGATCGACGGCATCCTGTACGATGTGCTGACGTTGAACCGCAACGTGCTGCCGTTGATCACTTCCCGTATCAAGGTTATGGCGGGGATGGACATCGCCGAGCGCCGAATGCCCCAGGACGGGCGCTCCAGCGTGCGGCTCGGACAGCGGGAAGTGGACCTTCGTGTGAGCACCGTCCCGACAAGCTTCGGGGAGCGCAGCGTGCTGCGTCTGCTCGATAAGAGCACCGGCGTGCTCGCCCTGGAGGATCTGGGCTTGTGGCCGGAGGACCTGGCGAAGCTCGATGCCCTGCTGCACCGCGCCCACGGCGTGATCTTCGTGACCGGCCCGACCGGCAGCGGCAAGAGCACCAGTCTCTACGCGTATCTGAATCGAATCAACTCGGCGGAGAAGAACGTTCTGACGATCGAGGACCCCATCGAGTACCAGCTCGAAGGCATCAGTCAGATTCAGGTCGCCAGCAAGAAAGGCATGACTTTTGCCACGTCGCTGCGGCACGTGTTGCGTCAGGACCCCGACGTGATCATGGTCGGCGAAGTCCGCGACATCGAGACGGCCCGCATGGCGATCCAGTCATCGCTGACGGGCCACCTGGTCTTCAGTACGCTGCACACGAACGACTCGGCCGGCGCGATCAGCCGGCTTCTGGACCTGGGCGTGGAACCGTACCTGGTCAGCTCGTCGCTGATCGCCATCATCGCCCAGCGTCTGGTCCGCCGGATCTGCCCCGACTGCAAACGGCCGATGAAGCCGGCCCTTCACGAGTTGAGAGACTTGGGGCTGGAATCCCCCGAGCAGTACCAGGATGCCCAGTTCTTTGTCGGCGAGGGCTGCTCACGCTGTTTCCAGACGGGCTATCGCGGACGAACGGGCATTTACGAGGTGATGCTGATCAGCGAGGCGATTCAGGAGATGATTTACCGGCAGGAAACAGCCGGACAGATCAAGAGGTTGGCGGTCCAGGCGGGCATGCAGACGCTTCGTATGGACGGGACGCGAAAGGTCCTGGCCGGGATCACGACGGTCTCGGAGGTCCTGAGAGTGACTCAGGCCGATGCCTCGTAGGATCGGTCCACGACGGACCGGGCGTCAAGGCGAAGTCGGCGCTTGAAGGATTCGGGGTGTTTTGATATTCGGGTTTCTTTATGCCGAGATACCAATACACGGCGATCGCCGCAGGCGGCAGGAAGATCAAGGGTACGATCACGGCCGAGAGTCCCTACGCCGCCCGCAAACAGTTGCGCGTTCGGAGCGTTCACCCTTCGTCGATCACCGAGATTTCCTCGGCCGTCGAGAGCCAGCGCGCCCTGTTCCGGCCGTTTCGCAAGGTCAGCAAGTCGCAGATCATCGATTTCACCAAGCAACTGGCCACCTTGCTCAACTCCGGCATCAAACTGACCGAGGCCCTGTCGGTTCTGACGCTTCAGACCTCCGATCACCGGTTCAAGACGGCCCTGACGGAGATCCGCGACCGCGTCGTGACGGGCGAGTCGTTCACCGACGCCCTGACGGAGTATCGCGACCACTTCGACGTGATCTACGTGGCCATGGTGCGGGTCGGCGAAGTCACCGGCACGCTGGGCGGCAGTCTGCGGACCATCGCCAACTTCATGGAGAAGCGCCAGCGCGTCGAGGCGAAGGTGGTTACCGCGATGATCTATCCGATCGTTCTGATCTGCTTCTGCGTCCTGGCGGTTCTGATTCTCACGACCAAGGTCATTCCGAAGATCGGGGCGCAGATCGAGCGGGCCGGACAGGAACTGCCCTGGATCACGGCCCGACTGATGGATTTCAGCCACTTGGTCATGAGCTGGTGGATTCTGGTCGTTCTCGCGGGCCTGGCGGCGGTGGTGCTGATTCTGCGGAAGATCTTCCGCACCGAACGCGGGGCCTATCTGCGGGACAAGTTCATCCTGTCCCTGCCGTTCTTCGGACCTTTGATCAAACAGCGCGTGGTGGCTCGTTTCGCCTCGACGCTTTCGACCCTGATCGGCTCGGGCCTGGCGATGGCCGAGTCGCTTCGCGTTGTGGCCGAGACCACCGGCAACAGTCTGATGAAGCGTGCGATCCAGCACGCCCGGGAACGCATCCTGGCCGGCGCGGATATCGCCACGCCCCTGCGGGACAGCGGCGTGATCGACCCGGCCATCGCGCACATGGTGGCGGTTGGCGAGAAGAGCGGCGAGCTGGAGACGATGCTCAAGAGCATCAGCGAAAACCTGGAGGCTTCGACCGACGTAGTGATCGAGCGTCTCAGCGCTGCGGTCGAGCCGGTTATCATCATCGTCATGGCGGGGGTGGTCGGAGTCATCGCGTATGCGACCATCCTGCCGATTCTGCGGATTTCCGTGGCGAACTTCTGATAGGAGTCGGTGGATTATGAAGGGCAGTAGAAGGAGACAAATCAGAACCGGTTTCACGATGGTCGAGCTGATGGCCGTCCTGATCATTCTGGGGCTGCTGGCCGGCGTGGTGGTCAAGAACTTCGTGGGGCAGACTGAAAAGGCGAAGGTGACGACCACGAAAGCCAGTCTGCGGCTGTTGGCCAGCGCCGTCAATCAGTTCTACATGGAGAACAACCGGTACCCCACCGAGGATGAAGGGCTGATTGTACTGATCGAAGCACCGTCGGACGTGACGAACTATCCGCCGGGAGGCTATCTGGACACAACGGAACTTCCCGTTGACGGATGGGGCCATGAGTTCGTTTACGAGTTGTATCCCGAGAGCGGCAAGCCGTTTGTGATTAAGAGCCTCGGGGCCGATGGCCTGGAAGGTGGCGAGGGCTACAATGCCGACCTGCTCAGCACGGATCGCTGACCGACCGGGCGCGGGGTCCGATTCGCCGGCTTCGAGAGGGCCGGCCGGAGGGGTGCGGCGGTCCGCCGAGCCGCCGCGTGCCGGGTTCACCCTGGTCGAGCTGATTGTCGTCCTTTCCATCCTGGCGATGTTCGTGCTGATGGCCCAGGTGAATCTCTTCGGCACGCTGCGGCGCAGCACGTTCAAGTCGCAGGTGCAGAGCTTCGTCTCGGCCATGCAGATGGCCGCCTCGACGGCCGCGCAGACCGGGCGTCGGTATGAGGTGATCGTGGACGTGACCGAGCAGACCTATCTGCTGCGTCAGATCAGCGCGTCGAACCTGGCCGAGGTGCTTGATGAGGAGATCATTGTCGATGGGCAGTTCGGAGACAGTTGTCGTGTTTCCTATGTCGAATTCGACGACGGCACCTACGCCAACGAGGGGCAGGCCAAGTTCCGCGTGGGCCATGCCGGCTGGCAGTACGGTGGCAAGGTGGTTTTTCTCGACGACGGCGAGCAGCCGCATACGGTTGCAGTCGGAAGATTGGTTCCGATCGTTCAGGTGCTTGAAGGCGATGCGGAACTGATGCGTCCGAAGGCCAAGGATGAGGTGTCATCTTTTTGAGGGTGAGGTTTCCGTCCGCCCAGCAAACCAAGCATGTGCAAAGACCGAGCCAGTACGTTGGATTCTGCAGATCAGGCGGCAACAGTACCCCGTGTGGGGGCGTTCACGCTTCTGGAGGTGGTCACGTCCCTGGTGATCCTGGCGTTTGCCAGTTCGAGCGTCCTGATCGTGATGAACCGGTGCATGGCCACCGCCGCCAACTCCGCGTTCCAGACAGAGGCCTTCCGGATCGCCCGCGAGAACCTGGAGAAGCTCCTGGCCTCCGACACGCTCAGCGAGCAAGTGGAGTACGGCACGAGCGACCGCTATCCCGACATCGCCTGGCGGACGGTGGTGGAAGCTTTTTCCGAACCGGCGACAAGGCAGATGTGGCTCCGCGCGGTTTGCTCGGCCGAATACATCGACTCGTTGGGGGAGACGCAGACGGTCGAGCTGGTCCACTGGATCACCCCGCTGACCGACCAGCAGGCCGAACAGCTTCTGGGGGAGGAAGACCTGGAGACACTGGCGGCCGAGCAACTTCTCGGTACGGTCGAGGAAGCCGCCGGCTACGCCGGAGTCGATGCCGAGACGATCGGAAAGTGGATCGAGAACGGGCTCCTTGTGACACAGGACGGCGCGTTCATCAAACACAATTTGGACATCTACATTCGCAGCCAGGGAAACCCGACCGAGGAAGAGAAAGGCCTCCAGGTCGAGTCTATCGAGGTCCTGGCCCTGACCCGGGAAGGAGCGGCCGATGAAGCCGGCAGCGAGTCGGACGTTCGCCGGGGCAACGACGGTGTGGACCCCGCTACGGGATTGCCCTACGACCAACTGGAGAAGATGGAGGTCGGAGAGGTCCTGGAATTGCTGCGGAACCGCCGGAACTGACCGGAGTCCTCAAGGCGATGGAAGACCTGAATCTGTCATGAACACGAGCACCAGACAATCGAGATTCCGCCGGGGTTACTCTCTCGGAGAGATGCTGGCGGCCCTGGTCATCGGCGCCATGGTGCTGACCGCCATTCTGGGCGTCTACGCCCAGGCCAACCGGGCGGCCGAAGCGGTCCTCAGCAAGATCGAGGCCCCCGCGCTGGGGGCCGAGGTGCTGCAACGGATTGCCGAAGACCTCGACCAGATTGTGGGGGCTGACGGCAACGTCACCGTGCAGATCCGCAACGGATTCGATAATGGATTCATCACCGGCGAACTGATTGTTCGCCGGATTCTGAAGGACGCGGAGAACAAGGAACTGACGCTCGAAGAAATCATCTGGCGAGGGGGTTACGACTATGACAGCGCCGTCCCGGGTCTGGTGATCTACCGCAGCCGCACCGGCATCGGGTTGGAAGACAAGCTCCTCGACGCCAAGCGGGAGCAGTGGGAGAGCAACTATTCGTTCGTTCCCATCTGCCGGGCCGTGACGTACTTCCGGATCGAGGTCCCCAAGGGAGACGGGGCCGTGGACCGCTGGACGAGCCCCTCACTCCCGCCCGGCGTCCGAGTGACGTTGTCGTTCGCCCAGCCCTACGAGACGGTTCGCGGTACGTTGGATGTTGCCGAGGAGCAGAAGATCAGCCGGACGATCGCGCTCGACAGGTTGCGGACGATCCGATTCGGCCCGGCGGCCGGCTCGGGCACTGAAACGCAGGACAGCAACGATACCCCGGCGGACAGTGGATCGGAAACCGGGGCATCGGAAGGTAAACAGGTCGATGTGCGAGCGATCCAGCCGACAAGAACGCGATAGCTTCCGGGATCGCCGTGGCGTGATCCTGCTGATCACGCTGGTGATTCTGGTCATTCTCTCGACGCTGGGGTATACCCTCAGTGCCCAGGTGGCCGCGCGTCGGCATCGGGACCGCTTTATTCTCGACTATGCCCAGTCGCAGTACGCCTGTACCTCCGCGATGAAGTACGCGTTGGCCTCGCTGGCCGATCTTCAGCCCGAGTTGGTCAGTCATCCGAACGAGCCGGACTTTTCGGACGTTTTCGCCATGACCGAGGCGCAATACCAGGCGCTGCTGGCGGAGGTCGCGGCCGGACTGACCGCAGAAGACGAGCCTCGAAACACGACGAATCGGAACAAAAGGGCCGTCCGGACGGACGTCAACGATGCCAACGACGCCGACGATGTCCTCCCAACGATCTCTACGGCATCCGTGACGATACCGGGTCCGTATGGTCCGCGGTGGCCGCTTGTAACGCAGCCCCTGGAATTCAAGATCGGTTCGGCCCAGGTTACGGTGGAGATCGAAGACGAAAATGCCAAGTACCCTCTGGGCTGGGCGCTGATCCAGGACGAGAAACTCAAGGCCCAAGCCAACGCCGGTTTCGTCACGTTCTGCGAGTGGATGGGATACCTGCCCGACGAGATCAAAGCCATCAGGGAAGACCTGGGACAAGTGGCCAAGGTCCGACCGTTCCACATCGAATTCAAAGCCATGTCGGTTGCGGCGGCGCCGCCGGCGAGTCTGAGAAGCCGGGTGACTCGGACCCGGACTACGGACACGAAGTCGACAGTGCAGCGTCCGGCCCGCACTACCGTGACTGTGACCGAGCAGATGGATCAGCAAAACGCCGCGTTCTCGCGCCTCTTCCACAGCTCTTTGATCGACACGGAGGTGTTCAGAAGGCCGAGCGCGGTCAGCAGCCGCCGCGACGAATCGGCGATGAAGTACCTGGGGCTTTGGGCCACGCGGCAGGTCAACATCAACTCGGCGCCCCGACACGTTCTGGAGGCCGCCCTGACTTTCGGCAGTATCGCCGACGCGCCGAAGATCGCCGAGGCCATCATCCAGCGAAGGCGGGTTCAGCCATTCTCGGACATTGAAGAAGCCAAGAAGGACATTTTTCGCTATGGCGACGCCATCGAGAAATGCCGGCCATTCCTGACGACGACCAGCACGGTCTTCACTGTGAGGGTCACCGCAGTCAGCGGCGCCGCCAAGGCCGTGGCGGTGGCGGGTGTCAGCAAGGAAGGACGCAAAGTAAAGCGGATCGCCGTGATATCCGACTAAGTGTGGGCCGCTTCGCGCGCCCGGATTGGGGCGGGCGCGAGGCCGCTCTGGGTATGGGAGATTCTCGAGCATGGAGTCGCGAACGCGTTTAGGCATCTATCTGAGGAAGGATCGGGCGACCGTCGTCTGTCTGGCTCCGCAGGGGGGGCAGGCGAGGCTGCTGGGGTGTTTCTCGCTCGACCTGAGCAGCGAGGATGCGCCCGGCCAGCAGATGCTGGCGGACCGCATCGCGCAGACCTGTGCGGAGAAGGGCCTGAAGTTCTCCGAGTCGGCCGTGGCGCTGGATTGCGCCCTCTTCATGCAGCACAAGGTTCACAGCGAGTTCGCCGACTACAAGAAGATTGCGGCTACCGTCCGTTTCGACACGGAGGAGGCACTGGCCACGGATGTCAGCGATATGGCAGTGGCCTTCCGGATCGCCGCGAAGGACCAGGCCGGTGTCGGTCTCGATGTCTTTACAGCCCAGCGCAGCGTCTTGTCGGACATCCTCCTGTCCCTCCAGAGCAACGGGATCGATCCGGCGACGGTCTGCCCCGACGTATCGTGTCTTTCGCGGTACCTTCAGGCCCACGATGCATCGGACGGCCCCGGCCGGGTCCATGCTTTGCTCTCGGACACACGCGGCTACCTGATTGGGCCCCAGGATACTGACGGTGGTTCATTCATGCGGGCATTTCCCGTCGGTCCGTCGCAGGATCGCGAGGCCCTGCTGGTTCGTGAGGCCCTGATTACCGCAGCCGTGACTGGCGCGGGTGATCCGGGTCCCCGGCTGTGCGTTCTCGATGTTCGTAACGGTCTGATGGCCCGGCACCTCGGTCAGAAGATCCCCTTCCAGGTTGAGGATTGCGACCTCGCCGCGGTTCGGGCGATCGATCGAAGCGAACTGGCCGATTGCAGCAATGTCGTGGATTTCGCCATCGCGTACGGGGCGGCGCTTCCCGAGTCCGAGAAGGACAGAGGAGCCAATTTCCGAAACGATCATATGCCCTACTTGGGCAAGAAGCTCCGGTTACAGAGATCGGTGCGGTCTCTGAGCATTTCCCTGACGCTCCTGTTGCTGGCCTGTGGGGTCTATGCCCAGGCGCAACTGATGCTGAAGAATCGGCAGAGGGCCGCATTACGCGAGAAGCTGGAGCCCAATTACCTGATGGTGATGCTGGGCGAGGAGAAGCTGCCGGATACGATGAGGGGCGCCACCCAGAGACTGGCCAGTGCCCTGAGGATCATTGTCGCACACAAGAGCGGCGTCGGCGCCGATCAGGGAACCATCGCGGCCAAGTTGCAACTGGTCATGGAGGCTCTCAACGCGTGTGCGGCCCAGACCGATCTGCACATCGACACGGTCACGCTCAGCGCCGCAAACATCATTATCAGCGGCGACACGTCCGGACGACCCAGCACGTTGAGGGTCTTTGACGCGATGGAGAAGGCCGGCCTGGCACGTAAGAAGGAAGGCTACGTCGAAAAGGGGGGCCGGGATACGTTCACAATCACGGTCGAGCCCAAGAAATAGGGCCGGAGACGAATCATGCGTGACTTGTATAAGAATCCGATACTCTACTACGTGCTCGCTCCGATCCTGGTGAGTCTTTGGCCGCTGATGGTATGGGCGGTGTACCTGCCGCGGGCTCAGACGGCCTGGGGCGAGGATAAGAGGCTGTACGCGGAGGCCAACGAGACGATCGTGAAGATCATCGAAAAGGACCCCGACCGTGTCAACCTTGTCAAGGATACCAAGAGCCTTGGGAAGTTCGCGTACGCCGAGGCGGTCGACCGTGTGGCCAACCTCTGTGGCATTCGATCAGGCAACTACACGCTCAATACCGGGAACATTGTCACTACTGGAAAAAAACAGAGTCAGCAGGCTCGCGTTGGCCTAGTAGGCGTCAGCATCGTTCAGGCGGCGAGGTTCCTCTCGACGATCCAGTCGATGTGGGTGAACCTCAGTTGCGAACGACTCAAACTGACGAAGAAACCCGGCGTGCCGGACGAGTGGGATATGGATATGACCTTCCGGTACGACTACTGAATCGGCCCCATCAGTGCTATTGTCCAGCTTCTTACCGGAATTTCCTCTCCCGGCGGGGTATTCGTCAACCTATCACTACATATAGTATATTTCCCAGATTCACATCTCTCATCTCCCTCGTCCGGACTGCGGGTTGTTGCGCGAACGTCCCAGCCTCGAAGATTGCCTCGACCTGTACTGAAAGGCGGCACTTTTTCTGCATTTGGACGGGGATTTCTGCCACGAATTGGTGGATTCGGGGCAAAACTTCTTTAAAGTTTTCAAACCGGGTGTGTCGATATCAATGTTGATTTGAGGTTTGGGTGCGTCCCTCAGGACCTACAATATATAGTGGTACGATTTCCCATCGATGGCGATGGGCTCATTCGTTCAGGCTTGTCATCAGCAAGGTAGGTAGCATGCCGGACTTTGATTCCAGCACGTTCGCAAACAACAGTGAGCGCTGGGTGGATCCTCTTGAGATGGATCTGTCAGCGGACCAGGACATGGTCATGGAACAAATCCTCGACAACATTCACAATACACCTATCGGCCAGGTACTCAAGCAGATTGCCTGTCTGCCGGAGATTCGCCGGGAGAAAATTCTGAAGCTCCGGCGGCAGATCACCGAGGGCAGGTACGATCTGACGGAACGGCTTGATCTGGCGCTCGACAGAGTGTTGGAAGACCTGACGGCATAGTCCAGAATCGCCGGGCATGGTCCGTCGCCGCCTGGCGGACGGATGATCTGCCCGGCATTGAACGATTCGGCCGAGGAGGGACACCTGTTTCCGTTCTGCCACGGATGCCTGCGGCTTGTCGATGCCGCCAAGGCCTAACTGATCGTCTCCGGAATATCCTCGTCGTCGTCCTCAAGGTCGACGGGCTGGTAGCCGGGAAGCTTCGATTTCTCCACTTCCTTCTCGAACATCGCCACGACGGCCTTCTGAATCCGCTGGCGGCATCTCGTGTTGATCGGGTGGGCAATATCGGCGTGGAGCTTCATCCGACCCTGAGGGTCGTTTCGGGTGCGGTTCTCAGGCAAAGCCGCGCCGCAGTTGTTGCAGTACCGGGCCCGCAGGTGGTTCTTGCCACCGCATTTCTGGCAGTGATCGCTCATCTTTCGCGAGGGCATCGCCACGAAATACCCATCTGTTCCCTCGATGATCTTGATGTCGCGAATCACAAACTCGTTGTCGAGAGTGATGCAGCAGAACGCTTTCAGGCGGTCGTCCTTGTTCTTGACCAGCTTGACCCGGACCTCGGTGATCTCCATGTGCTCGCCTCACCAAAAGCCTTACCACGAATTGTTGCCCACAACAATGCTGCGGCAGCCGGTTTTGCTCGCTATCTCGTCCCCCAGAGAATCCAGGCGCCCTGCATTCGAGTCTGTAAGCATCGCGTAAAGAGTCGAACCACTGCCGCTCAGACAGACCGGCCCAATCCCAAGTGACTCGATGGTCTCCTTCAGTTGCCCGAGTTCCGGAAAAACGCGGTAACAACTTGCCTCTAACATATTTACGCACATCTTCGCCACGAAATCAACCCTGTTCTTGCCGAGGTAGTCGTTGATGCGAGCGCTCCATTGTCGGTACGTGCTGTCGTCATGCGTGTAGTTGGCATAAACCTTTGCCGTGGAGACGTTTATATCGGGAAGGATCAGCAGGGCGCAGAAGTTGAAGGTGGTATGGAGCGGCGATATTTTTTCTCCTCTGCCGGTGCACAATGCCAGGGGGTCTCCGAGGAAGAAGGCGACGTCACTGCCGAGTCGGCCCGCGATCTCGGCCATGCGGTGCGCAGACAGGCCCAAGTTGAAGTATCTGTCAAGGCCCATCAGGGTTGCGGCGGCGTCGCTGCTGGCGCCGCCCAGGCCCGAGCCGGCAGGGATGTTCTTGGTCAGAGTCAGCCGAACGCTCTCTGCCCGGCCCGCCGCACGGAAGGCCTCTTCCGCTGCTCGATAGACGAGGTTCTCCTTGCCGTCCGGTGCCCAGTGGGGACCATTGCAGACCAGATCGATCCCACACGATCCTGGCTCGATCCTCAACTCATCGTACCAGTCGATCTTGGCCATGACCGTCTCGATCTCGTGGAATCCGTCCGGACGCTTCCCGGCGATCAGAAGACTGAGATTCAGTTTGGCCGGGGCTCTGACGAGCAGGCCCTCTGTCAGTGGTTCGAACTGCCGTGGATGTGCCATCGATGCCTTTCGCTCTTCTCTGCGTGGGGATGGGTCCGTACCCTCCGTACAAGGGGCCTCGGACCAGTCGGTTGACATTATACGCGCTCGCTCTTATCTTGTTGAGTGTCCCGACCCGAATTGGTGGATTCCTGTGGCAGAAGTCATGGCCGAACCGCAGAGAGCAAACACTGTCACCTGGTGGCATTGGCACCGTCGCCTCTACGACTGGGTGATCCATTTTGCCGAGACGCGGCACGGGCCGGTGGCTTTATTTGTACTGAGCTTCGCCGAGTCGAGCTTCTTTCCGATCCCGCCGGACGTGCTGCTGGCACCGCTGACTCTCGGCGCTCCGCGCAGATGGTTCCGCTTCGCCTTGGCTTGTTCGCTTGCCTCTGTCCTGGGGGGCATCCTGGGCTATGCCATCGGGATGTTCCTCTGGTCGGCGATTGGGCCGTGGGCCTACGCCCATCTGGGCGGCATCGGCCTGACCCAGGCCAATTTCGCCAAGTTCGAGGGCTGGTACGCGAAGTATGACTTCTGGATCGTGTTCACTTGTGGGTTTACGCCTTTGCCCTACAAGGTGTGCACGATCTCAGCGGGTGTTGCCCGGATCAGCTTCGCGGGATTCCTCATTGCCTCGGCTGTCAGCAGATCGGCCAGGTTTTTCATCGTAGCTGGTCTGATGGGCTGGAAAGGCGAGCGAATCCGACCCGTTGTCGAGAAGCACTTCAACTGGCTGTCGTTGGCCTTTGTGGTGTTGTTGATTGGTGGTTTCATGGCAATCAAGTGGCTGCACTGATGCTTTTCCATGTCTTGCGGTCTTGGTGGCTGATCTGATGAACGAAGCCCAGCAGAAAGAGTTGTTGCGGGTCGCCCGCGACGCCGTGCGAGCGGTGGTGGAGAACCGCCCGCTTCCGAGACCGCAGTCGGACGATCCGGTGCTGACGGCCCCTTGCGGCTGTTTCGTGACGCTCAAGAACCACCAGAGGCTTCGCGGGTGCATCGGTCAGTTTACCTCAGACAAGCCGCTGATCGAGCTGGTCGTCGACATGGCCAAAGCCTCGGCCAGCAGCGATCCCCGCTTCCTGGGCGACCCGATTACACCCGACGAGGTGGATCAGCTGGATGTCGAGATTTCGGTTCTGTCGCCCCTGAAGAAGACGGACGATCCGCTCAGTTTGCGTCTTGGGATCGATGGAATCTACATCAGGAGAGGGTGTTCGTCGGGGTGTTTTCTTCCCCAGGTGGCAACGGAGACCGGCTGGAGCAAGGAGGAGTTCCTCTCCTACTGCTGTTCTCACAAGGCCGGACTGCGACCCGACGCATGGAAGGACCCAAAGACACAGGTCTTTCTGTTCACCGCCGAGGTGTTCGGGGCTCCGTTCCGGGACCTGTGAGGGCAGGGGCCCCGCGGATTGCCGTTGGCGGAGTCTGGATCGGTGCCGTTATAGGGCTCTCCTGCGCTTTCTGAGGTCATTCTGACCAGGAGATGGTGGGGCATTTGATATACTTTGGTAGACTGTCTCAGTGGACCGGAGACCTCCGGAGCGGGCCGACCACAGGACGGCGGAGCATGGGTCATGGCGGCGGACCGGACGGAGGCTGCTTCTCCCGGGTGATAGAATAGAAGTAGTCTGACATGGAGGAGGAAGGTATGGCTCGGAAGCTCACCACGGTTCCCCTTGTGGTGATCGTCTGTGTGACCGGATGTTCGTTGTCGCGGCGTGCGCCTGTGGCGTCTCTCAACGAGAGGCACGTCAGGGATACCCACATCATAGCGATGGAGCACTTGCGGAGCGAGAACCTTCCGGCCCTTCAGTCGGTGGAACCATGGGACAATCCCTATGGCCCCGGCCTGAAGCTGACTACCGATCACTACTGCATCTTCACGACGCTCCTGGAGCCGTTGCTGCTTCGCACCCTTCCCGGCTACGTCGAATCGGCCTACTGGGGGTACAACGACCAGTTGCCCCAGCCCATCGAGACCGTCGCCAAATTCGATATCTACCTGTTTGCCCAACGAGAGCAATGGGAGCGGTTCACGCACGCCTTCGCGGGCGATCAGGCTACGGTCTTCTGCACGATCAAGACGGGCGCCTACTATCTCAACGGGGCCTGCGTCGTGTATGATATCGGGTGCAAGCGAACGCTGTCGGCGATCGGGCATGAAGGCTGGCATCAGTTCAACAGCCGCCATTTCAAGTACCGCCTGCCGAGTTGGCTCGACGAAGGCATCGCCATGCTCTTCGAGACTTGCACGTACGAGAACGGAATGTACTTCTTTGACGCGTCTCGCAACTACCAGAGGCTCGGGGCCCTCCGGGAGACCTTGGGCAACGGCAAGCAGATGCTCCTGAAAGAGCTGATTGCCACCAGCCCGGGCGAAGTCCTGGCCACGGATGAGAGCGAAACGGTGATGGCGTTCTACAGCCAATCGTACGCACTGGTACGCTTCCTGCGGGAAGCGGATCACGGCAAGCGTGCGACGCGCTATCATCGGCTGCTCTGGGATGGCTTGCTTGGAGAGTGGCCCCTGGACCAGGAGACGAGTCGGACCGCCGAAGACCGCAATCTGTCCCGGACGATCCAGTGGAACCGAATCGTCGGGCCGCAGCTCTTCGAACGCTACGTCGGCAGCGACTTCGACCGTCTGGAGCAGGAGTACTCTCTGTTCTGCCGCCGGATCGTCGGTGGCATGGCCTTCGCCCGAGCCGATGAGCCAGAGGCGTCCAAGGCTGCCCCGTAGATTGCCCTCGACAGGATGGTGCCGGCATGGATGATTCGATGACCAGGATGGTTTTGGCTTCGGCTTCCCCACGACGCAGGGAACTCCTGACGCAGGCGGGGTATGTTTTCGACGTCGTCCCCTCCGATGTGGATGAGGACGCGTTCTCCGCCGATGGATACAGTCCCGCCCGGTACACCGAACTCCTGGCTCTGGCCAAGGCCCGTCGCGTCGCGCCGAAGTATCCCGACCGCCTTGTTCTTGGGGCCGACACGATCGTCCATTGCGAAGGCGAGATCATCGGTAAGCCCGTCGACGAGCGCGACGCCGAGCGCATCACCCGGAAGCTCTTCAGCCGGCCCCACGAGGTCATCACAGGACTGGCGCTGGTCCGGCTGGCCGACGGCCTCGAGATCGTCCGCTCGGATGTCACGACGGTCTATCCTCGCAAGCTCAGCGACGCACAGATTGCCGGCCACATCGCCGGTCGCACGTGGGAGGGCAAGGCGGGCGCCTACGGCATCCAGGAAACCGGCGACGAGTTCGTCGAGCGCATCGAGGGCAGCTTCACCAACGTCATGGGCCTGCCGATGGAGTTGCTCCACGAGTTGCTGGCCGCTATCTTGCCCCGCCGGCGGTGAGGCGGGGATGGCGACGGTCAACCGCGCTGCATGCAATCCACGAAGGCTTTGGGGTCATTGGCCCATTTCTGGGCTTCCAGCAAGTCGATGACATCATTCTTAACCAGCATGGACAGGTGCTTTTCCATCGTGATCATCTTCTCATCCTGCCGGTCCCGTGTCTTGGTCTGGAGCTGCGAGTAGAGCTGTTCGATCTTGCCCGTCCGGATCAGGTTGGCGCACGCGTAGTTGTTGTTGAGGATCTCCATCGCGACGACGCGCCCTTGTCCATTCTTCCGGGGTACGAGTTTCTGGCAGATGATGTAGGCCAGTCCGAGCGAGAGCTGATTGCGGACCTCCGACTGCCGACCTTCCGGGAAGTAGTCGAGGATGCGCGTCACCGAACCGGTGACGTCGCGCGTGTGCAGCGTGGAGAAGACCAGGTGCCCCGTCTCGGCGGCCATCAGGGTCATCGCGATGGTCTCGGCGTCACGCATCTCACCGACGAAGATGACGTCGGGATCTTCCCGCATCATCTCTTTGAGTCCGTCGTGGAAGGACCGCACGTCGCGGCCGACTTCACGCTGCGAGACGATGGAATACTTCTGCTGGAAGATATACTCGATCGGGTCTTCGACCGAGAAGATGCGATAGGCGTTCAGCTCGCTGATCCGTCCGATCAGAGAGGCGATGGTGGTGGACTTGCCCGCGCCGGTGATCCCGGTCAGCAGGACGAGTCCCTGCTTGAGATTGATGATGTCACGCCAGACGTCGTTGGGAAAGCCGATCTGCTCGACGGGCGGTACATCGAGTGAGAGAGCTCGGATGGCGGCCGCAATCCCATCGTTCTCGCGGAAGACATTGATCCGGAACTGCAGCGAGCCGAGCCGGTAGGAGCAGTCCACGCTGTGCTGCGTCTGGAGTTTGGCGATGCTCGGCTGGCGGAGAAGCGGGAAGATGAGTTGTTTGGCCAGTTCCGGCGTCACGTTGGGCCCCTTGAGCTTGACGAGGTTGCCGTCGATCCGGTAAGCCGGTGGCGCGTTGACCTTGATGTGCAGGTCGGACACCCGCATGGCGCCGTGTTCCTCGAAGTACTGGAGCATGTCCAGGATGCTGTATTTGCCCAGGTTCTCGGTAGGGTAGACCTTGGCGGCAGGGGAGTACTCCTCGGTCATATCGTTCTCCGTCTGGTGAATCGCGGATTGCCGATCGCGGGTTCATCCCCAGGCGCCACCCCGCAATCTGCGGTCCGAAATCTCAAGTTCCGAACCCGTCCCAGCGCCTTTCCATCGGGGACCGTTCCAGTATACCAATTTGACGGTCTCAGGGGAAGGCTGGGTTGGACGCGACCTCGGCAACGACGAGGGACGGTTCTATCGTTTGGCGGCGCCGGTGTTGGCCTTCTTGAGCCAGTCCTGCAGGTTCGCCGCGAGGACCTCGACGTCTCGGGTTGTGAGGATATGCTCGGCCAGCGGTACTGGGACGCCCAGCTTGGTGATCGCCTGCCCGACGCGTTTCCAGAGGCGGTCCTGCTTGGTCTTGCTGTCGACCAGGTACAGCTCGCTGACCAGTTCCTGGAGCTTGGCGAGCATGATCGTGTCGAGGTTGCGATAGTAGTGAGAGATGATGTTCTGCTGATGGGGCGTGTAGTCTTGTCGCGCCATGGCTGTTATCCTTGTCCGGGCGTATCCGTGCAGTTTGTCGTGCTCACACGGCTTGTTCTATCGCGTCGCATCGGGCGGATCAAGCCGCCTTCCGTGCAGCCGGGGTTTTTGCTGGCTTTGCCGCGACGGCCGACTATAATCGCGTCCAAACGTAAGTCAGGCAGGATGCCCAGTTTGTTGTTCGTGAGACCATCGCAGGATGCGATATCCGCTACTGATCGCCAACATGCTTTTTTGGACGTTGCCGGTGGCCGCCTTGGGCGACCCGGCGCCCCTTCCGGGCGAGTCGTCGAATGACGTCCCTCCATTGTCGCATCGGCGATGGGTCGTCCAGGACCTTCATATCACCAGCAAGGACGTGCTGGGCCAGAAAGATGAGATCGGACAGCATCTTCTGATCTGCCGCCAGGGGTTCGATACGACGATTGCAGGCGTACACATCCTCGCCGACCGTGGCGTCGCGCGGATCGAACCGATCCGTGCTGGTGCCGAAGGGGCTGTGACCACCCGCTATCGGGTTCAGATCTACCTGGAAGGCTCGATTTCGCGGCGGCAGGCGGACGCACTGACGGAATCCGGTCTGGACGTTGCGGCGGTTGAGGAGGGCCGGGCCGTCGTGCTGACGTTCGCCCTGGACGGCGAGGTCTTCGTCACGGCCGACAAGAGCGAGACCGGAAGCCCGCAGGGGCTGCTGCTGTACCGACAGGCTCTGGAGGCCTTCGAGTCGCCTCTGGGGGCAAAGCCTGGTTCGACGCCGCTTGCCAAACGGACCCTATCTCCCGGCCCTCGCGCGGCCAAACCCGGTGTCGGACAGACACTCAGTTGGTCACCGCTGACCGATGTCCCGCTGACCATCGAGATCACGCGGGAGGATGGGGTGGAAGTGACCACCATTATGGGTCGGCTCTATGCCTGGTGGCGGCAGGACGCACAAGGGGCCGACACGACGGTGTACGAGTTGGAGGCGGACCACCTTGTTCTCTGGCGGCGTGCAGCCGATGCGAATCGGCCGCCGAGCGATCTGCCGGGACAGCAGCAGGGAGTCGAGGAAATCTATGTCAGTGGCGACGTCCATCTCAGGCAGGGCCAGCGGACCATCCGTGCCAGCGAGCTGTACTATGATTTCCGTCACGAACGTGGGCTGATCGACGACGCGGTCATGAGGACATTCGATTCCAGGCGGAACATCCCCGTCTATATTCGCGCCAGCCGACTGCGGCAGGTGGCCGCGAATGAGTTTGAAGCCCAGGACGTTACCCTGACGACAAGCGAGTTCCATACACCCCAGTTGTCCGTGACCGCCGAGAAGCTCCACGTCACCGACACCTCGTCCCTGGCCGTTCCGGACGGCACCGAATCGGCCGATGCCGGTTTCGATGTTCAGATGGACAGCGTTCGGTTCAAGTACTACGATACCACCGTGTTCGGCCTTCCGTCGCTTCGGCCTAACCTCCAGAGGCCGGATATCCCGCTGCGGTCTGCGCGAGTCGGCAGCAGCAGGACCTACGGGCCCTCGATCGAAACGCAGTGGTTCCTCAGTCGCATTCTCGGTCTGCGCGAACCGCAGGGGACCGATAGCACGTTGTCGGTCGACTACTACGGCAAGCGCGGTGTCGGCGGCGGGGTCGACATCGAGTACGAACGAGAAACCTACTTCGGCAGTCTCCTGGGGTATGTGATCGACGACGACGGCACAGATCGGCTCAGCCGGTCCCAGAAAGAAGTGGAGGTGTCCAAGGACACGCGCGGCCGCCTGCGATGGCAGCACCGTCATTTTCTGCCGTTCGGCTGGCAACTGACCGCCGAGACCAGCTATCTGTCCGACAAGAATTTTCTCGAACAGTACTATCGCAGCGAGTTCAACGTCGGCAAAGAGCAGGAAACGGTGCTGCACCTCAAGCGGATCGAAGACAACTGGGGCCTGTCGCTGCTGGGCAAGGCGAGGATGAACGACTTCCTCGACAGAGTCGAGGAGATGCCGACAGGCCAGTTCCACTGGACAGGCCAGTCCCTCCTTCAGGACCGCCTGACGTTCTACAGCGACAGCCAGGTCAGCCGGTTTCGCTATCTGTACAATGAGGAGGAACCGGCGAGGGGATCGGAGGAGTTCTTCATGTATACCATGACCCGCAATGAGGTCGACTTGCCGCTGGCGGCAGGGGGGACGCGGATCGTACCGTTTGTGGCCGGCACGTTCGGCTACGAGGACGGGGGTGGGTTTCAGTCGGCGCTGGACGACTCGGCCGTCGAGCCCCAGGACACTGCCTGGATTGGCGAGGGGGGTGTCAGGATGGCGATGCAGCCCTACTGGCGGGTCTATCCGGGCGTACGATCGCGGCTTTGGGACCTGAATCAGTTGCGGCACGTGATCAGTCCTCAGCTTACCGCGGTCGCGTATACGCACGACGAAAAGGTCGCCGAGCAGCGGGATGTTCTGGACTTGGGCATCCACCAGCGGTGGCAGACCAAGCGTGGCCCTGTCGGCCCCGAAGGCCAGCGTACGGTCGATTGGCTCCGGCTGAACCTGGACTTCGTATGGGTCCGGGATTCAGCGGACTCCAATACCGGCCCCGATCAGATCCTCTGGAACCAGCCGTTTATCCCCTTGGCGAACCCCTTGGGAAGTGTGCTTCCGCCCCACGACCGACGTGCCACAGGCTTGTTCGGCCCTCGCCGCAATTACATCGGAGCCGATGCGGCCCTGAGGCTCACGGACACGACTTCCGTGCTTGCGGACATGCACTACGACATGCAGAGCGGGATTTTCGGGCAGATTGATGTGGGATTCTCCCGCTTGTGCTGGCCGAACCTAAGTTATTATGTTGGCAGCCGTTACCTCCGCCGGGTCGTCAGCGGAGAGGAGAGAGGCTCCAATGCGGTTACGTTCGCCGCCACCTATGTTATCGACCCCAGATACACCGCCGTTTTCTCGCAGCAATATGATTTTGACTATGGCGAGGGCATCCGAAGTGATATAACGTTGATTCGTAGGTATCATCGGATGAATCTGGCGATGACGCTCAGTGCCGATGAGTCGCTCGATGAACAGAGCTTTGTGGTGAGTCTCTGGCCTCAGGGATTGCCGGAGCTGGCCTTCGGTTTGCGCCAGTACATGGAATTGGGGGCATCGGAGTCGTATTAAGGCTGGGCGTGTCCGGCATACCCGAGCGATTCAAGGGGGGCGAGGGCCTTTCGGAACGCCGCTGCAATCGCCAGGGACCGAATTCTGATGACCTTGGACTGGGTTGAACACTCTATAAGGAGCAGACTATGCCGCTAGTCAACACCAAGAAGATGTTTGAGATGGCCTACAAGAACGGCTATGCCATCGGAGCTTTCAATGTCAACAATATGGAGATCACGCAGGGGATCGTTCAGGCTATCGCCGAGGAAAAGGCGCCCCTGATCCTTCAGATCTCCCGAGGTGCTCGGGAATACGCCAAGAACAGCTACCTCAAGGCCATCATCGACGTCGTTGTCAAAGAGAACCCGGATATCCCTGTGGCTATCAATCTCGACCACGGTGATACATTCCAGACGTGCAAGGAGTTCGTGGACGACGGGTTCACCTCGGTGATGATTGACGGTTCGCATCTGCCATTCGAAGAGAACATCGCGATCACCAAGAAAGTAGTTGAATACGCCCATCCTCGCGGCGTCGTCGTTGAGGCAGAGCTTGGGCAGCTTGGGGGCATTGAGGAGGATGTTGTTGGTGTCGATGATGTTCGCAAGCACATCGCCGATCCGGACCAGGCCGTGGAGTTCGTCGAGAGAAGCGGCTGCGATTCGCTGGCCATCGCCTGCGGCACCAGCCACGGTGCGTACAAGTTCAAATCCGCACCGGTGCTGGCGTTCGACGTAATTGAAGAGATCGGACGGCGGCTTCCGGGTTTTCCGCTGGTGATGCACGGTGCCAGCAGCGTGCTGAAGGAATTTAAAGACCTGATCAACAAGTACGGCGGCAAGATGCCCGACGCCATGGGAGTCCCGGAGGAGATGGTGACGAAGGCCTCGAAGATGGCCATTTGTAAGGTCAATATCGACACGGATTTGCGGATGGCCCTGACGGCCAAGATCCGCCAGGTCTTTGCGGAAAAGCCCGCGGAGTTCGACCCGCGCAAGTATCTGGGGCCGGGTCGCGATGCCATCCGAGAGATGGTTCGCCACAAACTGCATGTCCTCGGTTGTGCCGGAAAAGCGAAGGAATGCCTGTAGACTCAAAGGGTCACGGGATGTGCACATACGCGGCGATCACGGGTCTGAGGGCCTGTGATCGCTGCTGTTGCTGTATTCCGAGCTCCTTCGTTGCGGCCGGGGTCTTCAATCATAGCTGAAAGGAGCAGTTCATTGCCAAATCAGGATCCGAGAAGACCGCCATCTGATTCCGAACAGAGCCGGCACGGCAGCTCAGGGGCGAAGGTTTCCTGTCTGATCTTGCTTTCCTGTGCGTGGACGGTGGTTCTGTCCGCGTGGTTCGGGGGCTACAGTTGCTCTGCCCAGGCAGGGCGGTCAGGAGTCTCCAGCGCGAGCGTGTCGGCGACGGCCGGCGGTGAGGCCAAGACGGCGACGGAGCAGCCGGTGCAGGTCGACCCGCTGATCGAGGCATGCCGGCTGATCTATCAGGGCCAATTCCGTGCGGCGGGGGAACTCGTCCGGGCGGCGAGAGCCTCTCAAGGGCAGCGCGCCGAGCAGTTGGAGCGTGTTGTCCAGCAGTACGACGAGATTACCCAGCGTCGACAGGCCGAGCGCGCCGAAGCCTATGCCAAACAGCGGAATGAACTCGATAAGCTTCGGGCGGTGGTCGATTTGTCCGTTGATCCGGCGGTCACAGCGTGGAAGGACGTCAAGCCCGACGACGAGTCCGGCGGAACCGAGCCGAACGAACCCAACGATGTGACGGATGTCCTGGTTGTGCTCGTCAGGGCGATGGAGTACGCGAACGGCCAGCAGAAAGCGGCGCTTCTGGCTGATCCGTTCGTCCAGAAAGTCCTTCAGGTCAGCGTCGATCGCAGTGTGATTCTGGAGGCCGAAGGCAAGTGGCTCGACGCGTACACGGGCTACTATTACTGGCTGTCGGCCATCGACCCCAACAATACCGGGTACTCCGATCACGCCGATGAGCTGGTGGACAAGGCCAGTATCGCCGGTTCCTTTCAGGACAGCCCGTGTGAGACCCGAAAGGAGCGTTTTGAAGGGGTCGAGAAGCGGATGTTCGAGCGGGCCATGGATGCGCTGAGCCTGCACTACGTCAACAGTATCAACTATTTTGAAATGGCGACTCAGGCGATCGCCCGCTGCGATCAGTTGGCGCAGGTCCTGATGATTGCCCGCATCCAGGACCCGAATCCCGGCGGCAGTCCTTTCCCGGCGCCTCCACCGGAGAAAGTCACCGCCTGGTCGGTTGCTCTCGCCGGCCTGCAGGACGAGATCGAAACCCATCCCCCGGATTTCGGCAAGGACGAGTTCCTGGATGTCCTGGACAAGGTCCTGTCCCTGAACGACGCGACGGTACAACTGCCCCGCCAGCCGCTCATTGCCCATTTCGCCGAAGCCGCGCTGGAGGCGCTCGATCCGTACACCGTCATGGTCTGGCCCCGACAGGTCCAGGATTTCGAGAAGATGATGATGAATGAGTTCTCGGGCATCGGGATCGAGATCTCCAAGCCGCGAGGGCTGTTGACCATTGCCAGTCTGCTGCCGGACACGCCTGCCTACCGCGCGGGCCTCGACGCCGGAGATGTAATCGAGGCCGTCGATGGTGTTCCTACCAAGGACATGAGCCTGATCTGTGCCGTCAAGAAAATCACGGGGCCCAAGGGTACGAGCGTTGTCCTGTCGGTCAAACGTCCGACCCAGGAGAAGGCCGAAGAGATCACGATCACGCGCGATCGGATCATCGTCCCGACGATTCGGGGTTGGCAGAGAACGGAAGCCGGAACCTGGCTGTACATGGTCGACGAGGCCGATCGGATCGGCTATGTGCGGATCACCAGTTTCTCCGGGGAGACCGCCAGCGATTTCGAAACGGCTTTGCGCGAGTTGGAGTCACAGGGGCTCCGCGGCCTGATCATGGACCTGCGATTCAACACCGGTGGGCTGCTGGACAGCGCCGTCAGCGTTGTTGACAAGTTCATTCGAGAAGGCCTGATTGTCCGGACGCAGCCGAAGATCGGAATGATCCCCAGCTACGAGTACGCCCATCGGCGAGGGACGCATCCGGACTACCCCCTGGTGATTCTCATCAACTCCGACTCCGCCAGTGCCTCCGAGATCGTGGCCGGCGCGCTGGCCGACCCCAAACATGAGCGGGCGGTCCTCGTGGGCAGTCGCACCCATGGCAAGGGCAGCGTCCAGGGGATCACGCACTATCCCGGTGGCGGTGCGCAACTGAAGTACACCATGGCGTACTACCATTTGCCTTCCGGGCAGCGCGTCAAGAGCCGGGATGCGGTGAAGAAGGAAGGAGGAAAAGATTGGGGCGTGGGTCCCGACGTGGAAGTGGAGCTCAACAGTGCCGAGCAGACCAAGATGCTTAGCGCACAGAGAGACAACGATGTTCTTGTTCAAGCCGCCCGCGATGAGCACGGTGGCTCTTACAAGAAACGCACGCTGGCCGAGACGTTGGAATCCGATCCGCAGTTGGCGGTGGGCCTGCTGGTCGTCAAGACCAAGCTGATTGAGGCCGAGGCGCGGGTGACGAACTGACAGGTGATGGCGGAAGGCAGAACGTTGGCGAGTCAGACTGAGACAGACAAGTTCGAGCAGCAGAGACAGGAAAAGATCGAGAAGCTTTTGGCGTTGGGGATTGATCCGTACGGATCTCGCTACGAGGATCCGGAGCCGGCCGAGTCGATCAAGGCCCGCTTTCAGGACGGACAAGAAGGCCAACGGGCGCGGTGCGCCGGCCGGATCGTCCTGTTTCGCGATATCGGTAAACTGATTTTCATCACGCTGCGGGATCGCAGCGGCACGATTCAAGTCGGGCTCAGCAAGAATCTTCTGAACGACCAGTGGTCTGTGGCCAAGCTGCTCGACCTGGGCGACCTCATCGGCGTCTGCGGCCAGCTCGGCAGGACCCGGACCGGGGAGATCACGATCTGGGTCGAAGAGAACGGGCTGACCTTCCTGAGCAAGTGTCTGGCGCAGCCGCCGGAGAAGTTTCACGGACTGGCCGATATTGACCAGCGATACCGTCAGCGGTACGTGGACCTGTGGGCCAACCCGGATGTCATGGAGCGGTTCAAAAGGCGCAGCGCTATCATTGCGACCATCCGCCAGTTTCTCGAAGCCAGGGGCTTTCTCGAAGTCGAGACGCCCATGATGCAGGCCATCGCCGGCGGTGCGGCGGCCAAACCGTTCGTCACGCATCACAACAGCCTCAATCTCGATCTGTACCTGAGGATCTCGCCCGAGCTGTTCCTCAAGCGTCTTCTCGTCGGCGGCATGGAACGGGTCTTCGAGATCAACCGCAATTTCCGCAACGAAGGGCTCAGCCGCCGGCACAACCCCGAGTTCACCATGATGGAGGTCTACCAGGCGTATGGCGACTACCACGTCATGATGGACCTGACCGAAGAGTTGATCGCGTCCTGCGTGGCCGCCCACTGTGGCGACACGACCGTCAAGTTCGGCGATCTCGACGTCAATCTGGCGAGGCCCTGGCGACGGGCCCGGTACGCCGACCTGCTGAAGGAGCACAGCGGCTGCGACATCGACGACATCGCGGCGCTTCGGGCGAAGGCCCGTTCGTTGGAACTCGACGAGTCCGCAATGGACGATGCGGTGGTGGTCAACGAGGTGTTCGAGGCGACGGTGGAAGATGCGCTGATCGATCCGACCTTTGTCCTGGACTATCCGGCGGCACTTTGCCCGCTCACGAAGCGCAGCAAGAGCGATCCGCGATACGCCGAGCGTTTCGAGCTGTTCATCGCGGGCATGGAGCTGGCCAACGCGTACACGGAGCTGAACGACCCGGCCCAGCAGTACGAGAACTTCCTGGTGCAGCTCAAGGGCCAGGAGGATACGATGGCCACCATGGACACCGATTTCATCAAGGCGCTGAAGTATGGCATGCCTCCGGCCGGCGGGCTCGGAATCGGGATCGACCGGCTGGTGATGATCCTGACCGGCGCGACGACGATTCGCGACGTGATCCTGTTCCCGCTCCTGAAGCCGGTGGACGCGCCGACGGCGGGCTCGTAGTCCGTCCGTGGGACCTGCCGGGCCGCGGGCGCACGCGAGGCCATGGCGCCGGCGGCATGATATCCTGGTTCTTCGATGCTGAAACTATTCCTCTGGCTGAAGTATCTTCGCAAGCGGCGGATCATTTTCCTGAGCATCGCGGCCGTGGCGCTGTCCGTTGCGCTGCTGATCGTCGTCGCCAGCCTGTTCACCGGCTTCATCAACGCCTTTGAGCAAAGCGCCGTCGAAATGCTCGGCGACGTGGTCATCGCGGGGCCGCCGGGCAGGCCCATCGAGAAGTACGCGGCACTCGTCGAACGGCTCGAACAGACGGACATTGTTGAGGCTGCCACCGGGACGTTGTCCAGTCAGGGGCTGCTGCACGTGGGGACCGGCAATGTGCGGCCCGTCAGCCTGTGGGGAATCGAGGCCGGCGCGCGCGCCAGGGTCACAGGGTTCCAGGATGCGCTGCTTCGCCAGAGGCAGTCCTCTGAGGGTCCTTCGTTTGCCGTCCCTGGGGCGCCGGATGCCGAGGGAGGATTTGTCGGGATCGGCGTGGTCGCCGAGGCGGACCCGAACACCGACGAGTACGATCAGGCCGCAGTCCTCGAACAGATGATCGGCCAGCGGGTGGTTATCACCACGGGAGCTCCGGCGGAAGCCTTCGACACCGACCAGACGCCCAAGCGGAAACTCGTGCCGTTTTACATTGCCGATATCGTGTTCACGGGTGTGCACGACCTCGACACCGGATTCGTTTACGTTCCGATCGAGACCCTTCAGAAGGTGCTCTATCCCGACAAGGACTCTCCGGCCACGACGATCAACATCAAGCTCAAGCCAGGGACCGATCCGGTGCTCGCAGTCGCGCAGATTCGAGGGCTATGGGACGTGTTCGCCGAGAGGCAACTGGGTTGGGGCGAATACCTGCGGAGGGTCGCGACGGAGATTGTCACGGCGCGCGAAATGCAGCGCCAGTACGTCGAGGAGCTTCGCAAGCAGATGGGCGTGCTGTTGCTGATCTTCGGCGTGGTCAGCTTCACAGTGGTTGTGCTGGTCTTCTGCATCTTCTACATGATCGTGCGGCTCAAGCAGCGCGACATCGCCATCCTCAAGAGCTGCGGCGCCGCGAGCGTCTCGGTGGCCTGGATCTTTCTGGGGTTCGGCGTCACGGTGGGTGTCGTGGGCGCCGCCATCGGCGCGGTCGGAGGCTACGCGATCACGAAGAACATCAACGCCATCGAAGAGGGAATCCGCGTCGTGTTCGGTCTGAAGTTGTGGAGCAGCAGCGTGTACATGTTCACGCGGATTCCGAACGAGGTGGACTGGGCGTCTGCGTTGCCGATCGTCGCTCTGGCAATCGGGGCAGCGGCGGTCGGGGCCCTGACGCCGGCCGTAGTCGCGGCGAGAACGCGACCGGTGGAGGTCCTGCGATATGAATGAGGCGGTCGTCTGCGTGCATGTATAAACTGACGCTGATAATTCGATATCTGCTCAAGCGGCGGATCACCCATTTTGCCGTGCTGACCGTGACGCTGTGCGTGTTCATCGTGGTGGTTGTGATGACGGTGATGAGCGGGCTGGTCGGGCAGTTTAAGCAGAAGAACCATGAGTTTGTCGGCGACTGTGTGGTCGGGACCCGGTCGCTCGTCGGGTTTCCCTATTACGAGGAGCTGATGGAGGCCCTCGAAGCGACGGCCTGCGTGGAGGCTGTCTCGCCCGTAGTGAAGAACTACGCGTTGCTGCGTCCCCAATACGACCGCGACCGCTACGTCGAGCTTCTCGGGATCGACCCAGTCCGGCACAGTCAGGTCACAAGTTTTGCGCAGACGCTGTACTATCGCGCCAACGACCCGGCCAAGGCGTTTGTCCCCGTCTATGAGCCGAACGCCTTGGGGTGCGTTCTGGGGATCGACCTGGCCCTCTGGAGAGACGCCCACAGCCAGTACACCTTCGACGCCAGCCCGCAGAGAACGGCTTTCTCGCTGACCTGCTTTCCGCTCAACGCCCGCGGAGCGCCGGCCATGGCCGGAACCACCGTGGTGAGCACGCAGCAGTTCTACTACAGCGACAACTCGCGCAGCGGCATTGCCCGTGTCGATGGTTCGACGGTCTATATTCCACTGGAGCAGGCGCAGTCGCTGTGCATGGCCGGCGAACGGAGGAGAATCAGCGCCGTCTACGTCAAGTTTCGTACCGGTACCGGGCTGCGCGAAGGCTGCGACCAGGTGCGCAAGGTCTGGAACCGGTTCAAGCAGACTCGGACGGATGCTCCCGACGGGCGGCTTCTCGACACGGTTACGGTCGAGAGCTGGAAGGAATACCGCCGGGCGTTCATCGCCCCGATGGAGAAGGAAGAGACGCTGATGAGCGTCATGTTCGGCTTCGTCGGGATCACGACGGTCTTCATCGTCTTCGTTGTCTTCTACATGATCGTCAGCCACAAGACCAAGGACGTCGGCGTGCTCAAGAGTGTCGGTGCCTCCAGCGCCAGCGTGATGGCGCTGTTCTCGGGATTCGCCTTTGTGGTGGGCCTGCTGGGTTCCATCGCGGGCATCGCGACCGGGTGGCTGTTTCTGGCCCGCATCAACCGCCTGGAGGACTGGCTTTACAACCGGTTCGGTTTCCAGCTCTGGGATCGGACCATCTATGCGATCGGGGAAATCCCTCACGAGGTGGAATTCCATGTGCTGGCGGTGATCGCGTTCTGTGCGGTTGTCGCGTGCCTGGTCGGTGCGTTGGTTCCTGCCTGGGGGGCGGCACGTCTGCGGCCGGTCGAGACCCTCCACGGCAGTCGTTCGTAGGGGCAGATAACCCCGCAGCCGCGGCGGGATTTCCGGTTTTCCTTGTGGTGGTGGGAGAAATCCGCTATAGAAGGGCGGCCCGCCCGGCCGCCGCCCCGGCGATGCCGAAGGTTCCCCCGGTGGGGACTCAGCCGGCTCGGCATAGGTGGAAACCTGTATGGACGAACGACCCGTAATACTCAAAGCCGAACGCCTGCAAAAGTCGTATCGGATGGGCGCCACGCGCGTCAGCGTTCTGAAAGGTGTGGACCTGACGGTCGAGCCGGGACAGTTCGTTGCGGTGATCGGGGCCTCCGGAAGCGGCAAGAGCACGCTGCTGCACCTGTTGGGCGGTCTGGACCGGCCCGATCACGGAACGGTCTGTTTTGACGGTCAGGACCTGAACCGGATGCGATCCTGGGAGTTGAATCGGTTCCGCAACAAAATGGTGGGATTTGTCTTTCAGTTCTATCACTTGTTGGACGAATTGAACGTACTGGAGAACGTGTTTCTGCCGACGATGGTCTCGCGTGGGATTGTCGGCTGGCTGGGAACCCGCAAGGCGGCCCGCGCGCGGGCCATGGAATTGCTGGAGCAACTGGGGTTGCAGGACCGGGCCCGGCACAAGCCTTACCAGCTCTCCGGCGGAGAGCGGCAACGGGTGGCGATCGGTCGGGCGCTGATGAACGAACCCCGGTTGCTGCTGGCCGACGAGCCGACCGGGAACCTTGACTCGACGACGGGAAATGGTATTCTGAATGTTCTGGAGCGGCTCCACCAGGCCGGGCAGACCATTGTGATGGTCACCCATGATGAGCGGGTCGCTCGGAGGGCCCAGCGCGTCATCACTTTGGCCGACGGCAAGGTGAAGACCTGACCCGTCGGTGCGTCGGGGGGTGAGGATTTCCGTCATGGTTGCCGGCTCGTTCCCAGGAAGGGTCAGAAGATTCAGGGCGGTCTGTATGCGGCCGGAGCGGTCCGGTCGGACGGCGGTACACTTGGAGGCATGAGGTTGGCGTATGGCGTTGAAGATTTGGATGAATACCGGTTTGGTCGACGAAGCCGAGGCCCGCGTTTCCGTCTTTGACCATGGTCTGCTCTACGGCGACGGGGTCTTCGAGGGCATTCGCGTGTACCATGAGAAGGTCTTCGAGCTGGCCGCCCACATCCAGAGATTGTTCGATTCCGCCCACGTAATTCGCCTGCCCATTGCGATGAGCCGGGAAGAGCTCTCCAACGCCGTCCAAACCACCGTCAAGGCCAACGGTGTCCGTGACGGGTACGTGCGGCTCGTCGTGACGCGCGGCGTCGGCACACTGGGATTGAACCCGTTCGTCTGCAAGAACAGCAACGTCATCATCATCGCCGATACGATTCAGCTCTATCCGGAGGAGCTGTACGAGAAAGGCATGAAAGTTGTCAGCGCCACGACCATTCGCACGCATCCCCTGGCCTTTCCCGCCCAGGTCAAGAGTCTCAACTACCTGAACAACATCATGGCCAAGATCGAAGCCCTGGACCGGGGGGTGCCCGAGGCGATCATGTACAATCATGAGGGCTACGTCGCGGAAGCGACCGGCGACAACGTCTTCATCGTTCAAGACGGCGTGGTCTTGACTCCTCCGATCGAAGCCGGCGGGCTTGGCGGGATTACACGCGCGGTTGTGATCCGTCTGGCTCGGCAGTTGGGGATCGAGGTCGTGGAGAAGAATCTGACCCGGTATGATTTGTATGTGAGCGATGAGTGCTTCCTCACCGGCACGGCGGCGGAGGTCATCGGGGTCGTGGAGATCGACGGGCGTCGCATCGGGGACGGCAAGCCCGGACCGACCACGCGCCTCTTGCGGGAGACCTTTGACAACTACGCGCGCGGCAAAGGGCAGTGACCGGCCGTTCTGTACGGGCACGCCGCCACGAGGAACCACCGATCGACATGGACGCAACTGAAAACATGCCTTGGCGGGACATCCCGTCATTTCGCCTGGTGGACGCCGATCTGGGTCGGGTGGCCGAGTTGATCCACCGGTCGCTTTCCGGGCCCGAGTGGGCCCAGGAGATCACGCCGCTGCTCGAACATTTCGTCGCGCGGAGCGGCAAGATGATCCGGCCGGCTCTGGTGCTGCTGGCGGGTCGCTGTTTTGGCCCGGTCGCCAAGCAGCACATCGACGTCTCCGCCATGATGCAGATGGTCCACGACGCGACACTGCTCCATGACGACGTGGTGGACGACGGCCTGACCCGGCGGGGAGCGCCCACCGTCAATTTTCTCTGGGGCAACGAGTCGGCGGTTCTCCTGGGCGACTTCGTGCTGAGTCGCGTCTTCCGGATGACCGTCGATCTCGATCCGGTCCTGGCCAGAGTCGTGGCGGAAACCGCCGTTCGCGTCTGCGAAGGAGAGTTGCGGCAGGTGGCCCAGAGGCAGAACTGGCAACTGACGGAAGCGGAGTACATCAGCATCATCACGGACAAGAGCGCCGCGTTTTTCAGCGGGTGTTGCCGGATCGGCGCGCTGCTGTCACAGGCTTCGGACGAACAGGCCGAGGCACTGGCGCGGTACGGGCTGAACGCGGGCATTGCCTTCCAGATCGAAGACGATCTGCTGGATATCGCCGGCAAGGAGCGCGAGACGGGCAAGACGGCGCAGCGGGATGTCACCAAGAGCAAGCCGACTCTGGCGATCATTCACCTGCTCGGCGCCGTCGGCGCCTCGGCACGGGCCGAGGTGCTCGCTCTGCTGAACGACTCATCTCGGTCGCGGGACGAGTTGAGGAGGATGCTCGATCGGCACGGCAGTCTGGACTATGCGCGCGGGCGAGCGCGGCGCTTTGTGGACACGGCGATCGAGGCTCTCGCGCCGGTCCCGGACGGTGACGGAAAGGATGCTCTGATCGCGACGGCTCGTTTCATGGCCGATCGCAAGGCCTGAGATTGTGCGAGGGATGCCTCACCGGCCGCGAAGGAATTGCTCCGGCTGGATGGCGGCGCCGACACCGAACACCCATGAGTTCCTCGTGTACTGACCTTCCACCCAACAGCTCGTGCGATTGGATGCCTCCCAGATCATTCCGAAGTGGACGCCCACATGGGAAGTCTCCTCGATGTCACTGGAGCACGTGACATGTCCCGTGCTCAGTCCGTCCGTGAAGGTCTCTCCCCGGCGATCGAAATCTCCCTGCACGAATTGCAGGAAGGGTCCCGCCCAGAAGCGAACGGTGTCGATCTGGTAGGTTGCGGCCAGGGCCATCTGCGCCTGCCAGATGTCGATGTCCATAGAGCCGATCTCCGTGGAACCGGGCACTTCAGGGTCGGACCAGACCAGATCGCTCTCGCCCGGGTCCAGCCAGGTCACCTGCATGGTTCCGCCGAATTGCCAGGGACCCCAATGACAGAAGGTCGCGCGGCTGCCGATGCCATATGCCAGGCCGTAACCGCCGTCGTAATTGAAACGACGCGCACTGCCACCAAAGGGAGTGGTATGCACGTTCGCGTGATCCTGCGCATCGGCCACGCCGATCCGGAGGAAGAGGTCCCAGGTGTCCACGACGCCGTAGGCGAGGCTGCCGAAGACCATGCGGGTCGTCAGCCCGCGGATCTCGACATGCTCCGCACTGTAGATTGCGTCTTCGCCTTCGGGCATGGTCAGGCACGTGCCGTGGGCTCTCAGATCGGTTTCCGCATAGCCGTACTCAAGGCCGACGGTCCACCGGCCTTCCTCCAGGGTGGCGATCGGCGGGCCCATCGGGCCGGCGCCGCGCACCGCCGATCCCGACAGGATGACAAGGCACAGGACAATGCCCAGAATGCCCGGGTTCGTTTTCATCGGCGAGTCCTTTCCCCTAAGAGAAGGGTCCGTCCATCCACACATCGAGCAGTGCATCGGACATCTATTCCCGTTGGATAAACGGCCAGAATCCGATGTTCGATGAGTGCACGCCGGAGTCTACAAGGGATACGCGCCACCGTCAAGCGGCTGTTCCACAGCATCGCGGGATGCTCGGGGCCGTCGGATACCTCGTCGCGCCGGCGCAAAAAAAAGCTGCGAGTCCCTGGGACTCGCAGCTCTGCGTTCAGAATTCGAGAGATTCCGATAAGTTCGGTTCTCCGTCCTCCAATCCTACTTGAACTGATGGATCAGGCCGACGAACAGGGCATGCCCATCATCCAAGAAGTCACTGATGTCACCACTCCAGATGTGATACTGGTACTCGACGAAGAAATCGTTGTAGGCGTTCAGCTCGTACCGCAGACCGGCCACCGGACCCCACAGCACGCCGTCGACGTCGTCACTATCGTCCTCGGCGTTCGCCCACATGACCTGGCCACCGATGTACGGCACCCACTGGTTCGTCGGCATGAAGTGGTACTTCGCACGACCGCCGATCGCCCAGATGTCCGTGTCTGAGTCCTCGATCTCGGTCCATGCGCCCAACGCCGCACCTTGAACCTGGATGTTGTCGGTCAGGAAGTAGCCGACGCCCGCCGACAAGAAGAAGACATCGATGTCTCCGCCGTCATCTTCCCCGTTCTGGGTAATCCAGGCGCCGAGCGCATCCAATTCCGTGTCCCCTTTTTGCACGGCGGCGTTTGCCGCACCTGCGACAGCCAAACAACCTACCACAAACAGAATCAACCAACGCTTCATGATACTTCCCTTTCAAAAACTGCACTCACACTGGCTTTCTGGTCAGCCAACTACAACCACACGACAAGACAACAATCAAGCCCGATGTCCATTGGCCTGTCTCTCACTCTCATCGCAACACAGCTCCTGCCTACAGACCCCGTACCGCGTCCGTCGGTACCCGTAGAAGTTTATCGGCAGAGCGGTGAAAATCAAATAAAAAAAAGCATCACCTCCGACTTTTTTTGCCGCCCGCAAACCGTCGGTGCGCGCGATTGTCACGTGTCGGCGTGCCGCATCCATCCCTTCGTTCGGACGTCCTGTCGCAGGTCGTGACGTGCAGGATTTCGACAAAATTCGAGAGCGAAACGGCTTATGATCCCGCCGCGATCGGCGTCTTCTCCGGTGCCGGACGGAGGCGTCTTGAGGGTGTGAAGTCTCGGTGATTCCTGCGCGACGACCGTTCGGTTACCTGGGGGGCATGGATGCTTTGGATACCTAAGAAAAGTACTCTTGAAATTCCTCTTTTGAACGAAACTTTTTTTCCGTGCGCTTCCCCGCGTGACACAACATTTCGATCGCGCGCGGAGGCAAGGGGCCGGCGTGGCCCCGCCGGCGCAGACGCGCAGTTTGTGAAACGCCGAGGATGGCAGTTTCGAGAGTCTATGTATGTCCCCCAATTCTCCGGTGGCGGGAGCGCGATTCTTGCGCGGTTGACAGAGCAGAGCAGGAATCCGTTCGACATGCGGGTTGATTCATCGTATAATACCGACGATGCGCGATGATAGAGCCGATAAAAACCTGTTCGCCTCTTCGGAAGAGGCCCACCTGCTTTCCGCCGCGCCGCTGGCGGCGCGGATGCGTCCGAGAATCCTTTCGGAGTTTGTCGGCCAGAGGCATTTTCTCGCGCCGGGCAAACTCCTGACGCGCATGCTGGCGGCGGATCGACTGAGCAGTCTGATCTTCCATGGACCACCCGGCGTGGGCAAGACGTCTCTGGCGGCGGTGATTGCGCACCATACGCACGCCCGGTTCCGCTATCTCAGTGCCCCGGCCGCGGCGGTCAAGGACATCCGTGACGTGCTGGCGGAGGCCAGAGACCGGTTGGCCACAGGCGCCGGCCGAACGGTTCTCTTTATTGACGAGATTCACCGCTTCAATCGCGCCCAACAGGATGTGCTGCTCGATGACGTCGAGTCGGGCGTCATCGTGCTGATCGGGGCAACAACAGAGAATCCGTACTTCTCGATCAACGGACCGTTGATCTCTCGCAGCACCGTGTTTCGTTTCGAGCCGTTGTCCGTCGAAGACATTGTTCAGTTGCTCCAGTGGGCTCTGCGCGACGTCGAGCGGGGTCTGGGCTCTCTGGCGGTCGAGGCAGACCCGGCGGCGTTGCGCTTTCTGGCGCAGATGGCCGACGGCGACGGTCGCAAGGCTCTGACGGCCCTGGAAGTCGGGGTCCGCTCGCAGGCGGCCGGCGCCGAGGGAGGACCGATAAGATTCGACCTGGAAGTCGCCAGGGAGTCGATCCAGGAGAAGGCGATCTTCTACGACGACAAGGGGGATACGCATTACGACCTGGCCAGCGCCTTCCAGAAGAGCATGCGTGGCTCGGACCCCGACGCGACGGTTTACTGGCTGGCTCGCATGCTGGCCGGCGGCGAAGACGTACGTTTCGTGGCCCGGCGGATCGCGGTCTGTGCGGCTGAGGACGTTGGAAATGCCGATCCGATGGCGACGGTCCTGGCCAGTGCGGCGGTGCAGATTGCCGAGTTCGTTGGGCTGCCCGAGGCTCAGTTGGTTCTGGCCCAGGCGGCGATCTACGTCGCCTGCGCGCCGAAATCGAACGCCAGCGCCGGGGCAATCTGGCAGGCGATGAGCGATGTGAAGACCGAGCCGACGCGGCCGGTGCCGCGTCACCTCAAGGATTCACACTATGCAGCCGCCCAGAAGGCCGGCATCGGAGCCGAATACAAGTACCCACATGACTATCCCGACGGCTTCGTGGTCCAGGAGTACCTTTCCGGGACGCCCAAACGGTATTACACGCCGAAGAACGCCGGGTACGAAAAAACGATAGGCCATTATTTACAGGAACTGCGAAGGTTGATAGATAATAGCAGGACGGTCGAACATGCTGGACCGCACGGGAATCAGAGGCCGAGGGATGGACAAGGTTGAGCTGCGCCGCCAGTTGCTGAACCGCCTGCTGGCCCTATCCGATGAACAACGTCAGGACAAGAGCAGGAGGGCATGTCGGAACCTGATCGCCACGCAGCGATTTCAGGAGGCCTCGACGATCATGATGTTCCTGTCGCTGCCCCACGAGGTGGATACGTCCGACGCGATCCTGCACGCCTGGCAGCTCGGGAAGACGGTAGCCGTGCCGAAGATCTCCTGGCAGCAGCGGCATATGATTCCCGTGGGCATCTGCTCGCTGGAGACCGGATTCTCGACGGGGGCGCTGGGTTTGCGAAACCCCGTGGACGGCGTGCCGATCCCGTTTGACCAGATCGATCTGGTGGTCTCGCCGGCGCTGGGCTACGACCGCCGGGGCAATCGCCTGGGGCGCGGGGCGGCTTTCTATGACCGGTTTTTTGCCAACAAGACGTTGACCGCCGCACGTTGCGGCTTTGCCTTCATCGAACAGGTAGTGGATTCCATTCCCGTTACCGAGACCGACGAGCCGGTCGATTTCCTGGTAACGGACGAGGGAGTAATTGGTTGCGACCAACAGAAAGGAGCATAGGATGGCTCGCTGGTTTTCCAGTCCAGGACGGAAACGCGGACAACGAAACAACACGCTCTACCTCGTCGCGGCGGTGGCGGTGTTCGCGATCGTCGTATTCTTGATGTTCCGAGGTGATTCATCGACCCCTCAGGAGGCGGGTGCAGGGGAGGTGACGAGCCAAGCCGATCCGACGTCGGAACCAGCTCGGTCCACAGCCAGGCTGGCGGCTGTCGACACCAGCGAAGCTCCAGTGGCTGCCTCGCGTACGGCGCCCGCGCAGGCAGATGCCGAAACGCCCGAATCGACGCCTTCCGAGCCCCAGAAGCAGGACTTGGTCTCGCAGGATGTGGTCCGGCCTGAGCCGGTTTTGACCGATCTGGCGATGCCTGCCGCGCCGCCGGCTGACGAGAAAGTTGCGGCTGTGGTAGCGGAAGCAATGTCGTTGCTGAATTCCCATCCTCGGCAGGTCATTGCCGCCCGGAACAAGCTCAACGAGGCGCTTTCCCTGCCGATGCCGCCGAATCAACGTTTGACGGTCAAAGAGGAGTTGGCGAAGCTCTCGAAGGAGTGGCTGTTCGGTCCGGCGGCCTTTGCCGGCGACGCCCTGTGCGAGAGCTACACCGTCCAGCCCGGCGATCTTCTGGAGGTCATCGGACGGCGGAACAAGGTTCCCTACGAGATCCTGATGCAGATCAACAACATCTCCCGCCCGCAGAGTCTTCAGGCGGGCAAGACGATCAAGGTCATCAAGGGGCCGTTTCACGCCAAGGTGTATCGTTCCACGTTCACCCTGGAACTGTACTTGCAGGACATGTACGTTCGCAGCTTCAAGGTCGGCCTGGGGCGGCCCGGCTACGAGACGCCCACCGGCCTGTGGCGTGTGCAGGAAGGCGGCAAGCTGATCGCACCGACGTGGACCGATCCGGACACGCAACGCGTGTACAAATCCACCGATCCGGACTACCCGCTGGGTTCACGGTGGATCGCCCTGGACGGCATTGAAGGCGAGGCCAAGGGACGGACCGGGTTCGCCATCCACGGGACCAAGGAGCCCGAGCAGATCGGCACTGCCGGTTCTCGGGGCTGCATCCGTATGTTCAATGGAGAAGCGGTCCTCGTCTACAACATGCTTTTCCCGCTTTACTCCAAGATCGAGGTTCTCGATTAGTCTGTTCTTCGGGGCAGTGGTCGGATCACCCACCTCTGGGGGCGCAAAAGAAAAGAGATGGCGTGGCTGCCATCTCCTGGAGTATATCATTCGGCCTGAGAAGCAGGAGCGCTCTGCGTCAGGCGGATTCCTTGCGGACTTGCTGCTTGGCCGCCAGCAGCGGGGCTTTGCCTTCGACGATGTCCTGCGTGATCACGTATCGGGCCGGCTTGGGCTCCTCGGGCAGTTGATACATCAGGTCCACCATCAGCTCCTCGGCGATCGACCGAAGGGCTCGGGCGCCGGTGTCGCGTTTGAGGGCCTTGCGGGCCATGGCCCGGAGGCCGTCTTCGGTGAACTCCAACTCGGCGTCCTCCATCTCGAAGAAGCGTTTGTATTGTCGCACCAGGGCGTTCTTGGGCCGGGTGAGGATATCGATGAGGGCTTCCTCGTCGAGGGCATCGAGCGTCGCGATCACCGGCAGACGCCCGACCATCTCGGGGATCATCCCGAACTCGATGATGTCCTCGGGGATCACCTGCTGGAGCACGCTGCTTAGATCGGCCTTCTCGTCGGTTCGGCCGGACAGCTCGGAACCGAATCCGATCATCTTGCGGCCGAGCCGCTTCTTGATGATGTTCTCGAGGCCGACGAAGGTCCCGCCGCAGATGAAGAGAATCTCCGTCGTGTCCATCTGAATGTACGACTGCTCGGGATGCTTGCGGCCGCCTTGGGGAGGGATGTTCGCCACAGTCCCTTCGAGCATCTTCAGGAGGGCTTGCTGGACCCCCTCTCCCGAGACGTCGCGCGTGATCGAGACGTTCTGATAGGTCTTGCCGATCTTGTCGATTTCATCGATGTAGACGATGCCGCGCTGGGCCTCCTCGATGTCGAAGTCCGCCGCCTGGAGCAGCCGCAACAGGAAGTTCTCGACGTCTTCACCGACGTAGCCGGCCTCCGTAACGGTTGTGGCGTCGCAGATCGCGAAGGGCACTTCGAGCTTCCTGGCCAGCGTCCGGGCCAGCAGTGTCTTGCCGGAACCGGTCGGACCGATCAGCAGAACGTTGGACTTGTCGATCTCGACGTCGCTGTCGCCGATATCGCTGTGCAGGAGCCGCTTGTAGTGATTGTGGACGGCGACCGAGAGGTATTTTTTGGCGTTCTCCTGGCCGATCACGTACTGGTCGAGATACTCCTTGATCTCTCTGGGTTTGGGTGTCTCCTTCACCTTCCGCCGGGGCACCGTGCCCTGGCGGCGGTTTTGCTTGATGATGTTGTGGCACAGCTCCACGCACTCGGGGCAGATGAACACATTGTCAGGGCCCTCGATGAGGGTGTCGGTCTGGCTGCCTGCCCGGCCGCAGAAGCTGCATATCGCACGTGACTTTCTGTTTCCAGATTGTTTCGTCATGTTCCCTGTCCTGTCTGTCGGTCCATTTTCCGTAAAGAACCACATTCTACTGCAGAAACGGTGTCTTGTCTGCCCTGCGTCTGTAAGAAAGCCAGCTTCTGGGCCCGACGTCGGGTGCGGGGCGGTTTGCTACTGCCAGGACTGTTTCTTGAGCAACCCGTCGAGCGTCTCGACCTGGAGCGTCAGTTCCGGCTGGAACGCCGCACTGTCCATGTAATCCAGCAGGCTGCGCAGCATTTGCCGGGCGGCCGGACGTTTCTCCAGATCCGTCCGCAAGTCGATGCTGCACACCAGCAGCTTGCCGTCTCCGACGGCTCCTTCGAAAACCAGGCCCAGCTTGCGGTTGCGATTCCAGTCGTCGATCACCTGGACGATCGGCTTAAGCTTGGCGGGAAACGTATCGAGTACCATCGCCTTGGAATTCCGGATGAGGTCCTGCCATTGCCAGTTGCTGTGGAATTCCGTGGGGAAACTCGCCAGCGCCGGATGCTTGGGGTCGCACAGAATTCCCAGCGTATGCGGGGGTTGGCCGTTGGTCCATTGCGTGTTCCAGAAAATCGTCGTGAATCCCGCCGGCACGTCGCTGGCGACGTTTTCCGGATGTGGCATCAGCAGCACGTTTCGCCCTTCCCGCAGGGCTCGCAAGGCATTGATATCCAGGTGCTCGACGATCAGGACGTTCCGTGCGGCGGGCGGATCGATGCGGCCGGGATAGACCCAGACGTCCCACGAGTTGCCGTAGCCGGTTCCTTCAATCTCCACGGCGATGACCAGCTTCGTCGGCGCCTGAGCCTGTGACAGGTCAAGCTGGATCACGCCGATGCGATTGTCGCTGCCGAGGAGAATGTCCTGGGCGGGGAACCGGCCGCAGACCATGGGGCGCCCGTCCGCACACTGCACCTGCCAACGGACAACGGCGCTCTGGATTGGAGCGGGTCCGAAGTGGGCGACCTGTACCTGCCCTTCAAACGTCTCATGATCGGTCCAGATGCACTTGGGCATCCGCAGCAGGGGTACGGTCTCGCTGCAAAACCGATGGTATTCGGCCGGTTTGACGTAGCCTTTGGATTCCCAGAACGGATCCAGCACACCGACCAGCGCCGTGCCCTGTCCCGGGAAATCGTGCAGGTCGAGCAGTTGGAATCCGCCGAAGCCGGGCGTTCGCAGCGCCGCTTCGATCTCTTCCTTGTAGAGGATCGTCTGGAGTCTGCCCGACGCGATCAGAAAGTCACGGGCTTGGTCGAGCATGCCGTGTGCAGCGAGCGAATCGCGGAAAATCTCGAAGTTCTTCGCCTTCAGCACGCCCTTGTATTTCTTGATCTCATCGAAATTCGGATAGACGCACCACTGTCCGATTTCGTGAGAAACGATGGGGACCGGGTAGTCCGTGACGAAATCGGCGTAGTCGAAGTCGGTAGTCAGATCCTCGGCATTGAATCGGCTTGCCAGGCCGGCGCCCCACTGATGCCCTCGGGGGCCCGGCGTCGAATGGTAGTCGTTCTCCGGAAGGATCGGCCAGCCGGCGCCGCTGGTGTAGACGCGCCGCGGGTCCTTGCCCTTCCAGTGCTCTACGAGCTTTCCGAGGTATTCCTTCTGGTGGTCGCCGGCGGGTTCGTTGCCGTAGGCCAGCATGCAGAACGACGGATGATTGCCGTAGGCCTTCAGGATGCGGTCCGACTCGGCGTAGATCCACTCGTCGATGGGTGCGCCGTCGCCCAAGGTTGGTCCGCTGTTGGTCCAGGCGGCGCACTCAATGTGGTACATCACGCCCATCTCGTCGGCTGCGAGGAATGCCGCCTCCGGCGGACACCACGAATGAAAACGCAGATGGTTCAGGCCGTGCGCCTTGACCGCAGCCAGGACCTTGCGCCATGCCTTCACCTCCATCGGCGGATAGCCGGTCAGTGGGAAGATGCAGCATTCGAGCGTGCCACGAAGGAAGGTCTTGCGTCCGTTGACGGCGAACTGTGTGCCCTGCGTGGTGAATTCCCTCATGCCGAAGACGACCGTCCGCTCGTCTCTGAAATCCCTTCCCTTGATCGATATCGCGAGGCGATACAGGTTCGGCGAGAACTCGTCCCACAGCAGCACGTCGTCGCCCATTGCATAATCGACCTCCACGGTCGGATTGGCATCCGCGGTCGCAAACAGGACCGATGTCTCGGCCACCTTGTGCTTTCGGTTCGAATTGAAACCCGTTGCCTGAAGCGTCAGTATCCCCGCCTTTCTCTGGCCACTCGGGTTAACGATGGTGACACGAACCTTGGCCTCCCGGTGCTCGACGTCTGGATAGACCTGCACGTCGTCGATTCGGACGTCGTCATACGCGCGCAGTTCGATGTCGCCGATGATGCCGTTCCAGTTGGTTTGCGTATGGTCGGAGACGCTGTGGGCATTAACGCCGACGCCGACCTTGACCGTGTTGTCCACGCAGATCGTGAGGATATGCCGGCCCTTGCCGAGCACACCGAGATCGTATTCGTGAGGTGCGCTCAGGCTGTTGTTTGTACCGACCGACCGGCCGTCGACCCAGACCTGCGTTTCCCAGTGGCATCGTTCGAGGAACAGCACGATCCGCTTGGCGTTCCACTTGCCGGGGATGTGGATTTCCTTCTGGTACCAGGCGGGCCCGACGTAATGCTTGACCGGAGTCAGCCAGAAGGGCACCTTGATATTGTCCGGTTGACGGTAGGGCTCGTACTTTTCCGCCGTGAACCAGGACTGGTCCACGATCTGGCCGGTCCACGCCGTTTCGACGGTTACGTCGTCGCCGTAGCCGTTCTCCTGCATCGACCCGGGCAGATCGATCTTCTGCGAGGGCACCTGTTCGAAGCATCGCTCGGTCAGGCCCTTGTTCTCCAGGTCTGCCCGGAACCGCCACGTTCCGGCCAGCGACCGCGCCTCCTGGGCGCTCGTCTGGCAAGAGGCGAACACCGCACACAGCGTCAGGGTGGTGACGATTCGGTTCCAATCGACTGGTTGGCCGCGTTTGCCGAGCATGTTGTCTCCTCACTGTTGTGCAACCGGGAATCCTGTGGTCATTGTTTCGCGTTTTACACACCTGTCAATCGGTTTTTGATGCCGCGTGCAGCGGGTATCTCGTGCAGGGACAGTGCGCGCTCCCCGGCGGCTGGTCGGCCGAAGCGTTTCGTGTCCGGACGTTATATGTGAGAGGCGGCGAACGCGGCGCCTCGCCGCAGGGCTTCGCGGTTGGCAGGAATCGTCGTGTGATGCCGCTCGGCCAACACATCAGGCAGCGCCTCGGCGACCTGCTGGGCCGTCAGCGGACCTCGAACGCCGAGGTAGGCGCCGAGCATGACCATGTTGGTGCTCTTGGGGCTGCCCGCCTCAACGGCGATCTCTTCGGCCGGCACGCCGACGACTTGCACCCCGTGCGGGACGGAATGGACATCCTCGATCAGGGAGCTGTTGAAGATCAGTTGCCCTCCGGGCCGCAGTCGCGGCGCGAACTTGCTCAGCGACGCCTTGTTGCAGATGACCAGGGCTGTCGGCATGCTGACGATCGGGCAGGCGATGGGTTTGCTCGACAGGATCACCATGCAGTTGGCGGTCCCGCCGCGAACCTCCGCGCCATAGGAAGGCATGTAGGTCACTTCCAGGCCGGCCTTCATCGCCGCCTGGGCCAGCAGCTTGCCCGCCAGGATGATCCCCTGACCGCCGAAACCGGCAATGACAATCTCTTCATGCAATCCGTTCGTCGACGCCATCGTCACCCCTTCAACCGAGCGATCGGAAAGGCTTTGCACATCTGGTCTTCGATCCACTTCATGGCCTTCGCCGGTGACATGCGCCAGTACGTCGGGCAGGGCGAGAGGACCTCCACGAACGACAGACCCGGCGCATTATCTATCTGGAGCTGGAAGGCGTGCTTCATGGCTGCCTTGGTGTGCTTAATGCCGGGTACGCCGCTCAGGGCGCACCGCTCGACGTAGACCGTGCCGGGCAGCAGGGCCAGGATTTCGGAAATCTGGAGCGGGTAGCCCTGGCCGTTGCTCGGATTGCGACCGTGCGGGGTGGTGGCAGTGACTTGGCCGAGCATGGTGGTCGGCGCCATCTGACCGCCTGTCATGCCGAAAACCGCGTTGTTGATAAAGATCACGGTGATACGCTCGGCGCGATGGGCCGCGTGGATGATCTCCGCGGTGCCGATGGCCGCCAGGTCCCCATCACCCTGATAGGAGAAAATGATCTTGTCGGGATTGGTCCGCTTCATTCCCGTCGCAACGGCGGGCGCCCGACCGTGAGCTACCTCGACCATATCTACATCAAGATAATTGTACGCCAGCACCGCGCAGCCGACCGGAGCGATCCCTATCGTGCGATCTTGAATGTCGAGCTCGTCAATGACCTCGGCCAGGAGCCGATGGGCGATCCCGTGACCGCAGCCCGGACAGTAGTGTGTCGGACAATCCTTCAAAACAGGTGTTCGCTGGAACACAGTGTTCATATCTCTCTCTGACTTGCGGCGCCGCGCACCCATTCGAATCCCGAAGAACACCGGGAAGCAGGAATGCTATGCCGCGCCGGCTCGTATTGTCGACTGTCGAATCTTGTCCAGAACCTCGTCGGCGGTCGGTACGCCGCCGCCGGGTCGTCCGTGCAGCAGGACGGGACACCTGCCCGCCACTGCCAAGCGGACGTCTTCCACCATCTGGCCGCAACTCATCTCGACCGCCAGGAATATCCGGAACGTGTCCGCGGCGCGGCTGATCTGCTCGGAGGGGAAGGGCCACAGCGTGATCGGACGGATCATTCCGGCACGGATCCCTTCTTCGCGGGCCTGATCCACCGCGGCCCGGGCGATCCGCGCGACGATGCCGTAGGCGACGATCACGACCTCGGCGTCTTCGACCCGGTACTGCTCACAGCGGACCTCGTTGTTCTGAATCTGCTGATATTTAGCCATGAGGCGGTTGTTCAACTCCTCCAGGGCCCCATCGGCCAGCCAGAGGGAACGCACGATGTTCTGCGGCCGGTCTTTCATCCCGGTCAGCGCCCAAGGTTTGGGAGGCGGATTGCGCCCGGGTTTCGCATCGAATGTTACCGGCTCCATCATCTGGCCTAGGATCCCGTCGGCCAGCACGATCACGGTAATGCGATACTGATCGGCCAGGTCGAATGCCAGGGGCATGCAGTCGGCCAGCTCCTGCACGCTGGCCGGACCCAACACGATCGTGCGGTAGTCGCCGTGACCGCCCCCTCGCGTGGCCTGGAAGTAGTCTCCTTGCGAAGGGGCGATGTTTCCCAGTCCGGGGCCGCCGCGCATGACGTTGACCACCACTGCGGGCAACTCCGCCCCGGCCAGGTAGCTGATTCCTTCCTGCATGAGGCTGATGCCCGGGCTGGAGGAACTGGTCATGGCCCGTTTGCCGGTTGCGGCGGCGCCGAAGACCATATTGATCGCGGCCAGTTCGCTTTCGCTCTGAACGAAGACGCGGCCCTCCTGCGGCATTCGCTCGGACATATAGGCGGTGATCTCGTTCTGCGGCGTGATCGGGTAGCCGAAATAGGCGTCGCAACCGGCAATGATGGCTGCCTCGGCCAGCGCCTCGTTGCCGCACATCAGAATCCGCTCGCTCACGCTTTCTCCTCGATCAGACGCGGGGCGCCGTGTTTTTCGGGCGCGGCCACGATCCGGATTCGCTCCATCTGGTCTCGGTAGACCTGGATAATACCCTCCGGGCATATGATCGCGCACTGGGCGCAGCCGGTGCAGTCACCGTCCGTCTTCTGCGCCGGGAAATAGCCGTTCTTGTTCGATTCCTTGGAGATCACGATGCTCTTCCTGGGGCAGACCACCACACACAACCCGCAACCCTTGCAGCGTTCGGTGTCGATAACGATCTTGCCTGCCATGCCGTGTGTCCTTCAGTCCACGTGCCCCACTTGTCGGAGGGGCCCATCTCGTGATCAGAAACCCCGCCTGAGCTTACCCCATGCTACTTGGCAGGTTCAACCGTGTAAAGCGGAAATCTCCCTCTTGCCGGACCTTGTGGAAGGCTGCAGAGGGCCGCCGCTTGCCAGCGGGGACGAGTTCTGGTCTATTATCTTGTATGGAGAGCCGACGCTTCGATCTGACGGGCAAGACGGCGCTGATCACCGGCGCCGGGCGCGGCATTGGCCGGGCGATCGCGCGGGCTCTGGCCGAGCACGGCGCAGACGTGATTCTTGTCGCGCGAAGCGCCGAACAACTTGAGATCGCTGCCCGAGAAATCGCGGGTGGGACGGGCCGCCATGCGTGGACCCTTGCTTTCGATCTTGCCAAGGTCGACGGCGTGGAGCGTCTCTTCTGCGACGCCGTAGAGGTTGCAGGGGGGGTGGAAATCCTCGTCAACTGTGTGGGCACGACCGTTCGCAAGCCGACCGAGGACCTCTCGCTGGAGGACTTCCGGCGCGTGATGGATGTGAATCTGACGTCGGCGCTGGTGCTGTCGCAGGCCTTCTGCGGGCACTGTCGCAGTGCCGACAAGCCCGGACGCATACTCAATATCGGTTCGCTGGCCTGCCACGCGGCCCGCCCGACGATCGCCTCCTACACGTGCAGCAAGATGGGGCTGCTGGGCCTGACGAAGACGCTGGCGGTCGAGTGGGCTTCCTACGGGATCAACGTCAACGCCATCGGCCCGGGCTATATCGCCACGGAGCTGACGGCCCCGCTGCGGAAGGACCCGGAGTTTGACCGGTGGGTGCTGGCCAAGACGCCGCTGGGCCGATGGGGCACGCCGGAGGACCTCGTCGGCGTGGCGGTCCTGCTGGCCTCGAAGGCAGGCGACTTCATTACCGGCCAGATCTTCTACGTCGATGGCGGCTGGACCGCCCTGGTCTGACCTTCTCCGCTGAGACAACAGGAAGACGGGAGTGCCTCCTATGATGCGATTCAAGCTCACAGCCTCGGCCAGCATGCTGTTTCTCTGGATTCTCATTGCCGGCCAACTGTTCTGTGCCCGGGCAGGGGCACAGGCAAAGGACGCCACGCTCCAGGTGCATCTCCGCACGCGTGTGACGCTGGCCGAAGACCCAAACGGCTTCCGTGTCATGTGCCGGACCGCGCAGTGGAATCCTGCCGAGACCGCGATCATCATCTGCGATATGTGGAACCGCCACTGGTGCCAAGGCGCATCGCGACGTGTGGCCGAACTGGCGCCGGTGATGAATCGTGTCGTGTCCATCGCGCGACAGAAGGGTATCTTCGTCATCCACGCCCCGAGTGACACGATGGACTTCTACCGGAATCATCCCGGGCGCAGGACTGCCAGGGACGCGCCGAGGGCGGCCAATCTGCCGGATGGCATTGCCAAATGGTGCAACTGGAAGGACAAGGCCGAGGAGCAGGCGGGTTACCCGATCGATCATTCCGACGGGGGGTGCGACTGCGAACCGAAGTGCCCATCGTCGCTGCCCTGGACCAGGCAGATCGACGCGATCGAGATCAGGGACGGCGATGCCATCAGCGACTCCGGCGTCGAAATCTGGAACCTGCTCGAACAGAGGCGGATCAAGAATGTCATTCTTATGGGCGTGCACACCAACATGTGCGTGCTGGGCCGGCCCTTCGGGTTGCGCAACCTTTCGCGGTTCGGCAAGAACGTCGTGTTGATGCGTGACCTGACCGATGCGATGTACAATTCGGCGATGCCGCCCGAGGTGAATCACTTCACGGGAGTCGATCTGGTGGTGGGCCACATCGAGCGGTACGTCTGTCCGACGATCGCCTCGACAGACTTGACGGGCCAGCCGCCGTTTCGATTCGCAGAAGACCGGCGGCCCCTGGTGGTCTTCCTCTCGGCCGAGGACGAGTACCTGGCGGCCGAGACCTTGCCCGGTTTCGCTCGCGAGCTGGAGCTGGAGCACGGCTTGGCCTGCCAGATCATCCAGGGCAGTACCGAGAAGACCGGTCCGGACCGACATGAGCTCTCCGGAATGGAAATCCTCACGCAGGCCGACCTTGTGGTTGTCTATGCGCGCCGCAGGGCCTTTCCCGTCGAGCAGATGAAGTATCTGCACGATTATCTCGATCGAGGCGGCCCGCTGATCGGTCTGCGGACCGCCAGTCACGCCTTCGATTCGCGTGGCAGCGGCCCGGCCGGCCACGCCGACTGGCCCACGTTCGATGCCGAAGTCCTCGGGGGCAACTATCACAATCACTACGGCGCCGGCCCGGTCTGCACCGTGACTCGTGCTCCCGGCGTGGGGAACCATCCTATCCTCGCTGATGTCAGGTTGCCCCTGACCAGCAGCGGATCGCTCTACAGGACCAGTCCGCTGGCGCAGACCGCAACACCGCTTCTCGTCGGCGCCATCCCTGGCCAGGCGCCTGAGCCGGTCGCCTGGACGAATCGGTACAAACAGTCGCGCATTTTCTACACCTCGCTCGGTCACCCCGACGACTTTCGGAATCCGCCATTTCGCAAGCTGCTTCTGAACGCGGTGCGCTGGGCACTCGACGAGCAGTGAACCACGCGAGTGGCAGCCTCAAGCGAAGCCTGGGGATGGCCCACTGTGGGACCTGGAGGACCCATCGGACCTATGGAACATTCTGCGAGGAATTTGCTTCATACCCTGTCAACCGATGGGCTACGATAATCGTCTGGAGGAGGTAGTTGGAGTCGTAGCCTTGACACCAGTGACAGATGAGAGCCTCATGGCCGCCCATTTGCGTGGAGACACGGCGGCGTTTCGCGAGCTTGTCGAGCGGTACGCCGACGGCATGCTGAGGTATTTGATCCATATGACTGGAAACCGAGACCAGGCCGAAGACCTTTTTCAGGAGACCTTTAAGAAGGTCCATGAAAAGGCCCACACGTATCGCGGCCCGGTCTTCAAGAGCTGGCTCTTCACCATCGCGACGCGGGCGACGATCGACCACATGCGACGCCGCCGGCATGCGGCGACATCTTCCCTGGACCAGGAGACCGACTGTGCCGGAAATGAAAGCTCGTCGCTGGCGGAAACCCTCGCGTCCGACGGCGCGCCGGACCCGGCCGAAGAGTTGGGCCGAGAAGAACGCAAACAACAGGTCAGAGAGGCCGTCGCGAGCCTTCCCGTCAAGCAGCGGGCTACCCTCGTGCTGGCTTACTACCAGCAGCTCAGCTACCGTGAGGTGGCGGATGTGATGGGCTGCTCGCTCGGCACGGTCAAGACCCAGATGTCCCGGGCTCTTGCGACGCTGGCGCGCAGGCTGCCCGACTCGATCAGTGTGACGAAATGAACGGACATTGCACGGAACAACAACTCATCGACTACGCGTTCGAGCTGGCCTCGGAGGCCCAGACGCGCGAAGTTCGTGCGCATCTGGACTCCTGCGAGGTTTGCCGAGCCAAGCTCGATGGGTTGAAAGCCAAGTTTTCCACGCTGGACCTGCTCCGCGAAGAGGTGGGGGCCTCTGCATCACTGATCGCGAGCACCGTCGAGGCCGCCACCGGGACGAAGCGGCCGGCGATCCTGCGGCTGTGGGCGCGGCCGTGGCTTGGCGCCGTCGCGGCGGTCTTCGTCGTTGGAGTCGCGTTGCTGATCGTTTCAACGTTCGGGCCGGGCCGCAAGGTGTCGCAACCTGGGACCGAGAAATCGTTCTCTCAGGAGAACCTCAGTCAACGCACTCGCGACGTACCGGCCGCAACCGGGCCCGAGAAGCTCGTTGCCGCCGATAGATCGCTTCCCGCCGAGGCAGCATCACCGACGGCCGTGTGGCAGCCTCAAGCGAAGCTTGGGGCTGGCGTAGTGGCACAGTCGTTGACAACTCCTGCCCCCGCGGAGCTCAAGCTGGCAGATGCCGAGATTGATGAGAAGCCGCCGTTTGCACCGGCCAGCGCGATCGAACTGGTCGTGCTGCCTCGCCGGCAGAATGTGCAACTGACGATCTACAACGGCGCCGACCTGACACTGGTCCGCGAGCAGCGTCTCCTGACGCTCAAGAAAGGTTGGAACTGGCTCCAGTTCATGTGGGCCAATACGCTGATCGACCCGACCAGCCTGAGCCTTGAACCGGTCGAACACAAAGACCAGGTCGAGGTCCAGCAGCTTGTCTTTCCGCCGCGACTGCGGGAACTGGGCCGCTGGCTGATCCGGTCCGAGGTCGAAGGCCAGGTCCCGTTCGAATTGACGTACATGACCAGCGGCCTGGCGTGGCGGGCCTTCTACATGGGTACGCTCTCGCTGGACGAACGCTCGATGCGCCTGGAGGGCTACGTCCGCGTCGACAATGCCAGTGGCGAGGATTATGAGGACGCCCAAACCCGCCTGATCGTCGGCAAGGTCCATCTGCTCGACCAGATCCGCGATCTCGCCCAGAGGCAGTATGCCTATGGCGACCCGCGATCCCAAGGGCCGGTCGGCGGCTTGGGTGAGGCGATCGATCTTGAAGCTCGGAATGAGAGCCTTTCTCTGGCTGAACTCCTGAGTTACACGCAAGGTGACTCAGGAGTGCCGATGGAGGCCAAGGAAATCATAAAAGAAGGGCTTAGCGAGTACTTCCTCTATACGATCGAGGGGACCGAGACGATCCCGAACGAATGGGGCAAGCGGCTGCTGTCGTTCGAGGCCGACGACATTCCCGTCACCAGTCTGTGCAAGTATGATGAAGAACGGTGGGGGACCGAGCCGATTCGATTTGTCTCCTTTGCCAACGACGTCGAACACAGACTGGGCGAGACACCGCTGCCGGACGGGGCCGTGAGGATCTACAGACGGATCGACAAGGAGAAGCACTTGGCGTACGTCGGCGGCACGGAGACAAAGTACATCCCGGTAGGCGAGAAGGTCGAGCTGAATCTCGGTCCCGCCCGCTTGGTCAAGATCGAACCCGTCCTGATGGACGTTCGGACCGAGAACCACACGTTCGACAGCAAGGGTAACGTGACCGGATGGGATGAGGTCCGCTCCTGGAAGATCGAGATCGCCAACGCGCGGACGCTGCCGGTGGACATCGAGATCACGCGTGGCTTCGACACGCCGCGATGGGAATTGAAGATGGAGAATCCGACGGCGACGTATGAGAAACATGACGTGACCCACGCCCGATTCAAACTCACAGTCGGGCCCCGAAGTAAAGAGGTATTGACGTACACCGTGACGACCTATCACGGTGCCAGAGAACAGGTCTTGATTCAAAGAGAACAGAATGCACAACGTTGAGTTTTTGGGAGATCGAAACATGAATGCGAAAAGACTGGTTTTGTCGGCAACGGTCGCCTTGCTGTTGGCCGGCTCGATGGCCCACGCGAGGATCAAGCTGGTGGCGCTGCCCGAGCGGGCGGCTACCATCATTCGGCTGGATAACCCCAGCGCCACGTTGATAGAAGAAGAGCGCGTCCTGACATTGCAGAAGGGGCATAACAGCGTGGACTTCTCCTGGAAGGGCGTGCAGATCGACGAAGACTCGATCCGCCTGGAGATTCTCGACCATCCCGATGGCGTGAACCTGCTGAGCGTCAGCTACCCGCCGGGCGAAGCGGCCCTGGTCTGGGAGATCAGCAGCGGCGGCGATTATGCCGAGACGGTGCGGATCAGTTATCTGCTGAGCAACATCGACCGGCTGATCACCTACAAGGCGGTCGCGGACAAGGCCGAGACGAAGGTCGATCTGAAGAGTTATGTCGTCCTGCGCAACTTCTCGGGCGAGGACTTTGACAACGCCCGCATCCTGCTCGATTACGGCGAGGCCTTCGAACAGGGCATCGACCACGAAGAGACCAAGCAGGTGCTGTTCCTCAAGGCCCCGACCGTTCCGATCCGCAAGATCTGGACCTTCGACGCCGCCAAACTGCCCTGGGACCCCGAGCAACTGGAGAATCAGAACGTCGGGATTCCGGTCAGTTACCGCATCCTCAACGACGCGACCAGCGGCTTGGGCCAGTTCGCGATGTGGGGGGGAAAGGCACGCCTGTTCCAGGATGACGGCCACGGCAGCACGATCTTCCTGGGTGAAGACAACGCACCGCTGGTGCCGGTGGGCGAGAAGATGGAGCTGTACATCGGGGACAGCCGCGACATCGTGGTCACACAGCGCAAGATGCGCGACGCCCAGATCAACCTGCGCAAGAACGATTCGGATCGCGTCGTGCTCTATGACACCGACGAGATCATCACCGCCAAGATCGAGAACTTCAAGGACGGCCCGGCGATGCTGACGATGATCCAGCACATCGAGGGGCAATGGGATATGGAAGAGTGCAATTTGAAGTACGTAAAGAAGGACGCGGGCACGCTGGAGTTCGAGATCGAGCTTCCCGCGCGGACGGACGCCGGACCGGCGGTCAAGGAGCTGACCATGCACTACCACCGGCGCAACATCCGCAACTGACGATTTCGCCATGTCCTTGTAGGGTGGGCACCGCCCACCATCTTGCTTAGGAGCAGTGATATGAAACGCGTGATGGCATTCCTTATGATACTCACCCTCGCTGGCGTCGTGCAAGCGAAGGTCGACCTGACCACGCTGCCGACGCGCGACGCCGTGCAACTGACGATCTATAACTCCGCCGACCTGACGCTGGCCCGGGAGAGCCGGGCCCTGACGCTGAAAGAAGGCGCCAACGCGCTGCAATTCTCGTGGGAGAACACGCTGATCGATCCAACGAGCCTGGAGATGCTGCCGAAGGCAAACGCCGACGCCATCGACATCGCCGAGCTGATCTATCCGCCTCGCGTGCGCAACGTGGGTCTGTGGAACATCGCCAGCGAGGTCAGCGGCAAGGTCCCTGTCGAGATCACGTACCTGACCAGCGGCCTGACGTGGCGGGCGTTCTACATGGGCACGCTTTCGGCCGATGAGAAGACGATGCGACTGCAAGGCTACGTCCGCGTGACCAACAACAGCGGCGAGGACTACGAAAACGCCCAGGTCCGCGTGATCGTGGGCAAGGTCCACCTGCTCGATGAGATCGCCGAACTGGCCCGGCGCGAATATCCTTACGGCCGGCCGGGAGTCGTCCGACCGATGCCCCAGTTGCCGGCGGCCCCCGCTGCCGCGATGCTGCGCCAAGTCGCGCGCGGACGCGAAGTCATGGCGATGGCGGAAATGGCCGCGCCCAAGGAGATCGTCAAGGAAGGGCTGAGCGAGTACTTCCTCTATACGATCGAGGGGACCGAGACGATCCCGAACGGCTGGTCAAAAAGGCTCCAGAGCTTCGACGTCGAAGGCGTTCCCGTCGTGAACCTCTACAAGTATGAGGTCGAGCGATATGGCGATCAGGTGATGCGCTTCCTGAGCTTCACGAACGACACCGAGCACAAGCTGGGCGAAACGCCGATCCCCGACGGCACGCTGAAGGTCTATCGTGGCGTGGATGACGCCAAACACCTGTCCTACGAAGGCCAGTCGTCGTTCAAGTACATCCCGGTGGGCGAAGAGGTCGAACTGAACTTGGGCGCCGTCGCGGACGTTGTCGTCGAGCCGAAGCGGATGGAGGTCAAGACCGACAACTACCGCTTCGACCGCAATCGCAACGTCGCCGGCTGGGACAGTATCGAAACGTGGAAGGTCGAAGTGCGCAACACGCGGGATGTTCCGGTGAAGGTCGAAATCCGGCGGAACTTCGATTCGCCCTACTGGGACATCGCTCGCAGCGGATCGAACGACGGCTACGAGAAGGTGGACCTCGACACGGTCAGGTTCACCATCGAGCTGGCCGCACGCTCGCAGAAGACGTTCGAATACACCACGACCCTGTACCAGGGCGTCCGCACCGAAGACTGGCAGCGCCGCTCGCGATGAAGTCACCAGACTGCACCGTCCCCGGAATTGTCATCCTGAGCGGAGCGCAGTCGAAGGATCTGGCTTGGGACGGGCGCGCTTCTGATTCGCCGCCAGATTCCTCGACGGCGATCGGAATGACAGGGTTATTGCTTGGCTGTTTTTTCAGGATTGGCGACGAAAGAATGACGGGAGAGGCGGAGCAGCGGGAAACACGGGAGAAGAGAGCATGATGACGAGATTCCGATATCCATGGATCGCCCTTTTGCTGATGGCTTCTGCGACGTGGGCCAAGGTGGACCTGGTGACGTTGCCGCCGCGGGAGGCCGTGCAGTTGACGATCTATAACTCGGCGGACCTGACGCTCGCGCGGGAGAGCCGCGCGCTGACGCTCAAGGAAGGCGCCAATGCGTTGCAATTCTCGTGGGCCAACACGCTGATCGATCCGACCAGCCTGGAGATGCTGCCCAAGGCGAACGCTGACCGCATTGATATCGCGGAGTTGGTGTATCCGCCCGGCGTGACGGGCCTGGGACTGTGGAACATCAGCAGCGAGGTCAGCGGTAAGGTCCCGGTCGAGATTTCGTACCTGACCAGTGGGCTGTCCTGGCGGGCCTTCTACATGGGTACGCTTTCGGCCGATGAGAAGACGATGCGGCTGCAAGGCTACGTCCGCGTGACCAACAACAGCGGCGAAGACTACGAGAACGCCCAGGTCCGCGTGATCGTGGGCAAGGTCCACCTGCTCGACGAGATCGCCGAGCTGGCCCGCCGGCAATACCCTTATGGCCGGCCGGTCGGGCCGCTGATCGAAGAGAGATCGGACAAGGACCTTGGCCTCAAAGAGGAGATGGAAAAGTCGGTTCTGGCCTTCGATTTGGTTGGCGTGATGCCAATGGAAGGCCCGATGAAACAGATCATCAAGGAAGGGCTCAGCGAGTACTTCCTCTATACCATCGAGGGGACCGAGACGATTCCCAACGGCTGGTCGAAGAGGCTGCTGAGCTTCGACGTCGATGCGGTTCCTGTGGTGAGCCTCTACAAGTATGAGGAAGACAGGTACGGACCCAAGGCCGTGCGGTTCTTGAGCTTCACGAACGACACCGAGCACAAACTGGGCCAGACGCCGATCCCCGACGGCACGCTGAAGGTCTATCGAGGCGTCGATGACGCGAAGCACCTGTCCTACGAGGGCCAGTCGTCGTTCAAGTACATCCCTGTGGGTGATGAGGTCGAGCTGAACCTCGGCGCAGTCGAAGACGTGGTGATCGAGCCGAAGATGATGGAGTACCGCACGGAGAACTACCGCTTCGACCGCAACGGCAACGTCGCCGGCTGGGACGAGATTCGCACGTTCGCCGTGACGGTCAAAAACACGCGGAGTATCCCCGTCAAGGTCGAGATCCGGCGCAACTTCGACACAACGTACTGGACGCTGACGCGAACGGGTGACGTCGATGAGTTCGAGAAGGTGGACGTCGATACCGTCGAGTTCACGCTCCTGCTGCCCGCCGGTTCCCAGAAGCGATTCGAGTACACACTCACCACCTACCAAGGCACCCGCCGCGAAGATTGGTCGCGTATCGCCCGGTGATACTCTCCCCTGACTACGGGAGTTTGCCCAGTTCGGCGATGGCGCGGGCGACCCGGGCGCGGTGCTGCTCGATCGGGGCCGGGTCGGTCGTGAAGGTGGTCATGTTCTTCGTGATTTCGGCCGGGACCTCCAACAGGGCCGCGTAGCCTGCCCGCTGAGACGCGGAGAGCTTGCCGCGTTTGGCCTCGATCAGACGGCTCAGCACGGCGAGGTATTCGTAGTCCTCGATCCCGTCGCGGAGCATTTCCCAACGGATGCTGTCGACCGGGCCTTCAAGCACGGGCCCGCCGGGGTTCGCGTCGGCTGCGGCCAGAGGCGGATAGATGAACCTTCCATCTCCGTTGCCCCAGGGCCGCCTGGCGCCGGCGGGCGTGCTGTAGCCGCTTGTCCAGCCCATCGGGTCCTCGTAGGGGTTCTGAGGTTCGTTCGGATAGGCAGCCGAGCTGGTCCAGTAGTTCGTCTCCCAGACCAGGATGCCCACGATCTTGCGCTGCCAGGTCTGCCAGAGCCAGACACGCAATTCCGTGCCGGGGTGGTCGATGAACAGCGTGCAGTAGGGGGCCTTCGGGCCGGTGCAGACGTACCACCAGAACTGCTCGCCTTGTTCGCGCCGCTGCTCGGCCGACTCGTGGTCGTAGTGGTTTGAGACCGGGCACCAGATGTTGGGCCCGCCGATCAGACCCGGCTCGACCTGCTCGGTCAGCATGCGCCGGATATCGGGGGCGGCCGCCTTGAGCTTGGCAAAGCCGTTCATAACGAACGCGTAATCCTTCGGGTCGGGCTCGTCGAACCAGTAGACGAACGCCTCATCGAGCCAGCCCTTCTCGCGAAGGTGCCGCTCCATCTGCGTGCAGTAGTCTTTGAAGAGGGCCTGGTAGTGGGGCGTTTCCTCGCCGAAGCCGAGCAGTTCCGGCTCGCTCCGCGCGTGGAACGTCCCGCCGCCCATGCCGGGGATGCCCAACCGGAACGAGTTGAAATGCAGGCGGTCGATGGCCTTCTCCATCGCGCGGTCCCAGGCGGAGAAATCGAACGCCACGCGAAGCTGGTCGCGGTTCACCTCCGGCAGGGCCGGCGGCTCGAAGTCACCGCCCTCGATCAGATCGGCGCCCGTCGTCGCGTCGCGAAGCGTGACGTCGTCGAACCACACCAGGCCGGTGCGGTCGCCCTCGTCGGTCCAGGGCGCAGCCCGCAGGATCAGCCGGACGCTCTTGGCGCCCGAGGGAAACTTGGTGATGACTTGATCGAACTGCTGCCATTGCCCGTTGCCGTCGACGCCGATGTCGTTGTTGCCGCCGGAGATCCATTGGCCGGCCGCATCGTGATGGTTCAATGTCACCAGGAAGACCTGATTCGGGATCGCCGTGCGGTACCAGAACGAAAGGCGCAGGCCGCCTGCGGGGATCGGCACGAGCGGGCCGTAGGAGGCGTCGACGTTCAGGTCGGCGCGGTCGTCGAAGATCAGCAGCGAGCGCGTCCCTCCGTGTTTCTCGTTCGTCACCTCCTGCCCGCCTTGCCACTTGCGCTCGGGGGGTCTGATGTCGGGCCAGGTCACGCGGACCGGATCGAGCGGCGCCGGATCATACGGCGAGATGTGGTGGGCGCTGAAGCTGGCCCAGTACTTGTCGAGCACCTCGCGTCTCTGCGCGTCCGTGGTCAGCTTCTGGTAGCGGAACACCTCACCCGGACTAAAGCCAAAGGCGGTCGAGCAGGTCATCTTGTCGGGCAGGGTGAAGTCATACACCTCGACGTGCAGTGGGACACGGGCGGTGTAGCCGTCGGCCGTCAGGTTCAGCGTGCCTTTGTAGAGGCCCGCGCGGGCGTCAGCCGGGATCTTCACGCGGACCCAGAAGGGCTGATTCTTGCCGGCCTCCAGATCGATCGGGCCGGTCAAGGGGGGCAGGGGGTCGGGCCAGTATCCGGCGACGGCGGTCTTGTCCGTCGGCATTGTGACGTTGACGTAGCGGACTTCGAGCACCTCGACACAGGCGGCGTCAATGGCGGTCCCATCCGGCCCGGCCAGCGGCCCGGCGGCGATCCGCAGTCCCTTCAGGGCCGTGCTCGGTCGCATGACGAGCTGCGCCGCCTCGGCCTCGTTCTTTGCAGCGGCGATGAAGATCGCCTTGCCTGTCGCGGCAGGCAAAGCCCGATCCCGCCCGATCTTCCAACTCGACGAGGCCCACCACAGCCCCACTTGGGGCGTCGAGCCGGGCAGCAATTCGCCATATTCCCGCAGGGGTGAATCATGACTGGCCCTGACTTCAGCCCATGGGGCCGATACCGCCGCAGCAGTGGATGCCATGAGAATGAGAACGACAAGAGAAATGCCCCTTCGCCGCATGGTTCGATCCTTTCGCTGTTTGTAACATGCCCGTAGGGGCGAATGATGATTCGCCCCCTACCACAAGCCATTGTCCGGCTGCCCGTCGACCCTGTCAAGCAAACGTCCGGCAGCACGTCCCAAGACGATTTTTCAAAAAATGGAGATTTTCTGTAATGACAAAGCTCTGGGGACGTCGTATACTGTATTAGTGCAGTAATACGGTGCGCGGAACACGAACGTATTGAGGCGGTATGCTGCTGCAAATCGACCATCATAGCGGCCAGCCCATCTACCGTCAGGTGATGGAGCAGATTCGCCGGCAGATTCTGGCCGGGCATTTGCCGGAAGGCGAGCAACTCGCCAGCGTGCGCGAGCTGGCCGGGCAGCTCAAGGTCAACCCCATGACGATCAGCAAGGCGTACAGCCTGCTGGAGATCGAGGGCCTGCTGGAGCGGCGTCGCGGCGTCGGCCTGTTCGTCGCCCGCATCCGCCGGGATCAGAAATCCCGCACCAAGGGCCAGATGCTCGAACAGGTCCTCGCCAAGGCGGTCGCCACGGCGGTGCAGTTGGATATTCCCGAAAGCGAAGTCCACGAGTCAATCGAACGGCTCTTCGAACGATACGGTGTTGTGATGCGGAGGCAAGAGCATGAGTGACGAGACGATCATGGTGAAGATCCGCGGCCTGAGCAAGCGGTTCGGCCGCATCCAGGCCCTCGACGGCGTCGACCTCGACATCGAGCGCGGCCGGATCATCGGCCTGCTCGGCGCCAACGGGGCGGGCAAGAGCACGCTGCTGCGCCACATCATCGGCCTGTACCTGCCCGACAGCGGCTCTTGCACTACCCTGGGCTGTGACGCAAGCCGGCTCGGTCCGGCGGAGCTGGCCCGCATCGGCTACGTCCACCAGGAGGGCGAGCTGATCGACTGGATGACCGCCGCCCAACTGATCCGCTACGTCAGCGTCTATTACCCGAACTGGAACAAGGAGCTGGAGCAGCGGCTCGTCGGCGAGTACGAGATCTCGCTCAAGGCCCGCGTCGGCTCGCTCTCGCCCGGCCAGAGGCAGAGACTCGCGATCCTGATCGCGATCTGCTTCGAGCCGGAGCTGCTGATACTCGATGAGCCCGCCGCGGCGCTCGACCCGCTGGCCCGCGCGCAGTTCCTCGACCTGCTGCTGCAACTGATCCAGGACCAGAAACGCACGATCGTGATCTCCTCGCACATCCTCAGCGACGTCGAGAAAGTAATCGACCACGCGCTGATCATGAAGGCGGGCAAGATCGTCGCCGATGCGAGCTTCGACGAGCTGCGCGAAAAGTACAGCCGCGTGCGCCTGACCTCGCTGGCAGGCCCCTTGCCCGAGCCGCTGGACTTCGCCAACGTCCTCGAATGCCGCCGCAACCAGTCCGAAGCGACCCTGATCGTACGCGACCTGTCGCCCGAACTGATCGAAGCGGCCGCCGCCCGTATCCACTGCCAGGCCGCCGTCCAGCCCCTGCCCCTCGAAGACATCTACCGCCTCGTCGTCGCTTAGCGCAGCAGAGGGAGTCTATGCGTATCTTTCTGGCAAACTGGAGAGCATCTCTCACACGGGAGCGAATATGGCTCATTCCCGTCATTCTGTGCACACTGTCCGCGTTTCTGGCTCCTGTTGGAGATATAAGTCTTCTGGGCGGTGTGACCCTGGGGGTTGTTCTCTTCATCGGTGTCTGCCTGGGCATTGCCTTATCGCGAGGGCAATTTGCCATTGCGTCCAGGCCGTTCTCGTTCTGCTTGCCGGGATACCGTGAGTCTCTCGCAGAGGTCCACTTCAGTGCAAGTCTGCTGTTCTCGGGCAGTTTTGTGTTGATTGAAATCATGAGGGCGCACGGGCAGTGGTCCTTGCTCTATCCGGACTACTCGTGGTGTTTCCTGATCTGCAAGACCGTCAGCATGATCCTCATGGGCATGATGACATTCCTGGTGATGGAGGCACTGCGATTGGCCCTCTTCCGCCTGCCAGACATCGTCTCCGGTTTCTGGTCTGTCGTGGTCTTCTATATCGGCCTTGGGGTCTTTCGCTCTGTGCAGGTGCACCGCGTTGCTGCTGTTGTCGGGCTCGTCTCGGTGCTGGTGTTCTTCAGGTTGTGCTTGGCGAGAATGTCGTGGGTCAAGTGTGCTCATCGACAACTTCTCGCCGGCACCACAGGAAGGAGAGTGCGGCTCGAAGCAAAAGGATCGGTCTTGCCTCACGTGGAGCGTTTGTTCCTGGCACAGATGAGGACAAGTGGACCCCTGGCGTCTGCACGCTATTTCTGGTGCAGCCTCTACCGAACACTCGGGCCGGCTCTGCTATGTTGGAAGTGGATGTTGCTTGGCGTGGTCGCCTTCGTCCTGGTGTGCAGTTACAGCGGTCAAGAAGCCAGAGGAGTGACATTCATCGCCATTGGTGTGATGGCGTGGTTTGTGCCTTTTCCGATCAGGTCAAATCTATTGCTTCCCGCTGGGCGCCGGGAGCGGTATGTCGAGGCGGTTCTGATCGCTGTCGTGATATCTCTGGCGTTCGTCGCGCTGACCAGTGCGATCATGGGCCTGTCCTTGCTGGCAGTGGCCCTCCGGCCGGGTTCCTTCCCGTTCAGTGCCACAGACGTCCGATGGAGCGGGGTGCTCCTGCCGTGCCTCGTACTGCCTTGGAGTTTTGTCCTACAACTTCAGGGATGCAAGTGGCAGGTTCTTCTCGTGATCATGATCGCCGGGGGCTATGTGTTGGACGTAGCCTATCGGCTTATCGGGATCGGCGCGTGGTCGGCGCAGGCGCACATGATCTTGTTTTCCACCGCTTTCATCTGTGGCTGGGCGCTGTTTCTTCTGTCCCTGCGACACGTGTGTCTGCGCGGATCACTGATAGCGTCGCAGGTTCCTTCAGGAGCATAGCCATGTCTGTACTGACGATGAATCTGAAGCAGTTGTACCAGCGGCGGGGGCTTTGGCTGGCGTATTTGATGTTCGCGTTCTACGTCTGGGTCAGTGTGAAGGTGGCGTTGGACGATCCGAGGGGCGGGAAGGGCACGTTCATCGGCCTGATTGTTCTGGCGTTCATGGTCGGCATGACGGCGGCGGTGCTCCAGACGGAGATTCTGACCAAGCCGATGGCGTTCTGTCTGCCGCAACACAGGCGAACCGTCGTGCGGTTCATCGTGACGATCGGGATCGCGACAAACGCCCTCGGGGCGATGCTGTTTCTGTTCTATCCGGGCCTGCCGCTGGTGTGGCGATTGCTGGTGTTGGGTTCGGCGTTTGCGGCCGGTCTGGTGCTCTACTTGGCCGGAGCGTGGTGGGGGTTCTTCGCCCGCCAGCCGATGGCACTGATAGGTTTCCTGGTCGTCATTTTCTTCTTCGGCCGGCGGCTTGGCCTGCACGTCCGCCTCGAACAGATCGTGGTCTTGCACCCGGTGGCGGTCATGGCGGCCGGGGTCCTGGCGGCTCTGGCGATGTGGCTGTACCTGACGCGAGCGGACCTGGCCCGGCGCAACTGCCTGCGGCCGTGGATCGGCTTTGCCGAGGTGTTCGACCGCGACAAACTGCGGCGTTCGCCTCAGTACCGCAGCGCCGCGCCCTGGACGCGGCTCAAAGACCATCCACGTCCGTGGGTGGAGAGCTTCTTCATTGATCGGATAGCAGGATCGCAACCTCTCAGCACAATGCGCTGCGCGTGGGGGGCGGTCTACAATTCCTTTGCCCTGGTGCTCTCGCAATGGAGGAATGTCCTGTTCCTGGTGGTCGTGATGACGGCCTTCCTCGGCTACCTCGGCGGCCATCTGATGGTGATTCTTCTGGCCTCGCTGCCGATTGTTGTGGGGGCGATGGGCCTGTCCCACGGCGCCCTCTACTCCAGCCTGCTGACGGCCGGCGGCCGACGCGAGCGGTTCACTGCGACGCTGGCGGTCGCGGCGACCGGCGCGGTTCTGGTGACGGTGTTCATGGCCCTCGTGGCAGCGCTGTCGGTCGCGCTGTCGCGTCTGCTGCCCGAGCTTCACATCTACGGCCGCACCCTCACCTTCGGCGTCATCAGCACGCGGGTCTTCTACGGGCCCTGGGTCCTGCTGCCCGTCGCGGCGATGATCCACCTGCTGTTCTACCGTCGACCGTTGCTGTCCATGATTCTGCTGATAGCCCTGATGTACGCTGTGGTTCTGGCCGCCGAGCTATTGTCCCACGACCTCAGACCGCTGGTCAACGCCCCCGCCGCCGCAACGTTGGCGGCCCTCTGCTGGCTCATCTTCATCCTGGTCCTGTCTCGCATCGCCCACCGACGCCCCCTGGTCCGGTAGGGAACGCGCTTGTAGTGTGCCCGCAAGGGCATACATACGTCTGGACGAGGCACTGCGAACGATCACACATAGCGTCTTACGACGCCACTACAAACGGGTGACGCGCTTGTGGTGCGCTCGTAAGAGCGTACCTTTCGAGAGAGCGTAACGCCTGACGGCGTCACTACGAACTTGTCAGCCTTCTTCAACGATCTTCATACCCATCAACGGCGCGAGGTGGCGGGCGTCGGTCATGTGGTCGCCGTAGAACACCACGCGGTGCAGCAGGGTCATGGCGTCCTCGGTTTCCAGGACGCTGCTCCAGTTGGCGGCCATCTTCGCGGCGTCGCGCACCTCGGTGACGATCTGGGTGCGGCAGCCGTGGACCGCCCGCTTGGGGACCTCGATGATCTTGCCCGTCGAGATCAGCAGCGTGTCCAGGTTGACCAGTTTCGTGCGGGTGATGGTCTCGCCCAGACGGTACTGCACCTCGGGGACGCAGCCGCTGCCGGCGACCTCGGAATGTCCGCGCAGCAGGTACGGAGCATCCTTGCCGTCGGGTCCATCCATCTTCAGCGGCGCGGTGCAGTGGGCGGTCCACAGCGCGTTGCGCGCGGTGTCGAACGTCGCGTTGCCCTGGAAGCCCGGCTTGCCGATCATGTACTGGAACAGGATCATCGTCAGCAGCGAGTCCATGTCGCCCTCGCAGGCGGCGGGAATCCCCTTGTCGCGCAGACGGGCGAACCCCAGGCAGGGGAACCCCTTGGCCAGCCAACCCATGCAGGTGCCGACGGCCAGACCCTGGGCCTGTTGCTGCTCCATGAGGTTTTGCAGGGCGATGCTGATGCGGGCGGCCTTGAGGATGTCCTCCTCGTTGGGCTCGACGATCTCCTTGGCGTTCTGCGTCCACCAGCGGGCCTCCTCTTTGGCGGCGCGGTCGTCCACGGAAGCCGTCATCTCATCGAAGAGCTTCTCCTCTACGGCGACGACGTCGGCCCCTAGGCGCTTTTTGACCTCGTCCGGAGACTGGGCCGCCGCGGTGCCGCGAGCGGGCGGGAAAAGCAGGATGCGCGTCTGCTTCATCATGGGCACGATTCGCAGCAGACGCAGGGCCCGTTCGAGCTCATTGTAGTCGCTGCTGGCTAGGAGGCTGACGCGATGGCCCTGGCGGTGCCAGCGGGGCGCGTACATCCAGTCGTGGCCGCTGGCGGGCAGGGAGAAGACGATCATCGGATGCGCCCCATCCAGAATCGGCTTCACGACGGCGGTCAGCGCGAAGTTCCGCGTGTTGATCGCCAGGACGGGAACGCCGGGACCCGCCTTGGCCAGCAGGGCGGCGGTCTGCTCTGCACTCCTGGACTCGCCGATGACCAGTTCGACGTTGCCCAACTCCTTCTCGGCCTTGGCCAGGCGAGCCTTGGCGGTCTCCACCTGCCGGTTGTCGGCCCCCCAGTCGCGGTCCACCGGCGCCGGTTCGCCGCTGAAGACCACGCAGATTCGCGACTTGCCCCGCGGCTGCGATGCTGCCGTCTGCGAAGCCCAGGCGTGCGTCCATGTTACCCCGGCCAGCAACAACCCGCCGGCCACTCCCGTTCCCAAGAACTCCCGTCGCGTGCAGTGTTCACACATGGCCATGCCTCCGAACAGCAGAACGATTGGGTCTCTGGTGTCAACGAACGGATGCGACTATAGCACCGACCGTCCATGCGTTCAAGAAAAGAACGCCGAGCCCCAAGGACGTTCGGCACGGGGCCCTGGGTGACCTATGGATCGCACGAGTCCTCGACGGTGTGCGGCAAGTTCGTTGAGAGGGCAGGCGGCGCACCGGGGCGTGGGTTTGCAGAAATCCTTGCCGACGCGGACGAACAGGGCGATGCGTGCGCGGCATAGCAGGGCCACGGTCCTGCCTGCGGGTTCAATCCGGCCGCCGTATGCGGACACCGTTCGGCTCGACTACGGCCACGCATCCGGACAACGCAGAAAGGTCCGTCGAGCGGACGAAATTGTCGACGAAGTGGTTAACGTGAAGGAGGCCCAAAGCTCTTGGCCTGAACAGCAGAATCCCCGGGTGAGAGCCCGGAGGATACTTGCGGAGGTCTGCGAACTCGACATCCAGTGTCAGAAGGATGCGTCCTTCACGAGTGGCCGATACTGCGATCTCGGCATCCCCACGAGATAACAGGCCCTCATCCGCAGCCGTGAGCACGTCGTGGCCCATCGCCATCAAGACCGGCTTAAGATGACGCGAGAGGTTCTCATCCAGCTTGAGCTTCATGAGTTGGCCGCCATCTTCCAGAGTCCCTCGTGGGCCAGTTCGGCGGCGTAGGCCAAGGCGGCGCGAACATCGTCCTTCGTCAGTTGTGGATAGTGGTCGATAATCTCCTCGACGGTCAAGCCCTCCGCCAGTCCGTCCAGGATCACAGCGATTTCGATGCGTGTGTCCCGAATGCACGGCCGTCCTCCGCACACGCCCGCATCCACAGTGACCCGATTGTTGCGGCCTGATCTCTTCATGATCGCAGTTCTCCTTTGCCAACTATCCTACTCTTGGCAGACTTGTAGTTCAATAGTCGCACCGAACTTCGACGGTGTGGGGCAGGTCGTTGAGCGGGCAGGCTTCGCATCGAGGCTTAGGCTTGCAGAAGTCCTTGCCGACGCGGACGAGCAGGGCGTGGAACTCGTTGAACAGTCGCACATCCGGTTCCAGGTTGGACTCGAAGAGGTACTGCAACTGGGTGTAGTCGACGTCCGGCTCGATCAGCCCGTGCCGGACGGCGACGCGGGCAGTGTAGGTGTCCACCACGAAGACCGGCCGGTCCAGGGCGTACAACAGAATCGAGTCGGCGGTTTCCGGGCCAATGCCCGAGATGCCCAGCAGTTCTTCCCGCAGGCGATGTGTCTCGACGGCATCGAGGGCGTCGAGCCGTCCTTCATAGGTATCGAAAAGCCACTGGGTGAAGTGGCGCAACCGCTTGGCTTTGAGGCGGAAATAGCCGGCCGGACGGATCAGCCGCTCCAGTTCGGCTGGGTCGAGCGCGTGCAGCCTGTCCGGCTGGAGACACTCGGCGTCTTTCAGATTGGCGATGGCCTTCGCGACGTTGGCCCAGCTCGTGTTCTGCGTCAGGATCGCGCCGACGATGATCTCGAATCGCGTCTCGCCGGGCCACCAGTGCTGCGGCCCGAACGCCTCGAAGAGGCGCCGGTAGATGTCGGTTAGCGTCTCTCGGCTGATCATGCGGGTATCGACACGGGGACCTGGGTTTCGTCGTCGGCGGTCGCGAACCATTGCGGGAACGGCTGGATCGACTGCCGGTGCAGGTCGAACGCATAGGTCACCGTCTCGTCTTGCTCTTCGGACCGGCTGAAGCCATTCTTTTCGAGGATCATACGCATCGGTTTATTCTTCGGGCCCTTCCTGAAATGCAGCAGGACCTGGCTGCAATCGCTGCTTTGCGCACTTCGGAGGACGTGAGTCAGTGTGTAATCCTCCACGCCCTTGCTCATGATGCGGCAACTGAACAACAGGGTGTCGATCTCGTAAGCACTGCCCCTTCGAAAGCCGATGCAGACTCCCACGAGCCCGTAGTCGCCGAACTTGTCGGACACGTGGACGGTGAGAATGTCGCAGTCCGGGTCCCGGCCGAGGGCGATGATCTGGGCCTTGGTGTATCGTCGGATCGAGGTGTTGAGCTGGTTTGTTCGTTGAACCAGTTCGCTCACGCGGTCCACTTCGTACGGTTGCATCGTATGGATGCCAATGGTGAACCGGCACTGCGAGAGGAAGCTTTCCCGCGTCATGGTGGCCTGGGCCGCCTGGCGCTGCTCGTCCTGACGGTAGTAGGCCGATCGATTCCGGCTTTCGCGGGTAACGACTTCAGGCTGGAACTGCGGCGCGGAGAGCAGCCGCTCGAAGATGTTCTCGTCGTAGACGCGGACCTCCGGCAGCATGGTCTTCATCTGTTCTCGCTCGAACGGATTGTCGTCAATGAAGGCGATCGCGTCCATGCCGATGTTGAGCTGACGTTGAATCTCGATCATGTTCTGCCACTTGTCCAGCCAGTTGATTCGACAGGCGGCCGGAAGAAGCATCCTCGCATGAGGCCCGAGAAACTTCATGATCTCTGTTTCGAGGTGTGGATCGTTCTTGCTGATGACGCCGATGAGAAGGCCCCGTGTGTGAAGGATGGTCAGGACGTTCCAGCGGAAGCGTTCCACCAGCGGTCGGATCTCGATATTCTCGACGCCCACGTCGCGAATGACACCGTGCCACATCGTGTTGTCGAGATCGACGAGGACGCACTTGACCTTGTCCTCCGGGTGCAGCAGGTAGTGGATCAGGTCCGCATATTCCTGCGCGATGCCGACGGGCGGAAACGCGATGTGAGTGGAGGTTGCACGGTCGGTCATCTTGAGTGTACGGCGGAATCCGTCCATCGCACACACCTGCGTCAGATTGAGGAAGTAGAACTGAGGGTATCGAACGGCCAGTGCTTCCATGGCTTCGCAATACCGGCGGAGGATTTGTTCTTCGTTGTAAATATCCGCCGGTGGCTTGAATCGGTTCCGCAGGTTGGTTCGGGCCCAGGGGAAGTACTGCATGACAATCGGCACGTTCAGCGCCGAGAGCGTGAGGATCATCAGTTCGCACTGCCGGGCCAATTCGGCAATCTGCTCGTCCTGCTCGGCTCTTGACACGACGCGGTTGGCGTGGATGTCGCTGATCTGCCTGCCGAGCCCGTCCCGCTGCGAGAGGATCACTACACTCGGGTGGAGATCGAAGACCTTCTGTGTGTGCGCCGCCAGGAAGCCGTATGCGGAAAACTCACCGCAATCCTCAAAGCAACTGAAGTAGTCAAAGTCGAAATACGCCTCCGGGTGTGACTTGAGTTGTTTGATCAGATACGTGAATTCGCATCCGCCGAGGAAGCATAGAAACGGTTTCACTCTGGTCCTCCATGAAACTGCACTCTGTCCGTTCCACGTCATTGTATTATCGGTCAGCCGCCGGTAGACTCTGCGGTAATTCTCTCAACGACAAGAGGTTTTTCCGTGTTGCCGAGGTAGTCGTGTCGAAGAAGCCTTTCCAGAACGGGTCCCGTGGCAAGAAGGCCGCATCGTCCCATGCGACGAGTCAGTTGCTCAACTACGCGAGCAACTCGTATCTGGAGCGCACCAGCCGGCCGGTTTACGCGATCGTGTTCCTCTTGCCGTTCATCATCTTCTATGAGATCGGCACGATTCTGATCAACACCGACGTGCTGAACCGCTCCCAGGTCCGCGTGGTGGCCTTCGTCTGGCTTCAGCAATTGCTTCAGTATCTGGGCACCAGCGGCCGGATCGCGTGGATCGCGCCGCCCTTGGTTGTCATCCTCATTCTTATCGGTCTGCAACTGGCCTCGCGCAAGGCCTGGTATTTCTGCGCGGGCGACTACATTCCGATGGTTATCGAATGCGTGCTGCTGGCGGTTCCGCTGATTGTCCTGAGCCTGTTCTTCAATCGGCCTTCGGTGGCGCCGGGTCAGCCCCCGAGCCCCGACCGCAATACCCACCTGGCGGTCGCCCGCGCTGCGGAAGCGCCGGCTGGCGTCGCGGCCGCTCCGATCATGCCTCGAGCCGCCGGTTCGAAGGTCGCCTCGCATTCGCTGATGGCCAACATCGTCACGGGCATCGGCGCGGGGATCTACGAGGAACTGGTCTTTCGGCTGATTCTGATCTGCCTGCTGATGATGTTTTTTCAGGACCTGATCGGCCTGAGTCATTCCAACGCGATAGTCTCCAGCGTGTTGATTTCGGCGGCCCTGTTCAGCGCCCACCACCATATCATTATTCTGAACGGGCAACTCGGTCGCAGCGCGGCGTTCCACTGGACGGAATTCAGTTTTCGGACGATGGCGGGAGTCTACTTCGCCGCCTTGTTTGCCCTGCGCGGGTTCGGAATCACAGCCGGCACACACGCTTTCTACGACATCATCGCTACACTGATCAACGCGTTTTTCTTCGACCGTTGATCGGCCGTGAGGTTCCCTTTTTTTTCGAACCGTGCGCCGAAGAAATCCCTATGGTTATTAGTCTTGCTCTGCTATGGGCTTGTGAGATCATCGTCCCATAAGGAGTCCATCACGGCCTGCCAGTACTGATATTGCGCTTGAACGGTTTTTTCGATTCTGCTATAATACCTGGAAATAGAAGGCCGTGTTTTTGGGGTTTTCGTGATGGAATCGCCGCAAACCAACGTTGCTGTCGACCAACTGACGTTCAGCCTTTTCCAGAGGCCTCTCCACCCGGAACTCTTTCAGTTGTACGCCTGCCGGCAGCTCAAGACGGAGAAATACGAAGCTCAGATTTGGGTGACCGGCTGTACCCACGTGGTGAGCGTTTTTTCAGGCGATGTCTGCCTGAGCGAGGTGGTCAGCACGCCGGGGCAGTTGCTTCCGCATCGTGGTTTGGTGGAGCGGTTTCAGTTCCGCGGCCCGCGCACGCACAAGTGCACGCTCAGTCGCGGCGTCAGCTACATGACTGATTTCCAGGTCGAGAAGATGAGCCCCAATCTGTACCGGCAGAGCTACACCGATCTGGAGCGGTTCGCCCGCAACCGCGGGGTTTTCGTCAAGTTCCCGGAACTGGAGCTCGATGGATTGCAGCCGTTCTGCTACGTGGATTTCGAGGCGCGGCGGAGCGAGTTGCACATCCACACGTTCGCTGCCTACCCCGATCAGGTGACGATGATCAAGACGCAATCGCTCTTCGACTTCCAGTAGGAGCGGTCTCTATGCGTGCTGCACCTCGACGTTCTGGCGCAGCACGTCGAGTTTCTCCTTGATCTCGGTGGACATGCGGCTGTTCGGGAAGTCCCGAATGATCTGCTGACCGACTTCCAGTGCCTCGTCCCATTCCTTGTTCGAAATCGCCATCGCGAACTGAACGCCCAGGTTGTGCAATTTGGTCTTGAAGACGTCCTTGGCCGCTTCCTGCAACGCCAGCCCTTCGTTCGGCGTCAGGTACATGTCGAGTTCGCGAAGGATTTCCAGACTGCGGTCGGTGTCTCCCTGCTGGACCGCATCGTCCCAGGCGGCCATGAGAATTCGCTTGCGCTCTTCCTTGTGGTCGAGCAACTGCTGGCGCATGGCCCTGGCCTTCTCTGACGAAGGATACTCTTTGATCAGCGCCTCGATCTGGATACTGGCCCGGGCCCACTGGGCGTTGCGGAAATGCGTCTTGATGCGCTCGATGGCCTGGTCGATCCGTTCGTCCTCAGTGGCATTGCGGTAGTTGTCCACCTGCTGACGCAACTCGACCGCCAGCGTCCGGTAGCCCGAGTGGATGCTGATCTCGTCGATGATCTCATACGCGCCGTCGAAGTCCCGCTGCTTGAGCTTCTCGAAGACAGCTTCGCGCAACGACTGCCGGTCCTCTTCGCGAAACGCGATCGCTTTGACCGTGTCGCTGACACGCGTGCTGTGATTGATCTGGATCAGGTCGCTGCGGATGTCCTCCAGGGCTTTGGCGGCTTCCGCCATCTTGGCGCTGTTGTCGCGCAAGGTTTCCACGATCCCGGAGACGCGCGCGAGCATCGCCAGAAGCGCCGCCAGGAAGATCAGCGAGCCCAGCAGAAGCACCAGGTTGCGTAGCGTCTCGGTGTTCTCAAAGATCCGGGTGAACAGCGCCAGGAAGATGACTGCGGTCAGCGTGATGCCGACGACAACGATATGCCATTTGAAGTGCTGCACGTGGCTGTCTTTCTCAGGATCCATGAGCTTTTCTCCAACAGAGCAAGGAACCGTGTTTACAGCCAACCCCCTTTAATATACCCATCGGTCGGCGCCAGGTCAACCAGACGGAGATACGCCTTTTTGATCGCACGCGGCGATCAAGACAATAGACGCTCGCGGTCGCGATTTTATTCTCGGCCGAGGCGAAGTGCCGGATTGAGGTCTGACGCCGCCGGCTTTGGGGTCTTCGCGCTTCTCTCGGAATCAGCCGGTGCGACCACTTTGGACCGGTCGCAAAAAAAAGAACCGAAGCGGTGGGACTTCGGCTCTTTGGAGACGGCTCCTGCATTGCAGAATAGAGCAAGGGTATGATCTATCCAGCCTTCTCAGAAACAAAACCAGGATGAAGAAAAGAGCGTATGCCTACATTCTCCATTGTACCGCGCGGGTTTGATTTGGCAGGCTCCGACTCCGAGAACCGGATCGTCGGGCTGGCACGGCGGCGTATCACTCGGCGTGCGCGGGGGCAACGCAGTAGATGTAGGCGAGCGGCTTGGCGCCGGTGTTCTCGACGTCATGCAGGGTCCTTGGCGGAATGTAGGCAACCTTGCCCAGACCCACCTGGAGGTCCTCGCCGCCCCCGATGTGAACCACACCCTGGCCGGCCAGGAAGATCAAAAGCTCCTCGTGGTCCTTGGTGCTGTGCTGGCCGCAGGATTTCCCTGCTTCGAGGTAGACGCGCCCCGATCGCATCCCACACGTTTGTGGCTCGCCTTCGAGCAGCCTCTGGTACTCCGGTTTCTTGTCCAGGTCGATGGCGAGGGCCGTTCGTGATGATGCCATTAGTTCTCCTTATGCAAGAATCGCTTGAACCGGTTTTCTGTGCCGTTAATATGGCGGGCACGGCGGTTTGTCAACAACTGAGTCGGATCGCCCTCGCTCACGGGTGACCCGATTCTGCAGAAGGTGAAGGACCATCTTGACGCAGGAACTCAAGGCCCTCGTGGTAACGGCTGCCTCCATCGGCTTCTTGCACACGCTGCTGGGGCCGGACCACTACCTGCCGTTTATCATGATGGCTTGGGCGCGCAAGTGGTCTGCTGCCAAGACTTTGCTGATCACCTCCATCTGTGCCGCTGGCCACGTCGGCAGTTCCGTCCTCCTCGGGCTTGTTGGCGTCGCGTTCGGGCTGACCCTCAAGGGTCTGGTGGGAGCCGAGTCCTTCCGGGGCGATGTGGCAGCCTGGCTGCTGATAGCTTTCGGTTTGGTCTATCTCGTCTGGGGAATCAGGCTGGTGTATCGCCATCATCCGCACCAGCACGCGCATCCGCACGCCGGACCTCACGCGCATCCTGCCGATCCGGTCCACCCTCACCTGCACTCGCATACGCATCTGGGGGAGCACTCGCATGTTCACGACCTCGATGGCGCCAGGACGATCACGCCTTGGGTCCTGTTTGTGATTTTCGTCTTTGGGCCGTGCGAGCCTCTGATTCCTTTACTGATGTATCCGGCGGCCAGCAGCGGCCTGCCCGACCTCATTGTCGTTACGTCGATTTTCGGCACGGTCACCCTGGCAACCATGCTGGCGGCCGTAATGCTGGGGCGGGCCGGGTTCGATTTCCTGCCGCTGGGGGCCCTGCAGCGTTACAGCCATGCCTTGGCCGGGGCGACTATCCTGCTCTGCGGCCTGGCCATCCGGTTTCTGGGCCTCTGACGCTCTCAGCCAAATGGCTTACGGGAAAAATCTCCCGATTTGACATTTTCGCCTTGCTTCTGGTAGCACGAATGCGATATTCTTATGCACTGTAATACGAAATTTGGTTTCGTATGCGCTGTATTCAGGGCTTGAGAATTGGAGGACGGAGTATGAGAAACGCATTGGTGGTCGGCGCGCTGGTCGGGTTGGTTTTGACGGGTTCGCTCTGGGCACAGCCCTCGGTGGCCGAGGTGACCCACACGGTGTTTCAGGCGGTCAACGCCGCGGGGGAATCGACCTACACCGCCACCGGGAAGGTCACGCTGGAAGGCATCGTCCTTCACAACCCCGCCGACATGCTGGACCCGACGCCGGATGACGGCATGACGCAGATGTACAACATGGCGGGGCAATGGCAGGTCTTCTTCCAGGGCGAAGGCGACGACCACGCCGGCACCGCCGTCTGGATGGGCCAGATGTACAGCAATCTGCCTTGGGTGGCGCCGGATGGCGGCTATTCCAATGAAGAATGGATCGCCGAACTGACGCGCCTGAACGCCGCGCAATTCAGCCCGGGTGATCGCATTCGCGTCACCGGTTACTTCCTCTCGTACAAGGGAAAGACCAACATCAACGAGCAGCACAGCAATGACCCGCAGCGCGATTTCACGATTGAACTGGTCGCCAAGGGCGTCGGGCTTCCCAAACCGGAGGTAGTCACACTGGACGATCTCAAGGACGATCAGGACCGGTTTATCTTTGATCCGGCGCGGCGGGTCGGCGGCGAGCGGTATCAGTCGCGTCTGATCAAGATCGAGGCAGTCAGCATCGTGGACCCGAACGGCTGGGGCCCCTATGGCGAACTGACGATCACCGACGGCGTCAAGACGCTTCCGGTCTGGCTCGGACGCGGCAATGGGATCTACGCCGGTTCGTACAATCTGAATAAGGTGATCGATGTGATCGGTATCCTCGATCAGGAGAGTGCCGCGCTGGTCGATGGCTATCGCCTTCTCGTGCTGAACTATGACGGCAACGGCGAGGTTCTGGCTGCTCCGGAGCATCGCCGTGCCGACGAGGTCATCGAGGAACCCGTCGAAGAACAACCGGTTCTGGAGCCGTGAGTTGCCGAAGGGATTGCCGTGAGACGTGCTTTCACGCTGAGTGAAGTGCTGGTCGTCGTCGCTGTCACCGCGACGCTGATGGGGATTCTGTTGCCCGTGACCGGGCGGGCGCGCCTTCAGGCGAAGGTGCTCGCTGTCAACGCCGAATTACGTGACATCGGGCTGGCGCTGGAAGCCTACTCGTTCGACCACGACAGCCGGTATCCGCCTACGCGAGTAGATTGCATGCTGGGCGAGCACTACTATCAGCTTCCGTACGAATTGACGCAGGCGGGCTATCTGCCGGCGCCGCCCCCGGATACCTTCCTGTCCACGGGCATCGAAGACCGTTTCAACCGGGGCTATACCTATAAGTACCGATCCGTCGGGACCCTGATCTATAACCGGACGTATGTGGTCGACAAGGGCGCGTATCTCTGGGTCCCGGACGGCTTCACCGACCACGAGCAGAAAGAGGGACAGACCTACAGTGACCCGAAGACCTCGCCGGTCAGTTGGGTGCTGTACAGCCAGGGTCCGAACTTCGACGACGCGCGGATGCGGAAGCTGAATTACCCGGTGCCTCGTGCGACGTGGTTCGACCCGCAGACGGGCCGGGGCGTCATCACGCGACTGCGGCTCCGCAACGGCAATCAGATCGGTTCCTTCGAGAGATAGACGGCAGATGAGAATGTTCGGCTTTGCGGTTTCGTTGGCAGTCGTTCTTCCACTGCTGGCCCTGACAGGCGGCTGCCGGGACGGCTCGGCCGGGACCGAGGGGCCGGAGATCGCGGTAACGAACTCCTACCTGGAGGCGGTGGTGCGAGACTTGTGTGGGTCCGATACGGCGATCATGTGTCTGGCGCCGCCGGGGATGTGTCCGGGCCACTTCGATATCTCGCCCGCCCAAGTCAGGCAGCTTGGCAGTTGTCGGATGCTGCTGTTGTTCGATTTCCAGCAGAAGGTCGAAGCGAGTCTGTCGCGTCTGAAGGACGGCGGTCTCCAGATGCACTTGGTCACGGGACCGCCCGGGCTGTGCATCCCCGATGTCTACCTCTCGACCTGCCGCGAGGTGGCGGCGCTGCTCTCGAAAGTGTATCCCGATCGTGCCGCTGGGTTCCAAACACGCCTCGGTGCTGTCGAGCAGCGTCTGACGGCCCTGGGTGATGAGTTGCGTACATCCGTCCGGTCGGCGGAGGCGACCGGGGCAAAGGTGCTCGCGTCGAACCACCAGGCAAAGTTCGCCGAGTGGCTCGGACTGGAGGTTGTCGCGACATTCGTCGGTCGCGACATCGAGACGGTCTCCAATATCGACCACTGCCTCAAGCAGGCGGCCGGCCATAAGATTCGCTTCGTCGTCGCCAATCAGCAGGAGGGAACCGCATTGGCCGGCGCCCTGGCGGACCGCTTGGGAGCCAAGGCGGTGGTGTTCAGTAACTTCCCGTCGCAGGCGGATAGGGCGATGGGTTTCGACCGGCTGTTGCGTGACAACGTGCAAGGTCTGGTCGCGGCGGTCGCGCCATGATGGCCGGTTCGGTGGATCTTTCCGGCATCGACGTACGCCGGGCGGGGCGGACGATTCTACAGATCGACAGCCTCACCATCGCGTCGGGCTCCTTCGTCGGCATCCTGGGGACCAACGGTGCCGGGAAGACCACCCTGTTGAAGATCTGCTCCGGTCTGATCGAGCCGACCCGAGGGCAGGTCCGCGTCGACGACGTGGACCTGACCCGGTTGAGCCCGTGGCGAAGATGCAGCCTCCGCCAGCGGATCGGCTACATTCCGCAATCGACCGAGTACAATGCCGAACTGCCGTTCACTCTGCGCGAAATCGTCGCCATGGGGCGGACCAGCGTCCGTCCACTGCTGAACCGCCTGACGAGGGAAGACTTTGCGATCGTCGACGAGTGGATCGACAGACTGGGTCTGTCCGACCGGCGGAACCAGACGTTTCGCAGTCTCTCCGGCGGGCAACAGCAGAAGGCCCTGATCGCCCGCGCCATGACGCAGGACCCCGAGATGCTCATGCTGGACGAACCCTGCGCGAACCTCGATTTCTACTGGAAGCAGCAGATCTCGGAGATGATCGAGCGTCTGTATTGCGAAACGCACGTCACGGTATTGATGGTCTCGCACGAGACGAGCGTACTGCCGCCGGCGTGCGGGCGGATCGTGTTGATGGCCGATGGACGTGTTGTCGCCGACGGAGAGCCCGATGAGGTTCTCTCGGCACAAGTGCTTCGGAAGGCTTACCCCGGCGACTTCCAGACGGTCGTCGTTGGCGGACGCCGATACACGGTCGGTGGAGTCTGAATGGTAATGCGAGTGCCGACTGATTCATGCATTTCATCGTGCCATCACCAAAGGCTTGTCATTCCGACCGGAGGACTGCTGAAGGCAGGCCGTAGCGGAGGAATCTGGCTGCGAACGAGCGGCGTGTATCGCCTATGGCCAGACCCCTCGACTGCACTTCGTTTCGCTCGGGGTGACAAACTCGTTTCGGCAGGGGGATTCTCTCCAACAGGCCCAACATGATGCGATTGAATCGGATATGGACCCATTCTTCTACCTGGTGATATTGGCCGGAGCCATTGCCGGCGCCAGTTGCGGCTTGCTGGGCGTTTATCTCGTCGCGCTGCGCCTGCCGTTCATCGGCGTCTTCATCTCGCACACGGCGATGGCTGGCTCGGTGTTCGCCTATCTGGTGGGCTTGGACTCCACGGTCGGGCCGGTGGTGGTCTCTTCTCTGGCCTCGATGTGCCTGGCCGGGATTCGACCGGGACGCTCGCGAATCGACCCGAACGTGGCACTGGCCATCCTGTTCTCGCTGATGCTGGGCCTGACGTTCCTCGGTATCGGCCTGGTCGAGGGCAGCCGCACGGAAATCCTGGGATTGCTCTGGGGCAGTATCCTGTTCGTCCGCGTCGGCAGCGTCGTGGTGATCGCTGCCGCGGCGGTCGTGTTCGCGGTCTTCGCGCTGCTGTTCAACAAGGAGCTGAAGGTCCTGCTGTTCAGCCGGACCATCGCCTCGGCTACCGGCGTGCACGAGACCTTCGTCTACGCCCTGTTCCTCGGTCTGGCGGGCATCGTCCTGGCCGTTAATCTCCCGCTGGTGGGCGGACTGATGATCTTCAGCCTGATCACCAACCCCGCCGCTGCAGCGTATCGGGTCTGTCGAGGCCACCGCGCCGTCGTCCTTGCATCCACCCTCTTTGGCGTCCTCAGTGCCGTCGGCGGCTTCATCGCCTCCTACTACCTCAACCTGCCCACCGGCGCCTGCATCGTCCTGACCAGCGCCGTCGTCTTCGCCCTGGCCGCCCTCTACTGCACCCTCGCCCGCCGCGCGGATTAGCGTAGGACCCGCGCGCCTTGTGCGTGTGTTGCCTTGGCCTGGATAGGAGGAGTGATGACTGCTTGGATACTGACTTGCTGATGTATGGCGACACACGGACCCATCGACGGTCCCGGAGTCGATCCCGTCTGCGACTCGTTCCACACATCTAACGAGGGGCAGACTACAGGGACAGAAAGCCGGTCGGCGTGCTCAGACTATTAGGCTCTCCCCGCGTACGGTGTCCACCGTTCTCAAGCGAGTGAGATGGGTACGTTCTGTCCCCACGTTGAATCTGCTCGTTCTTCCGGCTCATGCTTCGGTGCGCAAGGAGGACCGTTTCGTATTCTTCCGAAGCCGCCGCGCGTTCTGCCGCTGTTGTTGGATGTAGTGCTGGACGAGCTTGTGCGGATCGTTCTCGCACTCCTTCGCGATCTGTCGCCGGATGCTTCGAATCTCCTCAATGGCTTCGTCTGGCTTCATATCACCGTTCCTGTAGCAACTCAAGCGGAGTGACTGGCAAGGGGGTCGCCAGATCGAGCAAGGCGTTCACCCGCCGTATGTGGCGGTACTTGTTGGCATTGGCCAGATGCTTGCAGTTCCAGGTCACCAGGTAGTCACTTCCGTGTAGGATGCTATCGCAAGATGCAGTGCGTCTCCGACCGCATCTTTGGGCATCAGATAGTGAGAGACGTAAACGGCCACAATCTCCTCGATTTCTTCTACGATCGGCAACAACTCCAGATTGCCAATGAGGTTCAGAGCATCGTCTCTGCCAGGAAAACGACCCCGACTCAGCTCGTCGATAGCGGCCTGGCTGGTCACGAGATCGAAGTCGCTTGTGGCGCATTCGTCCCACCACTGGCGGGTCCAGTTTCTCCTGGCGACCATTTCCGGCTCTTTGCGGGTCTCGAAATAGAAACTCGGTATTGTTGTCTCTATGTATACCGTTTCCACAGGCAGCAGACCCTCCCTGAATCCATCGCTGTTCACTGCCCTATCAGTATACTCGGTTAGAATGACCTGGCAAGCCTAACGGATAGAGGGATCTTGGGGGTGCACTTGATGTTTGTAGGTAGACCGTCACGCGGGGTTGCCGTCGACTGTGTCATTCCGACCGGAGCGCAGCCTTTAGCCCTGAGTGAAGTCGAATGGGGCAGTAGAGGGATCTGGCTGCGAACGGCCTATTGCGTTATCCCCGGCCAGATTTCTCCGTGCGGGCTTCGCCCTCAGTCGAAATGACATCCGCCACGCGCTTCGAGATGACAGCCCCCTTTCCTGGCCTCCGCAGGAACCTACCTACAAACAGGCAGTGCACCCAGGATTCTGGTTGGTATTGCGAATTTGCTTGTGAAAATGGGCAAGATGGCGTAGAATCAGTGTTTTCAGTGCGGAATCGATTGAAGGAAGCCGATGCTGGCGAGGCTGCACAGTGTGACCCTCGAAGGGATCGAGGGGGTTCTCTGCGAGGTGGAGGTGGACATTGCCCGTCGCAGCTTGGAGAAGCCGATCATCGTCGGTCTTCCCGATGCGGCCGTCAAGGAGAGCGCCGAGCGGGTCCGCAGCGCGATCGTCAACTGCGGCTACCCGTACCCCAAGACACAGTCTATCGTGAATCTGGCTCCGGCCGACGTGAAGAAGGCCGGACCTGCCTTCGATCTGCCCATCGCCCTGGGCATGCTCATCGGCGAGGGGGTCCTTCCCGGCCCGGTCATTCGAGATGCGGTCATCGTGGGCGAGCTGGCTCTGGATGGCCGCGTCCGCCCGGTCAACGGCGTGCTGAGCATGGCTATGACCGCGGCAGCCCACGGATTCCGCCGCATGATCGTACCCATCGAGAACGCCCAGGAGGCGGCCGTCGTGCGGGAGATCGAGGTCTTCGGCGTCGGTTCGCTCTCGCAGGCGGTCGGTTTCCTGTCCGAGCAACTGCCCCTGGAGCCGACAGTCACCGACATTGACGCCCTCTTCGACGTCGCATCCCACTACGAAGTCGATTTCTCCGACGTCAAGGGCCAGGAGACGGTCAAGCGGGCGCTGACGGTCGCGGCGGCGGGGGCCCACAATATCATGATGATCGGCCCTCCCGGTGCCGGGAAGACCATGCTCTCGCAGCGACTCGCGACTATCCTGCCTGCTCTGAGCCTGGCCGAGAGTCTGGAGACCACGCGGATCTACTCGGCGGTTGGCCTGCTGAGGAAGGACCAGGCGCTGATGGCGACGCGTCCGGTCCGGGCGCCGCACCACTCGGCCAGCGGGCCGGCCCTGATCGGCGGCGGGTCTTCGCCCCGCCCGGGCGAGTTGTCGCTGGCCCACTACGGAATTCTCTTTCTCGATGAATTCGTCGAGTTCCCCCGGCACGTGCTCGAAATGATCCGCCAGCCCTTGGAAGACGGCTTCGTGATCGTCTCGCGAGCCAAGCGGACGATCCAGTTCCCGGCCCAGTTCATGCTGGTCGCGGCGATGAACCCGTGCCCGTGCGGCTATTTCGGCAGCACACTGAGGGCCTGCAAGTGTACGCCCAGCCAGATCGCCAAGTACCTGGCCAAGGTTTCCGGACCTCTGGTTGATCGGATCGACATCCACATCGACGTTCCGGCGGTAGCCTTCGGCAAGCTGCGCTCCAGGGCCAGGCAGATCGACTCGGAGACCTTGCGCAGCCGTGTGATGGCTGCCCGGGAAGTCCAGACCCGACGGTTTGGCGACGGACGTACCATGACCAATGCCCGAATGAACCACAAGCAACTGGAGGCGTTCTGCAAGCTCGATGAGGCCGGCGAGATGATGCTCAAAGCCGCCATGGCCGAGCTGGGCCTCAGTGCCCGCGCCCACGACAAAATCTGCAAGGTCGCCCGGACCATCGCCGATCTCGACGGCGCGCCCGACATCCGGGCCGAACATGTCAGTGAAGCCATCAGTTATCGGAAGCTCGACCGAAAGCTCTGATCGTGTCGGGCCTGCGCGGCGACGGCATCCCGAAAGCCAGAGTTTTTCGTTAATGCCCTCTGTTTCCACGCCGATAATACGGGTGAGTTTCGAAGGCACCGTAACACTAAAGGAGATTGAACATGGGGATTCAGAACTGGTCGGAGGAAATCATTCTCGTCGATTTGCCTCAGGAGCCCGAGCTGGGCGACGAGCTCAAGACGGTCACCGAAGTGGTCCGCGATCGCGGGGACTGCGAGGTAGTTATCGATTTTTCACAGGTTGATATCATCACGTCTTCGAGTCTGTCCAAGCTCCTCAAGCTGCGAAAGCTTGTCGGGGACTGCGGGCATCGGCTCGTCTTCTGCAGCGTGGCGCCGGCGACCAAGGGTATTTTTACGATCACAGGGCTTGACGGCATCTTCGAAATCGTGGACGATAAATTTGTGGCCTTGGCCAGCCTGCAAATGGTCGGGTAGCCCCGGGTCCGTGACCGCCGAACCATAGGGTGCTGCTGCCACCGGCGCAGGAAACCGACAGGTTCGTTACCCTGTGGAGCGGGTCACGAAGGCCGTTCACGTGAGCGGTATTCGTCATCTGCTCGCAGGATTACTCATAGGAAGGGCACTTGTGCCCGCCGGTTCGGCGTGCGCTGCGCGGCGGGATGATGCCACATGGACAAAGACGTTCTGCACCAGATCGAGCAGATTCTCGGGTACGAGTTCACCGATGAAGCCCTGATCGAGAGGGCTTTTATGCACTCCTCTGCGGTCGACAGCCGTCTCGACAGCAACGAACGTCTGGAATTCCTCGGCGACGCCATTCTCTCGACCGTGATCTGTGAGACACTGTTCGACAAATACAGGCGCTATGCCGAAGGCGAGCTGACGAAGATGAAGAGCATGCTCGTCTCCCGCGGGACGTGCGCCCGCGTGGCGAAACGCCTCGGTTTGCCCAGATTCCTTACCGTCGGCAAAGGCATGATCTCGAACAAGGCGCTGCCCACCTCGCTGGCGGCCGGCCTGCTGGAGGCGGTTATCGCGGCTGTCTATATCGACGGCGGTTTCGACGCGGCGCGCGATCTGATCGTGCGCAACTTCCTGACCCTGATCGAGCAGGTGGATTCCGAAGAAGCCCACGGCAATTTCAAGAGCCTCCTGCAGCAGTGCTCGCAGGAGCAGTTCGGCGTTGCGCCGTCGTATGTTCTGCTCGACGAGAAGGGGCCCGATCACAACAAGTGCTTCGAGTCGGAGGTCGTGATCGACCAGCGTCATTTTCCGAGCGCCTGGGGGGCCAACAAGAAGGAAGCCGAACAGAAGGCGGCGTACAACGCGCTGGTGGAACTGGGCGTGCTCCAGCGGTCGGCCGAACAGGTCGGCGGTTAGAAGGCGGACCCGCCGGCCATGGCGGGAAGCTGTTCCGTGACCAGCCAGGCGATGCCGTGGAGGATCAACGCCGAGACCGCGATGAACACCATGATCGAGCCGATCAGCAGTATGGTCTCCTTTGCGAAGGCCTTGGCCCGGATCTGGTGCACCTTGGTCGCCTTGTAAACGACCGCGATGGCCACCACGAGCGGGATCAGCCAGAGCATCGACGCGGCGTTCGTGTCGATCCGCATCGGCGTAGTGAAGCTGGCCAACAACGTGCAAGTCAGCGCCATCATGTTACGCTCGTGCCCCCTTGAGACCTTCCAGATGCGCCGTATAGACCGCGTTCACGATGCACAGCAGGTTGAGCAGCCCGGCGATGCTCGTGTAGATCTGGCCGATCTCGCCTGCCCGTCCAAAGACCGGGAACTGCCCGGAGGCGCTGATCTGTCCCAGGAAGAAGACCGCCGGTGAATTCATCAGTTGGGCCACGTACCAGGGCTTGGCGTTCACGGGATCGATCACCCCGATGGAGCCGACGTGCAGGCCGACGAGAAATGTCAGAACCACCGTGACGCAGATGACGATCGCACGACGTCGCTCGTTCAGCACAAAGTGTCCCCCACCGGGGACGACCCACGCCAGCAGGCCGATCACGATCAGAAAGAGGGCATGGTTGTCTTTCCACGTCTGGGGCATCACACCGGGTCCTGTGGCAGTTGCGCAGGTCCGCTGTCGATCACAGGAGTGAGCTTCTCGGCATAGCGGAAGTCCATGCGTTTGAGGATGTTCTCGGGATTGAAATGAACCACGGCCAGCGATTGTGATTCCGCGTGTTCCTCGCGGCTGAGCAGTATGGGCCGCAAGCTCTGAAACTGCTGCTGGTTCAACCGCTGAATGGATAGACTGCGCAGGCAGTAGAAGCTCTGGTCGGGCTTGAATTCCAGGACCAGCGGGACCTCTGTCAGAGTGTCTTTATCAGCCGGCAGGAGGGCGTAGAGCCGATCCATGAAGCGGCGTTCAATGTCCAGTCGGCGCAGGTACTCGGGGGCGGCCGGGTTGCCGGCCGTCTGGGTTGCAATCACCTGCAACTGCTCGGCCGAGATCCTCCGCAGGCCTGTCAGGTATTGCACCTCGAACACGTTCGGGTCGTTGGGATCTTCTTTGGCCTGGGCCCCATACAGCTCGTTGTATTTGGCCACCGCGCTGTCCCAGCCGTCCTTGGTGGCCAGGGCAATGAACTCCTGGGCCTTGGCCTTGGTCGCGTCCCAGGCGGCCAGCTTTCGCAGGTCTTCGATCACCTTCTCCTTTACCGAGAAGACGTCCTCTTTGTCGCTCGCCGTATCGCCCACCCGGAGGGTTCGGGTGCTGTAGGTGACGTCGAGATTCTCGGGCGAGGCCATCGGCCGGATCTCCACGACCCGTACCAGCGTCATGATCTGGTCGGACAGGTCGCGACTACTGGTCGCCGAGAGGTCCCGGGCCGGACCGATGCTCCGGAAAAGGTGAGCTTTGGGAACGGACATCAGCGTCACGGCTCGCTCGCCAAAGTCCTCCGCGGAGAACAGTATCTGTGCCAGCCGGACCGGCGTGGCTCCGTACCCGGTCAGAAACATCCTGCCCAGGTATTTGTCGCTCTGAACGTCCACGGCGCTGAGCAATCCGGTGCGCCCGTAGTACAAGGGAACCCCATACTTGACGCCCAGGTCTTGGGCGATTTTCTGGTAATCCGTCGCCGCGTTCTTCAGTTCCTCCACGGTGGCCGTCTGCTCCCTCGAATTGAGCGGTGCCAGCTTCTCGTCCGCCACGTTGCGGGCGTCGATCAGGATCTGCTCGGCCTTCGTCGTGATCTTCTGCACAGTCAACTGCTCTCGGATGTCCATGGCAACTTCCGAGAAATCCTTGACCCGGTCCACCTTCGGGGAATTTGGGTCGTTGGGATCGGTCGGAACCTCCTCGGTGAAGAGCCGGCTTCGGTTGTCCCGGTAGAACGTCTCGATTTCCTCCTGCGCGGGGGCCGGAACGACCGATGAGACGTCCGCCAGTCTCAGGGCGATGTACTCCAGTTGCAGCCGATCGGGCAGCTTGTATCCGAAGCCGTAGGGATTGGCCTCATTGGGATCGCCCGGGAGGACCGACTTGTAGCTGTTGAACTGCGCGGTCAGTTCTGCCTCCGACGGCGTGATGCTCTTGTCGGCGAAGCAGGCGGCCTTCATCTGCACGCATTCGGCGTTCATCGTCTCGTTCTCGTAGCTGGCCAGATGACGGACTTCGACATCCGTGACTGCTTCGACCGAGCAGATGGTCTCGGCGTACTGGAGCACGGCCAGCACCTTCCCGAATGTGGCCAGGATATAGCTCTCCGGTCTGCTGAACTGGTTGACCATGGCCTGCATCACCGTGGCGTAGGTCTGTCCGTCGAACAACTGCGGAATGACCTGGGTCAGCAACCGGCCGACGTCCTCGTTGCTGACGTGGATGCCCGCCATGCGGGCTTCTTCCCGCAGCAGAATCCAGTAGATGTCCGTGGGTGCGGTCCTGGCATAGATCGCGCTGAGCTGCTTGTCGCTGACCCGGTAGCGGTTCCGCTGGATCAACTGTCTGGCGTAGTCGAGCACCTCAGCGGAGGCGCGATCCTGGGAGAACAGCAACTGGCTCAGAACGATCCCGCGGAGATCCTGGGCCTGCAAGACCTGGGCCGCTCCCAGTCTCGTGAGAAGCTCGAGTTCCTGGCGGGCCTCTTCCCGGTCATAGTAGTTGATCTTGTGCTTCCCGTAGAAGGCGACCGCCTTATCCCGACCGCCGTGGCCTTGAAAGATGTAGCTGATCGATGAGCCACCGATGAATCCGATCATCAGCACGATGACCACGACCGCCATGACCTTCTTGTTATTCTTCCTGAACCATTTGACCAAGTTCATAATCCGGCTCCGGGTTTAGGGACGCATACGCCTGTTATCCATTGAAACACAAAGGGCTTAAAGATACGGCTGCCGGCCGGTCTTTGCAAGAAAAATGTGCGTTGGGTATCTTTGCAGGGTAGGCGGAAGCGGCGGCTGGACCTGTGAATTGCAGTGTGGCGGTTGCATCGGCCGACGGATCGGCGTACCATGCGAACCCATGATGGATACATACGACAGATATGCCCAATCGCGGGCGGCCTACGCCGCGGCGTGTCGGGTCCTGCCTGGAGGAGTTAATTCTCCCGTCCGCGCCTTCGGCGGCGTAGATATCGGACCGGTCTTCATCGCCTCCGCCAGGGGTTCCAGGGTCTCTGACGTCGACGGCCGGGAATACATCGACTATGTGGGTTCCTGGGGTCCGATGATCCTTGGCCATGCCCATCCGGATGTGATCGCCGCGATTCACAACGCGGTCGATAGCGGGACCTCCTTTGGGGCACCTACCCTGACGGAGACGGCACTGGCCGAGCGGATTGTGGACGCGATGCCGTCCATCGAGAAGGTCCGGCTCGTCAGCAGCGGGACCGAGGCGGTGATGAGCGCCGTGCGGCTGGCTCGGGCGTTCACCGAGCGGGATATGATCGTTAAGATGGCTGGCTGCTATCATGGCCACAGCGATTCGTTTCTGGTGGCGGCTGGTTCCGGCGTGGCCGAACGCGGCACCGCCTCCAGCCCCGGTGTGCCACAGGCACTGGCGCAGTTGACTGTGGTGGTGCCGTACAATGACGCCGCCGCGGTGGCTGCCGCCTTCGAGAACCACAGAGATCGCATCGCGGCGGTGTTGGTCGAGCCGGTGGCCGCCAATATGGGAGTGGTCCCGCCGGCGGACGGTTACCTCGCAGCGCTACGACGGCTCTGTGACGAGGAGGGGGCCCTGCTGATCTTCGACGAGGTGATCACCGGTTTCCGCGTCGCCCGCGGTGGCGCGCAGGAGCTCTATGGCGTGCATGCGGACCTGACGTGCCTGGGCAAGATCATCGGCGGGGGGCTCCCGCTGGCGGCATTCGGGGGCAGGGCTCCGATCATGGATCAACTGGCACCGGCGGGAAAGGTCTACCAGGCGGGCACGCTCAGCGGCAATCCCGTGGCGACCGCAGCGGCGGTCGCCACGCTCGATCGGCTGGCTGAGCCGGGCTGTTATGAGCGGCTGGAATCGTTGTCGGCGGCGCTGAAAAGAGGTCTGGCCGATGCCGCGGCCCGGGCGGGCGTGCCCTTGACGATCAATCGTGTCGGGTCGATCCTCAGTGGGTTCTTCTGCGACCGGCCCGTGCGCAACTTCGCCGATGTGCAGACGACGGACATCGCCCGCTTCAAGCGGTTCTTCGCGTCGATGCTGGAACGCGGCGTGTACCTGGCCCCCAGTGCGTACGAGGCGATGTTCGTCTCGCTGGCGCACACCGATTCGGACATCGAACGGACGATTCAGGCCGCCCGCGAGAGTCTCCAGGCGGCCGGTCAGCTCTAGCCTGAAAAACTCGAAGTACGAAGCACGAAATCCGAAACAAATTCGAATGTCCCAAACCTGAAAGCCCGGAATTTCGGACTTGGAGCTTTCGAGCCTTCGTGCTTGTTTCGGATTTCGGTATTTGGATTTCGGATTTGGCCGGTGGAAGCGCCTTGCGTATCCACCGGCCGGCGATGAATTCTATTCTCCCTTGATCAGCTCGACGACTTCATGGGCGTCCTTAGCGCTGGCCACCGCCCGACAAAAGGCCTTCGATTGCACCAGCTTCACGATTTCCGCCAGGGCTTCGACATGGGGCCCCGACTGGTTGGGTGGTGCGACCAGCATGAAAAACAGCTTGGACGGCTGTCTGTCGATGGAGCCGAAGTCGATCCCTTGCGGTGCGATGCCCAGGGCCAGCTTCAGAGTGGAAACGGCCTCCGTCTTGCCGTGCGGAACGGCGATGCCGTTCTCCAGCCCAGTGCTGAGTTTTTCTTCTCGCTCGCAAATGGCTCGAAGCACGGCATCGTAATCTTCAATCTCACCGGCATCTTTGAGTATCTGAACGAGTTCTCGCAGAACGTCCGGCTTGTCGGTCGAGACGAGCGGAATTCGGACGATCTTCTCTTGTACCAAGTCAATCAACGACATGCCCTGCTTCTCCTGAAAACCCTGTGGGATCCCACAACACCCATCGCCGCATCAAACCAGCGACTCATACATTTGCCAGACTCTTTCTTCATCCTTGGCGATCAGCACCGAGCAGGAAACCATCCGCATGGCGCGTTCGGTCTCGTCGTACCGGCTCCGAATCCGGGCCAGCTCACCGATGACCAGAAGGTCTACATTCTCTTCGTCAACCAGATTCACGATTTCCTTGTGGACGCTGCCCCGACGGCTCCGCCGGATTACGGAAACGCCTTTCTTGATGGCCAGCTCGTTGACATAGTTCAGATAGCGCTGGGCATCGGCTTCCATATCGTGTTCGTATTCCAGCTGTTCGTCCTGGAGGAAGATCCGGGCCTTGAGCAGATCTTCCATGGCCTTGGTGTTGATCACATACAACGCGATCAGATCGGCCCGGAAATAGGATGCCATGCAGATGGCGTACTGAGCGGCCGTGATCGACTGTTCGGTCCCATCAACGTATACGAGGATCTTCTTCGGGGTACTCACGCGATGCCTCCATCGGCTGCCGCCTTCTTCTTCTCCAGGTTTTCCTTGACCATCTTCATGAGCACGAACATGTCGCGTTCGTTTTCTTCGAGCCGGCTCTCGATGTAGTGCACGGTCTCTTTGAGATCAGGGATGGCAATCTTCTCGAGGGCGTTAACTTTGCGGATGGTCTTTTTGACCTCGTTGGCCAGCCGCAGGACGGAGATCTTCAGCTCGGAGAGCCTGCCGAGCAGCTTGAGCACTTCCTTGAAGAACGACAGCGCACTGTCGATCCAGAAGCTGTTACCCATGAGGCTGTAGTATGGCGGGTACTCCGTGAACTGCGTCTCGATCACGGGAAGGCTCACGCCCATGACCCTTCGGGAACGTACCGTGATGTCCGTGGTGATGTGCGCGGCGCCGGTAAGGTACTGTACCTTGAGTTTGCCCATGTCGAGGATGGCCTCTTCGAGCGCCTCGTACGCTTTCTCCAGGGCCTTCTCCACCCGGCTTTGGAAGTCCACCGTCTGATCCAGCAGTGCCAGCAGTTCGACGATGAGAATGTTTCGCTTCTGGTCGAGCAGTTCGTATCCCTGCTGGGCGAAGCTCAACTCGCTTCGCAGCCGCAGCAGGTTTGTTTTCGTCGGTGCGTAACTCAATTGGGCCATGTCAGTTCAGACTCGAAACTCGAATAGCGAAATCCGAAACAGGCATCCCTGCAAACGCCGGCAGGCTTCGGACGGAAGGAAACCCTCCCGGCGGCGGCCTGCCGGCTCGTATTTCGTGTTTCGGATTTGCGCCGGCGGGCTCCTTCCCGTCAAGCGCCGTAATACTTCTCAATCTCTTCGTCGGTGACGCGGTGCAGTTCTTCGACGGGCAGCGTCCGCAGCACCTCCCAGCCCAGATCGAGGGTCTGCTCAATGCTGCGATCCTCGTCCTTGCGCTGGGAAACGAACTTCTGCTCGAAGAGTCTGCCGAATTCCAGATAATTATGGTCGAGCGGGGTCAGCTCCTCCTCGCCGATGACGGAAGCGAGGTTGCGGACATCCTTGACGTAGCTGTAGGCCGCGAAGAGCTGACTGGCCAGGTGCGGATGGTCCTCACGCGTCATGCCTTCCCCGATGCCGTCTTTCATCAACCGGCTCAGGGAAGGCAATCCCGCCACCGGCGGGTAGATCCCGCGGCCGTCCATCTCCCGTTCGAAGACGATCTGGCCTTCGGTGATGTATCCGGTCAGGTCGGGGACCGGATGGCTGATGTCGTCGTTCGGCATGGTCAGGATCGGCAGCAGGGTGATGGAGCCCTGGTGTCCCTTGATCATGCCGGAGCGTTCGTACAATTCCGCCAGATCCGAGTACAGGTAGCCGGGATACCCTTTCCGAGAGGGGATCTCGCCTCGGATCGTGGAGATCTCGCGCAGCGATTCGCAGTAGTTGGTCATGTCGGTCATGATGACCAGCACGTGCATGTCCTCGGTGAAGGCCAGGTACTCGGCCAGCGTCAGCGCCGTGCGGGGCGTGATCAGCCGCTCGATCGATGGATCGTCGGCCAGCGACAGGAATAGCGCCACGTTGTCGAGCACGCCGCTCTCTTCGAAAGAGCGGACGAAGAACTGGGCGACATCATGCTTGACACCCATTGCGGCGAAGACCACCGCGAATTCCGTCGCGGTGCCGCGGATCTTGGCCTGTCGCGCGATCTGGGCGGCCAGTTCGTTGTGGGGCAGCCCGTTGCCCGAGAAGATGGGCAGTTTCTGGCCTCGGATCAGCGTGTTCATGCCGTCGATGGCGGAGATCCCGGTCTGCACGAAATCGCGTGGATATTGGCGTGACGTGGGGTTGATGGCCATGCCGTTGACGTCCAGCTCGACGTCGCTGCGCTGGGCGGGTCCGCCGTCGATGGGGCGGCCGAGTCCATCGAAGACCCGCCCGAGCATCTCTTTGGAGACGGAGAGCGTCAGCGGCTCGCCCGAAAAGCGGACGCGCGTCCCGGGCAGGGTCAAGCCGGAGGTTCCTTCGAACACTTGGGCCACCACGGCGGTGGTGGACGATTCGAGGACGATGCCCAACCGCACCTGTCCGTCTTTGTCGACGCACTCGATCAGCTCCCGGTAGCCCACCGGATGAGTCTTGCGGATGAAAATGAGCGGGCCGTCGATCTTGTCGACGCCGACGTACTCGCGGCCGGACAACAGGCGGCTGTTCTTGGCGTCAGGCATGCAGGGCCTCCATTTGATCCATCGCGCGCTCCAGGCGCGCTTCGATCTTGTCCAGGCCGGAGAGATCGTCGTTCGGTACGGAGAACTTCATCTTGATGATGTCCTGATATACTTTCATCTTCTTGAGCTGCATCAGGGTCGCGCCGTTCTTGATCGCCTCGGAGCCGCGCTGCCAGTACAGGGCGATGATGTGCATCATCTTGGCCTGCTTCTGCACGGTCGAATACGCGTCGATCTTGTCGTAGGCGTTCTGTTGCAGGAAGGCGTTCTTGAACAGGGTGCAGACCTCCAGAATGAATCGCTGTGTGTCCGGCAACGCGTCCGGGCCGACCAGCTTGACCACCTGCTGGAGGCGGACCTCGCGGTGCAGCAGCTCCATGATCTCGGTTCGGTCGGCGAACCACTGCGGGCCTACCTCCTGCTCCCACCAGCCGGTCATGCCGCTGAGGTACTCGCTGTAGCTGTCCAGCCACGAGATGGCCGGGTAGTGACGCGCGTTGGCCAGGTGGCGGTCGAGAGCCCAGAAGCAGCGGATGAACCGCTTGGTGTGCTGGGTGACCGGTTCGGAAAAATCGCCGCCGGGCGGGGACACCGCGCCGATAATGGTCACCGAGCCGTTCCGCCCGCAGAGGGTCTCCATCGAGCCGGCCCGCTCGTAGAACTCGGCGATCTTGGTCGGCAGATAGGCGGGGAACCCTTCCTCGGCCGGCATCTCTTCCATCCGCCCCGACAGTTCGCGAAGGGCCTCCGCCCATCGCGAGGTCGAATCGGCCATGATTGCGACGTGGTAGCCTTGGTCGCGGAAGTACTCAGCCATCGTGATACCCGTGTAGATGCTGGCTTCGCGCGCTGAGACGGGCATGTTCGACGTGTTGGCGATCAGGATCGTCCGCTCCATGAGCGACCGGCCGGTTCGCGGGTCGATCAGCTCGGGGAACTCCATGAGAACGTCGGTGATTTCGTTGCCGCGTTCGCCGCAGCCGATGTAGACGATCAGGTTCGCGTCGCACCATTTCGCGACCGCCTGCTGTGTCATGGTCTTGCCCGTGCCGAAGCCGCCGGGGATCGAGACGGTCCCCCCTTTCGCGACCGGGAACAGGGCATCGATCACCCGCTGGCCCGTGATCAGCGGCGTGTCCAGCGGCAGACGCTTGCGGGTCGGCCGTTGAACCCGGATCGGCCAGCGATGCATGAGAAACAAATCCTTGGTCCTTCCCTCGTCCTTCTTCAGAACCGCAATCGGCTCGGCGACCGTGTAGTCGCCTTCCGCGACGATGGATTCGAGAACGCCCTCGTCGGTCGGCGGTACGAGAATCTGATGCCGGAGATTCGGGGTCTCCTGGACGGTGCCGAGAATCGCACCGCCCGCGAGGTGATCGCCGGCCTTGGCGGTCGGGACAAAGTGCCACTTCTTCTGCCGATCGAGCGAGGGAACGGAGATGCCGCGCTGGATGAAGATCTCCGAGATCGCACGAATCGCTTCGAGCGGTCGCTGGATCCCGTCGTAGATGGTGCCGATCATGCCCGGCCCCAACTCGACCGACAGTTGCATACCGGCGCCGTAGACCGGATCGTACGGCGCGATGCCCGTTGTGTCTTCGTAGACCTGGACAACGGCGCTGTCCTTTTCGAGCTTGATCAGCTCGCCGATGAGGTTTGCCTCGCCGACGCGGACCAGTTCGAACATCTCCGCGTCGGTGATGCCCATCACCTCGATGACCGGGCCGTTGACCCGCTTGACCCGTCCAATGATTCTGTCCATCATACTCACTCTTCTCGCAGGCTGGCGAACAGCCCGTTATAGATCAGTTGGTGCATCTGACGCTGCTTGCGCCGCATGCGCGTGCGGACCTGGTTGTTGAACGCCGTGCGTCCGTCCAGGCTCGTCAGGATCACGCCCTGGCCCTTCAGAGGCGGCGCGTCGGACAACGTCAACGTCACCGGCTTTCCTGTCCTGGACAGAACGGCTTGACGGACCCGCTCGAGCAGGGCTGCATCGATCAGAGGCCTCTCGCGCGGCGAGGCGTTGACCGTCGCGGCGTCGGCGTCCAGTCCGATGGCGGCTTCCACGATCCAGTTCGTCAGGACCGTTCTGTAGTCCGGCTCGTCAATCATGGCGGCAAGCCGCTTCTCGACGCGGTCCATAAGGTCCTGGATCAGCGCGTCGCGCACCTGAAGGCGGCGACGCTTGATCTCCAACTCTACGCCCGAGATCGCCTTTCGTTTGATCGATTCGGCCTGCTCGGCCGCCTTGGCCCGGGCCTCGCTCAGGATCGCGTCGATCTTCTGCTGGGCGTATTTTTTCTTCTCCGCCGCCTGCGCCTGCGCGTCCGCCAGAAGCCGTTGCTCCTCGGCGCGGGCGTCTGCCTCGATGCCGGAAATCAGAGCCGCTTTTCCCTGCTCAACAGGCTTCATCAGCACGGTCCCCTTGTCGGAATGGGCCTATCTGGCGGTTGTCAAGACGAACGGGTCGGAAGTCGTCGATCATATCTTCAGTCCTATCGCGGCGTTGACCATTTCCTTGATTCCGGGGCGACCCGGCATCGGGCCATGGCGGTCCGGAATCTCGACGACCAGCGGGAAGCTCTCGGTGAGCAGATACCGGTCCACGATCGGTCGGATCATCTCCGCCACGCGCTCGGTGATGATAATGATGCAGGTCTCCTTGTCGGCCAGGAGATCCTGGAAAGCGCGCTGGGCCTCCGCGGCGTTGGTGGCCACTTTGCCCGCGACGCCCACGACGCCGAACCCCAGGACGGTATCTTCATCGCCTATGATCGAGTACTTCATGGTGTCGCTACAGCTTCCCGAGAATCATCAGCGCGGTGATGAATCCAAATACGACGATGCCCTCGGCCAAGGCCACGAAGATCAGAGCCTGGCCGGCGATCTGGGGTTTTTCGGCCACGGCGCCCATGGCGGCAGCGCCGACGTGGGAGATGGCGAATCCGGCGCCGAGAGCGCCGAGACCGAAGGCCACGGCGGCCGCGAGCAGACCGAATTTCATGACTCCGGCTGACTCGGGCGTGGTCGGCGGCTGCACCGTCGCGCCGTCCTGAGTGGCCTCCGCCGCCAGGGCATTCGAACAGAACAGCGTTCCGACGATCGCCAGAACGGTCAGGAGGGCGATAAGGCTTTGCGTGATTGTGGCTTTCAGTTTGCGTGCCGGCTCATCCATTGCGTTTCGTCCTTTCTTGTGGTCCGCGACAACCTGCCCGGACGGGCCCGTCCAGACCTGTGACGTGGCGTTTCCTTTCCGAGCTATGGCTCACTGTTCAGGGAGATCGGAGTGTACAGCTTTCCGGTTCCATGGAAGAATTTCGTGAAGAACTCGTAGTAATTGAGCCTCAAGGCCTGGATTGCGGCCGAGAGACCTTCCAGGCCGATCACCAGGATGTTCCCGACGATCAGAATCAGGACGGAGAAGATGCCGCTGGTCATCTCCGCCAGGGTGAAGAAGGAGATCATCAGGCACACGTGCGCGATGCCCAGACCGGCCACTCGCATGAACGACAGCGTGTTGGACAGATAGCCGCTGAAGATCTCCAGCAGTTCCACGATCCACTCCATCAGGAAGGTCAGCACCAGGAAGACCGGATGGCCCGCCTTCTCGGTGTGTCCTTCTTTGTGGGTGAAGTGATGGTAAGGCTCTTTGAGCAGGAGCAACAGGGCCGGCAGACCGACCAGCAGGAACAGTATGTTGCCCGAAGGGAATTCCCTGTAGCCGTGACGGACCATGTAGAAGGCGATGTATGTGCCTCCGCCGTAGATCCATCCGCCCAGGATGCCGCCTTTATCGAAAATCAGTTCCACCCAGCGGCCGGTCCGGACCAGGTTGAACCAGTTGAACAACAGTCCCAACACGATGACGGTGATGCCGAAGTAGATGGTGATCGACAGGATGTCGTAGACGTCGCGGATGACCGAGCGGGTCTCCGGGTGGCCGGCGACGATCCCGTGGAAGTCGAACCACAGCGGCTCAAACAGTGCCTTTCCGAAGTACGATCCGAACAGGACGCCGAAGAGGACCGCCGACAGGCCGCACCACAGGATGAGCCACGAGAGCTGGTACGTGCTGCGTTTGGCCGGGTTGTTCCGAGACAGGTACGCGCTGAGAGCCCCGATCAGTGTCAACACCAGACCCTGTCCGGCGTCGGCGAACATCAGCCCGAACATGGTCAGATAGATCGGCATCACGAACGGCGTCGGGTCGATCGTCCCGTATGGCGGGACACCGAAATTGCTCACCAGCATCTGGAACGGCGCCAGCACTTTGGGGTTGTTGAACTGGACCGGCACGTCGCTGCCAAGAGTCTCCTTGCTGTCCGCATCGTGCCATTCCAGGTAACAGCGGCCCTCGCAGGCTTCCGCGATCTTGGCACTGAGCCGTTCCTTCATCGATGAGGCCAACCAGCCGGCGAAGATGACCGTTCGTGCCGACGACTGGAAGTGGGTCTGAATCTTTGCGCACAGCTCCTGAATCCGCAGCCGGACCCACAGGTCCTTCAGGTGCGGCTCTTCCTGGCGGATCAGATCGGTGACGCGATCCTGGAGCTTTTTCTGCTCTTCCGTCAGCGCCTGGAGTTTGGCCGTCAGGTCCCCGGCGAGATTCTTGCGGGCCGACAGCACCTCCTGCGGAAGTTCCACCTTGGTCCATCCAACACTCGAGAGGATTCGTTCGATGTGCTCGTGATCCCGCTTCATCGAGAGCAGCAGGTAGTGAACCATGCCGTCCTGCTGTCCCAGTGCCATGGGCAGGGCGGGCAGGCCCTTCAGGGATTCCTCGAAGCGCTTGGCGCTGGAGGCCGGAAGCCTTCCCGTCTGCATGGCCAGCATGGACTGTCGTGCCGGCACCTGGAGCCCGCCGAGATCGACGCCGTAGAGGTTCACTTGCCGCCGGAGGTCTTCAAGCTTCAGGATCTCCTGCTGCAGAGCGCGTTGTCGCTCGCGGATGCTCTCTCGCTCTCCGTCGATCCGGTCGAGACGCTCGGCCTCCTTGGCGAGATTGACGGCGGCGCGCTTCTGGAGGTCGGCCTCCTGCGGCGTCGGGGGAACGGTGCCGACGGTGTGGAGAATGCCCTCGATCCGTTTCCTCATCTCGGACAATTCCGCCAGCGGCGCGTCCGACGGCGCGTCCGACAGACTGGGCCGCGGCTCGATGTCCAGCTCCGAGGTGCTGAGGAACTGCAGCACCCCCTCACGAAGGAGCGTCTCGGTCACACGCTCCTTATCCCGGCGCAGAACCACGGCAAAGAGTTGTGTCATCGCAGTCGTGAGAATCATAGCATGCTCTCGATGCGTTCCAGGGACCGGCCGAGCTGCTTGGCATTCAGGATCATGCGGATTCTTTTCAGTTCGTCCGCTTTCAGGACGAAATAGGCCAGAATGATGCCGACGGTGAACGGGTAGCCCGCCAGGATACGCTGTACCTCATGCCGTCGGATCTCCTCCAGGATGCGCCGGATCAACGTCAGACGCGATGTACTGTCCGAAGCCTGCGACGCCAGAAGAGCCGACAGGCCCGGATAGGTGCCCCCGACGAACTTCTGCAATACGCTCGTGACGTTCTGCGCCTCATACAGTTCGTCGATCGTGGCACGGTTCAGGTGGAAGCCCCCGGGAATCAGCGCCGCCGCCACCGCTTCGAGCGGCAGATCGTAGAACTTTTTGAACCGGATGATCCAACTGATGTTCTGCAGGTCGATCTCGACGCCGATCAGGCGGATGGCGACCTCGCGGTCCACCCGATCCAGTCCGTTGATGGCGTCGACGAGGTTGGCGTAGTACAGGTGATCGAACGCCACCTCCAGGCGAAACAAAGAGCCCTCCGATTCCACCACCGCGCCGTATTTCTCGATGATCGCCTTATACGGGGTCCCCTGGCAGACCCCGGCGATCTCGTCGAAGCTCCGCGCGTTAACGATGACGTCCATCGGGATGGGATGAAGGATCGGTTCGTACAGGATGTAGTGCGCCGCGGACTCATCCACGTGCCCGCGGACCTTGCGATCGAAGTAGATCCGTATGGCGTTCTTGAGGTTGTCGATTTCGAACTGGCTCAGCAGCGCATCGACCAGGTGCCGGGAGCTTTCGTGAAGATACTGATGAATGCTCCGGTACAGCTCGATCTCGCCCTTGAGCAGCTCGATCTCCGCCAGGCGCAGATCGCCGGTGCTGCCGTAAACCTCTTCCAGATGCGCAAACGGGGTGTCGCGCAGCAGAGCCAGCGCCGCATCGACCGACGCCGACTGGGCCAGTTGTCCAAAGACCTCGTCCGGGAGGATCTGGCTGATCCGTGCCCGCAGTTTGGCGTTGATGAGTGCGTACTTGGTCAATGCTCCGGCCATCAATGGCTGTCCGTTTCGTATTCCGTCGTCCGGATCACCTGGCAGAGGGTTTCCACCAGACCGTCCAAGTTCCGGGTGCTGTTGCCGATCCGTCCGCCGCAGGCGGACTCCGCCTCCCGAAGCCGCTCTTCGCGGATCTGCTCGGCCTCCTTCCTGGCCTGCTCAACGGCCGTCTGAAGGATCTGCCGAGCCTGTTCCTTCGCCCTGCCGAGCGAATCAGAGATCTCCCGTTCGGCCGACTGGCGAATCTCCGAGGCCCGCACTTGCGCCTGTCGCAGAATCGCGCTGACTTTCTCTTCCGCTTCAAAGACTTCTTCAACGATCCGTTTCATAGAGTCAAATCCAGTACAGAGGTCTGCAACCGTTGATTTGTCCTACTGTACGGTTCAGGCTGGGGAAAAACGCCATAAAGACGGAAACCAGAACAATAGTCAAGAGCAAAAATGTACGCCCGGCTCACAATATGCCTGCTCGTTCCGCCCACCACCGAGTGGGGTCCTTCTCGATCCAAGGCGACGTGCCCCTCTGCGGCGGTGTTCGCTGGGCCTTGCCGCCGCTGTTGCTCCCACGCAGACGCATGGACCTGGTCCTGCCCTGGACTTGGACCACCCCCCGGGTGATGCCGATGAGGCGGCACAACCCCCATCGCCCCGGTCTAATGGCCGGTTCCTGCCATTATCCGGGGGATGTCAGGGGGTTTTGCTTGATTCTTATCGGTCCTCTTGCTATACTGGTTGGGTATCCGGTGAGGTCCGAAGTGCGCGACGCAGAGAAGGGTTTGTTGTGCTCCGGATGCGTACCCTTGTCGCCTCGCCTAACCATATCTTGAAGGAGTGGGTGCTATGAGAGGTTTCCGATTTGCGGTGATGGCTCTGCTCGTGTTGAGCGCAGGGGTCGTCGCCTCCGCCAGTGTGCTCAATGAAGGTTTCGAGTCCTACGTCGCCGGCAGCGCCATCCACGGACAGGGTGGATGGAAGGGTTGGAACGGCGATGCCGCAGCAGGGGCATCCGTCTCTGGCGCGTTCGCTTACAGCGGCAAGCAGTCTGTTGCGATCGCCGGTGCCTCCGATCTGGTGCACGAGTTCGACGTGGCCGGTGGAGTATGGGTCCTCAGCGCCATGCAGTATATCCCTTCGGGCGGCACCGGTACGACGTACTTCATCCTGCTCAACAGTTACGACGACGGCGCCAATCAGGACTGGTCGATCCAGACGCAGTACAATCTGGCCAGTGGGGCGATCACAACCTGGACGGGGGCGGTGACCACTACGGTCGCTTTCGACCGGTGGGTGCAGCTCAAGTATGTCATCGACCTCGACAACAACACCGTTGACGAGTACTACGACGGGACGAAGATCGACACCCGCCAGTGGGACGACAACGTGCACGGGACGATCGGGGCAATCGATCTGTTCGCCAACGGCGCCTCGGCGGTCTACTACGACGACATCGTGCTGCAAACGCTGGCAGAGAGTCAAGCCACGGCCAGCGCGCCGGTTCCGGCCGACGGCGCAATCGACGTGGTTCGTGATGTGGTGCTGAGCTGGACCTCCGGCTCGTATGCCGCATCACACGACGTGTATCTCGGCACGGACGCCACCGCGGTCAGCGCCGCGGTCCGGACCAACCCAATGGGGGCCCTGGCCAGCCAAGGCCAGAGTGACACCGCCTTCGATCCGGCCGGATTGCTGGAGTTCGGGCAGACCTACTACTGGCGCGTTGATGAAGTAAACGCGACACCCGACACGATCTTTGCCGGGCCGGTGTGGACCTTCACGACCGAGCCGTTCCTCTATCCGATCCAGGACGTCATCGCCACCAGCAACACCGAGCCGATGGACGGTGCCGGACCGCAGTATACCGTGGACGGCTCGGGTCTTGATGAGAGCGGCCTGCATTCTCTCAAGACGACCGACGCGTGGCTGGGTATGCCGATGGGTGCCGAGCCTGCGTATATCCAGTATGAGTTCGACGCCGTCTACAAACTCGCGGAAATGTGGGTCTGGAACTACAACAGCGAATTCGAGAAGATGCTTGGTTTCGGGCTTAAAGACGTGACGGTCGAATACTCCGAGGACGGCGCTGCATGGACCAGTCTCGGCGACTTCCAGTTTGCCCAGGCGACCGCGAAAGCCGCCTACGCCCACAATACGACGGTGGATTTCGCCGGCGTTAGCGCCCGGTTCGTCCGTATCGTTGTTCGCGGTGGTTACGGGCCCCTGGGCCAGTATGGTCTCAGCGAGGTTCGCTTCTACCATAAGCCCGTCCGGGCCAGAGGTCCGCAGCCGGCCGACGGCGCCACCGGTGTGGATGTCAATGGGACGCTGAACTGGCGTCCCGGCCGCGAAGCCGCTTCGCATCAGGTGTATCTCAGCGCCGACGAGCAGGCCGTCATCGACGGCACTGCCCTGGTCACGACGGTCGCCGAGCACCAGTACAGCCCTGATGGTCTCATGCTGGGCCAAGTGTATTACTGGCGCGTCGATGAGGTCAATGCGGCCGAGACGGTTGCCACGTGGCCGGGCCAGGTCTGGAGTTTCACCGCTCAGGAGTACATGGTGGTCGATGATTTCGAAAGCTACACCGACAACCTGGAGGCCGGCGAAGCGATCTTCGACACCTGGCTCGACGGCTGGGTCAACGACACCGGCTCGACGGTCGGTCACATCAACGCCCCGTTTGCCGAGCAGACCATCGTCCACAGCGGTCGGCAGTCAATGCCCCTGTCCTACGACAATTCGTCCACCGCTACATCCGAGGCGGAACTCAAGCTGTCGGCGAACTGGTCGTTGCACGGCATCAAGAGCCTGTCACTGTACTTCTACGGCGCCGCCGGCAACAACGGTCAGTTGTATGTCAAGATCAACAACACCAAGATCCCGTACGATGGTCCTGCCATCAACCTGGCCCGCCGGACCTGGCTGCTGTGGAGTATCGATCTGTCCAAGGCTGGTAACGTCAGCAACGTTCGCTCGCTGGTCATCGGTATTGAAGGCTCCGGCGCCAAGGGCATCCTGTATATCGACGACGTCCGGCTGTACCCTGAGGTTCTCCCCGCTGTCGCTGCCGATATCACCGGTCCGGGCGACACCGTCCAGGGCGTTCCGAATGACAACGATTGGCCCGCGGCTGAATACCCGGCCCTGGCGATCGACAACAAGTCGAATACGAAGTATCTGCATCGCAAGGGCGGCCGCCAGGCCACCGGATTCCAGGTGGCGCCGCTGATCGGTTCCACCATCGTCACGGGCCTGACCTTCACCAGTGCCAACGATGACTACGGCCGGGACCCGACCTCGTTTGAACTGTCCGGTTCGAACGCGAGCATCGACGGGCCGTACACGCTGATCGCCTCCGGCAGCATCGTGGATTTCAGCCAGGCGACCGTCTGGCCGCGGTACACCAAGACGACCACCCCCATCGCGTTCGAGAACACCGTCGCCTACAAGTTTTACCAGATTGTGTTCCCGACCCTTCGGGCCGGCAACGATGGCAACATGCAGATCGCCGAAGTGGAGTTCATCGGCGCGCCAGCCCAATAGAGCGGGCTCTACACCCCCACACGCTTCTCGAAGGGGCCTGTACCTCCGTGGTGCAGGCCCCCTTTTTTGACGACCCGCGTTTCCTTTTGACGGGGCGGTGGCGGGGGGGTATTGTTTTGGCCCTATGAGCTGGAAACGATGGATCGCATCGTGTTTTGGGTTGGGTTGGCTGCCGGTTGCACCAGGGACATGGGGATCGCTGCCGCCGGTGGTTTTGTTCGCGGTGCTGACGCATCTTGACGTGTCGGCGGTGTGCATCGCGGCGGTGTTGGCGGCGCTTGTGGTGGTGGCTTCGGTGGCCTGCGTTGCCTGTGTCCCGGCCGTGGCGGCTCTGGTGGCCAGGACCGACCCCGGCGAGGTCGTCATTGATGAGGTGGCGGGGCAGGCGGTGACCTTTCTGATCGCGGCTTGGTTCCTGCCGGCGGATCTGTCCATGAAACACTGCTGCTTGGTGGCGGCGATCGGGTTTCTGCTGTTTCGAGCTTTCGATATCACCAAACCCTGGCCGATAAGGAAGCTGGAGGCTTTGCCCGGAGGTTGGGGAGTGCTGGCCGATGATCTGCTGGCGGGCGTTTTCGCGGCGGTCGTTCTTTCGATTGTCGTGAAGCTGTGGATGGCCGCATGACGATCTGGCCGAGGGTTTCGTCGAACCGCGTCGATCCGGATTGCTGTGTTGCGGGGATGGAATGGATATCCTGACAGCCGTATTCCTTGGCATCGTCCAGGGCCTTACTGAGTTCTTGCCAGTTTCATCCTCGGGGCACTTGGTTCTTTTCGAGACCTTGTTCGGCTTCGACGCCGAAAGCCCTGAGATGCTGCTGTTCGACCTGGCGACGCACGTCGGCACGGTGGCGGCCGTCCTCATCGTGTTTCATAAGCCCTTGTATCAGTTCCTGCGGCACTCGACCTCTCTGGGCCGGGATGCGGGCGAGCCAACCGCCTCTGCCGGATCGCTGTCCCTGACCCGCGTGATTCTCATGGTGCTCGTTGCCAATTTCTGCACGGGGATTCTCGTGCTGCCCCTCAAGAAGGTGTTTACCGATGCGCGAGGCAGCCTGCTTGTTGTCGCCCTGATGTTGGCGGTGACCGGAACGCTGCTCTGGCTGACCGACCGGCGCAAGACCAGCCCATTCGACCTGGCCGGTTTCGGGCTCAAGGGTGCCGCCCTTGTTGGCCTGGCCCAGGGTGTGGCGGTGCTGCCGGGGATCTCGCGGAGCGGCGCGACCATCGGCATTGCGGTTCTCTTGGGTCTCCAGCGAAGTCGGGCGGTGGAGTTCAGTATGTTGATCGGAATACCGGCAATTCTTGGCGCGACCTTGCTCGAGACGGCGGGGCACTGGCCAGGCATTGGCGCGGGCGATGTCAGTGTCTCCGCGGCTTTGGCCGGGGCCGTTTCCGCCGCAGTGGTGGGCGTTGGTGCCCTGAAACTGCTGCTGGTCGTATCGAAGGTGGCCAGACTGAGGTATTTCGGCTTCTATTGCTACGCTCTGTCGGTCGGCAGTCTGATCTATCTTCTGCTGTGGTAAAGAGATACACCGGTTTTGGTCGGGGGTATGACGTGCCGCATGGGCGACGGAGTTTTGGCAGGATCAAGCGAAAATAAGTGTGAAAACGCGCATTCCGAGCGTATAATCGATGTGAACCGGCGGGGGTTCCGTGGTACGGATGGGGCCTCCAGGCCGGCCTGATAACGTGACACAGTAGATCCTATGGAGGGTTCGGCCCCCATGTCAGCCAATAGCTACAGTTCTCTCTGTGACGATTTCTATGTTGACCTCTACGTCAATACGGAGCTGGACCTGCCCGCGGAGAGGGACACAATATTGACCTTCTTCGACCGGATTCAGAAGCAATTTCCCACCATGGGACGGTTCTTCCGTCGCGACAACAACGATTACTACCTCGAAGAAGACCACACCGCGGGAACGTATCGGTGGATCAGTCTCGAAGGGGACCGCGTCGGCTCGGGCATGGCCAATCCAGCGACGTTCGAGGACGCCTATCGTCAGGACCGGCTGGTCCTGGAACTGATGCCGTACATGCTCGGTGTCACACCGCTCGATGTTGACTCGATCGACCTGTCGTTCGTCATGGATTTCGATTGTGCCGGCCAGCACGATGAGGTCATCGCCGAGGCCCTGTTCGGGTCCAGCGCGTTCAGTTGGCTGCTCGATCTGCCGCACACCAAACCCATCGTCTTCTCACCTTCCATGGTCGTGTCTCTGTCGGACGATCTGCGGACCCAGGCGCGGGTCAGTATCGAGTCCAAAACCAGCGTTTACGAGCCGGGCGAGAAGGAGCCCGGTCGCGAGGACTGCATCACGCTCTCGGTGACGATCCGCCAGTACCCCAACCCGGAAGAGAGGTTCGATGCCCTGGCCTCGTTCGAGAATCAGTGTCACCTGGCCGAGAGCCTGATGGCCGAAAAGATCGTTCATCACTTCGTGCAACCTCTGACGGAGGTCATCGCGCAACGGCGTTCCACATAGTCCCCACAGGAGAGGATCAATGGCGATAGAGGCGCCCCTGAGCAAGTACAAGCGGACCAACTTCAAAATCTACATCGTGGTGTGCCTGGTTCTGGGGGCGTGGTTCGCCTACGACGGCTACCTCAACAAGAGTTTCATCGACGAACACACGGACGAGCAGGGCCGTGCGAATGGCGTGCTCGAGTTCAACCGGAAGTCTCCTCCCGCGTTCGTGGGGTTGGCGGTGGCGCTCGGTGTCTGGTTCTATGCCGTCCGAGGCCGCAAGCTGGTGGCCGACGAGAAGGAGCTGGTCATCGCCAGCCGCAAGCGGATTCCCTACGACGCCATTGAAGCAATCGACAAAACGCATTTCGAGGACAAAGGCATCTTCACCATCGTCTACAGGAACGCCGGCGGCGCTCAGGCCCGGTGCCGACTGAGTGACCGGCAGTACGATAATCTGGGACCGATTCTCGATCATCTTGTCGCGCAAATCACCTGAGGACCATCTCCCAGCGGGTCCGGGAATATTTGATTGACCGTCGTAGGTGGCATCGGTAGGCTATGGCGGTTTGCTTTGGAACCGGTCTTGGACAGCCTTTGGGATACACGAGTGGAATGAATATCTGCGTGGTTGGATTGCAGTGGGGCGACGAGGGCAAGGGTAAGGTCGTCGACATTCTTGCCGAGCGGTGCGACATGGTGGTGCGGTTCGGCGGCGGTTCCAACGCCGGACACACCGTCGTCATCGGCGATCGCCGCTTCGCGCTCCATCTTCTTCCAAGCGGTGCCATTCGCCCGGGTGTCGCATGCGTGATCGCCAACGCCGTGGTGGTCGATCCAGAGGTTCTCCTGGGCGAGATCGACGAACTGGCCGGCCGCGGCATTTCCCTCGACGGTCGTCTCTTCATCAGTGAGAACGCCCACGTCGTGCTGGATTACCACAAGCGTGAGGATCAGCTCCGCGAAGAATCGCTGGGCGAAGGCAAGATCGGCACGACGATTCGCGGCATCGGGCCGTGCTATGCCGATAAAGTCGGGCGCAGCTACGCCGTGCGCATGGGGGATTTGCGGGACCTCGAGGCGTTGAAGACCAAGCTCGGCGTCATCCTCGAATACAAGAACAAGCTGTTCGGATCGCTCTATGGGGCCGAGCCGATGGCGGCTTCGACGATCTTCGACAAGTGCCGGCGGTATGCTGAGCGGCTCGGGCCGTTCATTACCGATACCACTGAACTGCTGCACACGTCCGTCGAACAGGGCAAATCGATCCTGTTTGAAGGGGCGCAGGGCTCGCTGCTGGATCTCGACCACGGGACATTTCCCTTCGTGACCAGTTCGAACTCCAGCTCTCTGGGCCTTCCGGCGGGTTGCGGCGTTCCCGCGCGAAGGGTGGACAAGTACATCGGTGTCATCAAGGCCTACACGACGCGCGTCGGCGCCGGGCCGTTTCCCACCGAGCAGGACAACGAGGTGGGACAGTACATCCGCGAAGCCGGCCACGAGTACGGTACGACCACCGGCCGGCCCCGACGATGCGGATGGTTCGACGCGGTGGCGGTTCTCTACAGCGCCCGCATCGGCTCGGTGGACAGCCTGGTTTTGCTGCATCTTGATACGCTGACCGGACTGAAGGAGCTGAAGGTCTGCCGCGCGTACGAGCTCGACGGACGGGAGACCACGTTCTTCCCGGCCAACATCAGCCGGCTGGCCCGGGTCAAGCCCATCTACGAGACGCTGCCCGGTTGGGACGAGGATATCACCAACGTCACGAGGTTTGACCAGTTGCCGGCCAACGCACGTCAGTACGTCGAGCAGATCGAGCGGATCGTCCGCCGCCCGATCGAGATGATCGGCGTCGGACCCCGGCGAAACCAGACGCTCACCCGAACCTGAGCGCACGGACTCGAGGCGCCGACGGCACCGGGTGGGGTCCGAGATGTTTCTTGCCGCAGGGCAGTGCCAATGACGACCATGGAGCAAAAACGCAAAGCAACGGCCGAACGTCTGGGGATACCAGCGGAGCTGATGCCTCGCCATCTCGCGATCATTATGGACGGCAACGGCCGCTGGGCCCAGCAGCGGGGATTGCCGCGGTACGAAGGCCATGGACAGGGGGCTAAGACCGCCGAGATGATCTCTCTGCGTTGTGTCGATCTGGGGATCGAGTCGGTGACCCTGTACGTGTTCAGCCTGGAGAACTGGAAGCGGCCTCAGGCGGAGATCGATGCCTTGATGCACCTCTACAGCGGCTACTTGGTCAGCATCCGCCGCAGTCTGATGGAGAACAATGTCCGGTTCGTGCATTTGGGACGCATGGACGGCCTGCCTGCGGCGGTCAAGGACGCCCTGCGCGGGACCACCGAGTTGACCAGTGGCAACAGCGGAATGGTTCTGGCCATGGCCCTGAACTACGGAGGCCGCGCTGAGATCGTGGACGCGGCCAAGGCCATCGCGCAGAGCGTGCAGCAGGGCGAATTGCGGGTCGAGGACATCGACGAACGCTGTGTCAGCAACCACCTCTATACCAAGGGCCTGGCCGACCCGGACCTGTTGATTCGCACCGCCAACGAGCTGCGCGTGAGCAACTTTCTGCTGTGGCAGATTTCTTACTCCGAGTTTTACGTGACGGATACGCTCTGGCCCGACTTCGATCAGGCGACCCTTGAAGAGGCCTTGATGGCCTATGCCCGCCGGGACCGTCGCTTCGGGGCCCTGAGCAAGGGGTGTTCCTCTCGAGGATGAACGGATCGCCTGCGGAGGGCGGCCGGTATTCGGCCGTTCCGCGACACGATCTCGAGCGGACGCAGACTTCTCCTATATGCTCAAGCAAAGGATACTCTCCGGGGTCTTGATGACCGTCTTCTTCGGGGGCTTGGTCCTCCTGGACGGCTGGCTCGACGGCTCGGCCACCGTTGCGCCGGACGACGACAAGGCGGTGCAGGGGACGTTGCTGGCGATCCTTGTGGCTGTGGTCATGGCGCCGGCGACGCTGGAATTTGCCGGCCTTTGCGTTGTGAAAGGTCTGCATGTCCTGCTCGCTCCCGCGGTTGGAGGAGTCGTCCTGGTCTCGACGGCCTGGTACTGGTCCCAATGGCTCCGGGTTTCCCTGCACGGGTGCGTGCTGATCGTCCTGGCCTTCTCCCTGCTGGCGTCGGTGCTGGCCCAGTACCGACGGTTCGGAACGGACGGTGTTCTGGCCAATTGCGGCGTCAACTGCCTGGCGATCCTTTATCTGGGACTTCTGGCGGCCTTTGTTGTGGGAATCCGGGTGGACGTGGGGCTTTGGGAGACCCTGATGTTGATGTTCGTCGTAAAGGGTTCGGACATCGGGGCATTCACGTTCGGCAAGCTTTTCGGCCGGCACAAGTTCTCCCCGCGCGTCAGTCCGGGCAAGACCTGGGAGGGGCTGGCCGGTGCGATCGTTGTCGCCATGGGCATAAGTCTCGCGTTTTCGGTCGCTTTCGATATAATAACCTGGATGTGGGCCTTGCTCTTCGGCGGGTGTTTCGCCGTGATAGGCCAGTTTGGCGACCTGACCGAGTCGATGATGAAACGGGATGCCCGGCAGAAGGATTCCGCGAACCGTGTACCCGGCTTCGGTGGTATACTGGACGTGATCGATTCGGTGTTGGTGGCGGCGCCATTCGGATATCTGTTCTTCCGGCTGGTGGGGTAGTCGCCTGCTGATGGCGACGACCGAAGCGGCTGGACCATATCGTTCAGGCGAGGAGTACTTTGGAAGTCATCGTACAACTGGATCCGGGCAGCAGGCAACTGGAGCTCTTCGGACCTTCCGACAGTCACCTTCGGCAACTGCGTCGATCTCTGGGCGTCAGCATCACCGCCCGTCAGTACAACCTCATCATCAGCGGCGCCGACGAGAATGTCAGCCAGGCGGCCGAGGTCGTTGACCGCATGCAGAAGCATCTGCTCAAGCATCGGCAACTGACCAGCGACGACGTGACCGGTTTCATCGAGCAGGGGACCCAATCGGTCGCTCCGGACAATGGCGAGGCGGTGACGGTCTACTCCAAGAAGGTGGTCGAGCCGTCGACCAGCGGCCAGTTGAGGTACATCGAGACGATGCTCCACAACGATATCACGTTCTGCACGGGCCCGGCGGGAACGGGGAAAACCTACTTGGCCGTCGCCGTGGCGGTCTCGATGCTCAAGAAGCGCCAGATTCGCCGCATCGTGCTGGCCCGGCCAGCCGTCGAAGCCGGCGAGAAGCTCGGATTCCTGCCCGGCGACATCCAGGCGAAGGTCAATCCCTACCTGCGGCCTCTGTTCGACGCCCTCGAGGACATGATGGACTTCGCCCAGATGCGCAAGTTCATGGAGCTGGATATCATCGAGATCATTCCTCTGGCCTTCATGCGGGGGCGTACGCTCAATGAGGCCGCGATCATCTGCGACGAGGCGCAGAACACCTCCGGCCTTCAGATGTTGATGGTCCTGACGCGCCTCGGCCACGGATCGAAGATGATCATCACCGGCGACATTACGCAGATCGACCTCGACAGCCACCAGAAGAGCGGTATGATCGAGGCGATCGAGATTCTGCGCCGCATCAAGGGGATCGGTGTCGTCGAGTTGAATCAGCGAGACATCGTGCGGCACCGGCTCGTACAGAACATCGTGCGAGCGTACAAGAAGAAACAGGAATCGCGCAAACATGGGCCGCGAGGCGATGGATCGTGAGATGCAGACAATCCTCGTGACGCGAACCTGGGCGGACTCCGGTCAGGTCATGACGGGCTGAATGCGATGGGCCTTTTCAACCGAAAAACCAACCCGCGGCGGAGTCAAGTGCGTCGGAACATCTCCTCCGGACGCTCGACGCGGGTTTCCGCGCTGGCCAGTCGGGAAGCGGTGATTTCCATCCTGCTGTGGTTGGGGTTCGTCGTCGCTGCCACCGGCATCCTGTCCTTCGATATGATGCACCAGGGACGCTACCGGGTCGCGGCGGCGCTGTTCGCGGTGGTGGTTTTCCTCTCGGCCGGCGGGGGGTTCTACCTCTACCACTACGCAAATCGTATCCTCCACCATCCGGCGCGGGCCCTGTCCCTGATCAGCGTCTTTCTGGTGCTGCTGGCGGCGCTGAAGATTGCAGTGCTGTCGAGCGGGACTTCTCGCTGGACGCCGAGCTGGGGGACCGGCACCGCGGTGGTAGCGGCGATCATTTTCGTCATTGCCTACGACCAGCGGTTTGCCATCGGGATGGCGACCCTGTATGCGATCTTCGCCTGCCTGGGGGTGGGGCCCCGCCCGGACGGAGGGTATCAGCTTCAGGGCATCGGGCTGTTTCTGACCATGGCCAGCGGCGTGGCGACCTGTTGTTTCTCGCTCAAGGAGATCCGCACGCGCATGAAGCTGCTGGAGGTCAGCGCCATGGCGGCGGTGGCCGTCTTCTTCATGGCATTCTCGGTAGTCTATCTCAACTTCCTCGGTGAGCCGCAGGACCTGGTCTCTGTCGTATGGACCGCCGGCCACCATGCCTTGGCCGCCTTTCTGGGTGGTCTGCTGATCCAGAGTCTGCTCCCGCTGATCGAGAAGACGTTCCGCATCGCCACGAGCATGACGCTGCTGGACTATTCTGACGCCAACCAACCCCTTCTCAAGAAACTGGCGATGGAAGCGCCGGGGACGTTCAGCCACAGCCTGCTGATCGGGTCCATTGCCGAGGCGGCCGCCGAGGCGATCGGCTGCAACGGGCTGCTGTGCCGGGTCGGAGCCTACTACCACGACATCGGCAAGATCAACAAGCCGAAGTACTTCGTCGAGAACGAGATGGGTTCGGCCAGCAAGCACAAGGAGCTGTCTCCGGCGATGAGTCAGCTGATCATCGTCGGCCATGTCAAGGACGGCGTGGAGATGGCCAAGGAGTACGGTCTGCCTAACGTGCTGCATCAGTTCATCGAGACCCACCACGGCACGACGTTGGTCGAGCCGTTTTATCACCAGGCCAGGAAGATGCACGAGGATGCCGATGGGGCCGGCAAGAAGCCCAGAGGGGCGCCTCCCTCGGAGAGCGAGTTTCGCTATGCCGGTCCGCGACCGAAGACGAAGGAGGCCGCGATCATCATGCTCGCCGACGCGGTGGAGGGGGCCGTCCGTTCGTTGTCCGAAGTGACGCTGGCCAAGGTCGAGATCGTCGTGCATAACATCGCCATGAAGCGGCTGCAGGACGGGCAGTTCGACGAATGCGACCTGACGCTGCGGGAGCTCAGCGGCATCGAGGCGAGCATGTCGAAATCGCTGGCCGCGCACTACCACGGTCGCATCGTTTACCCGACGCCGGCCGATGCTCCGCTGCCGCCGTCGCCGAAACCGCCGGCCCCCAAGATGGTCGAGACGTAGGCGGCCGGGCCATGAACATGATCCAGATCACGCGACAGTCGCACGATGCGCCGGCCGACGATTCCCGATTGGAGGCGCTGATCCGCGCGATCGGCGAAAGGTTCGGCCTCTGCGGTGCGACGATCAGTGTGGCAATCGTCGACGATGCGCAGATTACGGAGTTGAACCGCCGATTTTTGCATCACGAAGGAACGACGGATTGCCTGAGCTTCGATCTCTCGGATGCGGATGTCCCGGGCAGCCCGCGCGTTTTCGAGGTCATTGTCAACGCCCAGAGGGCGGCCCGCGAGGCCGCCCGGCGGGGCCATTCGGCGCAGGCCGAGCTGGCGCTGTACGTCACGCACGGTCTGTTGCACCAGTTGGGTTTCGACGACGCCACAGCGGAGCTGGCCCGCGTGATGCACCGGACCGAGGACGAGATTCTGCAACACGCCGGCTTCGGAATGGTGTATAATAGCCGCTCGGATTCGCCGTAGCCGGTCGTCGCCGGGGCGTCCCGGTTTCGAGTTGCATTGAAGGGGTTGTCACAGGTGCACTTCATCGGTTGGGCCGTGTTGCTGACTTGCCTGCTCGTTGGAGCGACACTGTTTTTCTCCGTCAACGCCATCGCGCTGCGGAGCTTCTCCCGCCTGAAATTGCAGGAGGCATTCAAAACTGCCGACGGAGAAGAGCGACCCGAGCGGGTCGAGGCTGTGGCCGGCAACGCGGATCGTCTGAGCCTGGCGTGCTCGTTCTATCGGCTCGTCTTCAACTTCTGCTCGCTGCTGCTCCTGGTGGCGATGCTCTCGACCCTCCAGAGCCACGTCTTGAGTGCCGGCAGCTATGTGCTGGTCTTCTTTGTGGCGCTGGCGATCTTCTCCGTCTTCAGTCTGGCCATTCCGCATGCGTGGGCCAAGTACGCCGGAGAGAAGCTCATCAGCCGCACCTATCCTCTGCTGATGTTCTTCGCCTTTCTGGCGACCCCGGTTCTCTACGTCCTGCAGCTTTACGACGGGTTCGTGCGCCGCTTGGCCGGTGTGCCCGAGGTAAGCCCCGAAGAGCAACTGGAGGAAAAGCAGGAGGAGTTTCTTGAAGACCTCGAGCAGCACCGCATGGAGGGGACGTTCGACGAGGAAGAGCAGGAGATGATCGAGAACGTGCTGGAACTGAGCGAGAGTCGCGCCGACGAAATCATGACACCCCGCACGGACCTGGTCGCCATCGAGGTGCACGCCGACCTGCCGATGGTGCTCGAAGCCATCCAGAGGGCCGGCCACTCGCGAATCCCCGTGTACGAAGACAACATCGACAACATCGTCGGGTTTGTCTATGCCAAGGATCTGCTGACCCTGATTGGCAAGGATCCGTCGGAGTTTCGCCTGCGTGAGCACATGCGCGAAGCGTACTTCGTGCCCGAGAGCAAGTCACTGCGGGCGTTGCTCCACGAGTTTCAGAACCAGAAGCTGCACATCGCGGTCGTGCTGGACGAGTACGGCGGAACCGCCGGCGTCGTGACCCTGGAGGACATCCTTGAAGAACTGGTCGGCGAGATTACCGACGAATACGAGCAGACGCCGCCAGCGTCAATCCGGAAGGTTGATGAGAACACCATCGAGGTCGATGCGCGAACCTACGTCGACGATCTGAACGATGAGTACGAGCTGGATCTGCCCGAGGACGAGGACTACGATACGGTCGGGGGCTTTGTCTTCGCGCGCCTGGGGTATGTGCCTAAGAAGGGCGAGCAGTTCACCTACAAGAATCTCCAGTTCACGATCGCCTCGGCCGAACCGCGGCGGATCAATCGCATCACGATCCGAAAGATGCCGGAGTCGTAGTCATGCTGACCAGGGATCGTGCCGTCTGCATCCGTGCCGTCGATTACTCCGAGACGTCACAGATCGTGACGTTCTTCGCCCGGCTCGCCGGCAAGATCCACGCCATTGCCAAAGGCTCCAAACGCCCCAAGTCTCGCTTCGATGGGCCGATCGAGGTCCTGTCGTACGGGGATATCGTCTTCACCGGCGCCGACAAGGACAAGCTGGCGACGCTGACGGAATACCAGCAGCGACCCATGCGAGGTGGGCTGCGGCGGAACCTGTTCGCGCTGGACTGTGTGCTCTTTGCCGCCGAGCTGCTCGGCCGGCTCACCCATGACGGCGACCCACACCTGGTTCTTTTCGATCAGTTCGTCCAACTCATTGGCGACCTCGACGAGCAGGTCGCCGCCGGTCCGCGTCGCGACATCCTGCTGCGTCTGATCCTGTTTCAGTTGGCCCTGCTGCGCGAGGTGGGATTGCGTCCGAACCTGAAGACGTGCGCCAACTGCAAGAGGCCGTTTTCGTCCGACTGGCAGGAGAGCTACTTCAGCAGTTCCGCCAACGGCCTGGTCTGCCGCGACTGCGAAATGAACTTCCCCGAGCGAGTGCGGCTGAGCGGCCCGGCGGCCCGCGCTCTGGCTAATCTCGGGCAGATCGCCAAGACCCCCGAGAACGTCCTCGATGAGATCGAGGCCGTGCTGATTCACCACTTCACCGAAACCCTCGGACAGCGTCCGAAGATGGCCGCCCACGTCCTCAAATCCCGCCCGAAGTAGCCTTGGATAGATGCCGCTACGTCTTTCGCTTGGCGCGTTGGGATTCCATCCAGAAGTACAGAGCGTGAAGCTGGTTGACGAAGCGATAACCGCCGCGGCCGGTCTGTTCGTCCGACACCAGCGCGCCAAGGTCCTTCATGCGTCGTAGGAAGTTGTCCATTACCTTTTTCTCATCGGCGGTAAGTCTTGCGATCAGGTCTTGTCTGCGGAACTGGAGCTCCATCGGTCGGTCTGCCATCTTACGCAGGATTGACCGGTAGCGATTGCTGCGTAAAGCCTGGAACACCTGAGGTTCAAGAAGCTTGCGTCCGACTACCTCTGCGGCATTGACAATCCCCGTCCACACGTCGTCTTGTCCGATGTCCGCTTTCTGAGCGGCCCTCCAGATGGCATCGCCGATCTCATGGGCCAACACCGGCAGCCCTCCGGTGAATTGCACCATCAGGTCCATATCCTTCCGGGAGACGGTGGCAGAGGCCTTTTCAAAGGCCTTTCCGTAGAACTCGCGTACTTCCTTATCTGTCCAGGGTTTAATCTCGATCAGCTCAAACACACGTGCCAACGAAGGTTGTACACGGATCAGCTCCTGACGCCTCTCCTCGAGTCCGACGACCAGCAGGCACATCGCGAGGCCGCGTTGGCTGGTGGCGATCTCGTCCACGATACTCTTGAGCCAATTGGCGAAATCAACGGAAGAAGCCAGTCCATTGATGTCGTCCAGGATCAACAACAGGGCACGGCGATCGCCGCTGAGTTTGTCCAGAAGCCTGCGGACGGAAGGGACGAAGTCATGCGTGATCATGGACAGGTCTTGTGGCGTCAGACTCAACTCGACCGAGATTCCAAACAGGCCAACCTCTCTCACATGCTGGCCGAAGAACTCGCGCACCTTCAAATGCCAGGGCTTCTCGATGCTGTCCTTGAGCAGACGGTCAAAAGTCCTGCGAACCATTTCCGGCAGTTCGCGCACACCACCCAGGAATACATGGCATCCGGCTACCGCCTGTTCCCTGTCCATGAGGTGGCGGACGAAGGAGACCAGAGAACTCTTGCCAATGCCGCGCTCCCCCGTGACGAACCCTACTTTGAACCGGTTGTTGAGCGCGCCCAGTACCATGCTTCTGAGCCGCTCGATCTCCTCAATTCGCCCAACGAAGAACTCTGTTGGAACCGGCTGGCCTGGACTGAACGGACTCGATTCCGGGTTCATGTCGTTTTCGCCTCTATGAGACCCAACGAATGCTCATCTCAAGAACTGCGCGCGTTTAATATCGTCGAGGGATCTATACGTCGTCAAGCTCAAAGAGGTGTGCTTGGCCAGCCCGATCCTTGCGGGGTTTCTCGGGTCCCAGGCCGAGGTGGTCGCGGGCCTTGGGGGTGACTTCGCGGCCTCGCTTGGTCCTTTTGACGAAGCCGATCTGGAGCAGGTAGGGCTCGACCACGTCTTCGAGCGTGTCCCGCTCCTCGCCGAGGGTGGCGGCGATGGCTTCGATGCCGGCGGGGCCGCCATCGTAGACGTTGATCAGGGCTTTGAGAAAGGCCCGGTCGAGCGAATCGAGGCCCAGCGCGTCGATCTGCTCCATTTTCAGGGCGTTCTCGACGATATCGGTGCTGAGGACCCCGGAGCCCTTGACTTGTGCGTAATCACGGACGCGCTTGAGCAGACGATTGGCAATTCGCGGCGTCCCGCGCGAGCGGCTGGCGATCAGCTCCAGCGTCCCATCCTGGCAGTCGAGTTTCAGCAGCCCGGCCGACCGCAGGAGGATCTCCGTCAACTCGTCGGCGCTGTAGAAATCGAGGTGATACAGCATCCCGAACCGGCTGCGCAGCGGCGCGCTGAGCAGGCCCGTTCGCGTCGTGGCGCCGATCAGGGTGAACCGCTTCAGCGGGAAGTTGATCGTCTTGGCGTGGAGCCCGCTATCCACGGTGTAGTCGACCTTGAAATCCTCCATCGCCGGGTAGATGAACTCCTCGACTGGCGTGCTGAGCCGGTGAATCTCGTCGATGAACAGGACGTCGCCGGTGTTGACGCTGGTGAGCAGGCCCATCACATCGCCGGCCTTGACCAGTGCCGGACCCGACGAACAGCGGATCTTGGCGCCCATCTCATTGGCGACGACGTGGGCCAGAGTGGTCTTGCCAAGTCCGGGCGGGCCGTGAAACAGGATGTGCTCCAGCGGCTCGGACCGCTGCCGGGCCGCCTGGATCGCGATCCCGAGCTTCTCGCGAATGTTGGCCTGGCCGATGCACTCATCCAAACGCTGAGGCCGCAAGGAGCTGGTGAAAACCTCCTCCGCCTCACTGAGAGACTGTCCACTGATGACTCTTCCGATTGCCATAGCCAGAGCATACCCATCCGGCGGCAAAGTTCAAGCCCGCATCGGCCCATTCCACACAGGGACGAATCATCATTCGCCCCTACGGTCGGGGGTTGGCGATATACCGTTCGTATTCGGCGCGGGTGTCCACCATCTCCAACTGGGTGCTGTCCCAGGGGTTCTCGCCGGTGAAATGGGTCGTGTTGAACGCCGGATGATCGATCCGTCCCTCGGGTCCCTCGATTCCCCAGGAATCCGTCCGGTAGACGCGAGCCCCTTCGTTTTCTGCTACCCAGGTTCCCTGCCCGAGCGTGGTCTGACTCCACATATAGCTGGTGTAGTCCCGGCTGCGGTCCGCGTCACGCAGGCTGTCCATGTAGTCGTCAAACGCCCGATTGCTCTCGGCGATCGAGTTCTGAAGGTTGCGATTGAGCTGCTGTTGCCGGGCGTAACGGTTCTGCATCTCTCCGGCGAACCACTGCTGGTTGACCTGGGTCGACTTGATGATTCGCAGGTACAACGGCAGCCACTCTTCGTATTCGTTGTCGGGAGCCCAACTGCCGTCGGCCAGCACCTGCCAGACCGGGCTCATCGGCATGGCGATGCACTGGACGGCGAACAGCCCGCGAAGCGTCGCGCCGGTAGCGATACTCCGGAATCGTACGTGCAGCAGGCGCGCATCGACCTGCATCCCCTGCGCTTGGAACTGGCGGATCGAGTCGGCAGCCTCCGGGATCGCCTGCTCCGTCGGGCACTCGCCCAGCAGTTGGAGGTCCGTCCCGACCTGGCCGAGTTCGAGGACCAGACCCAGCGCCTGCAGCGGCGGCTGATACGGTGCGTTGATTGTCCCGGGCACCGCGAACTGGGTCGGAATGATCGTGTGACTACCCGATCCGACGCCGCGCTGCTTGGTTTGCTGGTTGTCGAAGGTCGTGAACTGGAGCTTCTGTCCCTGAAGGCTCCAGCCCTGTGGGATTTGCAGCGTCATCGACTGATCGGGCAGGGCCGCCGGACGCAACGGCACCTGCCGACCGGGCCTTCGCGAAGCCTGCTGGATCATCGCCGCCGGCGAAAGCGTCGGGCCGGCGGGAGGCGGCGCCTGTTCGGCCAGTCGCCTGCCTTGCTCCAGAACGGCAGTTACGCCCTGCGGTGCATAGGCGAGATTGGCCGCCACCGTGGTCAGCGTCGGGCGAACCTCGTTCCACAGATTCTCCCGCGCCAGCAGAATGTACACGGTTTCGGTGTTCTGCGTGTGGAAGAAGTAGCCGCGTCCGACCCCCTTCTGTCCTTCGTCGGTCAGGGTGATCTGTGCGATGGTGCGCTCCCGTTCGGGGGAAGAGTTGATGCTGATGGCCTTGAGGGTGGGGATCTCCTGCGTCATGGCCGTGAGGCACTTGGCCGCCAGCGCGACGGAGTCCTTGATCTCCTCGCCCGTGGGGAAGGTCATGAACATCACCGCCGCCTTCTCCTGCGGCTCCGTCACCGACAGGGCGAACGCGCCCTCGCCCATGGGCTCCTGACTCACCGTCCAGTCGGCGGGCTTGTAGAGCAGCACCTTGCCGTCGGGCGATTGATACCGTTCCATGGCCGGGCCGGTTTCAGGGGGCGGCTGGCCTTGTCCTGTCGTACGGGGGGCTGCCGCCGGCGCGGGGGCAGGTGCAGGCCGCACGTTGGTCGAGGTCAGCAGGGCGGTCATCTGCTGGCCCGCTATCTGCATGGTTTGGCGCACGGCCCCGATCCCATCGGCGTAATAGATGATTGACAGCATGGTCCCCTGGCCGGGCACCGTCACGTTCGACTGCACCCTGACGCAGTCGAATGTCCCGGCGGGCGTCTGGACCCGCTCGGGGCCGAGCCAGCGGTTCGTCGTCGTGATCGACATGCCGAGCTGGCTCGTCGTGGACGTCCAGCTCTGGCCCTCCTGGATCGGCAGCTTGATCCGCAGGACCGGCGGATCGTAACGCATCTGCTGTCCCTGCGTTTCGGCCATGTACGCCTTGACGCCCTCCGCGTCGGCCGCCAGGTACTCCCGCTGGGTCTGCCAGCCCATGCGCGTCTCGACCACGGCGCAGCGGACCGCGCCGACCTGCGCATATCCGACGACGGCGACGGTCATCGCCATGCCCGTGGACATGGAGTAAGACCACTGGTTGCCCTCTTGCAGGGGGAAGTAGTCTGCCGCCGGTGCGGCACAAGCCAGGACGGCAGTCAGGACCACGGCAAATCGCAGGGCTCTCATGGAATCCTCCTATGACCTTCAGGGTCGCGGAATTCGCATTCCGCTGTCACGGCACGACCTGCATGATATCCCGCCTCGCGCGGATCGGTCAAGGCTCCCATCCGCCGCGGCATGCCGCACTGCCAAATCCGAAATCCGAATGTCGAAACACGAAACAAGCGCGAAGACTCAAAACCCAAAGCAGTCCGATGCCACACAGGGGGCCGAAAGCAAGAAGTGGTAACCTCATCCGCCACAGGCGGATGGGGATGGTTTGACGCGGCATGTCAGACCTCGATGCCTTGTTTGAGGCGGTAGACGAGGGGGACGAGGGCCTCGGCGGTGGTGATGTCGGGGTGGCGCTGGCAGGCCAGCTCAATCAGTTCCATCGCCTCGTTGCGTTTCTCGCCCCAGGCGACGAGGATCTCCAGCGCCTCGCTCTGGAAGGCCTTGAACTTGGGCTGGGCCCTGGCCGGCTCGGCCCCTGCGGCGAAAGAAAGCAACTTGCCCTTCAACTCGGCGACGATCAACTGGGCCATGCGTTTGCCGATCCCCGGCAGGCCGGTGAGCATCTTCTCGTCGCCGTTTTCAATGGCGTCGGCAATGTGGCCGATCGGCATGCTCAGGGCGCGAAGCCCTTTCTTGATGCCCATGCCCTTGACGCTGGTGAACTCGGTGAAGAAGTCCCGCTCGGCAGAGCTGAGGAACCCGATCATGCGCGGGATCAGATTGCCGCCGCCCAGCGTGCCTTCGTAGTATTCCATCGTGCACAAGGCGACGTCGGCGCCGATCTGCTCCGACAGGATACCGATGCAGTAGCCCGGCAGCATGACCTCGTAGCCAACCGGCCCGACCTGCACCAGCGCCGTCTCTGTATCGACCTTCAACAGTTTCCCTTCGATCCTGGCTATCATGTCTCTACGGGTCCTATCTTCTTTCTCTGGCCAGCGCGTTGCCGCAGCACAGCGCGATCGCCATCGCATCGGCCACATCCGCCGGTGTGGGCAGCGCGGGCAGCGCCATGACGGTCTGGATCGTCCGCTGCATCTGCTCTTTCGAGGCCCGGCCGTTTCCCGTCAGCGATTTCTTGATCCGCGTGGCGCTGAAGCTCTTGACCTCGACGCCGGCGGCGGCGCATTTCTGGAGGATCACGCCTCGCGCGTGGCCCATCAGGATCGCGGTGCGCGGATGGGCATAATGAGCGTACAACTGCTCGACTGCGACGACCTCCGGCCCGAACCGCTCCAGCAGCGTCTCTACGTCCTCGGCAATCTGATGGAGTCGGCGCTCGATGGGAAGCGCGCCGTCGGTGCGAAGGACGCCCGCCTCGACGATCGTGTCCCGGTCGCCGTCCGTGTCGATGCAGGCGTAGCCGCAGACCTGCAGGCCGGGATCGATCCCGAGAATCCTCATTTCCATCTCCACTGCGTGCCTTGTGGCGTATCTTCGAGCACGATGCCCGCCTCGTCGAGCTGCTTGCGGATGGCGTCGGCGGTGGCGAAGTCCTTGTTCTTGCGGGCGGCGGCCCGCTGCTCGATCAGGATCGCGACCAGCTTGCCGACGGCCTCGTCATTGCCGCCGGCGGTCTCGGCGTATTCGCTCTTGACGACGCCCAGAACATCACCTCCGAGACGGGTGAACAGATCGTCCACCGCGCCGAGTGTCTGCCGCGTGGCCGTGCCGGCGGCGGCCAGCGTATTCGTCACTCGGACCAGGTCGAACAGGACCGACAGGGCCACCGACGTGTTGAGGTCGTCGTTCATGGCCTCTTTGAATCGCGTCTTGAGCGCTTCAAGTTGGCTGGCGATGTCTTTATCCATCGGGCCTTCGGGCGCGGCCTTCAGTCGCTTCCGCAGGTCTTTGACGGTCTCGGCGATTCTCTGGTACCCGCTGTTGGCGGCGTACAGCGCCGCGTCGGAGAAGTCCAGCGGACTGCGGTAGTGGCTGTTGAGCACCAGTTGCCGAATCGCCAGCGGCTCGTAGTAGCGGGTCAGCCGCTCGTGCGAGCCGGTGAAGGCCTGTTTGAGCGTGATGAAGTTGTTCAGGCTCTTGCCCATCTTCTGACCGTCCACCGTCACCATATTATTGTGGAGCCAGAAGCGAACAAATGGGACGCCGTTGGCGGCCTCGGACTGGGCGATCTCGCATTCGTGATGGGGGAACTGGTTCTCCAGGCCGCCGCCGTGGATGTCGATGGTCTTGCCGAGGTACTTCATGGCCATCACCGAGCATTCGAGGTGCCAGCCCGGATAGCCCATCCCCCAGGGGCTGGGCCACTGCATGATGTGGTTGGGCTCGGCCCTTTTCCACAGGGCGAAGTCGACGGGGTTCCGCTTGTCGGGCGACGGTTCGACGCGCGCGCCCGCCACCATTTCCTCGATGTTGCGCCCCGAGAGCTTGCCGTATTCCTTGAAACTCGAAACGTCGAAGTAGACCGACCCATTGACCTCATAGGCGTGACCCTTGGCCAGCAGCGTGCGGACCAGCTCGATCTGCTCGATGACATGGCCGCTGGCGTGTGGGCTGATATCGGGCCGGACGCAATTGAGCTGGTCCATGTCCTCGAAGAAGCTGCGCGTGTAAAACTCGGCCACCGCCATCGGGTGCTTCCGCTCTTTGGCCGCCGCTTTGGCGATCTTGTCTTCGCCCGCGTCCGCATCGTCGGTCAGATGCCCCACGTCCGTGATGTTCTGCACATACGTGACATGGTAGCCGAGATAACGCAGATACCGCACGAGCACGTCGAAACTGACGTAGCTCTTGGCATGGCCCAGATGCGCGTGGCCGTAGACGGTCGGCCCACAGACGTAAATCCCGACCCGACCCTTTTCCAGCGGCGTGAACTCCTCTTTCCGCCTCGTCAGACTATTGTACAGTTGTAGAGCCATAGAATCCTTTACGGTGAAACCAGTCTTTTATTCCGGGGCCAGGAAACCCTTTCCTTCCAGATAAGCTGCGACGTCCCGGACAAAGGTCTCGGCCTCTTCGATTCCGCGCACCACGACGAGTTCGTCCAGTGGAGTCAGTTCGCCATAATCCGCCTGCTGACGGCGCCTCGGGGCGCACGCTCGGCAAGGAGGACCCGGGCCTCGCGCAGCGTCTCCGTCACCTGCTGCACCCGCAGCGTGAAAAGCTCCCTGAGTCGCTCATCGATCACAGCCGGACACCCTCCTTCTCGATCTGACGGATGATCGGACTGACTCCTACCGGGCCATACTTCAGTTGCTCCAAGGTGACGACGAAGGTGGACAGGACCACGTTTTTTTCCAAATCCAACCTTCCAGGCGAGTTCCGAGATCCTCTCACGCAGGTCGGCGTCGATGCGGTCCACCACAAGGAAGATGTCGAGGTCCGATCCGGTGGCGGCATCCCCTCGTGCCCTGGAGCCGAACGCGCGCAACTCCAGAACGCGCACCAGCCTGCCGAGACGCTGTTTGAATTCGAGGGCTATCTTTCTGTCATCTGACGCCATCATGGCAGATGGACCTCTTCGCGAACGATCTCCGCTATCGAGCTGCCCAAGAGGATGACCATCTCAAGATGCAGCGGTTTCAGCGCTTCGCCGATCCGGTTGCGCAGCACATCAGAGAGTTTTACTATCCGGGCAGACATGGGCGTATTCTACCGCGGTGGTCAAGACCGGTCAATTCTTGTGCAGACATCGTACGGCTTGGGCGTCCGGGCAAGGCTTGTGGGTTAGGCAGGTTTCCCACCCACCTGGCTCAAACAAACGGGATAGGCAAAGAATGCCCATCCCGCCGGAAGTCTGCGGCGTGTTCCCAAGGCCGTGGTCACAGCGTGCGGCGGGGTTTCTTGCGGAGCAGGGCGATGGCGGTGGCGGCCATGGCCTCGCCGGTGCCGATCTCGCCGAGTCCCTCGTTGGTCTTGGCTTTGACGTTGGTGGAGCTGAAGTCGATCCCCAGCAGTCCCGCGATGCAGCGTCGGATCTGGCCCTTGAGCGGCCCGAGCTTCGGCGCCTCAGCGTGGATCGTCAGGTCCACGTTGACGACCTCCCAGCCTTTCTTTTCGAGCTGCTCCTTGACCGCGTACAGGAACATCTTGCTGTCGGCGTCCTTCCATTGGATGTCGGTGTCGGGGAACAGCGTCCCGATGTCCCCCAGTCCGGCGGCGCCGAGCAGGGCGTCGACGACCGCGTGCAGGGCCACGTCGCCATCGCTGTGACCCAGCAGCCCCGATGGATGGGGAATGTACACACCCCCGAGCATCAGCCGCCGGTCGGGCACGAGCCGATGGATGTCGGTGCCGATCCCGATCCGGTATTCCGCCGGTTTGAATTCCTCGATCACAGTTGCCCTTTCGTGCTGGGGACCTCCGTGCCGACGATGCGGACCGCCGCCGCCAGCGCCTGGCCCAGCCCTTTGAAGATCGCCTCGGCGATGTGGTGCCCGTTCGTGCCGTAGGGGACATTCACGTGCAGGTTGAACTTGCCTGCGTTGGAGAAGGCCCGCAGCATCTCCTCGATGCACTCGACGTCGAAGTCGCCGATCTTCTCGCAGCGGTACTCGGCGTTGTAGACGCACGCCGGCCGGCCCGACAGATCGAGCGCGACATTGGCCAGCGCATCCTCCATCGGGACGGAGCTGTGGCCGTACCGGGCGATGCCCTTCTTGTCGCCCAGCGCCTCGAGCAGGCACTGGCCCAGGCAGATGCCGACGTCCTCGACCGTGTGGTGCGCGTCGATGTGCAGGTCGCCCTTGGCCTTGACGGTCAGGTCGATCCGGCTGTGCTTGCTCACGTGTGTCAGCATGTGGTCGAGGAAGCCGACGCCCGTGTCGATCTCGTACCGGCCTACCCCGTCCAGGTTCACCTGGCAGGCGATGTCGGTCTCGTTTGTCTGGCGATGAATCTTCGCGGTCCGTGGTTCCATCATGAGCATCCTACTGACGCGACAACATCCGCGTCAAAACTCGAAATCCGAAGCCCGAAATCCGAAACAAAACCGAATGACTGAAATCCCAATGTCCCAAACCTCCTTGCCGCAGGCACCGTTTCGTATTTGGAGCCTTCGTGCTTGTTTCGGATTTCGACATTCGCGTTTCGTATTTCGGCCGCGACTCAAACCCCTACTCACAAGCCACTCCGACTCAACACCGCAGTGGCTCTATCCCAGAATCTCCTTCAGGGCGGCCAGCAGCTTCTCGTTCTGCTGCTTTGTGCCGACCGAGATGCGCAGTTTGTCGTCCAGCCCGGGGACATTGAAATAGCGAACATAGATGTCCCGCTTGGCCAGCTCTTCGTGAATCTGCGCCGCCGACGGTGCGGGCGAAAGATGTTTCGCTCCTACCGTTGCCAGGACGAAATTCGTCGAGCTGTCCAAGACCTCGAATCCCAGACTTCTCAGGTCCCGCGTCAATATCGCGCGGTCCGCCCGGACCTTCGCGACGTTGGCCTTGTGATACGTCTGGTCTCGGATGGCCGCCGTGGCCAGCGCGATCGCGACCGCGTCGACGTTGTACGAGTCCTTGACCTTGACCAGACCCGCGATCAGGTCGGGGTGGGCGATGGCGTAGCCGAAACGCAGACCCGCCAGCGAATATCCCTTGCTCAGCGATCGCAGCAGGATCACGTTGTCGAACTCCCGCACCAGTTCGAGGCAGTTGCGATCAGCGAAGTCCACGTACGCCTCGTCGATCAGCAGAACGCCTGTCAGTTCGTCGGCCAGCGAAGCCAGCTCTTCGACCGGGGCGCATGTCCCTGTCGGTGCGTTCGGGTTACAGACGATGGTCAGCGCGGCGCCGGTCTTGACGAGGGCCGGCGGCAGATTGAACTGCTCGTCGAACGGAATCTCGATCGCCGGACAGTCCTCCAGGTTCGCCAGGACCGGATAAAGCGTGTACGTCGGGACCGGATACGCCACGGGCCGGCCCATGTCGCAAAACGCCCGGATGGCAATCGACAGCAGGTCATCGCCGCCGTTGCAGCACATGATGTTTTCGGGGGTGACGCCGTGGATGCTGGCGGCCGCCTCGCGAAAGGCGGTCCCGAGCGGGTCCGGATAGCGCCGAAGCTGCTCGGCCCGGATGTCCGCCAGCGCCCGCATCACCTCCGGCGAAGGCGGATAGGGATTCTCGTTCGTATTGAGCTTGACCACGTCCGTCGCCTTGGGCTGAAAGCCCGGCGTATAACCCGCGATCCGCTCCACGTTGTCGCGAAAGTAACCCATCGTCCTGCATCTGACCTGTTCTGTCACCTGCGTTGCCCAACCCTTCACAAGATCGTCGATCGTGCCAGATTATACGCCGACCCGACATTCAGCGAAAGCCTGATTTCCGCGCCCGGCGATACCCCCATGGCGGGAAAGGCCTCTCGATGCCATGCGGTCCTGTAGCCTGGGCCCTCGGGTTCGGGTACAATGGGCCTGCCGGGCAGACGTGTCATGCCGGCGCGGCAGTTGTCCACCTCTGGAAAGGGCGTATGATGCAGGTGATCAGCAGAGACATCAGCAACAGTATCCAAAGCGCATCCTGGATTCGCCGCATGTTTGAGGCCGGGATCGAACTCAAACAGAAGTATGGCGCCGAGCAGGTCTGCGATTTCACCCTGGGCAACCCCGATCTGCCGCCCGTGCCGGACGTCGCCAAGGCGTTGCAGAAACTCGCCGGCGAGGTCCAGCAACCGTTTTCGCTGGGCTACATGCCCAATGCGGGCCTGCCCTCCACCCGCCAGCGTCTGGCCGAGCACCTGGCGCGGGAGCAGCAGGTCCCGCTCGGTGCCTCCCACGTCGTCGTGACATGCGGGGCCGCCGGCGGGCTGAATGTCCTGTTCCGCACCATTCTGGAGGACGGTGATGAGGTCCTCTGTCCGTCCCCATACTTCGTCGAGTACGGATTCTACGCAGGCAACTACGGCGGCACGCTGGTCCCGGTCCCTTCCCGTCTGCCGGATTTCTCGCTGGACCTGGACGCCATCGAGTCGGCCATCACGGCGCGGACTCGGGTGGTCCTTATCGACAGCCCGAACAACCCGACGGGCGCCGTCTACAATCGCGGCGAGTTGACGGGCCTGGCGGCGGTCCTGGCTCGCGCCGGCGCGCGGTTCGGCCGGCCCATCTACCTGGTTTCTGATGAGCCGTACCGCTGCCTGGTGTACGATGGGACCGAGGTGCCGCCCATCCTGCCTTTGCATGAGTTCAGTGTCGTTGTCGGCTCCTTCTCCAAGAGCCTGTCGCTGGCCGGCGAGCGCATCGGCTACATCGCGGTCCACCCCGCCATGCCGCAGGGCGATGAACTGCTGGCAGGTCTGATTCTCTGCAACCGGATTCTCGGCTACGTCAACGCACCGGTCATCGGCCAGCGTCTGGTCGAGGCGGCCCTCGGCGTCACCGTGGACGCGGGAATCTACAAGAAGCGCCGAGACGCTATGGCGGCCATGCTCCGCGAGGCCGGCATCGAATTCGCTCTGCCCAAGGGAGCGTTCTACTTCTTCCCGAGAGTGCCCGGTCGGGTGGATGACCTGGAGTTCTGTCGACTGCTGCTGGAGGAGCGCATCCTGGCAGTCCCCGGCCGTGGTTTCGGCTTACCCGGCTACTTCCGCCTGACCTACTGCATGGATGAAGCCGTGATCCACCGGGCCGCCCAGGGCTTCAAGAACGCCGCCACCCGCGCCGCCGCCTTATGACGGGAGGTTCTTCACCGTCGCCGGCAGGTTCCGCCGTGTTCGGGAGGACGCGACGAATTGCGCGGCTTGGCCGGGGCCCAACTCAGTCGAGCAATTCGATCGCTCCGGCGTCTCGTTTGCCCTGCGGCCGGCGCCCCGTGAAATCGCGCAGGAAAGGCCCGTCAAACTGCCAGGCGTACAACTCCTCGATGCTGGTCTTGGCGTCCTGGAGCGTTCCGAGCGCGATGCGCAGGAATTCGATGGTTCCTTTCAGGCACCGGCCGTTCGGCGTCCCGCAGACGAACAGGTCACTGTCGTTGTCGATAGAGATGCTCCCGATTCCGGGGCCGGTCGAATCCACCCGCCCGTCGATGTAAAGGGTCAGCTTCTGAGCTACCCGGTCGGCCTCGGCGATCACGTGATGCCATTTTCCGTCGTTGAGTCGTACGCTGTTTCTCAGGTCCGTCGAAGCGCCGGGCGCGCGAACCGCAAACAGCAGCCGGCCCGTCTCGTCAAGGGTCAATGCATAGCCGTGGTCTATCATCTTCTGCACGAGGACGGCGTCCTTCGATTCGGTCCGGAAATACGCCTCGATGCAGAAGTTGGAGTCCCAGACCTGGGGGCTCTTGAAATCTCTTCCGGAAACCGGCCGGTCCTCCTTCTGGCCGTTCTGGTCCCATCGGAAGCGGATCGGAATCGTCAGCGTCTGGTTCAGTGTGTCGTTCGAGCAGAAGGCGTATTGATTCTCGCCATTGAACGTGCATGCGCCCTTCGTCCAGTCCTCCAGCGGGCCGTCGATGTAGCTGTCCTTGGTGATATTCACGCCGGTCAGCGGAAACATCGGCTGCTGGTGGTAATTGTCCCGGACATAGTAGTAGGGCGTCATGTACCAGTGCTCGTCCAGGATGCGGGTCGGATCGTTGCCCGCCGGATAGAAGTTCCACTCGCCGACCACCGCGTACAGCGACCAGGGCACGAAGCACTTGACGCCGCGTTCGAGCGCCGGCGAGTCGTCCGTCAGGCGGAAGTCCCTGTTCGCCGGGTCTCTCAGGACGGGTCTGTCCGCGACGAGACCCAGGTCCGAGGCGATTGACCCGACTTCCTCCAGCGCCCGCCGGCATTCTTCGAACGTGCGATGCCACTGGCCCGAGGATTTGAACGAGCCGTACTTGCCCGTGATGTCGTGGAAGACGTTGCCGGCGAACGCGTTCGTCTCCAGCGCGTAGTTCGTCTCGACCTTTCCGGCGTCGCGCTCGTTGCCGTCCTGCGGCGTCTTGGCGGGCGTCGTGTGCCAGAACACCCAGTCGCTGATGCCGTCCCAGATGTTGCCCAGGAACTTGTCGCGTCCCGCCTGTGGGGCCTGACGCCGCGTGCCCTTCACGAAGCAGTACGCGGTGTTGTTGAAGAACGTATTCTGATAGCTGATGATCTCCTGGAACATCGCGGTGGCGCCGTGCGGGCTGCGGATGTCGTTGCTCAGGCCCCAGCCGATGTTGTTGAAGCAGTAATTCTTGAAGGCGCCGTCGAGATAGTACGCCATGCCGAACCGCGCGCCGCCGGGCGTCTTCGAGGCCTGGTCCGCCACCCAATGATCGTAGCGGAAGCCGCCCGGATTGCCCGACACGTTGTTGTAGACGTACGCGCTGCCGCCTTGCCAGGTCTCGATATTGCCGCAGTCGTCGCCGGTCCGGATCGAGTCGGTGACCTTATTCTGGTGGATAAGGATGCGGGTCAGCGGACAATCGCGGACGTTGCTGCTGATCTTCGAGCCGTGGACGTTGATCCCCGCGTGCCAGGCCCGTGACACGATGTTGCCGGCGACCTCCAGGGTCTCGGCGTTGACGACGTTGATCGCGTTGGTCGCGCCCACGCGCGGCGAGCGGTGGCCCGTCTCGTGCAGTGCATTGCGCAGGATCTTCACGTCGAACAAATGGCCTGCGCGGTCCGGCGTGGTGTCCCCCCAGAGCAGACCCTCTTCGATGCTGACGCCGTGGTGGTCGGTCTCGCGGAATTCGCAGTCACGCACCACGATGCGGTCGATGCGGTCGCCCGGGTTGACGGCCTTCATCAGCACGCCGCTGTTGATGTGCTCGAACGTGCAGTTCGCGATGGTGATGTCGTGGGCCGGACCCCAGACCCGCACGCTGGCGGGGTGCAGGTGTTTCTTGAGCCGGAACTTCTGCGAGTACAGCCACGGAAGCTCGGTCAGGTCCCATGCGACGTTCGCAAAGCGGAACGTCAGCCCGCTGACGACGATGTCGTGATGTCCTGTCAGGTCGATCAGCGTGGGCTCTTTGCCCGCTTCGACGACGGCGGTGTTCGGGTTCTGTCCATCCGGCAGGATGATATAGAGCCTGCCGCCGGTTCCTTTCTTCTCGAACCAGTATTCGCCGTCGGGGTCGTCGAGGTAGTGCGGCTTGTCTTCGAGATAGTACCGATGGTTGCGGCTGATGATGCGAGACTTCGCGCTGCCGAGGTAGCCCTCGAAGCCCAGCGCGTTCTTCGTCGCGTCGAATCCTTCCACATAGGCCGGGTACGGCGTGCCGTCCACCCAGCCGAACTCCGCCCAGATGATCGCGCCGAGGTACAACTCTTTCGGGCCGGTGATGTGCTTTGTGTCCCGGCCCATGTCCAGCGTCTTACGGCCGTCCTCGGATTCCATCGTCAGATCGAAATACGGATGGCCCGGATTGTCCCAGCACCACCACTCGCTCTTGACGTCCTCGGGGTCCGACACCTTCCAGTTCGGCATCCGCGCCAGGGGGATGCGCATGATCCAGTCGTCGGCGGAGGCGAAATCGGCCGCCGGCTGGACGAGGTACACGGTGCGCGGAGCGAAGTCCAGATCGATGTGCCAGACCTTGTCGGGCGCGGGGATGTCCTTGTGGGTCGCGCCCTGCTGCCACCCGCCGGTGATTCGGTATCCGCCGGAGATCACCGCCTGCCCGGTCCCCCAGGCAGGGTCGCTCGTCAGGCGGATCGGGTTTCCCGGCTCGCCCGATTCGAGTGCGTTCATCGCGCCGCGATAGTACACGCCCCGTTTGAACACGTACGTGTGAATCCCCTGGCACTGCCGCGCGCGGGCCGATGCCTGCGGGTCCCACGGATGGTGCTTCCAGGCCGTCTCCGGCGTCAGCCCGTCGCGGGAGTCGTCGCCGCCTTCGTAGTCGATGTAGCGAACCGAGTCGCCTGTCTCGAACGCGAACGGCTCGGGCGACCACTCCAAGTCCCCGCTCGGCAAGACCGTCGCGTACGTCTTCTGCCAACTGAACGGCTGCGCGCCCGCCGCGCCGCCAAGCACCAGCAGAACCATCGCAGCGACACCGAGCCATCTGTCCATGTCTCTGTCCCCCAGCAAGACCCTTCGCATTGCGAACTCCTCAAAAGACCGCCGGCCACAACCCCGCCGGCAACACCCACCCGCGGATTCTACCAACTCCACCGGCCCCAACTCAAGAACGCACCGACGCAAGTCCCGATCCCGCCCATATTTGAGCACGACCACATCAACCCACTCCAGTAATGAAAGAAAGGTTCCATCCGCTATTGTCATTTCGACCGGAGCCTTGGCGCAGCGGAGAAATCCGCGCGGGGATCGAAAATGCACACCATCTATGGCCAAATCCCTTCGGCAGGCTCAGGGCGGCGCTCGGGGTGACAGCCGCAGGGGCAAATCCTCTTTGGATCGCGGGTGGATTTCTGGCAGAATAAGGGCGATCCGATTGATGGAGTTGCCAATGACGCCACAAAGCGAACAAGTCCTCCGCGATGCCTTGGCCTTGACGCCAACCGACCGGGCGGAACTGGTCGAGCAGATCCTGGCGAGTTTTGAATTCCCGGCTCGCAAGGATATCGACGCGGTCTGGGCGCGGGAGGTCGAGGCACGCATCGACGCCTGCGAGCGCGGCCAGATCAGGACGACGCCTGCCGAAGACGTCTTCGAGGAAATCGACCGGCAGGTGCAGGGATGAAAGTCGAGTTCCTCGATCCTGCGCGAGAGGAACTCACAGAAGCCATCGCCTACTATAACCGCGAAAGCGAAGGGCTGGGCTTCCGGTTCGCCGCCGAAGTCAGAAGGGCAATTTCTCGTATCACGCGCCATCCCCACGCATGAACGCCTCCCTCAGAGCGAACCAGACGCTGCCGAACCAGCGGGTTTCCCTATGGCGTCATCTACCAGATTCGCGAGGACGTGATTCTCGTGGTGGCGGTGATGCACCTCCATCGCGATCCGGAACGCTGGAAGTCCAGATTGGCCTGACCGTGGCTTGCGATGGGCAGCTTCCGCCCGTGGATCCCAACATGGCGGCGCCGTGACGGCGTGAACAGTTCCACGGCGTATACGATTCGCCGACACAGCGGTTCTCTTGTCTTGCGGACGATAGAGACTACAATGAGAACCAAGCATGAAGTGCGGTGTTGGCACCGGAAGGGAGGTTCTTCGGAGATGGCCGATTATGTCGATCGGGTGAAAGGGTCGCGTGCGGCTGGCTACGCGCGATGGGTCCTGGCGGTGGTGCTAACGCCCTTGATGATGGCCGTCTGGCTGGGCGGGTCTCTCGGTGTCGTGATGGCCTGTCTCGGAGGCCATCCCGGCGATATCGCACGCCTCATGCTGGCGATGTTCGTCGTGATGGTCGGGTTTGTATTGCCCTTCGCATGCGTGTTGTTTCTGGGGCTGCCATGTTCCATCGTCATGTCGCGAAGGGGCGACCTCAACTGGCGGACGTTTCTGCTGGGCGCGCTGCCGGTGGCAGTCATCTACGGCCTGGTTGTTTACTCATCTCTGTCTCCGGATCGCTATCCCACCTTCGCTGTGACCATGGCCCTCGCTGCCATGCCGGGGGTTCTGCTTGCCAGTCTGTGCTTCTACTTCATTGGCTTCTGGTGTAACACGTCTCTGGGGCGATAGGAAAGATGGGATGTGCACGGCACACCAATTCCCTTGCGGGTGATGGGATGGTGTGCGGTGCGCACCCTACGGTTTAGGCGACGGAAGTTGCATTGCGTGCGCGTGGCGGCGCGGGACGAATGCTGAAAGGGATGGTCGATGCAGATTCAGATGCAGGCGTTTGCCAAGCGGTCGGGGTCGCTCCGAAGGATCATCACGGAGGACCTCGCCCGGCGCGAGCACCCGGTGTTGTACGTTCGCGAGTTCCTGAACATCCAGCTTCGATAGGGCCGGGTGCACTTGATGTTTGTAGGTACACCTTCACGGGGGTTGCAATCGACTTTGTCATTCCGACCGGACAGGCTGTGTCACAATTCGAGAATCAAGGAAATCCCCCTTGTTTCTGAGTCAAGATCGAAGGTCAAACTCTCAGAATCCGAATTGTGACACAGCCTGCGAGCGCAGCCTTTAGCCCTGAGTGAAGTCGAATGGGGGAGTGGAGGAATCTAACTGCGAACAGGCTATTGCCTTATCCTCGGCCAGATTCCTCCGTGCGGGCTTCGCCCTTCGTCGAAATGACATCCGCCACGCTCTTCGAGATGACAGCCCCCTTCCTGGCCTCCGCAGCAACCTACCTACAAACACGCAGTGCGCCCCATAGGGCCGGGTGCACTGCACGTTTGTAGGTGGAAAGACAGGGCCCTTCTTGTAGGATCAAAGGAGTTGGAGAGATTCTATGAACCTGCCAAGGAAGGGCCACATCATGGATAGCCGAATTCTCGATGCATTGGA
>Ga0209506_1000025_pt1 | contig 186238 bp, 160 predicted proteins | sample AD_JPNHG2_MetaG_FD_184409 | JGI IMG/M metagenome (GOLD analysis project Ga0209506, IMG submission 184409) | Active sludge microbial communities of municipal wastewater-treating anaerobic digesters from Japan - AD_JPNHG2_MetaG (SPAdes) (version 2) | ecosystem: Engineered > Bioreactor >...
CCGCCGCTGTCAGCCTTCCCGGCTTCATGCTCCATCTCTATCATGTCCAGACCGGCTTGTCCAGCCCCCTCCCTATCACGCTCCTAACGCTCAGCCTTCCAGTCACGGTGACGGAGCCCTGGGGGCGGTCCGGCGTGCGCTTGACACCGCGGCCGCCGGAGGTATGCTCCGGCGGCGTGGACCGCGGTCAACTAGCTCGGGAGCCTGCCGGCCGGCCAGCGAGCCGGGCCTTTCCGCTGCTTCTCATCCTCCTGCTCGTCGGAGCCGCCTACCTGCCGGTGCTGCGCGCCGGTTGGGTATGGGACGACGACGTGTACGTCACCGCCAACCCGCTGCTCGAGACGCCCGCCGGGCTGCGCGACATTTGGCTCGCGCCCGGCGTCACACCGCAGTACTACCCGATGGTGTTCACGTCGTTCTGGGTCCAGCACCAGCTCTGGGGCGACGCCCCCCTCGGCTATCACATCGTCAACGTCGCCCTGCACGCCCTCGTCGCCATGCTGCTCTGGGTCCTGCTGGCTCGGCTCGGCGTGCCCGGCGCCTGGACGGCGGCGGCGCTGTTTGCCGTGCACCCGCTGTGCGTCGAGTCGGTGGCGTGGGTGGCGGAGCTCAAGAACGTGCAGTCGGCGGCGCTGGGGCTCGGCAGCCTGCTGCTGCTGCTTCGCGTATGCCTGCCGGAGCATGGCGCGAGCGTGTCGACGGCCCGCCGCTGGGGGCTTGGCGGCGTGGCCGTGCTGCTGTTCGCTGCGAGCCTGCTCACCAAGCCGGCCCTCGTGGCGCTGCCAGTCGTGCTGCTGCTCCTGATCTGGTGGAAGCGCGGGAGGATCGCCCGCGGCGACCTCGTGGCCGCAGCCCCGCTCGCGGTGCTGAGCCTCGCGATGGCGTGGGTCACGATGACCGCCGAGCGTCGCTTCTCCGGAGCAGCCGGGCCCGAGTGGCAGCTTCCCCTGCTGGACCGGGTCCTCGTCGCCGGCCGCGCACTGTGGTTTTACGTCGGAAAGATCCTGTGGCCGGCGGAGCTCATGAGCATCTACCCCCGGTGGGAAACGGGCGGCACTGGTTGGCTGGCGCTCTTCCCGCTCGCTGCCGCCGCGGCGCTGGCCGGGCTCTGGCTTGGGCGCTCGCGGCTCGGGCGCGGACCCTTCGCCGCCGCTGCGAGCTTCGCGGTGCTCGTGGCACCCGCGCTCGGGCTCGTGCCCGTCTCGTACCACCTGTACTCGTTCGTGGCCGACCACTTCGCCTACCACGCCGCACCAGCGCTCATCGCCCTCGCCGTCGCTGCGGCGGCGCCCCTCGCCGCGCGGCAGGTGCCCGGCGCCGTGACGCGCGCCGGGGTCGCCGTCCTGCTGACCGCCCTCGGCGTGCTCTCGTTCCTCCACGCCCGGACGTTCGCGAGCGAGGAGGTGCGCTGCCGCGCGACGATTGCCGGGAACCCCGGGGCCTGGCTCGCCCACAACAACCTGGGCGTCGCGCTCGCCGCGCAGGGCAAGCCGGTCGAGGCGATCTCCCACTACCGCGAGGCGCTGCGCCTGCGGCCGGTGTACGCCGAGGCGCACAGCAACCTGGGAAACGCCCTGGCGGCCACCGGCGAACTCGATGGCGCGGTGCAGCACCACCGCGAGGCGCTCCGCATCTGGCCCGGCAACCCGAAGGCCCACAACAACCTCGGGGTCGTGCTCGCGCGGCAGGGCAGGCCCGGGGAGGCGGTCACCGAGCTCCGTGAGGCGCTGCGGCTGCGCCCCGACTACCCTGAGGCGCGGGGCAACCTCGGCGTCACGCTGGTCGCCCTCGGCCGCCCCGAGGAGGCGCTCGGGCACCTCGAGGCGGCGCTGCCGGCGCGGGCGGACGACCCCGCGATCCACGCCGCGCTCGCCCGCGCGCTTGCCGCCACCGGGCGGCTCGACGAGGCGCTCCCGCGCTTGTTCGCATTGACGCGCATGACCCCGGCCGACCCCGCAACGCACCTGGACTACGGCACTGCCCTGGCGTCCGCAGGCCGCACCGCCGAGGCGGTCGCGGCGTACCGCGAGGCGCTGCGGCTTCGGCCCGGCCTCGTCCAGGCGCGGCTCAACCTCGGCGTTGCGCTGGCAGCGCAGGGGCAGACCGAGGGGGCGCTCGCAGAGGTGCGCGAGGTGCTGCGCCTCCAGCCCGAGCTCGCCGAAGCCCACCGGACGATGGGGCTCATCCTGGCCGCTTCGGGCCGCCTGGAGGAGGCAGCGGCTGCGTTCAGAGAGGCGGTGCGGTGCGCGCCCGGCTGGGCCGCTGCCCACACCAGCCTCGGGGCAGCGCTGGCGAGCCTCGGCCGCCTCGACGAGGCGGCCGCCGAACTCGAAAGGGCCGTGCAGCTCGATCCCGCCGACGCGGCCGCTCGGCGCAACCTCGACCTCCTTCGCTTGGCCCCGCGCGGCGGACGGTAGCCCCTCCGCGCGCCCCACACAGCAGACCGACACCTGGCGTGGGCGGGGGGGACCGCGGGGCCGCAGCCCCGCAGGGTGGGTGGGGGCAAGCCGGAGCGGGCCTGCAGGCCCGCGGTCCATCGCGGCCACGCAGGGCGGGGGGGGGCAGGCGGCGCCCGCGATGGCGAGGCGTCCCGGCGATGGGCTGCGGTCGGCCTCGCCGTTGGGTACGATGCACGGGGAGGTGCGATGCTGCACCGGCTGGTCTACGCCGACTGGGAGGATCCGCCCGAGGCGATGGCGTTCGAGGTGTCGTATCGCGACGCACTTGCCGCAATCAAGACCCGGCTCGGGATTGTGCAGGAGGGGCTGACCCGGGCGCTGACCGGGCCGGCGGGGGTTTCCTCCTCGTACTGGGACGCTTGCCTCGAGCTCTACCTGCTGACGCCCGCGATCGTCAACGTCGCGCTCAACTACAAGGTCTGCCTCGAGCACGGCTTGCCGCTGCATCCCACCCACTACTTCGAGGTCAACGACCAGACGCGCGGCCAGGTGGTACACCCGGAGCCGCTCGTGGACGCCGGCCAGGCGTTCTTCGAGGACGCCATCGCGGCGGCGCTGGCGGTGTTCAGGCTCGACCCCGCGGCCGGCGAGCGCCTGGCCGCCCTCGCTGCCGAGGTGCCGGCAGGGGTCGGCACCTTCGTCTACACGAGCACCCGGGACACTTACACCTGGCGGGCCTCGGAACCGGCCAAGATCGCCGACCTCGCCGCCGCGATCCGCGCCAGCATCTCGCCGGCGATCGTCGTGGGAGCCGCCCACGGCTCGATCACCGCGGCGCTCGTGCTCGCCACCATGCTCGAAACACCGCTGTACTTCATTCGCTTCTCGATGTTCAAGCGCAATGACACCGAGCCGGTGATCGGCCCGCGCGACCTCGTCCACCTCGCCCGGTACCGCCGCGGCCCGGCGCTGCTGTTCGACGAGGACGTGGCGAAGGGCGTCACCTTGACTGCCTTCACGGCCCGCCTCGCGCCCCTGTTCGAGGTGTCGTACTCGGCCGGCGTGCTGCGCAACGCCTTCGCCGGCTTCCGCCCCGACTTCGTCGGCCGCGTCTGGTACGACTGAGCTCTCGTCGCAGGGTTGAGACGACCCCGGTCTCACGTTCGGACCGCCTGGCCCCGGTCCCGACCGCCGTGCTGGTGCCGGGAGGCGGGCGTGTCCACACCTCACCACTCGGTCTCGTCAGGATAGTCTCATTTCACCGCTGCTCGTGGAGCGGGACGTTGGGGCCGCCGGCAACATGCCCGGGCACTGGCACGGTCCGTGCTTTGCCACGAACCGCGGCCCGCACGACTTGCCGCAGGGAGGCGAAGATGGACACACGGCACATGGACTTGCGTTGGCTTGTGGCGGTCACTCTCATCGCGGTCCTGGGGTCCGCCCCGGCCTTGGCGCAGAACCTGGTCAAGAACGGGACGTTCTCTTCGGACGTTGGCAACTGGGAGGGCGACAGCACGGTGCAGGCAGTCTTCCGCGGCTCCACCGGGAGCACGCTGCCCGGCGGATCGGGCCCGGGCTGCCTCGAGGCCAAGCACTACTTCTGGAACGGCGGCAGCGGCGGGCCCAGGCAGTTGGTCAACGGAATCACGCCGGGGCGCGAGTACGAGATGGCAGCGAGCTACTTCATGCCCTCGGCCGCGGACAATGTGGCGGATGGCACCTCGATTTCCATCTACTGGCTCTCGGAGCACGGCTCCATGATTTCGAGTGACTACGTGGGGGCCTGGCCGCTCGTCAAGGACCAGTGGGTTCGCCTGTCCGGCACCAAGGTAGCTCCGGCGGGCGCCGTTTCTGGCTGGTTCTTCCTCGGCGTCACCAACCCGATCCTCGAAAACGAGACACGGCCGGGGATCGTGTACTTCGACGATGTCTGGCTGGCGGAAAAGGGCGCAACCACCGCCACGCAGCAGCTCTTCCTGCCCGTGGCGTCCTCCAAGGCCGGCGCGCACAGCACGTATTGGACCACCGACCTCTGGGTCCAGAACCTCGTCGCCTTCCCCGTCACCCTCGCCGCGAGCACCCTGCCCGCCAACCAGGACAACACCTCGGCCGTCGCCAGTCCGACCACGGTCGCGACCATTCAGCCCAACAGCTTCTCGCGCCTCGCCGACGTCCTCGGCACGCTCAACACCCACGTCACCGGCGGGCTCTATCTGCGCGCCACGGCGGAGGCCGCAGGGCTGCCGGCCGAGCTCGTCATGGTGGTCTCGCGCAACTCGACGCCCAACCCCGGCGCCAGCGGCTCCTACGGCCAGGGGCTGGCAGCGGTCGAGCCCGGAACCCGTGCCAGGACGGTTGCCTGTGGGGTGTTCGAGAATGCGGACAACCGCACCAACGTCGGGGTGCTCAACACCTCGTCGAGCCCGGTCACGGTCGCGGTGACGATCCGCAACGCCCAGGGCGGCGTGGCCGGCCAGGGTACCTGGAACCTGCTGCCGTACGAGCACCGCATGGTCAACGTCGGCGCGCTCGGCGCGACCGCGGTCGACGGCGGGGTCGCGGTGTTCGACCTCACGTCGCAGGCCGGGAGCTTCCGCGCCTTCGCGAGCGTGGTCGACAACCACACCGGCGACTCGGTGTACGTCGAGGCGAGGTAGCGACGGCTCACAGCAGGTGGATCAGTGCACCCAGCCGCTCGACGTACTGCTTGATGGCCGCCCGTGCCTTGCCCGAGACCGGCGCGCCGGACGCCAGCTGTGTGCGCACTGCTTCTTCCAGCTCGCGCGCCGCGTCGCCGACCGCCGGCAGCCCGAACGATCCGGCGCTCCCGGCCAGGTCGTGCGCCTCATGCGCCAGCTCTTCCCACGGGCCGGTCTCGCACCCGCCGGCCGCTGCCACCCAGGCCCGCTCGATGCGCGAAAGGGTCCCCGGCAAGCTGGCTGCGAACCGCCGCCGCAGCGCCGCCAGGTGGGCATCGAAGTCGCCGTTGCTCGCCGCGGTAGCGGGCGTGGAGTGTGCCGGTGGGGAGACCGGGCGTGGCTTCTTCGGTGCCAGCCCGGCCAGCGCTGCCTCGACGTCGAGCCGGGCGCGTGGCGGCTGGGGCACCTCTGGCCGCGGCGGCTCCGCAGCGGGCCGGGGGGAGCTGGCGGGAGCGGGAGAAGCGGTACGGGGCGGGGGCTCGACGGGCGGAGCCGCGGATGCGGCGGCTCGGCCGGGCCGGGGCTCGGGAGAGGCGCTCGCCGTGGGTGCGGCGACGCGGGCCGGCTCCGAGGGGGGCTCGGGGCGCGGCAGGGGCGCTTGTGGCTCGCTCGTCACGGTCGCCTCGGCCGCCCCGGGGCCCTGCTTGAGGACCGCGGCCGACGGGGTGTCGAGGTGGAACATCCGGCCGATGCGGACCGCCAAATCCTCGAGGTCGAGCGGCTTGGCCACGAAGTCGTCGGCTCCGGCTTCTAAGGCTTCCGTCCGGTAGCGGGCCTTGGTGTAGACCGCCGTCATCAGAATGACCTTGGTGGCGGCCAGCGCCGGCTCTGCCTTGATGCGGCGGCAGAGATCCCAGCCGTTGAGCTTGGGGAGCAGCACGTCCGAGAGCACCACCGCCGGCTTTTCCCGCAGCGCGATCTCGACACCCTTCTCGCCGTCGTGGGCCACCACGACCGCGAAGCCCTTGTCGGTCAGAAATGCCTTGACGAGCTCGGCCAGCTTTCGCTCGTCCTCGACCACCAGAATCCGCCGGACCACCCTGTCTCCTCCTGCCTAAGACCAGACCCCTTTGCAAACCGCGCGATCCCGTCCACCAGCCGGCGGCAACCGGCAAGGCGCCGCCTCCCGCCGACAGGGTAACTCACAACCGCGCCCCCCGCGCAACCCGGCACCGGGTGCACGAGACGCCACGCCACCGGCGCAGGTGCCTACCACGCCAGCGAGAAGCGGGCGTCGATCCCCCATTCGGCGGCCACCCTGGCCGGCAGTTCGAGCGCCAGGCTGCGCGCGCTGGCCCAGGCGATCAGCTCGGGGTCGCGTGCCGCGACGGTGCAAAGCCTTTCGGCGTGCGGTCTGATCCCGGCCCGCGCCAGGTCCAGCCGATCGGCGTCCCAGCATGTCAGGACCGTGACGTCCCCCTCTCGCTTGCCATCGGTGTGACCCGCACACGCCTGGATGAGCAGCCCCAGGCCGGCGTCGTCGAGATCGAACGCGGCGCCGCGCAGGCGCGACGCCAGCTCCGCTCCCCGCGCCCCGTGCCGGGGATCGCAGTGCTCGTTGCGCCGGCAGGCATCGTGCAGCACCGCGAAGAGTTCCACGACGTCGGAGCGCGCCCCGGTGAGGGGGGCGAGCCTGCGCCCGTTCTCCAGCACCCGCGCCCAGTGCGGCACGCCGTGCAGCCCGAACGGTGGCAGCCGGTACTGCTCGAAGACCGCGAGCAGCAGCTCCGAGGTGATGGCGCTGCGCGCCGCCTCGCCGTGCGGCGCGCCGCCACCGCCCCCACCGCCTCGGTCCTCAGGCTGTCCCGGTGTTCTCACAGGGTCCACCGTTCTGGCCGTACGGTACGCCCCACCGCCGGGACGGTCAACCGGCGCGGGCCATCGACGCCGACGTCCCCGACGCGGTAGGATCGCGGCGCGCCGGCGCCGCCCGGTGCGAGGAGAGGACGCATATGAGCCACCCGTGGCACGACGTCGCGATCGGCACCGAGGCGCCGGACGCCTTCCCGGCCGTCATCGAGATCCCCAAGGGCAGCAAGGTCAAGTACGAGCTGGACAAGGAGACGGGGTTGCTGCGCGTCGATCGCGTCCTCTACTCCTCGGTGATCTACCCGGCCAACTACGGGTTCATCCCGCAGACTCTCGGCGACGACCACGACCCGCTCGACGTGTTGGTGCTCATGCAGGAGCCGGTGGCGCCGCTGTCGATCCTGCGGGTGCGGCCGATCGGGCTCATGGTCATGGTCGACCAGGGAGAAAACGACGAGAAGATCATCTGCGTCCACCTCGACGACCCGGAGTACCGCGCCTTCACGCACATTCGCGAGCTGCCGCCCCACCGCATGGTCGAGGTCAAGCGCTTCTTCGAGGACTACAAGACCCTCGAGCAGAAGCAGGTCAAGGTCGAGGACTTCCTGGGGCCCGAGGAGGCGCGCACCGTCGTGACGCACGGCGCCCAGCTTTACTCCAAGCTGTTCGCGTACATGCACCGCAGGGGGTGACCCGCCCCCCGGGCCAGCCCGAATTCGAAAGTCGAAGATCTCCCACGCGATCTTGGCACGTGACGGCGCCGGCCTCTTCGGCCGGCGCTCTCCTCGGGCCGTCGGAGGCTTGTGCCCACCGTCGAGGGTCTGGCGTTTGTGGGATCACGACGTCGTGTACGCTGCGCGGCAGAACGGAGGGACCCCATGGCGGAGGCGAGCTCGCAGCAGGGTAACGGACGCCGGGAGCCGCCGGTGTGGGCGGCGCTCGTGCCGCTCGTGGCGATGGGGCTGCTGCTCGGAATCGGCTACGGCGTGTACGCGATCAGGGCGCAGGTGCTGCTGATCGCCGCGGCGGTCGTCACCGGTCTCACGGCCAGGGGCGTCGGCCTCACCTGGAACGAGATGCAGCAGGGGATCGTCGAAAGCATCCGCAAGGCGCTGCCGGCGATCCTCATCATGCTGTGCGTCGGGCTGCTCGTCGCCTCGTGGATCGCCTGCGGGACGATCCCGATGGTCATGTCGTGGGGGCTCGGCCTATCTCGCCGCGCTTCTTCCTCGCCACCGCGTGCCTGGTGTGCTCGATCACGGCGGTCGCCACCGGCACCTCGTGGGGCACGATCGGCACGCTCGGCGTGGCGTTCATCGGCATCGCCCAGGCGCAGGGGATCCCGCTCGGGCCGGCCGCCGGCGCGATCGTGGCCGGCGCCTACTTCGGCGACAAGATGTCGCCGTTTTCCGACATCCCGAACCTGGCGCCCGCCGCCACCGGCGCCAACCTCTTCGACACCCTGCGGCACATGGTGTGGTCGGCGGGACCGGCGTGGCTCGCCGGTCTTGCCGTCTACCTCGTGATCGGCCTGCGCCACGGCAGCGCCGCGCTTGAGAGCGCCAGCGTCGAGCTCATCCGCAGCACGCTCGGCGACGCGTTCACGTTCAGCCCCGTGCTGTTGCTGCCGATGCTCGTGGTCTTCGGCTTCGCCTTCGCCAAGAAGCCGGTCATACCCGGGATGCTGCTCTCGGTGGGTGTGGCGCTCGTGCTCGCGATGCTCTACCAGAAGCAGTCGCTCGTGACGCTCGCGCAGGCGCTCAACACCGGGTTCAAGCCGGCCACGGGCGTCGCCGAGGTTGACCGGCTGCTCGCCCGAGGCGGCCTCATGAGCATGATGGAGACCCAGCTCATCGCCTTCGCGGCGTTTTCGTTCGGCGGCATCATGCTAAAGGCCGGGTTGCTCGACGCCCTGCTGCAGCGCGTGCTGCGGCTGGCCCGACAGACCGGCACGCTCGTGCTCACCACGGCCGCCTCGTGCATCCTCACCGCGCTCGTGACCGGCAGCTCCTACCTCTCGCTGCTGGTGCCCGGCGAGCTGCTCGCTCCGGCCTTCCGCGCCCGCCGACTCGCAGCCAAGAACCTCGCTCGCCTCGTCATCGAGTCGGGCGGGACCGTCGTTCCGCTCGTGCCGTGGAGCATGGCCGCCGTGTACATCACCGGCACCATCGGCGTCCCGGCGATGTCGTACGCCCCGTGGGCGGTCATGAACTGGCTGTCGATTCTCGTGCTCGTGGCCTTCGGTTTCACCGGGATCACGATGGCCCCGCGAATGCGCGACGACGAGACACAGATCGGGAGCTGACCGCCCCCCACCACTCCCCGGTCGACGGCAGCAACGTCGAAGGTGCGGGGGACGGGGCTGGCCCTCGACCAAAAACACACAAACCAGCGACCACGGGCCAACACCCCGTCCGCCCGAGCCGAGACTGGCGCATACTGGAGGCGTGGATGTCGAGGTAGTGGTGGTGCCGCAGTGCGTGACGCCGATCGCCCTGGCGGCGGTGGTCGAGGAGGAGGACACCTACCTCGTGCTCTCGGCCGAGCCGCGCGTGCGCGAGACCGGGGAATCGCTCGGCAGCGCGCTGGCGGCCGTGCGGCGAGCCCACCCTCTGCCGCCGGGCAGCGTCGCGATGCGGCGCGGCAAGCCGGTGCGCCTGCTCGCCGTCGTCCACGACCTCTCTTGCACTCCGTCCTGGCGCGAGGCCTGGATCGCCGCAGCACTCGGGGGGTGCCTGCGCATCGCCCGCCGCCTGAGGCTCGGCTCGCTCTCGCTGCCGCTGCTCGGCGCCGTGCACGGCCGCTTCGACCCCGAGCGCTTCGTCTCGCTGCTGCGCGATGCCCTCGCAGCGGCCGAGCCCTCGGCGCTCGAACGCCTCTGGCTGCGCGCGCCCGACGAGCAGGTCTCGCCGATCGGCGACCTCGTGCGCGCGCTGTTCCCGCCTGCGCTACCCTGACGCGCGGAGGCCGGCGTGGAGATTCCCTTCGAGCCTTACCGCAGCCGCGTCGTCGAGCGCATCCGCATGAGCACCCCCGAGGAGCGCGAGCGCCACATCCGCGAGGCCGGGTACAACCCGTTCCTGTTGCGCGCCGACCAGGTCCTCATCGATCTCGTCACCGACTCCGGCGTGTCGGCGCTGTCGGTCGAGCAGTGGGCGGCAATGCACGGCTCCGACGAGTCGTTTTCGGGCTCGCGGAGCTTTTTCCGATTGCAGGAGGCGGCGCGCGCCCTGTTTGGTCACCGCCATGTCCTGGTGTGCCACCAGGGGCGCGCCGGCGAGCACCTCATCGCCCGCGCCGTGGTGCGGTCGGGCGATGTGATCCTCGCCAACACGCTCTTTTCGACCACGCGGGAGAACCTGACCGAGGCCGGCGCCACCTGCCTCGACCTGCCGATCCCCGAGGCGCTCGACCCGCAAAGCACCCACCCGTTCAAGGGCGACGTGGACCTGGCGCGACTCGAGGCCGAGTTGGCCCGCGCCGGCCGCGAGCGGGCGCGCATGGCGATCCTCACCGTCACCGAGAACTCCCGCGGCGGCCAGCCGGTGAGCCTCGGCAACCTCCGCGACGCCTCGGCGATCTGCCGTCGCCACGGCGTGCCGCTGTGGCTCGACGCCGCGCGCTTCGCCGAGAACGCGTACCTCGTCAAGCTGCGCGAGGCGGGGCAGGGGCAGCGCACACCGCGCGAGATCGCCCGCGAGATGTTCTCGCTGGTTGACGGAGTGTTCATGAGTGCCAAGAAGGATGCGCTCTCCAACAATGGCGGTCTCATCTCGTGCAACGACGAGGCGTGGTTCCAGGCGATCCGCGAGCGCTTGCTCGTCAGCGAGGGCATCCCCACGGCCGGCGGCATGGCCGGGCGCGACCTCGAGTGCCTGGCCACCGGTCTAGAGGAGATGCTCGACGAGGACCACCTCGCCTACCGCGTCGCCACCACGGCGCGCCTCGGCGAGCAGCTCGCCGCCGGCGGCGTGCCGGTCGTGTCGCCGTTCGGCGCCCACGCCGTCTACGTGGACGGGCGCGCCTGCTGCCCGCACCTGCCCGACGAGCAGCTCCCCGCCTGGTCGCTCTCCGTTGCGTACTACTTGCACGCCGGCGTGCGCGCCTGGGAGACCGGAAACGTGATGCACGGCCGCCTCGACGCCGAGACCGGCAAGTGGCGCTGGCCCGACCTCGACCTCATGCGCCTCGCGATCCCACGCCGCGTCTACTCCCGCGCCCAGCTCGACTTCGCCGCCGGCGCGCTCGTCGAACTGTACGCGCAGCGCCACACCATCCGCGGCCTGCGCTTCACCTACCGCCCGTCGACGCTCCCCCAGTTCGTCGCGAGATTCGAGATGGTCACCCCCACCCACCCGCCCGGATGAGGGTCGGGAGCCGAAGGTCGAAGGCGGGGGGCCGGTCTTCGACCACCAACCACAAACCACTGACCAACAACCGGTCCCGAGGGCGTGGTGGTCGTCCGATCAGGTCCCGGTGTGTCCCGCCGCCTTGAGCTGGGCCGGCGTGTGACAGGTGGCGCAGCGCATGCGGCCGCTGGCGTCGCACACGACCCCGCGCGTGCCGTGGCAGCTCAGGCAAGCGGCCGTGGCCTCCTCCGGCGCAGCCGCCGACGCCCCGCCAGCTTGCGCATTGAGCAAGAGCACGGTCTTGCGAGCCACCGAGGCGACCAGCGCCCCGCAGCGCTCGGCCCGCTCCGGCGAGGCCATCTTCTTGCCGGAGGCGTTGGCCCACCGCGTCAGCGAGACGTGGCACAGCACCGATCTGGCCACCGAGCGCTCGACCGGGAACCGGGCGCCGGCCGGCACGAAGTCCGGCAGCGCCTCACGCTCGTACCACGCGTACAGCTCCGAGATGAGCGGCTGCGGGCGGGCGGACAGCAGCGCCAGCGCCGCGGCGGCGCCGTTGAGCGTCCCGCACAGGCTCCCCCACCCGACGACACCCCCCGCGCCGTACGCGAACATGGCGAACGGGAAAGCCGTGTACGGCGCTCCGAGCTGCCGTGCCACGGCGCCGGCGATCGACTCGAAGACGCCGTACATGCAGCCCCCCTGCCTGTCGGCCGCGAACGCCGCGTTGGCGATGGCGTCGGCGTCGAGAGGCCGGTACGGCCACGGCAGCCGCGCCAGGGCGCTCGCCGCCGGGGCGCTCGCGGCCTGCGCCGCGGCGTGGCCGGCCGACCCCAGCGCCGCCAGCCCGAGCGCCCCCGCCATTGCGCCCAACAACCCCCTGCGATCGGTCTTCATGCGGTCCATCGTTCGCTCCTTGTCGCCACCGATCATATCGCTAGCGATCGTCGCGAAGCGTCAAGGGATCACGCCGATCAGACGACGACCGAGAAGTTGTGCGTGGGCTCGACGCTCGTGGGGGGCGGCTCCGCGTGCCACCACCGCTCGCCGGCTCCCACGCGCCCCCGATCCGCGCTGACGGTCAGGCCCTCCGCTGCCCTGCCGGCAACGCCGCGAGGCGCGCGAGTGCCTCGGCGAGGCTGGCCCGGTCAGTGGCGGCGCCGAGCGAGATGCGCACCCCGTCCTCGCAGGCGCGGCCGACCGCGAAGACGGCCGAGGGCACCACCACGACGCCCGCAGCCAGGGCTTGCTTCGCGAACGCGGCTGACCGGCCGGGCGGCAGGGTGAGCCAGACGTGCGGGCAGTGCGGCTCGCCGCGCCAGGCGTGCCCCTCGAGCTGGCGAGCGCACAGGCGGTGGCGCGCGGCGAGCTCGCGGCGCTGGGCGAGCAGGCGGCGCCAGGCGGTGCCGTCGCCCAGCCAGCGAGTGGCGAGCGCGGCCGAGATCGGCGAGACGTACCACGAGGTGTGGTGGGAGGCGTCGCGCAGGCGCTCGCGCAGCCGCGGCGGCACGACGAGGTAACCGATGCGCAGCCCTGGCGCCACGGTCTTGGACAGCCCGGTGAGGTACAGCACGCGCTCGGGGGCGAGCGCGGCGAGCGGCGGTGGCGCCTGTGCGGGCAGCAGGCCGTAGACGTCCTCCTCGACGATCACGACGTCGTGCCGCCGCGCGATCTCCACGAGCCGCTGCCGGCGCTCGAGGCCCATCGTCGCGGTGGTCGGATTGTGCAGCGTCGGCGACAGCACCGCCAGGCGCACCCCCGCCCGGCAGGCGGCCTCGAACGCCCCAGGGGTGACGCCCTCGGCATCCATGGCCATCGGGTGCAACCTCCGCCGCCAGCGCCGGGCAGCGGCCTTGAGCCCGGGGTACACGAGCGGCTCGCAGCCGATCTCCTCGAGTTCCTGGAAGGCGCCGAGCGCCGAGTCCATGGCGTGCTGCGCCCCGGCGCACACCACGATCGCGTCGGGCTCGGCGCTCACCCCGCGCCGGCCGAGCCAGGCTGCGGCGGCGCGGGCGTGCTGGAGCGCGTCGGCCGTCGTCGGGTAGTGGAGGAGCCGTGCGGCCTCGCGCTCGTCGAGGTCCCCGAGCGCACCTGCGAGGTCGGGGTCGTACAGCATGGCCGGGGGCGTGTTGGGCGAGAGGTCGATGACCCCACCTTCCGGACGCTGCTCGAGGGCAAACAGCGCCGCCTCGGAGGCGACGCCGAGCACGAAGGTGCCGCGTCCCACCTCCCCGCCCACCAGCCGGCGCCGCGCCGCCTCGCGGTACGCGCGGGTCACGGTGCTGACGTTGACGCCGAGCAGGTCGGCGAGCAGGCGGTGCGTCGGGAGCAGGTCGCCGGGTCGCAGCCGCCCCTGTCGGATGGCGTCGGCGATGGCGTCGGCGATCGCGAGGTACGCGGGCCGCTTCGAGTCGGCGATGTCGGGAAGCCAGATTGTCATGCACACAATTCCCTAGATCATGCACACACACTACCACGCGAGGACGGCCGCGCGAAGCGGCGCTCCGGGAGGCGCCATGGCGACCATCGATCTCGACGGCAGGCAGGTGGAGTTGAACCCCGAGGGCTTTCTCGTCGATCCCGGCGTGTGGAACGACGACCTCGCGCTGGCGCTGGCGCGCCACGAAGAGGGGCTGACCGAGCTTTCCGAGCAGCACTGGGCGGTCATTCGCTACATCCGCCAGTACTACCTCGAGAATCAGGCGGCACCGATGGTGCGGCTCATCTGCAAGACAACCGGGCTGCCGCTCAAGCGCATCTACGAGCTGTTCCCGAGCGGCCCGGCCAAGGGCGCCTGCAAACTCGCCGGTCTGCCCAAACCCGACGGCTGCGTGTGAGCGCCGCCGTGCCCCAGCCGCTCCACCTCGCGGTGCTGGCCGCAGCGGCCTGGGCGGTCGGGGCGCTCGCCTTCGCCTGGAGGCGGGCGCGGAGCTTTGGCCGGCGGGTGTTGTTCGCCCCGCCGGCGGGCGACCCCGCGGCCGGCGTGCGGTACGCTTTCACGGCCGCACTCCTGCCACAGGCCAAGGAGAGCGTCCGGTTGCACCTGCCGTCCTACGCGGCCGGGGTGCTGTTCCACCTCGGTGCGTTCGCGGCGCTCGGCCGGCTGGCCGCGACGATGGCCGGGCTCGAGCTGCCGCCAGGCCCGGCGTGGGCCGTCGCCAGCATCGCGCTGCTCGGCGCTGCGGCCGGCCTGGCGCTGCTCGCCAGGCGCGCGATCACACCGCACCTGCGCGGCCTGTCCACGCTCGACGACTACCTGGCCAACGTGCTCACGACCTCGTTCGTGGGGCTGGGCGGCGCGGCCTTATTGCACCCTCCGCTCGAGCCGGCGTGGCTCGTGGCTGCGGTGCTGCTGCTCGTCTACGTGCCGGTCGGCAAGATCCGGCACTGTGTCTTCTTCTTCAGTGCGCGGGCGGCCATGGGCGCCTTCTTCGGGTATCGCGGCACGTTTCCATCGGCGCGGCAGGGGGGATGACCGTGGCGAGCATCGAGGAGCGGATCGAGACGCTCACCGAGGAGCAGCTCCGGCACGGCCTCGCGGTGTTCCGGGCCAAGCTGCGCGCCCCCGAGGCAGCGTACCTCAACGCCTGCGTGCACTGCGGACTGTGCGCCGACAGCTGCCACTATTACCGCACCGAACCCGTGCTCGACAACGTCCCGGCGCACAAGCTCGACCACGTGGCCGCCGCCTTCAAGCGCCACTTCACGGCGGCCGGACGCCTCGCGCCGGGGCTCGTCGGGGCGCGTCCGTTCGACCGCACCATGGTGCGGGCGTGGCTCGACGCGGTGTTCGGGCGCTGCACGCTGTGCGGGCGCTGCGCGCTCAACTGCACGATCGGCATCGGCCTGCCGCGCGTGTTTCGCGCCGCCCGCGCGGCGCTCGCGGCCATGGACCTGGTGCCCGACGACCTCCAGGCCACGGTCGACAACAGCCTCGAGCACGGCAACAACATGGCGATCACCCGCAAGGAGTGGGTGGAGACTGTGCAGTGGCTCGAGGAGGAGCTGCAAATGGAGACGGGCGACCCCGGGGCCCGCCTCCCTCTCGACAAGCACGGCGCGAAGATCCTGTTCACCGTCAACCCCCGCGAACCCAAGTTCTTCCCCCTCAGCTTGCTGGCCTCGGCCAAGGTGTTCTGGGCGGCGGGCGAGGACTGGACTCTGGCCTCCGACCCCGGCTGGGACCTCACCAACTACGGGCTGTTCAACTGCAACGACGAGCAGGCCGGCCGCATCACCCGGAACCTCGTCGACGCGATGGAGCGGCTGGGGTGCCAGACGCTGGTCATCGGGGAGTGCGGCCACGGCTTCGGCGCCGCCCGCTGGGAAGGCCCGGAGTGGCTGCAGACGCGGTACCCGTTCGAGCTGCGAAGCGTCCTCGAGCTGCTGGAGGAGTACATCGAGAGCGGCCGGATCACGGTCGACCCCTCGCGCAACCCCCAACTCGTGACGCTCCACGACCCGTGCAACCTCGTGCGGCATGGGGGTGTCTCCGAGCCGCAGCGGCGGGTGTTGCGCCGCTGCGTGGCGCACTTCGTCGAGATGACCCCGTCGCGGGAGCACAACTTTTGCTGCGGAGGCGGCGGCGGGCAGCTCGCGATGGCCCAGTACAAGGATCGCCGCATCCGGGCCGGCGGGATGAAGGCGCAGCAGATCCGTGCCACCGGCGCCGAGATCGTCGTCGCGCCGTGCCACAACTGCATCGACCAGCTCATGGAGCTCAACAAGGAGTACGGGCTCGGCATCCAGATCAGGACCGTGGCCGAGATGGTGGCCGCGGCGCTGGTCACGGTCGGCGAGCCGGCCGCCGAAGGGAAGGCAACCCCATGAACAACCTCATCTACCTCGACAACGGCGCGACCTCTTTCCCCAAGCCGGAAGTGGTGTACACGACGATGGACACCTTTTACCGGCAGTACGGGGTCAACCCGGGCCGCAGCGGGTTCGACCTTTGCCTCGAGGCCGGAGCGCAGGTCGACCGAACCCGCAAGCTGCTGCGCGACTTCTTCGGCGGCACCGACCCCAACCGGCTGGTCTTCTCGTACAACTCCACCGACGCACTCAACCTCGCGATCTTTGGGCTGGTCCGGCCCGGCGACCACGTCGTCACGACTCACCTCGAGCACAACGCGACGCTGCGCCCGCTGTGGATGCTCGAGCACGAGGCCGGCGTCAAGGTGAACTGGGTGGACTTCGACGCCCAGGGGTGGGTCGACCCGCAGGCGATCATCGACCGCATCACGCCAGCCACCAGGGCCGTGGTCATGAACCACGGCTCGAACGTCATCGGCACCGTGCAAGACGTGGCGCCGATCGGCCGGGTCTGCCGCGAGCGCGGGGTCCACCTCATCCTGGACGCCAGCCAGACGGCCGGGGTCGTCCCGGTCGACCTCGACACGCTCGGCGCCGACGTCATTTGCTTCACCGGCCACAAGAGCCTCATGGGGCCGATGGGGATCGGGGGGATGTACGTGCGCGAAGGGGTCGAGATCCGCCACACCCGCGCCGGCGGCACCGGGGTCAAGAGCGCGCAGCGCCACCACCTCGACGAGTACCCCTACCGCATGGAGTACGGCACCCCCAACCTCCCCGGCATCGCCGGACTGTTCGCCGGCGTGAGCTGGGTGCTCGAGCAGGGCATGGACAACCTCCACCGGCACGAGATGCGCCTGTGGACGAGGTTGCGCGACGGCCTGCGCGACATCCCGGGCGCGATCCTGTACTGCGCCGACGACGTGCCGGGCAAGGGCCGCATCAGCGTGCTGTCGTTCAATATCGAAGGACTGGAAGCCGCCGACACCGGGACGATGCTCGACGTCGACCACAACATCGCCTGCCGCACCGGGCTGCACTGCACGCCGATGGTCCACGAGCACCTCGGCACCGACCGGATCCACGGCGCGGTGCGGTTCGGCATCGGCCCGTTCAACACCGAGGCTCACATCGACGCGGCAATTGCCGCCGTGGCCGAGATCGCCTCGCTGCGCGCCCGGCGGGCCTGACCCCAGGAGCGCAAATGGGCATGCGCGTCGTCGTGGTGGGGGGCGTGGCCGCGGGAATGAGCGCGGCATGCCGCCTGCGCCGCCTTGACGAGCACGCCGAAATCGTCGTCCTCGAGCGCGGGCCTCACGTCTCGTATGCGAGCTGTGGATTGCCGTATCACATCTCCGGTACGATCTGCGACCGAGATCGATTGCTCGTCGCTACACCGGAGATGCTGGCCGCCCGCTACGCTCTCGACGTGAGAGTGGAGCACGAGGCGGTGGCCATCGACCGCCCGAAGCGCGAGGTGGTGGTCCGCGATCGCCGGACCGCTCGCGAGTACCGCCTGCCCTACGATCGGCTCCTGCTCGCTCCCGGGGCCGCCCCGGCGCGGCTGCCGATCCCGGGAGCCGACCACCCGCGCGTGCTGACCCTGCGCTCGCTCGCCGACATGGACGCGATCCTCGCCGCCGTGGCCGCGGCCGCCCCCCAGAAGGCGGTGGTCGTGGGTGCCGGCTACATTGGCCTCGAACTCGCCGAGGCACTGTGCTTTGCAGGGCTCGAGGCAACGCTCGTCGAGGCGATGCCGCAGGTCTTGCCCGCAGCCGACCCCGAAATGGCGGTGCTGCTCGAGCACGAGCTCGAGCGCAACGGCGTCGACCTTTGCCTCGGCACCCGGGTGACGGCCATCGAGACGCGAGGCGAGGGGCTCGCTGTGCGACTTTCGAGCGGCGACGAACTCGAGGCCGGGCTCGTGGTGGTCGCTGCCGGCGTACGCCCCGAGGTCGACCTGGCGCGCGAGGCCGGCCTCGAGTGCGGGCCTTCGGGGGGTATTGCCGTTGACAACGCGATGCGCACCTCTGACGAGGCAATCCTGGCGGCAGGGGATGCGGTCGAGGTGGTGGACGTGGTGACCGGCGCGCCGGCGCTCGTGCCGCTCGCCGGGCCGGCCAGCCGGCAAGGCCGGATAGCCGCCGACACGATCGCCGGCCGCTCGTCCGTCTACCGGGGATCGCAAGGCACGGTCATCTGCAAGGTGTTCGAGCTGGCGATCGGCATGACTGGCCGCAGCGAGACCGCCCTCGCTGCCGCCGGAGTCCCGCACGAGAAGGTGTACATCTTCGGCGGCGACCACGCGAGCTACTACCCGGGGGCCGCACCGCTGTACCTCAAGCTGCTGTTCGACCCCCGCGACGGGCGAATCCTGGGCGCGCAGGCGGTGGGCTCGCGGGGCGTCGACAGGCGCATCGACGTGCTCGCCGTCGCGCTGCGCGCCGGCCTGACCGTCGAGGACCTCGAGCACCTCGAGCTGTGCTACGCGCCGCCGTTCGGGTCGGCCAGGGATCCCGTCAACCTCGCCGGGTTCGCGGCTGCCGGCGCCCGCGGCGGGGACGTGGCGCTCGCCGACGTGCGCGAGGTCGCGCATCCGCGCCCCGGCCAGCTCGTGCTGGACGTGCGCACAGGCGAGGAGGTCGCGCAGGGCGCGATCCCGGGGGCGCTGCACATCCCGGTCGACGAGCTGCGCGGCCGGCTCGGCGAGCTGCCGCGCGACCGCGAGCTGCTCGTCGTGTGCGCGGTGGGCCAGCGAGGCTATGTCGCCTGCCGGCTCCTCGCCCAGCACGGCTTTGCCTGCCGCAACCTCTCCGGCGGGTTCGCGCTCCTCGGGCTCTGGAAACGGGCACAGCGGCGGCGCGCCGAAGCCCCGGCTCCCACAGGGCAGGGCGTCCCGCAGTAGGCTGGGCAGGGGCAGTGACGGGCGGGGGCGCCGGGGTACGTTCCCGACTCTCGACTCTCCACCGGGCGGACGGGCGCAGGGCGGAGGGAACCAAACCTGCGCTACCCTGTCACAAGGTACTGCCATGAGCCAGAAGACCACTCTCCGCCGCGCCGCGTCGTTCATCACAGTCGCCGTCGCCTGCCTCGCCGTCACGCTGCTGGTGGCGGCGGGCGGAGGGAACGGGCAGAGCGCGCCGCCGGCGGCAAAGCCGAGCCCGGCGACCGAAGGGAGCCCCAAGGTGAGCACACCGCCGAGTTGGAAGACCATCGACAAGCTCATCGACGAGGAAAAGCTGTCGGAGGCCGCGGAGGGCGTGGCCGCGATCCGCGAGGCGGCCAGCAAGGCCGGCAACACCGAGGAGTGGACGCGCGCGCTCGTAAAGGAGACGCAGCTCCGGATCGCGCTCCACGGCTACGAGACCGCCGTGCGGCACCTCAAGGAGCAGCCGTGGCCGCAAGACGAGTGGGCGCGGGCGACGCTCAACCTCTTCTACGCTCACTCTCTCGTGACCTACGCCGAGAGCTACGGCTGGGAGATCCGGCAGCGCGAGAAGGTCGTGTCCAGCCAGGAGGTGGATCTCAAGGCGTGGACGATGGAGGAGATCCACCTTGCTGCCGTGCGCGCCTACCTCGAGGTCTGGGAGCGCCGCGAGCGGTTGGCAACAGAGCCGACCAACCGGTGGTTCGAGTACATCCGGCCGAACAACTACCCCGCCGAGGTCCGCGGCACGTTACGCGACGCCGTGACCTACCTGTTCGTGGAGCTGCTGGCCGACACCTCGTTCTGGCGGCCGGAGCACGAGAGCGAGACGTTCGCCCTGGATCTCGGCAGCCTGCTGACCCCACGGGACGACGCGGCACGAACGGTGAAGCTGGACGATCCGGCGATCCATCCGCTCGTTCGGATCTGCGCGATTCTCGACGATCACGAACGCTGGGCCGGCCGAGTTGGCCGCCTCGAAGCGCAGCTCGAAGCCAGGCTCGAACGGACCCGCCGCCTGCGCGACGCCTTCGCCGACGAGGAGGACCGCAGGACCATCCGCGCCGACCTGGAAAAGCGCCTGCCGGCTTTCCGGAAGCTGCCCTGGTGGGCAGCAGGCATGGCGCAGCTCGCCACCCTCGTCAAGGCAGAAGATGCACCCGACAGCCTCGTGCGCGCCCGCGACCTGGCCCGCCAGGGCGAGCGTGCGTACCCGGACACGAAGGGAGGCATACACTGCAGGTCGATTGCCGAGCACCTCGAAGCACCGGACTACAGCCTCCTGGGCCTGAACGCCGACGGGTCCGGCAAGCGATCGCTGGGCGTTGAGCACAGGAATCTGTCCGAGCTTCACTTCCGTGCGTACCGCATGGATGCGGTGCGCTTCGCCGCCGAGTCGCGCGACTGGAGCCTGCGTCCGGACAGCAACGAGATCCGCGCGCTCGTACAGAGCGGCTCACCCGCTGCTCGGTGGTCGGTGGACCTGCCCCCGACACCCGACCTGCGCTCGCACCGCACGTTCGTCACACCTGCCGTGCAGGAGAGAGGCTTCTACATCATCGTCGCCTCGGCTCGCCCGAGCTTCGACCGCGAGGACAATCTCATGCTCGCGCTGCCGTTCTCGGTCACCGACATGGTCGTGCTGCGCCGCGACGACGGCAAGGGCGGCCAGGAGATGCGCGTCGTGGCCGCCGAGACCGGCACGCCGCTACCCGGGGTCTCGTTGCACCTGTACCAGCGCAACTGGCGCGACGGCCACACGCGGACGAAGACCCTCGTCACCGATACCGCCGGGCTTGCAACCTTCGAAAGTACCGACACACGGCGCTCCGCGAGCCACTTCCTGGTCGCCGAGCGCCCCGGCGAAGTGCTGCTGGATGATCGCCACCTCGGCTTCTCGAACCCGCCGGAGTCGCGCCAGATCACGGCCTCGTTCCTGTACACCGACCGCAGCGTGTACCGCCCCCAGCAGAAGGTCCTCTTCAAGGTCGTGGGCTACACCGGCAATCGCGAGGAGGGCAGCTTCGAAGTTGCGAGAAACCGCCCCGTCCGCGTCACGCTGTACGACCCCAACGGCGACGAAGTGGCCGCCCTCGATCTTTCCACCAACACCTACGGCACGGCGTCCGGCGAGCTCGTGATCCCGGGAGGTCGCCCGCTCGGCAGTTGGCAACTGCACAGCTCACTGGATGGCCGCACCTCGCTGCGCGTGGAAGAGTACAAGCGTCCGACGTTCGAGGTCACGATGGCCGACCCGGAGGACGCGCTGCGCCTCAACCGCGAGGCCGTGCTCAAAGGTGAGGCGCGCTACTACTTCGGGTTGCCGGTGACCGCCGGCGCCGTGCGCTGGCGCGTGACCCGCGAGCCCGTGTATCCGTGGTGGTGGGGATGGTGGTGGGGCCGGCCGGTCAACACCTCGGCGCAGAAGGTGGCCTCGGGCGAGAGCAGGCTCGCCGAGGATGGCACGTTCGATGTGCGCTTCGTTCCGGCCGCGGACGAGCGGCTCGCCCAGAGCAGCAAGGAGACCACCTACCGCTTCCGCATCGAAGCCGACGTCACCGACGAAGGTGGCGAGACACGCAGCACCTCGCGCTCGTTTCGGCTCGGCTTCGTCGACGTGGAGGCATCCATCGACCTGGCAGGCGGGTTCATGATGGCCGGCGCGCCCGCGCGCGCCGTGATCACGCGCCGGAGCCTCGATGGCGTTCCCCGGGCCGGCAGCGGATCCTGGGAGCTGGTCGAGCTCGTGCAGCCGGCAGCAGCCGTGATGCCAGCCGACGAGGACGTGCCAATCGAGGAGTCACGAGCACAGTACGCGACGCCCGGGGACCGCCAGAAGCCACGCTGGGCACCCGACTACCGCCCCGAGCGCACTCTGCGGGGCTGGCCAGCGGGCCGGCGCGTCGGTGCAGGCTCTTGTGAGCACGATGCGGCAGGCAAGGCGCACCTGGAGCTGCCGGCGCTTTCCGGCGGCGCCTACCGCCTCACCTACACGACACAGGACGAGTTCGGCGCCACCTATGAGACGACCCGCGAGCTGCTGGTCGCCAGTCCCGCGCTCTCGCTCGCGCTGCCGCTCGTGGTGCGCGCCGAGGCCGACTCGGTTCGCGTCGGAGGAACGGCACGCCTGCTCGTCCACAGCGGCATCCCGGGCCAGACGCTGTACGTCGACCGCTTCCGCGACGGTAAGCTGCTCGACCGCCGGCAGCTCGTGGCCGGGCGCGACGGCGCTGTCGTCGAGCTGCCGATCCGCGAGCAGGACCGCGGCGGGTTCACGTGCCTGGTCGTCGCGGTCCGGGACCACCAGGTGCTCACCCAGAGCGTGGCGATCTCCGTGCCGTGGGACGACAGGCAACTGGACGTGACGTTCGCCACGTTCCGCGATCGCATGCGCCCGAAGAGCCGGGAAACCTGGCGGGTGCAGGTCAAGACCTCGGATGGGCGTCCGGCCGAGGTGGGCGCGGCCGAGTTGCTGGCGTACATGTACGACCGCAGCCTCGACATCTTCGCGCCGCATACGCCCCCGCAACCGCTGTCGATCTACCCGCTGCGAATGCAGCCCGTGAGCGTGCAGCCGAACCTGGCGCTCGCGCACGGCGAGCGGTTCGACGACAGCTCGTTCAGACCGACCACGTTGCCTCCCATCCTGCGCTCGGATGAGCTTGTCTTCCACTCGGAGTATGGCGTGGGCGGGCTCGGCATCCGCCGCAAGATGGCGCTTCGGGCCGTATCCGCGGTCCCGGAGGCCATGCCTGCGCCGATGGCCGCCGAAGCCTCGATGTCCTCTGAAGTGCAAGGCGGCGTCGTGGGAGGAGTACCGGGAGGGGGCCTGGGAGACGCCTCGGACTCGCGATTGTTGCCGGTCGAGACACCGCCCGAGGCACCGGCCGCCGAGCTGCGCTCCGACTTCGCCGAGACCGCGTTTTGGGAGCCGCACCTGCTCACCGGCCAGGACGGCACAGCGTCGATCGAGTTCACGGTGCCCGACTCCGTGACCTCGTGGAACGTCTGGGTGCACGCCGTGACCCGCGACCTGCGCGCCGGGGTGCTCCACACCGAGGCGCGCTCGGTCAAGGACCTCATGGTCCGCCCGTACGTGCCGCGCTTCTTGCGCGAAGGCGACCGGGCGATCCTCAAGGTCGTGGTCAACAACGCCGGTGAGACCGACCTCTCGGGCCGCCTCGCCCTCGACATCCTCGACCCCGAGACCAACCGCAGCCTGCTCGCCGAGTTCGGCCTCGAGCCCGGCCAGGCGGTGCGGCCGTTTTCGGTCAGGCCGGGCGGAGGCGCCGACCTCGCCTTCGCCATCACCGTTCCCAGGCGCGTCGGCCAGGTCGCGTTCAAGGTCGTGGCCAGCGCCGGGGATCTCTCCGACGGCGAGCTGCGCCCCCTGCCGTTGCTCCCCTCCCGCATGCACCTCGCGCAGTCGCGGTTCGTGACCCTGCGCGACGCCGACCGGCGCGTCATGCGTTTCGACGACCTCGCCCGCCATGACGACCCGACAATGCTCAACGAGCGGCTGGTCGTGACCGTGGACGCGCAGCTCTTCTACCAGGTGCTGGCGGCGCTGCCGTACCTCGTCAACTACCCGTACGAGTGCACCGAGCAGACGCTCAACCGGTTCCTCTCCACCGGCATCGTCGCCTCGGTCTTCGAGGACTACCCCGCGGTCGCGCGCATGGCAGAGCAGATGGCCAGGCGCGACACCGTGCTCGAGACGTTCGACCAGGCCGACCCCAACCGCCGCATGGCGCTCGAGGAGACGCCGTGGCTCGTGCAGGCGCGTGGCGGCAAGGACGCCGGCGAGGGGTTCGTCAACGTGCTCGACCCGCGCGTCGCCAGGGCCAACCGCGACCAGGCGATGGCCAAGCTCCGCAAGGCGCAAACCGCGATCGGCGGCTTTCCGTGGTGGGAGGGCGGCCCGCCCTCGCCGTTCATGACGCTCTACCTCATGCACGGCTTCGCCAAGGCGGCCGAGTTCGGCATCGAGGTACCGAAGGACATGGTCCAGCGGGGCTGGCAGTACCTCGCCAAGCACTACCGCGAGACCTGGCGCGGGATGATGAAGGACGACTGCTGCTGGGAGGCGCTGACGTTCCTCGACTACGTCGCCACCGCCTACCCCGACGAGTCGTGGACCGGCGACGCGCTGACCCTCGACGAGCGGAAAGAGATCCTCGACTACTCGTTCCGGCACTGGAAGCGGCACTCGCCGTACCTCAAGGGCTACCTCGCCCTCACGCTCGCACGGATGGACCGGCCGTCCGACGCGAAGCTGGTGTGGGACTCCGTCATGGACTCGGCGAAGACGACCCAGGACGAGGGCACGTTCTGGGCGCCCGAGGACCGCTCCTGGCTCTGGTACAACGACACGATCGAAAGCCACGCGTTCGCGCTGCGCACGCTCATGGAGCTGGCACCCCAGGACGCCCGGCGCCACGGCCTCGTGCAGTGGCTGCTGCTCAACAAGAAGCTCAACCAGTGGAAGTCCACGCGCGCCACGGCCGAGGTCATCTACGCGCTCGTGCACTACCTGAAAGCCGAGAAGATGTTGGGGATCAAGGAGAACTTGACCGTCAGCGTGGGGCCGCAGACGACCACGTTCGTCTTCGACCCCGATCGCTACGAGGGCCGCAAGAACCAGCTCGTCATCCCTGGCGAGAAGGTCGGCCCCACGACCGCCGAGGTCACGGTCGAGAAGACCTCGCCGGGGTTCGCCTTCGCCTCGGCTACCTGGCACTTCTCCACCGAGCGGCTGCCGGACGCCGAGCGGGGGGATTTCTTCCAGGTGAGCCGGCGCTACTTCAAGCGCGAGATGACCGGGCGCGAGTGGGTGCTGCGTCCGCTCGCCGAGGGTGAAACGCTGGCCATAGGGGACCAAATCGAGGTGCAGATCTCGCTGCGCTCCAAGCACGAGGCCGAGTACGTGCACCTGCGCGACCCGCGCGCCGCCGGGCTCGAGCCCGAAGACCCGCGCTCGGGGTTCAAGTGGAACCTCGGCCTCGGCTGGTACGAGGAGGTGCGCGACTCCGGCGCCAACTTCTTCTTCGAGTCGCTCCCGGTCGGCGAGTGCACCTTCAAGTACCGCCTGCGAGCCAACATGGCCGGCACCTTCCGGATCGGTCCCGCTACCGTGCAGTCGATGTACGCCCCGGAGTTTGCCGCCTACTCCACAGGCCACGTGATGGAGGTGAAGGCCGCCGAATGACGGACGGCACGCGGGTGCGGCGAATCCTGCACTGCGACATGGACTGCTACTACGCCGCGGTGCACATGCGGGACGACCCGACGCTCGTGGGGCGGCCGGTCGTCGTGGGCGGCGACCCGCAGGGACGCGGTGTCGTCGCATCGGCCTCGTACGAGGCACGAAAGTTCGGCATCCGCTCGGCGATGCCGGCCGCCCACGCGCTTCGGCTCTGCCCGCAGGTCGTGTTCATCCGGCCCGACTTTCCTCTCTACCGGCGGGAGTCGGACCGCATCTTCGCCATCTACCGCGAGTACACCCCGCTCGTCGAGACGGTCTCGCTCGACGAAGCGTACCTGGACGTCACGGACCACCTCGAGCGGCACGGGACGGCCACGACGATCGCCCGGGAGATCCGGCAACGCGTACGCGAGGAGCGCCGGCTCACGGTCTCGGTGGGCGTCGGCCCCAACATGCTCGTGGCCAAGATCGCCTCGGACTTCCGCAAGCCGGATGGCCTCACCGTGGTGCCCCCCGACAGGGTGCAGGCGTTCCTCGACCCGCTGCCGGTGCGCCGCCTGCACGGCGTCGGCCCGGCCACCGAGGCAGCGCTGGGGGAGCTCGGGATCTCCACCGTGGCCGAGCTGCGGGCCTGCCCGCTGGAGGCCCTGCTGGAGCGCTTCAAGAGCCACGGCCGGATGCTGCACGACTTCGCGCGCGGGCTCGATGAGCGACCGGTGGAGACGCAGCACGAGCGCAAGAGCCTCGGCACCGAGACGACCTACCCGCACGACCTCCAGGACATCGGTCAGATGGACGAGGAGCTGGGACGCATGGCGGAGGAGGTGGCCGACGGCCTGCAGCGCCGCGAGCTCGCGGCCTGCACCGTCACGGTCAAGGTGCGCCTCGACGACTTCACGACCCTCACCCGCTCGCGCACGGTGCAGATCCCGACGCAACGCCCGACGCGGATCGGCGCGCTGGCCCGCGACCTGCTGCGGCTCACTCCGGCAGGGCAGCGGCGCGTCCGGTTGCTCGGTGTCTCGTCCTCGACGCTCGTGCGGGCGACTCTGCTCCAGCTCGAGCTGTTCGACGAGCCGGGCAAGACCGACAGGCCAACGAGCAACAGGCCAGCGGGTGAGACGTGAGAGGCCGTTCTCGGCCGCAAGCGGATCACGGCAAGCCCTCCCCTCGGGAGTATTCGGCCGCTCTGCTACCTTGTCACGTGACATGAGCGCGACCGAGTTTCAGGTGGCCAAGGTGCTGGGCGGTCCGGTGGCGGTGGATGACGCGGAGCTTCTCTTCATCTCGCCCGCGATCCACGACTGGTCGCTCGTCTCCGGGCGCGGCATCGATGTCGTCATCGACCTCGAAGGCGGGCTCGACATCGGCGTTCCGACCGTCCCGAACCAGATCCTCTACGTGTACTTCCCGATCTACGACCAGGATCTGCCCGACCTCGCCAAGCTCCACGCCGTGGCCATCCTCGGCGCCGGCCTGGTGCGCGGCGGGCACCGGGTCCTGAGCCACTGCGGCATGGGGTTCAACCGCTCCGCGCTCGTGGCGGGGCTCATTCTCGTCCAGCACGGCTTTTCCGGCGCCGAGGCGGTCGAGCGGCTCCGGCAGCGGCGCCCCGGCGCGCTGTTCAACCCCACGTTCGCCGCCTACCTCGCCAGCATGCCTCCCCACCCACCCACCCGGTGATCAGTGTTGGTTCTCCACCCACCCCCCACCCGTTACGGCCCCCGCACCGCTTCCCCCACCCTTTCCCGCCACCCTCCCTCAGCGTGGTCGTGGACGTGGTCGTGGACGGCCTTCCCCCCTCCCTATTCAGGTCCGGAGCAGCGTCCAGCCCGCCCACCCGGCGCGGCCTGGGGGAGTGGGCGCGAGAGGGCGGCTCGATTTTTGCCTTGCGTTTTGCTACGCTGGCGTCCCGTTCACGCCGGGAGGGAGACATGAGCTTTCACAAGGTATTCGTACTCGGAAACGTAGGCAGGGACGTCGAGCTGCGCCAGACCCCCGGCGGCCTCGCGGTCGCAAAGTTCTCGGTCGCCACCAACGAGGTCTGGAAGGACAAGAACGGCCAGAAGCAGGAGCACACGGAGTGGTTCAACGTCGTGTCGTTCGGCAAGCAGGCCGAGTTCTGCGCTCAGTACCTCAACAAGGGGCGCACGGTGTTCATCGAGGGCACCCTGCGCACCCGCACCTATGACGACGAGAAGGGCAACCGCCGGTACTTCACCGAGCTGCGGGCCGGAACGATCCAGCTCGTCGGGCCGCGGCCGCAGGGCGGCGAGCAGGGTCCCGAGGGGCCGCCGGAGTTCCCGCCCGACGAGGACGGGCCCGACGTGCCGTTCTGAGGCGAGGGCAAGCGTCATGAGCGGCCCGGTCTGGAGGTTCGAGTCGAAGCGGAGCGGACGGTGCAGCGTTTGCCTGCAGCCAGCCGAAGGCCTGTTCGTCGAGGGGGAGGTGGTCGACAACGCCCACCTTCCGCAGCGGCTGGTGTGCAGGGGCTGCTTCGCCCGCTGGGGAGAGCTCGTCACTGCCGGCGAAGCGGGGCGCCACGTCCCGGCTCCGGCCTACGCCCGCCGGCCGTGAGGCGCCCGCGCTCGAGACGCTGCTCGGCGGCTTCGGAGTAGCGCCCATAGTCCTTCTGTAGCAACGGATTGGCCTCGAGCGCAGCGTTCAGGTCGGCAGCGGCGAGCCGCAGCTCGGCCAGGTCAGCCTGCCCGGCTCCGGCACGCACGAGGCGCAGCGCCCCCCGCACGGCCAGCGTGTCGGGGCGGCGTGGGTTGATGTCGAGCGCCTGGGCGACCTCTCGCAACCCCGCCGCCACCGCTCGCGCCGGGTCGCCCCCCTCGCGCCGGATCCACTCCGCCTCGAGCAGGCGAAGGCGGGCCGAGGTGTGGTGGCTCTCGGCGCTGCGGGGGTTGAGCGCCAGGGCCCGCTCGAGCGCTGGCCGGGCGGCCGCCAGGTGCGGCGAAGGGGAGCCGCCGCGGGCGAGCGCCCAGCGTGCCGCCACCAGCTCGGTCTCGGCCAGCTCGCTCCAGGCCCAGAAGATGTCCGGGTTGATCGAGGAGGCGGTGCGGAACGCGGCCCGCGCCTCTTCCAGGCGCGCAGTCGGGTCGAGCCCGGCCTCGGCGAGCGCCACGGCCTGCGAGCGCAGAGTCGAGCCGAGGTTGGCCCAGGCGTAGGCGTAGTTGATGTTGAGCGCCACGGCCTGGCGGTACGACTGTTCGGCGCGGGCGAGCGAGGCGGTGGGGTCGAGCCCTGCCCGCCGCTCGTACTCCGCCTGCCGCCACCAGGCGATGCCGAGTGTGTTGTGGGCGTTGGCGTACGCCGGGTCGATGGCGATGGCACGCTCGTAGGCGGCGACGGCAGCGGCGATCGAGGGCCTCGGGTCGATGCCGTGCGAGGACTCCCATCTCGCTCGCTTGTCGTGGGCGTAGCCGAGGTTGGTGCTGATTTCCGCATCGGTCGGCAGCGCCTTGAGCGCCACCTGGTAGCTGGCGACGGCGCGGTCGAGCACTGGCCTCGGATCGCCGCCTTGCTTGGCCTCGTGGTCACCGAGCATGGTCAGCGCCCAGCCGAGCGTTGCTGCGGCCGGACCGTCGCCGGGGCGCACCTCGAGCGCGTGCTCCGCCAGCGCAATCGCCTGGGCGAGCGAGGACTGCGGGTCCGTGCCGTGATCGCGCTGCCAGTCCGCGAGCGCGGCGTGAGCCAACGCCAGCGTGGCCAGGGCCGGGGCGCTGTCGGGGTTGACGAGCGCCGCCAGGCTCCCCTGGTGCGCCGCCCTCGCGAGCGCTGGTGCCGGCGAGCGGCCCTGACGCCGCTCCACCTCCGCCACCTCGACGAGGCGCTGGCAGTCGGCCAGCAGGATTTCCGCGTCGCTGCGCCCGATCTCCCCGGCCCGCGCCAGGGCCCGCTCGGCCCCGGCGTACGCCTCCCCGGCCGCCTCGTAGTCACCGCGCGCGGCCGCTCGCCGCGCCTGGGCAATCAGCGCGTCGCCTTCCAGCTTGTGCGCCTGGTACAGCCACGGGTACTCCCTCACCGTCTCGCGCGCCAGTGCCAGCGCCGCATCGAACCTCTCCTCGTACAGCGCGATGAGCGCCTCGGCGAGGCGCGAGGCCTCGGCCGAGGAGCCCTCGCCGGCCCGCAGCAGCTCCAGCGTGGGACGCCCCAGCTTCTCGGCGGCCTCGACCCGGAGGCGCTCGCGCTGACCCGGGTCCTCGGCCCGCTCCGCCCGCTCGACCGCCTGCTGGTACAGCAGCCCGAGCGCCTGCCCGAGCGCCAGCGCGACCTGCGGCCCGCGGTACCCGTCGTCCCACGCCGCCTGCAGCCTGGAGCGCGCCTTTTCGGGCTCCCCCAGCGCCAGCCACGCCCGGCCCAGCGCCAGGTTGCCAGGCGCCCGGCCGACCCGGCCCTCGGCGGCCAGCCGGGCCTCGATGTGCGACAGACGCTGCCGCGCCTGCTGTCGTTCGGGGCGCACGTCGTGCGGCGGCGAGGTGTGGGCGTGCCGCAGCAACGCCTCGATGTAGCCGACGTCCCCCGCCAGCTCCTGGGCGAGCCGCTCTTGCCGCGAGGCCACCCAGGCCGTTCTCGCCGCGACGCCAGCCGCGGCCACGGCCACCACGAGCGCCGCCGCCACCACCCCCGCCACCACTCGGTGCTTGGCGATCTTGCGGCCCAGCCGGTAGGCGACGCTCGCCGGACGGGCGGCAATCGGCTCCCCGTCGAGAAAGCGCTGCAGGTCGTCCGCCAGGGCGCGAGCCGAGGGGTAGCGCCGTGACGGTTCCTTCGCCATGCAGGTCTGGACGATGGTCTCGACGTCGCGCGGCAGGTGCGGCAGTCTCCGCCGTAGTGGCTCTGGCTCCTCGCTGACCACCTTCATGAGGACCTCGACGTCGGTGCGGCCGGTGAACGGCGGGACGCCGCTCAGCAGCTCGTAGAGGGTCGCGCCGAGGGAGTACACGTCGGTGCGGCGATCGAGTGCCTGCAGGTCACCGCAGGCCTGCTCGGGCGACATGTACGCCGCAGTGCCCATGAGCGCGCCGGGGAGCGTCGTGCCCGGCTGCTCGACCTCGCGGGCCAGCCCGAAATCCACCACGTACGAGCGCCATTCCCCTTCCTCGCCGCGCTCGAGAAGGATGTTGCCCGGCTTGACGTCGCGGTGCACGAGGCCGTTGCGATGCGCCTCGTGGAGCGCCAGCGCCACCTCCCGGACGACCAGCAGCTTCTGCTCCAGCGAAAGTTCCGCCGCCCGCTCGCGCAGCGAGGCGCCGTCGATGAGCTGCATGGCGATGTACGGCTGCCCGGACGCCTCGCCGACCTCGTAGACGCGGCAAATTGCCGGGTGCTCGACGCGCGCCTGCGCCTGCGCCTCGCGCAAGAAGCGGGCCGCCAGCTCGGGCTCGTCGTGGCGCAGCAGCTTGATGGCGACGAAACGCCCGAGGCGGGGATCGCGAGCGCGAAAGACGCGCCCCATGCCACCCCGACCGATGAGGCTCACGAGCTCGTAGCGGTCCCAACCACGCAGTGGCAGCTCCTCGGGCCCGGGCGGGGAGCTGCTGGTAACGGCCATCACCCCGGAGGGCAGCGGATCGAGGGTGACCGCGGTCTCGGCCTCGGCGGGCGACGGCGTCTCGGCGTCCAAGAGCCGCTCCAGCCACTCCTCGAACTGCGCGTCGCGCCCCTCCTCGTCCGGCGCGGCCGGACCGGCCAGGGCCACGAGCTGTGACGGCTCGAGCCAGCGACGCTCCACGGCGCGCCGCAGCAGGCGGTCGGCCCGCCGCTTCGGGCTCACCGACCACCCCCGTAAAGATCCCCCTGCCGCCGAAGAGTTGGTCCGGGCAGGAAAGGTGACACCGCACGCATCGAACGGCGGCAGTATAGCCGCCGATCGCTCGGCTACAATGGCGGCAGGATGGGCCACGCAGCACGCTGCCGGCCGAAGCGACAGGCTCGCGGGTGGGGCGCTTCGAGATGACGCGCCGATCGAGTCTCGCTGTTGGCGCGCTCAGCCACATCGGGCTGGTGAGGCGGGAGAACCAGGACCGGATGGGGCGTTTCCGTACGCCCCAGGCCGAGGTCTTCGTGGTTGCGGACGGCATGGGTGGCCACAAGGGCGGGGCCCAGGCGGCGGCAATGGTGCTCGAGGGGCTGGAGAAGGCCCTGCGCGCCCGGCCGCAACCGCGCTCGATCCGCGCTGCGCTGCGCGCCGCAGCCAGCGAGGTGAACTCGGCGGTTTGCGCCGCCGCCACCTCCGGCGACCCGACTACCGACCACATGGGATCCACGGCCGTGCTGCTGGTGGTGAGAGGGCGGGAGGTCCTGGTCGGCCACCTCGGCGACAGCCGGGCCTACCTGTGGAGAGGAGGCCGGCTGCGGCAGCTCACCCGCGACCACACCTGGGTCCAGCAGCTCGTGGACCAGAACCTCCTGACCGAGGAAGAGGCCCGCCACCACCCGGAGGCCAGCGTGCTGGCCCACGCTTTCGGGCGGCAGTCGGAGCTGGCGATTGCCCTCTCGCCGGCGCTGGCGATCCGCCGCGGCGACGCCGTGCTGCTGTGCTCCGACGGGCTTTCGGGGTATGTCGAGGCGGACGAGATCGCCGCCATCCTCGCCAGCCACGAGGATCCACAGCGCGCCACCGAGGCGCTCGTGGAGGCCGCCCTGGCAACCGGGGGACACGACAACATCACCGTGCAACTCATCGTCTTCACCGATCCGCCGCGCTGGCACGCGCGGCGGATCCTGGGGCGTTCCGGGGTCATCCGCCCGCCGCGCGTCACCGTCTCGGAAGCCGAGCCGCCTCCCCCGGCATCCCCTCCGGCGCAGCTCGATCTGGTGCCCACGGAGCCGGCCTTGCCGCTGCCGCCGCCCCCCGCCGCCGAGGCGCCGCCGCCCCGGCGACGCCGCCTGGCCGGCGGGGTGATCGCCGTTGCGACGCTCGCTGGCGCCGCCCTCCTGGCCGTCGCCCTGCGCACGCTGCTCCGGCCGGCGGCTCCCGCCGGCGCACCGCACACGGTGCCGACGGCAACCGAGCCTGCTGGCGTGCCCGCGCCGGGCTTCGCCGGCGAGGAACCCACCGCCACCCCCGAGCCGGGCCCGCCGCCCACCCCCACGCCCACGCCCACGGCGGCGCCGGAAAGCGACGGCGCTCCGCCGGGAGAGGCTTTGTGAGCACCCTCGCCGAGGCCGAGTCGTCCGAGGCCGGACGCCGGCAAGCCGGCCGCGAGCGACTCGACACCGTGCTCCGCCGCTGTTGCTGGGGGCTCGGCGTCGCCCTCGCCGTGCTGCTGGCCGTGGCGTGCGCGCTCTGGCTCGGGGCCCATCGCTGGGCCTCTCGCCTGGTCGGCAGCGAGGTGACCGACCTGCGCCTCGAGCGCCTGCCCGGGGAAAGCGGTGCGCTCCTGGCCCGCGCCCGCCTGCACGTGACCAACCGGACACCGTTCCGGCTCACGCTGCACGGCATGCACTACCGGCTCGAAGCTGGCGGCACCGAGATCGCGCGCGGGCACTGGAACCCCGACCGCCCGCTGCTGGTCCCGGCCCGCGGGAGTGCGGCGGCGGAGCTGGAAGCCAGGCTCGACACGGGCCGCCTCGCCGGCGCCGCGCTAGCGCTGCTCGGGGGCGCATCGAACGCCCGCCTCGAGGGCAGGGTCGAGGCGGAATGGCTGCTCGGCCGCATCGTGGTGCCGCTGGCCGTCGAGCGCCGGCTGCCCGGGCCAACCGGGGAGCGGTGATGCCGTTCTCGCTGCTCCACGAGGGCCAGCGCGTCGGGCACTACGTGCTCGAAGAGCGCATTGGGGCCGGCGGGATGGGCGAGGTCTGGAAGGGCCGCCACGAACTCCTGGCCCGCCCCGTGGCCATCAAGTCCATTGCTCCCCACCTCGCCGCCGACCCCGAGTTCGCTAACCGCTTCCGTCTCGAGGCCCGGGCCCAGGCGGCGCTCGTCCACCCCCGCATCGTCGCCGTGACCGACTTTTTCTACATCCCCGAAGGGTTCTTCCTGGTCATGCCCCTTATCGACGGGGAATCGCTCGAGCGACGGCTGCAGCGGCAGCACCCGCTCCCGGTCGCCGACGCCTTCGCGATCGCGCTCGACATTCTCGACGCTCTCGCCTATGCCCACGGCAAGGGGGTCATCCACCGCGACGTCAAGCCGGCCAACATCCTGGTCGACCCGCAGGGGCACGGATACCTCACGGACTTCGGGATCGCCCTGATGATAGGCCAGCAGCGGCTGACCCGCACGGGCACCTCGATCGGCACCCCCCACTACATGAGCCCCGAGCAGATCCTGCGCCCCCGCCAGCTCGACCACCGCACCGACATCTACAGCTTCGGCTGCGTGCTGTACGAGATGCTGGCCGGCCGGCCACCGTTCGACGCCGCGACCGAGGGCGCTGACCCGGACTTCGTGGTCAAGGACGCCCACTTGCGCACCCCGGCACCGCCGCCGAGGACGTTCAACCCGGCGCTGCCGCCGGCGCTCGAGCCGATCATCCTGCGCGCCCTCGCCAAGCGGCCCGAGGACCGCTACCAGAGCTGCGCCGAGCTCGCCTCCGCACTCACCGCCGCGGCACTCGAACCGCTGGGCACTGCGGCCACGGTCGCGATGCCTGCAGTGAAGGAGCCCAGCACACCGGCCGAGGTCGGGGGGCTGTCTGCCGGGCCCGCACCGCCTCCGCCCGAGCTGCCCCTGACCACGCCGGCGACGCCGGTCCCGCCGCCGGAGGGCGTGGCCTCCGAGCCACAGCAGCAGGCGCTCCCGGCGCCCCCCCGGGGCCGCCCCGGCGCCCCCTCGGTGGTCGCGGCGGTGCTGCTCGCCGCCCCGCTGCTCGTGCTCGTGGCGGTGCTGGCCTGGCGCTCGATTCCGCCTTCGCGAGTCACGGTCGGGCCGGAAGGAGCCGACGAGCGCAGCCTGGGTGCCGCGATCGCCAGGGTGCGGACCGGCGGGATGGTGGCAGTGCTTCCTGGCGTGTACCGGGAGTCGGTGCGGATCGAGCGCGATGTCACGCTAGTGGCCGAGGGCACGGCGGCCGAGGTCGTGATCGAGGGAGGCCCGGCCCCGGCGGTCACGCTCGCGAGCCCGCGGGCAACGCTGCGGGGGCTCATCCTGCGCGTGGCCGGCGAAGCGGGCGCTCCGCCTCCCGCGCTGCTGGTCCAGGCAGGCGAGCCGCTTGTGGAGGGCTGCACGATCACCGGCGGCGGCGAGGCCGCGGCCCGGCTGGGGGGCGCCTCGCTGCCCACATTGCGGCGCTGCCGCCTGCACGCGACCGGCGCCGGCGCGGCGCTGGTGGCCGAGGAGCGGGTGCGGGCGCGAGTCGAGGACTGCCGGGTGGGGAGCGAAGCCGTCGGGGTCATCGTCCGCGAGGAGGCCGAGGTCACGATGCGGGCGAGCGTGGTGTCGGCTTGCCCGCTGGCCGGCGTGCAGGTCCTGGCCGGCGGGCTCGCCATCCTCGAAGGCTCGCGGGTGGAGCTGTGCGGGCCGGCCGGGATCGACGTCGGCGGCGGCAGGCTGCGCATGCGGCTCGGCGCCATCCAGGGCGGCCGCGGGGTCGGGCTATTCGTGCGCGAGGGGGGGGATGCGCTGGCGGAGGGAACCGAGATCGCGGACAACGCCGGCCACGGCGTGGAGGCGGCGGGGGCTCGGGCGACGCTTTCGGGCTGCACGGTCCGGGGAAACGACGGCCGGGGGGTGTGGGCGCGCGAGGGGGCGACCGTCGTGCTCGAGCGAGCCACCCTCACGGCCAACGCGCGCGGCCCGACGCTCGCCGACCGCACCTCCACCATCCGCGCGCAGTAGCCCTTCTCTTCCCCTCCTGCCTCGTGCCCTCACTCCACCTTCGACCAGTCGAGCTGCGAGCCCATGGCCGAGTGCGGGATCGCAAACACCACGAGCGTGACGAGCGCCGCCACGAGCACGGCGGTGCGTCCCCACCGCCCGCCGCGCAGGGCGGCGACGGCGCCGGCCCACGCCACGCCGGCGGCGAGAGTCTTGTTGTCGGTGAGGTCCCAGCCGAACGGGACGCCGGTCCACCAGGCGCCAAAGGCGTACTTTTGCACTGCCGGGCCGAGCACGAACCCGCCCACGAGGATGAGCCAGAACGCCGCCCACGCCAGCGGTCCCAGGCGCGGCCGGCCGAGCGCTGCCTCGAGGCCGGCCCGGGTCGCCAGGAGCATGCCGGCGAACATCGCCAGCACGTGGGGAATCAGGACCCACGCCGGGACCGGGTCCTTGAAACGGGCCACGGCGGCACGCTCCGGGATGGTGACGATCCGCCCCCCGTCGTGGAGGCGGACCTGGTACTCGATCTTGCCGGCTGCCGGCTGGTGCGGGAGCTCGGCCACCAAATCGGGTCCGTCACGCCTCATCGGCACGACCGTCCAGGCGGCGGCCGTCGGGTAGCGGCGCCACGCCACCTCGCCGGTGACGCCTTCCCCGGCGCGCAGCCGGACCGGCAGGTTCTCGCCGGTGGTACCGGAGCGCAGCAGCTTTCCCTTCACCGCTTCCCCGCCCAGCTCGACCCCCACCCTCGCCGGGTGCGTCGGGCCGGTCATGCGCTGCCAGACCACCGAGCCAAGCGTGACCACCACGGCCAGCAGCCAGCACTGCCAGGTCTTCATCACATCGCCTCCTCGCCGGCGTGAGGCGCGAACCCCTCGCCCAGGACCTCCTGCGCGGGCGTGATGGCCACGAACGCCTGGCGATCGACCCGCGCCACCAGGCGCTTGAGCCGGCCCACTTCCTGGGGGGCCAGCACCACGTAAAGCACCGGCCGCGGCTGCCCGGTGTAGCCACCCTGCCCCTGCAGCACCGTGACGCCGCGCCCCAGCCGGTGCAGCACCGCCTGCTTCACCGCTTCCGGCTGCTCGCTGATGATGAGTGCGGTGCGGGCCGCCGAGAAGCCCTCCTGCACGAGGTCGAGCACCCGGGCGGAGACGAACGCGAGCGCCAGCGCCACCATGACCGCCTCGGCGCCGAAGATGAACGCCGCGGCGGCAAAGATCACGACGTTGATCGCCAACAGAGCCTGGCCGACCCCGATTCCCAGGAATCGGTGCGCGAGGCGCGCCAGCACGTCCGTGCCGCCGGTCGTGCCGCGCCCCCTGAACACGAGGCCCATCCCGAGGCCGTCGAGCAGGCCGCCGTAGCAGATCACGAGCAGGCGGTCGCTGGTCGGCGCCGTGATGAACGGCGCGGAGAGGTCGATCGCCAGTGACATCACCAGCACCGCCACCACCGTGCGAATGAAGAACCGCATGCCACCGGCGTACTTCCATCCCAGCCAGACGAGCGGCACGTTGAGCGCCAGCGTCACCAGGCCGACCGGCGTGTGAAAGACGTGGTGGAGGATGATCGCGACGCCCACCGCCCCTCCCGAAACAACGTTGTTCGGGACGAAGAACATGTTGGTGCCGATCGCGACGAGCACCGAGCCGAGCACGATTTGCGCGTAGTCGTACACGATGCCGAGCCGCCCACCCGGAGCGCGAGGTACCCATCTCATGGGCCGGCATCCTGACAGAAGGCAAGCAAAACGCAATAGGCAAAGAGGGAAGACGCCGACGTCCACGACCACGTCCACGTCCTTGCCGGGGGAAAGGGCGCAGGAGGGCGGCCGGGCGGCCTACGGCGCGGTCCGGAACCAGAACGAGGTAGGCTTGCCTGGCTCGTTGCCAGCCAGATCCTCGACGGCGTCACCGGCGAGCGTGACGTGGAAGCGATCGCCCGCCGGGAGATCCTGCGCCGGTGTCCACACCACCCACCAGTTGGCCGGATCGTAGTGCGCCGTGCCGGCCGCGAGGCCGGACCTCTCGCCCAGCACCGTGACGCCCCCGGGATCGAGCGTCCTGCCGGCCAGCGGCTCGGAAAGGCAAAAGACGATTCTCGGGCGGCGTGCCGCCACCAGCGCACCGGAAGCCGGGAAGTGCGAGGTCACGAACGGCGCCACGCGGTCACCCCCGCTCGACCAGGCGGCCTGCACCGCGAGATCGAGGGAGACGTGGAACGCCAGCTCCACGAGCTCCGGCGGCGGCAACGGGGGTTCGGGCAGGTCATGTTCACCGAGGAACTTGGAAATGAGCACGGCGGCGGCCACCACGGTCACGACGCCGGCCGCCACGAGCGCCGGGGAGACGTGCTGGAGCGTCACGTGGACGTCCGTCATCGTGCCGTCGCGGACCTTGAGCACCTTGCGGGTCGGGCTGGCGAACCGCTCAACGTCCCCGGCCTCGCCGAGACGGGCGGGGAAGCTGACGCGGTAGGTGCCCGGGGGCAGCCCCGCCACCGCCCAGCTCGGGTTGAGGGAGCGGAACACCGGCTTCCAGTCCCTGCCCTCCTGGCGCTCGAGCTCCCCCACGAGACCCGCCGGGCCAACGCGGCCGGCCCGCCGCGCGGCGTCGTCGGCGAACACCTGCACCGCCACGCCTCCGCCTCGCCCATCCGTCGATCGCGAGGTGGTGGCCTTCACCGACACGCAGCCGGAGAGCGTCAGCGACAACTGGGCGAGCGCGAGAGCGACAGCGACGGCCCGGCGAGGCGCCGTTCTAGCCATGGACGATGCGCGTCCCCTCCGGCAGCTCCAAGACCGCCTCGGCGGGCCACGGCTGGCGCGTCCCCTTGGCCAGTTCGACCTCGTCCAGCTTCACTTCCTGGCTGCGCGCCTCGACCATCCACCCCTGGCGCGTCGGGACCACGAGCGCCCGAGCCGAGGTGGACGGCACCAGGAGGTGCACCGGCAGGACCGAGAGCACCCAGACCGCGTGGCGCCCGGCACCGACCCCGGCCGTGAAGGTGAACTCCACCGCCTGCGGCGCGCCGTCGCGGCCCCGCCACAGCTTGTAGACGAACTCCGCCGCCCCCTGCGCCAGCAGGCACCGCCCTTCCTCGCCGAGCTCGCACCGCTCGCCCCGCTTGAGGACCTTGCCGTCCATCGCCGCACCGTGGGTGCCCATGCAAAACGCCTCGAGGCCGCCGGGAGCGACCCGGAACTCCATGTGCCCCGCCCGGCTGAGCCGCTGCGCGAGCGCGAGGGTGATGGAGTTCTCGGCCGCCTCCCGGCGCGTCGGCCTGAGGTCGAGGTGGTTGCCGAACTCCTCGAACGAACCGCGGCCGAACCGCACGGCGGGTCCGACCACCACGCGCCACGTCGTCAGCTCGCGCCCGGTGTCGACCTGGAAACGCTCGACCGGCGCCAGAAGGCCGAGGTCCGTGACGACCGGGATCGGCGGCCCGACAACCTCGGCAGGCGGCGCAGGGGCGGCGGCCGGCGCGGGCTCCAGCTCGGCGGGAGGCGCTGCAGGCGCCGGCGGCACCGGCGGCGGGAGCGTCGCCCCCGGCGCCTCCTCGATCGCGCGGCCCTGGGCCAGCAACGTCTCGAGCGCCTGGGCGGCGCGATCGCGCACCGCCGGGGAGAGCCGAGGCTGCTTGAGGAGTTCCATGATGCGCTGGTGCGCCCCGGCGCGGGCGGCCGGGTCGTCCTTGTGCGCCGCCACCTGCGCCAGCTCTAGGTTGAGCTTGAGCTCGTCCACCTCGTCGGTCGCCACCTCGCCGCCCAGCCGCTCCAGGAAGGCGGCTGCCTCCCCCCACGCCTGGGTCATGAGCAATTCTTCCAGCATTGCGCGCCGGCGGGCGGCGAGCTCGGCCTGCGCCCGTCCCAGCAGCTCGTCCACCTGCTTGGCCGGGATCTTGCCGAACGGCAGCAGGTGGGGCTTCTCCTCGAGCAGCCGCTGGCACATGCCGGCGATGTAGCCCCACTGCGGGCGCTCGCGAGCGGCCATGGCCTGGGCACGCTGCCAGATCTCCTTTGCCTTGCGATCCGGGCGCGTGCGGCCCTTGCGCTGGTTCTCGTCGAACACGACCACCACCTCGCGCAACCGTGCCAGGAAGGCGTCGGCGTCGGCAGGGCGCTGGTCGATGTCGCCCAGGCAATCCTGGATCAGCTCGTCCATCGACGCCGGCAGGAAGTCGGCGCTCTCGCACAGCTCCTCGTACCCCACCCAGGGCGAGCACAGCGTGCCCCGGAACAGCTCGTTGGCCAGTACGGCGAGCTGGTAGACGTCCGCCTGCGGGCCGAGCGCTGCCCAGTCCCCACGCAGCAGCTCCGGCGGCGCATAGGCCGAAGTCTGCCAGCGCACGCCGAGCGCCTCCTGGGCGGCGCGCCGCAGCTCGGCGCCGAGACCGAAACCGATCAGGCGCACCGAGCCGCTCTTGGCGAGCAGCAGGTGCTCGAGCCGCACATCGAGATGGCAGAGCCCCGCCCGGTGCAGCTCGGCCACGCCGTGGGCGGCCTGTTCGAGGAAGCGCAGCGCCTCGTCGGAGGTCAGGCCCGAACCGCTCACGTCCTCCTCGGCCGAGGTCCGGTCCACGTAGCGCTCGAGCGAGATTTGCTGCGAAAAGCGAGAGCCCGAGACCAGGTCGCGCAGCGTCCGGCCCTCGACCCATTCCATGTTCATCGCCCACCACGGCTGCTCCTGGCCCACCACGGCAAGCGGCCCCATGTCGAGGATCTTGACCGCGAACTCCCCGGCGACGCCGGCCAGTTTCTCGAGTTCCTCCTCGAACAGCCGCTGCGACACGTCGGTCGCAAGCAGCTCCGGACGCATGATCTTGACCGCCCGCAGGGTGTTGCTCGGACGGTGCAGGGCCTTGAGCACGCAGCCGTGGCCGCCCTCGGCGACGACGCCGCGGAACTCCAGCTCCTCGCTCACATCCAGGGGTTGACCGACCGCCAGCTGCGAAAAGGCCTCGAAGGCCGGCGAGAGGCTGACCGCGCCGGCACCCTTGCCGCTCTTCTTGCCACCTCGGGCGACGCTACCCATTTCGATCCTCCAACAGCTCCACAAGCTGCGTGAAGTATACCGCAAGGGCCTGACCACTGCGCCCGCCTTGCCGTTCGGGCGGGCGGCAGCTAAGCTCCGGCGCCATGAGCGAGCATCGCCCCATCCCTGTCAGCGTCCTCGGCGCCGGCCACCTCGGGCGCCACCACGTCCGCCTCGCCCGTACCCTGCCCGGCTGGGCCTGCGCCGGGGCCTACGACCCGGACCGCTCCCGCCTGCAGGCCGTGTGCGCCGAACACGGCACGACCGCTCTCGGCAGCGTCGACGAGGCGATCGAGAAGGCGGAAGCGGTGGTGATCGCCTCTTCCACCACCACCCACGCCGCGCTGGCGCTGCGGTGCCTCGAGGCCGGGCGCCACGTCATGGTCGAGAAGCCGATTGCCGCCACCGTGGCGGAGGGGGAGGCGATGGTCGTCGCCGCCCGGCGCAGCGGCGCGGTGCTGTGCGTGGGGCACGTCGAGTTCTTCAACCCGGCGGTGCAGGCGGTGCTGGCCCGCAGCCCGAGGCCGCGCTACATCGAGACCCAGCGGCTCTCCCCGTTCACGGCTCGCTCGCTCGACATCGATGTCGTCGTCGATCTCATGGTGCACGATCTGCAGATCGTCCAGGCGCTGTGCTCGAACGCCCCGCTCACCGAGGTGCGGGCCGTGGGCGTCCCGGTGCTCACCGGCAAGGTCGACCTCTGCAACGTCCGCCTCGAGCTGGCCAACGGGTGCGTGGGCAACCTCACGGCCAGTCGGGTGTCCTCGGACCGGGTGCGCAAGCTCAGGTTGTTCGAGCCGGATGGGTACTACTCGGTGGACTACGCCGAGCAGACCGTCTCGGCGTTCCGCCTCGTGCGCGGCGGAGCGCAGCCGCAGATCGAGCCGGTGGCAGTCGATTTCGAAAAAGGCGAGCCGCTGGCCGCCGAGCACCTGGCGTTCCAGCGCGCCTGCCGCGGCGAGCCGGGCCCGCTGGTGGACGGCGTGTCTGGCACCACGGCCCTGGTCGCGGCAGTCGCGGTCGTCGAGGCGATCTCGTCCCGTGTCTGAGCCCGCCGCCCTGGCCGACTCGAGCCCCGCCGGAGCGGTGCTGCAACAGCTCCGGGTGCTGTGGGCAGCGTTTTTCGCCTCGGTGGCCGTCTGCGTCGCCGTGGGTCTGGTCGTGGCGCCGCCGGCGGGCAAGGCTCCCGACCGCCACACCCCTCTCATGTGGGTCCTGGCCCTGGCCGCCGCCGTCAACTTGCTCACCGTGGTGCCCGTGACCCGGCTCGTGGTGGACCGCGCCCGCGCCGGCGGCCCCCAGGCGCGGCTGGCGGCGCACCGCACTGCGTTCGTGGTCGCCGCGGCCCGGGTCGAGGCCGTGGCGGTGCTCGGGCTCGTGGTCGTGCTGGTGTCCGGGCGTCGGGACTGGTTCGCGCTGTTCGCGGGCGCGGCCGTCCTCGGCATGCTCATGCTGCTCCCGCGGCACGCCGATCTCGAGCCCCTGGCGCTCGACACCGAGCGACCGGCCCCGCCGATCGAGCCGTGACCGGCTGACGCGGGTGCGCGCCGCCCGCGTCAGCGATGGATGCGCAGCTTCTTCCGCAACGCCCCGATCCCTCGCTCGAGGGCCGGCGACCGGCGCTCGATCCAGCTCACGAGGCGCCGGAACAACGGTACGTCCGGCGACAGCAGCAGCGCGCCGAGGCCGATGAGCAGCCACCCCTGCAGGACCGGCAGGAACAGCCCCGCCACCCCCAGCAGGAGGCAGGTCCACCCCGCGACGTGTCGGAGGACACCCTTCATCCGACTCCCAAGTCCGCCTCTCGTGCAAGATAGTATGCCGGAGATCTCGCCTGGACCGGCACACATGCCACGGTGTACGGCGCCACCCCGCTCCCGGTTTGGCTGACGGCGCAGGTACGGCCAGCGACCCGGCGCCTTTCACGGCAAAGGGATCGCGCTCGCTCGCAGGTGGCGGCCGAGGATCTCCAGCAGCGCCGGCTGGACGCCGGGGCCGCCGGCCACGACGTTGCCGTTGCGAAACACCTCGCCGCCGCCAACCGCGTCGGTCACCTTGCCGCCGGCTTCCCGCACGATCAGCACCCCTGCCGCCACGTCCCAGATCGACAACCCGAACTCGAAGAAGCCGTCGAAGATGCCGGCCGCCGTGTGGGCCAGGTCGAGCGCCGCCGCGCCCGGCCGGCGCAGCGCTCCGACGGCACCGAACACGTCCCGAAAGATGGCCAGGTAGTCGTCGAGGTACGGCCTGATCCGATACGGAAAACCGGTCGACACGAACGCGCCGGCCAGTCCCCGGCGGGCGCTTGCGGCGAGGGGCGCGCCGTTGCAGAACGCTCCCCTGCCGCGCACCGCACAAAAGCTCTCCCGGCGCATCGGGTCGACGATCACGCCGAGCAGCACCTCGCTCGCCTCGACCAGCGCCAGCGACACCGCGAAGTGGGGAAAGCCGCGCACGAAGTTGAGCGTGCCGTCGAGAGGGTCGAGCACCCAGCGCGCCCCGGGCGGCCCGCTGGCGCCTTGCTCCTCGGCCAGGATGCCGAGCTCGGGCGAGCCGGCGCGCAGCAGCTCCACCACCGCCGCCTCGGCGGCGCGGTCCGCCTCGGTCACGAAGTCGTTCTGGGCCTTTTCGCTGATCTGGCCCGGAGCGAGCTGCCGGAAGTGCCGCCGGAGCACCTCCGCCCCCCGCTCGGCCGCAGTGATGGCAAGGGGAAGCAGCTCGGCGAATCGTTCCGCGCCCACCCTCACCTCCCATCGCCCCGGAATGGCGGCGCCCCTCCCGCCGGTTGCTGACCTCGAATGGTGCCTGCACCCGACCTCGGAGCGCACGACGACGCGCGCACTCGCATCGAACTCATCGTCTCGGTCACCGCCCAGGTGCTGGCCGAGGATGCGGGGCTGACGTTTTGCGAGGCCCTCCGCCTGGTCGACGCGGCGCGTCGGGCCGTCCTGCGCAGCTTCCCCGAGCACGGCGAGACGTTCGAGCTCTTCATCCGCCCGCGCCTCGACGCCATCATCGAGCGACGGTTCGGGTTGCCGCCGCCGCAGGCGCCCAGCTCGTAGCCCCGGCGTACTCGGGGTAGGTCGGCATCACATCCTGGTGAGGCTGATCCTCGAGCTGCAGGGCCAGCTCCTCGCCTTCGTGCACCTCGACCCCAGGCACCAGCACCTCGAGCCGCGTCGGCTTGGGTGCCTGCGGCGGTATCGACGAGACATCGAGCGTGAGCGGCTGCCGGAGCCGCGAGGTCCCGTCGAAGTGGCGGATGTGCATGATCATGGTCAGCTGCGCCAGCCCCTCGCGGCCGAGATTGCGCCCCGACAGCGACATGAACAGTGCCGGCTGGTCGTCGGCACCGGTGCGGTTCTCGTACCAGTTGGCCTCGATCTTGTACTGCAGGCGCAGGCGCGTGATGCGCTCGTGCGGCTTTTCCTTGCGCGGCTGGTAGCACCCGGCCGCGAGCACCGCAAGAACCAGGGCCAGCGCGGTCCTTCCCAGCGCCCTCACAGCCCCACCCCCACTCCGGCGAACACCGACGTGCCCGCGCCTCTCCGCACCTCGCCGACGATCCGGAACGGCAGCAGGTTGAGCCTCACGCCGCCGACAGCGGTCCATGTCTCGGCCTCCACGTCCCACCACCTCGGCTGGGGGTCGCCGAAGTACGCACGAGCCTCGACCCGCCGGTACCCCCCGGCCACGTACGGGGTGAGCAGGGTGAAGCCCTTGGACACCACGAGCTGGGCCTCGCCCACCTCGACCCGCATCACGCCGCTGTGATCGAGGCGCGAGTACGAGGCGCGCAGGGCCACGCCCGGCTCGAGCACGCCGCCCTCCAGCAGCGCCCACCTCGCCTCGGCCCCCCAGAACCTCTCGCCGAGCAGCGTGCCGCCCTGGGCTCCGACGTCCAGCCGCAGCGGCAGGCCCTTGCGGAGGATCCCCCTCCCTCCCGCCATCACGCCGGCGGTCGTGGATCCCTCGACGCCGTACTTCCACCACCGCGACGAGGTGCTCACGCGCGGACCTCCGCCCGCGACCAGCAGCTCGAACCCAGTCACTCCCGAGGCCGAGGCCGGTCCCATGTTCGGAAACGCCAGCGCATCCCCGATGGCATCGGCGAGCGCGCCCAGCTCGGCCGTCGAGAAGCGGGGGTCGAACCTGATTTCAGCCGAGCACGGACCGGCTGCGATCACGGCCACGACGAGCACGAGCCGCCACATCCGCACCACCGCGCACCTCCGCGCGGAGTCTACCACTGCCTCACCCGCTCCCCCGCGGTGATCGCCGTATCGGCGGCGGCTCCGCGGCACGCCTTTCGGCGACTTCATTCGTTGCAGAGCCAGCGCGACCGCGCCTCGTCGAACGGCGAGCCGCCGCCCCCCCAAACCCCCCGCGCGAACGCCTCCACCCATGGGTTGAACCCCGGGACGACCCGCAGGTTGTCCTCCTCCATCAGGGTTTTCGGGCGCTGGCGGGAGGCCAGCAGTGCTCGCGCGGCTCGCCGGAGCTGCCACCCCGGCGAGCCCATGGCGTCGAGTGCGTCGAGGCGGTGAGCCCAGAGCAGGAGCCGGCACGCCGCCCACACGGTCTCGGCGGCGACCAGCGCGGTAGCCGGCCCGGGCAGCCCCTCCTCGAGCCCGAGGCGGGCGGCGGCGCGGCTCGCCGCGCGCTCGAGTTCCAGCATCAGGTGCCCGAGATCGCTGTGGAACAGGAGGTTCTCCAGCTCCCCGTCGCCCTCCTCGCCGGAATGCCGGTCGTAGGCGCGGTGGCGCTCCTCCGCCGGGAGGCACACGGGCGCCGCCAGCACGAAACCGGCCCCGGCCCGGGCCGCCTCGGCCACCGCCGCCTCGACCCGCCGCTGCGGCTGCGGGCACGGGGCCAGCCCGAGCAGCACGCCGGTCGCGAAGCCGCCGGCCTTCCACGCCCCCAGGTCGGGTACGCGACGCTCTCCGTACAGCTCCGGGAACCACGGCACCAGCGCCACCACCTGGCTCGCCGCCCCGGCGGCCGGCAGCTCGTCCGGGGTCAAGGGCTCGTCGAGAACGAGAACCGCTCCGCTGCCAGCCTCCAGCAGCCTCGCCAGCCGCTCGCCGTCGGCCCGTGCGGTGCCGGCGTGGAGCAGAAACGTGCATGGGCGCCGCGGCACCGAGCGGTCCGCCGGCACCGGTGTGGGGGGGCTGCCGGGCCAGCGCAGGCGCATGTCCACGGGGTCGAGACTCGGAGCCGACGCGGCCACCGGGGGGCCGCCGAGGCGGTGCGACACCGGCAGCAGATCGGGGAAAGCCGGCTCAATCCGCTGCATGCACGCTTCCTTCCCCCAGCAACTCCCCCAGCCCCGGTCGTTCGGAGCCGAGCGCCCGGCGCACGTACTTCGCCAGCACGTCCGTCTCGAGGTTCACGAGGTCGCCGGCCCGCCGTTCGCCGAGCGTGGTGGCTTGCAGCGTGACCGGCACCACCGCCACCTCGAACCATCCGTCCCCCAGGCCGGACACGGTGAGGGACACGCCGTCCACCGCCACCGAGCCCTTCAGCGCCACCTCCGGCGCGAGTGCCCGCGGGAGCGCGAAGCGAAGCGTGCGGAACGCGTCCCGGGGGCGCACGGCAATGACCTCCACCGCGGCATCCACGTGCCCGCTCACCAGGTGGCCGCCGAGCCGCTCGCCGAGCCTCAGCGCCCGCTCGAGGTTCACCCGCCGTCCGGCTCGCAAGCTCCGCGCCGTGGTGCGGGCGAGCGTCTCGGGAGAGAGGTCGGCGGCAAAACCGTCCTCCATGACCGCGCTCACCGTCAGGCACATCCCCTGCACCGCGACGCTCTCGCCCGTCTGCAGCGGCTCGCCGGCGAGCACGGCCCGCACCTGCATCCGTGCGCCACCCCCCGCGGGACGCACCGCGGCCACCTCGCCCACCGCTGTCACGAGGCCGCTAAACACTGCGGACTCCAGCCACGATCTCGATGTCCTCGCCGAGCCGGCGGACCTCCTCGAAAACCAGCCGCACGCCCTCTTGCGGCGAGCCGAACCCGAGCCCACCGACAGCCGGGACCGCCTCCTTGCCGCCCAGCAGCAACGGCGCCACGAAGGCATGCACTTCCTGCGCCAGGCGCTCGTGCAGGAACGACCAGTGCACCTCCCCGCCCCCCTCGACGAGGAGCGAGCTGACGCCGTGCGACCCGAGCCAGCGCAGCACGGGCCGCAGCTCGCAGCGGCCTCGCTCGTCCGGGCCCACCTCGACGACGGTCACGCCGATTCGCTCGAGCTCGCGCCCGCGCTCGGGATTGGCCGGGGCGCGGCAAAAGACCACCACGTCGCCCGGATCCTGGCCGAGGAGCTGGCTGCCCGGCGGCAGCCGGAGATCGCTGTCCAGCACGACCCGGATGATGTGCGGGTTCGGGTTGAGGCCGAGGTGGCGCCGCAACCTCGGGTCATCGGCCAGGATCGTCCCGATCCCGACCAGCACCGCGTCGTGCTCCTCGCGCAGGGCGTAGCCGGCCTGCCGCGAGGGCTCGGAGGTGATCCACCGCGAGCGCCCACCGCGCGCCGCGATCTTCCCGTCGAGCGTCACCGCCATCTTGAGCGCCACGTACGGCAGCCCGCTCCGCATCCAGTGGCCGAACCTCCGGTTGAGGCGCTCGCACTCGGCGCCGCGGACCCCCTCGATCGCCTCCACGCCGGCGGCCCGCAGCGTGGCGATGCCGTTGCCGTTGACGAGCGGGTTGGGGTCGCGGGTGCCCACCACGACCCGCGAGATCCCCGCCGCCAGCACCGCGTCCACGCACGGCGGAGTCCGGCCGTGATGGGTGCAGGGCTCCAGTGTCACCACCAGCGTGCCGCCCTTCGCTGCCTCTCCCGCCTCGGCGAGCGCGACTACCTCGGCGTGGGGGCCACCGCACCGCAGGTGTGCCCCTCGCCCGACCGGGCGCCCGCGCGGGTCCAGCACGATCGCCCCCACCATCGGGTTCGGGCTCGCCCCGTACCGTCCCGCCGCGGCCAGCTCCAGGGCCTCGCCCATCAGCGCGGACCACGCCTCGCTCACGCCAGACCCTCCAGTAGCGCGGTCGTGAACGCCTCGGGGTCGAACGGCAAGAAATCCTCGGGGGTCTCTCCGACCCCGACCCAGCGCACGGGAAGCTGCAGCTCGCGCGCCACCGCCAGCGCCACCCCGCCCTTGGCCGTGCCGTCGAGCTTGGTGAGCACCACCCCGGTGGCGCCGCCGTGGGTGCGGAACTCCCGCGCCTGGGCGAGCCCGTTGATGCCCGTCGAGGCGTCGAGCACGAGCAGCACCTCGTGCGGGCTGCCCGGTACCGCCCGACTACACACGCGCCGCACCTTGTCGAGTTCCGCCATGAGGTTGTGCTTGGTGTGGAGCCGGCCCGCGGTATCGATCAGCACGTCGCTGGCGCGGCGCGACACCGCCGCCTGCAGCGCATCGAAGACCACGGCGCCCGGATCGGCGCCCGGGCGCTGTGCGATGACCTCGATGCCGAGGCGCTGCCCCCACGTCTGGAGCTGCTCGACGGCCGCGGCCCTGAAGGTGTCCGCGGCCACCAGCAGCGGCGTGCCGCCCTGCGCCTTGACCGCCGCCGCCAGCTTGGCTGCCGTCGTCGTCTTTCCGGTGCCGTTGACGCCGACCACCAGCACGACGTGCGGGTGGCCCCGCACTGCCTGGCCGGAAGGCGCCGCGAGCTGCCGTGCCACGAAACGGCGCAGCCAGTCGGCCTCTCCCCCGGCGGCGATCTCGCCCCTGCGCCGGGCTCGCTCGAACTCGGCGGCGATCGTCTCCGCCGCGTCGACGCCCACGTCCGCGGTCAGCAGGACCTCCTCCAGGGCCTCGGGAGACACGTGCCACGCGGGTGTGCCGAGACGTTCGGACAGCAAGCTCCTCGTCGCGTCGAGCCCCCGCCGCAATCGCTCCAGAAGTTGCACAGAACCTCCTCGCTGCCTGGCCGGTACGATACCGGCGCCGGCAGCGGCAGAGTGCAAGTGTACCTCGATTGGCTCCTAGGAGTCTCTCGGAGAAAGCGGAGGGCCCGCGTTGCGGGCGCCGTGGGGCCAGCTGCAAGGCGGAGCGCCGAAGGCGATGTGCTCCATCGGCGAGGCGCGACAACACCGCAGATGGCCCCACGCCGCCCGCAACCCGAAGGGCGCAGGGGGGGTGCCGGCCGCATGCGGCGTTGCTCGTCGGCTGCGATGCTCCTGCATCGCCTGCCTCCTCGCGCCTTGCCTGCCCCCGGCAAACCCCCTGCGCGCGAACCCTCCCATTTCTCCGACAGGCTCCTAAATTTCCCGGTTGAGGGCCTCGGCCGTGTGGTGCACGGCTCGCGTGGCGCGCCACAGCGGCGTGCCAGGCTCCACCAGCAGCAGCAAGTAATAGCCGTTCTTGAGGTTGTGTCCGATGACCTTGAGATGGCGCCCGACCAGCGTCAGCGAGTGGACGGCGCCGCCGTCCCCCCGCTCGGACAGCTTCTGCAGGCGTTTGAGGAAGATGCCGTGGTAGGCACCCTCCAGCTTGAGCTCGTACGGCGTGGCCTGCCGCGTCACCAGCTCGACCGCCTCGCCTTCCCAGTCGAGGAAGATCGCTCCGTGCGCCCCCGGCACATCCACCAGCAGGTTGGTCAGCAGGTACTGGAACGGCACGTCATTTCCCACCACGGGCGCGGATCTCCTGCGCCTCGGGAGAGTCGGGGCTCGTGGCCAGGATCTTCTTGTACTGCTCCTCCGCTTCCTTGGTGCGGCCCTGGCTTTCGTACAGCCTGGCCAGGGCCATTGCGAGGTCGGCACGCTCGGGCGCGCGCGCCATCGCCTCCAGGTACGCCTTTTCGGCCAGTTCGGGGTGGCCCAGCCTTTCCTCGACGGAGGCCAGCGCGAGGTAAGCCTCGACCGGGCCGCCGCTCGTCGTCGAGCGACGCAGGTTCTCCTCTGCCGCCGGGAGGTTGCCCTTGCGGAGGTAGAGCGAGCCCAGGTTGAAGAGCACCCCTGCCCGATTGGCATAGGTGGAATCGGCGAGCACCGCCAGGAAGTCGGCCTCGGCCATCGCCAGCTGGCCAAGCTGCAAGTACGCGGCGCCGCGGTTGTTGCGGGCGTCGGAGTAGGTGGGGGCGAGTTCCAGCGCCTTGTTGAACGAGGCGAGCGCCACCTGGCCGTTCCGCCGCTGCAGCTCGGCGACGCCGAGCACGTTGTGCACGGTGGGGTTGCCCGGCTGCAGCGCCCTGGCCGCCTGGAAGTGCTCCACCGCCGCGTCCGCCTTGCCTTCCGCCAGCAGGGTCTGGCCGCGCTGCATGAGCTTGATGGCCGCCAGCGGGTCGGCGGGGTCGAGCTCCGGCGCCACCCTGGGCGGCGCCGGCTTGCTGCTGGCACACGCCGCCATCACGACGGCCACCGTGATCACACCCAGGAGCTTGAAAAGCGCAGACGACTTCATGCAACCTCCGAGCGGCCCATGGGGACGAGGTCCCCGGCGCGGACCGCGGCGAAAAACGCATCCACCACCTTGGGATCCAGGCGCCGCCCGGCCATGGCCCGCAGGCGCTCCATGGCGGCCTCCAGGCTCATGCCTTTCTGGTACGGCCGGTCAGTGGTCATGGCATCGAACGTGTCGGCAATCGAGATGATCCGGGCCACGAGGGGAATGGCCTCGCCCGCGAGGCCATCCGGATAGCCGCTCCCGTCCCAGTTCTCGTGGTGAGAGCGGATACCGGGCAACATGTCCCGGAGCCGCTTGATCGGGCTGACGATCGCCGCCCCCTTGACCACGTGGTTGCGCATTTGCGCGAACTCCTGCTCGGTCAGCGCCTCGGGCTTGAGGAGGATGGCGTCCTCGATGCCGATCTTGCCCACGTCGTGCAGCAGGGCCGCGATCTCGACCCGCTTGAGCTCCCGTCCCTTGACCCCGAAGTGGTGAGCGACCGCCACCGCGTACTGGCTCACCCGCTCCGAGTGGCCGCGGGTATACGGGTTCTTGGCATCGATCGCCGCCGCCAGGGCGCGGATCGAGTCAATGAGCAGCTCCTCGTTTTCCTGCAGCGCCTGCCGCAGCGACCGCACGTAGCGGTCGACCGCGTCGGTCATGACGTTGAAGTTCTCGGCCAGCTGCCCCAGCTCGTTGCGCGAGGCCACTGGAGCCCGCTGGGTGAAGTCGCCGGAGGCCACGGCCGTCGTCACGTCGGCCAGCTTGCGCAGCGGCGAGGTGATCCGGCGGGCGAGCACGATCCCGGCGAGCATGGCGACGAGGCCGGTCAGCACCGCGAGGAGGAAGCTGCGGGCGGCCATGGCGTTGACCGCGGCAAAGGCGACATCGAGGTCACGCGCCGTGACGACCGCCCACGGCGGATCCCCCACCGGGCACAGCGAGCCCAGCATGTGCGTCCCGTCGCCCCGCAAGGGGTCCTCGTACGTCATCGTGAGGCGCACCGGCCCCCGCATGAATTGCGACACCAGCGGGTTGGCGCGCGCGTCCCGGCCGACGCGGTTGCGGTCGCTCGAGAACAGCACCGTCCCCCGGGCGTCGACGACGTCGACGGTCACGCCCAGGCCGCCGTCCTGCACGAGCAGCGACGCCACGTCCCGCAGCGCCACCACGCCCTGCAGCACGCCCGCGACACCGCCCTCGCCGTCGCGCAACGGGAACGAGACGAGCATCACGGGGCCCACGCCCGGCACCCGCTCGACCAGCTCGCTCGCCGGCCCGCCGTCCAGCGTCGCCGCGAACACCTTGCCGAGCCGTGTCTCGAGGCTCTGCACCGCCTCGTCGGGCAGCCCCTCCCCCTGCAAGAACGTTCCCTTGCCGGTCACGTCGAGCAGCCGCAGCAGCACGATGTTCGGCGTGCCGCCGGCCAGGTCGCGAAGGAACGCCGAGCCGGCCTCGCCGGCGAGCGAGCCCATCACCCGCGGCCGGGCCACCTGGGCGGCGGCTCGCAGCTTGCCGACCGATTCCAGGAGCCGCAGCTCCAGCTCGCGGGCCAGCCCCACCGACTGCCTGGTGAGGTACTGCTTTTCGAGCGTGGCGACCTGCTCACGGTTGGAGGTCACGAACCCCCAGCCCAACAACCCCACCGGCACCACTGCCAGGGCGACCAGCACGGCCGTCAGCGGGTACAGCAGCGACCGAGAAAAAGGCCAGTGGCGCGGCATATGTCGAGCCGACTATAGCACGCCGCCGAGGTCTGGGCGACGGAGCATAAGTACCTGATTGGAGACACTCTTGCTCACTCCGGCCCCCAGAACCTCCGGAGCCGCCGGAGGTCGGCCCACGCCTGCGCCTTGGCGGCAGGGTTGCGGAGCAGGAACGCCGGGTGGTACGTCGGCAGCACGTCGCGCCCTTCCCACGTCTTCCAGACGCCGCGGTACGAGCTGATGGGTGCCGTGGTGCCGAGCAGGAAGCGAGCCGCGATACGGCCCAGCAGCACAATCACCGCCGGGTTCACGAGCTCGATTTGCCGCCGCAGGTACGGCAGGCAAGCCGCTGCCTCGTCCGGCTCGGGATCGCGGTTGCCCGGCGGCCGGCACTTGACGATGTTGGCGATGTAGACGTCCTCCCGCCGCAGCCGCATGGCGCGGAGCATGGCGGTGAGGAGCTGGCCGGCGCGGCCCACGAACGGCTCCCCGCTCGCGTCCTCGTCGGCCCCCGGCCCCTCGCCGACGAACATCAGGCGGGCGTTCGGGTTGCCGACCCCGAAGACGACGTTGCGCCGGCCGGCGGCCAGCCGGCACTGGCGGCACCGCGCGGCGGTCTCGGACAGCTCCTCGAGGGTCTGGGGCCTCTGTTCGGACACGCCAGGGAACACCTGCGACGGCGGCGAAGGCGGACCCTCTGCGCCGCGATCGACGTGATGCCACCGCAAATCCCGCAGGTAGAGCAGGAGGTCGCGCTCGTCCCGCTCCGCCACCGGGTCACTCTTCCAGGGGGGCCTCGGCGAGCAGGTCCTCCGCGTTGGGGTCGTCCACCTCGAGGCCGTCGTCGAAGTCGAGGGCGTCCAGGTCCTCCTCGAACTCCTCCTCCTCGGCCTCCGCCTCCGGCTCCGCCGCCACCGCGACCACCGGCAGCGGCGCGGCGAACAGCGGGGCCTGCTCCTCGCGCTCGCGCTCCAGGGTCTCCTGCTGCCTGATCAGCTCGTACTCCTCGGCCGTGACGGGATGCCACGGCACCGCTCCGGCCATCAGCTCCTCGAGCGCGACGCTGGTGGGCTTGACGCCCCGCGTGGCCAGCCGGGGCCGCGCACCGCCAATGAGCTGCTCGGCGCGCTTGGCCGCGATCAGGATGAACCGGAACGTGCTCTCGACACCCTCGGGCAACCGATACATCAGACCTCCACGCACGCGGCCCTGAAGTCAGCCAGGATCCGCTCCGCCAGGGCCGCCTGCCGCGCCGTCCGGCACCGGGCCGCGGCGACGATGGCATCCAGCGCCTGGACCGCCTCCTCGAGGCGGTCGTTGATGATAACATAATCGAATCCGGGGTACCGAGCCATTTCCTTGGCAGCAACGCGGATACGCTTGTCGATCACGGCCGGGGCGTCCTTGCCGCGCTGCTCGAGCCGCTGCCGCAGCACCGCGAGCGACGGCGGAAGCACGAACACGCTCACGGCCTCCGGGATGCGCGATTTGACCTGCTCGGCGCCCTGCACCTCGATGTCGAGGAAGACATCGGCGCCGGCAGCGCGCTGCGCCTCCACGGCTGAGCGCGACGTCCCGTAAAGGTTGCCGACGTACTCGGCCCACTCCAGGAACTCGCCACGCTCGATCATGGCCGCGAACGTCGGGCGGTCCACGAAGTGGTAGTCCACGCCGTTTCGCTCGCCCTCGCGCGGGGCCCGCGTCGTGTGGGACACCGAAAAGTACGACGGCCAGCCGCGCCCGGCCATCGCCGCCATCACCTGCCGGATGATCGTGGTCTTGCCGCCGCCCGAGGGCGAGGCCACGATGAACACCCCTCCCGAAACCGCCGCCACGCGCGCCTCCGGGGCGAATGATAGTACGATCCGTTCCATGGGACACCGCCTGCGGACCCTCCGCCACGACCTCGGCTGGCTCGTCCTGCGGGGCTTTCTCGCCGCCGCCCGGCCCATGCCGTTGGGGTGGCTGCGGGCGCTCGGCAGCGGCGCCGGAGCGCTGGCGTCGCGGCTCGCGCGCGCCGATCGCGAGCGAGCGCTCGCCAACTTGCGGCGCGCCTTTCCCGAGCACGATGACACTTGGGCTTGGGTGACCCTGCGGGCCACGGCCCGACACTTGGGCGAACTCCTCGGCGAGATCGGCTGGCTGTGGTCGGCCGCGCCCGACCGACTGACCGCCAGCACCGAGCTGGCCGGCCTCGAGCACCTCGCCGGTGACGGCGCGGGGCGGCACGGCGCGGTGCTCGTCACCGGCCACTGCGGCAACTGGGAGTGGATGAACCTGGCGCTCGGGGCCTGCGGGATCCCGATGACCGTGGCCGCCCGCGAGGTGTACGACCCCCGCCTGGACAGGGTGGCCCGGCGGCTGCGGGGCCGCTTCGGCGGCGACACCGTGCTGCGCGGCCCCGAGGCCGGAGGGCGGCTCGTGCGTGCTCTCCGCAAGGGACGCGTCGCCGGGTTTCTCATCGACCAGGACATCGACGCCCCCGGGGCGTTCGTCACGTTCTTCGGGAGCCCGGCGTGGACGCCGGTGGGCGCCGCCGTGCTCGCGCTGCGCACCGGCGCGCCCGTGGTCCCGGGGTTCGCCACCCGCCTCCCGGACGGCAGGATGCAGCTCCGCTTCGAACCCCCGCTCGCCCACCCCGAGGGCGGCACCCTGGAGGAACGGGCAGCCCTGCTCACCGCGCGGCTCACGGCACGGATCGAGGCCCAGATCCGCTCGAGCCCGGCGCAGTGGGTGTGGATGCACCGCCGCTGGAAGCGCCGGCCGACGCCCGCCGACGTCGTCTGGGGCCCCGACGGCCCGCGGCCGGCGCCGCCCCCGGGACCGGCAGCGTAGAATGACCGAGCCGCGGCGTTCCGCGGCGGGAGGACAGGCATGAAGAAGCTCGGTATCGGGTGCGCCGTCGTCGCCGTCGTCGTGCTCGTGCTCGCGGCGGTCGTCGCTCTCGGCTCGTACAACCGCCTGGTGGGCCTCGACGAGGCGGTCAAGGCCGCGTGGGGGCAGGTCGAGAACGTCTACCAGCGGCGGGCCGACCTCATCCCCAACCTGGTCGAGACGGTCAAGGGCGCCAGGGACTTCGAGCGGGAAACCCTGACCGCGGTCGTCGAGGCGCGCGCCAAGATCAGCCAGATCAGCCTCGGCCGCGTGCCCACCGCCGGTGAGCTGCAGCAGTTCCAGGCGGCCCAGGACGGCCTCTCGTCGGCCCTGTCGCGCCTGCTGGTGGTCGTCGAGCGCTACCCCGAGCTCAAGGCCACCGAAGCGTTCCGCGACCTGCAGGCGCAGCTCGAAGGCACCGAGAACCGCATCACCGTCGAGCGCAAGCGGTTCAACGAGGCGGCGCAAGCCTTCAACACTGCGCGCCGCCGCTTCCCGACGGTGCTCTTTGCCGGCCTGCTCGGCTTTTCGGAGCGGCCCTACTTCCAGGCCGTCCCGGGCTCCGAGCGGCCGCCGCAAGTGAAGTTCTAGCCGATGCGCGCCGTCGCCGGCGTCTGCTTTCTGGCCGCGGTGTCCGCGGCGGCGCTCGAGGTGCCGCCGGCGCCGACCGCCTGGGTCACGGACCACGCCAGCGTGCTCGCACCCGACGAGACGGCGCGGCTCGACGCAAGGCTGCGCGAATTCGAGCAGCGCACGGGCCGCCAGGCGATCGCGGTGCTCTTCCCTTCTCTTGAGGGCGAGAGCCTCGAGGATTTCACGATGCGCTGCGCCGAGGCGTGGAAAGTGGGGCGCCGAGGGCTGGACGACGGCCTCATCTTCTTTGCGTTCATTCAGGACCGGCGGATGCGCCTCGAGGTCGGCTACGGCCTCGAGGAGAAGATCCCCGACGCCGTCGCCTCGCGGCTGCTCGCCGAGCAGGTGAGGCCGGCGTTCGCGCGCGGCGACTGGGCGGACGGACTCGAGGCGCTCGTTTCGAGCCTGGAGCGCCTGCTCGCCGGCGAGCCGCTCCCGCCTCCGGCGCGCCGCGGAGGCCGGGCCGTGCCGATCGGGCAGGTCCTCCTGCTGGTGGTGATCCTCCTGCTGCTCCAGGGTCTGGGCGGGCGCGGCCGGCGCGGGCGCCGGTCCGGCTTCTGGTGGGGCGGAGGCGGCGGCTGGGGATCCTCCGGCGGCAGCTGGGGAGGAGGCGGCTTCGGCGGCTTCTCCGGCGGCGGCGGCTCGTTCGGCGGAGGCGGCTCCTCCGGATCCTGGTAGGCCCCGCCAGGAAAGGCGCAGAGCCTCAGGGACCCCAGTCGGCGCGGAGATCGACCTGCTGCTCGACAGCGGCGCGCCGTTGGCGATCGAGAGCACGCACAGACTCGCAGCGAAGCTCGAGCGGAGGTTCCACCCCGCTGCCGAGACAGTGCAGCCGCAGCCTCCCCGCATGGCATACCTCGACGTCGTGCTGGTCAAGCTGGCGCTCTGTACCTCCTGGGCCGCCTCCACCTTTGGCTGCTCCGCGATCGGCTCGAGGTGGGCCCATTTCGTTCTGGGTCTTGCCCTGTTGGCTGTCTACGTGCTGGTGGCGATCGTGCTCTGCCGCGCCTCGTCGTGGCCCGGGCGCCCGGCCACCCCCATTGCAGTGTGGTCATTCAGTGCGCCTTTTCTTGAGGTCGCCGCTTTCGTGCTGGCCCGCGCAGTGCAGAAGACGACGCCACTCGCAGCCTGGGTACTCAGTTGGGTTGTCGTTCTCGTGGTCATTGTTTCGCCAGGACTGATCTGGCTGCAATTCGAGCGCTCGCTCACCACACGGATCCAGGAACTTGCAGGGTTGTCGCACTGAGGGACGCTGCAAGCTGCTGCCGTGGATCAGGCTCGGGCGCTTCGTGGGGCTGCACGGGAGCTTCCGAACCTGATTCGCTGCAGCAGCGCGCGCAGCCGCGACCACGTCATCCCTGCCTGGATCTCGGCGACCCTGATCAACCCGAGCCCCAGCCAGCACAGGATCTCGTGCGCCCGGATACGCTGCTCCTTGCGGTGGCACACCGGCCGCGACTCCAGCGTCTTTTTCGCGGATGCTGCCGACAAGGCGCTCGGGGGACGCCCCGGTCGACCTCAAGGCCCGGCGACAGGCCGGCACGCTCGACGTGCTGTCGTGCCGCTTCGAGGCCGCCGCGCCCGGCGCCACCGACCGCGAGGCCGTGCGCACCGCCCTCTCGCGCCACGCGACCGCCCTCGGCCTCGCCGTCCAGCCGCCGAACTGATGTCCGCGGCTCACCGCGCAGCCCGACCGGGCGACATCCGAACCTCGTCGTACCGCCCCGACGTCGCCGGCAGGGCACCCAGCGCGACCAGAGCAACGCTCGCGCGCGGCAGCAGCACGGCACTCCGATTGGTGACCATCCCGAGCGACGAGCCGCGGAAGCAGACCTGCGCCAGCGCACGCTGCGCGTCGTCCGGCGATGTGCTCGTACGGGACCCCGGCAGCGGTCGCGATGCCGTGCATCTCCTCTGAGGGGTAGGCCGTGGAGTTCCTGGCGGACGAGAGCTGCGACTTCGCGGTGGCCCGGGCATTGCGAGCGTCGGGTCACGATATGCGTGCTGTCGCGGAGCTCTGGCCCGGCGCGGAGGGCAGCCGGGTCATGTGCGAGGCGTGCCAACAGAACCGTGTGCTCCTCACCGAGGACCAGGGCTTCGGCAGCTCGTGTTCGCAGCCAATCACACGGCCGGAGGCGTCATCTTCGTCCGCTTACCTGCAACTGCGGGAGCGGCGATGGCGACAGGGGTCGTCGACCTGGCGTCCCGGTACCACAACGAGCTCGTGGGTCACTTCGTGATTCTGCAACCAGGGCGCGCACGGATAGCGCGATTCTGAGAGCCGGTTGCGCGGACGGTCCGGCCACGGCTCGGACCGAGTCGGCTCGTCCAGCGGCTGTGATTGCGGGGGCCCGCGCTCGGGTCAGGAGATCTCGAGGTACGTGGCGCGCTTGGCCCCGCACACCGGGCAGGTGTCCGGCGCCTCGCCGACGAAGGTGTCGCCGCACACCGGGCACACCCAGATCCTGGCCTCCGCGAGGTCGTGGCCGGCCTTCACGGCGGCGAGCGCCTTCTGGTACAGCCCGTGATGGACCTCCTCGACGGCCATGGCGTTGCGGAACGAGATGAGCGCCGGCTTGTTGCCCTCCGCCTCGGCCTGGGCGACGAACCCCGGGTACATGCTCTGGAACTCGTACCCCTCGCCCGCGATCGCGGTCTCGAGGTTCTCTGCGGTGGTCTTGATCCCGCCCATGACGCGCAGGTGGGCGTGAGCGTGGATCGTCTCGGCCTCGGCGGCAGCGCGGAACAGCTTCGCCACCATGGCGAACCCGTCGGCCTGCGCCTTCTTCGCGAAGGCGAGGTACTTGCGGTTGGCCTGGCTCTCGCCGGCGAAAGCGTCCTTCAGGTTGTCGATGGTTGGCATCGTCTCCCCTCCCTTGTGCGGATCTTCACACAGCCCCGGGCCGCCGGGCAACCCGGCCGCGGGGAGTGGGCGGCAGACCCGGCCGGTTCTTCCGGCCGGGCGCCGCGGCAGGGAGGTTCGACGACGATGGCGGAGCTGAAGACCAGGCCGACGAGCGAGGCGGCGGCGGCGTTCCTCGATTGCGTTGCGGACGAGCGGCGGCGGAAGGACTGCTCCACCGTCGTGGAGCTGATGCGCGAGGCGACCGGGCCGAACCGGTGATGTGGGGTCCCTCCATCGTCGGGTTCGGACGGTTTCGGTGCCGTCACGCCAGCGGGCGCGACGGCCAGTGGATGGTGATGGGGTTCGCACCGCGCGAGCAGGACCTCACGCTCAACGGACGGCCCGTCACTGTCTTCTTCACCGTGACCGTGCGCTTCCAGTGCTGAGCCGGCCGACGCGGTGCGCGCGGGTCGTGACGCGCTCCGCTACCTGGCAGCCGCGGTGTGGCGGCAGCAGCCGCCGGATGTTTCGCTGCCGACGTCCAGAGAGCGGGATCGTGCCGACCCGCGCGGCCCGGCGCCGCGCCCGGTAGCCGCTTTCGTACACCACCTCGGCGGGCTCTGCTCACGCCACGTGCGGATCCTCCCGGGGGCAAGCCAGGAGGCAGGAGGGCGACCGCCGCGCCACGTGGGGGGCGCGGGGGCACGCCTTCGATCTTCGACGGGGTGGACGGGAGCGGTCCTCGTGTACCATCCCCTGATGCGCCGCCGGGGGCGGCGGGGGGAGGGGCAATGGAGTGCGACCTCATCATCACCAACGGGACCGTGCTGAGCATGGTGCCGGGAAGCCGGCCGCTGGCCGACGGCGCGGTGGCGACAAGCGGCGGCCGCATCGTGGCGGTGGCTCCGGCGGCGGAGCTTCTCGAACACGCCCCGACCACGACGCTCCTCGATGCCGGCGGCGGGCTGATTCTCCCGGGGTTCGTCAACACCCACACTCACCTGGCGATGACGCTGCTGCGCGGGCTCGCCGATGACCTGCTGCTGCAGGAATGGCTGTCGCAGCACATCTGGCCGGCGGAAGGGGCGCACATGCGCCCGGACACGGTGGCGATCGGAACTCGCCTGGCGGCCGCGGAGTGCATCCGGGCGGGCGTCACCACGGTTTGCGACATGTACTTCTTCGGCGCCACGATCGGCGAGCTGCTGGCCGAGGTGGGGTTGCGGGCCGTGGTCTCGGAGGGGCTGCTCGACCACCCGACGCCGGCCGCGGCCGACCCGGAGGACGGGCTGCGCCTGTCGCGGGAGCTGCTCGAGCGCTTCCGCTCGCACCCGCTGGTCTCTGGCGCGCTGGCCCCACATGCCCCCTACTCGCTGTCCGCTGCTTACCTCGTGAAGGCCGCGGAGCTCGCCGAGGATTTCGGCGCTCCGCTCATGATCCACCTCGCCGAGACCCGCAGGGAGGTGGACGAGGTGCTGCGCGGCAAGGGGGTGACGCCGGCCGCCTACCTCGCGGACCTCGGCATCCTCTCCGAGCGCACGATTGCCGCCCACTGCGTCCATGTCTCCCCCGACGACCTGGAGCTGCTGGCCGAGCAGGGGGTCGGCGTGGCCGCCAACCCCGTCTCGAACCTCAAGCTCTCGAGCGGGGTGGCGCCAGTGCCGCAGATGCTCCAGGCCGGGGTCAAGGTCGGTTTCGGCACCGACGGCGCGGCTTCCAACAACACTCTCGACCTGCTCCGTGACGCGCAGCTCGCCGCTCTGCTGTACAAGGGCGTTTCCGGCTCGCCGACCTGCCTGCCGGCCCGCCAGCTCGCCGAGATGCTCACCCTCGGCGGCGCCCGCGTGCTCGGGCTCGACGACCGGATCGGTACGCTCGAAGTCGGGAAGGAGGCCGACGTCGTGTGCCTCGGCGTCGATGCCCCCCACGCCACGCCGTTGCACGAGCCGTACTCGCACCTCGCCTACTCGGCGCGGGCAGCGGACGTCGTGCATGTCGTGGTGCGGGGGAGGGTCCTGATGCAGAACCGGCAGCTGCTCACGATCGACGAGGCCGCGACGCTCGCGCAGGCGCGCCGCGTGGCGGCGGCGATCGCTCGGCGGTGATCAGCCCTCGTCGACCACGACGAGCGGGTCGGTCGCCTCGGCCTGCGGGTCACCGGACGGCAGCTCGGGGGCGATGCGCCTTTCGGCCTCGCGCATCATGGCGTTGAACACGCCGGTGTCGAACTTGATCTTGACCGGGCCGTTGACCGGGGCGCGCCGCGGCTCGCCATCGTCGCCGGTCAGGATCTGGAGCTCGAACTCCTCCTCCGCCTCGACCGGTTCTTCGGGGAGTGGCGGCGGGTTCTGGTAAAAGAACGCCGTGGAAAGCCGGGCCAGGACCTCGGGCGGGACATCGGAAAACTCGACGCCGGCGCGGTACAGCAGCACGCGCTGCTCCTTCTCGTCGAGGCCGAACCCCCAGGCTTTGCACCGGCGGACCACCGAGCGGATCGTCACTTCGCCGTCCGGCAAGGCGATGCGCAGGTCGCAACTGGTGAGGGGGCGGAGCGACGTCGTTACCTCGAGCTGGGCGCCATGTGAAGAAATGTCCAGCACCCTCGCAGGCAAAGCGGCCTTGACCTTGGCCGGCACTGGCTGCGGCACCTCGACCCTCGGAACCGCTCGGCGTTCGTTCATGGGACGCTCCTCACCCTCGCTGCACTTCAAAAATAGGTCACTTCGCGCGGAAATTCCAGGGGGGCTCCACCCCAGGCGGGCTGGCGCCGGCCGGCCGTGTCAGGCCGCACTCTGCGGGCGCACCGCGCGGCCGACGCAGTCGTACTGAAAGCCGAATTCGCGCATGCGCTCCGGCTCGTACACGTTGCGCAGGTCGACGATGCGCGGCACCCGCAGCAGCGACTTGAGGCGCTCGAGGTCGAGCGACCGGAACTGGTTCCACTCGGTCATGATGATGAGGCAATCGACCCCCTGCGCCACGTCGTACGCGTCCTGGCAGTACGTCATGCCGGCCGGGAGAACCTCGCGGGCGTTGTCCATGGCTGCGGGATCGTAGGCGCGCACCGCCGCCGCCTCGGGCACCAACGCCTCGAGAATCGGGATCGCCGGCGCCTCGCGCATGTCGTCCGTTTCCGGCTTGAACGCCAGGCCGAGCACGCCCAGTGTCAGCCCGGCGACCGACCCGCCGCACGCCGCCCGGATCTTGTCGATCATGCGCCGCTTGATATCCTCGTTGACCTTGACCACGGTCTCCACGATCTCGAACGGGCACCCGGCCTGGCGAGCGATGTCGGTCACCGCCTTGGTGTCCTTCGGGAAGCAGGAGCCGCCGTAGCCGGGGCCCGGGTGCAGGAACTTGGGCCCGATGCGGCCGTCGAGGCCCATCCCCTTGGCCACGTGGTGCACGTCCGCGCCCAGCCGCTCGCACAGCCGCGCCACCTCGTTGATGAACGTGATCTTGGTAGCCAGGAAGGCGTTCGAGGCATACTTGATGAGTTCGGACGACTCGACGTTGGTGATGACGAACGGGGTCTCGATGAGGTACAGCGGGGCGTAAATGTCCTTCATGATCGCCACGGCCTGCGGGTCGCGGGCGCCGATGACCACGCGGTCGGGCCGCATGAAGTCGGAGATCGCCGAGCCCTCGCGCAGGAACTCGGGATTGGACACGACCGAGAACGGGAAGCGGTTGTTCCGCTCCCTGATGACCCTCTCGATGAGCTGGCCGGTGCCGATCGGCACCGTCGACTTGGTGACGATCACCTTGTAGCCGTCCATGTAGTCGGCGATCGCCTCCGCAACCTGCACGACGTACGTGAGGTCGGCCGACCCGTCCTCCTTCGGCGGCGTGCCGACGGCAATGAACACCGCCAGAGCCTTCTCGACCGCTTCCTTCAGGTCGGTGGTGAAGTGCAGCCGGCCGGCTTTGGCGTTCTTGGCGATGATGGCGTCGAGCCCCGGCTCGTAGATCGGCACCTCGCCGCGCCTGAGCATGGCGATCTTGCGCTCGTCTTTGTCGACACAGGTCACGTACATGCCGAAATCGGCCAGGCACGCTCCCGTCACCAGCCCCACGTACCCACTCCCGACCACCGTGATGTGCATGAAGAAGCCTCCCGGGCGGACGCCGCGGCGCCGCGCGACCGGGAAGTCTAGCAGACGGCCGCGCGCCGGGCACCGGCCAGGCGGCCGCCGTTGCGCGCGAACACCGCGAGGTAGGCGTCGATGGCCTCGACCGCCAGCCGGTCGGCGGGCACCGCCACGACGCGCACGCCCTGGCGCCGCAACCGCCTCGCCAGCTTCCTGTTTTCGGCCACGATACCGAGTGCGGCCGCCTTCGCGAACGCCTCCGGCACGCTTTCGGGGGCGCCGAACGCCAGCGCCTGGAGTTCCGGGTCCTCGAGGTTGACGAGAATCGGCCGATGCCGCAGCTCCAGCCACATGAGCGCCTCGCGCAACAGCTCCGCCGCCCCGAGATCGACCGCGGACGAGAACAGCACCACGGTCGAGCGGCGCCCGCCGCCGCGCAGCACCCACTCGGCCGCCAGGTCGTACGCCGGCTCCACGAGCTCGGCCTCGACATCGAACAACGTGCGGTACAAATTGCCGACGCCGGCCCCGCCGGGCGCCAGCTTGACGGCTTGCAGGATGCGGTTCGAAAACGCGGCGATGAGCACCTGGTCGCCCCGGGCCGAGGCCACCCGCGCCAGCGCGAGGGCCGCCGCCAGTGCCCAGTCGAGCTTGCTGCGGCCCACATCCTGGGCCGCCATGGCACGGGCGCAGTCGAGGAGAATCACGAGCCGGCCGCTGCGCTCCCAGGTCAGCTCGCGGGACACGAGCCTGCCGTGCCGTGCCGTCGCCTTCCAGTGGATGCTGCCGCGGGGGTCGCCAGGACGGTACTCGCGCAGCCCGTACAGCTCGCCGCCGTGGGCCGCGAGGTGCGCCGGCACGCTCCCGAGTTCATGCCGCTGAGCCAGCGCGAGCAGCGACCCGACGCGGCCCTCCCACCGCACCTGAGGATAGACCCGGCACGGCTGGGGCCCGATGAGGTCGCGCTGCGCCCAGGCAAGCCCCAGTGGGCCGCGGACCCGCACGGTGAGCGGCAGTACCTCGTGGACACCCCGGCGCCGGGGCTGCAGCCGCAGCCGCCACAGCGCCGCGCCGCGCGGCGCGAGCTCGAGGGCGCGGCGCTGTGGCGCCGGGGCGAGAGCCGGGTGCAGGCCCTCGCGGCAGAGCAGGCGCACCGGTCGGTCGGAGCGGTTCGCGATCTCCACGGCAATTTCGGCCTGTCCTCCCTGAACCAGCAGCGGCGGCCAGCTTCGCCGGGCCTCGATCCGGGTGGCGCGCGCCCTCCGGAAGTCCCACCACGCAGCAGCCAGCAGCGCCCCGTCGCACAGCACGACCGCGAGCGCCAGCCAGGGCGAGCCGAGGGCGGCCACCGTCAGCACGCCGACGCCCGCCAGGGCGAGCACGAGCCCGTGGTCGGGGATCAGGTCGGACCTCCCGCGCTCCTGCTCATCGCGGCACCGGCACGGCTGCCGCCGCCTGCTCGAGGATGTGCGACACCCCGAGACCCTCGAGCTCGGACTCCGGCTTCACGATGACGCGGTGTCCCCAGCACGGGCCGACGAACCGCCGCAGGTCGTCGGGGATGACGTGCCCTCGCCCTTCCAGGACGGCGCCGGCCCGGCCGAGTTCGAGCAGCGCCAGGCCTCCCCGCGGGCTCGGCCCCAGCTCCACGTGAGGCGAGGATCGCACCTGGGCGGCGAGCGCCTGCAAGTAGCCGAGCAGTTCCTCCGCCACGTGCGCCAGGCGGCTGGCTTGCCGCAGCGCTGCCGCCTCCCCGGCGGTCACGAGCGGCGAAGGCAGCTCGACCTCGCGGTTCCAGCCGGCCAGCGATCCGCGCACGGCACGCCGGTAAACCTCGACCTCCGCTTCGGCGGCGGGAAGCCCTAGCGTCACACGCACGAGGAAACGGTCGAGCTGTGCCTCGGGCAGTGGGTACGTGCCCTCGAACTCGATCGGGTTCTGGGTCGCGATGACGAAGAAGCTCGGGTCGAGCCCGTACGTGACGCCGTCGATCGTCACCTGCAGCTCCTGCATCGCCTCGAGCAGCGCCGACTGGGTCTTCGGGGGGGTGCGGTTGATCTCGTCGCCCATCAGCACCGGAGAAAACACCGGGCCGCGCCAGAGCCGGAATGCGCCGCTCTGCTGGTCGAAGACGTTGCCGCCGGTGACGTCGGTGGGCATGAGGTCGGGCGTGAACTGCACCCGCGCCAGCCCGAGCCCGAGGGCCGAGGCGAACGCCCGCGCCAGCAGCGTCTTGCCGAGCCCCGGGGGACCCTCGACCAGCACGTGTCCCCCCGCCATGTACGCGGCGACCAGCGCCTCGGCGGCTGCCTGCGATCCCACCACGCAGCCGTCCAGCGCCGCCACCAGGCGCGCTCCCACCTCGGCCGCGCGTTCGAGGCTCATTTCAGCCATCGTGTCGTCCTTTCTCCCCGCGCCATCGTTGCGCCGCCGCGACGCGCGCCGCCAAGGCCAGCAGCTCCGCGCCGCCGGCGGCCCCCGCTCGCTCGGACGCGAGGCGCCTGCCAGTTTCCTCGTCCAGTTCCGTCGCTCGTTGCACCATCGCCAGGCCCGCCTCGCGGTGGTGCCGCAGGCGCTTGTGAAGCCGTCCGAGCGACACCAGGAACGACGCCACCGAGCCCTGCGCCACGGCCCCGTCCCGCCACGGCGTCCCCAGCGGCCGCCCCCGCATCCAGACCGCCATCCCGTACACCAGCGCGAGCTGCACGAGCAGCAGGTCGAACGCCAGCGAGCCGCGCCACGGCCGCGCCCCGGCCGGGGGCCGCAGCCCGTGCCGCCATTCGTCGAGTTCCCACCGTCCCGGCAGCGCCGCGGTCAGCCCCTCGAGCAGGTCGACCGCGCCGGGTTGACCGATCCGACAATTGGCCAGGATCTCGGCCGGCAGCACCACCACCCGCCCGCGCCGCAGCGCGAACTCGAACCCGACCTCCTCCCCGTCCGGGCCGCGCAGAAACACCGTGCGCTGCCCGGCTCGCACGGGCATCACCTTGGGTGCCCGCATCGCGATCGGCCGCGCAACTTCGCCCTCGCCCACTTGCAGGCGCCATTCGGCGCGCTCGAAGCGCCACCATGACGGCGGCCACAGGTGCGGGTTGCTCCGCACCTCCATGAACTCCACCCCCAGCTCTTCCGCTGCGGCCGCTTCCGCGGACCCGGCGGCCAGCCCCGAGTACGCCAGCACCACGGCGCCGCCCTGGGCGAGGTGCCGCCGCAGCGCCACCCGCTCCTCGGCCGCGACCGGAACGCTGGCCGGAAAGGCGAGCACGAGCGTCCCGCCCGGCCGCCGCACGCCCAACGGCGCATCCCGCAGCTCCAGCCTCGCGCCTCGCGCCTCGAGGTAGCGTCGAGCCGTCCACAGCCCCATGGGCCGCCTGGAAAGGGCGCTCGCGCCTTCGCGTGCCGGCGCCGAGGCCAGGATCGCGACAGCGGCCACCCCGGCTGCCACCAGCACCCCCACCACCAGCCAGGCCCGGGCGCGTCTCATGTCACCCTTTCGGCCAGCTCGCGGGCGAGGGTCCGCACCTGCTCGACGCCCGCTTCGCCCGGCCCGTACAGCAGGCCATCGAGCGCGTCGAGCGCCGGGCGGAGGTCGGGCCTGCGCGCCTCGCTCACGAGCTGCCGGCTCGTCCACGAGAGCTCGGCCCGCCCGGAAAGCAGCGACTCCGCCACCCACCACCACAGCGCCCCGAGCGCCGCCCGGGCCCGCCCGGCCGCCAGCTCTTCCTCGGCGGCCGCCTTCCACGCTGCCGCGCCTCGCCGCGGCACCAGCCCCTGGGGCACGGCGCTCACGTCGAAGTCCGGCGACCGCGGCGGCCGTGCCGACAACCGCTGCAGCCCCGACCAGGCGAGCCACACGAAGGCCAGGATCGCGACGGCCAGCGCCACGTGGCCGACGCCCTGCCACAGCCGTTCCGAGCGCAGCCATGGCATGGCAGGCAGCAACGAGAAAAGTCGCCGTCCAGACTGGGTCGCGAACGCCGCGACCCAGTCCCTGACGCCGGGTTCGGGGACCGCGGTGGCGACGTGGCCCTCCTGCTGCAGCCGCGCGACCAGCTCGGCGTCGCCGCGGCCCGGCCCGACGGGCGGCGGCGCCGCGCCCGCAAGGGAGGCGACCAGCACCAGCGCCGCGGGAACGCCGGTCGTCATGCTGCCACGGGGGGACGAGGCGCCCCGAGCTCGTCGAGCGCCGCCTCGAGGTCGTCGCCTTCCCTGCGCCGGCACAGGTCCAGGAAAAAGAGCGCTCCGAGGGCGGCGCTGTACAGGCCCACGGCCACCGTGACGAGGCCCCCGAGCAGCGCCTGCGGTGCCTGGAACCACACGAGCGTGTCGAGCACCGCCGCTGGTGCGTCGTCGCCCCCGGCTCCGACGATGCTGCGGAAAACGATGATCTGCTGCGCGATCGCGAAGGGGAGGTTGACCGCCATGGTCGCCACGGCCGACACGAGCCAGGTGGCAAAGACGATGGCGATCACCTTGAGCTGGGGGCTGGCGGCGAGCTTCCGCTCGGGGTTGTGCGTGAGCAGCTCGGCCGACCGCCGCAGCGCGTCGGCCCCGTATTGACGCTCGCCGGCCATGACCGCCCCCGTCAACCAGAGCCGCAGCATGACAACAATGCCGGGAACGACACAGAACAGCAGGCCGATGCCAATGAGCAGTCCCTGCAGCACGAGGGTCCCCAGCACGCGCGAGGACACCGCCCAGCGCCAGGCCCGGGCCGGCCCGGCAGGCTCGCCGGTGGCCGTCCACACCATGGCCCCCAGCATCGCGGTGTTGGCCAGCAGGTACAGCGCCACGTACGCGAGCATGGCGATCATCGTCGCCCCGAAGCCAGCCATGACCGAGGTCGGGTCGCCCCCGAACCCACCGGCCTCTCCGACTGCCCCGTAGAAGCCCGCCTGGATCACCGTCATGGCCGTGGCGGCAAGCGCCACCGGAATTGCAAACGGCAGATACAGCCGGCGGAAGCTCTGCCGCGTCAGGCGCAGCCCTTCGTCGAGCAGCTCCCGCAACGAGATGGCCCGCAAATTGAAAGGCGCCTCAGGCATCGAGCCTCCTGCCCGGCCGGAAACCGACCAGCACGAACAGTGCCAGCAGCGCGAACCCGAGCGAGACCTTGGCCAGCACCGACACGCCCGCCAGCGGCGAGATGAACGACTCCACGACCGCCAGCACGGCCAGCCAGGGCAGGCAGGCGCCCAACACCCCGAGAGCCGCCCCGGTCTCGGCTCGCACCAGCTCGCTCCGCCGCCGCTCGCTGGCCACCACGAGCGCTTTCCCGAGCCCCAGCCCGGCCGCTGCGCTGACCAGGATGATCGTCACTTCGAGCGGCCCGTGGGCGACCACGAACTCCCCCAGCCGCGCAGCCATCCCGTAGTGGGCGACCACGCCAAACGTCGCCCCGAGCAGGAACCCGTTGAGGAGGACCACGTAGAGCGCCCCGAGGCCGCCGGCGGCGCCGCCGGCCCAGGCCAGGAGGGCGACCGAGAGGTTGTTGGTGGCGATGGCCGAGGAGGTGACCGAAGGCGGTACCGCAGAGGTGATGCTCTCGGTCCACAGACGCCCCTCCTGGAGCTGCCGGAGACGAGCCGGCCCCAGCACCAGCGCCGCCGAGTCGGGGTTGGCGAGCGTCGAGATCAATCCGAACCCCGACGCCACCGCGAACAGCGCCACGCACACGCCCAGCCTCGGCAGCAGCGCCCGCATCGCCGATGGCAAGGCGCGGCCCAGGAGCCGCCGCCACGACCACTTCACCCCGGCCTCGTCGCACCGCAGCAAGTACGTTCCCTCGAGCCCGAGGCGCTGCAGCCTGCGCGCCGCGCCGGTGCCCGCAAAGCGTGCCTGGGCGAGGGCGCGGTCGTGCAGTACCTGCCGGTACTGAACCGCCAGCGCCTCGACCTCGCCGTACGTCGTCGACCGGGCTCGGCGGCGCAGCTTCGCGAGCCCGGACTCGAAGCTTTGCCACAGCGCCTGGCGCCCGGCCACGAAGCCCTGGTAGTCCATCAGGCCCGGTCTCCCAGGAACGCTCGCCGCAGCCTCCACGCCGAGGGCCCCGAGCGCGGGATGGCGGCGCCGAACTCGGGGTCGTCCCGCTCTGCGAGCGCCAGCAGCCGCCAGCACAGCTCTTCCGCCCTCGCCTCCTGCAGCCCCGGAGCCCGCACCAGCAGCGCCTCGACGAGGGCGGCGTGGCGCGCACCCCAGCCCGCCGGCAGCCGCGCGAGCACGAGTTCCTGCTGCACCTGCCGGGTGTGCACGACCAGCGTGCCCGCCAGCCGGTCTCCAAGGCGGCGGGAGCGCGCATCGAGGGCCATCATCGGGACACCGATGAAGATGTCGACGAGTCGGAGCACGTTCCGGGTCACGAGCGAGCCGACGCCAGGGCGCCCGCCGTTCTCGGTCACGACCCGCAGCCCCAGCACCTTCTTGCCCGGCGTCTGCCCCTCCAGCCCCACCTCGAAGAGCACGAAGTACCCCGTGTTGATGGCAAACAGACCGAGGACGACGGCCACCATGACGATCACCGCGGCCCGCTCGCGGCCGATCGCGGCCGCGACGGCGATCCCCGCCATCACAACCGCCACGCTCAGCGCCAACAGGATGACCTGGTCGATGAAAGCCGCGAGCACCCGGTTCCCGAGCCCCGCGATCGGCAGGTCGAGGGCGACGTTGTCCAGCCCAAGGACCACCCCGGGGTCGGGCTGCCCGTCCTGCATCAACCGCTTTCCGGTAGCCGCAAAGCCAGGTTCACGGTGTCCTGGACGAGGTACAGCGGGCGGCGCTTGACCTCCTCGTAGATCCGCCCCACCCACTCGCCGAGCAGCCCGAGTCCGACGAGCTGCACGCCGGCCAGCGCCAGCACTCCGGCCGCCAGCCCCCACAGCCCGGAGACGTACGTCCCCGCGAGGCGGATAGCGGCGAACACCAGCACCCCCACCGCGCCAGCGCCGATCAACAGCGCCCCGACCCACAGCGCCAGCAGCAGCGGCAGGCGCGAGAACGCCGTCAGGCCATCGGTCGCCAGCCGCAGCATCTTGCGCATCGTGTACTTGGTCTCGCCGGCGCGGCGGGCCGCCCGCACGTACTGGACGCCGACCTGACGAAACCCCATCCACGCTACCAGCCCACGCGTGAAGCGGTGGTGCTCCGGCATGCGGCGGAACGCCGCCACCGCCCTGGCGCTCATGAGCCGGAAGTCGCCGGTGTCGACCGGCACGTCCACCTGCGTGATGCGCCGCAGCAGGCGGTAGAAGAGCGCGGCCGTGAAGAGTTTGAACGCCGTCTCGCCCTCGCGCTTGCGGCGCTGCGCGTAGACGACGTCGTGGCCCTCGCGCCATTTCGAGACCAGCTCGGGGATCACCTCTGGCGGGTCCTGGAGATCCGCGTCCATGATCACCACCGCCTCGCCGCTCGCGTGGTCGAGGCCGGCCGCAAACGCCATCTGGTGCCCGAAGTTGCGCGAAAACGACAACCCCTTGACCTGCGGGTCGGCGGCCGCCAGCTCCGAAACGATGGCCCACGAGCGGTCTTTCGAGCCGTCGTCCACGAAGACGATCTCGTAAGATCGCACCAGCGGCCCGAGCACCGACCCCAGCCGCCGGTGCAGCTCGCGGACGTTGTCCTCCTCGTTGTACACGGGTACGACAACCGACAGCTCGACGCTCACTGTCCGCTCCCTCCCACGGCCGCCCTCAGGGGCGGCTCGACTCGAAGACCAGCATGTCGGTGGAACCGATGTCGGACCACGCCCGGCGGGTGAAGAACCACCTCACGACCGCCCTGATCGACACACCTTGCACATCTTCCACCCACCAGGCGCGCAGCGGCACGCGGCGCATCGTGTAGGCGTCGCCGAGCCGCTCGCGCATGTCATGCTCTCTTTCGGGGTCGCAAATCGCCACGAAAGGCCGCATCCCTTCCGCCGGCAAGTCCCAGAACACCGGGATTCCCTTCCACTGCCACGACAGCGGCCACGCCGCCTCCCCCTGCACCGTGGCGATCGGCCCCTCGTGCGGCACCCCCGACATCGCCTTGACACGCCTCGCCACCTCCTCCGCCTCCGGGGTCGTCTGCACGAAGACCATCATTTCGGCGTGGGGGTTCGAGGGGGTGATCGCGGGGTACAGAAACGACGACGCCAGCGTGCTCCACGCCGTGGCCACGATCCCCACCCCGGCCAGCGCCCGCGACCACCAGCGCCCGTGCGGTCCGAACGTCCGGCCGAGCTGCATCCCCGCCAGGGGGACGAACGGCAGCACCTGGTGCACCATCAGCCACGGCACCTTCTCGCCGAGGTACGCAAACATGGCGATCGACCCCACGCCCCACACGAGGCAGAAAACCTCGACTCGGCACAGCCGGTGCCATCGCCTGATGCACCAGGCGAGCGCGGCCGCGATCGGCAGGAACTCGTACAGCGCCAGGCGGTGCATGTAGAAGAACTTCGGGCCGCCGACGCGCTCTGACAGGTGCTGGCCGTACCAGTACTGAACCGCCTTGAGGGGAAACAGGAAGTCTTCAGGGTGGAAGAAGAAGAACGTGTAGGCGGTCATGCACACCAGAAACGCCCACAGGATTGCCGTGCCGACCTGGACGCGATATCGGTCGATCCAGAAGAACCCCTTGCGCACCCCGTTCCACAGCCCGTCCCGCCACGAAGCCGCCAGCGAGGCGATCCCGATGAGCGGCGTGATGACGTAAATCGTCTCCTTGGATATCGCGTGCAACGCGGCCACCCAGCCAATGTGCGGAATCAGCCGCGGCCCGTGCCGCCGCACGAGCCAGAACAGTGCCAGCGCTGCAGCGGTTGACAGCAGCACCATCGCCTCGTTGCGGCCGAACCGCGAGTAGTAGAAGAACGACGGCGAGATTGCCGCCACCAGCCCGGTCCACCACGCCGCGCGCGGCCCCATGCGGCGGCGCAGGAAGAACGGCAGCGCCACCAGCGCGACTCCACACGCCACCGGGTACAGGCGGAGCGTCGTGTTGCTCTCGCCGAAAAGCCCGAAGATCGCGGCCGTGACGTAGAACAGCAGCGGCCCGTGATACGTCGGGTCATAGCGGTAGGAAAAGCTCGTGAGGACGGCGTGCGCGAAGTCGCCGTGCACCGACTCGTCGTGATGGGGAGGTCGCGACCCGAGGTCGACCAGCCGCAGGATCAGCGCACCAACCACGAGGGCGATCCACGCCCAGCGCTGGCGGCGGCTCACCGGGCACCCCCGCCTGGCTGATCGAGCGCCAAGCGTCCAGCGTGGAGAGCGGCCGTTCGCTCCTCTGGCCCGATCCCCCGCTGGCCCTGCTCCGCCGGCCCGGCCCCGGCGACGCGCACGACCGTGCAGACGCCGGCGCGGAACGCGACCGGGCCAGCGCGGCGCACGGCATCCAGACCCTCAGCTGGATAGAGCCGCTCCTCCACCGAGCCCACCACGACGAGGTGGGCACCCAGCTCGCGGGCAATACGCCGCACCTGCTCAGGGTCCCCGCAGCCGTACAGCGTCTCGACCGCCCGCCGCCGCCGCGCTGTCTCCTCGTTGATCGACGGGCCGCGCCACACCCCCTCGTGGTTGTCCCAGCCCAGCACCGAGACCACGCCCGAAGAGGCCGCCATTCGCGCCGCATCGGAGTAAGCGTCGCCGACCGCCTCGACGAGCACCGTCCCCCGCGGCTGCGCGCGCAGCCAGGCCACGACCTCCGGCTCCCCCTCGGCCATCCAGCGCAGCCCGCTCCAGCTCCCTGGCCGCTCCCCGTACGCCCGCACCGCGAGCGCCCCGAGGTGCGGGAGCCCTGCTGCGAGCACCAGAACCGCCGCCGTCACGGCCAGCCAAGGCCGCCGGCGGCGCAGGAACCCGAGCAACACCGGGACTGTTACCCCGAGCATCACGAACGCCAGGTGCGTCGCCTTGAAGACCGTGTTCATGCGGTAGTACTCGGTACCATAGTCATCCTTGAAGTACACGAGCTCCATGAACGCCAGGAGCGCCAGCCCGACGAGCGCCAGTGCCAGCACCGGCCGCACCGGCCGAGCCTTGCCGTGCAGCACCGTCACCAGCATCACTGCACCCAGGCCGATCGCGAGCCCCAGCGCGAACCGCCGCGACAACACGATGAGCGCCACCGTACCAGCGAGCCAGGTGGCGCGCATGAGCTGCCGCCGGGCGCGCTCGAGCCCACCCCACCGCCACGCCAGCTCCCAGCATGCCAGGAAGACCGGCAGGACCGTCGCTCCCATGAGCAGCAGGAACTGGTCGATCCTGGTTCCGGTCGCCACCACGCCGAACCCCTTCGTCGGCGGGTGGAACTGCAGCCAGAACGGCGAGTACGCGACCCACCCCGCGGCGCCGACCGCCAGCACCCCGAGCCATGCCCTCCAGCCGTTCCAGGGCCTCACGAACTCCCGCTCGTCGGCCACCGCTGCTAGCAGGATCGCCAAGCCGGCCGGCAGCGCGCACCAGGGGCTCGCAGCGGCGGCGGCTCCGAACATCAGCGCCGTCACCGCGAGCAGCGGCAGCGGCTGCCGTCGGTGCGCCCCCAGGGCGCGCCCGAAGAACACCGCCACGAGCGCAAGCGGCACCGAAAGCAGGTGCGGGTGGAGGTCACCGAGGTGAAAGGTGAAGAGCGGGAACTCGGTGATCGTGCCGGTGATCTGCCGCGAACTCGGCCACAGCTCGATGGCCACGAGGTCGGCCCCGGAAAGCCACTGCCGCCAGCCGTCGAGCGTCCCTGCAAAGACCACCAGGCCCGCGGCCATGATTCCGGTGCGCCGGCTGCCGCCGAGAGCGCGCGCCAGCGCCCACGCTGCCTGCGCGCTGACCATCGCCAGCGTCGGCACCAGCAGGTTGAAGATCACATCGGGCGCCAGCCCGGACAGCCTGGCGGGCAGCGCCCACGGCATGAACCCCCAGTAGTAGTACGGCAGCTCGAACCCCGACAGCCACGGGTCGAGCGGAGGAAACGTCCCTGGCCGCAGCAAAGTGTTGAGGATCGCGAAGTCCATCGGCTTCTCGGTCCCCGTCACGGCCATCGTCGGCAGCCGGAGGTACGCCAGCACGAGGAAGGCACCGAGCCCGACCGCCTCCGGCTCGACGAGGTGGCGCCAGTTCGTCGTCTTCCACTCCCTCGCCCCCCACCACGCCAGCGCCGCCATCGGCACGAGCCCCACCCACCACCAGGCGGTGAGCCCGAGGTTGCCAGCCAGCCAGGCCACGTACGCCTGCACCACCAGCCCGGCGACGCGCGCCACCGCCCAGGAAGCCCCGGCCCCCGTCCCGAGCCGGCGCACCGCGCCGAACGACAGCAGCCCGGCGGCGGTCAGGATCGCGTACCAGAGCAGGAACGGCACGATCATGGGGTGCCATTGTACCGCGTCGAGAAGAGCCTTCAGCCCACCTGTCTGATCGAGCGTCCAGGGTCTCCCCCCCACCCCCACACGGTACTGCGTCCACTCGCCCTCCCCCGCCCACCGGTCGCACAGGCTCACCCCGCGCGTGGTAGAGTCTCGCGCCCGGGCCGCCCGCTGCGGCGCGGAGGCCCGGCGAGGAACTCGTGCCGCCCGAACCTTCACCCGCGATCATGCCGAGCCTGCGAAGCGGTGTCGTCCTCGCCCTCGGCTCCGGCGGAATGCGTGGCGTCGCCCACCTCGGGGTAATGGCCGAGCTGGCCGCCGCCGGCATGCCGTTCAAGGCGGTAGCTGCCACCAGTTCGGGAGCGTTGCTCGGCGCGATGTTCCTGCTCCTCGGCGATCCCGGCGCCGAGATGCGCCTGCGCGAGTTCGTCTCCCGCGGCATGGGCGCCAGGCTGCCCGACATTGGCGAAATCGAGGGCAAGACCGGCCTGGCCGGAGCGGTGGCGAGGATCAGGCGCGGCCTCGGCCTGCTGCGCATCGTCTTCACGCGCCATGCTATGACACACGAGGCGTTCTCGAGCCTCATCGATTTCCTGGTGCCCGAGCGACGCATTGAGGACATGCCGGTGCCCTTCCGCGTCGTCACCACCGACCACGCCACCGGCGAAGAGGTGTGGCTGGATTGCGGCCCTCTACGGCTGGCGATTGCCGCCTCCTCGGCGATGCCGGGGGTCGTCGCGCCCTACCACTGGGAAGGTCGGCGCCTCCAGGACGGCGGCACGGTGGCCGAGATCCCGGTGCGCGCCGCCCGCGACCTCGGCAGCCCCGTGCTCGCCGTCGAGACGAGCGAGGGGCTGCCGGAAGGCGACCCCGACCGCGACCGCCTCCCGAAGGCCATGTTCCGCGCCGCGGCCATGGGCTGGCAGGCGCTGCGCCGCCGCATGCTGGCCGAGGCCGACCTCGTGATCTCCCCGCGGGTCAACCACCTCTACTGGGCCGACTACACCGCCGTCGACACCGCCGTCGCTGCCGGCCGCGCCGCCGCCCGCGAGTTCCTCGCCGCCCACCGACTCACAACCTGACGGCGCCGCCGGACCACGTTCCGAGGGAGACCGGCGCGGCGCGCGGGCCTCGACTGGACCGCATCGTCTTCGCCCCCTCCCTCCCTGCGGCGCTGCCATGGACCGCGGCCCCGCAGGCCCGCATCTTCCCTCGGCCCCCGCCCACCCTGCGAGGCTGGGGCCCCGCGCCCCCCTGGCTCGCCCGCGCAGCCGGGGGGACGGGCGGGGGCGGGGGAACTTTCCCGTGCCAAGGGTGTCTAATGGGCCATGAACGGATCGCCCGCACGGAGGACACGGACCATGGCCACCACCCGACGGATCGCCTGCTCGCTCGCCTTCGCCCTCGCGCTGCCGCTGGTGGCGGCGGCCGACGGGCTCATCGTCATCGATCGGCCGCCGGGCGTGCCGCCGGGGCACTACGCGTTCGCGCCGATGGAGGTGCGGTACCACCACGTGACGGTGAAGATTGCCGACCAGCTCGCAACCACCTCCGTGGACCAGATGTTCTTCAACCCGAACGACAGCCGGCTCGAAGGCACGTACCTGTTCCCGATCCCCAAAGGCGCCCACATCGACCGCTTTTCGATGGACATCAACGGCACGATGGTGGACGCGGAGCTGCTCGACGCCGAGAAGGCGCGGCGGATCTACGAGGACATCGTGCGGCGGATGCGCGACCCGGCGCTGCTCGAGTACGCCGGGCAGGGGGTGTACAAGGTGCGGATCTTTCCCATCGAGCCGCGCTCCGAAAAGCGCATCAAGCTGTCGTACAGCCAGCTCTTGCGCTCCGACGGCGGGATGGTCGAGTACACCTACCCGCTCAACACCGAGAAGTTTTCGGCCCGGCCGCTGCAATCGGTGTCGGTGAAGGTGGAGCTCGAGGTCAAGGACGGGATCCGCACGCTGTTTTCTCCCAGCCACGAGGTGGAGATCGCGCGCCGGGGGACCACCCGCGCCACGGTCGGGTTCGAGGCGAAGGACATCCGTCCCGACACCGACTTCCACCTTTACTACGCGCCAAAGGTCACGGACGAGGTGGGGCTGTCGGTGCTGACGTTCAACGACGGCGACCCCGACGGCGGGTTCTTCGCCTTGCTCGCCTCCCCCGACACCGACCCGAGCCGCGCCCAGGTCGTGGCCAAGGACGTGGTGTTCGTGCTCGACACCTCCGGCTCGATGGCCGAGAAGGGCAAGCTTGAGCAGGCGAAGCGGGCGCTGCGGTTCTGTCTCGCCAACCTCAACGTGGTCGACCGCTTCGAGGTGGTGCGCTTCTCGACCGAGGCGGAGCCGCTGTTCGAAAAACTCGTCGAGGCCAGCGCCGCCAACCGCACCCGGGCCGAGCAGTTCGTGGACGGATTCCGGCCTGTCGGCGGCACCGCCGTCGAGGACGCCCTCACCCGCGCCCTCGAGCCCCTGGCCGTCCAGGGGCGGGCCGACCGCCCTTACGTTGTGGTGTTCCTCACCGACGGCAGACCGACCATCGGCTCCACCAACGACGACGAGATCGTGGCACGGGTGCGCAAGGCGATGGGCGAGCGCCTGGTGCGGGTGTTCTCGTTCGGCATCGGCATCGACGTCAACACCCACCTGCTCGACCGCCTCACCGAGACGACTCGCGCCGCCAGCCAGTACGTGCTCCCGGACGAGGACATCGAGGTCAAGGTCTCGCGCTTCTTCACCAAGATCAACGCCCCGGTGCTGGCCGACCTCAAGCTGCGGTTTTCTGGTGGCGCCCGCGCCTCCAAGCTCGCCCCGGCCGAGCTGCCCGATCTGTTCCGTGGCGAGCAGCTGGTCGTCTTCGGCCGCTACTCGGGCTTTGGCGACACCGCGGTGACGCTCTCCGGCTCGGTCAACGGCAAGCCGCGCTCGTTCACCACCGAGGCGGCTTTCCCCCGCCGCGCCTCCGGCAACGAGGCGCTGGCGCGGCTGTGGGCGACCCGTCGGGTCGGCTACCTGCTCGACCAGATCCGCCTGCACGGTGAAAGCGAGGAGCTCAGGCAAGAAGTCACCGACCTCGCCCGGCGCTACGGGATCGTCACGCCGTACACCGCGTACCTCATCGTCGAGGACGAAAGAGACCGCGGTGTCCCGGTGGCCAGCCGCAGCCTCCAGGTCATCGACGGCGACCGCGAGGCGAGCGAGGCGGTGCGCACATCGTTCGATGCCGTGCAGGCCGAAAAAAGCGGCGAGGGGGCGGTGGGCGGCGCGGTGGCGATGGACGCGATGAAGGGCTCGAGCTCGCTCGCCGCACCGGCGCCGACCGCCCGCCGCGAAATGGCCCTGCCCGGAACCACAACCGCCAAGACGCAACGCGTGCAGCAGGCGCTGCAGCAGCAGGCGACGCGCTTCCTGCGCAACCGGACGTTCATCCAGAACGGCGCCTGGTGGATCGACACCCAGGTGCAGAGCAAGCCGGCCGCCCGCCGCGTGCAGGTCAAGCTAGGCTCCCCCGAATACTTCGGCCTGCTCGCCAGGCACCCGGACGCGCCGGCGTGGCTGTCCGTGGGCCGGCAGGTGCAGCTCCTGTTGGATGACGTCGTGTACGAAGTGACCGAGTGAACCGGACGCAGCAAGGAGACGACCATGCATACTCGCACCCTCGTCCTGGCAGCCCTCATCACCGTGACCCTGGCTGTCACCGCTCTCGCCGCGCCAGCAGCCCCGGCCAGGCCCGCCGCGAAGCAGCCGCACATCGAGGTCTGCTTCGTGCTCGACACCACAGGCTCGATGAGCGGGCTCATCGCCGGCGCCAAGGCCAAGATCTGGTCGATCGCCAACCAGCTCGTGGCGGCCAAGCCCACGCCGAAGCTGAAGGTAGCGCTCCTCGCTTACCGCGACCGCGGCGACGCGTACGTGACGAAGGTCTTCGACCTCTCCGAGGACATCGACGCCGTGTACGCCAACCTGCAGACGTTCGAGGCCGCCGGCGGCGGCGACACGCCCGAGTCGGTCAATCAGGCGCTCCGCGAGGCGGTCACCAGGATCTCGTGGAGCCCGGACCCGGAGGTCTACAAGGCCATCTTTCTGGTCGGTGACTGCCCGCCCCACATGGACTACCCGGACGACACGCCGTACGCCGAGACCTGCAAGGCGGCGGTGAAGAAGGGCATCATCATCAACACCGTGCAGGCCGGCGCCCACGCCGAGACGACGCCGATCTGGAAGGAGATCGCGAGCCTCGCGGAGGGCTCGTACGTGGCCATTCCACAGTCGGGCGGCGTGCAGGTCATCGCCACCCCGTTCGACGAGGAGATCAGCCGGCTCAACGCCGAAGTGGGCAAGACGATCGTTCCTTACGGCGACGAGAAGGACAGGGGCGCGGTGCGCACCAAGCAGGCGATGGCCGAGGCGGCGCCCGCGCCGGCGGCGGCCGACCGGCTCGCGTTCAACGTCGCCACCGGCAAGGTGGTGCAGGGCGGCGGCGATCTCGTGGACGCCGTCGGCGCCGGCTACATCAAGGTGAACGAGCTGAAGGAGGAGCAGCTCCCGGCCGAGATGCAGGGCATGACGCCGGCGCAGCGCGAGGCGTACGTCAAGCAGCAGGCGGCGAGGCGCGCCGCGGTGCAGAAGCAGATCGGCGAGCTGCTGGCGAAGCGGCGGGCCTACATCGAGGCCGAGCAAAAGAAGGGCGGTCCACGCGACGGCTTCGACGACCAGGTGGAGGCCGTCATTCGCGCCCAGGCCGCGAAGAAGGGCATCTCCTACCCGGCGAGGTAGCGGCCCCCGTCTCGCCGGGCGAATCCGCCGACGTGCCACACCCCTTCGGCCAGTCGGGTACTCTGGGCGCGTGACGGACGCGCCCCCATTCGTCTCCGAGGCCGTCGCCGGCAGCCCCGGGGCAGGGGCGTGGCGCCGCCTCGCCGCGCCCGCCCTCCTGCTTCCCGTGCTCGCGCTCACGCTGGGCCTCTACCGGCCGGCGCTCGACCTCCCGCTCATGGGGGACGACTACCAGTGGGTGCAGCACGCCCACCGCGCCCTCCACCGGCCGGCGCTGCTGCTGGCCGACCTCGACACCTTCCTGCGCCCTGCCAACACCTGGGCGCTGGCGGTGGATCGGCTCCTGTGGCCGTTTTCCGCGCGCGGCTACCACCTCACGAATCTCCTCCTCCACGCCCTGGCCGCCTGGCTGCTGGTACTCCTCGGGCGCCGGCTCGGGCTCGGTGCCTCGCTCGCTCTCGCCGTCGGGGCGCTGTGGGTCATCTCGCCGTTCACCTCCGAGGCAGCGATCCAGGTCGCGATCCGCTTCGAGAACCTGCTGCTCGTCGCCTGGCTGGCGCTTTGCCTCGCCTGGCCGGGTCCCGGCGAGCGGTGGACCCCGGGGCGCCGCCTTGCGGCCGGCGCGGCCCTGGTCCTGGCAGCCGCGAGCAAGGAGACGTGGGTCGTGACCCCGGCGCTGGCGCTCGCCCTCGAGCTCGGCTGGCGGCGGCGGCCCTGGCGCGACGCCTGGCGCCTCCCGGCCGCGCTGGCGGCCCTCGCGGCCGCCTACTCGGGCCTGTACTTCCTCGCCTTTCCCTCGGACAAGGGCTACTTCCGCTGGGACCTCGCGGCGCTCGCCAAGCTCCCCCACCAGACGGCCGCGCTCTGGGGGCTCGAGCAGTTGCAGCCCGCTGGCTTTCCCCTCACCTGGAAAGGCACGCTCGCCCTTGCGGTGACCCTCCTGCTCCTCATCTGGACCTGCCGGCGGCGCGTGCCCGCAGGGTGGCTCGGCGCCGCACTGCTGTTCGGTCCCACGATCCCGACGCTCTTGGTGCCGTTTCTGCCCCTGCGCTACGTCGCGATTCCGTACGCCGGCTTCCTGCTGCTCGCGGCCGCCGCGGCCCGCCGGCTCGGCGCCACCCCAGCGCCGCCGCTCCGCTTCCTCGCTGCGCCGGCCGCGATGCTGGCCGCGGTGTGGGCAGGGTTGGGGGCCGTCGCGGTGAGGCTCGAGCTGGCCGACGCCGCCGCGGTCGGGCAGGCGCACGAGCGGCTGCTCGCGGAGACGAGGGCAATCGCCCCGAGCCTGCCGGCCGGCACGCCCTGGGCGCTCGTGCGGGCGGAACGGGAGCACCCGCTCGAGAGCATTGCTGGCGCCGTTGGGGGGCTGCCGAAGACGTATTACGTCCGCGCGGCCGACCCGTACGGGCTGGCCGACGCGGCAGCGTTGTTCGAGTGGGTCCTGGCCGGCGACGGGTCGTTCGTGGAACGTGTGGGCACCGGGCCCGGCAACCACCTTGACGCGGCAGGGGCGGTCCTGCTCCACCTCCCGGGTCGCTTCGAATGGAGCCCGCCGGGGCGCGACCCGGCACCAGAGGTGGCGCGCCGATGGCTGGAGCGCAGCGCCCCCGTGCAGGTGCTCAGGCTCACGCACTGAGCCGGCGCGGTCTTGACCACCTCCGAGCCACGGTGCTTCAATCATGCCCCATGCAGGACCCCTCGACTCCCCTGGCGGGAACCTTCGCCCCGCTCCAGTTGCCGCGCCTCGCGGCGCACCTCGTCGCCGCCTGCCCCCGCGGCAAGCTCGTGCTCTCGCAAGGCAAGGCCACGCGCTTTCTGTGGTTCGAGGACGGCCGGATCCTGGCCATCACTTCCAGCCTGGAAGAGGAAAAGCTCGGCTCCTGGCTCGTCGAGCGCGGGCGGATCGACCGCCGTACCGTCGACGACACGCTGCGCCGACAGACCGGCGAGAAGCGGTTCGGCACGATCCTCGTCGAGAAGTCGTACCTCACTGCGGACGTGCTGTGCCAGGAGCTGGAACGGCTGTCGCTCCACCTCGCCGCCAGACTCGCCTTCGACGGCGGGACGTACGCCACCGAGGCGGATTGCCGGCTCCCCGGCGACGCCATCGCGATCGACTACGAGCCAACAGCGGTGTTCGCTGCCGCCGTGCAGCACGCCCCCGACACGGGGCAGTTCGAACGCCTGACTGGCGGCACACGGACCTGGCTGGCAACGCCGCACGCCGCCCTGGCAGAGCTCGAGGGCGGGGCCACCGGCATCGAGAAGTTCCTTCTCGGGCAACTCGCCCAGCCGCGCACCCTCGCCGAGCTGCGCGCTGCCGTGCCGCAGAAGGCGAAGGAGGTCCCGCGCGCACTCACCTGGCTTGCCGTTCAGGGGCTCGTCTACGAGCGATCGAGCACCGCGGCGGCGGCCGAGCCCGCGTTCCCACCGGCCAACCCGCGGCTGCGAGCCCTGCTGGCGCAGGTCGATCCCCGACCGGCTCGCAAGATGGCTGCCGGCGGCGGGCCGGCCCCCGCCGGGCCACCCCCGCAGCCCGAGCTCGACTACGAGCAGGCCGAGGAGCACAAGACGAAGGCGTACGAGGTCCTGCGCGACAGCGGCGACCCCCGGCAGGCCCACAAGCTCCTCGCCAAGGCGGTCGAGGTGGCGCCGGACGCCACCGCTCTCACCGTGCTCGCCGAGCTGGAAATGCACAACCCGTTGTGGCGGCCCCGCGCCCTCGAGCGGCTCAGGCAGGCCACGGCGCTGGCGCCCCATCACACCCCCGCCTGGCTGGCCCTCGCCAACTACTGGAGCCTGCGCCTGCAACCCGACAAGCAGCGCCGCTGCCTGGAGCGGATCCTCAGCTACGAGCCGCTCAACCGCGAGGCCCGCCAGACGCTGGAGATGCTGGCGGATGCAGCCACGGGGTGAGCGCGATTCGCTGACCCGTGGCGCACAATCCAGGTCACGGAGCAGCCGGTTCCGTTGCGCGGACCGCCGGAGGACGAAGCCACAGCAACTGCGAGGCTGGCGAGCGCCAGGCCACGAGGAGCGCGCGCAGGTTGGATGTCTCTCCCACCTCGACACGCCAACTCGACAGACGGAGGGTGCGCCTGATCCGCACCGTGCGGCCGTCGACCCGTGCGGCGACAGCCACGGCTCCCAGTAGATTCTCCGCGCTGCACGCCCGGGGCAGGGTCGCCACCGCCCACCCCTCGGGTAGCTCGATGGACAGCTCCGCCACGCTCTCGATCGGCCCCGGCAGCTCGATGGCCTCAGGCCATCCGTCGGGGGGCAGCGGCAGGTGGTCGAGCTGCGGTTGCTGCACGGCGGCGCCGAGTTCGACCCGTACCAACCCGAGCCGGTCGGGCTTGGCGAGCGCGCCGTTGACCGTCAACGCCAGCGCTGCCGCCCCTCTGTCCAGCCGGGTGACTGCGACTGACGTCACCTTCGTCCCCTTGGCCAGACGACTTGCAGCGGCGGACGCAAATGCGGAGGCATCCTCCACCAGCGCGCCGTGAGGCGTGGCCGCACCGGAAAAGACAAGCCCCAGCGACCCCGAAAACGCGCCGTCCGGCTGCACGGCAAGCACCGCCTTCAGCTCCTGTCGAGCCGGCAGCGGCTGTCGCCAACCGCACGCGAGATCTCCGAGAAGCACGGCGTCCGCATCGCTGAATCGTGCCTCGAGCGGCGTCGGCGAACCCAGATCCACCGGATCGATGAGCCTGATCTCACACCCGGTGCCGCCATCGCCAGCGACTGCCGGCCACGCCACCGCCACCACCGCCCGCTCGACGCCCGCAAGTCCCCGAGGCGCACCTGGCTTTGCGGCCAGCAACGCCGGAACCGCTTCAATTCCTCCGTGACGCAATCCCGCAGCCGTCAGCGCCGCGAGTTCAAGGGGCGTCGCCCACCCCGAGCGCCACACCACATCGAGCGGCGTGATCCGCCACCCGAGGCCGCGCGGGCTCGCGGCCCTGCTCGTCCGCAGCGACTCGGAGAAGACCTTCAGGATCGCCCGCAGGCGCCTTTCGGCATCCGGCTCTCGGGCCGCTTCAGTGACCTTGCGACCTGCTTGGTCGGGGAGCGGCCCGGCGGCCGCCATCCGGCTCGTCAGAAGCGCCCGCACCGCGGTTTCATCCGCCCCGACCACCGCGACTGCCAGGTCCATCGCGGACGGGTGCGAGACCAGCGGCAGCGACGCTCCGCGCCAGCGCACGACGGTGCGATCCCCCTCCGTCCCGTGCTCGCCGGGCGCGAATCCATTCGGCAGCCACACCCCACTCGCCGTCGGCGCCCGCAGCTCCACGAGCCGCTCGCCGACCTCGGCATCGGCTGCCAGCGGCACGCGCAGCTCGAAGAACGGCGCTGCCTTCGGCTGGCGTGTGATGCGCACCCGCAGCTCGATGATCGCCCCGGGCTCGAGCGCCGTGTGCACGACCACCTTGCGGCGCAGATGCGCCCAGTTGGGGTTGCCCTGCACGGCGGCGGGAAGATCGTCCACGACCGCGTTCGCAGGCGCCTCGACCACGTCGCCGGAGGGCAACGCGGTGCGATTGACGATCACCTCCACCTGCTCCACGGTCGGGTCGTACTCGAAGAACGACTCGCCGTGCCTCCGATGCATGGCGAGAAAGCTGTTGATCTGCAGGCGTGATGCACGCTCGTGCACGACCGTGCCGTCCGCGCTCACATCAAAGGTGTCCACGAGCTCGAGATAGCGGGCATCCGGTCCGGGCACGGCGGCAAAGGTGTGGGGATGAGGGAAGCCAGCGGTCGAGGTGAGGACCGGGGCCCCCAAAGGGGGACGTTGCGGTTGCGCCAAGCCACCTCCTGCCAGGGCCAGCGCTGCGAACGCCACCGGGACCCAAAGCACGCGGCGAGTCATCGGGACACCTCCTTCCGGGCTGCCAGCCGCACCGAGAGCGTGGCCTCGGCCAGGTCGCGAAAGGCCACGAGCGCGGCACGCAGCGATGGCCACTGTTCGGGCTCCACGATGCGGGTGGTGAGAGCGAGGGTTTCCTTCACCGCCAGGGTGTCGCCCTTCACCGTCCAGGTGGACTCGAACCTGCCGTTCCCATCCAGCCGGGCTTCCTTTGGCAGCCCCTCGACCCTGCTGCCCGGAGGCAACGTCAAGGTCTCGGCCAGAGTCACCAGTCGCGTGCACCCCACGCGCGTGGGGTAGCGGCGCGTCTGGGGTTCGGTCGACAGGTGCAGCTCATCGGCCCTGCTCGCGACCCCCACCGGGTGGCGGGCGGAAAGGGGCGTCAGCAGCAGCGTCCCGTCATCCAGGCGCGTTGCGTACCCAGGGATCCGAAAGGAAAGGGTCATCGCCCATGGTTTCGAGAGATCGTCGGGATCGGGTCGATCGATCCGTATGAGCTCGGCGTCCGGCGCCACCTGCACGAGCCAGCTCTCGTCCACTGCACGCCATTCGGCGCGCAGGCGGTTGCGGTAGATCCGTCGCAACGCCGCATCGGACTGGCCGTCGGCACGGACCGTCATCGTGCCTTCCAGGTCACCCGCCGCGTCGAGCCGAGAGCGGATCGAGACCTCCAGCGGGTGCGCCTCGGGCGGCGACAGCGGTGTTGTCAGCAGATCCGCTCCCTCGGGCAGCCCCAGAAGAACCTCCTGCTGCTGCTCGCGCGAGGACCACATTTCGCGCACTCCGGGGATCCATGTGGGATCCAGCAAGATGGCTTCGCCATCCCCACGCCGCCACACCGTGACGCAGTGGTTGAACTGATCGGCCGCCAGATATTCGATGCGCTCCCCGGCCATCGTCATCGCGGCGTAGGACTCGAGTCCCACGGCGCGCAGCAGCGCCACCAGCATGCCCGCCTTGTCCTTGCACACCCCGCCCCGGTCGGCGAGCGTCATGGCTGCCGGGTGCAAGGTGTAGCCCTCCCCTTCCCCCATGTGCAGGCCGATGTAGCGAATGTTCTCGGCCACCCAGTGGTTGAGCGCCGCCACCTTGCTCTCGGGGGTGGGAAGGCCGCGCGTCACACTCTCGGCCAGCGCGCGGATCTCCGGCGTGACTTCGAAGCTCCCCGCATCTTCCTGCACCCCGTGAAACCACAGCGCCTTGGCGTTCCAGTCGGCAGCAGTGGTGAGCAGGAGCTTGGGGGCCACGTCCGACAACGCTGCCATTCCGGGCTCCCGATCGAGGGGCACGAAGTCCCGCACGACGACCGTCACCACACGGCTATCGCCCTCCCTCCGATCCGACACCTCGGCCGCAGCGTTGTAGATCTGGTACTGCAACGCCTTTGCGGCCGCGATGCGAACGCGGTAGCGCTGCTCGATTGCCGGGACGTCGGCCCACAGCGGCACGATGTCATAGAAGTGGCCCTTCATCGGTGGCACGAATCGGGACTCGCCGCCCTCCGACCCGTCATCGAGCAGGGCGTAAGTGAACCCCACGCGACGGGTGACCAGCTCGACCAGATCACCGGGGTCCAGCTTTCCTACCGGCACCAGTCGGTGCCGCGAGTTCCAGTAGATGAGCCACTGGTGATCCGGCACGTCGAGAACGTCGCCCGGGCTCACGTCGCGCACCTTGCCGTCCCAGGTCAGCACGCGGCAGCGCAACACCGCCACATCGGCCGAGAGCGGGTCGTAAGGCAGGATCTGGCTTGCCAGCTCCCTCGCCCCGGCTGGGGACAGCACGCGCGTCAGGGTGTGCCGCACCGTGCGCGACAGCCCACTGTCCTCGACCTCGACCTCGCGTCGATCGAAGATGATGACCGCATCGGCCTTCGGGTACGCCGCCGCATCCACAGCCGATGCGGCCTGGCGCAGCTTCTCGACCGGTATATCCCAGAAAGGCGATGCCCCGGCCAGCGCCGGGGCCATCGTCAACAACACACAGCTCAAAGCTCGTCGCATCGCGCCCTCCGCAGGCATCATCGCACATCGAACTGGCGGAGCCCGCAGGAGGCGGAGGCCGCGGAGGAAGCATCGGCACCCCGAGAATTCCTTCCATCTCGCCCGCGATCCGCGTCGGCACCCACTGCCACGTGGCGCCCCCATCCGAGGTGTGCGCCAGGAAACGTGCGAACCGACCGAGCTGCGCGTCACAGTGCCCGGCCTCCGGCACCAAGCCGTGCTGCGCGTCGAGGGGCTGCCCCCAGAGCTTGGGCTCCCACCGCTCCCCTGCATTTGCGCCGCTCGTCAGGACCACCGTCATCGCAGCGAGAGCCGCGCCCCCCGCGTGGCGCCGCCGCCACCACCGGGGTCGCCACCGGAGCGGGCGCCGGTACGGTGGAGCTCACCCCACGGTCGGAATCGCCAGCACTGCGACGGCCGCACACCACACAGAGGCCCGTACTCTCATGATCGGCTGCTTCCTTTCAAGGTCGCGAGACCGCCCTCGTTCCTCGAGCGTCTGCCTGCCGGCACACCGGGCTCACGTGCCGTGCGAAAGCCCCAAAGGTGCGGAGCTCGATCGTCATCCGAGACGTCATCCACCGCAACATGGGGCAATCCTGGTGCCAATCGGCTCGCGAATCGGTTGTCACGGTCTGTCACTTTGGAGGCGATCCCAGCCACAACGCCTCCGAGCATCACGGCCGCCGCGACGCCCCCAGCTCGCTTGTATCGTCCTTGACAGGCGAAGGGAAGGTCCCTAACCTCCGGTTTCCGGTTGGGGTTACGCTCCGTGCCCGCGGCACCGGTAAAGAGCGCGAGCGGGCCGGCAAGGAGACAGGCGATGCAGGAGCTGATCATCCACGAGGTCGGGCCGCGTGACGGCCTGCAGGTCGAGAAACAAGCCGTGCCGTTCGAGCAGAAGGTGGCCTGGATCGAGGCTCTGGGCGCGGCCGGCGTCGACATCATCCAGCTCGGGTCGTTCGTCAACCCCGAAAAGGTGCCGCAAATGGCCGATACCGACCGGCTCTTCGCGCACTTTTCCGCGCCCGGCAACCGGCCCGGCAAGGCGGTCCTCTCGGGCCTGGTGCTCAACGAAAAGGGGCTCGAGCGCGGGATGGCGTGCGGCGTGGAGATGTTTTGTATGGGTGTCTCGGCGTCCGAGACGCACTCCCGCAAGAACACGGGCATGAGCCCCGACGAAGCGCTCGCCCGCATCGTCCCGATGGCCAGGCAGGCGATGGCCGCCGGCAAGAAGGTGCAGGTCTCGGTGCAGTCGGCGTTCGGCTGCGGGTTCGAGGGGCCGGTCCCGGCCGAGCGCGTGCTCGGGCTCGTCAAGCGGTACCTCGAGGCAGGCATCAGGGCGATCAGTCTCGCCGACACTGCCGGTCACGCCAACCCCATGCAGGTGGAGGAGCTGTTCGGCGCCATCCGCGAACTCGACCCCGACGTCGAGATGACCTGCCACTTCCACAACACGTACGGGCTCGGCCTCGCCAACTGCTGGGCCGCCCTGCGCTCGGGCGTGCGCTCGCTGGAGTCGGCGTTCGGCGGGCTCGGCGGCTGCCCGTTCACCCGACAGCCGGCCGGCAACGTCTCGACCGAGGACCTCGTGCACTCCTTGCAGCGCATGGGGTTGCGCCGGGACATCGATCTCGGCAAGCTCATCGAGGTGGCCCGGGCGGTCGGCACGTTCTTCGGCCGGGAGCTGCCCGGCTTCATCCTCAAGTCCGGATCGATCGTCGACTTCGCGCCTGCGGGCAAGTAAGGAGAAACCCATGAAGCTCCTCGAAGGCATTCGCGTCCTCGACCTCACCAACGTGCTGTCGGGCCCGTTCGCGACCGTGCACCTGGCGCTGCTCGGCGCCGAGGTGATCAAGATCGAAAACCCCAAGGACGGCGACCTGGCGCGCAAGCTCGGCAACGTGCCGGACCTCAACAAGCGGCTCATGGGCACCAGCTTCCTGGCCCAGAACGCCAACAAGAAGTCGGTCACGCTCGACCTCAAGGCCCCGGAAGGCAAGGAGATCTTCCGCAAGCTCGTGGCCACCGCCGACGTGGTGGTCGAGAACTTCCGCCCCGGCGTCATGAACCGCCTCGGCTTCGGCTACGAGGCGCTGCGGGACATCAACCCGCGCATCGTCTTCTGCGCCATCTCGGGGTTCGGGCAGACCGGCCCCGACGCCTTCAAGCCGGCGTACGACCAGATCATCCAGGGACTGTCGGGCGTCATGGCGGTGAACGGCGACGAGCGCCTCAACCCCCTGCGCTGCGGGTTCCCGGTGTGCGACACGGTGGGCGGGCTGAACGCCGCCTTCGCCATCATGGCCGCGCTGTACTACCGCGAGCGGACCGGCGAGGGCCAGATGATCGACGTGGCGCTGCTCGACTCGATCATGCCGCTCATGGGGTGGGTCGCCGCCAACCTCCTCATCGGCCACCAGCAGCCGGTGCTCATGGGCAACGACAACTTCACGGCCGCCCCCTCCGGCACCTTCGCCACTGCCGACGGCTGCGTCAACATCGCCGCCAACCAGCAAAAGCAGTGGGAGGACCTCGCCAAGGCGCTGGGCGTCCCCGAGCTCATCGAGGACCCCCGGTTCAAGGAGCGCGACACCCGCAAGGCCAACCGCAAGCTGTTGACGCCGCTGCTGGAGGAAAAGCTCCGCCAGCACCCCACCGCGTACTGGGTCGAGGTGCTCAACGCCGTCGACGTGCCAACCGGCGCCGTCATCGGCCTCGAGGAGGCGCTGCACCAGGAGCAGTGCAAGCACCGCGGCACCTTGCAGCCCCTCGAGGTCGAGGGTGTCGGCGAGATCCCGTTCTTCTCCCTCACCGCCAAGTTCTCGAAGACTCCAGGCGCGCTCGAGGCGGCCCCGCCTCGCCTGTCGCAGCACACCGCGGAAGTCCTCGGCTCGCTCGGCTACTCCGAAGCCGACATCCAGGCGTTGAAGAACAAGGGCGTCGTGTAGCCAACCGCCCACTCGGTCCAACGTCGAAAGTGAGAAGTCGAAGGTGCGGCTCCGGGGGTGGGTGGTCGTTCCTGTCAGCAGATGCCGAGCGCGGTCCGGAGCAGGAGGCCCGCTGCGAGCGCTTCGCTGACGGACAGGAAGGTCCCGCGCAGGAAGTACTCGGCAAATGCACGGCCCCGTTTCATGTCCTCGAAGCGGAACACGGACTTCGCGGCCACCACCAAGCCGACCGTCTCCGGCGAACGGATGACAACCGCCGTCAGCACCAGGAACCTCTCGAACCACCCGAAATAGAGGCCAGCATCCTGGAGACCGCCGTTGTGGCTTTCGGGCTCAGCCTCGAGCCGCTGTGCCCATCGACCCAAAACGGCAGCGTTGAGGCCGCCAAATCCGCACGCCGTCCAGCCGTATGTCACGGCCACCATGAGCAAGCGAAACGACGAGAGTCTCCATAGCCTCGCGGCTTCTGGGAGGATCTGGGGGGGCACCGGCCAACACCCATGCCAGGACGACAGCGATTCCCACGTGACCAGCCTGATCGAGGACGAATGCCTGCCAACGCCCGCTACAGTACACCCTGCGCGCGTCCTCGAGCTCGCGAGCATCGCAGACGAGATGCAGCGGAACGTACGCAACAAGCAACCGCGGCGCCGCCCAGGCAAAAAGCTCCACGGAAGAAAAGGCTGCGAGGCAGGCCTCGGCAGCGAGCAATCGCAGGGACGCGCGTTCGCAATGGGCCTTCATGCACCGGCTCGGCTCGCGGGGCACGACCGCCCGGCGCTGGAGCACGAAGTCAGCCAGGAGGTGCGCACGCACGAGCGACAGGGCGATGACGATCACTGCGACACCTCCGTGCAACCGGCCGAGCTTGCATCCCGGCGTACACGATGGTCCAACACATCGAGGGCCGCTCCGAGAAGGTCGAACGCGTCCTTGACCTGCCAGTACGCGGCACGTCGGAGGCTGCGGGACACTGTCGACGCATCCACGCCCAGGGCCACCGCCGCCCTTTCCTGAGCCGAAAGGCGCTCCACCTCGAGGATGGTCTCCCATTGCCGCCGGGAGATGCGAAGCAGAAGTGTGTCGATCGTTCTGAGAATACCGTTTGCGACGGCCTCATCGTTTGGCTCGGCTCCTCGAAAGCAGGTCAGCACTGGGTACTTCCCGGCCCTTCGCTTGAGGACCTCGATGGCCTCGCGTGCCCGGCCAAACGCAGGGCCCGAGCCCGCCGCGTTTAAAGCCTCATGGGCTTCCGGCATCGAGGTGATCGAGCCCCTCCCAACGCCAATCCGCACGTGCATCGGAAAGAACCCGAGGCGCAATCCCCAGATGACTCGTGCCACCTCTCGCGGCCCGGTAACGACCGTCTGGAACTCGTCCCACGCCGTGATGGTGTAGGGCACGTCGATCCAGCGCTCGACCAGGTGTCTGCCAGACAGCGACACGAGCCTCGCGTCCCTTTCAGCAGCGAATCCCTCCACCGAGCTCGAGCGCACAACATCGGCGATCAGAACAAAGGCTCTTGCATTTAAAGGTGCAATGCCACCTTCTTGCACATGAGCATACAAGCCCTTGTCAGTACACAAGGTGCAGGTCGAAGGTGCGGCCGCTACGGGAACAGCTCGGCGAAGAAGGCGCGCATGGCTTCCCAGGAACGGCGGTCGGCGCGCTCGTTGTACGCCGCGCCCGTGCTCTTGTCGGTGCCCGCTTCTCTTTGTGTGAAGGCGTGGACGGCGCCGCCGTAGGCGACAAGCTGCCAGTCCACCCCGGCGTCGCGCATCTCTTTCTCGAAGGCGAGCACCTGCTCCCACGGCACCCAGGGGTCGTCGGCGCCGTGCAGCACCAGTACCTTCCCCTTGATGCGCTTGGCGTCTGCCGGCGACGGCGTGTCGAGCGCGCCGTGGAAGCTCACGACGCCCGCCACGTTGGCGCCGCTGCGCGCCAGCTCGAGCACCGCCGTGCCGCCGAAGCAGTAGCCGATCGCGGCGGTGCGCGAGGTGTCGACGAGCGGGTGGCGCTGCAGCTCCTCGAGCCCGGCCATGAGGCGGGCGCGCAGCAGGGCGCGGTCACCCTTGTACTTCCCGGCCAGCGCCGCAGCCTCCTGCGTGGAGGTCGGCCGGACGCCCTTTCCGTACACGTCCACCGCGAGCGCCACGTAGCCGAGCTTCGCGAGCATCTCGGCGCGCATCCGCTCGTTGTCGGTCACCCCCATCCACTGGTGGACGACGAGCACCCCGGGCCGCTTCCCGGGGACCGCGTCGTCCCACGCCAGGAAACCTTCCAGCGTCGTGTCGTCGTGGGTGTAGGTCACGACTACCGTCTTGACACCTGCCGCGGCTGTCGCGGCCAGCATCAGCGAGAGCACCGCTGCCAGAACGCGCATCATGCTTCCCCCCTTTGCCCCCAACTGGCCCTGCCGCGAGACGATTCCCCGTCCCGGCACGGAGCTTCCAACCGCGGCGTTGCTGGCCTGCGGCTTTTGTCGCGCGTTCCGGGTCGAGCCCGGAACACCGCCGACCCGGCCACTCGCGGCGACACCCGGGGAGAACACCGGTCAGAGCAGGAGGAACGCAGCGAGGAAGGAAAGGAGAGCCAGTCCCACCATGCCCGGGGCGGCCGTAGAAGCGGTGGACCGTGAGCCGAAGATATACGCGTAGGCTGTCTTCAGCAGGTTATTGCTGGCGCTGGCGATGATGATCGCCTTCAGGATCTGCGCCTCGCCGATACCGAAGCTGCCCTGCAGCAGCGATACAACGAACGGCGTGATGTCGGAGAAGCCAACGACGAACGAGAGCATGCGCAGACCCATCTCGTCGAAGCTCTCGAGCGTGAGCTTGGTGACCAGGGAGAGCACTGCGAAGAGCAGAGCGAACACGAGCGCCGAGTTGAGTTCCAGTGGGTTCCGGTGGAGAGGCTTTTCGGTGCTGGCATCGGTGCCGTTGGCGACGTCCGCCCCGTTCGCCCGAGGATCGGGAGCACCGCGCCGACGCAGCCAGAGGGCGTAGCCTGTCGCCAGCACCGCCAGGCCGACCAGCGCCGGCCCCACGTTGGCTGTCGCGGACAACCTGAAGATCGCCACCAGGGCGAGAAGCCGCACGTACATCATCGAGACGGCGAGCAGAATCGCGACGGCCGCATCACGAGACAGCTCGGGTCGGGCTTTCGACTTCTTGGAAATGACCAGGACTGCCACGGTGCTCGAGTAGACACCACCGATGAGACCGGCGAGAATCAGCCCCTTGCGTGGGAAGAGATAGGTCTGCAGCACGTACCCGAGATAGGAAATGGCCGTCGTGACGACCACTGCCATCCAGATCTGGCGCGGAGTGACCGGCAGTAGTGCGAGGATCTGGCCGACCCGTGTGCTCGGATCGGGGGCTGCCGGAATGAGCGGCAGCACGACCCCCACGATTGCGAGAAACTTGCAGGTCGTCACGACCTCACCGGTTTCCAGGCGATCGGTGAACCTGCGAATTCTGCCCTTGGAATGGAGTACGATGAGGATCGAGATCGCGATCAGAACCAGGAACCAGTGCGGCTGATGCAGTGCGATCGGGCCGGTGGCGTAGGTCAACAGCGCGATGTGTACGCCGATCAGGCCCGGGCTCTTTCTTTCCCTCACCTTGTTGCTGTAGTAGACGAGCAGGAACAGCACGAGCCCTGCCAGGCCGAGCATGAAGGCGATGTGACCGATTTTGGGGAGCTGGTAGAGGACGAACCCCAGCATGCCGATGAACACGAAGGTCCGCACCGTCCCGAACGTGTCGAACTTTCCCTCGCCCTCGTAGTACTCGCGCAGCCCGATGCCGATAAGGAAGCTCATCCCCATGGTGAGGAGAAAGGGCGTCACGATCGCGGCCGTCATGGGCACCTCGGCGTTCATGGCGTCAGAAGAGCCCGAACACGCCGTCGGGCGTGATGCCGAGCAGCCGGAACCAGGTCTCTCCAGCGAGCACGATGACGAGCCAGGAGATGACCATCATCGCGAACCCGAACCGGAAGGCATCGGTCAGCGAGTAGCGGTCCGTCTCGTAGAGGAGCGCCGCCGGCTTGCTGTTGAACGGCAGCACGTAGACGTGCTCGATCATGAACGCCACCGGCAGCGCCAGGCTCACGACGGGGAAGCCGAACCGCCCGGCCACGCCGATGGCGATGGGGATGAAGATCATCGCGCGCATGGTCTTGGACTGGAACACGAGGGCGCTGAGAGTCATGACACCGGTCAGCAGCAGGTAGAGCGCCCAGAAAGGCGTCTGCTGACCGATCCCCAGGCGGTCGAAGAAGGCGTTGACGGTGATTGATGGCAGGTCGGTAGCATCGAGTCCTGCACCGAGCGCATAGGCTCCAGCGGAAAAGAGCATGAGATGCCACGGGATGTCGACATCGTTCCACTTGACGATTCCCCACCGTGGCAGCAGGGCCACGATGGCGCCCAGGAACGCGACGGCAGTGGGGCTGATGCCGTGGAGCTTGTCGGTCGCCCAGAGCGCGAGGATCGCGAGGAAGATGACGGTGGCGCGGATTTCCCGGGCGCTCATCCTCCCCAGAGTGGCGTACTCGGCTCGAAGACGCTCCATCCCCCCCTCGATCTGCGGGAGGCGCTCTTCCGGCGCGAGCGGGAAAAACACCTTCATGGCCAGGAGATACCCCACGAGCATCAACCCCACCATCACCGGGAACATCGCCATCATCCAGTCGGAGAAGTAGATCGCGCTGCCGGTGGCGCCGCCGATAAGGGCTACCGCGAGCAGGTTTGCGCCCGAGCCGGTCATGAATGCCCCGGCACCCAGATTGATGTTGAGAAGGTTCTGCAGCACGATGCTACGGCCAAAATTGGTTTTGCCCGACCCGCCCCCGGCGCCATAGACCGCCGCGATGACCATGAACAAGGGCAGAAGGATCGCCGCCTTGGCGGTGGTGGCAGACACGAACGCCGAAAGCACCACGTTGAGAACGATGAACACCATGAACACCGCAGAGGACGTGTGGCCGAAGCGCAGGATCAACCACAGCGCCAGACGCTTGGCGAGCCCGGTGGCCACCAGCATGCTGGCCAGCACGAACGACATGATGTTCAGCCACATCACGGGGTGGCCGAGCTGAGCGTAGGCCTGCTTTTCAGGGAGTACGCCGGTGAGCACGAGGGCGCTGATGAGCATCAGGCTCGTCAGGTAGTTGGGGATCGCCGCGGTGATCCACAGCACAATGGCAGCCAGGAAGATGGCCAGCATGTAGCCGTTGGCCTGGCTGAACGCCTCGCTGCCCCTGGCCGCGAACACAGCCTTCGCGGCGTCCGAGACGATGCCGTCCGGGTTGACGTCCTGCAGGAACGGAATCTCGACACCGAAGGCGAACACCACGAAAACGAGCAGCGCCAGCGGCGCTCCGATGGCCGCCAGGATGCGCTCGAAGCGGCTCTTCTCCCGGACCGGGAGCTGCTCGACCCGGTAGTTGTGCATGTCGAGGGGGTCGAGTGGTCCCCCTCCCGACCGTCGAGCCCCGGCCGTCTCGCTCATGTGCCCGAACTCTCCCAGCGGCAATAAGGGTTCTTCATGAGCATGCTGTTGAAGTAGCGCGGATCGCCGGTCACCTCCTCGCCCAGCCACGCCGGCTTCTCGAACGCCTCGTCCTCGCGCGCGAGCTCGATTTCCGCCACCACCAGCCCCTCGTTTTCGCCATGGAACTCGTCGACCTCGAAGGTGTGGGCTCCGACGGGGACCAGGTGGCGGGTCTTGTCGATCACTCCGGGCTCGCAGATCGCCAGCAACTGCTCGGCCTCCGCCACCGGGATCTCGCGCTCCCACTCGAACCGCGTGGCGCCGGACGCGTTCCCGATGCCTTTGATGGTCAGAAACCCCTTGTCGCCCTTGATGCGTACGCGTACGGTCCGCTCCGGCACCGAGGACAGATACCCCTGGACGATGCGGGTCTGCTTCGAGCTGTGCTCGCGGAACGACCCGACCACCAGGAACTTCCGTTCGATTTCCTGCGCCATGAGACGCGCTCCTCCCCTACTCGTTGGCCAGCGGCCGGGAGATCATGCCGATCACCCGCTTGATGGCCTGAAGATAGTTGATGTTTTCGAGACCTGCCATGCCGGTGGCGGCGATGGTGCGCTTCAGGTCGGCGATCTCCGTGGACTCGGTGCTCACCGTCACCACGCGCGCGCCGTTGATCAGAACGATTGCGTACTCGCAAATGGTGTCGTGCACCATGTACCCGAAGCGGCGCTTGTGCACCCGCACTGCCTGCAGGTCGGGGTGCGCGTCGACCAGGCCGAGGAACTGCTCGTAGGTGCACGAGCCCTCCGGCAGGTCGGGGATCACCACCTGGAAGGCGGGGAAGACCTCCTCCCTCAAAACCGATGTCGGGAGCGGAAAAGCTCCTTTCATGAGCGGGTTCCACTGCTCCAGCCCGTCGAGCGTCTGGACCCAGGTCTTGATGTCCATCTTGCCGTCGCGAATCTTGGTGTTGTTCAGATCGTTGGTGCGGGACATGATGTAGATCTCGTCCGAGTGCCGTTCCCATACGTCTTCCGGTATTGGGACCGAGAGCCTCGACATTCTGAAGTGGATCGAGTCGAAGTTCTGGCCGAACGACCGGAACTCGAAGCGGGGCTTGGACTGGACTCCGATCTGGAGTGCTTCCTGACTCATCGACTGCTCCTTTCGGCGGTGGCCTGCTGCATGCGGCCGGTCGGCGCACCTGCGCACCCAGGCTGACGTGAGTTTCGCTGCGTACCTCCTGGGGAACCCGGACCGGAGCGCTCGCCTTGGCTCCACTGGCGAGCGCTCCAGCCCGACGGGGGTGTGGCCGAGGACAGGCTCAGAACGCGAGCTGGTAGCGGAAAGCGATTGTCGTGAAGTCGTCGCCGGGGACGGGGGTCAGCGTCGTGGACGTGCCCGAGGGCAGTGGCGCCCAGTCCTTGCCCGGCTTGGCGTACTTGTCGTTGTCGACGCGCGTCACGTTCAACAAGATCTTGTGGTTGGCGTTGATATACCAGGTCGCCCCGAGGGTGTAGTTCTTCGCCGAGCCGCCCTTGATCGGGTCCACAGCGGTGATGTCGTTGAGATCCAGGGTGGAAAAGCGCACCCCGAGTTCCAGCGCGCCGCCGCGCCGCTCCGGCACGATTCGCCCGAACTCGCCCTCGCTTACGTGATAGGGGCGGGTCTCGCCGGTGACCAGCCACGCGACATGAGCGTAGAAGCCGTCGAAGGAGTGGTCGCGGTACTGGGCGACGGTGGTGTCAACGCGGTTCACCTTCGCCTTCTGGTACTCGCTCTGGAACGTGAAGGGGCCGAAGACGACGGCCGCCTCGGCACCCAGGAGGTCGTAGTAGTCGACGTACTTCATGTCCCCGGTGGACAGGAACTTGGCGCGCGAGACGTGGGTCTCCGCCCGCGAGTCGAGCTTGACGATGCGGGCGGCGTTGAGGCGGTCAGGCAGATCAGCCCCGCTCGTCGGGAGCTTGGCGACGCTGGGCTTCATGCGGGCGCCGGCGATACCGAGGTGGAGCACCCGGCCCTTCTCGCACACCGGTGCCACGGAAAAGCGCGCAACCGGGCTGAACCGCTGGCTGGTGCCGGCGCCGCCACCGGTGAGCGAGTCCTTGTCGTTGAAGGTCCCGGCTTCCTCGCCGAACAGCCCGGCCGACAGCTGCCAGTGCTTGCCCCAGCGGCTGTAGCTCAGACCCAGACGGCGATCCGGCGACCAGGAGTCGATGTACGGGCGCTCGATGAAAGCGATGTACTTGGACGAGATCAGGGTTTCGAGCCCGAACGGCGCCTTGTGGTTGCCGAAGCGGATGACACTGTTCTCGAAGCCCGCGTAGCCAGCCCAGAGGTCCTTGATGGAGACCTTGTTGTCCGCGAAGTCGAGATCGACCTCCGCGAGCCAGTCGGAGAACAACGTCGCCTTGACGCCGATGCGGCCGCGCCGCACCTCGAACCCGCTGGGCAGCCGGTTCTCGGCTCCGCGGTAGGTCGCCGCGTCGAGGTTGATGCGGCCATCCAGCCAGTACTTGAAGGCACCGTCCTTGCTGGTGAAGACCAGGTAGCCGTTGTCGAAGAATCCGGCGAGGCCGACCGGATCGAGTGCACGCTCGGCCTCGGCGCCGCTGGCCAGTCGCTGCACGGGCGCTTCCTTTTCCTTCATCAGCTCCTCGACCTTCTTCTCGAGCTCCCGGATGCGCTGGTCGGTGCTCGCAGCCTCCTGAGCCAGCGCCGGCCCGACGGCGAGGCCGAGCACGAGCAGAACAGCGGTCATCGTGCCTGTGATCCTCATTTCCCCTCCTCCGATTTCGCTCGGCCGAGATGCCTGGTTCTCGGCCTGGGTTTGGTGCTCGTGTGGATCCCGCCACGGGATCCCCGACGCCGCACATTAGAAAGTCTCGTGCCACCTCGACTTTTCGACTCAAGCAATTGCTCGAAAGACACTTGGCTCAGAACCCGAAGCGCTCTGCCTCGAGGATGTGTGCGGATTCCCGCACAGCGAATGCGGGGGTCCGCTCACTGGCAGCCAGTGGACAACCGCTGGCCGCCTCTTTCACTTGCCATGCGCCGGGATGCCGAGCGTTCGCAGGCGATCGTACAGGGTGCGGCGGGCAATCCCCAGGATCGCGGCGGCTTCGGTGACGTTGCCGCCTGTCCGCCGCAACACCCGTTCGATGTGGAGCCGCTCGACCTCGCGCAATGAAAGAGCATCCTCGGGCTGGCCGGAGGGCGTGTGAGCCCGCGAGCCCAGCCCGAGGTCCTCCGCCCGGAGGCGCTCGCCGCGCTGCAGGATCATGGCGCGCTCGATCACGTTGGCGAGCTCGCGGATGTTCCCGGGCCAGTGATACGCCTGCAAGGCTCGCACAGCGTCGGCGTCGATGCGCACACCCAGCTTGCCCATGCGCGCCGCGATGCCGCGCAGGATCGAATCGGCCAGGAGCGGGATGTCCTCTTTCCTCTCGCGCAGCGCCGGGATGCGGAGGGTCAGCGTGCTCACCCGGTAATAGAGATCGTCGCGAAACCTCCGCGTCCTCACCAGCTCTTCGAGATCGAGGTTGGTGCTGGCGAGAAGGCGGATGTCGACCTGCCGGTCGACGACCGCTCCGAGGCGGCGGAAGCTCTTCTCCTCCAGAGCCTTCAGCAGCTTCGGCTGGATCGCCATGTCCATGTCGCCGATCTCGTCGAGGAACACGATGCCGCGGTGCCCGACCTCCAGAAGGCCCTGCTTGGGGGTCACGGCACCGGTGAACGCCCCGCGCTCGTAGCCGAACAGCTCCGATTCCAGCAGCTCGCGCGAGAGACCGGCGCAGTTGACGTTGACGAAGGCCTCGTCGGCGCGTGGGCCGTTTGCGTGCAGCCAGCGGGCGAGCACCCCCTTGCCGGAGCCGGTCTCGCCGAGGATTAGGACCGGGCTGTCCCACTCGAGCATCCTCCGTGCCTGTTGCTCGAGCTCGCGTATGAGGTTGCTCTCGCCCAAAAAGGGATCCGGCACTCCGGGCCGCTCGCGAGCTGCCAGGGCCTGACTGCGCCTGAGCTGGTGTTGCCTGGCGAGGCGCTGCACGAGCACGAGCAACGTCTTGGCATCGACCGGCTTGGTCAGGAACTGCTCGGCGCCTTCCTTGATCGCGCGGACCGCGAGGTCGATGGAGCCGTGGGCAGTGAGAATGACGAACGGCGTGTCCTCGCTCAGGCGCTTTACGTCCGGGAGGAAGTCGAGCGAGGTCCCGTCGGGCAGGCTGTAGTCGGCGATCACGACCTCATGGTCGCCTGGCCGGAAGCTCGCACGAGCCTGGCGGCACGTCTCGGCCTCGTCCACCAGGATCCCGTTGGCGCGCAGGAAGGCGCTCAGCCCGTGCCGGACCGCCTGATCGTCCTCGACGAGAAGCACCCGAGGGTTAGCCACGGTCCCCCTCGGAAGGCGTCCCGGGCGGGCCAGAAAGAGGCATGCGCAGCGTCACGACGGCGCCTCCGCCCGGCCTGTTGCCGGCATCCACCGTGCCGCCGTGCTCGTCCACGACGCGGTGGACGATGGACAGGCCCAGGCCCGTGCCCCCTTCCCGACGCGTGAAGAACGGCTCGAACGCTCTCGAGAGCGCCTCCTGATCGAAGCCGGGTCCCTCGTCCTCGACCGCGAAGACCGCCCACCGGCCTCCGCTGCCGCTGGCCGCACGGCACGAGACCGTGACCGTGCTGCCCGGTGGCGCATGGAACAGCGCATTCTCGAGCAGGTTGCGGAAAACCTGGTGCATGCGGATGGCGTGCACCCCGAGAACCAGGTTGTCGTCCTCGAGATCGATGCGCACCGTGCACCCGCGCTCCGCGGCGAGCGACTCGCAGGAGCGAGCCGCCTCCACGATGAGCGGCCGCACGAGGCACGGCTCCGTGCGCAGCGTGCGCGGCTCGCCGTAGTCGCGCAGGTCGTTCATCAGGTTGAGGATGCGCTGGCAGCTCTCGCGCAACGCCTGGATGAACGGCCGCACGCGCGGCTCCTCGCCGAACGTTGCTTCCAGCGCGTCGAGGTTGACGGTGATGCCGAAGACCGGGTTGCGCATCTCGTGCACCACGCCGCCGACGAGCGCCCGCAGCGACTCCTCGGCCCGCCGCCTTTCGGTGATGTCCGTGCAGAGTCCGGCAATGCGTGCCGGCCTGCCCTCGGCGGTCCAGCGCACCGCCTTGCCGGCATCAAACAGCCACAACCACTCGCCGGTTCCAGTGAGGACGCGATACTCCGCCTGGAAGCGCGGCTGGTGGCCTTCGAGGTGCAGACGGATTGCCTGCACGACTCCGGGGCGGTCGTCCGGGTGGATTCGTTCGAGGCCAGCCTCCAGCGTCGGCTCGACCGCTCCCGGGGCGAGGTCGAGCATCTCGAACCAGCGCGGGCTGCGGTAGACGACGCCGCGCAAGAGATCCCAGTCCCAGAGACCCTGCTGCGTGCCCTCGAGTGCGTGGGCGAGTCTCTCCTCGCTTTCGCGCAGGGCGGCCTGGGTTTCCGCGAGGGCGGTGGTATCGCGGGAGACGCCGGCGATGCGGTGGATCCGGCCCCACTTGTTGCGCACCGGTGTGAGGATCGTCTGGAAGGAGCGCGTCCCGCCGGCAACCCGCAGCTGTTCCTCGAACATGAGGGGACGTTCCTCCGCCAGCACGCTCTCGAAGTGGGCGCGCATCACCGCTGCGGTCTCCGGCGGCAGGCAGGATTCCGGCGGCGCTCCGACGAGTTCGGGCGGGAGAAACTCCGAGGCGGGCTGGAGCGGCGGGTTGATCGTCTCGAAGCTCAGCGTGCCGTCTTCTGCCACGCCGATGACGTAGATCCAGTCGTGAAGGTTCGGAAAAAGGCCCTCGTAGGAGGGTGGGAACGAAAGAGAGCCGCCTTGCACCACCGGTGAGGATAGGCGTGCCAGCCCCGGTGTCAAGGACAGTGCCTGCAGGTCAGCCCTCGCACCCTGCCCGGACGTGTCGCGTCGCCGCAAGAACGAGCGGGGCCGAAGCCCCGCCCGTGTGCGTGTCGCGACGGCTCGGAGTTGGCTACGCGCTGCGCTCCTGGACGAGGAGCTTGCGGGTGTAGGGGATGAGACCGCCGGCGTCGACGATCGCCTGGCGCGCCTTGGGCAGCGGCACCACGGGGTGGCTCCTGCCCTTGGTCACGTTCTTGACTTCGACAGGGGTGATCTCCAGCTCATCGCCCTCCTCGGCCTCGATGCTCGGGCAGATCACGGTCTTCAGCCCGACGTTGATCGAGTTCTGCAGGAAGATGCGGGCGAAGTTGCGCGCCACCACCACGAGGCCGGGGGTCGCCAGGCAGCTCGCCGCCTGCTCGCGGCTCGAGCCGCAGCCGAAGTTCTTGCCGCCGATAATGATCGAGCCCACCGGCAGCTCCTTGTTCCTGATCTTCGCGTTGAACTCCTTGAAGTCCGCAAAGGCGTACTGCGGGGTCTCGGAGGGCAGCACCGTCGCCATGAACCGGCCCGGGTAAATGGTGTCGGTGGAGACGTCGTCGCCGATCTTGAACACGACCTTGGCCATGTCACACCACCTTTCTGGGATCGGAAATCACGCCCGTGAGGGCCGACGCGGCGGCCACCGCCGGCGAGCACAGGTAGACGTCGGCGTTGGGGTTGCCCATCCGCCCCTTGAAGTTGCGGTTGGTGGTCGAAAGCGCGACCTCGCCGTCTCCGAGCGCCCCCTGGTGCACGCCCAGGCAGCACCCGCAGCCGGGGTTGACGATCACCGCGCCCGCGTCTACGAGCGTTTCGAGCACGCCCGCCTTCATCGCCCGCTTGTAGATCCGCCAGGTCGCCGGGAAGACCAGCATGCGGGTGCCGGCGGCGACCTTCTTGCCCTTGAGGATCGCGGCGGCGGTCTCGAGGTCGTCGAGGCGGCCGTTGGTGCAGGAGCCGATCACGATCTGGTTGACGCGAGTGCCGGCCACGGCGTCCACCGGCTTGACGTTGTCCACGGTGTGCGGGCAGGCAATTTGGGGCGCCAGCGCCGCGGCGTCGATCTCGATGACCTGGTCGTACACCGCGTCGGCGTCCGGCGTGACGAGGTCGACCGGGTCGGAGACGCCAGCTTCCTCGCGCAGGTAGCGCACGGTTTCCTCGTCGGCGGGAACGATGCCGGAGGTGGCGCCGGCCTCCACGGTCATGTTGCAGATGACAAGGCGGCCCGAGGTGGACATGCGCCTGATGGCGTCGCCGTGGAACTCGATGACCTTGAAGTTGGCGCCCTCGGCCGTGAGCGTGCCGATGAGATGGAGAATGAGGTCCTTGGGTCCCACGCCGGGTGCGAAGTCGCCGTTGACCACGACCTTGATCGTGCCTGGCACCTCGACGTTGAGCACGCGGCCGAGCGCCCATACGGACGCCATTTCGGTGGCACCGATGCCGAACGAGAACGCACCCAGCGCCCCGTGGCTGGTGGTGTGGGAGTCGGTGCCGACCACCACGTAGCCGGGGCGGATGTAGCCGTTTTCGGGCAGGATTTGGTGGCAGATGCCGCCCTCGTCGCCGCGCACGTCGTGGAAGTTGGGGATCGCTTGCCTGGCCACGAACTCCCGGATCTTCTTCTGGTTGGTGGCGGTCTTGGAGGACTCGGCGGGGACGCGGTGGTCGAAGATGATGACGATCTTCGAGGGGTCCCAGACCTTCACTTCGAGGCCGGTGCCTTCGAACACCTCCGTGAACTGGTTGATGACGAGGGCGGCGTTTTCGTGGGACATCGCCACGTCGACACGCGGTTCGACGACCTCGCCGGCCTTGACCGTCCCCAGCCCGCTGGCTCGGGCCAGGATCTTTTCCGCAACCGTCATGCCCATGCTGTCACTCCTTCGGGCGCCGGCTCGGCGGCTGGCGCGCCGTGTGCTCGCTCGCCCTCACCGGGCGTGTGTCCGCGGATTCTAGAGCCAGGCCACGAGGGTGGCAAGGTCGCGCCTTCCGGCGCAGTGGCGCGCGGCCGCCGCTGCGCGCCGGGTCGGGCCGACTGGCGCGGCGGCCGGGTGGCGGGGACCTGACCGCGCGCAGTCGGGGGGTCAGCGCAGGTGGTCCACCACGCGCTCGACGAGGCGCCGCGCCACCTCCGCCTTGTCCATGGTGGGCCAGCGTTCGAGCCCGTCCGCGGTGACGAGCAGCACCGTGTTGCGGTCGCCGCCGAACGTACCCTTTTCGGGCGAGACATCGTTGGCCACGATCCAGTCGCAGCCCTTGCGATAACGCTTGGCGCGCGCGTTGGCCTCGAGGTCCGCCGTCTCGGCGGCGAACCCCACGACGAGCCGCGGGCGCCGCTCGCCGGCGGACGATAGCGTCGCCAGGATGTCGGGGTTCTCGACCAGGGCAATGTCCGGCGCGCTGCCTCCGTCCTTCTTGTGCTTGTGAGCCGCAACCTCCGCCGGCCGCCAGTCGGCCACCGCGGCCGCGCACACCGCGACATCGACCGGCAGCGCCGCCTCGCACGCCGCGAGCATGTCGCGCGCCGTCTCGACGTGCACGGTGCGCAGGCCGGACGGGTCCGGCAGCGCGACCGGCCCGCTCACCAGCGTCACCTCGGCGCCAGCCTCGGCAAGCGCCGCCGCCACGGCGTGCCCTTGCTTGCCCGAGGAGCGGTTGCCGATGAAGCGGACAGGGTCGATCGGCTCGAACGTCGGTCCCGAGGTCACGAGCGCCCGCACCCCGGCGAGCGGCCTGGCGGGCACGAGGAACGTCTCGATGGCCGCGACGATTTCCGCCACCTCCGCCATGCGCCCGGCACCGCTCTCCTTGCACGCCATGGGACCGAAACCGGGCCCCACCTGCCGTACCCCGCGCTCCCGCAACGTCGCCATGTTGGCTTGCGTGACCGGCTTCTCCCACATCACCACGTTCATGGCCGGAGCCACGAGCACCGGCCGGTCGGTGGCGAGCAGCAGTGTCGAGGCCAGGTCGTCGGCGATGCCGTGCGCCATCTTGGCGAGCAGGTTGGCGGTGGCGGGGGCGACCACCACGAGGTCGGGGTCGCGAGCGAGCCGGATGTGCCCGAGCTCGCCATCGGGTGTGAGCGCCCACAGGTCGGTGGCAACCCGGTTCTCGGACAGCGCCGCCACCGCAAGCGGCGTCACGAGGTGGGTCGCGCCCTCGGTCATGACAGTGCGCACCTCCACTCCGCGCTCGCGCAGCCGGCGGATGAGGTCGAGCGACTTGTAGGCGGCGATGCCGCCCGAGATGACGAGCAGGATGCGCTTGCCTTCGAGCACCTCTCCTCCGTGGCCAGCAGACGTCGCGAATACGAGGCGAGCCGCGCTGTCGCCCTCCGCCCCCGCCGGCAGGCGGGAAGGCTTGCTCCTCGGCGGTCAGACGGTCGGCTTGGGCGCCTCCGGGATACCTTCGCGCCGCTTCGGGTTGGCAGGCTTTTCCACGAGCTTCGACGGGCACTTCGCGCGTCGCAGCCCGAAGTAGTCCAGGACCATCTGCCGCTTGAGGAGCTGGATCGCCTTGGCCGGGTCGACGCCCTTGGGGCACACCCGCGAGCACTCGCCGGCGTAGTGGCAGCGCCAGGGGCCGCGCTCGCCGGCGACGGCCTCCTCGCGCACGCCGAAGCCGCCGTCGCGGCTGTCAGCGTTGTAGCGCTGCACCTGCGCGAGCGGCATCGGCCCCGCGTACGTCGGGTCGGTGGCCATCGTCGGGCACGCCGCCATGCAGCAGGCGCACTTGATGCAGTACGAGAACTGCAGGTACTGCTCGAGGTCATGGACCGACTGGTAGTACTCCCCGGTCGGGCCTTCCTGCTCGCCTCCATCCTCGCGCACGAGGTAAGGGTGCAGCTCCTGGTGCGTCCTGATCATCGGCATCAGGTCCGGCACCAGGTCGCGAATGATGTCGAAGTTGGGCAGCGGGGCGAGGACCAGCTGGTCGGTGCCGAGATCCGAGATCTGCGTGTTGCACGCCAGGCGAGCCATGCCGTTGATGAGCATCCCGCACGACCCGCACACGCCCATGCGGCAGGAGGCGCGCCAGACGAGATCGGGGGCGAGCGTCTCCTTGATCCGCCAGAGCCCCTCCAGAACCGTGAGCCCGGGGGTGTAGTCGATCGTGTACGTCTCGTAGTGAGGGGCGGCGTCCCGGTTGGGATCGTACCGCCGAATGCGATACGTGACCTTGGTCATCTCGCTCATGTCCGCCCCCTCACAGCTTTCTCGCCAGCAGGTGCGCGGCGACTGCCGCCCAGCTCCCCAGGGCGAACAGCCCTAGCCCGACCACCACCGCCAGCGCGGTCACGGTCCTCGCAAGCCAGCGCGGCGGGTTCGCCTCGCGCACGATGTTGGTGAAGCCGTACAGCCCGTGGAACAGCGCCGCCCCCAGCAGCAGGACGTAGATCACAGGCATCGTCACGGCCTTGCCGCGTGCCACCACGTTCTCCCAGTCGATCGGGGCCTTCCCGACCACGGGGTTGAGGACGCGCAACGGCACGAGCCCCTCGAGGTGCATCGTCACCATGTGCAGGCCGAGCAAGACGAGGATGATCAGCCCGGCCACGATGTGCCATGCCCACAGCTTCTGATCTCGAATCATGGCCGCCTCCTAGTGAGCCTGCAGCACGTAAAAGTCGTACCCGCCGGCAGCCACGAGCAACGCCGCCAGCACGAGCACGATCACGGCCAGCGGTCGTTGCACGTTGACCGACGTGCGGTAGGGAAAGACAGGCTCGATCGGTTCGCCGACCGCGAACCCGAGTTCCAGCAGCGCCAGACGGATGCCGTTGAGCGCGTGGAACGCGAACGCCACGAACACCAGGTACTCGCCGAGCGAGAAGAGCGGCCCGGTGACCGCGTCCATCGCGGCCTTCCACTGGTCGGCGCCGAGCGCTCGCGACGATGTCACCACGATGTGCAGGAGGAAGTAGGCCAAAAGCCCGAGGCCGGTGATGCGGTGCAGCGCGTAGAGGTAGCGCTCCAGCCCCCAGCGCCCGCCGCCGAGCCAGCCCCACAGGCCCAATCGGTTTGGATGGTGCTTGCTGTCGCTCATCGTGCCCCCCTCAGTACTTGCGCTCGACCGGCTTCCACGTCTTGATCGTGACCGGCTTGTAGTCGAGGCGCGGCGAGCCGTCGGGCTGCCGCCACGCCAGGGTGTGCTTGAGCCACTTCTCGTCGTCGCGGTTGGGGAAGTCGCGCCGGGCGTGGGCGCCGCGCGACTCCTCGCGGGCGAGCGCGCCGACGATCGTCACCTCGGCGAGGTCGAGCAGGTTTTCGAGCTCGAGGGCGTGAAAGAGGTTCGAGTTGTAAATCGCGCCCTGATCCGGCACCGGCGCATGGCGCGCGCGCTGCCGCAGCTCGCGCACGATCACGAGCGCCTTGGAGAGTTCCTCGCCCTTGCGGAACACGCCCACGTAGTCATCCATCATGGCCCGCAGCTCGCGCCGCAGTGCATAGAGGTTTTCGCTCCCCTGCCGCGCCAGGATCTCCTTGCGGTGGTCCTCGGAAGCGCCGAGCTGCGCTGCCGGGACGTCGGGCGGCGCTCCCAGTCTCGCCAGGGCGCCGGCGATCTCGCCGCCGGTGATCGCCCCCCACACCAGGCACTCACCGGTGGAGTTGGAGCCGAGGCGGTTGGCCCCGTGCAGGCTCACGCACGCCGCCTCGCCGGCGGCCCAGATCCCCTCGATCCGGGTCTTGCCGTCGATGTCGGTCTCGATCCCGCCCATCGAGTAGTGGGCCACGGGGCGGATCGGAATCGGCGTGGTGATCGGATCGAGCCCCAGGAACTTCATGCACACCTCGCGGATGAGCGGCAGGCGCTTGTTGATGCGGTCCGCCCCGAGGTGCGTGAGATCGAGCTGGATGAAGGGCTTGCCGTCCGAGCCCTCGAACCCGCGCCCGGCCAGGATCTCTTCCTGCTCGGCGCGGGACACCATGTCACGCGGCGCCAGCTCCATCTTGGAGGCCGCGTAGCGCTCCATGAACCGCTCGCCCTGGTTGTTCTTAAGATATCCGCCCTCGCCACGACAGGCCTCAGTCATGAGAATGCCCGACGGCACGAGCCCGGTGGGGTGAAACTGCAGGAACTCCATGTCCTCGAGCGGCAACCCGGCCCGCCACGCCATCGCCATCCCGTCGCCGGTCACGGTCTGCGAGTACGTCGTGAACCCGTACAGCGTGCCGCCGCCGCCGGTGGCGATGAGCAACGCCTTGCCGCGGAAGACGATCGTCTCGCCGGTCGGCGCGAACACCCCGACGAGCCCGGCGAAGCGCCCGTCCGCGACCAGGATGTCGGTGGCGAAGAACTCGTCGTAGCGCGCGAAGCAGCGGTAGCGGAGGAGGGTGTCGTACAGCGTCTGCATCTCGAAAAACCCGGTCTTGTCGGCGGCCAGGGTGGCGCGCGGGAACGAGTGCCCGCCGAACGGCCGTTGGGCGATGCGCCCCGACTCGTCGCGCGTCCAGGGGATCCCCCAGTGGTCGAGCTGCAGGATCTCGCCCGGTATCGCGCCCACGAAACGATGTACCACGTCCTGGTCCGCGAGGAAGTCCGAGCCCTTCACTGTGTCCCAGGCGTGCAGCTCGAGCGAGTCGCCCTCCTCGGGGCGCAGCACCGCCGCCGTGCCACCTTCGGCGCACACCGAGTGCGCCCGCATGAGCTGCACCTTCGAGACGACGCCAATGTCGGCCTTGCCTCCGAGCCTGCGGGCGATCTCCACGGCGGCTCGTAGTCCGGCCAGCCCCGCCCCCAGGATCACGACATCGTGGTAAATCTCCTTCGCCATCCGTGCCTCCTTCCGGCCACCCACCCGGTCGTCAGTCGTCGGTGATCGGCGCTCCTCCCACCCGCTGCTGCTTCCCCCCCGCTGCGCCCGGCTCCGTTTCCCATCCCCGGCGTACCCGCCAGGGTGGACGGGGACGCCTTGCGCACGGCGCTTTCTGCCGCCATTGCCGCGCCGCGTGCCGGCTCGCGCAGCCATATCCCGGCCGGCGCACAGGCCAGCCCCACGCTGTCCCCCGCTTCCGGCCTCGTGCGCGCTCGCCGGCGCGTGTCGCTCTCCATCTTTCCGGTTCCCGAAGATAACAGCTCGCGCCCGCCTTCACAAGACCCGACCGCGCCGCGATTGCCGCAACCGCCGGTCCGACGCGGCGTCGGCTCGCCTGAGCCCCCTTTTCGCCCTTGACCCGACTCGGCAGTCGGCCTAGTCTCGCCGTCGTCGGAGGGATCATGCGGGCGATCAGATCGATCCTGGCCGGAATCAGTTGCGTGCTGGTGGCATCGGGTGCTCTCGCGGCGGCGGCGCCGTCTCCGGAGGCGCGCTTCGGCTTTCCGCCGGGAGCGGACGGCATGCTCCTCGACTACGAGCAGATCGTCGCCTATCTGAAGCTGCTCGACGAGAGCTCGCCGCGCATCGAGATGCGGCAAATCGGCACAAGCCCGCTCGGCAAGCCGATGTACGTCGTGTTCGTCTCGACACCGGAGAACATCGCGCGTCTCGACGAGCTGCACGCCATCAACCGCCGCCTCGCCCTCGACCCCGAGCTCCCCGACACCGAGCGGGCCGGGCTCGTCGCCCGGGGCCGCGTGTTCGTGCTCGAGACGCTGTCCATGCACGCCAACGAGCTGGCGCCCTGCCAGGCGTTTCCGCAGCACGCCTGGGAGCTGGCCACCACCGAGGACCCGGCGGTGCTGGCGCAGCTCGCCAACGTCGTGCTCATGGTCGTGCCAGCGCACAACCCCGACGGGCTGGACATGGTCGTGGAGAACTACCGCACCTACAAGGGCACGCCGTGGGACGGCGCCGATCTGCCGGCGGTCTACCACCGCTACGTCGGGCACGACAACAACCGCGACTTCGTGACGCTCACGCAGGAGGACAACCGGGCGATCGCGCGTCTCACCTCCACGGAGTGGTTCCCGCAGGTCATGGTCGAAAAGCACGGCATGGGCGGCGCGGGCCCCCGCTTCTACTGCCCGCCCTCGCACGACCCGATCGCCGAGAACATCGAGGCCGGGGTGTGGACGTGGATCGCCACCTTCGGCGCCGCCATGGCCCGCGACATGCACGAGGACGGCCTCACCGGGATCGCCCAGCACTGGGCGTTCGACGACTACTGGCCGGGCTCCACCGAGACCTGTATCTGGAAGAACGTGGTGGGGCTTCTGACCGAAAACGCGACCGTACGCGGCGCCTCGCCGATCTTCGTCGAGCCCACCGAGCTCGACGCCCGCGGGAAGGGCCTCGCCGAGTACGCCAAGAGCGTCAACTTTCTCGCCCCCTGGCCGGGCGGCTGGTGGCGGCTCGGTGACGCGGTGCGGTACGAGCTGTCGTCGTTCAAGTCGCTGCTCCGCACCGCCGCTGCCCACCGCGAGGAGCTGCTGCGCTTCCGCAACGACATCTGCCGGCGCGATGTGGAGCGCGGGCGGACGCAGGCGCCGTACTACTTCGTGCTGCCGCCGACCCAGTGCGATCGCGGCGAGTGGGTCAGGCTCGTCAACCTGCTGCTCGAGCATGGCGTGCAGGTCTTCACCGTGCCGGAGCGCATCACTGCAGGCGGCCGGCACTTCGAGGCCGGCTCGGTGGTCGTGCCACTGGCGCAACCGTTTCGCCCCTTCGTCAAGGAAGTGCTCGAGCCGCAGCGCTTCCCGCTCAGGCATTTCACGCCCGACGGCGAGCCCATCCGCCCCTACGACATCACGAGCTGGTCGCTGCCGCTGCACCGGGGCGTCACCGCCGAGCAGGTGGACGTGCGGGTGCCGGAACTCGAGAAGGCGCTCCGCCGCGTCGAGGGCCCGTTCGCGCTCCCCGCTGGCCCCCGAGAGCTGCCGGCCGGACGGTGCTGCGTGGCTTTTTCGGTCAACGAAAACGAGGCGTTTCGCGCTGCCTTCGCTGCCCTCCGGGCGGGCTTGCCGACAGGCCGCATCGAGCGCGCGCTGGCGGTCGGGGACACGCTCTTGCCGGCCGGCAGCTTCGTGATCCGCCCCGGGCCCGACCCCGCGGCGCTGCCGCGCCTGCTGGCCGACATCGGGATCCCGGCCGTGGCGCTCGACGCGGAGCCGGCTGGCCTGCGGCCTCTCAAGCTGCCGCGCATTGCTCTCGTCGAGACGCACTTCCACGACATGGACGCGGGCTGGACCCGGTACCTGCTCGACACCTACGGCGTGCCGTTCGAAATCGTGCGCCCGGGAGATTTCGAGACGGTCGATTTCGCCAGGCGCTTCGACCTCGTGATCTTCCCGTCCGCCGACAAGGAGGTCCTGGCCAAGGGCCGCTACAAGCGGGACGGCGACTACTACCTCCCGCGCCTTCCGCTCGCTTTCCGGAAAGGGATCGGCGACAAGGGGATGGAGAGGCTGATGGCGTTTTTCGACGGCGGGGGCGTGATTCTCGCCTGGGGCCGCTCGTGCGGGCTGTTCCTCGACGTGCTCGAGATCAAGCGCGGCAAGGGCGTCACCGAAGACTTCAGGTTGCCGGTCGCCGACGTCGGCGAGGAGCTGGCGGGCAAGGGCCTCGACGTCACCGGCTCGTGGCTGCGCGTCAACGTGCTGCAGGACCACCCGCTGACCTGGGGGATGCCGCCCGAGTCCGGGGTGTTCTCGCGCGGCAACCCCGTGCTCCGCACCTCCTTGCCGGGCCCGGACACCGACCGGCGGGTGCTCGCGAGTTTCCCCGAACGGGACATCCTGCTGTCCGGCCACCTCGAGGGCGAGAAGCTGCTCGCCAACACCGTCGCTGCGGTGTGGACCCGCAAGGGCAAGGGCCAGCTCGTGCTCTACGCCTTCGCCCCGCAGTTCCGGGCCTCCACCCCGGCGACGTACAAGCTGCTCTTCAACGCCCTCCTGCTGCCCCGGCTGTATTGAGGGTGCCTCCACCGGCTTCGCCCCCGGCCGGCAAACCCCCGCGCCCGACCTCTGTATGATGGCGAAGGGGGCTCGCGGCCCCCGCCCAAGGGAGGTTGCACGCCATGCACTTCAGGTCACCTTGTCCCACCCTGACAGCACTTGGGGTGGCGACGCTGGTGGTCCTCTCGACCGCCGCCGTCGCCCACACCCCGTCCGGCACGACGGCAAAGGCCGAGCCCGGCGAAGCAGTGCCGCCGCTGCTCGACCGGGAGCTGTTCTTCGGCAACCCCGAGATCGCCGGCGCCCAGCTGTCCCCCGACGGCAAGTACACGGCGTTCCTCAAGCCCTGGAGGGACACCCGCAACATCTGGGTGAAGAAGACCGGCGAAAGCTACGAGTCGGCGAGGCTCGTGACCGCCGATCCCAAGCGCCCGATCCCGGGCTTCTTCTGGAGCCGCGACAGCAAGTACATCCTCTTCGTTCAGGACCACGACGGCGACGAGAACTTCAACGTGTACGCGGTCGATCCGGCGGCCGCCCCGGCCCCGGGCAACGATGCCCCCGCGGCGCGCAACCTCACGGCCGCGAAGGGAGTGCGCGCGCGGATCTACGCGCTGCCGAAGAGCGACCCCGACCTCATCTGGGTCGGCCTCAACGATCGCGACCCCGCCTGGCACGACCTCTACAAGGTGCGAATCTCGACCGGCGAGCGGACGCTCGTGCGCACCAATACCGAGCGCATCGACGGGTGGGTCTTCGATCTCGCGGGGCAGCTGCGGCTCGCCGACAGGGTCGCCCAGGACGGCAGTACCGAGATCCTGCGCGTGGACCCCGAGGCTTTTGTCAAGATTTACTCCTGCAACGTTTTCGAGAGCTGCAGCGCAGTGCGCTTCCACAAGGACGGAGTGCGGTTCTACATGGAGACGAACCGGGGCGAGCCCGATCTGGTCCGTCTCGTACTCTTCAACCCCTCGACCGGCAAGGAGGAGGTCGTGGACTCCGACCCCGAAAACCGCGTCGACTTCGGGCAGGCGGTGTTCTCCGAGGCCACCGACACGCTCGTCGCCACGGTCTACGTCGATGACCGGACCCGCATCTACTTCCGCGACAAGGCGTTCGAGGAGGACTTCCACCTCATCGAGAAGAAGCTGCCGGGCAAGGAGGTCCTCTCGGTCTCGACGACTGCCGACGACAGGCTCTGGATGGTCCACGCGCGCAGCGACACCGACCCCGGCACGCGCTATCTCTTCGACCGTACGAGCAAGAACCTCTCTCTCGAGTACGTCTCCCGCGAGCGCATCCCGCGCGAGCACATGGCGCCGATGACGGCCATCCGCTACCGCTCCTCGGACGGGCTCGAGATCCCCGCCTTCCTGACGCTGCCCAAGGGGCTGCCGGCGAAAAACCTGCCGCTCGTCGTCTTTCCCCATGGCGGCCCGTGGGCGCGCGACACCTGGGGGTTCAACGGCTACGCGCAGTTCCTTGCCAACCGCGGCTACGCGGTGCTGCAGCCGAACTTCCGGGGTTCCACCGGCTACGGCGAGAAGTTCCTCAACGCCGGCAACAAGCAGTGGGGCGACCTCATGCAGGACGACCTCACCTGGGGAGTCAAACACTTAATTTCCAAGGGGATCGCCGACCCCAAGCGGATCGGCATCATGGGCGTCTCGTACGGCGGTTACGCAACGTTGGCCGGCGTCGCGTTCACCCCGGACATGTACGCGGCCGCGGTCTCGATCGTGGGCCCCTCGAACCTGCTCACTTTGCTCGAGACCATCCCCCCCTACTGGGAAGCCGTTCGCGCCGAGTTTCACGAGCGCATGGGCGACCCCAACACCCCCGAGGGCAGAAAGCAGCTCGAGCGCCAGTCGCCGCTCAACTCCGCGAGCAAGATCAAGACCCCGCTTTTGGTCGTGCAGGGCGCCAACGACCCGCGCGTCAAGAAAGCCGAGTCCGAACAAATCGTCATCGCCCTGCGCGACCGCAACTTCCTGGTCGAGTACATTCTCGCCCCCGACGAGGGACACGGGTTCGTGAGGCCGGTCAACAACATGGCGATGATGGCAGCGGCCGAGGCGTTCCTGGCCAGGCACCTGGGGGGGCGCTTCCAGGAGGGCGGCACCCCCGAGGTCGTGGCCCGCCTCAAGGAGATCACCGTGGATCCCAAGACCGTGGTGCTCGCGAAGAAGGTCGACGCGGCCACGGTCGGGGCACCGCAGCCCGTCGTCGACCTGGCCCCGGGCGAGGCCAGCTATCAGGGAACTTTCACCACCGGCACGCAGAGCATGACGATCTCGACTCACCGCACGATCAAGGATGCGGGCGCGAACTGGGTCATCACCGACACCCTCACCATGCCGACGGGCGTGGCCGTCGACACCACGACGGTCGAAAAAGGCTCGCTCGTCGTCAAGAGCCGCAGCGTCCGACAAGGACCGATGGCGGTCGAGCTCGCCTTTGCGGATGGCAAGGCGACCGGCACCATGGCGGTAGGCGGCGAGCCGAAGCCGGTGAACGCCGACCTCGGCGGCCCGCTGTTCGCGGACGGCGCCGGCTCCTGGGAAGCGGTGGCCCGGCTGCCGCTCGCCGAGGGGTATGAGGCGACCTTCCGCAACTTCGACATCCAGAAGCAAAAACCGGCGCTGATGCAGGTGAAGGTCGTCAGCGCCGAGGACGTCACGGTAGCCGCCGGTACCTTCACGACCTGGAAGGTCGAGGCGAGTTCAGCCGAGGGCGAGCCCGGCTCGACGACCGTCTGGATCGCCCGCGACTCGCGCAAGGTGGTGAAGACGAGCAAGGTGCTGCCGCAGAGGGGCGGTGCGACGATCGTCATTGAGCTGCAACCATAAACGCCACTGGTGGCGCGCCTGCGGTCACCGCGACCGGGCGTCGGCGAGGGCGCCCGAGATCGCGGCGAGGAGCTGCTCGGGGCTCGTGGGCTTCTCGAGGAAGCGGTGCACGGGCAGCCACCCCTTGTCCTTGCCCCTATCGAACCGCCAGGCGTCGGTCATGTAGTCGTGTACCGTCACGAGCAGCACGATCGGGAGGCTCGGGTGGCGAATGGTCACATCGTGGGCGAGGCAGAAGCCGGGGTCGAACTCCTCCATCATGACGCCGAGCACCAGGACGTCAGGAACCTCCTGCTCCAGGGCGCTCCACGTCTGCTGCACCGAGTGGGCGGCGGTGACCCGGTGGCCGTTGTGCTCCAGCACCGCGCGGTAGATCTCGACGAGATCGGTGTCGTCGTCAACCAGAAGTACGCGCGCCACGGCTGCTCCCCTCGTGCCGCATCGTAGCTCGCCTGAGGCCGCAGCGCGAGGGAGGTGAGGTTTCCCCCGCTACCGCCACGTTTCCGGCCCGCACGCCACGGGAGGAAAGCGGCGCAGGTCCGCAAAGCGAAACGTCCACTCTGGAGTCGCGAGAAAGCCTGCGGCAGCTGCTGCGTACCAGGGGCTGCCGGGAGTTGCGGGGTTGCAGAGCAGGTGGATCTCCTGCGCCGGCATGTAGCTCTGGACCAGCAGGAACCACCTGTGGCCCTCGGCGTCGGTGGCCACGTCAACCACGAGGACGGCGTGGCCCGGCGAGCCCCCCTGCACGAAAACGTCGCCGGGCTCAACCTGGAGGGGATCCGGCACGGGCACGAGCTCGCGGGCGAGCGAGAGCGACCCGGCGTAGGCGAAAACGGCGGCGAGATACCGCCGGAACGAAGCATACGAGCCGTCGGGTCGGGCGCTTGCCACCCACTCGACCCGCGAGCCGCTCACGCGGGGCCGCTGGCCGCCTTTCCACGCCTCCCACCGCGCGAGGTCGCCGCTCGTGAAGCGAAACGCGATCGCCGCCTCGCACCCGTGCTCCCACAGCCATTCGGCGCGGAGTCGGATCACGGCGTCCGCGCACTGCTGGAGGTCGCCCCGCCCCACGTCGATCGCCACCACCGCCTCGTGCGCGTCTTGGTTGGCTTTGAGCCTGCCGTCGAACAGGCGTACCGGCGGCCGCCCGGGGCGCAGCGGCAACCGGCGAAGCCAGGCTCCGAACGACCCTGCTTCCACCTCCAGGCGGGTCCAGCCTGGCGGCAGTGCGATCCGCTCGCTCAACGTCTCCCCCTCGCTGCCGGGCCAGGGATGGGGGCGGGCAGGCGGGCCAGTGCCCGCGCTCGCGACGACGACCACCGCCAGCACCGCTCCAACCCGCCGGGGCGACCGCGACGAGGTCATGACACTCAAAGCGTAGCAGCGTCCGCGGCGGCGCGGGGTGGTTGGTACACTGGCCGGGCATGGCCGATCTCGACCACCTGGCGCGCCCGGCGCTCGACTTCGCCCACGGCGACATGCCGATCCTCGAGGAGAGCCTGTCGGTGGAGGAAGCCTTGCATACGCTGCGCGGGCGCGAGCTGGGCGAGCGCGTCGTCTACCTCTACGTCGTGGACCCAGCGCATCGCCTTGTCGGCGTGCTGCCGGTACGGAGGCTGCTCCACGCCCAGCCGGAGGAGCGCGTCGGGGACCTCGCGCTGCGCCGCGTCATCTCGCTCCCGTCCTCGGCCACCGTGCTCGACGCCTGCGAGCTGTTCCTCACCCACCGCTTCCTCGCCCTGCCGCTCGTGGACGGAACTGGCACGCTGCTCGGCGTGGTGGACGTCACGCTCCTCACCGATGAGGTCTTCGACCTCGCGGAGCGGCAGGAGGTCGACGATCTCTTCGAGACCATCGGCTTTCGCGTCTCGCAGGTCCGGACCGCGTCGACGCTCGGCGCGTTTTGGCTGCGTTTCCCGTGGCTGGGCGCCACGATCGCCGGCGGGATCACGTGCGCGATCCTCGCCAGCGTCTTCGAGGCCACGCTTCAGCAGGCGATCATCCTGGCGTTCTTTCTCACGCTCGTGCTGGGGCTGGCCGAGGCGGTGGCGGCGCAGTCGCTGGCCATCACGATCCCGGCGCTGCGGCACGTGCAGCCCGACCGCGCCTGGTACGCCCGCATGCTGGGCCGCGAGGCATCCACGGCCCTGCTGCTCGGACTCGCTGCCGGGGCGGCGGTGGGCGGGATCGCCTACCTGTGGCGGGGGCAGGCGCTGCCCAGCCTCGTCATCGGTGGGGCCATCCTGCTCTCGCTGCTGGGAGCGTCGGTGCTGGGAATGTCGGTGCCGGCCCTGCTCCACCGCACGCGGCTCGACCCCACGATCGCCGCCGGCCCGGTGGCGCTCGCCCTCACCGACATCCTCACCGTCACTGCTTACCTCGGGATCGCGAGCCGGTTCCTGCGCTGACCGCCCGGCACGCGGGCGGCAGCCTCTCCGCCCGCTATACTCCCGGCGTGGGGCTGGACATCGGTCGCTGGCTGCCGCTCTTCCCGGTGCGGGAAAGCTGTCTGTACCTCAACCACGCGGCGGTGGCGCCGCTGCCGCAACCGGTAGCCGAAGCAATGCGTGCCCGCATTGCAGAGCAGGAGGCGGTCGGTTCGGCGAACTGGCGCGGCTGGCTCGAAACCGAAATGTCGGTGCGGGCCCTGGGCGCCGATCTTGTGGCGTGCCGGCCGGAGGACGTGACGCTCGTGCGCTCGACCTCGGAGGGGCTTTCGCTCGTGGCCAGGGGGCTCGGGCTCGGCCCTGGCGACGCGGTGCTGGTGAGCGAGGAGGAGTTCGCCGCCAACGTCGCGCCGTACCTCATGTTGCAGCGCGACGGCGTGGAAGTGAGGCGCTTCCCCGCCCCCGGCGGCAAGATCCTGCTCGACGAGGTGGTGCCGCTGCTGCGCCCGCCGGTGCGGGTGCTCGGGCTGTCATGGGTGTCGTTTCACACCGGCTGGGTGGCGCCGGTGGCGGAGCTCGCCGAGGCCGCGCACGCCCGGGGCGTGCTCGTGATCCTCGACGCGATTCAGGGGCTCGGGGTGCTCCCCGAGACGTTCCCGGAGCTCGGCGTCGACGCGCTCGTGGCCGACGGGCACAAGTGGCTCCTGGGACCGGAGGGGCTCGGCCTCATGGTCACGACTCCGGAACTCCGGCACCGCCTCGAGCCGGTGCTGGCAGGGTGGCTCAACGTGGAGCGGGAGGAGCACAGCATGTTTCTTTCCGAGCTGCGCTTCCACCGCGACGGGCGGCGCTTCGAACCGGGGGCGACGCCGACCATCCTGGTGGCCGGCCTCGCCGCCGCCCTCGAGCTGTTGCTCGAGGCAGGGCTGGCCGAGATTCACGCCCGCGTGACCGCCCACAACCGTACCCTCACCCGGCTGCTGCTCGAACTCGGCTGGCAGGTGGGCTCTCCGGGCTCCTCCAGCCGGCTCGCCGGCATCGTGGCCGGGCGCCATCCGTACATGCCCTCGCACGAGGTGGCGAGACGGCTGCACGAGCGCCAGATCGAGGTCTCGGCCCGGCAAGGCTGGGTGCGTTTCTCGCCCCATTTCTACACCACCGCGGGCGAGCTGGAAGCGCTCAAGGTCATCCTGGCGAAGCTCTGATGGCCCGACACCGTGACGCCGACGTGCTCGTGGTGGGGGCTGGCCCGGCCGGGTGCGCCGCAGCGATCACGCTCGCCCGCGCCGGCGTGGCGGCGACGGTCCTCGGGGGACCCGAGACCCAGCCGCGCGGGTGCGAACTCGTGGTGCCGCGCGCCGTGGAGGTGCTCGCCGCGCTCGGGCTCGAGCCGTGGCTGGGGTCCCAGGCGCGCGAGTCGGAATGCACGGGTGTGAGGGTGGCCTCGGCCGACCTCGGCCGCGCGACGTGCCTGCCGTTCCCCGACCGGCCAGGGCGGGTGCTCGACCGGCCCGACCTCGACCAGGCGCTCCTCGACGCGGCCCGGGCCGCAGGGGCGGAGGTCCTGCCCGCGCTCGTGGCCGCGAGCCCGGCGTTCGAGGGCACGCGGCTCGCGGGCGTCACGGCCCGGGGCCCGGACGAGCGCGAGGAAATCATCACCTGCAAGGCGCTCATCGACGCGTCGGGCCGGAGCGCCTTTCTGGCCCGGCGCATGGGGTGGGGGTTCCCGTACCCCCGCCACCGGCGCTCGGCGGCCTGGGCGGTGTACTCCGGGGTCAGCCCTCCCGACTGGGCTCCTCCCGGGGAGCTGACACTCATTGCTCTCCGCGACGGCTATCTGTGGCTGGCGCCGGCCGCCGGGGGCCGCACCGGTGTCGGTGCCGTGCTGCCCCGCCGCTTTTGGGAGGAGTCCTCCGGCTCCGCCGAGCGGCTGCTCGGCAAGGCCCTCGGAGCGTGCCCGGCCGTGGACTGGCTGCTTTCGAAGGCGCGCGCCGAAACTCCCCCGCAGGCGGCACCGAGCCTGGCGTTCCGGGTTCTCGATGTGGCCGGGCACGGCTTCTGCATGGTCGGGGACGCCGCCGGCTTCATCGATCCCGTGGTACCGCACGGGCTGCTGGCCGCGCTGCTGGGCGGCCAGTCGGCGGGGCTCGATGCGGCCGAGGCCCTGCTGCAGCGAGGGCGCGTCACGGCGGTCGACTTCGGGCCGACCACCACGCTCGTGCGTCTGCTGCAGCGCCAGCAGCTCGCCCACGTCCACGCCTTCTACGACCCGGACTTCCTCGCGGTGCTGATGGCCGGCCACGACCACCTCGGCGCGCGCCGGGCTCTGCGGCGCCTGCTGGCCGGCGACATCCTGCCGCCCCGCCGCTGGCGCACGCTCGCCCGCGCCTGGGTGCTGGTGGGGCTCGCCGGCCTCCAGAGCCTCACCCGGCGGCTGGGTGCGCCGGTGTTCCCCGTCGTGTAGTGGCTAGTCGCTCGTGCCTGCCGGCTGGCGGCTCGCGACGGCGAGCCGGAAACGGTCGGCCATCTCCTGAGGGGTCAATGGGATGCGCGGGGCAGCCGGGACCGGGTCGAGCGGTTCGACGAGGAGGTCGAGCAGCGCCGGGGAAGGCGCCGAAAGCCACTCGCCGACAGCCGGTGCGACTGCTTCGGCCGGTCCGCACCGGAGCGCCCAGGCGTAGCCGCAACCGGCCGCTGCCGCGGAGAGGTCCACCTGCCGCGACAGACAGGCTTGCCCGCCGGTCGTGGCGTAGGACCCGTTGTCGAGCACGAGGTGGTAGAAGCGTGCCGGCCGCAGCCCCCCGACCATGGCAAGGTTGCCGAACCCCATGAGGAGGTTGCCGTCGCCGTCGAGCGCCACGACACGTTCGGGCCGGCTAAGGGCGAGCCCGAGGGCGATCGAGGCGACGTGCCCCATCGAGCCCAGCATGTAGAACGTGCGGGGGCGGTCGGCAGCCCGAAACGCCTCGCGCGAAATGGCCCCATCGGCCGCCACCACGAGGTCCTCGGGCGCGAGTCGGGAGAGGACGAGCGCGACAGCCTCGGACCGGGTCATCGGGCGCCCCCTACGGGGAGGTCGAGGGTCAGAAATCGCAAGGCAAGGGCTCGCGGTTTCCTGCCCGAACCAGCTTCGACGTTCGAGCTCCGACGTATGACGTTCCAGTTCCGGCTCCCGCCGGCCTTCTCGCCGGTCATGCGTCGACCTCCTTGCCGGCCAGCAGCACGACGGGCATGCGCCGCTCGCGCGCGGTGGCGACGAGCCACGCCGCTTCCTCGAGCTCGCCCCCGGGGACCGCGACCCGCCAGGGGATGCCGAACAGGTCCAGCAACTGCCGCGTGCGCTGCCCCAGGATGCGGTGCTCCTCGTAGTCGGCGGGCTCGCCGCGGTCGGAGACGAGCATCGGCAGTGGCAGCGAGTACATGAGGTGCAGCGAGGTCAGGACCTCGAGGCAGGTGCCGAGCCCCGAGTTCTGCATCGCGGCGAGAGCGAGCCGACCGCCGAGCCACGCTCCGGCGCAGACCGCCGCGGCGTGATCCTCCCGCGGCGCCGCCACGTACCTGTCGGCCGACAGCGTTGCGCAGGCGGCGAAGAACCGCCTGAGGTACGAGCACGGCACCCCGGCCACGAGTTCGACGCCGCGGTCCAGGAAGGCGTCGAGGCGGCGGGACCCGGACATCAGGCCTTCTCCTCGGGAATCAGCAGCTCGCGTTCGGGGCGGCTGTCGGGCGTGATCCGCGGGCCGCTGCGCAGGTCCTCCCGGATGATGAGCTCGAGGAACAGCTCGCGCACGCCGTCCTTGCCACGGGCCGCGAACACTTCAGCCACGTCCTTCGGCGAAAGCTTGATCCCCGTCATCGTGTACAGGTACTGGGTGAACACCCGGGGCCGCGAAAGGAAGCTCACCACGAGCAGCAGCAGCAGTACGCCCGTGGAGACCAGGAGCACCGTCGTCACCTGGGGGGAAAGGTCAACCATCGCCGTCCTCCTCGCCGTTGAGCTGGTGGGTGGCGTCCACCTCGCCGAAGTGATCTGGGGGCACCAGCACCTCGCGCGGCTTGGCGCCCTGCCCCGGCCCGACCAGCCCCTCACGTTCCATCATATCCAGCAACCGGGCCGAGCGGGCGTAGCCGAGCCGCAGCTTGCGCTGGATGAACGAGGCCGAGGCCTTGCGAGACGCCACGACGAGCCGGGCCGCCTGCTCGTACATCGGGTCGTCGAGCCCCTCGTCGGTCGCCTCGCTGCTCTCCCCCGCCGGCTCCTGGAGCACCCGCGGGTCGAACTCGGGCTTGCCGAGGCGCCGCAGGTGCTTGAGTACGGTGAGGATCTCCTCTTCCCGCACGAGACAGCCGTGCACCCGGAAGGGACGCGCCGAGCCCGGCGGCAGGAACAGCATGTCGCCCTGACCCAGCAAGTACTCGGCCCCCTCGGTGTCGAGGATCGTGCGCGAGTCGAAGCGGGTGCGCACCTTGAACGCGATGCGGCAGGGGAAGTTGGCCTTGATGACACCGGTGATGATGTCGACGCTCGGGCGCTGGGTGGCGAAGATGAGGTGGATCCCGACGGCCCTCGCCATCTGGGCCAGGTGCCCGATCGAGTCCTCGACCTCGGTGGCGCAGGTCATCATGAGGTCGGCCAGCTCGTCGATGATGATGACGATGTACGGCAGCGGCTTGAGGTCGACCGAGGCGCCGTCCCCGAGCTCCGCCCGCCGGGACCCGCCCTCGGCCACCAGGGTGTTGTAGCCCTGCAGGTTGCGAACCTTGCACGCGGCCAGCGTCTGGTAGCGCTCGCGCATCTCGCGCACCGCCCAGCGGAGGGCGCGGGCGGCGTCGCGGGGGTCGGTGACGATCGGCGTCAGGAGGTGCGGCAAGTGCTCGTAAATCCCGAGCTCGACCTGCTTGGGATCGATGAGGATGAAGCGCACCTGCTCCGGGGTCGCCTTGAACAGTATCGACATGATCATGGCGTTGAGCCCCACCGACTTGCCCGAGCCGGTGAAGCCGCCGATGAGCAGGTGCGGCATGCGCTGGAGGTCGGCCACGAACGGCAGGCCCTGAATGTCCATGCCGAGCGCGAGGGTGAGCGGCGAGGCGGAGTGCACGAACTTGGAGGACTCCAGGATTTCCCGCAGCACGATCGTGCGGCGCTCGGGGTTGGGCACCTCGATCCCGACCGTGGCCTTGCCGGGGATGCGCTCGATGCGCACCGCCTCGACCTGCAGCCCGAGCGCCAGGTCCTCCTCCAAGTTGACCACCTGGGCGTACTTGATGCCGGCGGCCGGGCGGAACTCGTACGTCGTGATGATCGGCCCCGGCAGCACGTCCACGACCTGGCCCTCGACCTTGAACTCGCGGCACTTCTGCTCGACGAGTTCGCGCATCTCGGCCACCCGCCTGGAGTCGAGGGTGGGCGCCGGCGGGGCGGGCAAGAGCATGGTCTTCTCCGGCAGGGAAGCCACCGGGGTCTCGTCCACGAAAGGAAACACTTCCTGCACCGCCACCGGCTTGACCCGGGTAGAGGAACCGCGCGGCGCCGACTCGGCTGTACCCCGCCGAGGGGGAGAGGGAGCCGAGCCGGCCGCGGCCGGCTCGGAAGCCGCCTCCTCCATGACCACCACGTGGTGAAGCCGTCGGATGGAAAAGCGCGCCTGCCCTTCACGCTCCTGCACGACGAGTGCCGGCCGCGCCACCGGATGGCGGCGGGCGTGGTTGTCGATCAGGCGCTGGCGCTGCGTTCGCCGCTCCTTGAGGTCGCGCCGGTGGTGCCAGCGGGTCCGCATCTTCTCCCGCCACGACTTGACGCTGCGGCCGGCGGCCGAAAAGACCGTCCTCAGCGAGGAGCGCACGCCCAGCACGGCGCCGGCCAGCAGCGCCGCGCCGCAGATCACCACGGCGGCGATCGGCCCCAGGCTCTCCTGCAGACCGCCCGCCACCAGCCGGCCGAGTTCCCCACCCAACTCGAGCCGGCCACCCCGGTACTGCACGTGTCCCGCCGCCCCGAGCAGTCCGGAGGCGCCGAGCAGCGCCGTCGACCAGGCTCCGGCCAGCAACCAGGGGGTGTCGAGCACCCGCCCGCGCAGCCAGAGCGCGCCCAGGCGCAGGATCAAGGCCGGCAGCAGCAGCACCGGTACGCCGAGCAGGTTCACGAGGACGCCGGCGAGGTGTGCGCCCCACGAGGCGAGCCAGTTGTGCACCCGGTCGCTGCCGGCCCCCAGCAACCACGGGTCGAGTGGGTGGTAGCTGGCGAGCGCCAGCACGAGGAGGCCGCCGCCGACGAGCAGCACGTACCCGGCCACCTCCCGGGCGATCTCCTCGCGAGTGCGCCTCATGGCCGCCCGCCTGACGTCACGAGACGCAGCCTCCAGCGGCCGGCCACGGCCCGTCCTGCAGCACGCTCACCAGCACCGCCGGCCGCATGGACCAGCGCCGACGCAGCTCCCGTTTCAACCACCGCTCCATTGTACGTCGCGCATCGTCGGGGTCCGGCGCGGCCAGGCAGCGCACGGCCTCGCCCCGCAGCCCGGCCTCGAGTTCTTCTTCCCCCCCCGCCGCCAGCCGCACCCCGAAGCTGTGCAGCTGCACCCTCGGCGCCGCGCCGGCGCAGCGGTCCACCACCGCCACCAGCACGCCGGAACGTGCCAGCACACGCCGCTCGTGCACGACGCCGGCCTCCACCAGCTCGTCCTCGCCGTCGCCGAACGACAGCCTCCCCGGCGCCCGCCGCCGGCCGGAAGGCTCGAGGCCGGAAGCGCTCCACGCCAGCTCCTCGCCGTTTTCGGCCACGACCGCCGCCGCACCGGCGGCGCGCGCCAGCCCGGCCACCGCCTCGAGGTGGCGGCGCCAGCCGTGCACCGGCATCACCACTCGCGGCCGCAGCAGGTCGCACAGCTCCGCGAGTTCCTGACGGTGAGCGTGGCCCGAGGCATGGATCGGCGCCTCGGCAGCCGTCACCACCTGCGCCCCCTGCCGCACGCAGAAGTCGAACAGCCTCGCCAGCCGCCGCTCGTTGCCGGGGATGAGGCGGGCAGCGTGGAGCACCCGGTCGCCGGGCTGGAGGGCCAGACCCGGCAGGTGGCCGGTGGCGAGGCGCGTGAACACCGAGCCGGCCTCTCCCTGGGAGCCGGTCACCACGGCCACCACTCCGTCCCTGGGCAGCCGCGGCAGGTCGCGGAACGGCCGCACGAGCCCGAGCGGCGCGCCGAACCCACCGAGCCGCGCCTGCACCGCCAGCGACTCCAGGATGCCGCGCCCGACGGGGACCACGACCCGTCCGGCCGCGGCCGCCGCCTGCAGCACCTGGCGGAATCGCCCGAGGTGAGATGCGAACGTGACCACCACGACGAGCCCCCTCGCTGCCCGGATCAGCTCTCCGAGCGCCGTCCCCACCACGTCCTCCCCCGGCGGCGCCGCTGCCACGAGCGCGTTGGTGGCATCCAGCAGCAGCACGTCCACGCCGTCGCGTCCCCACGCCGCGAGGCGGTCGGTCGGGGTTCGCTCGCCGAGCGCCGAGGGTGCCATGCGCAGGTCGGTGGCGAGGACCGCGGTCATGGCCCCGGTCCGCAGGCGCAGCGCCAGCGTCCCCGGGATTGAGTGCGACACCGGCAGGGCGTCGATTTCCCAGCCCCCGACCACGAACGGCGCGCCTTCCCCCAGCTCGGCGAGCTGCCCCCGCTGCGCGGCCACCGCCGGCCGGCACCACGTTGCCGTGGCCCGGCTCCCGGCTACGAGCGTGCCCGGCCAGGCTCCGAGCAGCGCACCGAGCCCCTTGCAGTGGTCGTCGTGCGCGTGGGAAAGCAGCGCGGCCCGTGGCGCCGGCCCGCCGAGGGCGGCGAAGTCGGGCACCTCGTGGCTCACCCCCAGCGCTGGTTCCTCGAAAAACGCGGCCCCGGCATCCACGACCAGCCGGCCGGCCCTCTCGTCGTCGAGCAGCAGCGAGTTGGCCCCGAACTCCCCCAGACCGCCGATCGGCAGCAGGCGCGGCATCAGGCGGCTTCCCCGCACGGGAACGCGCGCGCCAGCGCCAGCCAGCCATCGAGCCGCACCTCCTGCGGGCGCATCCCCGGATCGAGATCGAGCGCTCCGAGGCGGGCCGCGACCTCGCCGCGCGGCAACCCGACAGGGAGCGCGTTGGCGAGCGTCTTGCGCCGCCTCGTGAAGGCAGCGGCGGCGAGTTCGCGCGCCCGTGCGACGACCTCCCCCTGCGCCGCCGGCGGGCGAGGCACGAGCCGCACCACGGCGGAGGTCACGCGCGGCGCGGGGCGGAAGCAGCGCGCCGGCACCTCGAACAGCGGCTCGGCCCGCATCGCCAACTCCACCACGACCGAGAGGAAGCCGCGCTCGGCGTCGCCCGGCCCTGCGCAGATCCGGAGCGCCACCTCGCGCTGGACCATGAGCACTGCCGCCGCCACCAGGTCCGGCCGATCCACGAGCCGCCGTACGATCGGCGTCGCCACGCTGTACGGGAGGTTGCCGGCCCACAGCCACGGCCCGCCGGAGGCGACCTCCTCGAGGTTCACCTCGAGAGCGTCCGCCGCCACGACCTCGAGCCCTGCCGGCTGACCGAGAAGAGCTGGCAAGGCCTGTGCCAGTGCGACGTCCACCTCCACCGCCCGGACGCGCGGGTAGCGCTCGAGCAGCAGGCGCGTCAGCGCCCCCTGGCCCGGGCCGATTTCCACCACCCGCGCCGGCTCGGGGGACAGGGCGGCGACGATGCGCTGCGCGACGCGCTCGTCGCGCAGGAAGTGCTGGCCCAGCCTCTGTCGGCGGGTTCGAGTCATTGCCCGGTCCTCCCCGGCCCACTACAATACCCGCACTCGGCGCCGGCGCGAAGGGGAATGCACGGTCCGGAGCGCACCGTTGTCTGGACGCGCGACGTCTCGGGCCTCCCGGCCCACCGGCGCACCCAGGGAGGACGCCATGGCAGGCAACGTCATCGAGGTCAACGACACCAACTTCGAGCAGACCATCCTGAAGGCCGACAAGCCGGCTGTCGTCGACTTCTGGGCCACCTGGTGCGGCCCCTGCAAGATGATCGCCCCCCACGTCGAGGCCGTGGCCGCAGAAGTCGCCGGCCAGGCCATCGTCGCCAAGCTGGACGTGGACTCCGCCCGCGGCGTGGCCTCGCGCTTCGGCATCCAGTCCATCCCCACCCTGCTGTTCTTCAAGGGCGGCCAGGTCGTGGACCGCATGGTCGGCGGCCAGCACCGCAAGGACGACATCAAGAAAAAGCTGCTGGCCCTGGTGTAGGCGTGTACCCGTGGCTTGCGACGCCATGGAACGTCGCTGCCTGAAGTGGGGCTGCGCGTCGAAGGTCGAGCCTCGAGGGGCGAAGTCTGCCATCCGAACGCCGGCAGGTCCTCCCCTGTCTGCCCGTGCCCGGCCTCCGGTTCGCCCGCTGCCGGAGGAGCGAACGTGAAGCCCGCCAGCGGCGCCACGGGCTCGCCGCCCGAGTTCAGGAGCGTGGAGGGACCGCGCGGGCCGGTGGCGTTCGAGCGCTGGGGCGAGGGTCCGGCGCTGCTCTTGCTCGCCGGGCTCGGCTCGCGCGCCCGGCTGTGGGGCGAGCTGCCGCGCGTGCTCTCCGACCGCTTCACCGTGCTCGCACCCGACAACCGGGGGGTTGGCGGCTCGCGCAGCGGCGAGCCGTTCACTCTGGAGGGCGCAGCCGACGACGCGGCGCTCGTGCTCACCGCCTCCGGCGTCGACACGGCCGGTGTGGTGGGCGTCTCGATGGGCGGCCTCATCGCCTGTCACCTCGCGGCTCGCCACCCCGAGCGCGTGGACCACCTCGTGGCCGCCTCGTGCGCCGCCCGTCTGACGCCCCACCACCGGCGCGTGCTGCGCTTCTTCGAGCTGGCGTTCACGCGCCTCGGGCCCGGCGAGGCGGCCGAGGCGCTGATGGCGTTCGCGTTCGCTGCAGCTTTTGCCGACCGCTATCCGGGGTTCGTGGACCAGGCGGCACGGCTGTGGACGCTCGAGCCCGAGGACCTGCCCGGCGCTCTCCAGCACGTGCGCCACCTCCAGGGCGGCTGGGACCTGCGGCCGCTGGCGGCGCGCATCGCGTGTCCGACGCTCGTGCTGGCCGGCGAGCTCGACCCGATCGTCCCCGCGGCCCTCACCCGGGAGCTCGCGGCCGCCATTCCCGAGGCCCGCTACCGCGAGGTCCCCGGCGCCGCCCACTCGGTCCTCGCCGAAGGGGGTGCCGCCCTCCTCGGCGAGATCGTCGAGTTTCTCCGCGCCTGACGAGGTGACGCACCGCGCCCGGGCGCGACCTGGGCACGCCGCGGTAGCGGATCCCGCGCACCCCGGCGCGCCGATCGGGGGGTTGACGGCCGGTGGGGCCGTTGGTAGGATCACCGGCGCTCGCGCCGCGGGCGACGGGCGGGAATAACTCAGTGGTAGAGTGCGACCTTGCCAAGGTCGAAGTCGCGGGTTCAAATCCCGTTTCCCGCTCCAGTTTTTGGATCCCTGGGACGCCATCCGGCGTCCCTTTCGTTTCGACGGCAACTGTTCCCCCTGGAGCCGCCCCGGGCCGCGCACGACCAGCGCGCGGCCCGGCGCGGTCGCAGCCCACACCTTCGCCGCGCCACTGCCGCCGGGTTCCCGGCGCACAACCCGCACGTCGAGACATACCTTTCGAGGAGATGACCGGATGAAAACGTTGCGCGCCCTGGTGCTGCTTGCCGCCCTCGCCACCGCTCTGCCGTGCGCCACCTCGTCCGGAGAGCCGTCGTCGCTCGCCATGCCGGCCGGGCCGGTGGTGGCGAGGATTCACTACCAGACCGAGGAGCAGCTCGGCGAGCTGACCAGCACGCTCGATGTGTGGGAGGTCCACCCCGCCGAGAGCGTCCTCGTCGCCCGCCTCGACCCGGTGCAGCTCGCGCTCCTGACCGCCGAAGGCTACGCGGTCGAGGTCGACGAGGCGAAAACCGCGCTGCTGTACGAGGTGCGCGTGCCGCTGCCGGGCCAGGTCAACGCGATTCCCGGCTACCCGTGCTACCGCACCGTCGAGGAAACCTACGCGGCGTACGACGCGCTCGTGGCGTCCTACCCGGGCCTCGTCACCAAGGTGGACATCGGCGACAGCTGGGACAAGCTCACGCCTGGCGGGCCGCCCGGCTACGACCTGTGGGCGCTCAGGGTCACGAGCGCCGCCATCCCCGGCCCCAAGCCGCGGTTCTTCCTCGTCGCGGAGGTCCACGCCCGCGAGTACACCACGGCGGAGACCGCGATCCGATTCGTGGAGTTCCTGCTCGAGCGCTACGGGGTCGACCCCGACGTCACCTGGCTGCTCGACCGGTGCGAGCTCCACGTCGTGCCGATGGCCAACCCCGACGGCCGCAAGTTCGCCGAAGGCGGCGACCTGTGGCGCAAGAACACCGACAACGACGACGGCTGCACGACCCCCGGCGCGTACGGGACCGATCTCAACCGCAACCATTCGTTCAAGTGGAATCAGGGCGGCTCCTCGGGCAGCCCGTGCGCCGAGACGTACCGCGGGCCTTCGGCCGGCTCGGAGCCGGAAGTGCAGGCCATTCAAGCGTACGTGGCCAGCCTCTTTCCCGACCAGCGGGGGCCGGCCGACACCGACCCCGCTCCGCCCGACGCCACCGGCCTTCTCATCACGCTCCACTCGTACGGGGGGCTCGTGCTGTGGCCGTGGGGGTTCACCTCCACCCCCGCGCCCAACGGCACGGCGCTCCAGACCCTCGGGCGCAAGCTGGCGTACTTCAACGCCTACACCCCGGAGCAGTCGGTTACGCTGTACCCCACGAGCGGTTCCACCGACGACTGGTCGTACGGCGAGCTCGGCATCGCCAGTTACACCATCGAGATGGGCACGCAGTTCTTCGAGAGCTGCTCGCCGTTCGAAGGCACGATCTGGCCGGCCAACCGCAACGCGTTGCTCTACGCCCTCAAGGCGTGTCGCCGGCCGTACCAGACCCCGGCCGGGCCGGAGCCCGTCAACGTCCAGGTGAGCCCGCAAGGGACGCTGCCCGGCGGAGTGCTCACGCTCACCGCCACGCTCGACGACACCCGGTTCAGGAGCGGCACCGGCGAGCCGGTGCAGGCGATCGCTGAGGCCCGGTGGACGGCCGACGCCCCCTCGTTCGTCACCGGCACGCCGACCTCCCCGATGTCCCCCACCGACGGGGCGTTCAACTCGCCTCTCGAAAACGTGCAGGCACTGATCGACACCAGCGGGTGGAGCCCGGGACGTCACCTGCTGTTCGTCGAAGGCAAGGACGCGGAGGGCAACTGGGGGGTGCCCGCGGCGGCCTTTGTCTGCGTCTCGGCGGCGGCCAGCGCCGTCGGCGTGAGTCCGTCGTCGGTCGCCGGGTCGGGCAACCCCGGGGCCACCGTCGACTACACCCTGACCGTCACCAACCTCGGGACCTCGACCGAGACGCTGGCCGTCGCGCTTTCCGGCCACGCCTGGCAGGTCACGGCGCCGGCGAGCCTCGGCCCGCTCGCGCCGTGTGCCTCGGCCACCTTCACCGTGTCGGTGAGCGTGCCGGCCGAAGCCCAGGCGTGCTCCACCGATGCCGTGACCGTCAACGTCACCGCGGCGGGAGGCAGCGCCACCGCGGTCGTGCTCACCACCGTCAACCCGGCCGCGGGCCCGCCGATTACCGCGCCCGAGGAGGTCTGCTCCCTCTCTTCGGGCAATTCGGCCTCGGTCCCGGATGCCGGCCCGGGGGCCACCTACGCGTGGTCGATTGCCGGCGGCACGATCACCGCCGGCGACGGCACTCCCGCCATCACCTTCACGGCCGGAGCGAGCGGGGTCGTGACCCTCAGCGTCCTGGTCACGGAAACATCGTCGTGCGCCCTCTCGGGACCGGCCACGATCGGCATCGTCCCACCGCCCGTCGTGGCCATCACCGGCACCACGTCGCTGTGCACCGGCGACACCTTGACGCTTGTGGCCGAGGGCGCTGGTCTCGTGTCGTACCAGTGGTCCCGGGACGGCCTCGACATCCCGGGAGCGAACTCGGCGACGTACGCCAAGGCCAGCGCCACCAGCAGCGACTCCGGCACTTACCGGGTGCGGGCGGCCAACGCCGCGGGCTGCACCGGCGCGTCCCCGCCCGTCGCCGTGGTCGTGGCGTCCGAGCCACAGACCTCGATTGCCGACGTGGCCTGGCCGGAGGGCAACTCAGGGGTCTCGGACGCGGTCTTCACCGTGAGCCTGTCGGTGCCAGCCTGCGCCCCGTCGAGCATCGCGTTCGAAGCCACCGGCGGCACGGCCATGCCCGGCGTCGACTTCCAGGCTGTTTCCGGGACCCTCGAGTTCGCGCGCGGCCAACAGTCGCGCACTCTTGCCGTCCCGGTCCTCGGCGACCGCGTCGCCGAGAACGACGAGACCTTTTTCGTCGACCTGTCGGCGCCCGCCGGTCTTTCCATCCTCCGCGGCCGGGCCACCGGCACGATTCTCAACGACGACGTTGCCGGCATCGTCGTGGCCCCGACTTCGGGGCTCGTCGTCTCGGAGACCGGCTCCACGGCAACGTTCAAGATCACGCTGACGAGCCAGCCCACTGCCGATGTCGTGGTCGCGCTGACTTCCTCCGATCCTACCGAGGGCAAGGTCTCGGGCAACGTCACGCTCACGCCCACCAACTGGTCGGCCGGCGCCACCGCCACCGTCACCGGCATCGACGACTTCGTCATCGACGGCAACCAGGCTTTCACGATCACGACCTCCCCCGTTGCCAGCCTCGATCCGTTTTACGCCGGCATCGATCCCGCCGACGTCGCCGCAGTCAACCTCGATGACGACGTGGCCGGCTTCGCGATCTCCCCGACGAGCGGCCTCAAGACCACGGAAGACGGCGGCACCTCGTCGTTCGTCGTCGCTCTGAGCTGTCAGCCCGCGGGACCCGTCACGCTGCCGCTGCGCGTCGTGCCGCCGTCGGAAGCGCTGGTGTCGCCGGTGTCGATCACCTTCAAGCCCGACGACTGGAGCATCCCGCGCCTGGTGACGCTCACTGGCGTGTCGGACGGGGTGCCGCGCACCTACTCCGTGGTGACCGACCCCGCGACGAGCAGTGACCCGGCGTTTTCCGGCCTCAACCCACCCGACGTTTCAGCCACGAACCTGGGCACCGGCGTTGGCATGACCGAGCGCGTGGGGCTCGCCGTCGACGTGCACCCCGGAACCATCTCATCCTCCAACCTCAACGGGGTGCTCGAGGCCGGCGAAATCGTGATCCTCGAGCCGACGTGGCGCAACACCCGTCCCACCGCCAGGAAGCCGTTCGCCGAGCTGGGCGAGCTGACCGGCCCGCAGGCGGCCGGCACCCGGTACCGGACCACCGCCGTCTACCCCACCCTGGCGCCAGGCCAGTCCGCGAGCTGCTACGACCCGGCGAACCCCGCGTCGTGCTACGCGGTCTGGCTGCGCCCACCCAGTCCCCGGCTGCTTCGCCACTGGGACGTGCGCATCGACGAGACGGTCGACGGCCACCCCACGACCTGGGTGCTCCACGTCGGTGAGAGCTTCGTCGACGTGCCGCCCAGCCACTGGGCGTACCGGTTCGTGGAGACGCTCTTCCACAACGGCATCACCGCCGGCTGCAGCGAGACCTCCTACTGCCCCACCGCGCCGCTTTCGCGAGCCGAAATGGCCGTCCTGCTCCTGGTGGCCAGGCACGGTCCCGGGTATGCGCCGCCGCCGGCCACCGGCACCCTTTTCGCCGACGTGCCGGCCGACCACTGGGCAGCGCGCTTCATCGAGGCGCTGGCCGCCGAGGGGATCACGGCCGGGTGCGGGGCAGGGCTGTACTGTCCCGACAACCCGATCAGCCGGGCGGAGATGGCCGTGTTCCTGCTGGTGGCCGAGCACGGTACGGGCTGGGGCCCGCCGGCGCCCTCCGGCACGCTGTTCGCCGACGTCCCGGCCGACTACTGGGCGGCGGCGTTCATCGAGGCGCTGGTCGCGGAGGGCATCACCGGCGGCTGCGCTCCCGGGCTGTACTGCCCGGCCAGCCCCGTGACGCGGGCCGAGATGGCGGTGTTCCTGGCCGCCACGTTCGGCCTCACGTTGTACTGACGGCCCTGCCGGGGACGGCCCGATCCGCGAGGAGGAGGCTGCAGCACGTGAGGGCCCCCTCGGCCTTGGCGAGTTCGGACATGTCGATGCGCACCAGTGCGAGGCCTGCCTTCTCGAGGCGCGCCGCCGTGCGCGGGTACGCCCTGGCCACCACCACGGCGCCCTCGAGCATGAGCGTATTGGCCGCCATCGGCTCCGCGGGATCCACGTCGATCTTCTCGAAACGAGCGAACGCCGAGGCATCCACCCACTCCCGGTTGATCAGCACCGTTTCCGGCGCGACTTGCGTCGCCGCCGTCTTGAGGTGCAGGCAGCCGCCCACGGCCACCGGGGTGACCGCATAGCCGAACGGCGCCAGTGCGGCCCGCAACTGTGCCACCCCTGCCTCGTTCGTCCGGCCGCCCAGACCGACGAACACCTTCCGACCCACCCGCAGCACGTCGCCGCCGTCCAGGGTGCCGGGCTCCACGATGCTCGCCACCGGCCTGTGCCCGGCCAGCGCCACCGCCACCGCCGCCGTCTCGCCCCGCCGCGACGGCGCCCCCGGACGGGTGATGACTGCCAGCTCGTCGACCACCACCGCCGTATCCTCGATGAACACGCAGTCGGGAAACTCGTCGTCCGCCGGCAGCGACAGCACCTCGCAGCCGAGTGCCTCAAGCGTCCGCTCGTATTCACGGTGCTGCACGCGAGCCCGTTCGACATCGATCGGCTCACGGGCGAGGTGCGTCAGCTCACAGCGGGACATCGACCGGCTCGGTGTGCGGGTGATGGCCAGGGGCATGGCAGTCTCCCTCACCCGATCATACGCAGGGCCTGAAAGAGACGGCGTGACGGCAGTCACCTGCCGACGCACGAGAGTGTGACTACTACCTGTAGACATGTGACGATATTCGTTGTACAGTACTCTCGATGCTCGCGCCGATCCTGCCGAACGCCCGTATCCGCGTCCTCACGCTGCTCCTGCGCGATCCGGCCACCTCCTTCTACCTGCGAGAAATTGCCCGCCTCTGCGAGCTGCCGGTGCGGGCCGTGCAGCGCGAGGTCGCGCTGTACGAGGCCATGGGACTGTGCGAGCGCGTTCCGAGAGGCAAGCAGGTCTTCTTCAGGGTCTGCACCGACCATCCTCTTTTCGCCGAGCTGCGGGCGCTGCTACTCAAGGCGTCGGGGCCCGCTGCGCCCGGGCCGGTCGTGCCGGCGGCCCCCTCGCCTCGAGTCGAGCCGCCGCCGGCAAAGACTCCGCTGCCTTCGAGACGGGCCGACTCCTGGCGCGTTTGGTGACGACCCGACCACCCGGGACCGGGAGATCGGCCGGAGCGTGGCTGGGGGGCGCGTGCGGCAGCCGCTCTTGCAGCATGGCACCCCACCGCCTCTACGGCAGCAGGGCAAAGCGTTCCCGCCTCAGCCGCAGGACCCGGACTTGCGCCTCTGCGCGCCCTGCACGCGGACCTTGCGCTCGAACGAGCGGCCTTCGAGAGCATGGGGGCCGGGGTCGCTCTCGGGGTGGCGCTCGCCCAGCGCCGCCTCGAAACGGTAGCGCCGGCAGTCGTCCAGCTCGCAAGCTTGCAGGGAGGGGTCGAGGCGGTCGGGGCGGCCGAAGACGCCGAGCCAGCCGTGAATGCCGCCGCGCAGAATGTACGTCTGCTCGAAGCCGGCCGCAGCCAGCAGCAGCCAGGCCTGGCGGGCCCGCCCCTCGCCGTTCGACATCACCACGACCACGTCGTCGCGGCGAATGGCTCCGGCGTCCCCCCGCGCCAGCGCGGAAAGGGCCGCGCGCCGGGCGCCGCCGAGGTGGAAGAGGTTGAACTCGGCCTCCTCCCGCACATCCAGCAAGTGCAGGCGGGCTGCCGGGTTGTACAGCAGCTCGAGGGTTTCCTCGGGCGAGACGCGAATGTCGGCGGACTCCAGGCGCTGTTCGAGGGCGGCGCGGCGGGCGTCCAGGCGCGAAGCCGGATCGGGCCGGTCCAGCAGCGCCAGGACAACCGCCACCACAACCGCTGCCAGCGCGGCCAAAGTTTTCGGCTTCAGCATGATTCGCTCCCGCGCTTGCCGTAGCGACCCTCCAGCCGCTCCGCGACCCAGAACATCCCGAGCGCCATGAGCACGATTAGCACCACCAGCACGCCCCTGGGCAGCCCCAGCGCCTGGTTCAGCGTGACCTCTCCCAGCGCGCCGGAAGCGTCGAAAAAGCCCCGGAACAGAGGCAGCGTCTCCCCGAAGGCCACCATGCCCACGGTCAGCCCCAGCACGAAAAACGCCCCGTCGAGCTTGAGCGTCGACAGGGAGACGACGGCGGTGCCCGGGCAGTAGCCCCCGATGACGAAGCCGACGCCGAAGATCACACCGCCCACGATGCCGGGCCACAGGTGCGTGGGGTTGATGTACAGCGCGCCCGGCCGCACCAGGCCGGCCACCTCGAGGCCGAACAGGAGCAGCATGGCGGTCACGATGGCGCTGAACATCACCTTGAGGACCCGCATGTCGGTTAGGTAAAACTGCGAGGCCAGGTTGCGCGAGTTCCCGAAGCCGGCCTGCTCGAGCGCGAAGCCGAAAAGGAAGCCGGTCAGCACGTACAGCCCGTTGACCGCGGCCGAGCCCAGACTCTCGATGCTCAAGGGGAACATGGCCCTCTCCTCAGATCCACAGCCGGCGCACGAAGTACGCCAGCAGGTACGCCCCGCCGAACACCGCGAACATGAACGCCCAGGACCCGGCGGAGAGCACCGCGCCGCCTGAGAGCGCCTGACTGGAGGTGCAGCCGCGCGCCAGGCGCACCCCGAAGCCAGCGATTCCGCCGCCGACAAACGCGTACCCCCAGCGGGCGCGGGCGCTCACGTGGGGACCGCGAAAGGTCTCGACTCGCACGCGGCCCGAAAGCCACCCCGAGGCCAGCCCTCCGAGCAGCACCCCCAGGACCTCGAACACCGTCCAGTTGTCGAGCGGGCGCTCCGGCGAGACCACCAGGTTCACCAGGTAGGGGTTGCGCTCCGCGTGGGCGGGGAGCAGCGCGCTTTGGGCCACACCGGTCAACAACGCCACGCCGCCCGAGGCGCCCAGCCCGTGCCCGAAAACGAGAAACGAGGCCGTCAGCACCACCCCCAGCAGAACGCCGGCCAGGTACGGATTGAGGTAGTTCTTGGGCTGGCGGTTCATGGGACTCTCTCCTTGCCGTGCTCGCCCTCGCCCCAGCCGGTGAGCATGGCCTTGAGATTCGCGAGTAGGGTCGGCCCGGTGGTCGTCATGTAGATGTGCAGCAGCAGGAAGGCGGCGAACAGCCAGGCGCCGAAGCGATGCAGCACCGCCAGGGTGGCGAGCCCACCCGGCGCCGCGACCATGCCGGCATCGGCCAGGTAGCGCCAGCCACCGGTCACCGCCATGCCGGGCAACAGCACGTTGAGGATCGCGAAGTACGTCACCTTCTGCAGCGGCATGAGGCGCTTTTCGGGCGTGCGGTCGAAGGGATGGGGTTCGCCGCGGAAGATCCCGAACATGTAGTAGCGGGCGTGGCGCACGCCCTGGCTCAACAGGTCGTCGGCCGTCGGCACGTACCGCCGGATGAGGTTGCTGGCCAGGTTGTAGAACAGCGCCAGGAAGGCGTTGACGAGCAGCACGGCGGCAAAGAGGTTGTGAGCCTGCACCGCGGCCCGAAACACATCGGTGCCGATCCGCGCCGGAAAGGCAAGGGCAAAGCCGGTGGCGACGAGCACCACCACCGCCACGGCCTGCACCCAGTGCCACAGGCGCTCGTAGGGGGTATAAAAGCGGATTCGCTCCCGGGGCCGACTCATGCGGAACCTCCCGAACGCCGGCGCCGCCAGCCGAAACGCAGTCGCAAGCTGCCGTGCACCACCACCCCGACGACGGTTCCCGCCAGCACGAGCAACCCCAGCCAGTCGAGCGCGTGCAACGGCTGCGCGCCCATCACGTAAAACCCTGCGGGGCAGCGCTCCGGCCGGAGGCGAATTCCCGTGCTGGCCGGTTCCACCGGGCCGGGGAGCAGCACGCCGCTATCCGCGACCGGAGAGGGCATCACGCCTCCCGGGGCGTACTCCGCGAGCTCCTGGGGCTGACACAGCCGGCCGCCCGGCGCATGGCAGGCACCGCAATCCCGCTGCGCCCCCTCCGGCCGGCCGACGCCGTGGGACACCGAAAACGGCTGGATCTCGCCGACGATGCGCGGGCTGGCAACGCCAACGGCGCGCAGTCGAGCAGCCGCGGCCTCGGCTCGCTCGGGGGTATCGAGCAGCAGCTCGTCGGCCGTGAGCGTCCCGTCTCCATTTCGATCGAGCGCGGCTTGCAGCTCGGGGTGGTGGCGTCCGTCGGCAAAGAACGCCCGTTCGAGGTCGAACCGGCGCACCGGGCGCGGCGGGTCGCCGCCCACCCAGAAATACGCAACGTGAAGCAGGTGTGGCCCAAGACGCGTCGCTCCGTCGGCCGTGCGGCGAGGAAGCAGCGCCGGGACGCGGCCAGTCAGAAGACTCAGGGGGTCGTTCGGATCGCCGTCCACGCCGGCGTGGCGCCGCAGCGGTTCTTTCCGCTCGTCGAGCATGGTCCAGTCGGTGCTCCGGCGTGTGGGGGGGTAGACCACCGGCACGTGGCAGGCGTTGCAATCCAGCGCCGCGAAGTGGCGGCGGGCGAACGGCAAGAAGGCATGGCTGCTCTCGGCGTCGTGGCAATCGCGGCAGCCGCGCATGGTGCCGGCGAAGCGACGGCCGGCCGTGCCCTGGGCGGTGTCGCCCTTCGTGAAATTGTGGTCGGGACGGTAGAGGTACTCCGACTCCCGCGCACGGCGTGGATCGAACCGCAGGTGGCGCACCGCGGGCGCGGCCGGATCTCCGCGGGCGTAAGCGGGGTTGTTCGGGGCGTGGTGGCAATGGGTGCAGGACAACAGACGCTCGGCGTGCACGTCCCAGGGCGAATCGAGGGCCTCCTTGCCGGCCAGGTTCATGCCGCTGCGGTTCATGCGGCCGGGGGAGAACACGCTGCCGCCAGACTCGGCGCGCCAGTTGTCGCGGCCGCTTTCGAACACCACCGGGTCGGAACAGCGACAGGCGCGGCCATGGCACTGGCGGCAGTTGTCGGAACGGGCGTGTCCCAGGCCCAGCCGGCGGGCGGACACGCGCCCGCTGGCTTCATCGGGAGTCGTCGTCCACACGTACCCTGTTGCCCCCCGCGCCACCAGGCCCATGCCGGCCAGGGTGGCGGTCGAGGCCCAGGAGAACTCGCCGCGCTGCAGGGCGAGAATGCGCTCGGCGTTGTCCGGCTGCCGCACGTGGCACAGCAGGCAGTTGAGCTCCACCGTGCCCGAGCGGCTCCAGTCCCACACGGCACGTCCACCGCTCGTCTCGTCGAGGACTGCCGCATCCCATCCTGCCCCGCCGCCGCCGATCCGGTCCAGCCGCGTCCCCGAGAGGCTGCTGCGCTCCGCCGGTCCACCGCCCACGTGCAGCGGCCCGAAGACGCGAATCCAGTCCGCGGTGCCGAGATCGATCGGCTCCTCGTCCGGGGGTGTGAGGGCTCGCCCAAGAAAAGGGTCGAAGCGCCCGAACATCCCGGGGCCGGTGTCCCAGGCTCGTCCGCTCGGGGCCAGGCCCGGCGGGACCATTTCGTCCATGCCGGCCAGGGCATGGTAGTGGTGAGATTCGATGTGGCCGACATCGTGGCAGGCGCCGCACGTGGCGCGCAGCGAAAGCGGCGTGCCGCGAGCCGGCGCGCTTCGCGCCGATGCGTCCAGCAGCTCCACGTCGGGATGAAGGGAGGGGACCGGCGGCGCCACCTCGGGACCGAGGTGGCGCAGGGTCACGGGCGGCGGCTCGGTCGCGGCGGCGTTCAGGGCCAGGCCGGCGACCGGAATCGCGAGCACGATCCACGCCATGCGAGCCCGGAATCCGATCATGGCCGCACCTCCCGACTCACAGGCTCCGACCGCAGCAGACGGCGGGTCTTGCGCCCTCCCGACGTCGCCGGGTCGCCCGGGTAGCCCAGCGCCGCGAAGTCCAGCCGCCCATGTTCCCCGTGGCAGTCGGTGCACTGCAGGGCCCGGCTCTTCGGGGCGATCATGTGGGACAGGTTCCACACCATCTCGGTCTCGGCAAAACCGAACCTGCCCGAGTAGGGAATCCCCGCGGCCTGCGAGCCGAGGCGGAGCGACCGGTCCCAGTCGAAGGTGACCCAGTACCCGTCGGGTTCCACCGTCTTGGGCACGAGCAGCATGGCATGCTCGAGGTCGGCCGGCTGCTTGCCACGGTGCACCTTGAAAGGCCAGATGCGCGCCGCCGGATCGGTGATGTCCCCCTGGGGCGGGTTGAGCGGCGTCACGCCGTCGAGCTTCACCGGGTCGCCCTTGAGATAGCGGCCCACCCGCCCGTTGAACCAGCGGTACTCAGGCACCAAGCCTTGCTGGTACAGGAACGATCCCTTCGTCTTGAGGTAGCGGTGCGGATCGGCGCCCGGGACGTCGCGGCCGGCGGTGGACCAGTCCCACGCCACCTTGGTGGGCGTGACGCGGGCCACCTCGGGAAGATGGCACGTCTGGCAGGCCACCGCGTCGACGTGAGCGTTGAGACGGTCAGAGCGATGGGGCCGCGGGGCGTGGCAGTCGGTGCAGGCAACGTTGTGCGACTCGCGCGTGCTGACGGAAATCATGCGGCCGCGGATGTCGTGGCGCTCGGCACGGTGGCACTCAGTGCAGGCAAAGTCCAGGCGCCCCATGTGCACGTCGAGGCGCTCCACCGGCCGGGCCAGGGTGCCGTCCAGATCGCCGTGCTTGACCGCGTCACCGCCCCCGCCGGCAAAGTGGCACACGCCGCAATTGTCGCGACCCGGCCGACCGACGCTGCGTGCCGCGGCGAGCAAATCCACGCCCTCCGCCGGCAGCCCGTAGTCGGCCTTGGCGTAGGTGCCGCTGCGGTCGTGGCACACCAGGCAGTCCACCGCCTCTTCACGGGAGAAATCGAAGCTCGCGTCGCGCCAGCCGTAGCCGGCGTGGCAAGTCGTGCACTTCTTCCAGTTGCTCTCGATGCTGATGCAGAAGTTGTTGATCAGGTTTCGCTTGCCGATGCGCAGCGGCTCTTGGTGGCCGGGAACACGCTCGGGCTCGCCGAGCCACTGCCAGTGCGAGGTGCGCATGAAATCGCTGGCTGCCCGGGGATGGCAGCGCAGACACGCACGGGTCACGGCCGGCCCGTCCGCGAAGGTCTGCCCCTCGAACAGGCCGCGGTGGTCGGTCGGGGTCAGGCGCGGCCGGACGTGGCGGCCGGGATCGTCGGGAGCGCGGGTTCCACCTGCACACCCCGTCGAGCCTGCCAGCATCCACACGACCGCCAACGCCGCAAGCAGTACTTTCATGGGAGCCCCTTTCGCGGTCGGCCCCGGTTGCGGCCTGCCGGGCGGTTCGGCCTGCTGCGCCTGCGCCGCCCGAGATGCCGGTGCGGGGCGCGCTCGCCGGTGCCGGCGCGAGCCATGGATCCGGCGCCCACGGGCGCAGGACGGAGGCGGGACAGAGGTGTCTTCATGCGAGCCCCTCGATACCCGAGGCCAATCATACCCATATACTCATATCAAGCGCAAGAGGAGTGAGAGGCACTGGCGCCGCGCGTCTCGAGACCGGTCCGGCAGCGTACCCGCCTCGACGGCCACGCACCTCTCGAGGCCAGGGGCACGCGAACCACGCCGGGGCAGTCACGCCTCCACGGGCACGCGCCCCGTGCCGTGATGCGAGGCTCGAGGGAAGCGTTCTCCTCCTTGGCGGGAACGGTGGGTTCAGGCCTGGGGGCTCGTCCCTCGCACGAAGTTCACCGCCTCGTCACGCTCCCAGAAGATGGGGAAGATCGTGTCGAGGCGCGTGAGCTTGAGCAGCGACTCCATGCGGTGGTGGGGACGGAACAGCGCGACGCGCCGGTTGGCACGCGTGAACTTCTGGAGGTAGCCCACGAGCTCGCCGATGCCGGTCGAGTCGAGATAGTCGATGTGCGCGAAGTCGATGACCACCCCGCCGTGGGTGTTCTCGAAGATGCTCCCCAGCTCTCCGGCGAACTGCTGCGCCGACTCACCGAGGCGCACCGTGCCCTCGACTTCCAGCACCGTCACACCAGCTTCATCAATCCGCCGCATTTGCATGGCTCAGCTCCCGCTGTTTCCGTCTCTATCCTAGCTCGACACGGTCACGTCCGCCAGAGCCACCACCGCTCCCGCCCGCGTGGCCTGGCACCGGTACCTCCGCAGCTCCCCGAACTCCCCCACCCGGTCGACCTTCACCTCGAGCCTGTCCCCGGCCAACACCTCTTGAAGCAAGGCCACGTTGTCGAGCCCGGCCAGGCGCAGGTGCTCCAAGCGCAGCGGCGGGTCGGCGAGCAGGATCGACTGGGCGAGCGCTTCCGCCACCAGCGTGACGGGCCACGGCCGGGCCCGGCGCAGGAAGGCGTCGGCTGTCGCAAGCACCAACACCACCTTGCCGTCCCCGCGCCTTTCGAGGCGCTCGATGAGCCTTGAGGGAAAGGTGTGCGGGACAGTCGAAGTCTCAGTCACCGACTCCCTGCGATCTGAGGAACTCGACCATGGCGTCGACCGACCGGAACGCCTGGGTGCCCGTGCCCTCGTCCTTGATCTTCACTCCGAAGGTCTTGTCGATCCCGACCACCAGCGTCAGCGCGTCGATGGAATCCAGGCCCAGCCCCTCGCCGAACAGCGGGGCGTCGTCGCCGATGTCCTCCGGCCGCATGTCCTCGAGCTTCAGCTCTTCGATGATCATCTTCTTGACGCGTTCGTGCAGCGCGGACTTGCTCATCGGGCCCGGGTCCCTCCTCGTCGCGGGGAGTATAGCTGATCCCCCCACCCAGCTGTCAGAGGTGAAGGTCGAAGGCTGACCTCCTGGTCCCGCGGCGAGTTCGCCCCGAGACTCCGACCGGAAGGTCGTTCGCACGAGGACCAGGGGAATGTGCGGCCCTCGTCGACCGTCGTCCCTGGACCGGGCGGGCAGGCGGGGGCTACTTCAGCGTCGCCTCGACGGCGGCGAGCTCGGCGAGAAAACGCGGGTCCTCGCGCCAGCCGGCGCGGGCCGTGACACGGAGGTCGAGGTACACGCGGGCGCCGAGCAGCTTCTCGATCTGGCGGCGCGCCGCGGTGCCGATGGCCTTGATGGCCTCTCCCCGTGCTCCCACCAGGATCCCCTTCTGGCTCTCGCGCTCCACCACGAGGTCGGCGAACAGCCGCAGCAGCGGCCCCTTCGGCGTCTCCTGCTCCTCGAAGTGGCGCAGGTGCACCGCCGTCTGGAACGGAAGCTCGTCGCTCACCCGCGCCAGCATCGCCTCGCGAATGAGCTCGGCGACGAAGAAGCGCTCGCTTTGCGTGGTCCCGAGGTCGGGGTCGAGCCACGGCTCGCCCTCGGGCAGCACGCCGAACAGCGCGCCCTCGAGCGCCTCGATCCCCGCTCCGGTGCGGGCCGAGACCGGGCACACCGCGGCGTAGGAGTGCTGCCCGGTGTAGAAGGCAGTCCGCTGCTCGAGGTGCCGGGCAGCGTGCGCGAGGTCGATCTTGTTGGGGACCAGCACGACGGGCGCCTCGAGCCCCTGCAGCAGGCCGACGACGAACTGCTCCCCGGCACCCGGCGCCCGGGCCGCATCGAAGAGCTGCACCACCGCGTCGACCTCGCCGAGGGTGTCCCGAACCAGGTGCATCATCTGGGCGTTGAGCCGGTGTAGCGGCCGGTGCACGCCCGGCAGGTCGAAGAGCACCACTTGTCCCCGCGCCTCGGTGAGCACCCCGGTGATGCGGTGGCGGGTCGTCTGCGGCTGGCTGGAAACGATCGCCACCTTGCGCCCCACGAGCGCGTTCACGAGCGTGCTCTTGCCGGCGTTGGGCCGGCCCAGCACCGCCACCGTCCCGGCACGGGTCATGCCTGGGTCCCTTCGATGCGGCGCAGTCGAACGCGGCGAAGCCGCCGCCGCTCGAGTTCCACCACCTCGAGTTCGATGTCGTGCCACTGCACCTTCTCGCCGAGCCTCGGCAGGTGGCCCAGGCGGTCGAGCACGAGGCCGGCCACGGAGTCGAACCCCATCTCGGAGACCTCCACCTCGAACAGTTCCTTCAGCACCTCCACGTGGGCGCCGCCAGCCACGAGGTAGGAGCCGTCCGGCTGGGGCTCCACTTCGGGCGCCTCGCGCTGGTGCTCGTCCTGGATCTCTCCGACGATTTCCTCGAGCACGTCCTCGAGCGTGACGATACCCGAGGTCCCGCCGTACTCGTCGACGACCACCGCGAGTTGCTGCCGGGCCGCCTGGAACTCCCGCAGCAGCTCGCGCAGCTCCTTCGTCTCCGGCACGAGCAGCACCGGCCGCAGCAGGTCGCCGGCGCTCGGCCGAGTCCCGGCGACGGCGGCTTTCAGCACGTCCTTGACGTGCACCACGCCTTCGATCCGGTCGAGCGTCTCGCGGAACACCGGCAGGCGAGTGAACAGCGTGTCGGCAAACGTCCGTTGCAGCGTGTCGAAGTCGGTCTCGACCGGGACCGCCACGACATCGGTCCGCGGCGTCATGATCTCCCGCACGATGGTCTCGGAGAGGTCAACGATCGAGGCGATGAGTTCGGCGTCCTCGCGCTCGAGAATCCCGGCCTCCTCGCCCGCGCCGATGAACGCCTGGACCTCGTGGTCGTCGACCTCCTCCTCGTCCTGGGCCGCGGGCTCCGCCTCGGGCTCGCTGCGCGCCAGCAGCACCAGCAACGGCGTGGCCGGCCGCAGCGCGGTGAGCTGCACGAGGGCGATGGTCTCCGAGCGCGCTCCGTGCGCCAGCAGCGCTGCGATGCCGACGGCCAGCAGGAACCCCGACACCCCGACCACCAGCATCAACCAGAGATCCACCCCGCTCACCTTGCAGGCCCGCGCCACCGCAACGAAGAAGAGGGCCAGCACGAGGCTCGTCAGGATGAGCAGGAACAGCACGAGGTTGGCGTACGACTCGGCACGCCGCGGGTAGCCGGGGAGGAGGTTGCGCCGCTGGGCCAGAAGCCCGCCCACCTGGATCGTCCCGAGCCGCACGATGGCCGTCGTGCCAGTGAACAGCAGCGTCACCGGCAGCCACAGCGCGCCCGCCACGAGCGCTGCCGTGAAAGGGTTCGACCACCACTGGGCGAGGTGCTCCATCATGGCAGCAGCTCCTGCCGCAGGTGCCGCTCGAGGGCCTCCATCTCGCCGTGGTCGGTCTCGTGGTCGTAGCCGCAGAGGTGGACCAGCGCGTGCAAGAGCAGCATCTCGAGCTCGAGCACGAGGGGAATGCCCCGCTCGGCAGCCTGCCGCGCCGCGGTCTCGAGCGAAATCGCCACGTCGCCGAGGTAGACGCGGCCCTCCGGCAGACGGTCTCCGCACGGGAAGGACAGCACGTCGGTCGGCCGGTCCTTGCCCCGCCACCGCCGGTTGAGCGTCCGGACCGTCGCGTCGTCGGTCACCAGGACCCCCACCTCCACGCCGTCCTTCCCGAGCTGCCGGAGAGCCGCCAGGGCGAGCGCCCGGAGCGGGGCCGTGGCACGCCCCGGCACCCGGCGCTGCCACTCGAACGTGATGCGGTTGGACTCAGCCACGGCGCCTCCGGTTGAAGTCGAACCCGGGGTAGTCGATGCGGTGATGGAAGGCGTTGGTCAGCACCCAGTAGAACTCCGCACCGATCTTCTCCACGTCCTTGAGGGTCAGCTCGCACTCGTCGAGCTGACCGTCCTCCAGCACGTTCTTGATGACCTGGTCGATCATTGCCTGGATTTTCCCCGGAGTGGGGTCCTGCAGCGTCCGGCTCGCCGCCTCGACCGCGTCGGCCAGCAGAAGAATCCCCATTTCCTTCGACATCGGCCGCGGCCCCGGGTACCGGAACTCGTCCTCCGGCACCTCGCCGCTGTCGCCGTTCGCCCGCTCCTTGGCGCGGGAGTAGAAGAAGTGGATGAGCTTGGTGCCGTGGTGAGTGGCGATGGCGTCCCGGATCGGCTCGGGAAGCCTGTACTGGCGGGCGAGTTCGAGCCCGGCCTTGACGTGGTTGGAGACCACGAGCGCCGACATCCACGGAGTGAGGTTGTCGTGGGGGTTGCCGCCCCGCTGGTTCTCGACGAAGTACTCCGGTTTCACGAGCTTGCCGATGTCGTGGTAGTAGCAGCAGACGCGGGCCAGCAGCGGATTGGCGCCGATTGCTTCGGCCGCCGCCTCGGCGAGGTTGGCCATTGCCAGCGAGTGCTGGAACGTCCCCGGCGCCTCGACCGACAACCGCTTGAGCAGCGGCAGGTTGGGGTTCGACAGCTCGAGCAGCCTAATGTCCGTCACCGTGCCCGTGAGAGCTTCCAGCAGCGGCAGGAAGAAGCTCGCCAGGATCGCCGCCACGATGCCGCCGAGCACCCCGGCGATCATCTGCACGGCCAGCACCTCGGGGGCCGGCAGCTTGCCGTGCCAGAGCGCCAGCCCCAGGACCACCAGCACGTTGAGGCCCGCCACCAGGGCGCCGACCCTGGCCAGCACGTAGCGGTCCCGCAAGCGCTGGGCCGCGAACACCGCGGTCATCCCCGACATCATCCCGTACACCGCGAGGCCAGCGTCCCCACCCACCATGAGCGAGGTCTGGAGAGCCTGCACGGCCGCGAACAGCATTCCGAACGGCAGCCCGAACATGAGCCCCGCGAGCAGCGGCCCGGTCGCGTGGGGCAACGCCGGAAGGTAGAGCTCGACGTGGCCGAACGGGTCCCGCATCACCGCGCCGGCCACTCCGCCGGCCAGAAAGGCGAACCCGCGCGTCAGCAAGAGCAGCACGACCGCGACCACGGTGATGGCGCCGAAGCGCACCAGTGCTTCGTCCCTGGACGGCGTCTGCCGCTGCGAGAAGAACAGCCACGCCACCGCCAGCAGTAGGTTGAGCAGCAGCACCCCCAACAGCGGCAGCACGACCCGCGACGGCGAGCCGCGCTCGGACAGCGCGGCCAGCACCCGCGCCGTCTGCAGCGAGATCTCATCGCCCCGCCTCACCAGCACCCGCCCCTGCGGCAGCCGGATCGAGACTTCCTGCACGCTCTCCGCCGCCCGCAGCCGGCGCGCCAGCGTCTCGGTGCGGTCGAACGTCACGTTGGGACGCAGCACGCGAGCCAGGAACGACGCCAGCGGCGCTCGCCAGTTGCGCGCCACCGACGGCTCGTCGGCTAGCTTCTGCTCCACTGTCTCCGCGAGGCCGGTGCCGCCGTCGATGAAGCGGAACACGTCGAGCTCGACCCGCTCCTCGCCGGTTCTCGCGTCGCGCAGCGCGATGCCCTTCTCGGCCACGCGCAGCAGCTCGGCCCGGTCGCCGACGATGCCCTGCCGGTACAGCCGCTGGGCCGTCTCTACGAGCACCCCCAGCAGTTCTTCGGAAAAGTGCAGGGCGCGAAGCGCCTCCGCCTCGCGCGGCTGCACCACGAGATCAGCGGTCTCCGCCAGGCGGCGGGCCAGCTCGCCGGCCGGCCCCTGCGGCTGCCGCCGCCCCTCGTCGAACACGCGCTGGAGCTTTTCCGCCGTCCCGGTCTGCAACCCGCCATCGAACACGTACACCGGCAGCACCCCGAGGCTGGCGCGGCGCCGGCTCTCCTCGGTGGCCTCCGGGTCCGGGAGCACCACGTCTCGCTCGATCACGACGTCGGCAGGGGCGACTTCGCCGACCGCCAGAGCCGGATAGCGGCTCGAGCGCGCTGGGGTCATGAGCAGCCCGCACCCGACCACGAACACGGCCAGCCACACCCAGCGGTGCGACAGCACGCGCCGCCGGAGCTGGACGAACTCGCCTCGCCGCACCGCCAGCCGTGCCGCCAGCCCCGAGGTCTTCTTGCCCGCTTTCGGCTTCACCGCTCGCTCCGATTGCGCCGCGCCTCGAACTGCTCGTACGCGTCGACCACCCGCTGCACGAGCCGGTGGCGCACCACGTCTTCCTTGAAGAAATCGAAGAACACGATCCCCGGCATCCCCTCGAGGATTTCGCGGGACTGCACCAGCCCCGACACCCTTTCCTGCGGCAGGTCGATCTGCGTGACGTCGCCGGTGATCACCGCCTTCGAGTGAAACCCGAGACGGGTGAGGAACATCTTCATCTGCTCGGGGGTCGTGTTCTGGGCCTCGTCGAGGAGGATGAAGGCGTCGTTGAGCGTCCGGCCGCGCATGAACGCGAGGGGAGCGATCTCGATCACCCCGCGCTCGAGGTGGCGCGCCACCTTGTCGTACCCCAGGATGTCGTACAGCGCGTCGTAGACCGGCCGCAAGTACGGGTTGACCTTTTCCACGAGATCGCCAGGCAAAAACCCCAGCCGTTCCCCGGCCTCCACGGCCGGGCGCGTGAGCACGATGCGCTTGACGCGGTGCTCGGCCAGCGCCGCGGCGGCCAGCGCCACCGCCAGATACGTCTTGCCGGTGCCCGCCGGGCCGATGGCGAACACGATGTCCTCTTTCAGCACCGCCTGGATGAACAGCCGCTGGCGGAGGTTGCGCGGCACCAGCAGGCGCTTGAGCGAGTCCGGGAGCGAGGCATCGCGGAAGAAGGCGACGAGGTCGGCCGCAGGATCCTCCTCCAGCACCCTGAACGCGGTGCGGAGCTCCTCTTTGCCGACCTTGTACCCCGAGGCAACGAGCCGGCCGAGCTGCTCCAGCAGCGTGCCGGCCAGCGCGACAGCGCCGTCGTCGCCATCCAGGACCACCACGTCGCCGCGAGCCGAGAGCTTGACGCGCAGCCGCTCCGCCACGTAGCGGAGGTTTTCCTCGAGCGTGCCGGACAGCGCCTCGAGGCTTCCAGCCGGAAGGGTGAGGGAGGTCATCGGGATCGTGTCATGCTGTCGAGCGCCTGCCCCGCCATACCACCTCGGCGGCGCCCGCCTGGCGGTTGAGCCAGCGTGCGAGCACGAAAAGGGTGTCCGAGAGGCGGTTGAGGAACGGGATCACCGAGGCGAGCTCCTCGCTCTCGCGCTGGGCGCCCACGACCCGCCGCTCCGCCCGCCGGCACACCGTGCGAGCCTGGTGCGCGAGGCACGCGGCGCGGGCACCTGCCGGCAGCACGAAGTTGCGGAGCGGCGCCAGGTCCACCTCCATGGCGTCCATCCACCCCTCGAGCCACGCCGGATCGGCGACCCGCGGGTCGAGCGGGTAGCCCCCCCGCGGGTTGGCGAGGTACGCCCCGACCTCGAAGAGGATGTCCTGGACGCGCTCGAGCTGGGAGCGTGCCGGCTCGGGCGGGCCCTCGGCCAGCAGCACGCCGAGAACGCTGTTGAGCTCGTCCACCGTGCCGTAGGCCTCGACGCGGGCAGCAGCCTTGGAGACCCGCGTGCCGTCGGCCAGCCCCGTCCCCCCGTCGTCACCCTTGCGGGTGTACACCTTCACACCGATATCCTACCACCCCCGGAAGAGGTGACCGGTGCCCGCCGCCCGTCACTTCGCGAGGCACGTCCATCCACCCCAGCCACCCCCGGGGAGACGAGCGGCGAGGAGGCGGGCCGGTCTTCCAGTCTTGTGGGCGCGGGGGAGCACTTTCGACCGCGCGGGAGCACGAAAAGGGGGGCCGAAGCCCCCCTTTCGGATGCTGCGGTGTGGTCCGGTCTAGAAGTCAAGGCGGACGCCGAGCTGGAAGGTGCGCGGGAAGTTGGTGACCTGCGTGGCCTTGCCGAAGTTGGCGTTGGGCGTCTGGTTGTTGCCCCAGATCGTGTTGCCGCTCGGGATCGTCCGGTTGGCGTTGTTGGTGCAGTTGAAGCAGTCGACCATGAGCGAGAGCTTGGTGGAGGCGATGTTGAACGCCTTTTGCAGCCGCAGGTCGAGGGTCGAATAGTCGGGGTAGCGGAACGAGTTGCGCTCGAAGTGCTTGCCGTTGATCGTCGGACGGTCGTTGGTGAAGCCGTCGCCGTTGGCGTCGGACTGCGTGGTGGCGTTGAACGGCGCCCCGGTGTTGTAACGGTACGTCCCCGACAGCGAGATCCCCCACCACGGGGTGTTCCACACCGAGTTGAGGGCGAACTTCCAGCGCTGGTCGCGCACCGAGTACCCCCAGTTGTCGCGCAGGTTGTAGACGTCCTCGACCTGGAACCCGGCGTAGTTGCGCTCGTTGGAGTCGTTGTCCTTGTCCTTCGAGTAGCTCACCGACAGGAACCCGAAGAAGCGCTCGGTGAAGCGGCGGTTGAGCACCATGGAGATTCCCCAGTACTCGGAGCGGGCATCGGACACGTACGCCGAGATGCGGCCGTAGTAAGGGTTCGGCCTCGTCTTGCTGAACACCGGCCGGCCGTTGATGGGGGAGACCTTGATCGAGCCGTCAGGGTTTCGATCGTACGCCAGGTTGTAGTCGGTCATGCGCTCGAGGTTGGTGGCCTCGGCCCAGGTGGCGTCGATGGAAATCGCGGTGTCCTTGAACAGCTCGCGCTCGAAGCCGAGGGTGACGCGGTCGGTCTTGGGGTTCTTGAAGTCGGGATCCATGACGAAGACGCCGAGCCCTGTCGGGTTCGGGACCTTCGAGAAGTCGATCCGGCCTTTGGGGTCGAAGTTCTCGCCGAACCCCGGCATCAGCGCGCAGGGGTTGGGCCTCAGCGAGCTGTTGTTGCAGGTGTACTGCGTGCCGCGCAGGCCGTTCGAAGTGTAGAGCTGCGCGAACAGCAGCGCAGGGGTGCGGGACCAGAAGCGGCCAGCGGAAAAGCGCACCACGGTCTTGCCGCCGGGCGACCAGGTCAGGCCCAGGCGCGGCGACCACTGGTTCTTCTGGTCGGCGATCTTGCCGTTCAGGTTGTACGAGCCGTTGGCGTTGACGCTGCGGGGGTTGAGCACCGGGTCGTCGGGGTTGTCGAGGTTTTCCCAGCGCAGCCCGAGCGTGGCGGTGAGGTTGGGGGTGATGAACCACTGGTCCTGGATGAACGCCGCGTACTCGACCTGCGACTGGTCGAACCGCCCCGCCTCGTCGGCGGTGAGCCCGTTGAGGCCGCCGTACTGATAGAACTGCCACCACTTGCCGGCCAGGAAGTCGTCGATGTTGTTGAAGCGGTACACGCCGCGCCAGTTGCCCTTGAAGATCTGGTCCATGCCGGTGTCGTTGTAGTCGAAGCCGGCCTTGAAAACGTGGTCGCCGACGAGATACGTGAGCGTGTCGGCGATCGACTTGCGGTACTGGCTGGCCACGATCGGCAAGAACGAGACGCCGCCGAAGTAGTTGTTGCCGATGCGGATCTGCGCGTACGCAGCGGTCTCGGGACGGTTCTTGCGCGGGGTGTCCTCGAGCTGGTACTGAGCGTTGATGTCGTTGAGCAGCGAGTCGCCGAACATGCCGGAGTACGCCAGCACGTAGGTGCGCGAGAACATGCCCTCTATGCCGTTTTCGTTCGAGGCGCCGTTTGAACCGCTGCTGGTGCCGTTGATGCCCTCGTAATCGGTGTAGTTGCCGCGCAACGTGAAGCGGTGCGAGGGGTTGGCCTGCAGGTCGAAGCGGCCGAAGAACACCCGCCCGTCCTTGGTCTGCACGAACTCGGGCTCGGAAGCCAGCTCGGGGTATTTCTGCCGGATCCGCGGATCGAGCAGGCTCTGGTCCACCTTGATGGTGGTGTCCTGGTCCTGCTGGTCGTACGAGGAAAAGAAGAACAGCTTGTCCTTGATGATAGGCCCGCCGAGCGAGGCGCCGAACTGCGTCTTGTCTTGCTTGTTGACCTTGGTGCCGTCACGGCGATCGGAGATCATGCTGTTCGGCTGGCTGTAGTAAAACGCCGAGCCCTTGAGCAGGTTGGTGCCGCTCTTGGTGATCACGTTGACGGTGCCGCCGCCCGAGCGGCCGAACTCGGCCGAGGCGCCGTTGGTGATGACCGAGAACTCCTTGATCGACTCCTGGGAAATCGACAGCGGGGCGCGGCCTTCGGCGGTGCCCGCGGCGCCGCCGAAGAAAGCGTTGTTGTAGTCCACGCCGTCGACCATGATCGCGGTGTTGATGCCGCGCTGGCCAGAGATCGTCAGGTATCCGCGCTCGTTGCGGTTGCCGGTCTCGGGGGTCAGCAGGATGAGGTTGGTGTAGTCGCGGCCGAACGACGGAAGCTGGTTGATCTGTTCGGTCTGCACCGTGGTCGCGGCGGCGGTGTTCGACACCTCGACCAGCGGCACGTCGCTCGTGACCGTGATCGTCTCGGCCTGCGCCGCCAGCTGCAGCGTGAAGTCGACGGTCGGCGTCGACGACACGATGAGCCGGATGTCGCTGCGGCTCGCGGTCGCGAACCCCGGCATCTCGCAGCTCAGGGTGTACGTCCCGGTGGGCAGGTTGAGCAGCCGGTAAAAGCCGCGGCTGTCGGTAACCGCGCGCACGACCAGGCCGGTGTCCTGGTTGCGTGCCTCGACGGTGGCGCCGGGAAGCACACCCCCGTCGGTGTCCTTGACCGTGCCCGTCACCCTGGTGAGGGTGACGTCGGTCTGGGCGAGGGCCGTCCCGGCCAGCATGACGAAAGCCGCGATCAGCAGCGCCCCGAGTTTGAATGAAGTGGTGGAATTTGGCATACGCATCCTCCTCTCCTACTCGCGCCAGAGTCTACCAGAGAAAGGCCCCTCGGGCATCCTCCCCGTCTGTTACGATCGAACGTCGGTGTGAAGGCGCTGCGTCATCGGTGTGAAGGAATCCAGGGCACCATGCATCCCGGCCTTCATGGCCATCCTCAACCCATTTCGTATCAAGCACTTCGTAGCCTAGCGATGCGCTCCTCGAGCGGCGGGTGGGTGGCGAACAGCGCGAAGAGTCCCCCGCGCTTGCCGGACGAGATCTTGAACGTGGCCAGCGAGGGATGGCCGCGCTCGACGAGTTGCGTGGTGCGCAGCAGGCTCTCGAGCGCGCCGATCATTGCCTCCCGCCCGGCCAGCCGCGCGCCGCCCGCGTCGGCGCGGAATTCGCGCCAGCGGGAAAACGTCGCGACCACGATCGCCCCCAGGATCGAGAACACGATCTCGAGCACGAGCGTCAGCATGTACTGCAGGAAGAAGCTCGGCCCCTCGTCGTCGGAGCGCCGGAAGAACTGCGAGAGCACAAAGGCGAGCACGCGCGCCAGGAACATCACGAAAGCGTTGATGACCCCCTGCAACAGCGTCATGGTCACCATGTCGCCGTTGGCGATGTGGGCGATCTCGTGCCCGAGCACCCCTTCCACCGACCGGCGGTCCATGCGCTGCAGCAGCCCGGTCGAAACCGCCACCAGGGCGCGCCGCTTGGTCGGCCCGGTGGCGAAGGCGTTGACCTCGGGGCTTTGATAGATCCCCACCTGCGGCATGGCCGGCAGGTTGGCGGCGCGGGCCAGGTTGTGCACGATGTTGACCACCTCGCGCGCTGCCGGATCGGGGTGGTCGGCCTGGACGATCTGCACGCCCATCATCCACCTGGCCATCACCCGCGAGAGCGCGAGCGAGATGAACGCGCCGCCCATCCCCCAGATGAGGCAGAACACAGCCAGCGCCTTGAGATCGATGCCGCGAGCCGAGAGATACGGCCGCACGCCGAGCACGCTCAGCACGATCGAGATCGTGATGACGATCAGGATGTTGACCACAACGAACAGGAACACGCGCTTCATCGAGGCCATGACACACCTCCCCGCGGCCGATTGTATCGACTCGAGCTCCAGCCTTTCCATTCCCGCCCGCCTGCCCAGGGGGTTCCCGCGGGGGAGAATGGGTGTGTCCCGGGAGGTGACCCTGCCCCGGGACCCTGGAGCCTCCATCCGGCAAACCCCGGCCACCGATCGCCAGGGCGGTGGTTCACCGGGTCACGCGGTCGAGGTAGCGGAGCGGCTCGCCGGCGAGCAGGAGCCGCCGAAGCGCCTCCTTCTCTTCCTTGAGCGCCGCGTCCAGCGTCAGGCGCGGGTCGACGCGCGCCAGCCGCTTGATCGCCACCTGGGCCGCAAGCGAGCTCTTCGCCAGCTCTTCTCCCCACCGCCGGGCCTCCTCGAGGTGCCGGCCCAGCGCGACCCGCCGGTGGATGAGCCCGAGGCGGTACGCGCCTTCGGCATCGACGGGGTCGCCGGAAAGCAGCATCGCCATGGCGGGGCCGAGACCGATCAGCCGCGGCAGCGCCCAGGTGCCTCCGCCCTCGGGCAGCAGGCCGAACTGCACGCACTCGGCCGCGAAGCGGGTGCCGGCGGTGGCCACCCGCAGGTCGCAGGCCAGCGCCAGGTCGAGCCCGATCCCGAGCACGAACCCGTGGCACGCCCCGACCGTCACCTTCGGCGCGGTGGCGAGCAATGAGATCACGCGCTGCGTGATCTCCACCACCGGCACGAGCGTCGCCGCCGGGTCCTCGCCGCTCGCCATGGCGCGCAGCAAGGCCGGGTCGAGGCCCGCGCAGAATCCGTCGCCGGAGCCGTGCAGCACGATGACGTGCACCTGGGGATCCAGCACCGCCGCCTGGAGCCCGGCCCACAGCGCTTCGACCGTGGCGAGGTTGAGGGCGTTGTGGTGCTCCGGCCGGTTGAGCATGAGGTCGACAACCTTGCCGTGCCGCTGTTCCAGGACCAGATCCGACATGCTCGACGCCTCCCGCTACGCTGCTCGCATTGTAGGCCCTCGAGGCCCACCCGACCACCCTGGCGGGAGCCGGGCAGGGGGCAGGATGCAGCCAGGGTTGCGCACGGAGCGCGCCGGGGCGACAATCCGGGCATGCTCGAGGACTCGATCGAGGCTGCGGCGAGGGCGCTGGGGCGCGCCCAGCGGGTGATGGCGTTCACCGGGGCCGGGGTGTCGGCGGAGAGCGGCGTGGCGACGTTTCGTGGAGCCGGCGGCCTGTGGGAGGGCCAGCCAGTGGAGGAGGTCGCGACACCGCAAGCGTTCCAGCGCGACCCCCTGCGCGTGTGGCGCTTCTACGAGGCCCGCCGCCTCCAGGCCTCCACGGTCGCTCCGAACCCGGCGCACCTGACCCTGGCGCGCTGGCAGGAGCGTTTCCCGACCTACTGCCTGACGACCCAAAACGTCGACGGCCTGCACCAGGCGGCCGGCAGCCGCGATGTGCTCGAGCTGCACGGCGGGCTGTGGCGGGTCCGCTGCACCGGTTGCGGACGGCGGCGGGAGGAGCGCACCGTCCCCCTCCCGGCGCTGCCTCCCCACTGCCCCGCGTGCGGCGCCATGGAGCGCCCGGACATCGTCTGGTTCGGCGAGATGCTGCCGGCCGACGTGCTTTCCGCCGCAGCCGCGGCCGCCGCTGCGGTGGAGGTCTTCCTCGTGGTCGGGACGTCGGCGGTGGTCTACCCGGCGGCGGGCCTGGTCGAGATCGCCGCCGGCGCCGGCGCCACCGTCATCGAGGTCAACCCCGAGGCGAGCGCGCTCGCGCACCTCGCCGACATCGTGCTGCGCGGCCCTGCGGGCGAGCTGCTGCCGCGGGTCGACGCACGGCTTCCGGCAGCCTGATGCGCATCGCCGACCTGCCTCGCGAGCAGCGGCCGCGCGAGAAGCTCCTCGCTCACGGCCCGAGCGCGCTTTCCGACGCCGAGCTGGTGGCGGTGCTGCTCGGCACCGGCACGCGGGGCGAGCCAGTCGTCGAGCTGGCGGAGCGCTGGCTCGCCGAGGCAGGCGGACTCGGCCGGCTGGCGGCGCTCGACCTCAAGGAGGTCCTCAGGCGAAAGGGCGTCGGCCCGGCCAAGGGGTGCGTGCTGGCGGCCGCGCTCGAGCTCGGGCGGCGGCTCGCCAGGCAGCGCATGCACGGCGTCACGTTGCTCGACCGCCCCGAGCTGGTCGCCGACTGGCTGGCACCGGCGTATGGGGGCGAGCGGGTGGAGGTGTTCGGGTGCCTCACCCTCAACAGCCGCCACCATCTCGTGCGCTGTCACGAGCTGCATCGCGGCGGCCGGTCACACGCCGACGTCGAGCCCTCCGAGGTGTTCCACAAGGCGATCCTGGACGGCTGCCACGCTCTGCTGCTCTGGCACAACCACCCGAGCGGCGACCCCACCCCATCGGAGGACGATATCCAGCTCACCCGGCGGCTGGCGGACGCCGGGCGGCTGCTGCGCATCGCCGTGCTCGACCACGTGATCGTGGCCGGCGGCGGGTTCGTGTCGCTGCGCCAGCGCGGGCTCGGCTCGCTGTGATCACGGCCAGGCTCGGCGCCGGCGTCAGAAGTCGAGGTACCCCTCGCGGGTCCGCACCTCGACGCCAAGCCGCGTGACCTTCACCTTGATGGTGTGCCAGCGGCCGTCGTTCTTCTGCGTCGTCGGGTAGTAGCCGAGCACGTACTGGTCGCGCAGCTCCCGCATGACTTCCTCGAACGCCGGACCGATCTCGGCGAGCTCCCTCACCACCTGGACCCGGCCTCCGCTTTGCGCCACGATTTCGGCGAGGGTCCCGAGCTGCCGCCGGTACCACGCCGCGTCGCGCCAGGCCGAGAACAGCTGCGGCTCCTCCGAGCCGTTGCCGGCCCCTTTCCTGAGCCGGATCCAGTAGACGAGCGCCTGGCTCTGCCGGGCCTTGAGCAGCACGTCGGAGGCGGACAGCACGCTGTGCGCGTCGAGGCCGTCCGAGAGCAGCACGACCACTCGCCGCCCCTGCCGCCGCTCGAGCAGCTTGAGCGCCATGTAGAGGTGATCGTTGGTCGTCGTGCCGCCGTCGGCGGCGGCGCTCGAGATCCCGGCGAGCAGCACCTCCGGCACGTTGCAAAACGGCGTCCTCACGAGCGACCGGTCTTTGTAGACAAGCAGCGCGCCCTCGTCCAACGCCCGCATGCCGGCGAAGAACGCCCGGGCCCCGGCCTGCGCCGCCGCCAGGCGCGGTCCCTTCATCGATAGGCTCGAGTCCAGCAGCACGACGGCCGTCAAAGGCACGTCGCCCCGGGCGAAGGTGAGGATTTCCTGCCGTTCGCCGTCGTCGAACACTTCGAAGTTGGCCTTCTCGAGGGTGAGCACCCGCTTGCCGAAGGCGGTGACCAGGACGTAGAGCTGCTGCAGCTCGTACGTGACCTCCTGGTCGACGGCGATGCGCGGGGTCACGAGCGACGCCTCCGCACTGGCGCCGGAGACCGTGCGCGCGAGCACCTGCAGCCGGTGCTCGACGTTTTCCGCGCCGACGTCCGTGACGACCTCGTACGGCGGTCCCGTGACCTCGCCGACCTTCCGCCCGTCGACCACGAACGACACCCTGGCGACGGCTTCCGAGGCGCGCACCTCGGCGGCGATCCTCATCTCGCCGAAGACGACCTCCCCGGGCGCCGGGTGCGTGATCACGACCTCCACCGAGGCGTGCGCGACGGCAGCCGAAAGCGCCAGCACCACGCCGATCCACGACCTCACCTGGCCCCCTCTTTCGCGCTCCGTCGCACCGCCTCCGCGAGCGCTGCCCGCGCCGCCGGCAAGGCCTTCTCGAGCTGCGCCCGCGCCGCCTTCAGGTCGTCGTCCGGCCACTCCGCGTAGCGCAGCCGGGGGCTCGTGCCCCCCGTGCCGGAGGCGCGCCCGGCGACGTGGGCCATGAGTTCATACGCCTCCGCCAGGCGACCCAGGCGGTCGAGCACGAAGGCGAGCTGCAGGTCGATCTGCTCGTCGCCGACCCCGCGTTGCCGCGCCGCGACCAGCAGCCTGCACGCCGCCTCGGGATCCCGCTTACCGACCAGCCAGCGGGCCAGCTCCTGGTAGGCAATCACCCGCACCCAGGCCGGGACGTCCTCCTCCACGAGCGAGCGGAGCAGCTTCTCGGCTCGCCCGTCGCTGCCCACCCGGAGGTGGTTGATGGCGAGCCGGAGCCTGCCCTCGGCGTGATCGGGCCGGGCCTCCACCAGCCGTTCGAGGAAGCGGATCGCCGGCCGGTACGCCCCCGAGCGTTCGAGCCCTGCCGCCAAGCCGAGCAGGGCCGGCACGCAGCCCGGGTCGATCTCGGTGGCGCGCTTGAACAGCCGCGCCGCCGAGGCATCCAGGTTGTTCTTCTGCAGGCTGCCAGCCAACACCGCCAGAAGCTCGGCCCCCTGCCGGCTGGCCTCGGGGCTCGCGCGCCTCTTGACCCAGAGCTCGGCAAGCGCCTCGACGATCCGCCGCGCGTGCGCCTGCGGAACGAAAGCCTGGTTCCGGACGTAGCGATCGTGCAGCTGCAAGTGGAGCAGGGCGAGCCCCAGTGCGGCGTCCGGCTGTTCCCCCGCCAGGTCCTTCGCCACCCCCAGCTCGGCGAAGAGCGCCCCCTCCAGCTCGCGCGGCGAGCCGGAGGTGAGCAGGCTCTTTTCGAGTTCGTAGACCGCGGCCCTCACCGCCTCCAGGTCGCTGCTCGCGGCGAGGCCGAGCGCCTCCCGGTAGCCGGCTCGCAGCCTGGGGTGCGCCTCGTCCCTGGCGCCGCGCGAGGCCATGTAGGCGTCCCGCAACGACGGCTCCTCCGGCGCCTGCACGTCGTCCAGCGCCGCCCACACGGCAGGCGCGGGCGGCGCCAGCGAGTCGACCACGATGAACGGGAGGAAGGCCTGCAGGGAGCTGCCTCCGAGCACGCCCGGCACGGTCAGCTCCAGAAAGTACAGCTCGGGCTCGAGGTCGGGCACCTTCCACTCGAGTTCCCAGAGATCGAGCATGCCGAGTGCCCCGCCTCGCTTCTCGCCTACCGTCAGCTCGCAGGCCCTGACCAGCCCCCCCTTGCGATCCACCACCCGACCGGCGAGGGTCCGTGTCCCGGGAAGCATGCCCCGTCCCGGCAGGAGGAGGCGAACGACCTTGCCGGCCAGCACGAGCGGGCGGGTGGAGACCGCCGTGCCCGGCTCGAGCCAGGCTGGCGCCGCGAGCTGGCGGACGACCTCGGCGCTGGCGCTGTCGGCCACCGGGATGAACACGGCCGGCTCGACCGCCAGAGGCGTCGCGACGACCCCACCGCCCTCGGCCGGCGCCTGGACAGCGCGCGGCAGCTCCCCAACCCCGAACGCGCCGGTGGCCAGGTTCCTCACCAGGATCCGCACGGCGTGCTGGCTCTCCGGCACCTCGAGGGTGCCGGCAAGCCTGAACCCCGGCGCGCTCAGCAGTTCCGGGCAGAGGTCTGGCTCGAGTTCAAGCACCGCGGTCGAGGCGGCGCTGACCGATCCGCCGCCGGCCAGCGCATACAACGTCACCTCCACCGCCGTCGGGGCGTCGCGGCGCTCCCCGAGCAGCGAGGTCGAGTCGATGTCCAGGAGGTAGCCGAGCGTGATCGAGCCGGTCCCGCGGGCGAGCGGCACGGCGAGGAACGAGAACGCCACTCCCCCGCCCTGCTGCCCGCTCATGAGGAGGGCAGCGGCGCGGGCCGGCAGGCCGTGCGCCCGGGCCGCCGTCAGCGGCCGCTCGCACGGGTTTTCTCCGGTGTCGCCGCCGGCGCGGGTGACCGCGGCCGCCCCCTCGGGCCCCGCGGCGTGCACCTGCACCGCGAGCCCGAGAGCGAGAGCCCACGAGCCGACCCCCAGCCAGCCGCGCCGCATCACGTCCCGGCCCCGGCCGGCGCCGCCGGGCCGACCTCGATCGAGCCCACGGCCGTGGAGTCGATCAGGCCGACATCGTCGCGCACCGCCACCGCCACCCGGTACGCCCCTTGCCGCAGCCTGAGCTGGAACGTGCATCCCATGCTCTGCCCCTGGGCGGACAGCAGACGCTCGTTGGGCACCCGGACCGGGAAGAGCTGCCTGGCCATCCGGCTGATTCGGCCCTCGGCGTCCTGCACCGCGACCCACATCGAGAGCTGGCCCTCGTGGAGGTCGCCACTGGGCTTCAGGAGCACGTTTCCGAGCGGCACGATCGCCAGCATCTCGGCAATGTAGAGATCGCCCTTTTCGAGCCTCGAGCCGCGCAGCGTGACCGCGACGTCGAGCGGGTTGCCGGGCGTCCCCGCCAGCAGCGCCCCGAGGCTGCGCTCGGCCATCTCCTCGTCCGGCGTCTTGTCGAGGTACCCCTCACGGTGACGCACGACGAGCCCCTCACGCTTGACTCGCACCTTGATCGACCGGTACGTCCCGGCGCCCGGCTTCGGGTTCGCATAGCCCAGCGAGTACGCTCCCCTGATTTCCGCGAAGGCGGTCCGAATGTGGTCGCCGAGCGCGGAGCCGCGGCTCAGGACCCAGCCACCCGTGGCCTGCGCCAGGGTGGCGAGCGACTGCTGCAAGCCGAGGCTCTCGCCGGTGCCGATCCCGGTGTCCTGCTCCATTCTCCGATCCGCCGCGGCGCCCACCCCGTCCCCGCTGCCGCCTTCGAGGCCGACGACGGTGAGGCGGCTGGCGTTGGCGCGCTGCAGGAGCGTGCGGAACTCGGTCGAGAGCGAGTACCGGCTGGCCTCGGACACCGCCGAAAAACCGGGATCGACCCGCCCGCCGAACACCGACTCCCAGCGCTGCAGCATCGCCTCGCCGGGCCGCGTCTGCAAGCCGTTGCTGACGAACAGCACCACCTTGCGGCCCGGCAGGCCGGCCAGCGAATCGAAGAGCTGCGAGAGGCTCTGCATGTAGCCCCGCCCCTGCTCGTACGCCTGCTGGGCGGCGCCGCGCAAGGTCTGGAGACTGGACATGGCGTCCTCGGTCCCGTCGCTCGCCCCGTGCGCAACGGTCGAGGTGTGCTCCATGATCTGCGTCATGAACCCCGCCATCGCGGCCCCGCCCGGCGTGGCGGCTTCGCGTTGCAGCGCGGCGAGCCCGTCGAGGAGCTGCTTCGGGTCGTTCGTGAAGGACTGCACCACCCGCACCGAGGTGCTGCTGCCCGAGGCCAGCATCACCGGCACGTCGGGACCGGGCCAGCCGGCCTCGAGGACGTCCCGGAGGTGGCGGAGGATGTCGTCCCGGCTGGCCGGGCGCAGGTTCGAGTTGTCCACCAGCACCAGCAGCCCCACCCGGCTGTCGGCCCTTCCGGGTGCGCCGGCCCTCGCCGCTTCGGCTCCCTCGGCCGCGGCCGCCGCCTGCCCCGAGTAGAAGTTGGTGATGGCCTGCCGCACGCCTTCGTCGAAAACCTCGAAGTCCGCGGCAGTGAGGCCCGGCACGGGGTTTCCGGTCCGGTCCGTAACCAGCACCTCCACGTTGACGATCTCCACCGCCGCCGCGGCCCGGTACCGGCCCGGCGCCGCCAGCTCCTGCGAGCCGGCCGCGAGGCCGAGTGCCAGGGCGGCTGCACTTCCAATCAGCACGATCGTCACCGAAACGCCTCGCATACGCTTCCCAGCCCCGCACGGGCCGGCTCTACTCTACGCGAAAACCGGGGGGCCGGTTTTCATCCGGCCGGAGGCCGCGGGCAGCCGCACGGCCCGGGGACGGCAGGGTGGCACATCGGCCGCGCCTGTGCTACAACGCCGCACCACCAGGGGCGGGGCCGTGAGGTCGAAACCGGGCCTTCCGCCGGGGAGAGCGCTCGTGACCAGTGCTTCGTCTGAGCAGGCCATCCACCGCGTGCCGTTCGACACCCTCGAACACTTCATGCGCGATGTCTTCATCGGCCTCGGCGTGCCGCCCGAGGAGGCCGCCGTGTGCGCCGAGGTGCTCATCACCGCCGACAAGCGCGGCATCGACTCGCACGGCGTCAGCCGCATGAAGCCGATTTACTACGACCGGATCAAGGACGGGATCCAGTTCCCCGTCACCCACTTCGAGGTGATCAAGGAGACCGAGACGACTGCCCTGATCGACGGCCACGACGGCATGGGCCATGTCATCGCCAAGCGCGCCAACCAGATGGCGATCGACAAGGCACGCCGATACGGCATGGGCATGACCGCGGTGCGCAACTCCACGCACTACGGGATCGCCGGCTACTACGTTCTGGAGTGCTGCAGGGCCGGCATGATCGGCATGAGCGGCACCAACGCCCGGCCCTCGATCGCCCCCACCTTCGGGGTCGAGAACATGCTGGGCACCAACCCTCTCACCGTCGGCTGCCCCACCGACGAGCCGTTCCCGTTCATGCTCGACTGCGCCACTTCGGTGACCCAGCGCGGCAAGATCGAGGTCTACGCCCGCCTCGGCAAGGAGCTGCCTCCTGGCTGGGTCATCGACCACGAGGGCAAGACCCGCACCGATGCCGCGGGTGTCCTCGCGGACCTGGTGGCGGGCACGGCGGCCCTCACGCCGCTCGGCGGCCTCGGCGAGGAGACCGCCGGCTACAAGGGGTACGGCTTCGCGACCTTCGTCGAGATCCTCTCGGCGGCTCTGCAGGACGGACGTTACCTCAAGCAGCTCCTGGGCTTCGAGGACGGCAGGAAGGTCCCCTACCACCTCGGCCACTTCTTCATCGCCATCGACATCGAGCACTTCCTGCCGCTGGAGCGCTTCGCGCACACGGCTGGCGAGATTTGCCGCCAGCTCCGGGCCTCCGAGAAGGCGCCCGGCGCCGAGCGCATCTACACCGCCGGCGAGAAGGAGTACCTGTACTGGCTCGCCAACCGGGACCTCGGGGTGCCCATCAACGAGAGCCTGCGCCGCGAGATCGACTTCATGCGCGCCGAGCAGGGCCTCGGGCACTACCGCTTCCCTTGGGACCGGTAGGACCCGCCCCCTTCCATCGAGCCGCCTCGCGACGTACACTGACAGGCAGTGGCACGTCGAGAGGAGGAGCCTGTCATGAGCATGGTGCGAGGCAGCAACAGGGCCCTCCTGCTTGGAGTGTGCGTGGTCGCGGCGATGACGACACTGGCCGCCGGCCCCGCCGCACACGCCCAGCAGACCTGGATCCGCGACCCCGGCAACCCGCTCATCACCGAGCGGGGCTCGTTCCAGCCCGAAGTGGTCGTCGTTGGCGGCACCTACCACATGTATTACACCGACCGCAGCGTCATCCCGGAAGTCATCCGCCACCGCACCTCGGCCGACGGCCTGGCGTGGGGCCCCTCGGCGATCGTGCTGCAGTCCGGGACGGCCGGCGCGTGGGACGACGACGGCGTGGTCTGCAGCGCCGTGCTGGTCGAGGGCGGCGTCTTCAAGATGTGGTACACCGGGCGCGGCACGAGCGGGCCGGTGAACCAGATCGGCTACGCCACTTCCTCCGACGGCGTCGCCTGGACCAAGTACCCCGGCAACCCGATCATGACCGTGGGGGGCGCCGGCGCCTGGGACTCGGCGCGGGTGCGGGAGGCCACCGTTGTCCGCCTGGGCTCCACCTACCACATGTGGTACGCGGGCACCCAGAGCCACCCGGTGTACCGTATCGGCTACGCGACCTCCCCTGACGGCCTGACGTGGACCAAGCACCCCGCCAACCCGGTGCTGAGCGCGGGGCCTGCGGGGGCGTGGGACGACGATACCGTGTACGCTCCGCAGGTCGTGCACCACGGCGGCACGTTCCACATGTGGTACTCGGCGGGGGACGGGACGACCCCACAGAACTGGCAGATCGGGTACGCCACCTCGTGCGACCAGGACGGCGTCGCCTGGGTCAAGGACCCCGCCAACCCGGTGCTCGGGATCGGCGCCAACCCCTCCTGGGAGTGCGGGGATTCGGTCGACTTCAATTTCGTCTTCAACGATGGTGGGGTGTGGACGATGTACTACTCGGGCGCTTCCAGCCGCTGTGGAGGCGGGGATTACCAGATCGGCCGCGCCGTGTTGGCGGGCGAGCTGCCGCCGGGGGATGCGTGCGAGGCCGACCTCCGCCTCGACAAGTCGGTCGACTTCGCGACCCGCACCGTCGGCCAGAATGTGGTCTTCACCATCGCCGTCACCAACCTGGGCGGCAACTGCGCCAGCGACGCGGTGATCGCCGACCTGCTGCCGGCCGGCTTCGTCTGGGTTGCCGACGACTCCGGCGGCGCCTACAACCCCGTCACCGGGGTGTGGACGATCCCGCTCCTCCTTCCCGGCTCGACGGTCTCGCTGCACATCACCGCCACCGCGGTCTCGCCCGGGGTCTGGGTCAACACCGCCACGATCGCCGCCGCCGTCCCGGACGACCCGGTGCCCGACAACAACACCGACTCCGTGACCGTCACGGTGCAGCCGCCGCTTGAGTGGGCGATCCCGGTCGCCTCGCCGGCGGGGCTGGCCGCTCTCGCCGGTCTCGTGCTGCTGGCCGGGGCTCTCCTGCTGGTGCGCCGCGGCTGACCGGCCGGATCGAGGCCGGCTCTGGCGCCGTCGTGACCCTCCTCGGGGCGGGGATCAGAACAGCCGGTCCGCCGCCGCCAGCAGCGTCCGCGCGTCGCGCTGGAAGTAGACGTTCCAGCGATACGGGCTCGTCGCTTGCCGGGGGTCCTGCGCCACCACCCACTGCAGGTCGGCCTCGAAGGCGGCGCGATGGCCCGTCTTCGTGTGCAGGTACTTGGCGCGTCCCCAGCGGTGCAGGAGCGAGGACGGCGCCATCTCGACCGCCTCGGCGAACGACGCCGCCGACCGTTCGAGGTCGCCACCCACCGCCCTGGGGAGCGCGAGGTAGTACACCCCCCAGGTGAACGGCACCCCGCCCTCGAGATAGCCCCAGTCGAGTTCGCCGAGGCGCTCCAGCAGCCCCTGGGTGCGTTTCATCCAGCGAAAGTTGACGACCCGCTGCGGCGGGCTCTGGCACTCCTTGAACAGGTACGAGACCGCCGTGATCCACCAGAACATCGCGCCGGCGTGATCGCGCCCGAGGTGGCGGCCGGCCTCCTCGACGCTCGCGCCACTTTCGACCGCCGCCCGGAACGTCGGGTCGAGCGCCATGGCCCGCTCGCACGCCCCAATCGCTGCCAGGTAGGCAGCCTTCTTGGCCTGGCGGGACTGCAGGTAGGCGGCGCCGAGCAGCACGTGCAGCTCGCCGAGCCGTTCGAGCGCTTGCCGGTGCCCGGGATCCATCGTCAGGGCGCGCTGCTGGGCCGCGATGGCGGCCCTCACGCGTGCCTCGTCGTCGGCCGCGGCATGCAGCCTCTCGGCATCCTCGAGCAGTTGGGCCGGCGCCGAGGCGCCGCTACCGGGGTCGAAACCCTCCCAGCCGGGCCGCCAAGCAAGGCACCCGGCCGAGGCGCAAGCACAGACGAGCGCCAGCGCCGCATGCGCGAACCGGGCCGGGGCGGTGCCGCTCATCGGCACCCCGGTGCGACCTGGCCGCTCGCCAGCATCGCCGTCCAGAGTTCGCGCCACACCCGCCAGTCGTGCCCGCCGGCACGCACGAACACTCGCTCCGGCGGGAGTACCTCGGCGAGTAGCCGGTTCGAGCGTGCCAGGGCGTCGGACTCTCCCCACCCGAGCACGAGCAGCGGCGTACCCCGGGGCTCGACCCACCGGCGCAGCCACCGCCAGATATCGCGCTGCCAGTCGTCGGCGGCCAGAGTCGCCGGGGGCGTCCACCGCGCGAGACCGCCGGCTGCCGCCACCTCCTCGATCACCGGCCTGTCGCCGAGGAACGGCGCCAGCAGCACCAGCCCGTCCACCTCGCCAGGGTGGTAGCGGTCGTACATGAGCGTCCCGAGCCCTCCCATCGACACGCCCACCAGCCAGACCTGCCGCACTCCGCGGGCCCTGGCCGGCGCCACCACGTCCTCGCGTAGGCGCACGTCGGCGGTGCGGCGCACGTAGTACCCGAGGTGCAGGTCGGCAGCCACGACCTCGGCGCGGATGCCCGCCGCGGCCACCGCCGGAGCGAACCCCTCGCGCCGGAACACCCCGGCGCGGTCGCCCCTCCCGGGCAGCAGCACGACGAGGCACTCCCCGCCCGCAGGCATCGGGGCCAGGCGCTCGACCACCAGCGGGGCAGGAGCCGGCGTCCAGGGCCCCACGCACGCGGCCAGGCCTGCGCACAGCCCGATCAGGCCGGCCCGCCCGGCCACGACTTCTCGTTTCGACCCCGAGAGGAAAGGCATGATGGCTGGCTCCCCGTCAAGGATACCCCCAACGACGCGCGGGGCGGCCCGGTGGGGCGGCCACCGGCAGCGGAGGGAATGCGCCCCGACCCCCCCCGCCTTAGGCGAAGGGGGGAAGCATGCCCGCCATACCCGCATACCATCCCAGGCACCCGGTGCGCATCGTCACCGCAACGGCGCTGTTCGACGGTCACGACGCCGCCATCAACGTCATGCGCCGCCTGCTGCAGGCCACCGGCGCCGAGGTCGTCCACCTCGGCCACGACCGCTCGGTCGAGGAGATCGTCACGGCGGCGATCCAGGAGGATGTCCAGGGGGTCGCCCTCACCTCGTACCAGGGCGGTCACATGGAGACGTTCACCTACCTCCGGCAGCGCCTCGACGAGGCGGGCGCCCGCCACGTGCGGATCTTCGGCGGCGGCGGGGGGGTCATCGTGCCGCGCGAGATCGAGGAGCTGCACCGGCGTGGGATCGACCGCATCTTCTCCCCCGAGGACGGGCGGGCGATGGGGCTGCAAGGCATGATCAACGTCGTGGTCGAGGGGTGCGACTTCGACCTCTGCGCGCTCGAGCCGCCGTCCGATGAGGGGTGGCTCGCGCTCGCGCGCGCCATCACTCGCGTCGAGAACGGCCGCGCCGCCCGGGTGCCGGACGGGCCCGGCCGGCTCGCCCCCGTGGTCGGCGTCACCGGCTCCGGCGGCGCCGGCAAGTCGAGCCTCACCGACGAGCTGGTGCGCCGCTTCGTGAACGATTTCCGCGACGCGCGCGTGGCGGTGCTGTGCGTCGACCCGACCCGCCGCAAGACCGGCGGGGCGCTGCTCGGCGACCGCATCCGCTTCAACTCGTTGCAGACCCCCCGCGTGTTCTTGCGCTCGCTCGCCACCCGGGGGGCCCGCTCGGAGCTTTCCGCTGCCGTGGCCCCTGTGCTCGCGGTGGTGCGCTCGGCGGGGTTCGACCTGGTGATCGTCGAAACGGCCGGCACCGGGCAAGGTGACGCCGCGATCGCCGAGCTCGCAGATGTCTCGCTGTATGTCATGACCGCGGAGTACGGAGCGGCGTCGCAGCTCGAGAAGATCGCCATGCTGGACTTCGCGGACCTCGTCGCGATCAACAAGTTTACCCGCCGCGGCAGCGCCGACGCGCTGCGCGACGTGCGCAAGCAGCTGCAGCGCAACCACGCCTGGTTCGACCGCGACCCCGCGACCCTGCCGGTGTTCGGCACTTCGGCCGCCCACTTCAACGACGCTGGCGTCAACGCCCTTTACGCGCACCTGCTGGCCCGGATCAACGAGAAGACGGGCACGCGGTGGACGCCGTCGCACTTCGCGGATTCCCGCCGCACCACCGACGCCGCCGCCAGCATCATCCCGCCAGGGCGCGAGCGCTACCTCTCGGAAGTCGCGGCGGCCTGCCGCGAGTATCGGGCCTGGGCGCAGGAGCAGGCCGCGGTCGCGGCCGACCTCGACGGCCTCCGTCGGGCCATCGCGCTGCTGGGCGGACCCGACAACCGCGACTGGATGCCGTACCCGCCCGGGCTCGGCAGCGGCGAGCCGCCGAGCGAGGCCACCGGCCAGCTCGCCGGTGCCCCGGCCCGGGCAACGAGCCCCGCGATCGCCGACCTCGCGGCCGAGTACAACCGCCGCCTGCCGCGGCTCGACCCGCGGTGCGCCGAGATCCTGCGCGGGTGGGACGACTGGGAGGCGGGCTACGAGGCCCCGCAGTTCCGCTACCAGGTGCGCGGCCGGGACGTGGTCGTCGACAACTACCGCGAAACACTGGCGGGAACCCGCGTGCGCAAGGTCGCCCGCCCGCGCTTTTGCGGCGCCGGCGACCGGCTCTCGTGGCGGCTGCTCGAGAACGTGCCGGGCGAATTCCCCTACACCGGCGGCGTCTTCCCGTTCAAGCGCGAGAGCGAGGACCCGACCCGGATGTTTGCCGGGGAGGGGCCGGCAGAGCGCACCAACCGCCGGTTTCACCTGCTGGCGGCGGGGCAGCCGTCGGTGCGGCTGTCCACCGCCTTCGACTCGGTGACCCTGTACGGCGAGGACCCGGCGCGTCGGCCTGACATCTTCGGCAAGATCGGCGAGTCGGGCGTGTCGGTCTTCACCGTCGAGGAGGCCGAGGAGCTGTACGCAGGGTTCGACCTGTGCGACCCACGAACCTCGGTGAGCATGACGATCAACGGCCCGGCGCCGACCGTGCTCGCGTTCTTCTTCAACGTGGCGATCCGCCAACAGTGCCGGCGTTTTTTGCGTGAGCGGGGGCGGCTCGACATCACGCCCGAGCAGGTCCTGGAGCCCGACCGGCGGCGCGGCGCGCGCTGGGAGGAGGTGCGGGCGCTGCTGGGCGACGAGGAGTACGCCGCCATCGCCGCCCGCACCGTCGCCACGGTGCGCGGCACCGTGCAGGCGGACGTGCTCAAGGAGGACCAGGGGCAGAACACCTGCATCTTCTCCACCGAGTTCGCGCTCCGCATGATGGGCGACGTGCAGCAGTACTTCGTCGACAAGGGGGTGCGCAACTACTACTCGGTGAGCATTTCCGGCTACCACATCGCGGAGGCCGGCGCCAACCCCATCCATCAGCTCGCCTTCACGCTCGCCAACGGCTTCACGTACCTCGAGTACTACCGCCACCGCGGCATGGCCGTGGACGAGTTCGCCCCCAACCTCTCGTTCTTCTTCTCCAACGGCATGGACGCCGAGTACACGGTGATCGGGCGGGTGGCGCGGCGGATCTGGGCGGTGGCGCTGCAGCGGCTGTACGGCGCTTCGCCCCGCAGCCAGATGCTCAAGTACCACATCCAGACCTCGGGGCGCTCGCTGCACGCCCAGGAGATCGAGCTCAACGACATCCGCACCACGCTGCAGGCGCTGCTGGCCACCTACGACAACGCCCAGAGCCTGCACACCAACGCCTACGACGAGGCGATCACCACCCCGACCGAGGAGTCGGTGCGGCGGGCGCTGGCGATCCAGCTCATCATCAACCGCGAGCTGGGCCTCACCTTCTGCGAGAACTCCACGCAGGGGTCGTTCATCGTCGAGGAGCTCACCGACCTCGTGGAGGAGGCAGTGCTGGCCGAGTTCGACCGGATCTCCGAGCGCGGCGGCGTCCTCGGAGCCATGGAGCTCGCCTACCAGCGCGGCGTCATCCAGGACGACTCGCTGCGCTACGAGCGCGCCAAGCACGACGGCACCCTGCCGATCGTCGGCGTCAACACCTTCCTCCCCCGCGACACCGGCGAGGCGAGTCAGCCGCGCGAGGTCGCGCTCACCCGCGCGAGCCTCGAGGAAAAGGAAGCGTGCCTCGCCCGCCTCGCCGACTTCCAGGCCCGCCACGCCGCGGGTGCGCCGGCCGCCCTCGCCCGCCTCAAGGAGGTCGCCCTCGCCGGCGGCAACGTCTTCGAGGAGCTGCTCTCGACCGTAGAGCACTGCTCGCTCGGCCAGATCACCCAGGCCCTCTACGAGGTCGGCGGCGCGTACCGGCGAAACATGTGAGGCTTCCACTCCTCCACGGCGTGGCCTCGGCTGAGGACACCGACGCACCGGTTCGGCCATTTGAAGGCGTCCGCCGACCCGGCTTTCGAGACAAAGTCGCGGCCGATCGGCACCCGGTCCATGAACCTACTGGAGAACGCCGTCGTGCTCTTCAACGACGCGAGGACATCGATCCAGGCGCTGCATCGTACGCAGCCGCAGTTGGCTCCCAATCCACACACCTTGACGAGTATGGGAACTCGGAGTGCAAACGCAGTGAATCCTCTCTAGTTCCAAGGGTAGCCGTCCGTCTGGCAATGGGGAACGTAGATCCCTCCAAGTGCCCAGTAGGCCCACTTCGGCTGCCCATTGCTCCTCAAGACTCCCTTTGTGTCACCATCGTCGGTGAGCTGATAGACGAAAACGTTGTCGATTCTGGGCAGCTCGTCCATCAAGCACAACGCCCGCAACAAGTACTGCCCTTGCTCAGTCTCGCCGTAGTTCGACCCCTTGCCCGTCTCCGTCACCCACACCCTCTGTCCCGTCATCCCTGCAGCGTCGTACTTCTGAAAACGGCCGTTCCACTTCTGCGTCAGAGCAGACAAGCTTGCTGTGCTCGAGTAGTGGTTCTGACTGATAATGTTGACCATTGCAGCAGCCCCGTATGTGCCGATCGCGGCGATGATCGCATCGCCACCACTGAACGTGTCCGTCACTGACGGCGCAAGGACCTTGTTGTCAGGGTTGGTGGCGTGGATTTCCTGCGCCGCAGGCTTCAGAAGAAGCTCAACGTACTGCTGGGCTGAGCCTCTCCACATGCTCCTGTTGTGTGGCTCGTTCCAGACCTCCCAGTGGGTGATGGACCGATATCTCCGCGTTACCGCCTGGACAAAAGCACGCCAGTGTTGCTGCGCCTCAGCAGACTCCGGAACACCCCATCTCTGGCCGCTACTGGAAGCCCACGCGGGAGTGCCCCAGAGAAGCGCTAGGATCTTGATTCCCCTGCGGTTGTACTCCGCGAAGAGCGTGTCTGTTGCACTCCAATCGTAGACTCCTGGATCGCGTTCTACGCAGTCCCACTTGAAGTCGAGCCGGGCCCATCCGATGTTCATTTCCGGCAGCCTGTCCAACAGGTTCTGTTCGAGATGCCAGTGAGGGTTGATGCCAAATGCCCTCGCCGGACTCAGAGAGTAGCAACCAATTGTCGGAGGATAGCCGGGCTCTGGGTCTGGGCAGCACTCTTCGCCACAATCCCAGTAGGGGGCTGGCAATTGACCTGCGCCCCACCATCAGCGCTAGCGAGCATAAGACAGCACACGACAAGGACACCGACAATCAGCCGAGGCGTTGCCATGTCCAATTCCTCCGTGCGCGATTGGTATTCACAGGGTCCGCCCCTGTCAACAGGCAGGCAGGCGCCCTACTACGGCCCCTTCTTGTCTCGCTCTGGTGTCCCCGGTCGACCCCAGGGTGCCGCTTGTCACAACCACCCCTGGAGCTAGCTCTCCGCACCCGATACAGCCCTCTCGAAAACCAGGACGGCCCTCCCGACGAGGCCGCCGTATTCGGAGACAAGGCGGAAGCGCTTGGCGCAGAGGATTGCGGCCAATTCCGGGTTCTGTCTGACATCAGTACGGTAGAGCGCGATCTGGTCGGCGCCTTGGATCGCGAGTGCCAGGGTTTCTTTGCTTGGATTCGGCGGGATGTCGCGGATTTCCTTCAGATGAGACAGGAAGATCCGGTCGCCATAGGCCCACGCCTGCGAGAGAAAAACGACGCTTCCGTTGCTGCGAGCTAGGTGCCGAGCTGCAGCGACCGCCGGAAGGGACTTCCTTCCAAGAAACCGCATTCCCAGAGCACCCCACAGTACCGATAGCACGACAAGCGTAGTCGTCAGGGCCAACCGGCCGCGCCGCCTCAGGAACAAGAACCCACATCCACAGAGGATTGCCAAGAAAGGTACGACACCCTGCAAGTACCGAAGCTCCTTGTGGTGCACGGCGCTGAAAACCAAAAGTGGCAACACGACAAACCCAAAGATCGGCGTGAGTTTCCTCTCGGCCCTAGCGGCCCAGATCCCAGGCAGCATGGTGAGCGGAAGCCATCGGTGCAGGTTCTGGATGTACCAAGCAACGGGTTGCGTCGCCACGCGCGACGACGATTGTCGCTCAAGCAGGGTATAGCGCGCAAACGCCACGAGACTGGCGAAAGGGCGGCCCCAAGTTGCAGCGTCGACGAGGCCGAAGAAGAGGAATGAGCCGACAGCGAACCCGACCAGGGTGCCACACAACGCCGCGCTTCTTCGCCCGGCAGGCCACCACACAAGGAGCGCCAGAACTAGTGGAGCCAGATAGACAACCTCCGAGAACCTCGCTGTGCCCGCCAGCGCCACGAGCCCACCCGCAAAGAACGGACGCCAAAGGGATAGTCGGCCAGGGCGAGGCAGGACCAGGAGTGCTCCTCCCAGGATGCAGGCGGTTGACAAGGTTCGGGGGTACACCGTCGAGCCGAAACCCATCGGTAGCCAGTGAAAGGAGTAGAGGAAGGCTGCCACGAGCGCCCCGCGCGAGGACTCGAGAAGGGCGGCAGCTAGCTTGTGGACGAAGAAGATGTTGGCCAGACTCGCGGCAACGAAGGGGAGCGTCGCCGCCACTACGAGCCAGCGCGCATCGGTGAGACCGAGGAGGGCACAGAATCTCAGGAGCGGACCGAGGAGAAAATGCGGGACAAGGAGGTTTCGAATGGCCCACGGTTGGTACTCGAGAATACCCGCTGACCGGAACGCTGCCTCCAACATCTCGACGTCGTCGCCGGTCAGGAAGCCCACGAGCGTGATGCCAAGTGCCACACGGGTCAGTGCACAGAACGCAATCAGTCCGAGGAGCAATCGCGTTGGGGAAGCCCGCTCGATCAGCAGGGGAACAGAGGGGAGCCTAGCCTTCAGGAACGAAATTTCATCGCAGAAGGGCATGGTACTCCCCCGAGACCTAGCGCTTCTCCGTCTCCTGGCGCTTGTGCCGGGCCACCTGCTTCGTCGCCGGGCCGAGCGGCCGCAAACCCCGAACCACTTGGCAAGCGCAGGAGCCACCTTCGCGCACGCAACCTAGTCAGAGCAGGTGCCACCAGAAACCGATAGACGGGGCGGCTTGCTGATGAGCAGTATGGCGATGGGACTCGGCCCAAACCCTTCACTGCAAATACCACCCCAGACACTGAAAGACCATTCTCCCGCTCACCTACCAGGAGGGGGCAACGAGGCCCCAGTGTCGACCGTCGCTCCTTCCAGCGCAATTGTAGCCGCCGAAGCTTACGCGTCGACAGGCTCGAGGACTACGGGCCAGCAGGAAACGATGGCTCCTCCCAGTGCTGATGCCGCCTAGGCTCTCAGAAAGCGAGGTAGGGGCTGAGGACGTCCCGTGGGGGACCAGGGGCAGAACACCTGCATCTTCTCCACCGAGTTCGCGCTCCGCATGATGGGCGACGTGCAGCAGTACTTCGTCGACAAGGGGGTGCGCAACTCCTACTCCGTCAGCATCTCCGGCTACCACATCGCGGAGGCCGGCGCAAACCCCATCCACCAGCTTGCCTTCACGCTCGCCAACGGCTTCACGTGCCTCGAGCACTACCGCCACCGCGGCATGGCCGTGGACGAGTACGCCCCCAGCCTCTCGTTCTTCTTCTCCAACGGCATGGACGCCGAGTACGCGGTGATCGGGCGGGTGGCGCGGCGGATCTGGGCGGTGGCGCTGCAGCGGCTGTACGGCGCCTCGCCGACTTCCAGGCCCGCCACGCCGCGGGTGCGCCGGCCGCCCTCGCCCGCCTCAAGGAGGTCGCCCTCACCGGCGGCAACGTCTTCGAGGAGCTGCTCTCGACCGTAGAGCACTGCTCGCTCGGCCAGATCACCCAGGCCCTCTACGAGGTCGGCGGCGCGTACCGGCGAAACATGTGAGGTTGCTGCCGCGGCCCGGGCGTGCTTTCATCCGCAGGCATGACGACGACCCTGGTGGTGATGGCGGCAGGCGCCGGGTCCCGGTTCGGGGGCCCCAAGCAGCTCGTACCGGTTGGCCCGAGCGGGGAAACGCTGCTCGAGTACACGGCGTTCGACGCGCTACGCTCGGGGGTCGACCGGGTCGTGCTGGTGGTGCGCCGCGAGGCGGTGGAGGCGTTCCGCGCCACCGTCGTGGCGCGCACGGCCGGCAGGGTGGCGGTCGAGCTTGTGCTCCAAGAGCTGACCGACACGCCGGCCGGGACGGTGGTGGTGCCCCGGAGCAAGCCGTGGGGCACCGGGCACGCGGTGCTGGCGGCGCGTCACCTGGTGAACGGCCCGTTCCTGCTCGCCAACGGCGACGACTTCTACGGCGCCGGCGCGATCGCCGCGGTCCTCGGCTTCTTGCGCGGGCGCGCCGACGGGTGGGCGCTCGCCACCTGGCCGCTGGCCGCCACGCTGTCGCCCCACGGCCCGGTCTCGCGCGGGGTCTGCGCGGTGGGAGACGACGGCGTCCTGCTCGGCATTCGCGAGCACACCGGCGTGGCTCTCCGCGACGGCGTACCGGTCCACGACGGCGGCGCGCTCACCGGCGGCGAGCCGGTGTCCATGAACCTGTGGGGTTTCCGGCCCGACCTGCTGGCGATCCTGTCGGAGGGGTTCGCGCGGTTTCTCGCCGAGCACGGCCGCGACCCCGGCGCCGAGTTCCAGCTTCCCACCGAGGTGGACGCCGCGCGGCGCGCCGGGCGCGCGACGGTGTGGACGGTGCCGGCAGGAGAGACGTGGTTCGGCCTCACGCACCCGAGCGACCTCGAGGCGGCGCGGGCACGCATCGCCTCGCTGGTCGCCGCCGGCGCCTACCCGGCCTCGCTCTGGGGTTGACATGCGGCAGCCTCGCCGCCCCCGCTGTACACTTGACGTCGCGACAAGAGGGGAGGCCCGGCGGTGAAGGTCCTGCTGGTCAAGCCGAAAGCGCGCCTGAAGACGATCCAGGGGCTGCACCGCTTCACGATGCTCGAGCCCCTGGAACTCGCCTACCTCGCCGCAGCGGCCGGGCCCCGCCACGCCGTCCGCATCCTCGACCTGCGGCTCGAGCGCCGTCCCGAGACGTCCATGGCCCGGGCAGTGGCCGACATGCAGCCCGACGTCGTGGGGATTTCCGCGTATTCGCACGAAGGCTCGACCGCCAAGGCGCTGGCCGCGATCGTGCGGCGCGTCGCTCCGCGGGCGCTCGTCGTCGTCGGCGGCCACCATGCCACGGTCGCGCCGGAGGATCTCGACGTACCGGACATCGACGCCATCGTGCGCGGCGAGGGGTGCGGGCCGTTCGCCGCCATCCTCGCGGCCGTCGAAAGGCGCGAGCCGGTCGAGGGCATTTCCGGGGTGCTGCGCACCGGCGCTGACTTCGACCCGGCTGCGGCGCGGGCCTGGCCAACGTTCCCCGACCCCGCGAGCCTGCCGCAGCCGCGCCGCGACCTTTACGACTGGCGGCGCTACTTCACGGTGTGGCTGGCGGAAAACCCGCCGCCCTGGTTTCCGCTGTTTCCGCCCACCGCCATGGTGCGCAGCTCGTTCGGGTGCACGCAGAAGTGCACCTTCTGCATCGTGCCGTACCTGTGCGGCGGGCGGCACATGCCGCGGCCGGTGGAAGCAGTGGCGGAAGAAATCGCGAGTCTGCCACAGGGCCACGTGTACTTCGGCGACGACGAAAACTTCCTCGACGAGGCGTTCGCCTTCGCGCTCGCGGACGCGCTGGAGCGGCGCGGCGTGCGCAAGCGCTACCTGGCCTGGGTACGGACCACGACCGCGGTGCGGTCCCCCGAACTCATGCGGCGCTGGGCCGGAATCGGGCTCGAGTCGGTGTTCATCGGCTTCGAGCACGCCACCGACGCCGAACTCAAGGGCTCGCGCAAGGGCGCCACCGTGGCGGTCAACGAGCGCGCACTCGACCTTCTCAAGAGCCTGGGGATCGCCGTGCACGGCTCGTGGCTCGTCTGCCCCGAGTTCACCGAGGCCGACTTCGAGCGCCTTGCCGCGTACGTCGTGGGGTTGCCCCCGTCCGAGCACAGCTTCAACGTCATCACGCCGTCCCAGGGCACCCCCGACTACGAGGCGATCCGGCCCCGCATCTGGGTGCCGAACCCCCACGACCTGCACGACGGGATGCACCCCCTCACTCCGACCACACTGCCGCTGCGGGAGTTCGCCGCCCGGTACGCCACCCTGGTGGCGAGCGGCATCAAGCACAGCCCGTTGCGCGCCGGCAACCGTCCGGTGCGCCCCCGCGACCTGGTGCGCGCCTTGTGGAGCGAGCGCGCCTACTACCGCGCGTACCGCGACCTGTACCGTGACTACCCGCGCGAGCTCTGGCAGTAGGGAAGCCGGGGCTCGCCGCCACCGTTGAACGAGCCGAGCCACCGAGGAGGGCGACATGGACTTCCAACTCACCGACGAGCAACAGACGATCCGCGACACCGTGCGCGAGTTCGCCGAGCAGGAGCTGGCGCCGGGGGCGCTCGAACGCGACATCCACAAGCAGTTCGCGCGGGAGCAGTGGGCCAAGCTGGCGTCGCTCGGGTTCATGGGGATGACGATCGAAGAGGCGTACGGCGGCACGCCGCTCGACGCCATCAGCGAGGCGATCGTCATCGAGGAGCTGTCGCGCTGCGACGCGGCGTTCGGCGTCGCCATGGCCGTCCACTCGGGGCTCACCGGCTCCACGGTCACGGCGTGGGCGACCCCCGAGCAAAAGGCACTCATCGCGCCAAAGATGGCCAGCGGCGAGTGGATCGCCGCCTACTCCCTCTCCGAAGCCGGGGCCGGTTCCGACGCCACCGCGATTTCCTGCAAGGCACGCCTGGACGGCGACGAGTGGGTGCTCGACGGCACGAAGCTGTGGGTCACGAACGGCAGCGTCGCGAGTGTGTACATCGTCTTCGCCCGTTCCCACCCCGAGGCCCCCAAGAAGGCGCAGCAAGCCTCGGCGTTCATCGTGCTGCGTGACACCCCCGGGCTGCGCGTCTCGAAGGTCGAGGACAAGCTCGGAATCCGGGCCTCGGACACCGCCGAGCTGGTACTCGAAAACGTGCGGGTTCCCAGAAGCATGGTGCTCGGCGGCGAGGGCAACGGTTTCCGGGTCGCCTTCAACGCCCTCGACATCTCGCGCATCGGCATCGCCGCCCAGGCGCTGGGGATCGCCCAGGGCGCCTTCGACTTCGCGGTCGAGTACGCGAAGCAGCGCGTCACCATGGGGGTGCCGATCATTCAGCACGAGTCGATCGCCAACTACCTGGCCGACATGGCGACGCGCATCGACGCCGCGCGGCTGCTCGTCTACCGCGCCGCATGGATGAAGCAGCAGGGGATGGTGCACACCAAGGAAAGCTCGATGGCCAAGCTGTACGCCGGCGACACGGCGATGTTCGTGGCCGACCGGGCGGTGCAGATCCTGGGCGGCTACGGGTATACCCGTGACTTCCCGGTCGAGCGCTACTTCCGCGACGCCAAGATCACGCAAATCTACGAGGGCACGCAAGAAATGCAGCGCCTCGTCATTGCCCGCGCCCTGGCCGGCATGGTGAAGGGCGTGGCCTCCCGGCACGCGTGAGGTGCACATGAACGCGAGTCTCCAGGATCGCCACGCTCCCGCGACACGCTGCTTCGGGTGCGGGCCCGCCAACGACAAGGGACTGCGCATCAAGAGCTTCCCCGAGGGCGACGAGGTGGTCTGCACGTGGACCGCCGAGCCGCACCACGAGGCGTTTTCCGGCGTGCTCAACGGGGGCAACATCGGCACCCTCTTCGACTGCCACTGCAACTGGACGGCGGCGCACTTCCTCATGCAGCGCGATGGCCTCTCGTCCCCACCCTGCACCGTGACGGCGGAATTCGCCGTCGCCCTGAAGCGGCCCACGCCGAGCACCCGGCCCGTGCACCTGCGGGCGCACGTCGTGGAGTCGGGACCCGACCGCGCCACGGTGGAGGCGACGCTGACCTCCGGCGACAAGGTCACGGCTACCTGCCGCGGCACCTTCGTGGCCGTGAGGGAGGGCCACCCCGCGTTCCACCGCTGGTAGCCCGGCCAGCGCGTCCTGGTTGCGTTCGAGGCCGCACCGGGGCGACGGGCGAACCTTGCCGGAACGTCTCGACACGAGCGCCTGGATCGGGCACCATCCGCGTCGGAGGCGACCATGCACGATCGGTTGACGGGACAGGAGCTGGTGGCGCTGGTACAACGGGTGTTCCGGCCCCGGCCCGAAGAAAAGGCGCTGGCGGTGCTCGTGGACCTCCCGGACGCGGCGGTGCCGGACAACCCCGACTGGCATGCCCGCCGGGACATGGCCCGGGAGTGGGTGGAGGAGCTGGCGGCGCGACGCGACGCGCTCGGCCTCGACGCCCATCTCGTGCTGTACCGCAACGTGCGCACCAACAACGGCGACCTGCCGGAGGGAGCGTGGCTGCACGCCGGTGGCCCGCTCCCGCCGGACGCGGACGCCCTCGACCCGGCGGCGCAGGTGCCGTTCGGCGAGGTGCTGGCCGCCCACCCGATTCTCATGGCCCCGACCGAGTTTTCCGCCACCGCACCGCTGAAGGTGGCAGCCCGCACGCTGCCGATCCGCGCCGCCACCATGCCGGGTTTCCGGGCCGACATGATCCCGGCGCTGCGCCTGGACTACGGCGAGGTCAACCGGCGGGTCGGCATCCTCAAGGACCTGCTGGACCGCGCGCGCGGCGCGGAGATCCTGTTTGTCCACCCCGGCGGCGAGGCACGGCTCTACCTCGACCTGCGCCACCGCGAGGCTCACGCCTCGGGCGGCATGCTGCCGAACCCGGGGGTGGCCGGCAACCTGCCCTCCGGCGAGGCCTACATCGTGCCGTACGAGGGCGAGATCGAAGGCGATCCGAGCCAGACGGCGGGGCTGCTGCCGGTGCAGCTCGGCGGCGAGGTCGTGCTTTACCGGATCGTGGCCAATCGGGCCGTCGAGGTTCTGCCGGGTGGGCCCGAGGCCGGGCGTGAGGCGGCGTTGCTCGCCCGGGAGCCGGCCTACGCCAACCTCGCCGAACTCGGACTCGGGGTGCTGGCGGCGTTCGGGCTTTCTCCCATTGGCGAGGTCCTGCTCGACGAGAAGCTCGGCTTGCACATCGCCTTCGGGCGTTCCGACCACTTCGGCGGGCAGGTCGGCCCGCGCCACTTCTCGAGCCCCCAGGCGGTGGTGCACATCGACCGCGTGTACGTGCCCGAGATGCAGCCCGACGTCGCGGTGCGGCGCGTCGATCTGGTGCTCCCGGACGGCTCGCTCGTGCCGCTGATGCGAGACGGCGATTACGTCGTGACGTTCTGACCCACCCCCTCCGGCACCTCCCTCCCCCTGGCCGGCCCCCGGCGCGCAGGACGAGGGCGGAACCCGCACCTCGACAGCGGGGCGGCGATGCGGCACCATCCCTGCTGGAGCCAGGGATGGGCGAGAGGTCCGGCGACACGGTGAACAGCCTCTGGCCTTGCGGCGCGCGGCTGCAGGCAGAGGCCCCCGGCGCCGGTGCGCCGGCGCGCTCGGGGGAGGCAAGGCCGTGAGTGGCGGCATCTGCACCGTGTCGCGCCGCACCGCGACCCTGGCTGCAGTTGGCGTTCTGGCGGCGCTCGTGGTCGTCCCCAACTGGAAGCTGGCCACGATGCGCGGCCTGCTCGTCCCCGACGACGTCTTCACCAGCGACCTCATGAACGAGGGCTACCCCGGCCGCCACTACCTGGGCCAGGTGCTGCGCTCGGGCGAGCTGCCGCTCTGGTACCCGCTGGTGTACGGCGGGCTGCCGCTGCTGGGCAAGGCGGAGACGGGGGCCGCCTTTCCCGTCAACCTGCTGATGTTCGGCCTGTTCCCGTCGCACGTCGCGCTCAACCTGAGCATCCTCTTGACGCTGCTTGTGGCCGCGACCGGCGCCTACCTCCTGGCCGCCCATCTGGGGGCAGGGACGAGCGGCTCGCTCGTCGCCGGAGTGGCGTTCGCCTACTCCGGGTTCATGGTCTCGCACCTCCGGCACCTGAGCATGGCGTGGGTCGTGGCGCTGGTGCCTGCCGCGCTGCTGCTCCTCCTCCGCACGCTCGAGAACCCGCCGGTACGGGGTCTTCCCCCTGCCGCAGTGGGCCTCGCCGCGGTTATCGGCCTCCAGGGCCTGGCGGGCCACCCGCAGCCGCTGTACTACAGCGCGCTCATCTACGCCGCGGTGGTCGCGGCCCACGCCTTGCGCGCCGCGGGCTCGCTCCCCGGCGCCCCGCCGGGCGCCGCTGGCGGCCTGGCGGCAGGACTGAGGAGATTCGCGGCGGCGACCCGCCCCGCCGTGCTGGCCGGTTGCATCGGAGCCGGCCTCGGGGCGGTCCAGCTCGTGCCGATGCTCGAACTCGTCCGCCTTTCGGCCCGCGCCGGCGGTCTCGATCTGCCGGCCACGACCGTGTACGCGTACGATCCCGGTGACCTCGTGCAGTTCGTGCTGCCCCTCGCCCGGGGGCACGTCGGCGATCGCAGCTACGTCGGCTCCGGGATCTTCTGGGAGGACTACGCCTACGTTGGGCTGCTCACGCTCGTGGCAGCAGTGTACGGCACGGTGGCGCGGCGCCGGGAACCGGCCGTGGTGTTCATCGCGGCCGGGTCGCTGCTGGCTCTCGGGCTGGCGCTCGGGCCGGCCACGCCTCTGCACGGGCTCGCCCACGCCGCCGTCCCGGGCATGCGCTTCTTCCGCTTCCCCACCCGCTGGCTGTTCGCCGTCGACCTCGGGCTCGCGCTGCTGGCCGCCCTCGGCCTCTCGCACGCCGTGCGCGCCGTGGCCTCCACGCCGGCCGGCACCCGCCGGTGGGCGGGCGCCGCGCTCGGGACGCTCGCCGTGGCGGTGGTTACTGGCGACCTCCTCTTCCACCAGCTCGGCATGAACCCCGTGGCCGACGCCCGCCAGTGGCTGGAGCCGCCCCGCACGGCTCGCTTCCTGCGCGAGGATGCGTCGCTCTTCCGCATCTTCAGCCCCGTCGCAGCCGATGCCCACTGCCGCGCCTTCGCGGCCGCCGGCGGATGGCGGGCCGACCTCGCGCCGTACCTCCGGCACCGCGAGCTGCTGCAGCCGTGCACGAACGTCCTGCACGGCCTCGCCTCGGCCGACGGCTACGCGATGCTCGTGCCGAGTTACGTGGTCGACGTCTGGGGCGACCACACGAGGCCAGGCCTCGTGGCCTCCACCATGGACGCGCGGGGCTCGCTGATCTGGTCGACCGCCGCCACGCGCAAGCTCCTCGACATGTTCAACGTCAAGTACGTCCTCGCGGACCGCCCGATCCACGGCCCAGGGCTCGAGCCGATGTATCGCGCTCCGGACGTCCACCTCTACCGCAGCACGGGGGCTTTCGAGAGGGCGTTTCTGGTGCCGGCCGCGAGAGTCGTCGCCTCCCCTGGCGCCGCCGCGGCGGCGCTGCTGGCAGCCGACTTCGACCCCGCCCAGGAGGCGGTCCTGTTCGAGGAGCCCGGGCTGCCGGCCGGCGCGCAGCCGGGGGGCCGCGCGGACGTGGTGCGCCACGCCGCGAACGAGGTGCGCGTGAGGGTCGCCACCTCGCAGCCTCAGCTCCTGGTGCTGGCCGACACCTTCTACCCCGGCTGGGAGGCTCGCGTCGACGGCCGGAGGACCAGGGTGTTGCAGGCCAACCTCTGCCAGCGGGCAGTCGTCGTGCCTTGCGGCACGCACGAGGTGACATTCCGATACCGGCCCCGCTCGGCGCTCCTGGGTGCGGCGCTGAGTACGCTGTCCCTCGCGCTGCTCGCCGTCCTCGGGAGGCGCGCGAGGCCCTTCGATTCCTCCCGGCGGTGACCCGGCGAGTGCGGCTCCTGTCGCGACCGTCAGGCCGAGGCCAGCTCGCAGGCGGGTGTCACGGGCAGCAGCACCGTGAACGTGCTGCCCTGCCCGGGGGCCGAGCGCACCGTCAGGACGCCACCGTGCAGCTCGACAAGCCGGCGGGCGAGCGGCAAACCGAGACCGGTGCCTTGGAACCGGCGGTTGGCGCCCTCGTCGAGCTGGCGGAACTCCTCGAAGATGGCCTCCTGGTCTTCCGGGCGGATCCCGATGCCGCGATCGACGACGTCCACGCGCACCGACTCGACCCCCAGCCGCGACTCGGCCCTCGGGATCATCGCCGCCTCGATCACCACCGTCGCCCGCGGCGGCGAGAACTTCACGGCGTTGGACAGGAGGTTGAACATCACCTGCTTGAGCTTGATCGGGTCGGCGGCGAGCACCGGCAGGCCCTCCGGCACACGGAGCTCGAAGTCGATGTCGTTCCTGGCCGCCACGCCGCGCATGAGGTTCTCCATTTCGAACAGCAGGGCGCCGACCTGGAGCGGCTCGAGGTGCAGCTCCATGCGCCCCGCCTCGATCTTGGACAGGTCGAGAATGGTGTTGATGAGCCGCAGCAGGTGCTCGCCCGAGGCGTGGATGTTGCGCAGGAAGCGGGCGTAGCGGGCGTCCAGCTGCCCGTCGAGGCGCTCGATGAGGATGGCGGCGAAGCCTATGATCGAGTTGAGCGGGGTTCGCAGCTCGTGGCTCATGTTGGACAAGAAGACGCTCTTGGCCCGGCTGGCCTCGAGCGCCCGCCGCTCGGAGGCCACGGCTCGCTGCTCCGAGGCTTCCGCCTCGGCCACCTTTTCGGCCAGGGCCCGGTTGGACGCCTCGACCTGGGCCGTGCGCTCGGCGACAAGGGCCTCGAGACGTCGTGTCTGCTCGCGCAGTGCGCGCATGCGCAGCCGCACCCCCAGCCAGATCGCGCCGCCCGCCGCCAGCGCGTACAGCAGGTACGCCCACCAGCGCTTCCAAAGCGGTGCCAGCACCTCGAACGCCCAGGCAGCGCCGGCCTCGTTCCAGGTGCCGTCGTTGTTGCAGGCCACAACATGGAACCGGTAGCGGCCCGGCGGGATGCTCGTGTAGTAGGCGGAGCGGCGGCTGCCGGCCTCCACCCAGCGGTCGTCGAACCCCTCGAGCCGGTAACGGAAGCGCACTCTTTCCGGCGCCACGAACGACAGCGCGGTGTAGTGCAGCTCGAGCTCGCGCAGGCCCGGCCCGAGCGTTCCCGCCACCGCGGGCCGCATCGGCGCCCGGTCCACCACGACCTCCTCCAGCAGCACGGGCGGCGGGAGGAGGTTGAAGCGCAGGCGCGACGGGTCGACCACGGCCAGGCCCTCGGCGGTGGGAAACCACAGCTCGCCGTTGCGCCGCCTCCACCCGGCCGGCTGCGAGCTACCGTTGCACTGGTTGACCCGCAGCCCGTCGGAACGGTCGAACCCCTCGGCCTCCACCCGGGCGACCTCGCCCCTCGCCCTGGCGTAGAGCTGCTCGGAGCGCACCCTCGAGATCCCCCGGTTGGAACTCATCCACAGCCAGCCGTCGCCGCTGTCGAGGATCTGGAAGACCTTGCCGTCGTACAGGCCGTCGTCGACGGTGAAGGCTGTGATGCGGGACGGCTCGATGAGCCCGAGCCCGCTATCCGTGCCGACCCAGAGGTTGCCCTTGCCGTCCTCCGTCACGGCAAAGACGATGTCGTTGGGCAGGCCGTCGGCGGTCCCGAGCACGCGTTCGACACCGTCCCGCCACCGCACCAGCCCGCCGTAGGTGCCGATCCAGAGCTGCCCCAGCCGGTCCTCGTACAGCGCCCGCACATCGTTCGAGGGCAGGCCGTTGCCCGTCGTCACCACGTCGATGCGGCCACCGCTCAGCCGGCACAGCCCGCCGCCCTCGGTGCCCACCCACACCGTGCCCTCGCGGTCCTCGAGGACGGCCCGGACCAGGTTGGACGACAGGCCCTCGCGAACGGTCCAGGTGGAAAACGACTTCCCGTCATAGCGGGAAAGCCCGCCCCTGGATCCCACCCAGAGCCCGCCGTCCCGGCCCTCCGCCAGCGCCCGCACCGACGCGCTCGGCAGGCCCTGCTCGACGCCGAGGCAGGCGAACGCCCCGTCGCGGAAGCGGCAGAGTCCGCCACCGTCGGTGCCGACCCAGAGCCGGCCGCGGCTGTCCTCGAGGACCACCCGGACGAAGTCGGCGCCCAGTCCCTCGCGCCTCGTGTAGGTCGTCACCTTGGTGTCCCTGAGCTGGTTGAGGCCCCCGTTCGTCCCCACCCAGAGGTTCCCCTCGCGGTCCTCGTACAGCGAGCGGACGTAGCTGTGGCTGAGGCCGTCACGTTCGGAAAACGTGTCGAGCCGGCCGGCCGCCAGCCGCGCCAGCCCGCCGCCCTCGGTGCCGATCCAGAGGTTGCCGTCGCCGTCTTCCCACAGCGCGGCGACGAAGCTGTCGGGCAGCCCGTCGGCGGCCGTCAGCACCTGCCACCCCCGCCCCGTGCGCCTGGCCAGCCCGCCACTCGTGCCGACCCAGAGCGTGCCGTCGCGGGCCGGCAGCACTGCCCGGCAGAGGTTGGAAGGCAGCCCGTCCTCGACCGTCAGCCGGGTGACCTCGGCACCGGCAACCCGAAACAGGCCCCGATCCGACGCCACCCAGATGTCGCCGGAGGCGTCGGCCGCCAGCGCCTTGACCACGCCAGGCGTCGGCCCCTCGAACCCGGGCGGCCGGCAGCGCCCGTCCGAAAAGCGGCACACGCCCTTGTCGGTGCCGACGAGCAGTGACCCGTCGGGGCGCGGGAGCACCGCCCCGACGACGTCGCTCGGCAGCCCGTCAGCGGTCGTGAAGGTGCGGAAGCGCCCGTGCTCGTGCACCGACAGGCCGCCGTTGGTCGCAATCCACAGGCGGCCGTCGCGATCCTCGGCCAGATGCACCACCGCGGTTCCCCGGAGGTCCTTGCTGCGCGAGGCGTCGAACACCACGAAGCGGATGCCGTCGAAGCGCACCAGCCCCTCGTACGTGCCGAACCACATGTAGCCGTCACTGGTCTGCAGGATGGTGTGGATCGTGTTTTGCGGCAGCTCGTGCCGCCACGACCGGTGAGCGAGCTGGGAAATCGCCTTGTGAGGGTCCAAGGCCCAGACGGCGCCAGCTCCCAGTACCAAGGTCGCCGCCCAGCAGCACCGCATCGCCGCGCGCAAAGCTGATCAGCCCCCACCCATTGTAGCCGCCGGGGCGGGCACGCGTCGCTCTCGCCCCGCCACGCCGCGTCGTCTAGAATGCCGACCCGACACGACATCGCCCGGCTGGAGGAAGACATGGCGCGCATCACGACCCGAAACGCATCGATACTGCTCGCAGCGGCCTGCGCCCTGGCGGCGACCGCATGCACGGGCAAGGGCGTCACCCGCGAGGTGACCGTGCCCGGCAACGTCCCCTGGACCGACACGGGGCTCGAGGTGCAGGCGCAGCAAAGGCTCGTCGTCGACGCCGCCGGAGAGGTGGCCGCCAACCCCGAGAACACGACCTCGCCCGACGGTTTCGTAGCCAAGCCAGAGTGGCGCAAGTACAACGTTGTCCCCGAGGCCCCGCACATGGCCCTCATCGGCCGCATCGGGCCCGACGGGAAGCCGTTCCTGGTCGGCGCGGCGTTCCGCGCCCCGGCTCCCGCTTCGGGGAGGCTGTTTCTCGGCATCAATGACCGCGACACCGCCAACAACAAGGGGGCGTTCAGGGCGACGGTCAGGGTGAAGTAGGTCGGACGGGCTTCAGGGACGCGAGGCGACGAGCACGAAGTCGCGCGGCGCCGACAACCAGGCGTCCAGCCTTTCGGCCAGCGCCCGCAGTTCGGGGTCCTGGCCGTCGCGCGCCAGGCGCTGCTCGGGCGGGAACTCGTGGGCCAGCCGCACGCTCTCGACGCGCAGCCCGACCGCCCGGGCCACGAACGCGAGCGCGTCGGGGTGGACCGGCGCGCGGTGGGTGGGATCGATCCAGAACAGTCCGGCCCCGACGCGCAGCGACTCGGGGTTGGGGCTTTCGACGAGCAATACGCCGCCGGGCCTGAGCGCACGAGCCGCCACCTCCACGAGCCGCATCCACGCCGCGGCCGGAAGGTGCTCGACGAGGTGCAGCGCGACGACCCCGCCGAGGCTGCCGGCGGGCCGCGCCTCCAGCGCCGCCACAGCGTCCGCCTCCGCGACGGCCAGCCCCGCGCGCCGGCACGCCTCGACCATGGCAGGGTCGGTGTCCACGCCCGACGCCTCGATCCCGGCCGACCGGAGCAGCCGCAGCAGCTCGCCGCGGCCGCACCCGAGATCCAGGACCGGCTCTCGCCCGCGCAGCAGGCCCACGTGTTCCGCGACCCGGCCGGCGATCTCCTCCTCGCTGCCTCGGAACGTCTCTGCAAAGGCGCGCGAGGCGGCCAGCACCGCCTGCGGGAGGCGCGCCTCGAGCGCGGGCGGGGCGCTGATCCGCAGCGGCTCCCCGGCCACCACGCGATCGAGGAGGCCGGCCGTCTCGGCGAGCTCCTCGTGCAACCGCGCGACCAGGGCGTCGAGGCGGCTCGAGAGCGCCGGCAGGCGCCGGTCGCGGACCTCCTCGGCCAGCGCCTGCACGCCGGCGAGGCCGACGGCCAGCGAGTCGACGCGCTGCAAGACCTCGGGGAGCCCGACGTCGCGCACCCGCTCGAGGTCGGCGACCACCGCCTGGATCGCCGCATGGGTCCTCTCGGCCGAGGCCTCCAGCCGAGGCAGGCGACCGTCGCGAAGAGCCTCGATTTCGCCAGTCAGCGCCAGCACCGCGGCGTGCTGGGCCGACTGGGCCCTTTCCACGGCCTCGAGGCGCCGGTCGCGGACAGCCTCGAGCTCGGCCTGGAGCGCCCTGATCGCGGCGTCGAGTTGCGCCTCCGCCGTCTCGACCCTCGCCTGCACCTCGGGCAGCGCTCCCTCGGTGACGCCCCGGAGCGCGGACTGCAGGGCCGCGGCAGCGCCCCGCAGCTCTGCGACCTCGCCCAGCGCCTGGTCGAGCCGCGTCTCGAGGTGGCGCTGCAGCTGACCGATCCCCTCCGAGAGCGCCCGCTGGTCCGCCGCGAGCTGCTCGAGCGAGGCGCTGACGTCGCGCTGCACCGCTGCCAGATCGCGGCAGAGTTCGTCGACGCGCCGCGCCTCGACCTGCGCCTGCTCGCCGGCGACGTCGAGGCGGTGCGAGAGCAGCTGCAGGGCAGCGGCGTTGGCCTCGTCGCGGTGCCGCAGGTCGTCGAGCGCGTCCCGCAGCATCCACGCCACGACCCGGCCCAGGAAGGCGCGCAGCCCTCCGCCGGCGGGCCTCGGTGAGGACGGCAGCTCGGCGGACGGGGGGCTCGGGGCGTGGCTCACACGGGATCAGGCGCTGGCCCGCTCCCCCTCGCGCAGCACGTGCACGGTGATCGGCACCCGCACGTCGCGGTGCAGGTGCAGCTCGGCGGAGAACGTGCCCAGCCGCTTGATGTGCTGGCCCAGCTCGATCTTGCGCCGATCGACCTCGAACCCCTTCTCGGCCAGAGCCTCGGCCACATCCGACACCGTCACCGACCCGTACAGCGCGTCGCCCTCACCGGCGCGACGGTAGAACGACAGCTCGAGGCCGGCGATCTTGCCGGCCAGCAGCTCGGCCTGCGCCTTCTGGCGCTGCTGCGCCTCCAGCCAGCGCCTCTGCTCCTGCTTGAAGCGCGCCAGGTTGGCGGGCGTGGCCTCGTAGGCGAGCCCCTTGGGAATCAGGAAGTTCCTGGCGAACCCGGGCTTCACCTCACAGATCGTCCCGCGGTCGCCGAGGTGTTCGACGGAATCGTTGAGAATCACTTTCATGACGCACTCCCTTCGCCCGGCTCTCTGCTTCTCCGCAGCCGCACGAACGCATCGGCCAGCCCCACCACCGCGACCGCCGCGGCCACGGGTACTTGCAAGGCGACGAGCAGGACACCGGCTCGAGCCCAGCGGTTGTGGCGCAACCGCGGGCCGAGGTAAAAGTGGATGATAGCCAGGCCGTGCAGGAAATACAACCCGGCGACGGTCACCAACAGGTTTGCGCCCAACCACTTCCCGGGCTCGGGCAGGACCGCCCAGCCGAGCCCGCCGAGAATGAAGCCGACCGGGAGCCACTCCTCCGAGCGGAAGAGGCAGAACTCCTCCGTGACAATCGGCAAGCCGAGCAGCGGCAATCGGGGCCTCAGGTAGGCGCCAAAAGCCAGCAGGTACGCGGCGGACAGCGAGGGCGCGAGGTACGTCGCGATCGTCAACGTCTGGGCTGCGAGCCGGTTCTGTGCGACCGCCGTCTCCCAGGCGCGCTGCAGCTCCGGGGAGGCCCGGAGGTCGGCCGCCACCTGTTCCTCGAGGACCTGCGGCGGGAACTGCGGGCTCGCCATCCCGAAAAGCGCCGCCACCACTATCGCGAGGCCGACAAGGGCGAGGATTGCCATCCATCTCCCGTCGGGCCAGGCGCGGCGCAGGCGCAGCTCGACCGAGACGGCCGGCCATACGACGAAGAGGAGGTATCCGAGCGCGAGCAGCGCGAGCGCCGGCAGCGGGTACACCAGGGCCGCCCCCGCCAGACACACCGTTACCCACCCCCAGGCGAGGAAGCTGGAGCCCCGGGCCGCCGTCACCTGGAGCAGGGGAAGGGGCGCCAGCAGCGGCGCCAGCAGCGCGGGCAGGACGAGCCACGGACTCGAGCTCGCAACGGCGAGGCTCATGCCGAACGGCAAGCTGAGGAACACGAGCAGCGACAGCAACCCCGCCACCCCGGGACCGATGCGGCGCAGGGCTGGCGGGGTGGACGGCGTGGAACTGCCCGGCATCGCGCGAGGCTTCGCTCAGTCTCCGAGGTACGGCAGGAGCGCCATGTGGCGAGCCCGCTTGACAGCGCGGGTCAGCTTGCGCTGATAGATCGGGTTGGTGCCGGATACGCGGCGCGGCAGGATCTTGCCCGAGACCGGCACGTACTGCCGGAGCAGGTCGAGATCCTTGTAGTCGATGTACTCGATCCCCTCGGCCGTGAACTTGCAGGTCTTCTTGCGCTTGACGTAGTACTTCTTCTTCGACATCTCAGGCCTCCTCGCCCGCCGGCGCGGCGGCTTCCTTGGCCGCCTTGGCGGCCTTCTGCCTGGCGCGCACCTGTTCCATCTTGCGGCTGCGCCGCAGCTCCTGGTCCAGGTTCAGCGTCAGGTAGCGGAGCACCGGGTCGGAAAGGCGCAGCTTGTACTCGAGCGCCTTGACCGCAGGGCCGCCCCCTTCGAACTGCCAGAACACGTAGAAGCCCTCGCGCTGGTGGCGGATCTCGTAGGCGAGGTTGCGCTTACCCCAGACGTCCTGCTTGACGATCTCGGCCTTCTGCGCCGCCAGCAAAGCGCGCAGCTCGCCGAGGAACGCCTCGCGCTCCTGGTCGTCGAGGGTTGTGGTGAGGACGATACCGACTTCGTACAGCGCCATGTCGTCTCCTTTCGGCCTGCGGCCCCCGGATCGAGCCGGGAGCAAGGATGACCGCTCCATGCGCCAGAGCGGAGAGGCACTCTAGCGGATCGCCGCAGAAATGGCAAGGACCGCGCTGCGCCTCACGGCGACGCGGCGCCCGCCGGGGTCGACGGAGCCGGTGCCCGGTTGTACCGGCTGGCGGCCCGGCCGAGCCCGGCGTGGAGCGCCATCTCCACGCAGGCCACCGCCTCGCCGACCATGGCCCGCGCGGTGTCCAGCTCTCCGTCCTCGAACGGAGCCAGCACGTACTCCGCCAGGTCCCGCCAGGGGCTGGCGCCGCGGATCCCCAGCCGCAGGCGTGCGAACCCCTCTCCGAGCGACTCGACGAGGGAGCGCAGCCCGTTGTGCGTGCCGGCACCGCCGGAGGAGCGGAGACGGAGCTGCCCGAGCGGCAGCTCGACGTCGTCCACGACGACCAGGATTTGCGGTGGCGCGAGCGACTCGGCGGCGGCGAACGCCGCCACGGCCGGCCCGGAGAGGTTCATGTAATCCTGGGGCTTGACGAGCCACACGGGCCGGCTGCCGCCGCGCCGGGAGGACAGCACGTGGCGGCCGAGGCGAAAAGGCGGCACGCGCCACTTCGCGGCCAGGGCGTCGATGACCTGGAAGCCGATGTTGTGCCGCGTGGCCTCGTACTCGCGGCCCGGGTTCCCGAGCCCCACCACGGCGGCGATGTCCATGGGCGAGGGCTACTCCCCGCCCTCCTCGGCCGTGGCCTTGCCCCGCTTGATGACCTCGGGCTCGGCGGCCTTCTCCTCGGGGGCCCCGGGCGCTTCCTCCCCCTCGACCTTGGCGCCGTGCGCCTCGATGTGGACGATCACCTTGTGCGGGTCGTCCAGAAGCTTGACGCCCTCGGGCAAGGCGAGATCGCCCGCCAAGATGTGCGCGCCGATCCCTAGGCCGGAAACGTCGACGTGGATCGCATCCGGGACCGCCTCGGCGGCGCACTCCAGGTGCAGCGACCGGCACCCCCAGTCGAGGAAGCCGCCAGCCTTCACCCCCACCGGCTCGCCGTCCAGCACTAGCCGGACCTCCACCTTCACGCGCTGGCCCTTGTCGACGCGGATGAAGTCGAGGTGCAGGAACTGGTGGGTGATGGGGTCCTGCTGGGCGGCGTGCAGCATCGCGTGCCGCTCCGTGGAGGTGCCCTTCAGCCGGAGAAGGAACAGCGAGTTGCGGCCCTTCTCGGTCTTCAAGAGCTCGGTCACTGTGTGGCGGTCCACGACCACCGGAGCCGGTTCCTTGCCGCCTCCGTACACGATGGCGGGGATCAGCCCCTGCTTTCGCAGCTTGCGATTCGCACCCTTGCCAGTGGAGTCGCGCCGCTCCACCTCGATGACCAGGTCTTCCATGAAAACCTCCAGACTCGCGGCCCGGGCCGCAAGGGCGGGAACTTTACCACACACCGCCCGCCCGGGGAATCCCCCGAAACCACCGCCTCCGGCGCGGCCGGGGAGCGGGCTCCTCTTTAGACAAAGAGGCTAGAGACCGACTTCGCCTCGTGGATGCGGAGGATCGCCTCGCCCAGCAGCTCGGCCACCGAGAGCTGGCGGATCTTGGGGCACGAGGCGGCGTTGGGCCGCAACGGGATGGTGTCGGTGACCACGACCTGCTCGAGTTCCGAGGCGACGATGCGGTCCACGGCCGGGCCCGACAGCACCGGATGCACCGCCGCCGCGAGCACCCGCGCCGCCCCGCGCTCCCGCAGGCTCTCGACGGCCTTCGCCAGAGTCCCGGCGGTATCGATGATGTCGTCCACCACCACGCAGGTGTGCCCCTCGACGTCACCGATGATGTTCATGACCTCGGCCTGGTTGGGGCCGGTGCGGCGCTTGTCGATGATGGCGAGACCGGCCCCCAGCCGCTTGGCGAACGCGCGCGCGCGCTCGACGCCACCGGCGTCGGGCGACACCATCACGAGGTCGGGGAGCGCGAGCCGGCGCAGCTCGTCGATCAGCACCGGCGCGGCGAACAGGTGGTCCACCGGGATGTTCGTGAAACCCTGGATCTGCGCCGCGTGCAGGTCCACGGCCAGCAGCCGGGAGGCGCCCGCCGAGGTGATGAGGTCGCACACCAGCTTGGCGGTGATCGGCACGCGCGGCCGGTCCTTGCGGTCCTGGCGGGCATAGCCGAAGTAGGGGATCACGGCTGTCACGCGCGCCGCCGAGGATCGCCGGCTGGCGTCCAGGAGGATGAGCAGCTCCATGAGGTTGTCGTTGACCGGCGGGCAGGTGGGCTGGACGACGAAGAGGTCGGCGCCCCGGACGTTCTCGTCGATCTGGCAGGCGTTCTCGCCGTCCGAGAAGTTGTAGAGCCGGACGCTGCCCATGCCGATCTGCAGGTAGTCGCAGATGCTCTCGGTCAGCTGCTGGTGGGCCCGACCGGAGAGGATGACCAGGGGACGCCGCTCGTCCATGTGCACCTTCCCAGGAGCCATTGGCTGGGGCGGCAGGACTCGAACCTGCACATGCGGGATCCAAAGTCCCGTGGCTTACCCATTTGCCGACGCCCCAGTCGGCGCACCAGTCTAGTCGCCCGCCCTCCCGGTGTCCAGTCAGTCCTCGTCCCCTGTCAACACTCTTTAGAAATGTCCCCTTGGGAGCTCGATAGAAATGACCCCCAGTGGTTGTCGTCGGGGCTGTGGGCGGTGTGGGAAGCCCGCAGGGCTTTCCAAGCGGCTGTGGGAAAGCCGGCG